>Ga0302252_1000015_pt1 | contig 419442 bp, 329 predicted proteins | sample AAG_RA_Leu_MG_FD_193511 | JGI IMG/M metagenome (GOLD analysis project Ga0302252, IMG submission 193511) | Enriched activated sludge microbial communities from anaerobic digester in WTTP, New Holstein, Wisconsin, United States - AAG_RA_Leu | ecosystem: Engineered > Bioreactor > Anaerobic >... | reverse complement strand
GGAACACCAGGTTCAGGCTTAAGGGACTGGCGGCGGTCAACGGAGAGTTTATGTACATGTGTATCGCACACAATCTTAACAAGTTGTTTAAGATGCTTGTCAGGAGCAAAACCGGCAGATCTTTTGGACTAATTGAGCATTTTTGTTATTTACTCATTCTCAGAGTCGGTCAGATGATAAAAATGAGAAAAATGGGACTGGAATTTGCCGGAATATAGATTTAACCCGATTTTTTAAGAACTAACTCTGAAAAAGTCTTCTCTGCAACAGCCTGCGGGGCGGAGAAAACAGTGAACAGTGAACAGTGAACAGTAAACAGTGAATGGATGAATGGGTGAATGAAGACGGAGGACGGAAGACGGAAAAAAGATAATCTGCCTGGGGCGGAGAAAACAGTGAACAGTGAACAGTGAACAGTAAACAGTGAATGGATGAATGGGTGAATGAAGACGGAAGACGGAAAAAAGATAATCCGCCTGGGGCGGTGGGTTTGGGGGGGAAGGGATTTTTTGTGTTTGTTATGAAATATTTTATTATTTTTGCTTATAAAAAAAACGTGTATGCAGGGAATGGACTTAAATAAAGAAACCGGAATACGTAATGAGGTGATTATAAACGTGAGTCCGGACGCCGAAGAAGATATTATCCCCCTCTTTTACAGGTGCGCTACTCCCCCCTTGCGCTATACCCTTTCAGAACTGTTAAAAGATGAGCAGCCAATAAATGAAACCAAGGAAAAAGCAATTATTAAACTCGACCTCTCCCCTGCTCAATTCAAAACCCAAATAAAGAAAATCCATCGGCTTATCACGCATTCACTCAGGAACGGACAAGGGGGACTATTGTTGTATGCCGAAGAGAATCCCTTCGCATCCGGGAGGAAAATACCCCTAATTGCGATTCACACAGATCCGGAGGGAATATCGAATCAACTCCAGGTGCACAAACTAAAGCAGTATCTCCGATACCACGCAATTTTTCTTGACTATCAGAACCCGACGAGAGTACTCCCCCGGCTGCGCAGAAGCGAGCGACAAATCCCCGCGGAGCCATATCCGACAGATATAAACCCGGATCCCCAGCAACTGGAGGCAGCTGAGCACATATCCGGACCTTTGCGGCTAATAGCCCCAGCCGGATCAGGAAAAACGAGGACACTAATCAACCGGATAGTTAAACTGATAAACGCAGGAGTAAAACAGGAACGGATACTGGCGGTAGCATTCAACAAAAAAGCAGCGCAGGAAATGGAGAGCCGGTTAGAAGCACTGAACATCAGCAATATAAACGTCCGCACGCTACACTCGCTGGGATACGAAATAGTCAGGAAGAAGTATCAGATCCGATTCGATGAAAAAGAGTCGCACGAAAAATACATCCTGCTAATAAAGAGACTTCTTCCGGTGGGGACAGCGGAGGGGGCATACAGTAACCGTTTTCTGGAGACCCTGTTGTATCTTATACAGCAGGAAAAGAACAACCTGTCAGGATTCGAAGAGGAAGAAGCAAGAGCTGAGTTGCGCAAATTTGACTTCCAGGATTTCTTCATAAAGTTAGCAGAAAAGCAGGTGGAAGAAAAAATCCTGACGTATGAGGATATGATCTATCTGGCAGTGCAGATACTCATTAGCGACGAAAGAATCAGAGAATATTACCAAAACCGGTTTGAGTATCTGTTAGTGGATGAATTTCAGGATCTGAATCCAAGTCAGTTGTACCTGCCGATAATCATAGCCATGCCTTCGGACAACCTATTTGTAGTAGGCGATGATGATCAGATGATTTACGGATGGCGTGGAGCAGGTAGCCGGCACATATTCAATTTTCCGGGGCAATATGAAAGCTGTGCGGAAATAACACTCAGAGTGAACTATCGTTCCCGGCGAGAAATAGTAGAAAGATCAAAACAGTTAATAAGCAATAACCGGGGGCGGATACCGAAGCGAATAGAACCGCATCGCAAAGAGGGGGAAAGGAGCTGCATATTATATAAGGGAAGGAAGCTCAGTTCAGAAGCAAAGGAAATAGCGAAGTGGATAAAGAAAAGAAAAAAAAGGGGGGTAAGGGAGAAGCAGAGCTATGCAGTCCTCTTCCGGTACAACATACAGCTCTTTCCGGCGGCGATAGCGTTACAAAAAAGGGGGATTCCCTACTTTGGAATGCAAAAAGAGATAATTGAAAGAATCCCCGCGGTAAAAAGGATAATAACCCTGTTAGAGATTCTGGAAGCAGCCCCGGGGGAATGTGAGAAAGAAATAAAAGCATTACGTATAGCAGAGGGTCCACAGAGGGAGAAGCCGGGATCGGGGAGCGAGGCAGCGGGAGATCCGGAAACGGGGGTGGAGATGAGGGAGCTGATGGAAAAAATCAATGCAGCCCGGGGGATTATGGGGGGTGCATACCGGTTCAAAACAAAAATCAGCAAAATATTCAAGCTATTTAATATCAGTGCAAAAAAGCGGGAAGCAAATAGAGTGAATGCATATTACGAGTACCCGAGAGAGGAAGCAGTAACAGAAGCAATAAAAAAGACAATCATTGAAACAGGGAGCATAAAAAAGGCGCTTGAATTTTTCAACGGAGGCAGGGAGAAGGAGGCGGATAGTGAAGACCGGGTAATACTAACGTCAGTACACCGGGCGAAGGGGCTGGAGTTTGACAACGTAGCGATCCTGCACTATTCAGATGATCTTGATTTAGATACGCCGGAGAAGCTAGAAGAAGAGAGGCGGGTATTTTACGTAGCAGTCACACGCGCGAAAGAGAACCTGCTGGTTACCACCCCCCGCACCAATCCCGCAATTTTCATAGAGGAATTTTTTCAGAAATGAATCCAAGTTTATTTAGTAAGTCCAGTGCAGAATATTTTTTCAAATTTATACTTCAGAAAATAATAAATTCAGCCATTTTTTTTCGTTGGGGGTGGGGGGTAGTGCGGCTTTATTTTTGCGGATTTTTTTTGTATTTTTGTTTATGTTAAAAAGTAAATATTCTCCGACGTTAGTAACCGGCTTTGCGCTGGCGGTGCTTTCGCTTATTCCGGGATTCAAGGGAATAGCGTTTATATTTTTTTTCCCGGCGGCGATAGTGTTAGCGCTTTACCTATCGCAGAAAATCGCCCCCCCTTTTTCGCGGATAGGTTTAAGTGAGGGGATTATTTTCGGTTTGCTCACGGGGATTTGCTTTGGGCTTTTTTCCACGGTATTTGAACTCCTTTCGACTTATTTTACGAAGAGTCATGAGCTGATTGCAATGTTACCGGAAATGGAAAGGCTGCTGGCGGAGCTGAATCTTTCTGCCGCGGCGAAACCAACGGTGGAATTGCTGCACAGTTTTACGGAGGATATAACGGGTTACGGTTTTTCGCCGCTTTTCTCAGTTTTTATATTTTTTAATAATTTGTTCGGGAATGTGGTTTTTGGTCTGCTGTTCGGACTGCTTGCGAGGTTTATACATAATTCCCGGGTGCCGAGGTATGAGCAATGATTACGGGGCTGATATTTTTTATGCATCTTTTCTTTTCCGCGCTGGTGTTTACGAAGAAATGGCAGGATGAGAATCTCTCTGCGGGATTTCTGAATGTAGCGTTAATCGGGATTCTATTCACAGTAGGGTGGACGGTATTCGGGCAGATAGTTAAGGTATTTATGGAACAGCCGGGATTCGGACCATTTCTTGACAGGGATGCTTTTGCGCTGCTGCTGCTTACTGTAGCGGAGTATTTTTTCTACCGGATGTATTATCCGGAGCTGTTTGTTACTCGAGCCGGTAGGGAAAAACAATAACCGCTGTCTGCTCCACCTGTTCCTGATTTTTCCGGAGCGGTTCAAATTTCCATTTTCTTAAGCTATTAATTGCAGCTTCTTCGAGGCGGGTATCGGCTTTGATTAAAGGGATTACTGTCCCCACGGTGCCGTCGGGGAGGATAGAGAAGCGAAGGCGGATATCAATTTCCTTATTAACACCGGCGGGATAATCGGGGAGGATGTAATAGTAGATATTCCGTTTTCCGCGCCCCCCCCATTGAATATCGTAGCCGAAACTACCGTCCCCCGGGCTTTGATTGCCAATGCTTTTAGAGGTTTTATCCGCAGAGGTTTCCTTACCGGTTTTATCCACGGCTTTAACCAGGTTATCGGGATCGGTATTACGGGTTTTTGCTAGGTCGATTTCTTTCTGCTTTTCCTCAGTTTTTTGATTTAGTTCCTGTTTATCCTGTTCTTCCTGTTCACGGCGTTCAAGTTCAGAACCGGGGGCACCGGCGCTTCCGGACATACCGAGATCGCCGAAGCCGAGTTCGACGAATTCCACCGGTGGATACTCCGGTTCGTAACGGATGAGGAGCATTATGAGGATAAGCAGAGAGTGCAGGGCTACCGACCAGATGAGTGATATATTTCTTCTTTTTTTCAAAGTGCGTAAGGTGCTTTCATCAGAGTTTTTCTTTTTCCGTTTCGAGGGTAAATTTCTCAATTCCCGCTCCGCGCGCCGCATCAATTACCCGGATTACCAGTTCTATGGGGACGCTTTTATCCGCACGGATGATGAGGTTATCCTCTTTGCCGGTGCTTTTGAGAATTCCCAGTTTCGCCCCAAGTTCTTCAACAGTGCTTGGCTCCTCGCCTATATAAATTCCCCCTCCCTGGGTAAGGGTGACAATGAATTTAGAGGGGGCTACCTGGTCGTTGTTCTTAGCGCCGGGGAGTTTAACTTTCACCCCGGTCTGGACCACGAACTGGGAAGTCAGCAAGAAGAAGATGAGGAGCAGCATGACGATATCGGTCAGGGATGAGAAGTTGAACATAGCGAGGGGTTTATTCTCGGTTTGAAATTTCATATCTATCTCCTTGGGTCCATTCCGTTATTATAAATCGAGTTCAAGTTCATCATCGTCGCTGCGTTTAAGACCGAGTTCCGTTTCCTCGATAGTATCCACCACGTCGTTGGAGATAATTTCAATATCCCCGACGACCTTAGTAATTTCGGAAGTAAAGTAGTTGTAGGCAATCAGGGCGATAATACCGACGCCCAGCCCGAAGGCAGTAGTAATGAGAGCTTCCCAGATACCGCCGGCGAGGTCGCTGGGGTTTGCACTCCCCTGAAGTTCCTCAATCCGCATGAAGGCGGAGATCATACCGGTAACCGTGCCGAGAAAACCGAGGAGCGGAGCCATACCAGCGATAGTAGCCAGGATGCTAAGTCCTTTTTCCATTCTGGCAATTTCCTGCCGACCCACGTTTTCGATAGCCTCTTTTACGCGGGCGTGACCGAATTTGTATTTCCTCAATCCCTTCCTGATAATATTTGCGGCGGGGGTTTTTTCCTGGAGGCAAACGCTGATTGCCCCGTCGATATCTTTTTTCTTTATTAAAGAGCGAATTTTAATGATGAAAGCAGGGGCATTCATTTTTGCTTTTCTTAAAGTGCGGTAACGGTCTATGGTAATCCCCAGACCAATAACCGAAGTGCCAAGGATGAACCACATAATGGTCCCCCCCTTCAAAAATATTGCGAATAAATCCATTGTTCCTCTATTCCTTTTACGATTGTTTATTTCAGTTTTTTTTCCTTGTGATCAAATCAATAGACTCCGACCTCGTAGAGCGGGGGGCGGAAGCTAACGAGGGAGTCGGCGATAATTCCTTCCATTCCTTCCCGTTCTCTTTTCATGCGACCGGCAGCAGGATAGGGATAGTTAATGGGGAATGTGTAATCGCGTTCAATTACTTCCTTCGGTACGGTGCTTTTCACCTCCAGTTTTTCCACCTTAACCGGGGTAAGAAATTCGGGGACGCCTATAACCTGCCAGTAAACCACCACCATAGTAACAAGAATAACGAAGACCGACACGGCTATCCAGAGGTGGCTTTGCAATTTTTCCTTCCGTTCCCGTTCAATCTGTTCCATCGAGACTTCGGGCACCTGTGCATGGGTGCGTCTGATTTGCTCAATATCCTTTTTCTCCTCTTCCTGCATGATCCCGTAGGTTATTCCTCGGCGGTCACGGGTTTTTTGTTGTTCCGCATCTCTAAGCGCATTTTCCTGTTCGGCTCTAATTCTTTCAGCTTCCTGTTTATCCCACTCCCTGCGGCGCATAATATCCTGGAGATCGAGCACCACGGGGTTCCCCATAACGTCCCTGGGGATTTCCTGGGGTTTATCGAAGAGGAATTCGGAATCGTCCCGGTTAAAAGCAAACTGCCGCGCCTGCTCATCTTCCTTTTTCTGCTCGGCAACAATTTTTTCAAAAGTTTTATGGAGCACAAATTCATCCCGTTCCCCTGCGTCCACTTCCAGATTTTCGACCCGTTCGATTGAAAGAGCTTTTTTCTCTGCCGGGGGAGGTGTGTTTTCTTCCGGCTGAGGAGGAATAAAAGCGGCATTCAGGAGATCCGTTTCCTCCATTTCCTCAATATCTTCTTCCCGCCCGTAGTTGTAGTAACGGAGCAGTTTCATACCGACGGCTTTTGCGAGGTCATCTTTTTTTGCCTGCCGGTACTCGTCAATCCAGGCATCTTTCCCCTCCGTGATGAGGGGTTTATTAACTCCCATTTCAAAGTAGTCGTGTTCCGCGTCGAAAATATTTTCGGGGAGTTTAACCGTGCCGAAGTTTATCTCATCGGGAGTAAGTCCGACTTTAAACTCGGGGCTAAAGTAGATGGCGCCGACGAGTTCCCCGTCCATGAACTTATTTTTATAAGTTTTCATGGTAAAGAAGCCGACGTTAGGGAATTCGAAAATCTTTTCCCGTTTAAGCCGGTTCACGAGGAATTTAGAAATTTCCGCATGGGCGGTTTTTAAGTCTGCGCCGGGGAGACCGGCTTCTGCGATAATGTTTTTAACTATATCTGATTTTTTCATATTAAAACCTGATATTTATACCCCCGATTATGCCAAATTGTTCCTCCCTGTAGCCCCCGAGGTAGAAAATATCCTGACCAAGCAGGTTGGATGCCTCGAGGAATATTTCGGAATCGTCCGATATTTTATAGGCAAGTCTGAATCCGAAATCAAAAACGCTGTTAAGCTGATTATTATTTGCGGCATCGGTATATGCACCGCTAAAATAGGTAGTGCGGAGGCTGCCGCTGAATTCCCGGCTGAAATTATAGGCGTACTCGGCGAAGAAGCTCCACTCGGGATGGTAAGGAAGGAGATTTCCGTCCGTATCCGTAATCCGGTTATAGCGGAGTTCAGCAAAGAGGCGTCCAAATTCGTTAGGGAATATTGATATGGCTGCAAATCCGTTATATGAATTAGCATTGCTGCTCATCGGCTCGAAGAGACCCCGGTGTTTTGAGTGCCCGGGGGCATCGCTGAAGAAGAAGAAATTATCAGCTTTAAAAAAGCCTGCCCCGCCGCTGATTTCAAAGTAGTGGCGATACTCATACTTTGTACCGGCGTTAAGAGAGAAGTGCCGGTTCATAAAGTAGCCACCTCTGCCGTTCAGATTAGTGTAGCGGTTCTTTCCGGTCATTTCGCGGATGGTCATAAATTCCGTAGAGGGATTGAACTCGCCGACGAGGGAGAAGTTGCGGTTGATCTGCATGGAGAAATAGATATAGGGATGGATATGGGAGATTCCGTCGAACTGAGAATACTCCAGACCGCCGCCGGCTTTCATTTCCTCGAACGGTTTCAGGAAGCCGCGACCGCGCAGCTTAACGTAATTCTTTTTATAGCTTGTGTCGCCTCGTGAGACATCCTGGGTGAATAAACTCCCCTCCGCACCGATTTCGAGGATGGGGAGAATCCATTTGCCGCGCCCCTCAATGCCGAGGTAATTCTCGGTAAGTCCGGGGGAGGTGAGGCTATCGTCCTTCGGGATGCTGAGATAGTCGTCCGAGAATTTGACCTCGTAGTTAATATTCCGGTCGGTAATTTCCCTAACGCCCATGGAGAAACCGGCATGGCTGAAGCTTCTTTTAATCTCCATAAGTGAGGGAGAGCCGAAGAAGTTTAGTTTTCCGAAGCGGTACTTCCCTTCCGCAAAGAGGGTGTGGTTTGGCAGGAAGCCGCTCTCCTCGGCGAGGAAATGGCTAAAGTCAACCGATCCGCCGGCATCGAGTCTTCCGGCTTTCGGGAGATAGTCGCGGGTGCTTTCAAATCCGGCACCTATTCTAAGGAGGGTGTTGCCGTCGGGGAGAACGTAGTACCCCTTTATCCTGGGGAGTTTGTTATTCCCGAGCGCGGCTTCCAGCCCGGCGTTATAGACTTTTGCACTATCGAAGAGTAAGTGCCCCGCATTCAGGGGAGAGGGGATCTCTTTAATTATCAGATCCTCCGGAGCAAAGAGTGGATTGATATACTCCCTGGAGAGAGTGGAGATATGATCGGGCTTTAGCTTCTTAAGCGGCGGGAAGGTGATAACCTCCTGACCGGTAATAACAAACTGCGGGAGATCCACTCCCTGGCGTTCGGGGATATCCTGAGCGTAAGCCTGTACAGAGAGAACAAAAAGGAGGAGGGTGGTTAAAAGGTTTTTCATTTGAGCCTCCTTAATTTCTGTTCGGCTTCTTTTCCATACTCATCCCCGCGGTGTTTCTGAATCAAATTCCTGTAAATTTCCCTTGCCTTACCGGTTTCCTTCATCCGTTCATAAATCTCGCCGAGTCTTAAGTAGGACTTTGCGGTCCACTCGGTAAAGTTAGCGTAGAGGTTAGTAACGCGGACGAAAGCGGTAATAGCCTCAGTATTTTTCTTCTGGTCGAGATAGACCAGTCCGGTAACGTACTGTGCCTCGGCGGCAAGTTCATCCGTACGTTTGGTTACAATATGCTGAAGATACTTGACGGCATTATCATACCGCTTGGCGGCGAGTTCAATTTTGCCCAGTTCCAGTCTCGACTTATCGGCAAAGATAGTCCCGTCGTAGTAGATAACCACTTCGTCGAAAATATCGTAGGCACTCCCCCTGTCCCCTTTCTTAACATAAGTTTCGCCTTTAAGGAACATAAGCTCGGGGTAGCGCTGGGAATTGCGGAAAGTGGTGGTTGCCTGCTCATAGAGTTTTACTGCATCGTCGTATTTCTTATCGCGGTTATAGAGAGTGCCCACCTCGATTACCGCGCTAACGGCGAGGTCATTAGCCGGATATTTTTCGAACACAATCTTATAGTTATAAATTGCCTCGTCGGTCTGACCCAGATTTTCGGCGCTCTTGCCGATCCAGTAATAGCCGTCGGGGAGATACTTGCTGTGTGGATAATAAGTTATAAAGTCCTTGTAGCTTCTTTTAGCCGCATCGTAATTGCGGAGGCTGTAATTAATCTCCCCCTTTTTAAGGTAGAGTCTGTCCGCAAAGGGGCTGCGCGGGTTTTTCACTATATAGTCGTCAATCATTTTGAAAGCGGTTTCGGGTTCCCCCTTAGCGACGTAGCAATACTGGATGCCGTTGAGGGCGTCGAAGACGCTGGCGGAATTATCGTACTGCCCGAGGATCACCGAATAGCTGACAATAGCCGAGTCGTAATTCCCCAGATTGAAGTAGGCATCCCCTATGGAGTAATGAATGAGGGGGACGAGCCCGCTATTAGGGGCGAGTATGAGGAAAGCGCGATATGAATTAATTGCGCCGTAGTAATTATTCTGCTGGAATTCAATCCAGCCGAGGAGATAAAGGGAGTTTTCGTAGTACTTGCTTTTGGGATAATTATCCCTGAAGCGTTTCAGTTCCGCCAGAGCTTTCTGCCGCTGATTATCCCTGAAGAGGGCGAGCGCGTACTGGTAGGAAACGTAGTCGGAATTCTCGGCATTTCTGCGGCTGCCGAGGAGGGACTCATAAAGTCTGATTGCATCGGTATATTTTCTGTCTGCAAAATAGCTATCCGCCAGGCGTGTTCTGACATCCCGGGCTTTTTTATCGTCTGGATATTTCTTAAGGAAGTCGGCAAACTGAAAACCGGCGTTAGCATAATCCTTCAGATTGTAATAGCAGTAGCCCTTGCCGTACATAGTGAAGTTATTTATCACCGGATCCTCGGAGCTTACTTTGTTGTAATACTCCAGCGCCTTTTTATACTCCTTACCTGCGAAATAGGATTCCGCAATGTAGAAGCTAACCTTGGCGATTTCGAAATTAGGAGCATACTTTTCGAGGGAGCGGAGATTATCGAAAGCCTTATCCTCCTCGCCGAGGTAATAACTAGCCACAGCAAAGCCAAGCCGGGCGCGGTTGCTGAGGTTTTTATCCCCCGGGTTAAGCAGCATAGCCGCGGAGAAATAGCGCTGAGCGGGGTCATAGTTTTTCGTATTCAGATCCATTTCGCCAAGGAGGGTGAATGCCTTAGCGCGGGTAGTCTCGTCCTTTGTGCCGGTGGCGGCAAGCAGAAACTTAGTTGCGTTAGTAAAGTTCCTGTTGTTAAAATAAATAAGTCCGACCTGGTAATGGACATCGGAGATGAGCCGATTATCGGGATACTTATTAACGAACTCGTCATAAATCACCAGCGCCTCGTCGTCATAGCCGGCATATCGTTTCGACTCCGCCTTCCAGAAGAAGGACTTCACGGCGATTGAATCGTTCCCACTGCTTAAGTGATGGAAGACGCGGAAAGCATCGTTATACTTTTTTTCCTGGAAATAACTCCACGCCAGTGCATACTGTGCATCGCGGTAAAAGGGGCTGTTAGGATACTTTGCCACAAAGTCGGAGTAGCTTTTAACGGAGTTCTCCCAGTCTGCAATGCGGTAGTACGAATTAGCCAGCAGGTAAAGAGCTTCCGCCTTTTTTTCAGTGGGGAGACTTTTAACCACGGGGTTATTGAGTTCGAGTATTGAAGCGTCGTACTCCTTAAGCTGGAAGAAGCAGATGCCTATTCTGATTTGTGCCGATGGGAAGAGGGGGCTATCGCGGTGAAAAGCGAGAATCTCCTCGTAGTAGGTGACAGCCAGGCGGAACGCCTCCATCTTTTCGTAGGTCTCCGCGAGTGCGTAGATCGAGTAGTCGGTAAATTTATTTGTCTGCCTGTTATCAATTGCTTTAAGGTAGTAAACCTCTGCGCTGTCGTAATTCTCCTCAGCGGAATAATTCTCCCCTATGCGGTGATAGGCGGAGCCGGTGAATTCCCGGTAGAGATAATCCTCCAGCAGTTCGTGGAAGCGTTCGCGGGATTTATCGAACTTCCCCTCGTGGAGGTAAATTTCCCCAAGGAGGAAGAGACTCTGCGGGCGGTAATTCGAATAGATAGTGCGGTTAACAATCGCCTCCAGCAGCTCGGCAGCGCGTTCATACTGGTTCATATTAAAGAGGCATTCCGCCTGTTTATACTCGGCGGATGCCTTGAACTCAGGAGAGATGAACTGAGTTTTAAGAAACTCGTTCAGGAGAGAGTACGCCGTGGAATATTCCTTTTTCTGGAACGCCGTGATGGCTTCGGAATACAACCCCTGTCCGGACTCCTGCGTCTGTGCAGAGGCCCGTCCGGAAAAGCTGACTATTACTACCGTTACCGCTATAAGAAATTGTTTTATCATGCTTACAGAAAATATGAAAAAATAAATACCGCAAATCCGACTAATGAACAAGCCATAAGATTCACGGCGTCGTTATCAATATACTTCATGCCCGAGTGAGAGAGCGCCGGTTTAGAACAATGGACGCTTTTTTCGGTGATTATACCGCAGCTCTGGCAGACGAAATGCCTTTGTAGCGTAGCGCCGAAAATACTGTCTATCACCGTCCCCGCAAACCCGAACAAGATCAGAGTAATCACCCCCCCGATATCAATCCAGGAGAGTGCAGAGAAAATTACCGCAGTTGAACCGGCCAGACCTCCGAGGGAGCCCTGCCAGCTGACGCCGCCGCTAACTCCCGGATGGACCTGTCTGAAACTTACTATGCTGAATGTTTTACCCCTGAAAATATTTCCTATCTCCGTGCTCCAGGTATCCGCGCATGCTGCAGCAATGAAGACGATGTACACAAGGTAAAACATCTCCGAGCGGAAAACATAGTCCAGCAGCACCAGCGAGCCGGCAAGTCCGCCATTTGCAATCACCTGGAGATAATCCCGCGTGCCGGTCTTTTCAAAATAGTCGTCCACATCCGCATTTTCCATCTTTCTGATTTTAGAAATCAGACTGGAGAGGATGAAAAAAGTAAGAATCGGGACAGTCCACTTCCAGCCACCATATCCATAAACAAAGGAGGCAAGCAGAAAAGCCGCCATAGCTCCATCCCTTGTAAGGAATTTAAGCCGGTAGGAAAGGACTCCGGCGATTGCACCGAGGGTAATTCCCGTCAGTAAATTAAAAATTAATTCCTGATTATAAAAAATACCAAATGTATATAAAATAAACGAGGCAAAAAGAGGGACAAGGATATTATCGCTCCCCTTAGCGCCGAACATCTCGAAAGCCGTAAGGAGGATTCCGGAGATCACGGCAATACCGAACAGTTCCATGCCGGAATAAGCAGCGAGAGAGACGCCCCCCAGCATGGTGAAAAAGTCCCAGTGTGCGCTTACCCAGACAGTAAGCAGGGTAACCGCAAAAAACACCCCGCTGCCGACGAGGGATTTTTTATCGCTTACTAGAATAAAATAATTCCTTCCGTACCTGCTTCCGAAAATGGCGGCCAGTGCATCCGCAAAGCCCATGATCAGGAAGCTGAGGACGATAATCTGCCGGTCGTTAGGATAGATAAGCAGCAGGATGAACATGGAGAAGGGGAAAAAGACAATTCCCCAGCTTTTGCGGTGGCGGTCGTTTATGGAGGGGATAAGATCCCGGGATATCAGGAAAGCCAGCATACCCAGCACCACAAGGGAAATAGCCAGAAGGATGAGATAATTTTTTATTATAACGATCGATGCAACCACGGTAAGGGATGCAAAAATGTGGAGCAGCTTTCGGCTCAGTTCTCTGCCGATAATTCCTTTATTGGCGAGAAATTCTGACACAAGCACCGAGATTACCACAATGATCAGCAGCACGACGAGCGATATGAATTCCTGCACAGTCAGACTTTTCTATTTTATAATAAAAACCCCCTTTGGGAAGGGGGCTAAAAAGGTTTTTTAATTTTTTATTTTATGAGTCCCAACTCATATTCGGCAACTTTCTTATAAGAGACATCGGCTTTTGCGAGATTGAAATTCTCCTTTGCCTTGGGCATGTTTCCTTTCATCTTGTAAGCGAGTCCCATATAATAATAAGGACCCCCTTTAGCGATGGAGCTACGGTACTTAAGGGCATTTTCGGAAGCGGTGATTGACTTATCGTAGTCACCGTTCTCGTAGTAAGCCTGGGCGAGGGTAAGGTAAGCGGCGTCGAAATTATTCATTTCAACCGCTTTGAGCAGAGTAACGATTGCCTTGCCTGCATCGCCGTTGGAGAGCTGATCCCTGCCGAGTTTAGCATAAGAGCGGGCGATATATTCCTTTGCCTTGTTCTTAACCGTGACATTTCCGCTGACTTCCACCACCTTCTCGAAATTCTTAATAGCTTCCTCCATCTGACCGAGAGTAAAGTAGGATCCGCCGAGAGCGTTATAACCGCCGTCGAATTTCGGATTGAGTTTTATAGCCTCCTGAAGGACGGGAAGAGCATCCTGGTTTTTACCAAGTTTTTTAAGGGCAATCCCCTTCTGGTAATAGATGCGGTAATCCTGGTCATGCTGAAGCGCCTGGTCGTAATTCGAGATAGCGCCCTGGAAATCACCGGCTTTCAGTTTCTCATTACCAATATTAAAGAACTTTCCGGCTTCGGGTTTCATTTCCTGAGCCGTAAGATGGGAAGTGAATAAGATGAGAAATAAACCGGTGACAAAAAATGCAAATAACTTCATTAATGTTCCTTTTTTGATTGAAAAGAGTGCGGAAGACGGGACTTGAACCCGTATGCCTCTCGGCGCCACCCCCTCAAGATGGTGTGTCTGCCAATTTCACCACTTCCGCGTAAAAATTTGAGTTGTAAAATTAATATCTTGTTATGAATTATGCAAATCAAAAAAAAACACACTTTCAAATAGGGGAACGGGAAGAGAGAAGAGTGAAGGTCGGAGAGGGGGAAGGGTTGATTTGTTGATTTGTTGATTTGTTGAGGTGATAAAAAGGTCGGAGGGAACACACCCCCACCGCCAGGGTGGAATCCACTCCCAAAAGCTTTCGGGAGGGGACAAAGAGGGTGTGTTAATTCTCATGGGAAAAGGGATTTTATAAAGTTTCGTAATCCCCTTTTTGTTTTTTCGTTATATAATCTTATTTTTACTTTGTTAAATGAATTTATTTGAAAATATACCGCAACAGGAGCATAAAATAAATGGAACGCAAAATAAGAGTCCTCGTCGCAAAAGCCGGTCTTGACGGTCATGACCGGGGCGCAAAGGTTATTGCCGCCGCACTGAGAGATGCAGGAATGGAAGTTATTTATACCGGATTACGCCAAACCCCCGAGATGATTGTCGAAGCGGCTATCCAGGAGGACGTGGATGTGATAGGTATTTCAATCCTCTCCGGCGCGCATAATACCCTCTTCCCGCGCATTAAACAACTTATGACCGAAAAAGGACTTAACGACGTACTGCTTACCGGCGGCGGAATTATCCCCGAAGAAGATGTTGAATCACTGAAAAATATGGGCGTTGGCGAGTTGTTTACTCCAGGTGCTTCAACGCATAAGATCGCAGACTTTATAAAAGAATGGGTAGCTAAAAACCCCAGAAAATAATTTAATCCTTTTTGGAGGTGCAAAATGAAAAAGTTGATGGTTATTGTCTTTTTTCTTTTTACTCTTTCCCTTCTTCCCCAAACTCTGGTTCAGAATTATACCCTCCCTGTAAACAGCTATTACAACAGCGCATACGGACTGGTGAACGTCAACGGTGCGCTTTGGCTTTCGAGCTCAAGCTCTACCGTGGGAAAGGGAGTGCTATATAAACTTAGTTATGAAGCAGTTAAACTTGACACACTGAAAATAAATTACTATACTATAAAAGAATCCCAGGGACTGGCATCCGACGGAACCAACTTCTGGTACGTTGACCGCAAAACCTCCCTGTGCGATCTGTATAAATCCGCCCTGGACGGAACGGTTACCGACTCCATTATTCTAAAACCTATTTTCCGCAATACTTCGGTTTATGTGGGGGGGGCTGCATTCGAGGATAATTGCGTGTGGGTTTCCATCTATTACCCGAATGACTTAGCCGCACTTTACAAAATTGACACACAGACGAAAACCATCCGCGACTCTATTCCCGTATTCGGCACGCAGCCCCAGGGAATAACCATCAAGGGAGATACCCTCTTTTATGTGATGGACGGATTCGAGAGTCAGCCGGAAAGAATTTACGCAGTTTCCCTAACCTCACACGACACGCTATTCTCCTTCCCACTTCCGGAACAGCCGGGGATAAGGCAGAATCCACGCGGACTTGCATGGGACGGAAGATACCTGTGGTTATTGGCTGAGCCGGTTGGCGCATCCACCGGCAGGGCGCTATTCAAGTATGACCTGCAGGGCTCCGGCACACCGAGCATTAATCTGATTACCAAGACGGTCAGCTTCGGGAATGTGCAGATTGACACTACCCGCTATTCCTCAATACAAATAGAGAACTACGGGAATGCCGATCTGATTATTGATTCCGCGATAATCTCCGGACCGGATTTCTCCCTGGCGTCGATTTTCCCGCTGGTGATAAAACCGGACAGCACAAAGTCCCTAACGGTTTCCTTTAAACCAACGGAGAACAAGACTTACAAAGATTCGATACTCTTTTATCACAACGATCCGAATTTTGTTTTCAGCAAGACACTACTTAACGGCGCGGGGGTTTATACCTTGCCGTTCATTCAGCTTTCGGATATGCAGCTTAACTACGGCAATAAGCGGGTAAGGAGTTCGGGTTATAAAACTTTCACGGTGACAAATAAAGGGTCCGACGATCTGGTGATTGACTCGATGTGGACTACCCTTCCGGAATTCTTTTTCGGCGACCAGTTTGTCTCCGCAAACATTGACTCACAATTATCCGCTTCGTTCAGACTCTGGTTCATTCCGGATACGTACAAAGCGTACGCCGACACACTCTATATTTCCTCCAACGCTTCCAACGGGAAGACTCTGAAGATTCCCATTTCGGGGGTGGGGGCTCCGTTCGATTCCGCACTCGGGAATATAGTATGGCAGGCGGAGATTCCGGACAATCCGAATACAAACTACGACGACTATACCGCCCGGTTCATGAAGGATATAAAGGATATAAACGGCGATGGGGTGGACGACCTGATAGTGACTGCCGACAATTACCTTACAGTGGCTTTTAACGGAAACAGCTCCGTGTGGGGGGATGTGCTCTGGATTTTTAACAGCGGTACGAACAATAATAATACCGGTAAGGTGGAGCGGCTGCATAGTCTGCAGATAATTGACGATATCTCGGGGGATTCGATAAATGATGTGGTGGTCGGTTTTGGCGGGGGGAACGAGATGGTTTACGCACTTGACGGAGTTACCGGCAAGAAACTCTGGGAGTTCGGCGACTCGGTGAATTATGCCGACGGCGATATTAACGGGCTTGCGGTGAATGTTGACTGGAACGGCGACGGGAAACCGGACGTACTCGTTTCGCAAAGCGGTAATGAGACAACTGGCGAGGGAAAGTTCTCCGCTTATCTGCTGGACGGACTGACCGGTGCACAGATATGGCGCATTGACCATTCCACAACGAAGAAAATGAAGGACGGAATTATCAACACCGAGGAAGGCGGGGCGGTTAGCTCACACGGCTCGGGTTCCTCAAACGGGGAGATTCTCGGCTTCGACAAGAACGGGCAGATTATTTGGTCATTCCCAACTACCCGGGTGGTCTGGGGTATGGCGGAGATTGAGAATATCGGCGGGCTTGCAACCACGGATATTATCGCAGGGGATTTCGGCGGGAATGTGTATGCAATTACCGGCGATGCGGGGGCTCAGATCTGGACCCGCTCAATCGGGAATAATATCATCGAGGATGTGTTTATAGTCCCGGATCTGAATGACAACGGTACGGATGACGTTATGCTGAGCGCACTGACCGGCAATCTTTACGTGCTTGAAGGAGCAACGGGAGAGATTCTGTTCTCTCTTCCCACCGGCGGGGTTATTCTGGGTGCAGGGGTGCTTGGGGATATGACTAACGACGGGATTCCTGAACTTGGCGCGGGGACGTATAACCCGAATAACTCGTTCGTGTTTGAGACCAAAGCCGGTTCGCAGATATTCCAGTTCGCAGGGAATAACGATGCGGTTGAGTGTATCTGGAAAGCCGGGGATGCTGACAGGAACGGAAGTTTTGAGTTTGCGATAGGGACAAGGGAAGGAAGGGTGATTATGTTCTCCGGTGGTACGGATGTTCCTACGGGGATAAGGGAGGGGGACTTGCTTCCTTCGGAGTTCGCACTGATGCAGAATTATCCCAATCCGTTCAATCCCTCCACGAACATCGAGTACCGGATACCGGTAAGGTCCGCGATCACGCTGAAAATTTACGATATACTCGGGAACGAAGTAGCCACACTGGTTAACACTGACCAGTTGCCGGGGAATTACAAAGTAGAGTTTGATGCATCGAGGTTTGCATCGGGAATTTACTTCTATCAGCTTAATGCGGGGGACTTCTCCGCTTCGAAGAAAATGATTTTCCTCAAGTAACCCCATAATGATGGAAACACACAGACACTTGAGACTTGCTTCGGCAAGTCTCTTTTTTTATGAGGCAGCAGAAGAAAGAGAGAAAAGTTTCAAGCAGTTCGTAAGCTAACGGATCGTAGAAAAAAATTCGTTTTCTTTGAACGGGATAATTAATTTTGGGCTGAAAATCTTTTTCCTCTGTGGTCTCTGTGGGTGTTTCCGACGAAGTCGGACTCTGTGGGCTCAGTGTGAAATTGATACTTATGATATTGAACCTCATCAGAAAACAGAACCAGTCCTTAAAGCATGTACTTTTTTCTTTCAAGGTTCTCAGGCAAATGGAACTGTTTCACACAGAGATCACAGAGAAAAAACACAGAGATCACAGAGAAAAATCCGTTAGCTAAGGGATCGTAGAAAAAAATCGTTTTCTTTGTCGGGATAAATAATTCTGGGTTGATAATCTTAAAATTCAAAACCTCCCTTTTAAATCCCCCCTTTAATTTCTGCCTCGGCGGAGGGGGGAAAATCCATTCCCCCCTCCCTTTTTCTAAAAATATAAAATTGCGTTCCCCCTCCTCCGACTGTGTTGGATTTCTTAAGGGAGGGACGGGGAGGGTTAAGAACAATAAATGACCACTCCGACAGAGTCGGAATGACTACTTAATGACCTCCTTCCTTTTTATCAACTTAACAAATCGACACCTCACCTGTTCCGCTTGCGGGAACAAAAATCCCTCCATCCCTTTTTTTCGTTTCACTGTTTCACCTTGGATACTTTTGTGTTTTTTTGCTTGACTTTAATAATATAAATCACTAAGTTTGGTTTATCCAAATAAATCTTATGGAGCGTTTATGAAAAAAGTCATTTTTTTGTTTGGCTTTACGATTCTTATCTTCTTCTGGGGCTGTTCAGAGAATGGTCCTGTTAACTCTCCCAAAAGCGGAGAGTCAGGAAAAGTAGCACTCAGTTTTGACAAACTCAATGCCCCTGCCGGGGTGGTAAACATCAAGGCAACCCTAACCCGCGAAGGATTCACAACCGTATCAGGAAATCTCAATATACAGTCGGACACAAGCGCCACATTATTGCTTACGGGGCTGGATGTGGGAACATGGCATCTGGTTGTTGAAGCGTCCGACAGTGCGAATGTTGTGATATACACCGGAGCGGCAGACATACTTATTCAGGCAGGATTAACCACACAAGTTGCCCTGACCCTTCAGCCCACAGGGAGCGGAACCGGAGATGTTTTCATACAGGTCATATGGGGAACACCTCCGGTTTCAGGCTGGAAGATTATTCCGGCTTATTTTAATTGTGATTTTCACGCAGTTTATTTTCTTAACAGCAATAAAGGATTTTCCGCAGGAACAAACGGAACACTTCTGATGACCACCGACGGCGGCACAAACTGGATTAAGAAAACCATAAACACTACGCAGGTGCTTTCAGGCATTGCGTTTATAAACGACAACCTTGGATTTGTAATCGGCTACGGGGGAACACTTTTCCGTACACTTGACGGCGGGGAGACCTGGACAAAAATAACCGTAAATGTTTCGGATAATTTGTACTCCATAAGATTTAAGAACAATACCGGGATAATTACATGCGGAGGCGGAAAAATACTCCGTACTACCAACGGCGGAGAGACCTGGACTTCACAAACCCTGCAGTACAACAACCCGGGGTTATTAATAAACTCAGCGTTTGTGGAAAACGTAATGTATGTTTTTGGAACGGGCGGGAATCTTTTCAGATCGTCGGACAACGGAGCGGTCTGGTACTCAACCTCAAACAGTTTACTGGCTGGATGGGTGCAGTCGGGTTATTTCTTTTCTACATCAACGGGAATTTTAGCAGGAGGGAGCGGACAGTTAATCAAGACCACTAATGACGGGGGGACCTGGCAGCATATTCCGCTTACTTCGGAGCATCTGGAGGAGTTGTTTTTCATAAACAATACAACCGGATGGCTTGTTGGTGATCACGGAACTATATATAAGACAACCAACCAGGGTTCGTCGTGGCAGAAGCAGGTAAGTAATACCAATAAGTGGCTTAACTCAGTCTGTTTTATTTCTGAGCATCTTGGTTTTGCGGTTGGGCAGAACAGTACGATACTAAAGTATACCGGGCAATAAAGGACGATAGGTTTTGGAAAAAGAAGGAGCAGGTTACCTGCTCCTTTTTTTTTGGAGAATATTAGCAAAGGCGAATGATTGTGCTTTTTGATGATGAGGTGCTTAGGCAAATAGTATATAAACAGCCGCACAGAAAAAATTCGTTTTCTTTGAACGGGATAATTAATTTTGAGCTGAAAATCTTAAAATTCAAAACCCCCCTTTTAAATCCCCCCTTTAATTAAAGGGGGGAAATTAAGGTCCCTCCCTTTTTCTAAAAATATAAAATTGCGTTCCCCCTCCTCCGACTGTGTTGGATTTCTAAAGGGAGGGACCGGGAGGGTTAAGAACAATAAATGACCACTCCGACAGAGTTGAAATGACTACCTAATGATCTCCTACCTTTTTATCAACTTAACAAATCGACAAATCAACTTTTTTTCCCTGCTTCTTATCAGCACCTCCACAATCTGCTGTGGCGAAAACAAAAGAATTGAGTATATTTATTTTTTGAAAATATTGAATTTGTAAAAAAAAATAAAAGACCCGGATAGATAAAACAGAGTGGCACACGATAACCGAAAATATACATTCACGGAGGGGTATGAAGAGATCAGACTGGAATACCCGATTATTTCCGGCTTGATACTGGAAAATTCGTCCGTGCTGGATCTTGGCTGCGGCAACGGTGCGCTTATGCAGTTACTCGAAAAAAAGAAATGCACCACAACTGGGGTGGAGTTATCGGAATCGGGAGTGGAATTCTGTCGGAAAAAGGGACTGAACGTGATACAGGGAAGCATTGACCAGCCGCTCCCCTTTCAGGATAATCAGTTCGATTTTTCGGTATGTAATGTGACCCTGCAAATGGTTTTATATCCCGAAGTGGTTCTGCGCGAGATGAAGAGAGTGTCCCGAAGAATGATTATCTCCTTTCCGAACTTTGCACTTTATAAAAACCGGCTGGAATTATTGCTTAACGGGAGGATGCCCCGCAAACAGCTGTTTGGCTATGAGTGGTACAATACCGGACATATCCACCAGTTCTCTCTCTCCGACTTTTTGACCCTGGTAAATCAAATCGGAGGACTGAGGGTTATTGGAATTCATCATAACGACACAGGAAACATGCTTAAAAATTTTATGATACGAAATTTCAGAAATATGTTCCAGATCATTCCGATTGTGGGACTGGAAAAGACGGACATGTAGCATGCTGGAAAAATTTATTGAGAAACAATATTTTGAACCGGGCATATCCGGAATTTTAGTAAATCCGTTTTACATTTCGCGGAAGAATCTTTTTACGGCTATCAAGTCATTCGGTAAAGCAATCACCGGAAAGACGCTGGATGTTGGATGCGGAACCAAGCCTTATGAGCACCTCTTCTCCTCCTCGGAATACGTGGGTTTGGAGATTGAAACAACCATCAACCGGGAGATGAAAAAGGCGGATGTCTTTTACGACGGAACCACATTCCCCTTTCCTGACGGGGAGTTTGACAGCGTGGTTACAAACCAGGTACTGGAGCATGTATTCAATCCAGAATTCTTTATGAGCGAGATCAACAGGGTGATGAAGAAAGACGGGAAACTCCTCCTTACAGTTCCTTTCGTATGGGATGAACATGAACAGCCTTACGATTACGCCCGTTATTCCTCTTTCGGACTGACCTCGATACTGAAAAATGCTGGATTCGAAATAACCGAGTTGAAGAAAACCGCAAATGATTTCAGGGTTATTTACCAGCTGACAAATGCTTATTTCTACAAGGTCACAAGAAACATTCCGGGACTAAAGCAATTCACTACGCTATTTATCTGCTCAATAATCACACTCATCGGTTTGCTGGTAGGAAAGATATTTCCCAAAAACGATGATCTCTTCCTGGACATAGTGGTACTGGCAAAAAAGGTTGATAATGTATAACTTCTGCACGCTGTTTGATTCGAATTACCTGACGCGGGGACTGGCTATGCATGCCTCCCTGATGAAACACTGCAATGATTTTCATCTGTATATATTCGCATTCGACCGGAAATGCCTGGAAATACTTACCCGGCTTTCACAAAACGGGGAACTGCCAAATTGCACGCTGATCAGTCTTGCACAATTCGAAGATCCCGAGCTGCTGAAAGTCAAGCAAACCCGCTCAATTGCAGAATACTGCTGGACTTCCACTTCGTCCACGATCCTGTACGTACTGAATAATTTTGAAGTTGAGTCATGCACGTACCTCGATGCGGACCTTTATTTCTATACCTCCCCAAAGGTAATTTTCGACGAGCTGGGGGGGAAGTCGATATTGCTTACGGAACACCGCTACTCGCCAAAGTACAATAAAGAGATAAAGAGCGGAAAGTACTGCGTGCAGTTTGTTACTTTCAGGAATAATGCGGAAGGACGGACAGCACTGGAATGGTGGCGCGAGAGATGTCTGGAATGGTGTTATGCAAGATACGAGGAGGGGAAGTTCGGCGACCAGCTTTATCTGGACGACTGGACCGAGCGCTTTGCCGGAGTACACGTACTCCAAAACCGCGGCGGCGGACTGGCTGCCTGGAATGTGCAGCAGTACGATTTTACCGAAGAGCAGGGGGTTATCACCGCTCATTATCCTACGGAGAAAACGACTTTCAATCCGGTGTTTTATCATTTCCACTATCTGCGGTTTCTTTCGGGGAAAAGAGTTGAACTCGGGAGAAGATACCTCTCCCCTGCCGTGGTAAATATTTTTTATATCCCCTACATAAAGCACCTTTTGGATTTAACCGAAAAGATAAGACTGACTGACGCGGGATTTGATCCCAACGGAACAAAACACCATGGTGCGGGTTTAAAGAATATCCTCCTGTTCATATACAGAAAACTGCGGGGGACATACAACATTTTTAACATTCATAAACTTATTTCAGGCGAAAAATAATGGCGCATATAGTAACACTCCCCACCCACTCGGACAAGCGTGGCAACCTTACGGTTATCGAGAAGGAGATTCCCTTTTCCGTTAAGAGAATATTTTATATATACGGCGTGGATGACTCGGTAAGAGGCGGGCACAGGCATAAAGAAACCCGGCAGGCGGTTGTATGTATTCACGGCAGCTGCATAGTTTCGAACAACGACGGCAAAGTGCGCGAGGACTTCCTAATGAATCATCCGCAAAAATGTCTGATACTCGAGCCGTGGGACTATCACACCATGCACCATTTTACCCCTGATGCAGTGCTGCTGGTCTTTGCATCGACCAATTTCAACCCGGACGATTATATATTTGAGGATTATGTTTGATGGTCGAAGGTCGGAAGACGGAAGACGGAAAGGCAAGGTCGACGCGGAGAACTTTATTTAATTCGTGTCTTATTTTCTCAATGAACGGAATGAACAAAAAATGATAGAATATGAAAATTTAGGAGAATCCAATAAAAAGTTTTTCTCAGAGTATCTCGCTGCATTTCAGTATACTCTGAATTCCGGTTGGTACATCCTGGGGAACAACGTAAAGAATTTTGAAATTGACTTTGCGGCGTACCACTATTCCAAACATTGCATAGGCGTAAACTCGGGGCTGGACGCACTGATACTTGGGCTGCGTGCATTTGACTTCCCCCCCGGCTCCGAAATTATAGTACCGTCAAACACATACATCGCCACAATCCTGGCGATTGTCCACTGCGGGCATAAGCCCGTGCTTGTGGAGCCGGATATCCGGACCTACAACATAGACCCGGCAAGAATAGAGGAAAAGATAACCACCAATACCCGGGGGATAATGATTGTGCATCTTTACGGCAAGCCGTGCGAGATGGATAAAATAATGGAGATCAAAAAAAAGCACAACCTGGTGCTGATAGAGGACTGTGCACAGTCCCATGGCGCTAAATTCAACGATGTACTGACGGGGACGTTCGGAGAGTTAGCCGCATTCAGTTTCTACCCGACAAAGAATCTGGGGGCGCTGGGAGACGGCGGGGCGGTTTTAACAAACGATCCCAAACTTGCACAGACAACGCGGAGACTCCGTAATTACGGCTCGGACGTGAAGTATTACAACGAGATAGTGGGATACAATTCCCGCTTGCAGGAATTCCAAGCGGGATTCCTGTCCGTAAAGCTGAAGCACCTCGATGAGATAACCGCGCACAAAAGAAAACTTGCAGCAATATACGATTCCGAGCTTTCCGGTAAATTCATTAAGCCGGTGACAGACTACAAGCATTTTGACGTTTACCACATATATAACATCCGGCATCCTGAGCGGGACAGACTGAAGAAGTACCTGCTGGAGAACGAAATAAAAACCGAAATCCATTACCCCGAACCGCCGCACAAGCAGAAAGCCATGGAGGGGATAATCAGCGGGGAGAGTTTCCCCATCTCGGAGGAATTACACAGGACAACACTGAGCCTGCCGATATCCTTCGGGCACACCGAAAAGGATATATACCGGATAGTTGAGGTACTGAACAAATTTTAGAAAGCGTATGGCAAAGAAATCCTCCACCAAGCAGATAATCATAAAAGGGGCTAAACAGAACAACCTTAAGAACGTAAGTCTGGAACTCCCGCGTAACCAGCTCATAGTATTCACGGGAGTAAGCGGAAGCGGAAAATCGTCGCTGGTATTCGACACGATATATGCAGAGGGGCAGCGGCGGTATGTGGAATCCCTCTCCTCCTATGCACGCCAGTTCCTCGAGAGAATAAACAAACCGGATGTGGAAATCATACAGGGGATAAGTCCCGCAATAGCCATCGAGCAAAAGACCGTATCAAAGAACAGCCGATCCACAGTAGGGACAACCACGGAAGTGTACGATTATCTCCGTCTCTTCTTTTCGCGCATCGGGAAAACGCATTGCTTCAGCTGCAACAAGGTAGTTACGAAAGCGACCACGGGAACCGTAACCGATTTTCTTGACGGACAGAACGATGCTATGAAATTCTACCTGACCTTCCCCATCCACGAGCATGGGGGGAAGTCGCTTAAGCAGGAACTCGAGCTGATAAAGAAGCGGGGATTTTTCAGGATAGTCGAGGACGGAGTGGTTTACGATCTGAATGAAGGACTCCCTCCGCTAACCAAAAAGAGCAGGATAAGAGTAATTCTGGAACGTTTCAAGACACGCAAAAGATACAACCGGGAAGCCCTTGGAGAGTCAATAGAAATAACATTCAAGGAGGGGGAAAACCGGCTGATACTGATCAATGCAGAGACCTTCGAAGAGTACGAGTTCAACAAATTTTACGAATGCTGCGGAATAAGATACGAAGAGCCGGAGCCGAAATTCTTTTCGTTCAACAATCCGTTTGGCGCATGTCCCGTTTGCCAGGGATTCAGCAAAGTAAACGGGCTGGATATGAACCGGATAGTGCCGAATCCGAACCTTTCTATTTTAGAGGGGGCAATTGCTCCCTGGCGCACGCTTAAGTATGCGGAGTTCAACCGCGAGCTTATAAGAGGGTCTCTGAAGCACAGAATCCGCATCAGTGTCCCCTTCAAGGATCTAAACACGGAGGAAGTAAACCTTATCCGGGAAGGGACAAAGGAATTCAAAGGCATAAACAAGTTCTTCGAGATACTGGAGAAGAAGAACTACAAAATGACCATCCGCATATTAATTGCGCGGTATAAAGGATACACGGAGTGCAATGCGTGCAAGGGAACCCGGCTAAGGCGGGAATCTCTGCAGGTAAGAGTGTGCGGAAAGAACATAAACCAGATTGTCTCCATGTCAATAAGGGACTGTCTGAACTTTTTCACATCGATGGAACTGACCGAAACAGAAACCGCGATTTCCGGGCGGATCGTAAAAGAGATAGTAAAACGGCTTACCTATCTGAACGACGTCGGGTTGAGCTATTTAACCCTGGACCGGCTGAGTCAGACCCTTTCAGGCGGCGAGACGCAGAGAATCAATCTTGCAACGGCACTTGGTTCCACGCTGGTGGGGACAACGTACATACTTGACGAGCCGAGCATCGGACTCCATCCGAGGGACAATGAGCGGCTCATTTCGATACTGAAGAACCTGCGGGATATCGGGAATTCCGTTTTAGTGGTTGAGCATGAACCCGAGATGATCAAGAACGCCGATATGATTGTGGACATGGGTCCGGGCGCCGGAATCAACGGGGGGGAGATTGTTTTTCAGGGAGATTATAAAGGACTGCTTAAAGATAAAAAATCCCTGACCGGACAGTATCTTTCAGGAAGCAGGAGCATTCCCGTGCCCGAATTGCGCCGGAAGCTAAGTAAATCGTTTATAACCATAAAAGGGGCGCGGCAGAACAATCTGAAAAACATAGACGTGCAGATACCCCTGAACAGTTTTGTGGTAATCACGGGAGTAAGCGGATCGGGCAAGAGCACACTGGTGCACGACATTCTTTACGGCGGAATCACCAAGCTGAAAGGAATGAATCCCTATTTTGTCGGGAAGTACGATGATATAATTGGGAGCGAAAAAATCGAGCAGATTGAAATAATTGACCAGTCCCCCATTGGTAAAACTCCCCGTTCAAATCCAATAAGTTTTATCGGCGGGTATGAGCTGATAAGGGAGATATTTGCAAACACCTATAAGGCAAAGTCGAAAGGATTCAAGCCGGGCTACTTTTCATTCAACATACCCGGCGGGCGGTGCGATACCTGTCAGGGAGATGGTTTCATCAAGGTGGAGATGCAATTCCTTGCGGACATATATCTTGAATGTGAGGAATGCAAAGGAACGCGGTTCAAAAAAGAAATCCGGGATATTACCTATGTGGGACTGAACGTAGTTGACGTGCTGCAGCTGACCGTGGACGAGGCAATAAAATTCTTTGAGGGGCATGACCGGCTGGTGCGGCTGTTAAAGACCCTGCAGATGGTGGGGATGGGATACATAAAATTAGGGCAGCCTTCGAACACCCTATCCGGCGGGGAGGCGCAAAGAGTAAAGCTGGCTTCGCACATAGCGGTACAGAACGACAAGTACCACACGCTGTTCATATTCGACGAGCCATCCACCGGGCTTCACTTCGAGGATGTGTCCAAGCTGATCAACTGCTTCAATCTGTTGATAAGCAGGAACAACAGTCTGGTGATAATCGAGCACAATCTGGATATCATAAAGAGTGCGGATCATATAATAGATTTAGGACCCGAGGCAGGCGAGAACGGCGGAGAGATAATTGCGACCGGCACTCCGGAAGAGATTGCCCTGTGCAGGCAATCCCATACCGGAAGATACCTTAAAACGCTGCTTGGTTTATAACTTTATAAATATTTTCTTAGCGTAAAGAATCCACATCAGCCCAAGCCAAATCAAAACGTAAGTAAGCGCCCAGGCAAGGGATGCATTCATCGGCGAAAACAGAGGTACGAAGATAGAATTATAGAGGTACGTTTTGAGCGCCACCTCTTCCCCCATGGTATTAGTCACTTTAATAAGCGTAAGGAGCCGGGCGACTATACCCGAAAGGAAATAGACCGTGATTGCATTCATTCCGTAAACCACAAACGGTTTAGTCCACCATGAATACTTTTTCACATCCACCAGCCAGTAGCATATAGCAAAGAAAATCAGCGCAAGACCGGAGGTGTACATAACGTAGGAGCTGGTCCAGATCCCTTTATTAATCGGGAAGACCATATCCCAGAACATGCTGATAAGCAGAGCGAAATTCCCAACCACAAACATCCAGACCACCTTTTCAGCATTATCCTTATTTGACTTCAGCCAGTGACCAAGCAGGATACCGCTAAGGGCAGTGGAGATAGCGGGCATGGTAGAAAGGATACCTTCGGGATCCCAGACCTTCGTGCCGCTCCAGAGATGTCCGTTAAGGAGGAGATTATCGAAGTATGCGCCAAGATTGGTAGCCGGTTCCAGATTGGCATATCCGACACCGGGGACGGGAATGACCGTCATGAGGAACCAATAGACAAGCAGGAAAGCGAAAGTAAGAATAACCTGCCAGCGTATGGAGCATTTTAGGAAAATCAGCGAGGAGATAAGATAGACTACGGCAATTCTCTGAAGCACACCGGGGATGCGGATGGTAGAGAGATTAAAATAGGGGAAGCCCATTAATATAAGTCCGACGAGGAAGATGAGAAAACTTCTTTTAATAATATTGAGGATCAGTTTATTCTGGTTATCTCCCCTCTCCTTTCTTTTAGTAAGAGAAAGAGTAATCGCAACGCCGACGATAAAGAGAAAGAAGGGGAAGACGAGGTCAGTTGGCGTAACCCCATGCCAGACGGCATGACGGAGGGCGGGATAGACGGAGCCCCAGGAGCCGGGGTTATTGACGAGGATCATACCAGCGATAGTCAGTCCTCTGAAAACATCCAAAGAGATCAGGCGTTCATTTTTTTCCATAATACACTCACAATATAATTTGACAATAGTGTAAAATTACAAACAAATGGGAAATTTACAAAAAGATAATCCGGCTGCGGCGGAGGGAACAGTAAACAGTGAAGAGTAAACAGTCATTTAGTTTCGCCGTCATTACGCTGCGCTGTCATTAAGTAGTCATTAATAGTCATTAGGTTGTCACTTATTAAACTCTGTATGTTAGCTAACGGATCGCAGAGAAAAACCTTATCATCTGTTTTTACAATAAATAGTTGATAATCTTAAAATTTAAAACCCCCCTTTAATTTCCGCCTCGGCGGAGGGGGGAAAATTCATTCCCCCTCCCTTTTTCTAAAGGGAGGGACGGGGAGGGTTAAGAACAATAAACGACAACTCCCACTGAGTCGGAATGACGATGAAGTCAAATGACTACTGACTGACTTCTTAACAAATCAACATCTCACCTGTCCCGCTTACGGAAACAAAAATCCCTTCCGACCCCGGACTTTCGACCTTTGTAACTCTCCCCGAGTTATCATTTTTTCCAAAATATCCTTATATTTCCGTTTTAAAAAATTACATATTCTCATGAAAAAAATTCCGGTATTAATATTCATCCTCACAGCGCTGCTATTTTCACAGGAACAGACAGTAACGATGTACATTACCACTCCCCTGCTCCCCGCATCGGACAATATATACATCTCCGGCAACCAGCCTGCATTCGGCAACTGGAATCCCGGCGCAGTCAAACTAAAAAGAATCAACGACTCGCTCAGCTCGGGCACATTCATCTTCCCGAGGGGGACCGAACTCGAATTCAAATTCACCAAAGGAAGCTGGAACTCCGAGGCACTCAATGATGACAAACTCGTCCCCGGCAATCATCAGCATAAAGTAATGCGGGACACCACCCTGAACTTCACCATAAACCACTGGAAAAGCGACGAACCAGGACTTTACACCCCCAGCGCTGACTTCAAAGGACAAGTAACCGGCGAAGTAGTAATCCACCCGCAAATGACCGGCGCAAACATACTCCCCCGGGATGTGATCGTCTGGCTTCCACCCGGCTATTCAGAAAACAGCGCCAAACGTTATCCCGTACTTTACATGCATGATGGTCAAAACCTCTTTGATCCCAAAACCGCCTCGTTCGGAGTTGACTGGCAGATAGACGAAACCGCCGACTCGCTAATCCGGAACGGGATTATCAGCGAACTGATAATAGTCGGCATATACTGCACAGCCGACCGGATGACGGAATACACAAACTCCTTCAAGGGGCACTACTACATGAAATTCGTAGTCGAAAAACTAAAACCCTTTATAGATGCAAACTACCGCACACTTCCCGGGCGCGAACACACCGCCACCGGCGGTTCCTCAGCAGGGGGACTAATCTCGTTCATGCTCCTATGGGAACATAACAACGTCTTCTCAAAAGCGGCTTGCATCTCCCCCGCCTTCAAAATCCGGATGCTGGACTATGTCCTTCCCGTCCTCAATTTTACCGGTAAAAAAGAACTTAGACTTTATATAGACAACGGGGGTAAAGGACTGGAAGCCGAACTGCAGCCCGGAATAGATGAAATGCTTGCGGCGCTTGAAAGCAAAGAACTCGTAAATGGCAGGAATCTGCTATACTACGTCGATCCCGCCGCTGAGCACAACGAATCGGCATGGGCAAAAAGAACCTGGCGCTTTCTGAAATTCTTTTACGCTAACTAACCAAACTATGGAGAAATAATGAAATACCTGATCACCGGCGGATCCGGATTCCTTGGGATAAACCTTATCAGATACCTCCTTGGCAAGGGGGAGGAGATTGTATCGCTGGACATAGAACCCTTCACGTATGAAGATTGCAAAGATAAAATCAATCACATAATTGGGGATATCCGGGACGTTCCAATGGTGGAAAAAGCCATTGCCGGATGCGATTACGTAGTTCACTGTGCCGCCGCCCTGCCGCTATACAAGCCGGAGGATATCTTCACCACCGATGTGGACGGGACGCGCAACGTACTGGAGGCAGCGCTGAAATTCAATGTAAGGCGCTTCATACAGATCTCCACCACGGCAGTTTACGGCATCCCGGACCATCATCCAATATACGAGACTGACAAACTAATTGGTGTAGGTCCATACGGCGAGGCAAAAATACTAGCCGAAAAAGAATGTCTGAAAATGCGGAATAAGGGAATGATCGTCCCCATACTCAGGCCAAAATCATTTATCGGACCGGAGCGATTGGGAGTATTCGCCCTCTTTTACGACTGGGCAAAAGACGGACATGGATTTCCCATGATCGGCAGCGGGAGAAACAGGTATCAGTTGCTGGATGTGGAAGACCTTTGCGAAGTAATTTGGCAGACCGTAATCCTCCCTGCGGAAAAAGCAAACGACACATTCAACATCGGAGCGAAGGAATTCACAACCATGCGGGAGGACTATCAGGCAGTACTTGACAGAGCCGGATTCGGAAAAAAGATAACCGGACTGCCGGAGATGCCGATAATCCTGACGTTGCGGCTGCTCGAGGCATTAAAACTCTCCCCTTTATACAAATGGGTATATGAGACGGCGTCCAGGGACTCCTACGTATCAATAGGTAAGGCGGAAAAGGAGCTTGGATACGCCCCGAAGTACTCAAACAAAGCGGCGTTAATCCGCAACTACGAGTGGTATTTATCGAACGAGGAGAAATTCAAAAACAGCAGCGGAATATCGCACCGGGTACCGTGGAAGCAAGGCATCCTCAAACTAGCGAAGTACTTTTTCTAGAGGGGAATTCGTCCTAAAACAATTTCGTGGAGTTTTTTTGATAAAATTCCTATCATTTTAACGCTTTATTCCACTTTTTCAGCCTGTTGATTTAGTATTTTTGTGGGATTTCCATCACAGCTCCGTCCACGTATGACTCAGGGAAAAGTTCCTAAACTATTGATTTTTCACCAACCTTTCCCTTCTGCTGCTCTTCCGAGAGGCTCTCGCCATAATTTCCGGTGGTGGTTTTCGAAGATAAAAAGGTATCATAAAGGCGCTTTAGATCGGCTTTTGATTTTAAGTCCATATCTGGAGAAATCCTTATAAATGTCCTGGATCCTGTCGCTAAATTCTGAAATTTTTCCAATTTATTATTATATTTAGGCATTAAAATTTATTTTGTTTTTTTCCCCTGAAAGGATGTAATATGTCAAATAAAAAGGATTTTCTTGCTGAGGTTGTTCAGCATATCGATATTAAAAAGTTCGACGTTGTGCCGCTGGTTGACAGTATGGAGAAAATGGCTTTCCAGGCACGAAATCTTAATCGCGCCGCCCGAATCTACGATATGATGCTGAAGGATAAGAATTGCGCCGTTATTCTTACGCTTGCAGGGAGCCTATTCAGCGCAGGGCTTAAAAAGGTGGTGCATGATATGATTATTAATAATATGGTGGACGCTATTGTCTCTACCGGCGCTATTATGGTTGACCAGGATTTTTTCGAGGCGCTTGGGTTTAAACATTATATCGGCTCCCCTTTTTCGGATGATAATCAGTTACGCGATCTGATGATCGACCGTATTTATGATACTTATATTGACGAGGAGGAACTGAGAATATGCGACGACACAACGGGTAAGATTTTTGACTCTATGGAACCCAAACCTTATTCATCCCGCGAGTTTCTTTATGAGTTCGGCAGGTATCTTGAGCAAAACGGTGGTCCTAAGGTGGATGACTCAGTTATCTATGCCGCTTATAAAAAGAATGTGCCGATTTTTGTCCCGGCTTTTTCTGATTGCTCCGCCGGATTCGGGTTTGTGGTGCATCAGACTAATCACCCGGAGAAACATGTATCCCTCGATTCGGCAAAGGATTTTCTTGAACTGACTAAGATTAAACTCAATACGAAGGAATCGGGGATTTTTATGATCGGAGGAGGTGTGCCGAAGAATTTTACGCAGGATATTGTGGTGGCTGCGGATATTCTGCAGGAGAATGCTCCGATGCATAAGTACGCTATACAGATTACTGTTGCGGATGAAAGGGATGGGGCACTTTCCGGATCTACACTCAAAGAAGCCAGCTCCTGGGGAAAGGTGGAGACTACTTACGAACAGATGGTCTACGCAGAAGCGACTATCACTATGCCGCTTGTTGCAGGTTATGCTTACCATAAGGGAAATTGGAAGAACAGACCGGCAAGGGAGTTTAATAAGCTGTTTTAAGTTTTAAGAGCGTTTGTAACGTTTATAACGTTTATTACGTTCGTAACGGGACGAAAGTCCAAAGTCGAAGGTCGGGAAGCAGATTAAAAGATAAAAAGACTAAAAGATAATCCGCCTCCAGCGGAGGATGAATTTTCCTCCCGAAAGCTTTCGGGAGGGATTTAAAAGGGGGGTTAAGAACAATTAATGACTACTTAATGACTGCAAGGCTGATCTTGTTCCGGCGTACCTCTGCTAAAAAATTACTCCCCTGTATGAATAGTTTTCAGGAATAATTGTTATTTTTGCTAATTGAATTAATATGAATGGTGCTTTGATGAATTATGACTATCTTATTGATAAAGCGCTGGAAGGACAGAAAAAATCCCTTCCTACTTACTCCAACTTTCACGTCGGCGCCGCACTGGAAACTGCCGACGGGAAAATTTACCTCGGTGGGAATATCGAAAGCGCTTCCTATAGCCTGACTATATGCGCGGAACGGACGGCTATTTTCAAAGCTATCTCCGAGGGGGAAAGGAATTTCAAGGCTATTGCCGTGGTCGGCGATACGGTGGAGTTCTGCGCTCCCTGCGGTGCCTGCAGACAGGTAATTTCGGATCTCTGCGGCGATATTGACGTGGTTATGATTAACAGCAGGCGGGAAACGAAGGTGCTGAAAATTTCCGAACTGCTCCCCTTTGCTTTCACTTCTAAAGATCTGGAATAAGAAAATGATTGAAACTTATACTCACGCATTCCCGGTAAAGACTGGATGGATTGAAGTGATTACCGGCTGCATGTTCAGCGGGAAAACGGAGGAGCTTATTCGCCGGCTTAAAAGGGCAAGGATTGCCAGGCAAACTGTGCTGGTTATTAAACCCAGAGTGGATAACCGCTTCTCCCTTACGGAGATAGTCTCCCACAGTGAGCAGTCGCTCGATTCTCTTATGGTGGAAAAAGCAGAAGATATTTTACCCCTGGCGAAGGATTTCCAGGTGATTGGCATTGACGAGGCGCAGTTCTTCTCCCCTGCCCTGGTGATGGTGTGCAATGAACTTGCGGACGATGGGAAACGGGTGATTGTGGCGGGGCTTGATCAGGATTACAAGGGGGTGCCGTTTGACCCGATGCCTCAACTGCTTGCTACTGCGGAGTATATCACCAAGACACTGGCGATTTGCGTGAACTGCGGAAATCCGGCAGACCGGACTCAGCGTAAAACGGCTGACCAGGACCGGGTGGTGGTGGGTGCAGGGAATATTTACGAAGCCCGCTGCAGAAAATGCCACTACATTCCGAAGGAGTAATTTAATTATGGATTTTCTAATCGCTCTGCTACGCGGAATAGGCGGAATTGTTCTGCTTATCGGAATTGCTTTCCTTTTCTCAAACAACCGGAAAATGATTAACTGGCGGTTGGTGGGAACGGGGCTGCTTCTGCAGATTATCTTCGCCGTGCTTTTACTTAAAGGGGATCAGTTAAGAACATACAGTTTTATTTTCGCACTGCCAAAGGATTTTTTCAGCTGGTTCAGCGGGTTTATTGTGCTGATTCTCAATTTTTCGTTCGAGGGGGCAAAGTTTTTGTTCGGCAATCTTGCCATATCGCAGGGGCAGCCCGGCAGTCTCGGTTTCTTTTTTGCATTCCAGGTGCTCCCGACAATTATATTCTTCGCAAGTCTTATGGCTATTTTATATCATTACGGAGTAATGCAGAAAGTGGTACAGGGGATGGCGTGGGTTATGGCAAAAATCATGGGGACTTCCGGTGCGGAATCCCTCTCCTGCACAGCGAATATTTTTGTGGGGCAGACGGAAGCACCTCTTATCATCAAGCCATACATCAAGGGGATGACGAACAGCGAACTGCTTACGGTAATGACCGGAGGGATGGCAACCATTGCCGGCGGGGTGATGGCGGCATTTGTACAGATTCTGGGGAGCAGTTATGCAGTGGAGGCGAACATACCGCTGCAGCAGGCGCAGCTCTACTTTGCAACCCACCTGCTTGGCGCTAGCGTGATGGCTGCTCCGGCTGCATTGCTGGTCTCGAAGATCATATTCCCCGAAACGAAAGATCCGGAAACCAAAGGGACTGTGAAATTAAAAATAGAGAAGAGTGCGGGGAACGGAATTGAGGCGGCTGCCAGCGGGGCGGCGGACGGGCTGATGCTTGCACTGAACGTTGGCGGTATGCTTATTGCCTTCATAGCGCTGATTGCGCTGATCAATTATGCCCTGACGGGACTGGGGGATCTGCTCAGTATAAACGACTATCTGAGATCTTCATTCGGAAAGCCGCTGAGTTTTGAACTCATGCTCGGCATGATTCTGCAGGTAGTTGCGGTAGGTATAGGTGTGCCGGTGCAGGATGCGCTTAATTTCGGGAGTCTGGTAGGAACAAAACTGATACTGAACGAATTTGTGGCTTATGTTGACCTGGGTAAAATGATTGCCGAGGGGAGTATAAAAGATACTAAGTCAATCTTGATGGCTACCTACGCCCTTTGCGGATTTGCGAACATCAGTTCGATAGCCATACAGATAGGAGGGATAGGTCCGTTTGCCCCGGAGCGGAAACCGGATCTGGCAAAACTGGGCATCCGCGCGGTTATCGGGGGAACTATAGCAACACTTATGACCGCAACCCTTGCGGGGGTTTTATTCAGTTGATTTCAGGAAGTATATGAATTTCAGCAAGCACGAAGAGAGCATAAAATTTGTTTTGGACAATGCACCGTTCAAGCCCGATGCAGCCCTGATTCTGGGGAGCGGATTAGGGGGATTTTCCGGTTCAGTGGAAATTGTTAAGACTATCAGAACCATGGACATTCCCGGTTATCCCCCTTCCACCGTGGAGGGGCACGGCGGGAAAATACATTTTGCCCGGCTAAAGGAGAAGCGGTTGCTGCTGTTTGACGGACGCATCCATTTTTACGAAGGATACCCGCTGGAGAAATGTCTTTTTCCGGTAATGTTCACGCATAAACTGGGGGCAAAGCAGCTTTTGATAACCAACGCAGCCGGAGGAGTAAGCGGGGATCTGACGCCGGGGGACCTGATGCTGTTCAACTCCTTTTCCACACTCAACCTGAAAAAGGAAATTTCCGAAGCGCTGGGGTCATTCTTATTAAAAGAGGTAAATGCGATAAGGAATTTTCCCGACGAAGAATTGCACGGGATAATCAGGCAAGCCGCCGAGGAAGAGAATATTCCGATTAAGGAAGGGAGTTATTTCTTTTCAAAAGGACCGACCTACGAAACCCCTGCAGAAGTAAGGATGGCTGCGAAGCTCGGATTCGACGCTGTCGGGATGTCCACAGTGCACGAGATAATCACCGCGCTGAAGCTGGGTATCCGGGTGGCATCAATTTCGTGCATTACCAACTATGCGGCGGGCATAAGCGCACAGAAACTGAGTCACAGTGAAGTTACCGAAACGGCTAACAGGATAAAAGACGAATTCGAGCGGCTGATAAAAAAGATTTTCGAACTACTCCCCCGCTAGAAAACCAGTAAGGAAATGTATTCACTAGGAAGGCACAAAGAAGAAATCAAGACCATCCTGAGGATGGCTTATCCCATATCCCTTGGGCAATTCGGGATAATGCTGATGAATATAGTGGACTCGGTTATGGTGGGGAACCTGAGTGCTGCGGATCTGGCAGCTTCCTCGGTTGCGCACAGTCTTTTCATACTCGTGCTGATTTTCGGGCTTGGTATAAGCTATGCAGTAACCCCACTGGTGGCAATTGCTATCGGGGAGAACGACACCTCCCATTGCGGCGGACTGGTAAAGCAATCCCTCTACGTAAACATAATCACCGGAATTTTCCTGGCGTTCTTTTCCTATTACACCTCGGGGATACTTTATGTGCTTGGCTTGCCGGAAGAAATTACGGGGAAAGCTGTCTCCTACCTGCGCATACTTGGCTATTCGATGTTCCCGGTGATGATCGGGCAGACATTCAAGCAGTTTTTTGACGGATTCGGGATAATGAAACCGGGAATGTACGCATCCCTGTCCGCAAACATAATCAACTTCCTGACGAACTGGTTACTGATTTTCGGGAATCTTGGATTTCCGCAAATGGGACTGGACGGCGCCGGCTACGCGACCCTCTTCTCGAGAATTTACATGGCTCTCTTTTTAATTCTATATTTCTACTATGACAATCGTTTCCGGGTGTACAGATTCAACTTCCTTGATTTCAGGATTGAGGCAAGGGACTTCATGAAAATAATCCGGCTGGGGATACCGGTGGGATTACAGCACTTCTTTGAAGTGGGTGCTTTTTCCCTGGCATCTATAATGGTTGCATGGATAGGGGTAAAGGAGCTGGCGGCACACCAGATAGCTATGAACATCGCCTCCATAACCTTCATGCTGATCCTGGGGATTTCGTCAGCCGCAGCGGTAAGGATTGGAAATGCATACGGGGAGAGGGATTTAAACAAGATAAGGAATATCGGAAATCTGGGTATGGGGATATCCTTAGGGCTGGAAGTATTCTTCGGGTTATTGCTGGTAATCTTCAAAGGGATACTGCCGTGGTTTTACGTAAAGGACGGAGGGGTAGTGGAAATAGCGTCGGGTCTGTTAATAATTGCGGCACTATTCCAGATATTCGACGGACTGCAGGCAACTGGCATCGGGATACTAAGAGGGCTGACCGACATGAAAGTCCCCATGGTAATGAGTTTCGGAAGCTACTGGCTGGTAGGTATAGCATCGGGGTACGTACTTGCGTTCATATTTTCCCTGGGGGTTTACGGAATCTGGATTGGCTTTTTGCTTAGTTTAATCACCTCATCGTCGTTATTCTATTTCCGTTTCCGGTTGAAGCTCCGGCACTTCAAAGAAACATTTCCCCGCTGAGAAAAAGGGTGAGCCGATTATAACGGGAATGAACCGTTTAACCGATATTTGTTTTTTTGAAGAAATATTAAACTATTTTGCACCCGAAAACATTATATTTTTTTGGAGGCAAAAATGAAAAAGCGGTTAAGCAGATCCGTAAAGGACAAAATAATTTTCGGGGTAGCGGGGGGTATAGCACAGTACCTGGACGTGGATCCCGTATTCGTAAGAATAGCATTCGTGCTGGGGACATTCCTTAACGGGGTAGGTTTGATAGTGTACATTGTGTGCGCAGTGGTTATGCCGCTTGAAATCCTGATTCCGGAAACGAATGCCGAGAGTGTGGTACTTGACGAGATTGCGGCAATGAACAAGAAGAAAGAGAAAGCGGGAAAAGAAAAAGTATTCGGAGGTTTTCTGATAATTATCGGCGGTATTTTCCTGATGCACAACCTGCTTCCGTCATTTGATTTTGACGAAGTAGTACCGCTTCTGCTGATAGCATTTGGTGTTTGGTTAATAATAGGTTCGATACGAAAGGAGGAGTCTTTACAATGAAAAGCGGTAGACTATTCTGGGGATTATTGCTCATAACGGTAGGAACACTGTTCCTGCTTGCGAGTGTATTTAACGTTAATCTGAATGTAGGCGAGTTATACAAATTCTGGCCTGTTGCACTAATACTTTGGGGGATATCGGTATTCGTGAAGCACGACTTGGCAAAAACCATAATCGCAGGACTTGCGGGGGTGGTGATAGGATTGATATTTTACAGTCTGGTAATCAAGCCCTATGCATGCATAAAGGAAAGCACGGACTTCGACAGCTGTGAGGAGATAAAGGAAGTAATGCTGGACTCGCTGAACTTCCCCGTTCCGAAGGAGTCGAGGGTTATTGATTTCTCAATTCAGGGGGGGGCATCAGCATTCTATGTAAAGGAAATGCCCGACACTTCTCACCTTTACACCATAAGAGGGTACAATCTGACGAAGCAAATAGACCTGACCAACGAGATGGGGCTGGACAACTACCGGGTTATAGTAGCAAGCAAGGATAGAAAAATAATCTGGCCCAAAGAGTGGAAGGAAAACAGAATTTCCCTTGCACTGAACAGGAACCTCTCCTACAACATGAAATACGAGATCGGTGCCAGCAAAGCAGAACTTGATCTGCGCAATCTGAAAATTCTCAACCTGGACATTGAGACCGGTGCAAGTTCATTCGATTTACGGCTGGGCGAACCGGTAAATGACACGCTGGTGGTGGATCTGGATGCGGGGGCTTCCTCAATAGATATTTTCCTTCCGAAAAATATCGGCGGGGAAATCTATAGCGATATGGAAGTAAGCTCAAAATCGTATAACGGATTCAAAAAAATCAACATCGGCTACTTCCAGACGGAGAACTTCAAATCGCAAAAGAAACGGATAATACTGAGGCTTGCAGGAGGAGTGACCTCCATTAACGTGAATTTTGAAGAATAAACGAAGAGAGTGTTGAGAAAAAAATCAGCACTCTTTTTTTTATACGAACGAGAGCTTTCCGTATTTGAATTTCAGGAATATGGAAGCCGAATAGATCAGCACATAAACCGGTAGACCCAGCCACGCCCCCACTATACCGAGTTCAAGATAAATACCGAAGAAATAAGAAACTGGGACGAAGATCAGCAGATTAGCGATCACCTCTGCGAGCATTACGTAGGTGGTTTTGCCGCAAGCCTGGAGAGCGTTAGCGAGGACGATGCCCATGGCGTAGAATATCTGTGCAAAGCCGGCTACCCGCATTGCGTAAGTTGCAGCAGAAATGATTTTCTGGTCGGTGGTAATAATAAGGAGAAGGTATTGCGGCACACTGAGGAAAATCAGCGCCAGAAAGAGAGTATAGTAAGTGGCGATCTTTGCAGTTTCGTAACCATAGATGCGGGCAAGGAGGATCTTCCCCTGTCCCATGCTGTTCCCCACCAGCGTCTGCGCGGCAATTCCAAAACCATAGCAAGGGAGAAAAGACATGAACAGAATACTTATGATTGCCTGTGTGGCTGCCTGCTCGGTGATTCCGATAAGTCCGCTAACCGCAACAAAGGAAAGAAAGCCAAGAAGAATAAAAACCGACTGGAAAGCAACCGGCAGGGAAATCTTATAGATTGATTTAAGAATACCGAGGTCAACCCTGAAGCGTTTATAGAGGCGGTAAGTTTTTTTGAAAGAAGGATGGAGCGAAACGCTGAAATAAAAAACCGCATCGAGTATAGTAGCGAGCGTAGAGCCAAGCCCTGCGCCGGCAACCCCCATCGGTTCAATACCGAACCCGCCGTAAATGAGCACATAGTTAAAGAAAATATTCAGCACATTAACGAGAATACCCGAAAACATAAAGACTTTGGTGTTACCTATTCCAAAAAAGTAACCCCGGTAAGAGACAGTAATCAGGAAGAACGGGATGCCGAGGATGCGGTACTGAAAATACTCGCCGGCTAGATTACCTACAATAAGATCCTTAGCAAAAAAGTTTGCGATATCATACGCGAAGTAAGCCCCGGCAAACGCAGTAAGCAGTCCGATAAAAAAGCCGATAAAAATAGAATTCGAAAGAACGAAGCCACACTCGTCATACGCTTTTTTACCGAAGCGGTGGGAGACCAGCACCTGAGTTCCGGTTGCAAGACTCGAGAAGAAACTGACGATAGCCCAGGTAGCCAGGAAGCCAAGCCCCATAGCAGCGAGGGCGTACTCGGGATTCTCAACCCTTCCAACCATAGCGGCATCGACCAGGGAAACAATAACCTGGACAGAGAGACCGGCGATAGCGGGTGAAGCTATCTTGAGTATCCGTTTATAATATCCGTTTTCCGGAGTCAGTTTCATCCGTTGTGCGGGTTACTTTCTGGCACCATGGATATAGCCCCGGTAAGGCATAGCCGACTGGACTGTAATAAAGCAGTTTTTATCAATCGCCTCGATTTCCTTAATAATCTGTTTCTGTTTTTTTCTGGGGATAATCACAATGAGAATAGCCACACCGCCGGCGCCCCCCTCGCCCGGGACGAGCGTAACACCGATTTTCGATTTCCTCAGCATTGTGGCAATTTCGTCGGTGAACATGCGGGAGATCACCGTCAGCTGCGAATAGCCGAGTCCTATTTTCTGTTCGAGCGTAATACCGAGCACATTACCAAGACCGAACCCGATGGCATATCCGAACAAATTATACATGTTATCCAGGTGCTGAAATACCGTCCGAATAGCAAAAATCCAGATCAGCACTTCAACAAATCCTGCCAGTCCGGCAAGCAATTTCCTACCCTGGACAATCAGGATAGTCCTGACCGTACCAATCGTAACGTCGCAGATTCGCATAAGCATTATCAGCAAACCGCTTAAGAGCATTTCCAACATTTTTTCTCCATAATAGACATTCTAAATTATCAAATATATTTATAATAAAAAATATTTTTATCTTTGATAATATAATTATTTAAAATATGCACGAAAAATCACGACAAGAATTAGTAAACGGACTAATGTCCAAAGGGATAACCGATCCGGAAGTACTGAAAGCAATCAACAATGTAGAGAGGCACAAATTTCTGCCAAAGGCGCTGGAATTCCATGCGTACAAGGATATAGCTCTGCCGATAGGATGCGAGCAGACAATTTCGCAGCCATACACCGTAGCCTTCATGACGCAGGAACTGCAGTTGAAAGAAGGGCAGAAAGTCCTTGAAATCGGAACCGGATCCGGTTACCAGGCGGCGATACTTACAAACATGGGGATGAAAGTGTATACCATTGAAAGGCAGCACGACATTTACTCCCTAACGAGGAAGCTGTTTGATGAACTGGGTTTGCGCATATACGCAAAGTACGGAGACGGGACAATCGGGTGGAGCGAATTCGCACCATATGATGGAATTATAGTAACCGCGGCGAGTCCGGACGTACCGAAGTCGTTAAAATCGCAGCTGGCAATCGGGGGACGGCTGGTAATACCCGTCGGGAATAAGAGCACGCAGACGATGAAGACCCTTTTGCGGGTTGACCGGGAAGAGTATCAAGTCAAGGAACATTCGGCATTTACCTTCGTTCCCCTGATTGGGAGAGAAGGATGGAAAGAAAAGTAATAATTATTTCAGGTGCCACGGCATCCGGAAAAACCACCCTTTCGCTTAAACTCGCTGAACAGCTCCAGACCGAAATAATCTCAGCGGACAGCCGGCAGATATATAAACTGCTGGATATCGGAACTGCGAAACCGGACAAGGCGGAGCTTAGCAGAATAAAGCACCATCTGATTGACTGCATTGAGCCCTGGGAGAATTACAGTGCCGCTCAGTTCGAGAAGGACGCACTGAAGATAATTGCCGGTTTACATAAGGCAAATAAAATCCCTGTAGTAGTTGGCGGAACGGGACTTTATATCCGTGCGCTCACCGGAGGTATTTTCGATACGGCCGGGACGGATCCGGAGTACCGTGAACAACTTGATAAACTCAGGATTGAAAAAGGGAACGATTGTCTGCTGGAGATGTTGCGGGAAGTTGATCCCGTTTCTGCGGAAAAGCTTCTGCCGCAGAATTACAAAAGGATTATCAGGGCGCTGGAAGTATTCCGCATTTCGGGGGAGCCGATATGGAAACTGCAGTCCGAGCACCATCGCGAAACCAGAATCGAATTTATGCAATTCGGAATTAATTGGGAGCGGCAAGGATTATACGACCGGATAAACCGGCGTGTGGATGCCATGATGGAAGCCGGATTTCTGGAGGAAGTTAAACAACTGCTTGACATGGGGTATGACCTTTCATACAATTCCATGAACACAGTGGGATACAAAGAACTGATCCGGTATCTTGAGGGAAAATATCCTCTTGCGGAGGCAGTGGAAGCAATCAAGCAGGCAAGCCGCAATTATGCCAAAAGACAGATGACATGGTTCCGGGGAGACAAGGAAATTGTCTGGTTCGAAGCCGGTGGGAAGCAGGATTTGGATGATGCGGTTAAAAGCATTACAGAGAAATTATAAAACGGAGAAAATATGTACGATGATGAACTGAAAGACCTGAATAATCTGAAAGATCGCCTGTGGCGATTACGAGGTTATCTTTAAGGTCGATGAGAAACAGGATAAAATAAGTCAGCTGCAACATAAAACCGGGGAAAGCGGGTTCTGGGAAAACCAGATTGGCGCGCAGAAAATCCTGCAGGAAATAAAATCCCTTAGTGACTGGGTGGACTCCATCAACGATATAGAAAAGAGGCTCAACTCGGCAAAAGAAATTATTGAATTAGCCGAGGGGGAGAGGGACGATTCGTTCACGAATGAGATTGGGCAGGAATTAAGGACAATCACAAAAAGTCTGGAAGATCTGGAATTCAAGAACATGCTGGGGGGAAAGGACGACGCACGCAACTGCATACTAACCATCCACTCCGGTGCAGGGGGAACGGAAGCACAGGACTGGGCGGAGATGCTGCTGCGCATGTATCTGAGATACTGTGATATCAGGAACTACAAAGCGGTGATTCTGGACATACTCGATGGGGACGGTGCAGGGATAAAAAGTGCGACTGTGGAGATAGCGGGAGAATTCTCGTATGGTTATCTGCGTGCAGAGAACGGAGTTCACCGGCTGGTTAGGATCTCCCCTTTTGATTCAAACAAGCGCCGGCACACCTCTTTCGCATCAGTTTACGTAATCCCGGAAGTGGATGATGAAATCGAGATAGATATAAACCCGGCGGATTTGCGGATAGACACTTACCGTTCAGGCGGCAAGGGGGGACAGAATGTGAATAAAGTCGAGACGGCGGTTAGGATAACTCACATCCCGACGGGGATAGTAGCCGCATGTCAGGCAGAGCGATCACAGTTAAGCAACCGCAACGGAGCTATGAAACTGCTTAAATCCAAACTCTATCAGAAAGAAAAAGAAAAGCAGGCGGCGGAGCTAGATGAAATTGAAAGGAGCAAGTTAAAGATCGAATGGGGAAGCCAGATACGATCGTATGTTTTCCATCCATATAACATGGTGAAGGATCACCGCACAAACGCTGAGACTTCGGACACGGGGGGAGTTATGGATGGAGAAATTGACCTCTTTATCAGGGCATATCTGCAGATGTACAGTCAGCAGTAGAAAGGATAAGCGTGAAAGCACACACAGAATACATATGGGTAAACACAAAAATGCGACGGGACTATCTGAACATCACCGGAGAAGTTGAGCAGGCAGTACACAAGAGCGGGATACAGGAAGGGCTGGCGCTAGTCTCAGCGATGCACATCACCGCGGGGGTGTATGTAAACGATGCGGAGAGCGGATTAATCCAGGACATAGATGAATGGCTGGAGAAGATAGCCCCGGCAAATCCAAATTACCGGCATCACCGAACGGGAGAGGACAACGGCGATGCGCATCTGAAAAGCTTAGTCATACATCATGAAGTAACTGTACCGATAACCAAAGGGGCTTTGGACTTCGGACCGTGGCAGCAGATTTACTACGCCGAATTCGACGGACAGCGGAGAAAACGGATAATAATTAAGATACTGGGGATTTAAGCATTTGTAACAGGGGATCGGTCGAAGGTTGGAAGACGGGAAAAAGGTTTAAAGATAAAAAGACCAGGAGATAAAAAAGTGGAACAGTAAAATGGTGGTTAGGATTTTGGGATTTCTTCGACTTCGTAATCGGTCAGCTCGGCGGCGAGATCCTGGTATAAAACCACTTCGCTTGAGTAAACATACATCCTTATTATCACCCGGTAGATTATCAGAAATTGCTGGATGATAAAAGTCAATAAAACCAAATATACAGGGGACCGGGGAATAAGTCCGTCAACCAGATTGTATATCACTGCACCAATCGCAAGCAAACCAAATAAAATAAGAAATACCGAAAGAGTCCTGAGGAAGTTCTTCCTGATGAACAGCAATGCAATCCCTATAGATCTGAATGCGTGATTATTATCGTTGATTACCGCAACAACTTTTGCATAGTCCGAAATTATGCTCACTATACCAATGAGCAGCAGGAATAACAGATACCGGATAAGCGTGAGGGTGAATTCGAGCCATGCCATGCTGCTGTATGCAAAGGAAGACTTTATCAGCAGATTGAAAAATTCGTTTAATACCAGTCCGAGGATGTACATCATGAATGCAATAACTGCAATTTTAAGAAAGCGATAAAAGTATTTTACTCCCCCGAAAAAGAAATCTACATGATGATTTTTGGGTGGATTAATAAATACACTCAGTACACCACCGGTGTAAAATAACTGGATTATAATATAAACCCCTGCGATACTGAAAATGGTGTAAGGGACAACGGTCATGTACTTCTCGTTTAGCACCATGAACTGGATGAGCCAGATATTATCAAATTCCCGGTAGAGTGCATCGCTAAGGTTTGAATATGCAAGGCTGTCCTGCAGAAGACTGAATACAGGGAGGGTGAGGACGAGCGCCAAAGCAAAATTCGTCAACCAGAAGAGCGGAATGAACTTGAAATTTCGGAAGGCAAGCCGGCTTCCGAATGTGAGTACCTGGGGGATTGTGAGTCTGTGGTAGTTTTCCTTGCGAACCCAGTTCAGTCCGCCAAGTGCGGATTTGATGATGCGCCATCTGTCTGCCTCCCTGCTGAATTTCATTTTGGGAAGTTTCATGAGTTACGCAAGTCCCCCCATGATCATAAGAAAATTCTGCATCCAGAAAAACCATTTGAGGGAGATGGAAAGGGAGCCCATTATCTGAAGCTCGACAGTCATGGAGTTATTCGCATAGTTGATATCAAAGGGATTTTTTCTTTCCGGATCAATCTCAGCACTAATTGGGAAATCATGAGTTTTGAATTTCAGTATTTTTACCCTCTCTTCCCCGCTCCATTGCATTTTGAATGTGCCTCCGGTAGTTTGAAGCTGGACTTCCGAGGGGAATATTCCCTCGCCGCTCCGTTCAACCCGGACACTAACACTCCCTTTAGCGCGGCGGATTTCAGTAACTTTATAATCCCCTTTTCCGCTCCCCTTGTAAAAACCGTTGTAAAGGAATTCCAAGTTCCTGCCGGATTTTGTGCGGAGAAAATTCCAGAAATCTTCCCCGGTGGGGTGCCTGTATGCATATTTTTCGTAATAACCTTTAAGGATTTGGAGGAACTCTTTTTCTCCAGTTTGTCTTTCGAGTGCGTGCAGGAGCAACTCCCCTTTTGAATAATTAAGCGCCGTATAGTGCTGCCAGCTGAGCGCCTTCCATGATGGTGAGGATAGACTGCCTGCCTCGGGATTCCGGTAGTAACGGGAAAGACTGTAAGCCAGGAGGGGAACTTCGAATGAACTGAGCGTATAGATAACCGGAATTTCAGACTGCTGGAGGAGTACAAATCCCGGGACGGGGTAATACCCGAACAACCGGAAGAAGGACTTTTCCGGCGGGTAATATTCGCCAAGTATTTTGGTAGTAAAATAATTGGCAAACGCCTCATCGAGCCATGCCTCGGCAACCTCATTATTTGCAACTATGCCGTAGAAAAACTGATGTGCCACTTCGTGAACAATAACTTTTTCAAGTTCCAGACTATAATCTGGGATAAAGTAACCAGTGTTATAGGTAATAACCCCCGGATACTCCATACTTGCGATAACTCCCGAATTACCGGGGACATCAACGATCGATAGTGTGGAATATGGATAGGGAGCGATATGCTTTTCAAAGTAATCGAGCGTATTCAAAACTGCGTTTAGTGCCCGGTTTTTATTAGCATCATTATACGGAAGGAGGAATGCGGAAACCGTAATAGTACTCCCATCTCTGCGGAGATATTTTGCAGCTGCAGGAAGATACTCCCTCACTGCGCCCCATGCGAGGTTATGTACACGACTGATGCGATACTCGTAAGTTTTTTTCCCCGCCTGCCTGTTCTCCTTTACCGAAGTAACCGGTTCGCCCGGGAGGACAGGAGTATATGCGGAAGGGAGGGTAAGATTAATTTTATAATCGGCAAATTCGGAGAAGAACTCGGAGAAGCGGAAGAAGGGTTGGCACTCCCAATTGCCGTTTTGGAAGACTCCGGGTTTGGGATACCACTGGGCAATCCAGTAGAGATTCTGGTCAGCGGAGTGGCCGAATCTTCCATACGCTTCCGGAATGCGGAGTGTATATTTAATCCTGAAATCAACGGAAGAGCCGGGAGGCACTCCCCCATACCCGGCAAGATCAATCACAGCAACTGTACTGTCGGGGGCATGAGGATACGTAAGTAGAGGTTCGAAATAGTTCTTTCCGGCAGATGCTATTTTAAACTCCGTGAAGCGCATACGCGTAATGCTGTTAGGTGGTACCACCCTGCCCCCCATATAGACACTTGCGGAACTGCTGTAGGCATTCGGATAAAGGTGGAGGTAAAACGAATACGCGGTTGCCCCGCCATTATTAATCCATTTAAGTTCCTGGGTTACGGAGAGGCTTTTTCTGGTAGGATGGAGTTCAACATCAAAGGAATATTGAGACCGCTGGGAAAAGAGGGAGTCTGCAAAGAGAAGGAGAAACGGAATTATTAAAAGTTTATTCACTGTGTACCTCCCTTACATTTGTGAGTATAAGGGCACCGAGAACAAAGAAAAAGAGGATACTGAGAATTGCGAAACGCTGGCTTCCGGAAAGATAGCTTACAGTACCAAAAACCAGCGGACCAATTATCGCGCTGCTTTTGCCAAAGAAACTGTAGAACCCGAAAAACTCGGTTCTTTTTTCATAGGGAGTAAGTTTACTCATAAGTGAGCGGCTTGTGCTCTGGCTGCTTCCCATCGCTGCACCAGCAAGCAAACCAACCAGATAGAAAGTCGATTTATCCTCAATAAAATATGCGAGGAGAACAGTAACAACCCATACGATAAGAGAAATGATTATTGATCTTTTCTGCCCGATCGAGTCGGCAAGAATTCCAAAGAATACGGAGCCAAGAATTGCGGTGGACTGGACGGTCAGGAAGAAAATCAGCAGTTCAGATTCCGAAAAGCCCAGGGTAGTGGCGGCATAAATTCCGGAGAAAAATATCACCGTGTTTACCCCTTCGATATAACAGAAGTATGAAAGGAGAAACACTGAAAGATTTTTATACTGCCTGAGATTTTTGAAAGTAGAAGAGACGCGTCTGAATCCGATGAGCAGATAAGATGCATCGGGAGGAGCGGATTTCCGGGTTTCCTTCAGAAAGAGAAAAATTGGAAGTGAAAAAACCAGGAAGAAGAGGGCCGCGACGGGAAATGTTTCCCTGATCAGATCAGCACGGATAAAGGGATAAACAATTGCAAGGGTTGAGAGGGAGCCGAGGTAGCCCATTGCAAAACCGTAACCACTGACCCTGCCGTAGTTTTTCTCCTTTGTAATTTCGGGGAGGAAAGCATCGTAAAACACAATACCCGCCTCAAAACCAATATTCGCAATAATAAACAGAACAAGTCCGGCAGCGATATCCCCCTCTCCGACAAAATACAAAAGCGCGGTTGCGGATACGGACATCAGTGTAAAGAAAAGGAGGAAACGTTTTTTGCCCGCGGAGTAATCGGCGATTGCTCCAAGCACAGGGCTGATGAGCGCAGTAACTATCATTGATATGCTGGTGCCGAGGGACCAGTAGAAATCCCCAACCGGTGCATTCCCCGCAACTGTTTTCTTGAAATAGATTGCATAAAGAAACGTAACCACAACTATGGAAAAAGAAGTATTTGCAAAGTCATAGAGCGACCAGACAAAAATCTTTGATCCGGATTTCATTAACTCTCCGGGTTATCCGGAATCTTTTCCTCGAGGAGCCCCCTGCCGGATTTTTTAAGCAGTCCGGAATCCTTCAATGTATTCAAGTAGGCATCCAGAAGTCCGTTAATAAACTTTCCGCTGCCGGCAGTGCTGTAATCTTTGGAAATCTCAATCACTTCGTTAATAGTAACTTTCGGGGGGATTTCCGGGAATGAGAGAATCTCGGTCATACCCATTCTTAGGAGAATGCGGTCAATTATTGCAACTCTTTTTAGCTCCCAGTTGGACAATCTTGATTCAATTTCCTTGTCGCATTCTTTTCTGCGAATAATTGTCCGGTTAACAAGTTCAATTCCGAATTTCCTTTCCTCTTCGGGATCCTGATCGGTGAAGTGGCTGTCAAGCAAAGCCTGAAGTCCTTCGCTATTGAATTCATAGGCATAAAGAATGCGAAGAGCTTTTTCACGAATAACCCGCCGGGATGTTTTAAATTTCATATACTTTCAAATTTCTCGTAATCGATGTTTTAAATATAAGGTCAAAAGGTTAAAGGTCAAAGTATGAAATAATATCGAAAAATTAGTTAATTTTGGAAGTCGTAAAGAAAAACAGATGAAGTATTCTCAAAAAGAAAAAATATTTTCGAAAAAGATTGCAAGACCGTCAATAATCACGGGAATATACATACTTACTTATACGGTGCTGCTACTGTTCAAGCATGTTAGTTTAGGATTATCCCTGAGGGAATTCAATCCCCTATATCCCGGAAATCTTTTTATCTCGGTAACCTTTATTGTGTTGGTAGTTTTGCAGATATGGTTCATGAAAAAGAAAAAAGGAGCCGACAGCGGAGCACTGCTGAAAATAACCATATTCTCCCTCCTTTCCCTGCTGTTCCTGGTATTAGCCGGATCGATCAAACTATCCGGACTTAAGACTCCGGACATTTATCTTTTAAGGCAGCCGCTGGAGAGGGTGATGACAGGGGGTTTGCTGCTGGGATTTCTTCTGACACACTATTATTTAATAAGCTATCTCTGGTTCAGGATCACCGGGACCGGATCGTTTGTGATATTAAGGGCATTGCTCAATTCCGTATTCATACTTTTTGCACTTTTCCTGTTCACATTTTTCTATTCGCAAACAGGGACAACCAACGAGTTCAGGGGAAAGAGGACGGGAGAGTCCAGAGTTGCGGTAGTATTAGGGGCGGCGGTATGGTCAGGAAACCAACCGAGCGATGTGCTGACAAGGAGACTTGAAAAAGCTTTACAGTTATACAATGAAGGATTGATAGGGAAAATACAGCTAATGGGAGGAAGTGCTCCTGGAGAACTTTCGGAGGCCGAAGTGGCATACAACTATCTGAGAGAGAAGAATATGCCGCTTGGTGATCTGCTTATTGAGAAAAGCACCTCATCCACTACAGAACAAATAAAATATATTAGTCACCGGTTAAATAACCAGGGGGAATTTAAAGAGATAATCATAATTTCGGACAGGTTCCATCTGGTAAGAATAAACGAGATTGCTAAGTTTTATCAACTGCATGTCAGTGTTATAAATTCTGACATGCAGTTATCCAAGACTTCGCTGTTTTATCACAGAGTAAGAGAAGGGATAGCCCTGCTGATATTCTGGCTTTTCGGGTTATAGGTTTTCCCTACCCTCTGATAATCTTCAGCAGCTCCGCGGTTTTGCTTTTCATCAATTCCTCATCCCCTCTGCTTTCCACATTAAGGCGGAGTATCGGTTCAGTATTACTCATTCTGAGATTAAAGCGCCACGAATCGTATTCAACGGAAAGACCGTCGAGGTGGTCATGTATTCCGCCGGAGTAGATCCTGCTGATCTCCTCAATTTTATCGGCGGGATCATTAACCACGGAATTAATTTCGCCCGAGCAGGGATAGTTTTTCATCATCTCCCCAACAAGTTGGGAGAGTGACTTCCCTTCCTCTGAGATAAGCTGAAGAACCAAAAGAAAAGGAATAATGCCGCTATCGGAAACAGCATTCTCCTTAAAGTAATGATGAGCAGACATTTCACCGCCGTAAATTGAATCCACTTCGCGCATCTTTTCTTTAATATATGCATGTCCGCTTTTTGACACAACGGCAACACCGCCAGCAGCCTTGACAATCTCGAGGGTATTCCAGGTAAGTCTGGGATCGTGCACGATTTTTCCACCTGGATTATTTTTCAGGATTGATTTGGCAAGGAGGCCCACGATATAGTACCCCTCTATAAAGCGTCCTGTCTCATCAAAGAAAAAGCAGCGGTCATAGTCGCCATCCCACGCAACTCCGAGATCCGCGCCGGTTTCAATTATTTTATCTATAGTCGGTTTTCTGTTCTCCTCGAGCATTGGATTCGGCACACCGTTAGGGAAGGAGGAATCGGGTTTAAAATAGAGTTTAACCATTTCGATCGATAGCACCGGTTCAATTTTATCGAGCGCCGGACCAACGCAGCCATTACCGGCGTTAACAACCACTTTAAGGGGCTTGATATTTTTAGGATTATAAAATCTGTTAAGATTTTGTGTGAACTCTGCGGATATATCCCTCTTAATTACCGCGCCTTTTTTTTCAGCCGGGTGAGAGAGTTCATTTTTAAGTATGAAGGACTCTATCTGATTAAGTCCGGAATCATAGCTGATCGGGACGGAATTTTTTTTGACAAACTTCATTCCGTTATACTCAGGAGGATTATGGGAAGCGGTTATCATAATTCCGCCATCCACTCCGAGGAAGGAAGTTCCGAAGTAGATCATCTCAGTGCCACACATTCCTATATCCGTCACATCAACGCCAACATCCAGGAAGCCCTTGATAAGCGCGCCCGAGATTGCTTCGGATGAGGAACGGATATCATTTCCGACAACCACGGTTTTGCAACCGGTAAGCTTTGTAAAACCGAGAGCGATTTTATAAGCCAGATCCTCATTCAGTTCCGCGGGGACCTTTCCTCGAATATCATAAGCTTTAAAACAGTTAATTCTTTTCATAATCACTCCATAAAATTATTGAATTCAGTTTTCAAATTTACTCCGAAACGATGAGACAAACAACTTTCGCGAAGCAAGGGGAGAGAAATGAGAGCGATGGACAAAAAGCAAAAAGAGAAAAATTTTTCAATAGCTAAATTCAAAAAAAGGTTATAAGTTTGTTAATAAAGATTTTGGAGTTTATTATCGCTACTACAATTACGATCACAGGGCATTTTACAAAATGCAACAATGCAAAATGCAATTCATTTTTTTTAGTTAATCCGGATCAGCTTCCGGGGGAACTCGGTTATTTGTGCCCGGTATGTACGGCACGGATGCAAACCTGCCATACAGTGCAGTGTTCCACCTGCGGAACGGTCCTGAATTTCATCGGAGCGTCGCATGATGAGGAGAAAGTAAACTTCACGGTAGAGAAATGTTCGCATTGTCTGGGAACCGTGGAGGACGAGTGGGAAATAGAGCCACTTTACCAGTCCGAATCATATATTTAGCAGAACACCTCCGGCTTATACAATCAGGAATTTTAAATTCCCTTAAAATTATTGTCCCTTTCCGGCGTGTAAGCCGGAATTTTATTTTTTTATTAATTTACAACAATTTAAGGATTCCATATGTACACAGAGATACTAACCCGTTACTGGGCAAGGAATATAATAAGCAGGATACTGCCGCTGTTTTTAGTTCTTGTACTTGCAGGATGCAGTTCCTCCACCGTAACGCAGAAAGAAACCACACCCACAACAGACAAATCCACTTCATGGTTAAATCTTGACACAATCAAAGCAGGAAAATTCGATACCGGCAGAATGTGGACTTTTGATTTTCCGCCGAAAGATTACTTCAAATCGGAATACAACTTCCAGCCGACTGACGAATGGTACAGCAAAGTAAGAATGTCTGCACTCAGATTCGCAAATTACTGTTCAGCATCGTTTGTATCGGAAGACGGCCTGGTAATGACTAATCATCATTGCGGCAGGGAGTCTGTTACCGAGGTAACAAAAGAGGGAGAGGATTTGCACAAGGAAGGATTTATTGCAGTAAACTTTGAAGATGAGCGACCTGTGCCGGGGCTTTACGTTGATCAATTGGTACTGATCAGGGACGTAACCGCTCAAATTCAGGAAGCTATTGACAAAGGAACCACCGAGGAAGAGAAACTCGCCAACAAACAGAAAGCCATAAAAGAATTACAGTCAAAGACCAAGGAAGAAACCAATCTTGAATGTTCCGTGGTCACATTCTTCAACGGCGGGAGATATTCGTTGTACGGATACAAGCGATACACTGACGTCAGGCTTGTGTTTGCGCCGGAAACGAATGCTGGATTTTTCGGAGGCGATCCGGATAACTTCACTTATCCAAGGTATACACTTGACTGCACATTCTTCAGGGTCTACGATGAAGAAGGCAAGCCGCTGAAAACAGAAAACTATTTCAAATGGTCACCGAATGGGGCTGCTCCCGGTGAAGCAGTATTCGTTGTAGGTAACCCGGGCAGAACAAACAGACTGAACACGGTTGCGCAGCTTGAATATCAGAGGGACTATGCCTATCCGATAACCATGAATATGCTTAATTCGCTCGTTGACGTGTACAGCGAAATGTTAAGCGAATTCCCCGACAGGGCATATGAACTGCAGGATCAGGTATTCTCCTTTGCCAACTCACAGAAGGCTTACAACGGAATTCTTCAAGGATTAAGAAATCCGGTATTGATGCAGAAAAAGAGAGACTTTGAGAAAAACTTCAGAACAGAGGTTAAAAAGCGTCCTGATCTCAATGCCAAATACGGCGATCTCTGGGATAAGATAACAAGCACGAGAAGCGAGTTATCCAAATATACATTTGAGTCTGCTGCTTACCAGGTAAATCCCCTGTTCAGCACAAAGTATATAATAATAGCCAACAAGATAGTTGACATAGCAAAGAACCTGCAACTCCCGACAGACCAGCAAAAGCCGGATTATGTTGGCGAAGAACTAGAAAAAACAATTAACAAACTTTACGCAGACCTTGACGTTACGCTGCATGAGAAGCTATACATGGCTAACGTAAAAGCATTCAACATGCTGCTTGGTGAAGAGAATCACATTGCAAAGAAATTCTCAGGCGGATACACTGGAAAAGCCGCTTTGACGTATATGAAAACGAACAGCGTGATAATCAGCCGCGACAAAACTCTTGAACTGGTTAAAAAAGGACCGAATGCTGTGTTGAGTTCAAACGATCCGTTCATCTATTACATACTTAACACACAGGATAAAGCCAAGGAGTTTTCGCAGAAGAGCAAGGAAATCACCACCCGTGAATCAGATTACGTACAGCAACTGGGACGCGCAGTATTTGAAGTTTACGGAACCTCGATACCGCCTGATGCAACATTCACACTCAGAATAGCAGACGGAGTGGTTCAAGGATATAAATACAATGGCACGATTGCTCCTCCGGTAACCACATTCTTTGGAATGTACGACAGATACCATTCATTCGGGAAAGAATTCCCGTTCGAACTTCACGAGAGATGGTTAAAACCGGGTCCGGAATTCCAGTTAGAAACACCGCTCAACTTTGTTTCGACGAATGATATAATCGGGGGGAACTCAGGCAGTCCGCTGATTAACAAAAATGCTGAAGTTGTGGGACTCGCATTCGACGGAAACATCGAGTCGCTTCCCGGTCAGTTTATTTTTGATACTGAAGCAAACAGAACCGTTTCTGTGCACTCAGCCGGAATGTTTGAGGCTATTCAGGATCTTTACAAACTGAAGAGACTAAGCGATGAACTGAAAGCAGGAAAAATCGTTAAATAAGAGTTAAACTTTTCATAGAAAGGCTGCTTCGGCAGCCTTTTTCTTTATTCTTTTTTACCCCATCTTTTTGCTCTCTCTTCACTATATTTGCATAGTTAAAAAAATGGAAAAAAAATGTTCAGAAAACTGATTATACCAATCATAATAATTTTATCTACCGTACAGATGATAGCCAGGGACATGCAGGGAAATGCGGGAATTGGGGACTCGATAGAGGTGTTCATAATTGATGCATTTGTGCCGCCGGAAGCACCGGAGAAATTCAATATCACCTACTATACATCAGTCTTGTGCAAATCCGCCATAATGATTGATAATCAATATTTAATACCTGTTTCGGACACGATTACAGACAATCACAGAGCGGAAATAAATCTTGGCAAGTATAATTTCAGCAAGCTGCTAATCCCCTACTATATAATCACGGAGGATGAATCAGGTAACAAGTGGAACAGCGAGGTATACGATATAGAGATCCGGAAAGAACTTGTAGTGGAATCCTCGGGGAGTAATTTATTATCCTGTCTTCTGGGGAGCATAGTTTTTATAACCCCACACATTGGATATATTAATGCACATGGGGAAAGTTTTCTGAGACTAAGAAAAGAATTACCATTGTTTACATTCCATTCGGGAGGATATAATTACCCGTCCGGGGCGTTCATGTTCGGCTATGCGCATACATTCAATTTCAAACCAAACAATCTGTTCCTTTACGGTTACAGGCATTTCATTGAGATTCCGGTTTTCGAGTATATCTCGCCATATGCGGGAGGGTACTCAAATTTCAAGGGAGTAAACGGAGCCTCCGCGGAGATATCCATCGGGCTGTTAAAACTCTACAATGTTTTTTCAATTGAGACGGGGGCAAGGTATTCCCTGCAGCCGGGAATAAAAGGGAGCGAGTCGTGGGAAATTTCCATTGGCTTATTCTCATCTTTCTTTACACTTCATCTATAAGAATGTGAATTTTTCCAATAAGTATGGTGTTGTGAGAGGAAAAAACAGGCTTATCATCAAACAGATCTATCTATTTTTAATATTTTCGATGGTCCTCCGTGCCCAGACGGGAGGAATCAGCGGTTATGTAAGTGACGGTAGTTCACCGGTTCCCTCAGTAAATATAATAATCACAGGGACAACCACCGGGACAGTTACGAATTTTGACGGTTACTTCAAATTCTCTTCGCTTGAAGCGGGTAATTACAACCTGAAATTTAGCTCGGTGGGCTACGAGACAAAGTTTCTGGATGTGGACGTAATACCGGGAAAAATCATCGAAGTAAAACTCACAATGCGGGAAAAGGCGATTGAAGTCGGGGAAGTGAAAGTAACCGGCGACAGAATTCAGGAAGTGAGCGACACACGCACCAGTTTAATTGACGTAAATCCGACAAGCGCAAAAGTATTGCCCGGCGCAGTAGAGGACGTACTGAGAACACTGCAATCACTGCCGGGAGTTCTTGCTCCGAATGATTTCTCCTCCCAGCTGATAATAAGGGGGAGCGGTCCGGATCAGAATCTTATAATTATTGACGATGTGGAGGTTTTCAATCCGTACAGGTTGTACGGAGCAATAAGCATGTTCAATCCGGATGTAATTTCGGACATAAATCTGATCACCGGAGGTTTCCCCGCAAAATACGGAGACAGATTATCGGCAGTACTTGACGTAACAAACCGTGAGGGGGACAAAGCCAGGAATCTGAAAGGATCGTTAAATGCCTCAATCCTGAGTGCGAACGCAGTGCTTGAAGGGAAAAATCCTTTTAATCTGACAGGGAGCTGGTTATTCAATTCAAGGAGGACTTATTACGATCTGATAATCGAGCCATTCGTGAAGAACACCGGACTGGTTGAGGAGAACGTTAATTTCCCAAGTTTTTACGATATACAGGGGAAGCTTGTTTTTGGTCCGTTTGATGGACACAAATTTCAATTCCTGGGAATATACTCCGAGGACGGAGTGAATGTAGTAAGCGGAAAAGAGAGAGAAACCCCGGACAGCATAGCGGTAAATAACCTTACTAAGAATCAGGTTTTTTCAGGATCATGGCAATACGCATCAAAAAGATCGCTGATAAACAAGGTCACTCTAAGCTGGTACAACAACTCAGGGGGTGTGGATTTCAATTCGCAAATTCTGGATCCCTCCATAAACCGGGAAGATTTTGAAGGTACCCCTATTGATTCCCTTTCTCCATATTTACTTGGTGTGAGATTCCAGAATGAGTTCCTGTTCAGGAAGTTTTCGATAGACGACAAGCTGCTTTATTTCTGGGGGAAGCATGAACTCGAAGCCGGAGCGGGATTTGACAGAATAGAGACCACTGTATTTTTTAACATCCAGCTTGATCCCCAGCTACAGGCAATATTTGCCGCAAATCCGAATGCCCGATCGGCCTTAAGCGGATTAAAAAGCGTCCAGGAATATTTCCGATACAGGGTTTATGCTCAGAATACCTTCAATTTGTTCGACAGACTTTTCATTAATCCGGGAATAAGGATAGACCACTATCAGATACTTGAAAAAACCTACTTTGCACCAAGGTTCGGTTTTTCCTACGCGATAGATGATATAACCACAATGCGCGGAGTTTGGGGGATATATTACCAGAGTCCGGGGTATGAGAAAGTACTGGATCAGGGAATCCTCTACGACCTCAACAGGAAGAATACCATTCCCCTGGAGGCCGAAAAAGCGACTCACTATGTTTTAGGAGTTGAGAGATGGTTGACCAGTGAATGGAATCTAAAGATAGAGGGGTATTACAAAAAATTTTCCAACCTGATAGTCCCTTTGAGAATTCCGGGAACCGGTTACTACACCGAGCAGATTCCCGGTGGAGATCCCCGCTACGCAACCGGATGGACAACACCTGTGAAAACAGTTGTTGACTCGGTAACTCAAATCCCGTCAAACGGAGCCAGCGGAGAAGCATTCGGAATTGAACTTTTACTTGGGAAAAAGAACATTAACCCGGATTCAAAACTAAACGGATGGATCTCTTACTCGCTCGCCTTTGCAAACAGATTCGACAGAGGAACGGCAACCCCGTTTGTATTTGACAGGCGGCATAATTTCAATCTGGTGCTAAACTACACATTCTGCAGGATATGGGATGTGGGAGTAAGATGGCAATACGGAACCGGTTTCCCTTACACGGAGCCGACTGGAGTTAAGCCGCGCATTGTGAACGGACAGATTGCAACCCGAGGGAGTTTCTTCAATCCGACAAATCAGGAAGTGATTTACGATGTCGGTTATGGAGACAGGACAAGATACAATTCAAGGAAGCCTGATTATCAGCGACTTGACATAAGGGTATCTGCATATACAAGATTCTGGAATGCGGACTGGAATTTCTATCTGGATGTGATAAATGTTTATAACTATAAAAACGTGGTGGGATATAATTATTACGTGGACAAGAACCTAACACTGCAGAGAGAAACGAACACCATGTTGCCCATATTGCCGACGCTTGGATTCAGCGTAAAATTTTAAGAAAACGCCGTTTTTATTTTTCAACTTTTATTTGTGATATAGGCATTTTATTTCTAATTTAGGGGAACAGTTTTTTTTTAATGGACAATTTGAAGATAATTACCGTTTCACAACTTACTTTCGAAATCAAAAGACTGCTTGAGGAGAATTTCCAGAATGTCAGTCTGATCGGAGAGATTTCCAACTTCAAACCGCATGTATCAGGGCATTGGTATTTTTCGTTGAAAGATGCCGAAGCACAGATATCGTGCACTATGTGGAAAGGAGTAAACAGCGCGGTTTTCTTCACCCCGCAGGACGGGATGAAAATAGTAGTTACTGGGAAAGTGAATGTTTATCCACCCCGCGGGAATTATCAGCTGGATGTAAGGAGCATGAAACCGGCGGGAATTGGAGAACTCCAGTTGAACTTCGAATTGCTAAAGGAGCGGTTAAAAAAAGAAGGACTCTTTGATGCGGAAAGAAAGAGGCCTATCCCCAATCTCCCCATGAAGATAGGAATAGCCACGGCAATTGACGGAGCTGCGTTCAGGGACATGGTGAGTGTTGCAGGGAGGCGTTTTCCCCTTGTGGAACTGGTAGTTATTCCAACCAGCGTCCAGGGGGTTGGAGCGGCGGAATCCATAGTTGATTCCATAAAGGCGCTAAACAAGGTGCCGGAAATTGAGCTGATAATAATCGGACGCGGTGGAGGAAGCATTGAGGACCTGTGGGCATTCAATGAGGAGATTGTGGCTCGGGCAGTGTATAACTCCCGGATTCCCGTTATTTCCGCAGTGGGGCATGAAGTGGATTTCACAATATCGGATTTTGTGGCAGACGTGAGAGCGGCAACCCCAACCGCAGCCATGGAACTTGCTACGGTTGATATGTGGGAACTTATAAAAAACATAAACAGCACGATTGGTTATCTTGGTGAGAGTCTGACCAAAAGACTTAAAGACGAAAGAAACCGGATTAAGTATTTCATACAATCCTATGCATCCAGAGTGCCGGAGAGTTTGATCAACACAAACAGGCAGAGACTTGACCATACGACTTACAGGCTGACAACGGGATTAGAAAACCGACTGGAGAAAACAAAAAGCAATTTGCTATTGAGAATAAAGGCGCTGGAGAATCACGATTTATCCAAGACCCTGAAAAAGGGATTTGTAATTGTGCGTCAGAATGGTAAAGCTGTTTATCGCGCGAAAAAATTAGAGTGGGGCAATCCGTTCAGCATGAGATTTTTTGATAACCAAATAGAAATAAATAATTATGAAAAAGAATGAGAAAAAAAGCTTTCGGGATATGATCAGCAGGCTTGAGGAGATTACGGAGCTGCTTGAAAGCAACAAGATAGAACTTGAGGACTCCATTCAGCTTTACGAAGAAGGGATAGCAATATCTACCGACTGCATAACCTCCCTGAAGGAAGCGGAGCTTAAAATCACCGAATTGAAAAACAAACTGGCAGACATATCACAAGAAGAGAGCGCTAAGTAGCAGGAGAAACAGAGACATGAGCGAAGAACTGAAATACGAAATCCTTTTCAAAGTTAAGTACCCCTCTGACATCAGAGATATGAGCATCCCAGAGCTTAAAACACTTTGCGCAGATATCAGGAAGTACATGGTGGATGTAATATCCAAGATCGGAGGACATTTTGGGGGAGGTCTTGGAGCAACGGAATTAACGGTTGCACTGCACAAAGTGTTCGACACACCGCATGATAAAATTATCTGGGACACAGGTCATCAGGCATATCCACACAAGATACTAACCGGCAGAAAAGAATTATTGCCAACCATAAGGCAGTTAAATGGAATTTCAGGATTCCTAAAAAGATCGGAAAGCGAGTACGATGCTTTCGGAGCGGGGCATGCGTCAACATCCATTTCCGCCGGGCTGGGAATTGCAATAGCGCAGCGTTACAAAGAGAAAAAAAGCAAAGTTATCTCGATTATCGGCGATGGCGCAATGACCGGAGGAATGGCTTACGAGGCAATGAACAACACCGGTGTGCAGAAAGCCGACCTGATAGTTGTTCTTAATGACAACAATATGTCAATTGCCCCGAACGTCTGGCAGCTTTCAAACTATTTCAACCAGTTAATAGCACATCCTGAATACAACCGTTTCAAGGGATATGTCTGGGACCTTACCGGCAAGCTGGATAATTTCGGGGACAGGCTGAGAAAAATAGCCGGACGTCTGGACAGAGGTTTGAAGGCTATAGTCACACCAGGTATGTTGTTCGAGGCACTCGGATTCAGGTATTTTGGCCCAATAAACGGACATAGCGTGCATCATCTGGTAAATATTTTCGAGCAGGTAAAAACACTGAATGGTCCGATACTTATTCATATACTTACAGAAAAAGGAAAAGGGTACAAACCTGCCGAAAAACATACACAGAGATTACATGCTTCCACGCCATTTGACAAGATAACAGGCGAGGCCATAAAAGGCGGGGCAAGCGCACCTTCATACACGAGTATTTTTGGGAATGCACTAAGCGAAATTGCTGATAAGAATGATAAAATAATAGGAATTACCGCCGCAATGCCGGACGGGACAGGAATGGATATTTTCCAGAAGCGACACCCGGACAGGTACTATGATGTAGGAATAGCAGAAGAGCATGCGGTGACTTTTGCAGCCGGGTTGGCTACCGAAGGAATGATACCGGTGGTGGCGATTTACTCCACATTCATACAGCGTGCAATTGACCAGATAATACACGATATTGCTCTGCAGAAACTGCACGTTGTGATAGTGCTTGACAGAGGCGGATTAGTAGGAGCGGACGGACCGACGCACCATGGATCATTCGATCTTTCCTTCCTGAGATTCATACCCCATATAGTTATTGCTGCTCCAAAGGACGAGGCAGAGTTAAGGAATCTTATATATACAGGAGTCAACTATAGAGAAGGTCCTTTCGTAGTGAGATACCCAAGAGGCAACGCGCTGGGAGTTGAAGTCAAGGAGGGATTCGAGGAGATTGCTATCGGCAAGGGAGAAGAGCTGGTGAGCGGCGATGATGTTGCACTGCTTGCGGTGGGTTCGATGGTTGACTACTCATTGAAAGCAGCCGGAATGCTGAAAGAGGAAAGGATCAGCAGTGCGGTATATAATATGCGGTTCATAAAACCCCTTGATGAAACCCTGCTGGATGAGATTGCTGCCAGGTTCAGAAAAGTCATCACGCTGGAAGAAAACTCCATAGTAGGGGGATTTGGAAGCGGAGTGACAGAGTACTTTGCAGATAAGAAATACAAGTGCGATGTATTGAGAATAGGGCTGCCCGATAAATTCATAGATCACGGAACACAGAAAGAACTTCACGAACTACTGGAGATTGATCCCAAGGGGATAACAAAAAAGACCATAGAGTTTGTAAAAACAAGTTAGAAAAAATGAGCCTGAAAATACTTCTCGTTGATGACGAAAAAGATATCGTGGAATTTCTCCGGTACAATCTGGAGCGGGAAGGATTTGAGGTTATTTGTGCTTACAACGGGCAGATAGCCCTGGACAAACTTGTTGAGAAACCCGATCTGATAATGCTGGATGTGATGATGCCCCGCATGGATGGTTTTGAAGTATGCAGAAGGATCCGCGAGAAACCGGAATTCAGGTCAACTCCGATAGTATTCCTGACAGCAAGATCAAGCGAGGTGGATGAGATAAAGGCACTAAACGATTTGGGGGCAAATGATTATATAATAAAACCGGTTACACAAAACCGGCTGATTGCACGTGTAAGAGCCAACCTGCGAACAGCAGGGGTTGATCCCGAAGGAGGAAGAGAGGGACCTGTAAATATTAAAACCGGTCCGCTGGAGATAGACAGGGGAAAATACGTGGTTTTAATAGACGGAATTGAAATATCTTTCCCGAAGAAAGAGTTTGAACTCCTTTACTTCCTCGCTAATAATCCAAATACAGTTCACAAGAGAGAGACACTGCTTGCAAACATCTGGGGGAGCGAAGTATACGTAGGAGACAGAACAGTGGATGTTCATATCCGCAAGATAAGAGAAAAACTTGAAGAATATGCCGATCTGATAGAGACTATCAAGGGAGTTGGTTACAGATTCAGGGACGGTTAGGAATGAAAGTTTTTTCATTGTTAGGTTCCAGATACTTCCCCGAATTCTCCCTCATTTTCATCCTTTTCGAAATTATGTTTTATATACTGACCGGGTTCAACCGGGATTTTATAATTGTCTCTGGAGTGACATTCATGCTACTCTCAATACTTCTAAGTATTTTAACCGAACGGAGAGAAAGAGCAGTTAAAAAAATCAAGGCGGTGATAAAGGGGATAAACCGGAATGAGTTTTCCTCGCCGGAGGAGATAGTTCTAGAAGGTTCGCTCCATGATCTTGAGCTTGAGATCAGGAAGATGTACAACAAAATGAGGAGCGACATCGAGTATCTGAAAAAACTAGAAAAGATAAGAACCGAGTTTCTCGCCAATGTATCGCACGAGTTGCGCACCCCTATATTCACTATACAGGGATATCTGGAGACATTGCTGAATGGAGCAATGGATGATCCGAGCGTTAACACAATGTTCCTAAAGAAAGCAATAAGGCACACGGGAAATTTGAGCAATCTGCTAAATGATCTGATTGATATATCAATGATCGAGAGCGGGCAGATGAAGATGACCTTTGTCCATTTCAAAGTTGATGAGTTCATGCAGAATATTATCAAGGAATTCACCCCACTGGCTGCCAGCAAAGGATTGGAACTCCGAGATAATACAATCCGTGAGGGATTACAACTTTATGCAGACAAACCAAAGCTCAAACAAGTATTAGGAAACCTGATCCAGAATGCGATAAAATATACCGAACGCGGAAAAATCGAATTGATTGTAGAGGAGGAAGAAAAGTCGGCGAAAATAATAGTAAGGGACTCAGGAATCGGGATTTCAACAGAGGATACACAGAGAATATTCGAAAGGTTTTACAGAGTAGACAAAACAAGGTCCAGGGAGATAGGGGGAACCGGGCTAGGATTAGCTATTGTGAAGCACATAGTTGAAGCGCACGGATCAAAGATAGAAGTCAATAGTGAGATTAACAAAGGGACGGAATTCAGTTTCCGGTTGAGGAAATAAAAAAAAGGCGTCATAAAGACGCCTTGAATTTTAGTTGAGTTTGAAAACCACGGGGATATGTACCTGAACCTTAACCGGTTTTCCACGCTGCTTTCCGGGTTTGAATTTTGTTTTAAGAACCGCGTCACGAGCCGCCTCGTCGCAACCAGCACCAATTCCCTTGCTGATATCAGCCTTAGTCACGTTACCATTTTCATCAACAAAAGCAAGCACATAAACTTTTCCCTCAACGCCTGCTCTTTTAGCTATTTCGGGATAAACAATCTTGCTTTGAATTGATGCAATTCCGCCGATTGGTTCGGGCATTTCCTCAACTGCCACAAAGTACTGAGGTTCTTCCTCTATAACTTTCTTTTCCTCTTTAGGGGGTGGCGGAGGAGCTTCAATTTGCTCGGTAAAATCTATTTCAGTGCTTCCAATTTCAACATCTTCCAGGACGTTATCTGAAGGAGCCTCGATAGGGATTGGCGGTTTAGGAGGCGGAGGAGGCCTGTTTTCCTGTTTTGTATGCTGGATATCCTCGACATTAAATACTTCCTGGGGACCTTCAATCTTCACAACCTGTTTTTCTAAATTCGGGAAGAACTTGAAAGCCAGAATCAGCAACGAGAGGGAAATTATTATACTAATTTCGAAAACCCGTTTGTATTTAAGCATTAAATCTGCTTTTGGCACTTTGAATGATGGCATTTTATATCTCCTTTGTAATCAAACTCTAAAATATCTTCTTCTAATTACTTTTACTTGCTGAAGTGAAAAAAGTTCCGATAAAATTAAATTATTTTTCCACAAATTTTAAATCGAGCAGGAGGAATAAATGGAGGAGAATAACTCCCGTAGCTGCGCCAGCCATATCAGCAATCCAGTCCATATAGTCGGCGGACCTTCCGGGGATAAAATACTGATGGATCTCGTCAAACGCCCCATAGATCATAATCAATACATACGTAAAAATGAAATGATTACTTTTTATCCAGGGATTTTTTGACTGAATCCTTGCGGTAAGATCAAGAAGCACCCCTAAAACCGCGAATGCAGCGAAATGAAGGAGTTTATCGCTTACACGGGGTGTAGGGAGAGTTTCAACAGACACGGTTGTGGCAATAAAGAGAAAAATCCAATAGAGGGTAAGCGGAACATAAACCAGATAAATACGATATTTTTCCAGTGTATTGAGAATCATTCTTTTACTAATTTTTTGATTGCTTTTGGAAGGATTTTTATAATATCAGTTGCTGTAAAGCCATACTCAGTGGATTTTTCTCGCAGTAGATCCCCTGCGAAGCCGTGCAGATAAATTGAGGCAAGCACTGCCACACCAAGGTCCATATTAGCAAATCTGGGGTTTGTCTTCTGGGCTGCCACACCTGCGATTATTCCTGTAAGTACATCGCCACTTCCGAACTTAGCCAGTCCTTGATTCCCAACATTATTCACAAACGCCTCACCGCTTGGGGTAAACATTATTGTCTTTGGGTTTTTAAGAACAAGGCAAGGACCAAACGATTTAGTAAACTGTCTTCCTGCCCTCAGTAGATCTTGTTCAAGTTCAGAGAGAGGGACACCGGATAGCAATTCAAACTCGCCCAGATGCGGAGTGAGTATTGAATTTTTGAGCATAAGTTTTTTTACTCCGGCTTTTGAAAGAGCAAAAAGGGCGTCCGCGTCAATAACAAAAACTTTGGAAGTAAATTTTGAAAGGAGATACACAACCGCCTCAATAGTATCCTCCTCCCTGCCGAGACCGGGACCGACGGTAATGACATCCGCCCACTCAATACTTTTTTCTAGCGAATCGACAGCATCCGCAGAAAGCCAGGGGTAATCGTTATCGGGATAAGGTTGGAGAACCAGTTCAGGAAAGCGGTTAAAATTATTCTTGACAGATGCAGGGACAGCAAGCACCGATGCACCCGCACCTACTTTCATTGCGGAGAAAGCGGTGAATTCCGCGGCACCGACATAACGCCCGGAACCTCCTATAGTGAGCACCTTACCGGCTGAGTATTTGTTTACAGTCTTTTTCTTCACTGGAAAAATATAAGGAATATCATGTTTTTCAATCAGGAAGTCGGTAAAGCGATACGAAACCCAATCATAGTCAACCCCAATAAATCCCAGCTCAACAATTCCCGCATATTCATATCCCCTACCAATAAACAAACCGCGTTTCAAAGTGCCAAGACTTACTGTAAGGTCAGCTTCAAAAACAGTATCCCCGAAGCCGGTGTCAGCATTTAGTCCGGTAGGCACATCGGCAGCAACCTTAAAAGCCTCCATGGAATTCAATTTTTCCACTATTGATTTAAGCGGTTCAACGAGCGGACCCTGTGCGCCCGTTCCAAGGATAGCATCCACAATAATTGTGCAATCCTTAAATATGCTCAAGTCCTTAACCGATGTAAAGCGCTTGATATTGAGAATTTTTGATTCAAGGGCTTTAAGGATGTTAAAGTTTGTGAAGGAATCCGGAGAGAGTTCAGATTCATCATAAAGGCAAAGAAGCTGCACTGCAACCCCCTTTGCCACGCAGATGCGGGCAAGCGCAAAGCCATCCCCCGCGTTATTTCCCTTTCCACAGATTATTCCGATCCTGTCGGAGGGACCTAACTCCGGGTTATATTTTACTATCTTGGTAAAAATGCTGTTAGCAGCATTTTCCATCAACAAGAGGGAAGGATAATTAAGCTTGTTGATCGCATAATCATCAAGCCCTCTGCTCTGCTGAACAGAAAAGAGAGGCTGCATAATTAAACCTCTTTTAACTTATAAAATGTGTAATTAACTCAACCACTGTATTCGGGAAAACACCGACAATTATTACAAGCAAGGCGGCTATAATAATACCCAACATCGAATAGGAAGAATCGAACACCGTTATAGTTTTTGAGTTTTCCCTGAAATACATATAAACAACAAGGCGCAGATAAAAGTAGACACTGATTGCGCTGGATACGATACCCACCAGAGCAAGCCACACAAGACCGGCTTTAATGGCTGCCACGAAGACATAATACTTTCCGAAAAAGCCCGCCAGAGGAGGAATTCCCGCCAGAGCAAACATGAATAAAGAGAGGAGTGCAGCAAGCACCGGTTTTTGGTTTGCGAGTCCGGCATAATCCTCAATATGTAAATTTGTCTCTTCCACTCCCTCAAGATATGCAACTATCCCGAAAGCGCCGATATTCATAAACGTATATGCAAGCAGGTAGTAAATCACTCCTGCCGAGCCGGCGGGAATACCAGCCGCAATACCGATGAGCATATAGCCGGCATGAGCTATCGAAGAGTATGCAAGCATTCTTTTAATATCCTTTTGAGCGATTGCAACAATACTGCCGTAGATCATGGACAAAGCCGCCAGTAAGGACAAAACTGGACCGAATATCTGATAATTGCCAACGGTAAAAAGGGGCAGAAGCAAGGCTATTAAAACCGCAAATGCAGCGGTTTTTCCGGTGGTTGACATAAAAGCCGATACGGTAGTTGGGGCGCCCTGATAAACGTCGGGAACCCACATGTGGAACGGAAAAGCTGCGATTTTAAAAGAGAATCCGATTATGAAAAGTAGAAGACCAATAGTCAGAAATGTTATATTTTGCCCGGTGACAATAGCGTTTGTGATCACCAGATAAGACAGAGAACCGGAAGCTCCGTATATAAACGCGATCCCGTAAACAATAAAACCGGTGGCAAATGCGCCGAGCAAAAAGTATTTCAGCGAGGCTTCGTTTGAAAGGAGATTACGCCTGTTGATACCGGCAAGGATATAAAAGCAAACGGACATCTGTTCCAGACCAAGAAAGACCATAAGGAAGTCCTTTGCGGAAGCCATTATCATCATTCCAAGGACAGCGGACATCAGGAGGATATAATACTCGGATGAGACGATATCCTTCTTGCGGATGAAGTCATACGAAATAAGGACAACAATCGCACTTCCGAAAGTAAAAATAAAATAAAGAATATTCGTCAATCCCCCTCCGCTCATCAGGGTATTGAGGGAATAAGTCTCCTTATCCATAGTCATCAGGGAATAGTACGCAGTGAAGAGGAAAACCAGAAAAGCAAAATGAGGGATAATTTTCTTAGCCGGTTTTACGAACATTTCAAGCGTAAGTGCGATAAGGATTCCCGCTCCGATAATAACCGGCGGGAGTATATTAAAAAGGTCTTGTAATGATGGTATCATAATTTAGTCTATAAAAATAATTTCTTTATCAAGTTCTTCAATTTCCACTACATGCTCTTCCCGGAGATAGAGAACCAATTTCCTGTGATTTGCAAAATCAAAGATATCTTTATCCTTTTCTGCGAGGAGAATTTTTATTCCTTTGAACTTACCGACAGCCTCGTTGATTTTCTTATACTCAAGGAAATATATATTTGTAAAATTCTCCTTTTCCTCGATTATAACGCCGCTCTCAGTGCTGTCGGAGAAATCCGAGATCACATCGTCCTCAACCACAATCTTCAAAAAATTCGCCGCAAACGGAAGGAGGATTCGCTTGCCGTAATAAATTCCGTGAATTTTATTTTTCAGTACATCATCCAAAGTTTTCATAACAATCTCACAACTTATGCGTTAAAAAATATGAGCCAGATAATGAAATATACCGGAATAAGAACCGGCAGCGAATACTTGTACATGTAAGCAAAGAAACTTGGCATCTGGATACCGGAACGTTCGCTTATTGACTTAACCATAAAGTTAGGTCCGTTACCGATATAGGTACATGCTCCAAAGAAGACCGCTGCAACGGAAATAGCCTGGAGATAAATTTCATCGTGAATCACAAACTCCTTAACATTAGCCATTGAGTTAACATCCAGACCAAACTTCCCCATAGCTGCACTAAGGAAATTCAGGTAAGTGGGAGCGTTATCGAGGAAAGAGGAGAGAGTTCCAGTTGCCCAGTAGAAAGTGGTTGCATTGAGGTGATCGTGAAGTACCTTTGATTCATAGGCTATCAACTGAAGCGCGGGGATCATAGTAAGGAATATTCCGACGAAGAGATATGCAACTTCCTTGATTGGTCCAAAGTCAAATTCATTCGATTTCAGGATACTCTGGTCCGCAAATTTATAGGCAATATAGACCATCGAGAACAAAATGATTTCCCTTATTCCAAGAGGGAAAGGATGGAGACTTGGAACCCAGCTCATAACGCCCGGATCTATGAAAACAGAAATAACAATTATCAGAAGGAAAATAACGTTCTTGATTCCCCTGAACTCAATCCTGCCTGAGTATTCCTCAGAAGATGTTTCGCCGCTTTTATTTCTTGAATCGATTAGATAGAAAATAAGAAGTATCATAAGAATGGTGGGTATCCAGATATACCAGACGTGCTGAATAACCCAGAAGAAAGGAACACCCCGAAGGAAGCCCAGAAACAGGGGCGGATCTCCGATAGGCGTAAGAGCACCTCCTGTATTGCTCACTACAAAAATAAAGAAGATTATGTGGTAAGGTTTGATCCTGCCCTTATTAATTTTTATGAAAGGACGAATCAGAAGCATCGATGCGCCGGTAGTTCCAATAACATTCGATATCACCGCACCGAAGAGGAGGAATAGGACGTTGATAAGTGGGGTTGCTTTTTTATCCACTTTAATTAGGATCCCACCTGATGCAACGAAGAGGGAGCTTAGAAGCGCAATAAAAGATAGGTACTCAACAACCGAGTGAAGCACCGCCGAGGGATCGTGCAGAATTATGAAATAATAAGCAGCGGTTATCAATCCCAGGACAATCGAAATCAGGGGATAAAATTTATCCCAGAAGTGATGATACAAAACAGGTCCGGAAGCAATCATTAACAGAAGGACAATAAAGGGAATTACCATATAGGGAGTAGGAAGAGGATGAGCTTCGGAGCTACTGTGAGAAGAATCAAGGTTCTCAACCGGAATATTATCAGGCGAAGCGGCATAAACCGGAGCAGAGACACTTATAAATGCCAACGCAGCGAAAACGAAGAAGAGACAGATTATTTTTTTCATATTAGTTAGATTTTCATAATGTAATTAATCAGACTATTCGAAAAGACTTCGGAGAGTCTGAGGAAAGTTGAAGGATAGATACCTATCCAGACAATAAATACAAAAATCGGGAGTAACGTCACTAGTTCCCTGGTGTTCAAATCTTCAAGTTTGTTCAGTTTATCATGAGTAACCTTGCCAAAGCAGACGCGCTGATACATCCAGAGAAGATAGACAGCTGCAAAGATCACACCGCTTGTAGCGAAGACCGCGAACCACCAGTTTCCGAGCACGGATGATTTAAACGTACCGAGAAGGATCAGGAACTCGCCAATAAAACCATTCAGTCCCGGAAGCCCGATCGAGGAGAGGGAAGTAAACATCAAAGCGGTAGCATAAACCGGAACAATCTTAGCGATTCCGCCGTAGTCGGCAATTTCACGGGTATGAGTTCTTTCATAGATTACCCCCACAAGAAGGAAGAGTGCACCGGTAGACAAGCCGTGGTTAACCATCTGAATTATTGCCCCCTGCATGGCTTCCTCAGTAAATGCAAAAATACCGAGCACCACAAAACCAAGGTGAGCAACGGAGGAATATGCAACAAGCTTTTTCATATCGCTCTGTACCATAGCAACCAGAGCTCCATAGATTATTCCGATAATTGCCAGCACGCTAATATACGGGGCGAACTGAATCGAGGATTGCGGGAAAAGGGGGAGACAGAAACGGATTAATCCATAAGTACCCATTTTAAGCAGAACTCCTGCAAGAATTACGCTGCCGGCAGTAGGAGCCTCGACGTGGGCATCGGGTAGCCACGTATGAAGCGGGAACAGTGGAACCTTGATTGCAAAACTAAGAGTGAATGCAAGGAACATCCAGCTTTGGATATTATGAGGGACATTCGGACCGACTTTATACAAATCAAGCAGGTTTGTAGTGAACGAGCCGAGCTGTTCAGAAGCATATACGGCAAGCCAGATCATGGCAACCAGCATCACAAGACTTCCTGCCATCGTAAAGATAAAAAACTTAACCGAAGCGTATATTCTTCTTTTCCCACCCCAGATACCAATTATGAAATACATGGGGATTAGCATTGCTTCCCAGAAAATATAGAAGAGGAAAATATCGAGCGACAGAAAAACGCCAAGCATTCCGACTTCAAGCAGCAGCATAAAGAATGTGAACTCCTTCACCTTATGCCCTGTACTTTTCCAGCTGGAAATGAGACTAAGCGGAGTAATGAAAGTAGTGAGCAGTATCAGAAGAATGGAAAGACCGTCAATCCCGAGATAGTAAGTTATATTAAGTGAGGGTATCCAGGCAATCTTATGAACAAACTGGAATCCGGAAACGGATGGGTCAAAGCCGGTATAAATAACCATGGAAACCACAAAGGTAACCAGAGAAACAAACAGTCCCCAGAATCTGATAAGTGGGGCATTTTTTTGCGGGAACAGAAGAACCAGCATCGCCCCTACCAGGGGAACGAAGAGCAAAACCGATGTAATTATGTTATTTTCCATATATTAAAGACTTAATAAAATCCAGAATAAAGCAACTACAATTCCGAAGACCATAATCACTGCATAGAACTGCACAGCGCCGGTCTGGAATTTCCTTATTAAAGCGGAGAGTTTGTCAACCAGGGCAGCAGTACCGTTAACCGCCCCGTCAATTATCTTAACATCGTTGATCCTGTAGAGAAGGTTTTCCGAAACTTTTTTAATCGGGTTAACCACCGTGGAATCGTAAAGCTCATCTATAAAATATTTATTCCGGAGAAGGGAATAAAAGCCTTTGAACTTAGCAGCCACGGAATCAGCGATCCGGGTATTTTTAATATATATATGTCTGGCAAGCCAGATAGAGAAAACAACCCCGGCAACGGATAAAGCCATCAAAAGGATTTCCTCGAAATGGGAATGCAATCCGAAATGATGAATTTTTGAATTCGCAGTTTTGAATACCGGTTCAAGCCATGAAGAAAACAAATTTCCGCCGGTTCCCGAAAAGACTTCAGGAATACCGATAAATCCGCCAATAACAGAAAGGATCGCAAGAACGATAAGCGGAATGGTCATTACTTTTGGAGACTCGTGCGGGTGAACCGAATGATGGTCGAACCGTTCCTTCCCCTCGAATGTCAAGGACACAAGCCGGAACATATAGAATGCTGTAAGGAGTGCGGTGAATACACCGATAATCCAGACAAACAAACCGCCGTTAATGTACGCATGCCAGAGAATTTCATCCTTGCTAAAGAACCCGGAGAAAGGAGGAATGCCCGCGATTGCAATACTAGCGAGAAGGAAGGTTATATACGTTGTGGGCATATATTTTTTAAGCCCGCCGTATCTGCTTATATCCTGTTCCTCGTGCATACCGTGAATAACAGATCCGGCACCCAGGAAGAGGAGGGCTTTGAAAAATGCATGAGTCATAACGTGGAAAATGGCAGCGGAGAAAGCTCCAAGTCCGAGCGCAAGGAACATATATCCAAGCTGGCTGACGGTAGAGTAAGCCAGAACCTTTTTAATATCATTCTGAACCAGTCCGATAGAAGCAGCAAAAACAGCTGTAAGAAGCCCTATAACCGCAACCACTGCCATAGCGGAGGGAGCGAGTGCAAAAATAATCGAGCAACGGGCAACCATATAAACACCTGCAGTAACCATGGTAGCAGCATGTATAAGTGCAGAAACTGGAGTCGGACCGGCCATTGCATCCGGGAGCCAAACAAAAAGAGGTATCTGTGCCGACTTGCCCGTGGCGCCGATAAAAAGGAAGATAGCTATAAACTCAAAAACATATGTGGGAATGGAGAGAGCAGCTGCCCTGGAAAAAACCTCGGCAAAATTAAGACTGTTAAATGTTATATAAATAAGAAACATTCCCAAAAGGAAGCCGAAGTCCCCTATCCTGTTTACAATAAAAGCCTTTTTTGCCGCATCTGAGGTGGTTGACTTTTCAAATTTCCGGTCGTACCAGAAACCAATTAATAAGTAGGAACAGAGTCCGACCCCTTCCCAGCCAAGGAAAAGGAGGAGGAAATTATCGGCAAGTATCAGGTTCATCATAGCGAAGATAAAGAGATTCAGGTATGCAAAGAAGCGCCAGAATCCTTTATCGCCATGCATATAACCTATAGAATAGATATGAATTATGAACCCAACGCCGGTAACGACCAGAGCCATAACAATCGAAAGCTGGTCAACTCGGTATGCGAAGCTGACATTCAACCAGCCTGAGGAAAGCCAGGTAAAAAGCGGAACATTGAAAACCCGCTGATCATTAGGCAAAGCCAGCAGTTCGAACAACGCAACGACCGATATAAGGAAAGGGATGCCGACAGCGCTACTGCCTATTATCCCGATTACTTTTTCATTTTTTATTTTGCTCCCGAGCAATCCGTTTATCAGAAAACCAATCATCGGGAGGGCAACAGTCAAATAAATCCAGTTAATCATCTGCTCAATTAAGTTAGTATAAGTTTATAAATTCCAAATTAATCTCAAAGGATCACCATTTAAGGACGTTAACTTCGTCTGCATTCAGAGTCTGTTTATTCCTGAAGAGGGCAATCATAATAGCAAGACCCACGGCGGCTTCGGCGGCTGCCACAGTCATTACAAAGAAAATAAAAACCTGCCCGGCTGAATCACCAAGAAAGGAAGCGAAAGTGACGAAAGTCAGGTTAGCCGAGTTTAGCATAAGCTCGATAGACATAAAAAGAACAATAGCATTACGGCGTATTAAAACCCCGATAACTCCGGTTGTAAACATAAAAGCGCTAAGGACGAGATAATATTCAACAGGTATCATAGACTACTCAAATTTCTTTTTAGCGAGTACAAGTGCGCCGATAGTAGCGGAAAGAAGGAGGAACCCGGCAACCTGCACAGGAATTATATATTTTGTATAGATTTCAGTACCGATATTTTCAACCGTACCAATTTGGATCCTCTCAGCAACATCAGAAGGGGTAATATTCAGCGGCTTAAAGAAAAAGATAAGATAAATCAGCTGAGCAAACACCAGGACGCCAACCCCAATGGCAACATACTTCAGGAGGGGGTTGGTTCTGAGGATACTGATTTCCGCATCGGGGCGAAGCAGCATTATCACAAAGAGGAAGAGGACCATAATAGCCCCGGCATAGACAATAATCTGCACAACCGCGATGAACTGCGCATTAAGCAGGAGGTAAACACCGGCAAGCGCCGCAAAATTCAGAATAAGAAAGAGGGCGGACATAACGGGATTTTTCCGTGTTATCATCAGCACGCCCGATGCAGCACCTATCAGGGCAAACAATATGAATAAGATAATCTCCAGAGTCATAATTATTCAATCAAAGTTAAATTTGTAAATCTCCACGATCAATCAGGGAGTTTTTCTATAAATCATTCTGGCGAACGGAATGGTTTCGCGGACGTGATCAAGACCGCAAATCCAGCCGACAGTTCTTTCAATACCAAGTCCAAAGCCGGCGTGAGGAACAGAGCCGAATCTTCTGAGATCAAGATACCACTGGAAATCCTCCAGCGGAAGATTATGCTGGGCAATTCTTTCCAGCAGAAGATCAAGACTATCCTCCCTCTGGCTGCCGCCGATAATTTCTCCGTACCCCTCGGGGGCAAGCACGTCAACAGCTAAAGCAACCTTCGGATTCTCGGGATCGCGTTTCATATAAAAAGCTTTCACCTCGGAAGGGTATCTGTGAACCATAACCGGGCGGTCGAACTGATTCGAAATAATCGTCTCATCACCGCCGCCGAGGTCATTCCCCCACTCAAACTCAACGCCGTTTTTCCTGAGGATCTCAACCGCCTCGTCATAGGAAATTCTGGGGAGGGGGCGTTTAACATTCTGAAGTTTAGTGATATCTCGTTCAAGGATTTTCAGTTCGGCTTCCCTTTCCCTGATCACAGTTTGAACAACATACTCAAGGAACTCCTCTGCGAGGTCCATATTATCGTTAAGATCATTAAAAGCCACTTCCGGTTCAACCATCCAGAACTCTGTAAGATGGCGGCGGGTCTTTGATTTCTCAGCTCTGAAAGTAGGTCCGAAAGTATAGACCTTACCGAGCGCCATTGCACCTGCTTCGGCGTAAAGCTGACCTGACTGCGTAAGATAAGCCTTGCCAAGGTCGAAATAGTCGGTAGAAAAGAGAGTGGATGTCCCCTCACAGGCGGAAGGTGTCAGAATAGGAGAATCGACCAGTGTAAAGCCATTACCGTCGAAAAAGTCACGGATAGCTTTAATAATGCGGTGACGGACACGCAGGATAGCCACCTGTTTACTTGAGCGAAGCCAGAGATGGCGGTGGTCCATAAGAAACTCAATACCGTGATCTTTTGGAGTGATCGGGTAGTCGGTAGCCGCAGTAATAACCGTAAAGTCATTTGCATCAAGCTCAAAGCCCCCCGGGGCTCTTTTATCCTCTTTAACCGTACCTTTACAAATAACGGAAGACTCCTGACCAACAGACTCGGTAAGTTCGAAGACCTCCGGGGAAACATTGTTCTTAAAATATACGCACTGAAGGTAGCCGGTGCCATCCCTCAGAACCACAAAGTGCAATTTACCGCTTGAGCGTTTATGATAAACCCAGCCGGAGATTGATATTTCTTCCCCAACATATTTTGACAAATCCGAAATAGAAATCTTTTTCATAATCCTTATTAGCTTTAAAAAAAATAAATAGCAATATACGGGATTGTGGAATAATTATCAAATGGTGAATGGTGGGAAGGGGTTAGAGTGATGGAGGATTAGTTGTCAGTTATTGTTCTTAACCCTCCCCTTCCCTCCCTTTAACAAATGGGAGTGGGAAGACGGAGAGGAGTTAAGAGTGAGGAAGGGGGAGGAAAATGTTCAGGATATTTCCCGCTTTTTTTGTAAATTTGCACTTCATTTTAATAAATATTTTGAATTATATGCAGATAGGTTTAATAGGTTTACAAAATTCCGGAAAATCAACCCTCTTTCACGCACTTACATCAACCACCCCTGACCCTGAAAAGCACGAGTCTTTAAAGGCGGTGGTGAAAGTACCCGATGTGCGGCTGGATGAGCTTACTCTCCTTTTTAATCCTAAAAAGAAGGTCAACGCCACGCTTGAAATAGTTGATATTCCCGGATTACAGCTTTCCGACACTTCAAAAGTAAAAATAACTTCCGACTTTCTGAATAAAGTCAGGAATAACGATGCACTTCTGCATGTAGTCAGAAAGTTCAGGGATGAAGCCATTCCGCATCCGGAAAATACTATTGACGTGAAGCGGGATATCGAATTCCTTGAGACCGAATTCATTCTGACTGATATGGCGCTGATTGAAAACCGGATTGAAAAACTTAACAAGGATATACTAAAAACCAAAACCGATGCACTCCAAAAGGAGCTGGCACTATTTAAAAAACTGCAGGGTCATATCGAAAAAGAACTCCCCCTGCGTATTCTTCCGCTCGATGAAAACGAAAAGAAATTATTATCCGGATATCAGTTTCTCTCAATCAAGCCGCTAATAGTGGGAGTGAATTTCGATGAGGACTCCAAGGGGGAAGCCGATAAGACCATAGCGGAGCTGAAACAATTATTTGAGGAGAGCAAACCGGAGATGATCCCCTTCTTTGCAAAATTCGAGTTCGAGCTGTCGCAGCTGTCCCAGGAGGAAGCGGAAGTATTCATGGCCGATTTCGGGATATCCGATTCTGCACTATCCCGCATTCTGACCACTGCATATAAATTGCTGGGACTCCAGTCGTTCTTTACCGTGGGAGAGGATGAATGCCGCGCCTGGACGGTAAGGTTCAACAGCACCGCACAGGAAGCGGCAGGGGTTATTCATACTGATTTCTTCGACAAGTTTATCCGTGCGGAAGTGGTTCATTATGATGATTACACAAAGCACGGATCATTCCCAAAGTGCAAAGAGGCAGGTGCCTGGCGGCTGGAAGGAAAGGAATATAAAGTTAAGGACGGGGATATTCTTACTATCAGACACAGTTAATTTATCAACAGACATTTTATAAATATAAGAGGATTTATTGTTCGAATTAAAAAAGATCAGAAACATTGCTATAATTGCACACGTTGACCATGGAAAGACCACGTTAGTTGATCATATGCTGAAACAGACAGGGGCATTCAGGGAGAATCAGGTAGTAGAAAAAAGAATTATGGACTCCAACGCACTCGAGAGAGAAAGAGGGATTACCATTCTTGCCAAGAATTTAAGCGTAAAATTTAAGGATTATAAAATAAACATAGTTGACACTCCGGGGCACGCGGATTTCGGAGGGGAGGTTGAGAGAACGCTCAAGATGGTGGACGGTGTGCTTCTGCTGGTAGATGCAGCTGAGGGTCCCCTCCCCCAGACCCGTTTCGTGCTGAAAAAATCGCTGGAACTGAACATCAAACCGATTGTAGTGATAAACAAGATTGACCGTAAGGACGCGCGTCCGGACGAAGTGCTGAACGAGGTTTTCGATCTTTTTGTTGCGCTGGGTGCTTCTGATAAGCAGCTTGACTTCCCTTTCCTCTATGCGATCGCAAAGCAGGGGATTGCCAAAAAAGAACTTGCGGATGAGGGCGCAAATCTTATTCCCCTTTTCGATGCTATTATTAAGAACATCCCCCCGCCGAATGTGGAACCGGACTCCCCTTTCCGGATGCTCATTTCTGCAATTGATTATAACGATTATCTCGGGAGGATTGGCATAGGGAGAATACAATGCGGAAAAATTTCTTTAGGGGAAAATTTTGTGGTGATCCCTCGGAACAGGGATAAATTCAACGCAAAAATCACCCGGCTTTATGCATTCGAAAATATTCACCGTACTGAAGTGGATGAACTTAATGCCGGGGATATTGGCGCAATTGCCGGAATCGAGGAAGTGGATATCGGCGATACCATCGCTTCTCCACTTAATCCTGCTCCCCTTCCTTTCACCGATGTGGACGAACCGACAATCACCATGAACTTTATGGTTAACAACGCCCCCTTTGCCGGTCGCGAGGGTAAATACGTAACTACCAGGCACTTAAGCGAACGGTTATCAAAAGAACTTAAAAGCAACGTTAGCTTAAGAGTGGAGATGACCGACTCCCCCGATGTCTTTAAGGTAAGCGGCAGAGGGGAACTGCATCTTTCAATACTCATCGAGAATATGCGCCGGGAGGGGTATGAATTGCAGGTTAGCAGACCCGAAGTGATTACAAAGAAAGTACTGGACGTGCTATGCGAGCCGATGGAGCATGTAATAATTGACGTGCCGGAGGAGTTTGTGGGGATAGTAATGGAAAAACTGGGGAAGCGCAAGGCGGAAATAAAAAACATGCTTACATATAACGAGAACACACGGCTGGAGTTTATTATTCCGGCACGCGGACTGATAGGTTACCGTTCGGAATTCATGACCGACACGCGGGGAACCGGAATACTTAATCACAACTTCAACGGATACGAGCCGTTCAAGGGGGAAATAATTAACAGGCAGCGGGGAGCATTGATTTCACTGGATCAGGGGGAAGCCAGCTCTTACGCAATGTTCAAACTGCAGGAACGCACAACTTTCTTTATTGAACCACAGACCAAAGTATATGAAGGAATGGTGGTGGGAGAAAACTCCCGTGCTAACGATATGCGGGTTAATGTTACCAAAACCAAGCAGCTAACCAACTTCAGGGCAGCCGGTGCAGATGAGGCAATCCGGCTTGAGCCTGCAAAACTTCTTACGCTCGAGCAGGCAATAGAGTGGATAACCGATGACGAATTCGTGGAGGTGACTCCGGATTCAATCAGAATCCGCAAAAGATATCTTACCGAGATGGATAAGAAAAATGCCCGATTAAGCCAGAAACAAAATGGAAATTAACAAAACAAATAAAACGGAGGTATAATGTCAAAAGACGTATTAAAAGGACTCAATCCTGAACTTGTATGGGACAGATTCTATGAAATTTCACAAATTCCGCGTCCCTCAAAAAATGAAGGAAAGATACTTGAGTACATAAAAGAATTCTGTAAAAAAGAGGACTTGAAATACAAACAGGATGAAGCAGGAAATATCTGTGTGCTTGTCCCCGCAACTAAAGGGTGCGAAGACAAACCCGTGGTTATTTTGCAGGGGCATGTGGACATGGTATGTGAAAAGAACAAAGGAACAGAGCACGATTTTGATAACGACCCGATTAAACTTGCATATAAAGACGGCTGGGTAAAAGCAGAAGGTACAACCCTGGGGGCAGACAACGGAATCGGAGTTGCCGCGGCTCTGGCAATTGTGAACGACAAGGAAGCAGTACACGGTCCGCTTGAAATACTATGCACGGTTGACGAGGAAACTGGATTGAACGGAGCGGGAAAAATGGACCCAAAAATAATAAGCGGAAAAACCCTGCTTAATCTGGACAGCGAGGAAGACGGCGCATTTTATATCGGCTGCTCGGGCGGATTCGGAACCACGGCAAAGTGGAAAATCCCCTTCCGGCAGATACCTTCCGGAAATATAGCGTTTGATATTTCTCTAACCGGATTAAAGGGGGGGCATTCAGGACTCGAAATTCAGACCGGAAAAGCAAATGCATTAAAGCTGCTTGCCAGGGTGCTTTACGCTCTCCCCTTCGAATATCATCTTACACGAATTGAGGGGGGAAACAAGCGCAATGCAATTCCGCGCGAAGCAGAGGCAACAATTTACATAGCCCCGCAGAATACCGCAGAGTTAAAAAATATACTCCAAACTCTCGAAAACGAATTCAGGAATGAGTACAAGTCTTCGGACGGGAATGCAACCCTGTCGGCTGTACCTTCGTCTGCCACAGTTGACAGAGTATTCGAACAGGAATTCACGGAGCGGCTGGTAAAAACTCTTATTGCCGTTCCGCACGGGGTAATAAACTTCAGTCAGGATCTTCCGGGACTGGTGGAGACCTCAACCAATCTGGCGATAATCCGGACAGAGGGGGAGACTCTCTCGATAATAACCACCCAGAGAAGTTCAGTGGAATCGGCAAAGAGATACATAGCCGCATCAGTAAAATCAGTATTCCGGTTAGGGGGAGCAGAAGTAGCCACCGGGGATGATTATCCGGGCTGGAAACCAAACCTCGATTCGCAGGCATTAAAGACGGCGAAGGGAGTTTACAAGCAATTATTCAACGCCGAACCGGAAATCAAAGCCATTCATGCAGGTCTGGAGTGCGGGATACTCGGGGACAAATCCCCCGGTACAGACATGATTTCATTCGGACCAACGATAACCGGAGCGCATTCACCGGACGAGCAGGTGAACGTTGCGGCAGTAGAAAAATTCTATTTTCTACTGAAAGCAATGCTGAAAGAATACGCAAAATAAACCATTCATAAAACCACAACAACTAACGGCGCAGCAACCGGCTGCGCCGTCCTTACGCTTCGCCGTCATTAAGTAGTCATTTATTGTGAAAAAACAGATGATGAGCTTTTCCTCTGCCTTACTCTGCGTGGAACTCTGCGTACTCCGCGTTTAAGAGCTATCAATCGCCGAAAGGAAAAAGTTTAGATGGAACGGTGAATGAATGTATGGGTGAATGAATTACACTGTGGATGGGTTTCAATTTTTCCCCCCTTGAATTAAAGGGGGGAACAAGGGGGGTTTTATATTTTGCAGACATCAACAAATAGTTGCATAATTATTTGTAGGGGCAGAAAATTTTCTGCCCCTACGATAATGCGACGTGCAATACTATTTTTTTTACTGTCGATGGTTAGGCGATTCTTACATGTTTCTCACAGAGACCTCAGAGATTAATCCGTTGGCTAACGGACAGAGTAACGCAGAGAAAAAATTATTATGTGAAAGAAATTACTCATTGCAAAAGCCTGCGAGCGTACCAGAATTTTTTTCCTGATTATGGAACTTTTTAAAAACTCATTTAGTTTGATATTTAACTTTGCAAACGTGTGGTTCTATTCTCTTCTAAAGTAGTTTGAAATTCTAAAATACTTATCTGTATTTTTCCAATAATTGCGTCATGTTTAATTAAATTGGTTGTTTATGAAAAAATACTTTAATACTATTATTTTTTTTCTGATTATTTTAAGCACCTTTTCTTATTCACAAAGGGGCTATGTATTGTCCTTTGACGGACCCGGTCAGTATGCAAAAATATTGCCGGAGGGAGATGGCTTTGCCCATACAAGTCTCTACAGCCAATATCTGCTTTCTCCAAATCCCTCCAATGCCACAGAATCAGAGAGAACAATAGACTTATGGGTATACTGGCGCGGTGGAGACACTCCGGAACAGACCGTATTTGATCTTGGGCATCTGATTGGTACCGAACCGAATATTTTTAGATTTTATGTCTCACTGGTGTTAAATGATATGTACGGTAACCTCCGCGTCCAGAGTAGTCACCTTACTTTAACCACTAATTACGGGTTTCCGCAAAATGCCTGGACGCATGTTGCCATTTCCTATAATTGTTCCGCAGCCGATCCACAGGATTACGAGGTGAGATTATACGTAAACGGATCATTAATTGCATCGGGATTAGCCCATGCCATGACGACTGCAAACACCTATTTTGATCCATTTAATTACAACGGCATGTATGACCGTTTCGGTTCGGCTTTTGACGGCAGCGGTGCTTTTAATGGTATGATTGATGAATTCAGGGTTTCCGGGATTGACCGCTATTTCGGGCAATCTACCATTAGTATTCCAAATCAGTATGATTTTTATGAGGACGAGTTTACTATAGCCCTTTATAAATTCAACGAGGGAACCGGTAATACATCGTATGACGAGAACTTTGTTTATAATGTTGAGCTGAGGGATGGAACTTCGTGGTTTAACATGGCCGACATGCCCCCGCAGGTTAGTCTTAAGCCGGTTTCAGATCTGACTAACAACTCTGTTCGTCTTAATGCTGCTATTACTCAGTTTGATAATGCCCGGAAAGCCTATTACCGTTTTCAGTTCAGGCAGGAAAACAATGCCGACTGGCTGAATGTTGCAGATGTTGATTCCATTACCGGCAGCGGCGATGTGTTTAAGATTCTGAGCGGATTAAATGAGCAAACAGCATACCTGTATCGTTTACTGGTCTTCAGGGCGGAAGCTGACACTACCATTCTGGCAGATGGATTTACAACTTCTATTAATTACATCCTTCCCGAGATTGAACTGACCGAGATAGTTAATATATACAACGAGGGAGCTACCGCAACTTTTACAATAATACCATATAATTCGACTGCCACATACAGAATTGAGGTGGCGATAGAGAACAGTAATGTTTTTACTGAAGTTGCGTCCGGCACTGTAAATCCTACTTCCTCTGTAACCTATCATGGCAGGAATATGCCGGGATTATCTCCTTCCACATTCTATACAGTCAGAATTATCGTTATGAATTCCGCGGGGAGCGTAACTTCAAACCTGCTGGGTTTTTCAACGTACGGTCCGCCGGCGATAGCTCTGCTTACTCCGGAACTGGGGGGCGATAACAAGTCAGTCCACTTAAAAGGAACGGTCAGGACCAATACAAGTAATCCACTTCAGGGAGTAACCCTTACATATTTCAGGGCATTAACAGCAGAGGGTCCATGGTCTGCGGTTGATTTCCCCGATGGAATAGCACACAGACTGGTTCCGGTAACCGTAACAAAGAAAGATACCGGACTACAATTCAAGACTACATATTTTTACCGTGCGACCGCGGTATCAAATTATTCCCCGGATGTGGTCTATTCCAACATAGTGCAGGTAACAACCGGATTACCCCCGGCTATTTCGCCTGTCTGGATAGGAGAGCTGACAACCCACTCGGCATTTGCAGGTTTTCATATTAACATCAACAGACTTTTCACTGCTTATGTGGTGGAGAGAACAACCGATACGGTAAATGGTGTATGGGTAAACTTCCAGGGTGATCCCAATCCGGTTGTTACAACTATGAATACCTCGAGGAATGAATGGACTACTCTGCGAAACCTTTCACCGCTGACAAAGTATTTTGTCCGCGTAAGAGCGTGGAATGTTATAGACACTACCGTATCCGGAATTACGGAATTCACCACCATGCATATTGTTCCATTAGTAAAAACACTTGAACCAACAGACGTTACAACCACTTCCGCAACAATACGGGGAATGCTGGATCCGAACGGAGGAATAATTTCCGGTGCCGAGTTCATCTGGGGAAGGCATCCTGACAGTTTGATAAATGTTCTGACTGTGCCAAATACTGAACCTTATACCGGAGCCGGAGAACAGATACTCACTCATAATATTGCATTTCCTGAATACTCCCCCGTTTATTACAAGTTCAGGATATATTTCGCAGCACTCAGCGACTCGGGAGTCGTGAAAGCCGCGATTCCTATACCAGCTTCCTCATTGTATGCCTGGTACAGGGCAGACTATACACCATTAGCAGCGAAACTGTCGCGACTCAGAGACTTATCCAACAATAACAACGATGCAGTTCAGCCTGATTTGGACAAACAGCCGGAAGTTGAAGAAATAAACTACGGGGCGGGGCAGTATCGCGCTGTTAAATTTAATGGTACAACCGACTTCCTTTCATTCAATTCCGATACGCTTACTGGAAAAGACCTTACGATAATAATTGTGGAAGCCCGGAATTCTGACAAAGCCAATAATTATTTTCTGGGGGGAAGCGGAATCGGCATTGACAGCAACCTTATCGTTGGGTATCAGTCGAACAACACTATCCACTATTCAATACCGGGGGGAACAAATCTCAGCGGAACTATTAATCCCTTTACAATTCAGGAACCGCGCCTGACAATGATTAATAACATCAATATGAAACTCCACTACAACACAAAACTGATGGTCAATCTTCCCCGGGCAATCAAGCTGCTTGGTTACCCCAATGCAACCCTCGGAGCAAATCCCTCCGGCAATCATTTTTACAGTGGAAGCATACTTGAGGTAATAATTTACAGCAGGCAAATTTCCAGTCAGGAGCAGAGAATTCTGGAAAACTATCTTAACAACAAGTACAGTATAATCACCCCGACCATAGAGATACAGGCGGCGGAGAATATTCAGCGCTTCAGCGGAACAATCAAAGGACGGATAAATACAAATGGTGCGCCTGCAAAATATTTCTTTGAATATGGAACATCCCCGGGTGTATATACAAATACAACCCCGGAAAGGAGTCTGTTGGGGGGACATAACATTGTTAACGTAAGGGAAAACATACAAAATCTGAATTCACCGGTATACTATTACAGAATTAAAGTCACCTCAGGTTTGCGTACCTTCTATTCAACGGAAATTTCTTTTGAACCGACAATCTATCCCGGTGTAGCCACCCACGTAGCCAATTACATCAAGGTGCATAGTGCTAGAATAAACGCATTTATTTCCCCTAATGAAGCCCCGGGAACATATCACTTCCAATGGTCGACAGATCCGAACCTGGCTGCATACAGTTCCTCCCCGGTTACGGCATATCCGGTTCGAAACAGATTTTTAGTTTTACACGAGTTAAGCGGACTTAATCATAATACCACATATTATTACAGAATCGTCGCGAGTAATGATCAGGGTACTTCTTACGGAAGTATTTGGAGCTTTAAAACGCTCACGCCAAAATCACCATTTGTTGTTACAACCGAATATAGCGGCATGGGAACCCACTCCGGAACTATCCTGTGGCAAAGACCTATACATGGTGGAAGCAGTGCCGCTAGCACCGGCGAGGGGATAAGCATGTCCGATATGACTACAGTATCAGGAGTAAATCTGGATTTCAGAGTCAATCCGCATGGCTCTCCCACCTGGGTTTATGTAAGGTGGGTTCCAACGGGATACTACTTATTAAAACAACAGCAAGGGCTACCCGATAATTTTGACCGGGATGCAAAGACCACTAATGCTTATTATGTTGGTGATTTCAGTGGATACAAGACTATCAGGGCATTTATTCCTAACACACTGCTTGGTACTTATCACCCTTGGGAGGGAATGAACGGACTGGTTGATTATTACTTCAGAATTTATTCTTACAACAGCTATGGCGATACGGTAAGGGTAAATAATTTTAATGACGGTTATTTCAGGGTGGTCAAGTTGATGAATAATGGCGGAAACAAATTAGTCAACTCAATTCTGGGGCAGCCGACTATAAGTTACAGACCCTTGTACGCTTCTCTGTTCAAAGCGCAGGAAATGGTTAATCTGGAAAAAGAAAAAATGCTTAAGGCAGGGATTGATTTCAAACCGAGGGAAGTGCTTTCTCCAATGAGCAATGAGCTGCTGAAAATGACCCTGAAAGGAGCAATAGAATCCGACGGGGAATCGGTTGTACGAACATATTTTGAATACACTGATTTTCCGGATCTGGATGATAATCCGATGACAACCCCGGAACGCCTGGTTTATCCGACTTCGGGACAGGTAACCATTGAAGAAGAACTTGAGAATCTGGAACCGGGCAAAACCTATTACTACCGGCAGATATTAATTGACGGCGAGACTGTCCTCAAGTCGAGACCAAATTCCTTTGTCCCCTCACTTGAAGATATCGACCCGAATCCCACAATATCCGCCGGACAGCAGGGAGTGTTTGTGCTTGGAAACAGCGGTGCTGTGGTTAATATGATATACAACCTGACAGTTGGAGAGGGAACGCTCGAAGCAACAAACCCGGAAACATTTTACCCAAGCGCGATACCACTGAATGTATCGAACTATGATAATTTAAGGTGGAGAATACTCCCCGGTGAAGCATTGGAGGAAGGGCATTCAAACAGCGGCGGCGGCTTTTTGTATTCCGTAACCTTTGATATGTCTTCAATTCCCGACAACGAATATTTTAAAGACCGAACGATTCTGTACCGCAAAGACAGTACTCAGGCGTGGGTCCTGGTCGACTCACTCCCCGGAGTTTCTGTTAAAAAAGTTTACCCGTATATAACAGTAAACGGACTAACAGGTTTTTCGGAATTCATGGATGCCACAACGAACCAGAACGATCCCCTTCCGGTGGAATTGTCCTCCTTCACAGCAAGGACAAGCAATCTGAATGTTGAACTGATGTGGACCACAGTAACCGAAACCGGCAATTACGGATTTGAAATAGAGAGGAAATTCACTTCCCCGTTAAAAGACACAAGCGCAAACACCAGCGTAAAATCAGGATGGCAAACTATCGGATTCATCAGGGGAATGGGAAATTCCAACTCCTTGAACGACTACAATTTTACCGATAAACGACCTAAACCCGGCAAATACTCTTACCGGCTGAAACAAATAGACACAGACGGCATGTACGCATATTCGGAAGAAGTGGAAGCTGAAGTTGGGATAGTTCCGAATGTATTCACACTTTCACAGAATTACCCCAATCCGTTCAATCCGTCAACAACAATAGAGTTCACCCTCCCTGATGACGGGATAGCGACGCTTAAAATATTCAATATACTGGGAGAGGAAGTAGCGACGATTTTGAATGAAGAGCTAACGGCGGGGGTACTGCACAGTGCAGTATTCAACGCAGCACCATTTGCGAGCGGAGTCTATTTCTATCAACTCCTCTTTTCCGGAAAAGGAACAGAAAACAAGAAGCAGATAGTTAAGAAGATGATGGTGATAAAGTAGTTTCTAAGGCATCGATGCAGGCGAAGTTCATTACGCTTCGCCGTCATTTATTGTAAAAAAACAGATGATGAGCTATTCCTCTGCCTGACTCTGCGTGGAACCCTGCGTACTCTGCGTTTAAGCGCTATCAATCGCCGAAAGAAAAAAGTCTAGAGGGAACGGTGAATGAATGAATATTAAACAACTCAACTTTTTATCACTTGTTTTTGAGGTTCATGATGCGGTTATACGAGTTGTATAACCGGGCTTTTTCTATTTTTCCCTGGGCTATTAGGTTCTTGATTATACCGGTTACTTTTGGGACTATCTCCGGATCGTATGCGGAGTTGTTGGAGAAGAGTATTATGTCCACCCCCGCTTCGAGGGTTCTTTCTACCGCCTGTTCCAGTCCATAGTGATCGGTAATGGCTTTCATCTGCATGTCGTCGGTTATCACTACCCCTTCATATCCAAGATCCTTCCTGAGCATCCCGTCTATTATGTTCTTCGAGAGGGTTGCGGGATAAGTGCTGTCCAGATTCGCATTGAATATGTGTGCGGTCATTATCATTTCCACAATCCCTTTTTTCAGCAGTTCCCTGTATGGAATCAGTTCCGCATTGCTCCAGGTGTTGGTTACATCCGTGAAACCCAGGTGTGAATCGGTTTGGGAGCTCCCGTGTCCCGGGAAATGTTTCAGGCATGTGAACACTTTGCTGTTCCTGTGCGCTTGCATATACTTTTCCGCATGACTTACCACCAGGCTCGGATCGGCTGAGAAGCTCCTTTCTATCCCCCCGATTACGGGATTATTGGGATTTACATTCACGTCCACTACCGGGGCAAAGTTGAGGTTTATGTTCACACCCGCTATTGTCTGCGCCATGTTATAGGTATATCCGTAGGTGGAGTCGGGGTTGTTCAGGTTTCCCAGATATTGGGCGGATACGGTAGGTGGAAATCCGTATGCGGTTTTCAGTCTGTTTACGCGTCCCCCCTCCTGATCAATTGCTATCAGTAATTTTCCCGCTGAGATTGAGTTCAGCTGCGCCACAAGGTTCCTGAGCTGCTCGGGGGACTGTATGTTCCTTTGGCTTGTTCCGAGGGTTACATCCCGGTCATACAACACCACACCGCCGATTTTGTATTGCGTGAGGTCCCGGTAGATGAAGTTGTCCTGCTGGATATCGAATCCCCGGAATCCAACCATCAGCATCTGTCCGATTACCTCATCAATGTCGGGTTCGGGGATAGGCAGGGGTTCCGTAGTATTATCGCACGACTGAAATGTGAATATGCTTAATAGTAATAAAATTATTATCCGCCCGGTTTTCATTAATTTTTCTTTCAACAATTCAGCTCCTGTTTTTTGTGTAATAGTTTGGGAATTTCAGCAGTACAGCCTCCCCTATCATTTTTCCCACTGCCTCAATTCCGAATAACGCCGTGTTTATTACCAGATGATATTCGAGCGGATTCCCGGCATCCCGGTGAAAGTGCTCTTTTATATATTTTTCCCTCTTGACGTCTTCCGTCTTTATAAATTCCTCCGCTTCCTTCCGGGTATTTTCGTAGAATTCCTGCACGTTCTTTATGCGGAAGTCAACGGGGGCAACCAGTCTGACGTGAAAAGCATTCGGGAGGTGCCTGGTGATCATGTTCGCCCCCCTGCCGATAATGACCACGTTGCCGATTGTACCCAGCTCCAGAATGGTCTCTGCAGTCTGGTGGATCAGTTTGAGGATTGGCGGATGAATGCCGAAGAGTTCGTTCATCATGTCGGTAAGAAGACGCGGTCGCCCTTCATCCATGAACTTCTTCAGTTGTGCGGGGAGGTTATGGTCCTCAAGCACTTTTGCAATCAGGTTTTTATCGAACACTCCCCACTCGAGCAAGGGATCCTTTTGCACCGGTGTTAGATACTTTACAATCTCCCCCGCAATTAAACCCGAGCCTGCGCCTGCCATCCTGGAGATGGTTATGCATGGTCCCGTGTTGTATTTTACCCCCTCCCCCCCCTTGCCGGTCTTAGTCTCTATATACCGCTTTGCCTTTTCATAGGAACCGAGGATCTTCATAAGCCCTCCTTAAATAATTGTTAATTATTCAACACCGTTTTCCATGAATTCAACAAAACCTTTCTTCATGTTCATTTTAACCTCCGTGCCGAAGGGGAATGTGATGTTCTCTTTAACATGCCCGTGGGGGAAGTTTTTAATTACGGGTATCTTAAGCACTTTGAGATAGTCGTGCATTGCCTCGGCAAGATTCAGTGTACGCTTTTCGGGATCTTTTTCTTCACAGTCAGTGAACTGTCCAAGTATTAATCCCTTAACCTCTTTGAATACCCCGCAGTTGAAAAGTTCCGTGAAGTAGCGGTCAATCCTGTAGGGGGATTCATCAACATCTTCCAGCAGTAAAATGTTGTTCTTCATTTTCGGGAAATACTTGCTTCCGAGCAATACCGCAAAATGGGTCAGATTTCCGCCGACTATTCTCCCTTCAGCATTTTTGGTGCCGTGAAATTCCATTTTATAGTCGTCATTAGGGAGTTTGACTTTCCCTATTTTCTTGTTAGACGTCAGTACTCTCCAGAAATATTCCTCGGTATAAGGATTCACCGGCGTATCCCAGAAATCAACTGCCACCATTGGACCGGCGAAGGTTACGAGTTTTGCCCTTGAGAGTATCGCAGTCTGGAGGGTGGTTATGTCGCTGTAACCAACGAGGATTTTAGGATTTTCCCGGATGAGTTTATAATCCAGGAATCTTACTATCCTTGGAGTGCCGTATCCTCCTCTTAAGCATATAATCGCCCTTACTTTCTTTTTGCCGAACATGTAGTGCAGATCCCCGACCCGTTCCTCATCTGTGCCGGCTAGATAACCGTAATATTTTCCGACGTTCTTTCCCACCTCCACCCTGTAGCCCATTGATTCAAAATACTTAACCCCCTTCTCTACGCGGGTTAAATCGTTGGGTGATGATGCCGGGGAGATGAATCCAATCAAATCGCCTTTTTTAAGTCGTTTCGCTTTTATCAATTCCATTTTGTTTTCCTTGTATTATTTATCAATATATTTTTCTTTTATTAATGTTTCCAGAGAGCGGTAGAGTATGATCCGTACCGAGGTGGAATTATAAAATCCCTCGCTTTCAATCCTCACCCCGTTTATCTCCTTCGTAACTTCCACCTGCGCTATGATTTTATCGTTGTCAATCAGTTTATTATCAATTTTGGACTTCATTTTTCTGATTTCATTCAGACCGTGATACACTCCCTTTTTGGCATTGTTTGTTGCAAAGGTTATCTCATCCTCCATGGTTTCCGTGAAGGGGACGAAAAAGAAATATGCGGAAATGAATAAAATTAAAAGTTTCATACAGTACCTTTAATCTTTTTTTGATATAAATTACTTTTTGTATTATGCAATTTAGAAAATTAATAAGATAAATCAAACATCATTCCGATAAAATAAAAAAGCCCCGGGGCTTTGTTTTGCTCCGGAGCTTCTGCTCGTGCATCCTGGGGGACTCGAACCCCCGACCAATAGATTAAGAGTCTACTGCTCTACCAACTGAGCTAAGGATGCACTGCAAAATTACGAAATTTTCAACGATTATTAAAATACTTTTTCACGCGCATATTAAAAAACCCCGGTGTTTTTACCGGGGTTTTATTTTTTTTTCTGTCTTATTACTTACTTGATAAGCATCATTTTCTTCATCGAGGAGTTAACGCCTGATTTTAGTTCATAGAGGTAAACTCCCGATACAAGTTTCGCGGCGTTGAAGTCAATTGAATATGCTGTGCCTGCTTCTGCTATCTGACTGAATAATGTCGCAACTTCCTGCCCTAAAGCGTTGTATACTTTTAGGGAGGTCTGTCCCGTTACCGGTACTGTGAACTTTATAACGGTTGACGGGTTGAATGGATTGGGATAGTTCTGCGAAAGCATGAAGGTGTTTGGATTGAAGTCCACATCTGCTTCGATCACACTGCTGTACTCGCATGTTCCGTCATAATCCATCTGTCGGAGTCTGTAGAAGTACATTCCGTTTGCTACATTCTCTTCGGTGAAATTATATGTAGTGTATTCGGATGTTGTTCCCTTTCCGGTAACAAATCCGACTTGTGTGAAGGTTGCTCCGTCGCTGCTTTTTTCTACATAGAATCCGTGATTGTTTTTCTCGGATGCGGTTCCCCATTCAAGCTTTACTGTGTTTCCGGTGGTCCTTGCGGTGAATGATACCAGTTCTGCCGGCACTGGATAAAATCCTGTGTGGTATGGTCCGCCTGCCTGTGTTAAAAAGTTCGCATTGAATCCTATGTTTCCGCTGGTTACATTGCCCGGAACGGTTACGTCACTGAAGTATGCAGTGGCTGATACTACTGCTGCGAATAATTGTATATTGTTTACTGATGTAGGGTTTCCTATTTCCGAAAGTGGTATTCTGATCTCAAATCCTCTCCTGGAACCGTAAGCACTGTCAAATGCAAAAGTTATTGAGTTGGCAGTGAATATACCACCGGTTGCAGGTCCCGAGGTAGCTGAACCCCCCTGGTATGTTGAGCCAAGATAAGCTCCGGTCTTGTTCCCGGTTGAATATTTTACTGCATCAAAAAATACTAATGAATCGGTTCCCCCCATGTTCATTGCAAATCCGAAATGGGTTTCGAAATCGTTCTTGAAATTCGGATTGGTTGCATCTCCGAACAAATGTCCGCCGTTTGTTACTCCCCCAAGTGAATTGCCTGCGGTAACTCCGGTTCCGTTTAGATTCGATACATTCAGATAAACTACAATACCATCATTATTAGCCTTGTTGAGCTTGGCTTCGCCGGCAATGTAAAGATTGTTCTGGTCAACATTATAATATAGCTTCTGAATATCAATGTTCGGTCCGAATCCTGCATTGTTGTTTTGCTTGGTGCCGGTAGGGATGTAATTCTCGTGCAGCCTTCCGTTGATGTAATATGGTCTGGTGATTTTGTAAGCACCGATACCGTTGTTCGTCCCCAGTACAAACATTGTTACGCTTCCGTCACTGTTGTACTTGAATGAAATGTCCCCCGTTCCGTTTAAGTTCGCTGCTGTTCCGATATTCGGTGAAATGGCAAAATTCCTGTAATACTCCGGCGCCTTTCCGTCCATGTCAACTATCCGTGCATTTGCCTGCGCTACATACTGGAATGTGCTTATGAAATGCCTGTCCGAATTGGGAAATTTGAATAGCTTGGTTGCGGTTGTTCCTGTGGAGATTATTCCACCGGAAACTTGTCCGATTAGTGTTCCGTCCCATTTCCAGACAGTAAGGTTCTTTCCTGCCCCATTGAGGGTTATCAGTGAATCCTCAGGAATGGGATATACTGATGCTGCTGAACCCAGCGTTCCTGCCGGAAGACTAATGGTTCTTTTAACGGTGAATGTAGCTCCGTTATCCGTTGTGCCGAGAACTTGAATCTTACTGGCAGTAATGTCCGGAACCCAGATTTCTACACTGTTGTCTGAAACACTCCCTATTACCGTAATATTGTCTCCCATCCTTTTTGCTGCTGTACCTCCGAAATCACTTTCGAATACCACAGCCGGATCGGATAACTCGGTCTGGTATCTGTATATCTTGAACACTTCCGTTGCACTTATAACCAGATTACACATGAACATCTGCCCGTCCTGGCTTGATTCTATGTCGTTCAGCAGATAAGTCCCCCCCGCAAGTCCGGCTACGCTTAAATCGGCTAAGTCCGCTCCCGTTTCTGAATTTATCGCCTTTACGAAGTTTCCTCCGTTCCTGGATACAACATACACCTTGTTGGTTACGGGGTTGTATGTCAAACCTCTCTCGGTGTTGGCTCCGAACCATGCCGGCATGTTGGTATATGCAGTGCCTCTGACCCATAGCGAATCTATCTGGGCAAAACCAAGTACATTCGCAAGGATCAAAAATATAACTAATTTTCTCATATCATCTCCTTGTATTTATTATTGATTAACTGATTTTATTTTTCTAATGCTTCGTCTATCGTGAGAATAAACGCATCCTTGAATTCTTTTTTCTTCCATAACTCATTTCTTACATTTTCTGCCTCTTCCCTGGTTTTGAATGCCACCAGATGCACTACAAAGAGTTCAACATCGGGACTGAATTTCACGAACACTTCCCGCTTCAATGATTTTCTTGACGCGGAGGCAAATTCGTCTGCCTTGTCTCTTGTGGTATATGCCCCTATCTGAACATAATATTTTGTAACCATCGGCGGTAATGATATCGCGGGCTCCTTTATCGGTTCGATATCCAGGTTCACGGTATCGGTCGGCACTTCGTCAAATACATATACATCCCCCTTCCCGGGGGTTTCTTCCTTTACAGTCTCCTGCGTGGACGAGCATCCAAACCAGACTAATGAAATAATTAAAAGTAAAAAATATTTTATCATTCTCTTTTTTTCGTACATTATTAAACTCCGTTTACAAATTTAATCATTTTCTTAATTTTTCCATATCCTTAAATCTTTCCCGCCCTCCTCCGCCGCCGAGCAGTCTGTTGCAATGAGTACTTTCATTCACAGTGATTGTTTTTTACTTGGCTCCGACGGGTCGGAACTTTGCGATCCGACCGAGTCGGATTGCGATCCGACCGAGTCGGATTGCGTTACTTAGCGATCCGACCGAGTCGGATTGCGTACTTAGCGTTTAAGAGCTGATTTTCGCTTAGAATACTCCCTTGCAGCTTAGAAAATTTTAGAAATTTATACCTGAGCAAAATATTCTTTCTTCACTGCAACACCCTGCGTGTCGTACTCTCCCCCCCCTACCCCTTCACACTCCCAAGCGTCAGCCCCGATACCAGCCACTTGCTCAAAATTACAAATAACACCACCACCGGTATACTCACCACCAGCGATGCAGCTGCATATAACCCCCACTCCGTTGACATGTTCGACTCGAATGACTTTAACCCCAGCGGTAACGTGAATAGCTTTGTGTCCTGCAATACCTGCGCAGCTACTATATACTCCGACCATGCCGTCATAAATGAAAATAACGCCGTTATTACCAAAGCCGGCGCCGCTAATGGAAATATTATTTTGTAAAATGCCTGCCATCTGCTGCACCCGTCTATACGCGCACTCTCTTCCAGACTGAACGGTATCGTGTCATAGTACCCCTTCATCTGCCAGATGCAGAATGGCAGCGCTGTCGCTGAATATACTATTATTATCCCTAAATAACTGTTCAGCAGCTCCAGCTTTATCAGCATTATGTACATCGGCAGCAATAACATCGTCGCCGGAAACATCTGCGTGGTTAATAACCCCAGCATCGTCGTCTGCTTTCCGATAAATCTGAACCGCGATAACGCATACCCCGCCGTTGACGCTAATGCAACTCCCGTGAATGTTACTACAAATGATACTATCGCGGAGTTCCATGCCCATAACAAAAATGGTCTGTTCGTGAATAACTCAATGTAATTCCGGAATGTCGCGTTCTCCGGTATTATTGCCAGTGAGGTGGACATTAATTTGTCCCCCGGTCTTATGCTTATCGTGATTACATTCATTATCGGATATAATACGATTAGCGTGAATACCGTCAGGAATATGTATGTCAGTATGTTTGTTGCTAATTTCTTTTTGTCCATCTCTCCCTCCTAATATACTGATTCGGTTGCTTTGGTCTTCCTTAGGAAGGTCAGCCCAAAAGCAAGTAATATTAAAAATAGTACCACACTGAACGCCGCTGCATATCCGTACCGGTATAGATTAAATGCGGCTTTGTATACATACGAGACTAATATGTGTGTCTTGTCGGACGGCTCTCCCGCATTGCTTACTAACCATACTATGTTCAGATTGTTGAACGTCCAGATTACTCCCAGCGTGATTGCCGGAATCATTACCGGCTTGATTAACGGAATTGTGATGCTTTTAAGTTTATGATACCACTTCGCCCCGTCTATATCCGCCGCCTCGTATAGCTCCTGCGGTATGGACTGCAGTGCTCCGAGCGCTATTATCATCATGAACGGAAATCCTAACCATATATTCGTGATGATTACTGCCATGAATGCCTCCGCCGGCGACTTTAACCACTCTATCGGCGACATTGATAAAAACTTAACAAGCAGTAAATTAATGCTTCCGTATTCGTAATTGAACATCCCCCGCCACGTCAGCGCTACTATGTACTGCGGCATTGCCCATGGTAATATCAGCAGTGTCCGGAATATCGGCGTTCCCGGCAACCCCTTGTTCAGCAGCAGCGCCAGCGTTACTCCTAAAAATACATGGAAAAATAGATTCGCCCCTGTCCATATTATTGTCTTTAGAAATATTTCGTAGAATTGCGGCTCGCTGAATACTTTTGCGTACTGTATGAACCCTACTATGCTCCAGTCGTGTATGTGCGCCAGACTCATGTTCGAGAACGACAGCACAATATTATATACGAACGGATAAAATATCACCCCCACCATTATTACTACCGCCGGCATGCTCAGCAGATATGCAAATGAGTCCTTCTTCAGATTCCTGAAAAATCCTGTAATGGATTTCCTCATCATGAATAATGTCACCCCCGCGGCAACTAACAGAAGTATCTGCACAATCAGCCCCCACACCGGATTTTCTATTGACTCCCGCAGCTCTTTGATTTTTATCAGCGACTGCTTCTGCATCTGCTTCGCCGCTTCGTTCGGTGTTATCGAGCCTCCGAGTACTGCCTGGTACGGCGGACGCATTGCATCCCAGATTGCTCGCATCTCCGTTATTATCGGCAGCGGAATACCATTATTTATCTGCTGCATCGATTTGTTCAGTACCTCGTCTGCCAGCAACCTCTTGTCACTGTATAATTCCGTCCGCGTCGGAAATGTCTTTACTCTTAAAGCGGTCTCTATCTGCTTCTCCGGACTTAATACGAATTCCAGAAGCGCTTTTACTCTCTCAAGTCTTTCCCCCTCTACTCTCTGATTTATCGAAAATCCCTTCGGCGCTATCATCGGCTTGCAGTATAAACCCGTGGAGGTTATCTTCGGAAGAACTGCTATCCCGTAATCTATTCCCGCATTCCCGTACCCTGACCACGACCAGTCCCCGTTTATCATCATCCCCGCTCTTCCTTCTTTGAATAGCGCATCGGCTACATTGTAATCCGCCTCGTTTGGAATTATTTTGTATTCATCCCTCAGCGCCTTCATGAACTTCAGTGCCTTCACTATCTCCGGTGTGTCCAGCGATGGCTTGTTCAGACTGTCCAGCACCCAACCCCCGTGCCCGGTTAAAAATGGGATGAAGAAATATGGCTCTGTGTAATTCCACACTAGCCCGTACTGATCCGGTCTCCCGTCTCCGTTCTTGTCTATGGTCAGCTTCTTCCCTATCTCTATCAACTCCTTGTCATTCGTCGGCGGAACGGGTACCATCTTTTTGTTGTAAACCAGCATTAAATGGTTTCCCAGTTTGTCCGCAAGCTGCCACAGCTTCCCTTCCACTTCTATCAGCGCACTCTGATTGAATGAATTGATAAACACTGTGTCAAATACTTCGTCCAGCGGTTTTATTATCTTCATCTCCACAAACGGACCTATCTGGTCTGACGGTCCGTATATCAGATCCGGTCCCTGCCCCCCTATCGCCGCTACTATATACCCCGAACGCATTTCCTCGGTCTCTTTGAATAACTGTATTACCTTGATGCCCGGATTCTTTCTGGTGAATTCGTCTATCTGCTCCTGAAGGATTTTGGTCTCCTCCGGTCGCATGTTGTGCCAGATTACTATCTCATCCTTGTCGCTTCTCCCTGAACAGCCCGCTAAAAGTACTGCTGTCAGGAATATCAAAAAAACTTGTAAATGCTTTTTCATATCATTTCAACTTTATTATTAAATATCCGCCGTTTTCAATCCTTACATTTTCCAGAATCAGTTGTCCCGGATTCTCAACCGCCCTGAGTTTCATTCCGTCCAAATCTGTTTTGTACTTATCAAGTACCTCATATCCTTCCCGGGTAAACTGCACATCACTGAAATTGAATTTCGGAGAGCTTACTCTTTCTCCTGAATTGTTTACAAACACCCCAACCCGCTCGCTCCCCCTGTATCTTACGTACCCTAGTAATCCGCTCCCCTTTGCCTCAGGAAAGGAAACCGATTTATTCACAGCATCATCCCTTTCCATAAAAATATTATTCTCCTTCCGCAACTTAGTCATTTTTCGGTAGAAGTTATAAATGCTCCCCTCCTCTTTTTCCAGCTTGCTTAATTTTACCCGGTCAAAATCCTGACGCACATTCTCCGGAGGCAATGTTCCGGTTAATCCAAGTTCATCACCGTAATATATCATCGGAGTTCCGGGAAGCGTGAATATTATCGCCAGCGCCTGCTTTAATTTGTCCGTGTTCTCCCCAACCTTCGAAAGCGCCCTGTTATTGTCATGATTTGAGAGGAACCTCACCATTTGAAAACCCGCAGAGAAAATATCTCTCTGTTCGGTCAGTGTCCTCGCTATCCCTCCTGCGTCATTGGTCTTGAAATACCGCTCCATAGCATAAAAGAGTGGATAATCAAAAAGCATGTCAAATTCTTCTTTGAAAAACGGTATCATAAAATTCGGATTGTCCCACACTTCCCCAAGCAGTAAGACCTCCTGATTTATCCTCTTCACTTCCTTCCGGAAACGGTTCCAGAATTTGTGCGGTACCTCCTTTGCTGCGTCACACCGGAACCCGTCCACCCCGTCCCCGAAATCCCCGTCCCCGTTTGGATCCATCCAGTACTTTGCAGCTTCTATAAAATAATCCTGAACTTCCTGATTGTCAAAATTCAGCTTTGGCATCTTCCTGTCAATCCCGAAATGATTCCAGTCACTGTTCTCCCCGTTTCTGAACTGATACCGGTCTGAGTATTTGCTCCCGGGATTCCTGTATGCATCAAGGAAAAAAGGATGCGTGCTGTCTGTGTGGTTGATTACAAAGTCCATGATTACTTTGATCCCCCGCTCCTTCGCATCTCTCAAAAATTCTCTGTAGTCTTCTTTACTCCCGTAGTCCGTTTCTATAGAAAAATAATCAACCACATTGTATCCGTGCTCGGTCGTCGATTCATTGAACGGCATCAGCCAGATTGCATCAATGTTTAATTCATTTCTCAGGTAGTCGAGTCTGCTTCTCAGTCCCTCAAAATCCCCTGTACCGTCCCCGTCGGAATCCGAAAACTTCCTGATGAAAACTTCGTACATTATAGCGCTGTCATAAAAACCGGGTGTCTGTATCTTCGAAATGTACCGGTCCAGAAAAAACCGGCTGGTAACTCCTTTGTTTGTTTTCCCCTCCTCGTCGGCAAACGAGATTACCACTTCATGCTCCCCGTCTTCAATCCCCGTGTCCGGAACCACCGTCAGCTCCGATGTCTCGCAATTGAAACTGTGCTTTATCTCCTCCCCGTCAAATAGCACTCTTATGGATCTGGCGTCAACCGGTGACCTGTGTCCGCTTAAAACTGCTTTTATCCCGGGAATCTTTGTTAGTCGCTTATTATCAGGCGGGAAAATACTTTTTATGTAAGGAATTCCGTACTCCTTGGGAATGATTATTCCGTTCCGCCACTCATCTTCCGTAATGTTCGGAGCATTCGGATCGGTTATCCATAGAGTGTCGTTAAGTACAAATTTGTAGTGGTATTCCACTCCCGGAGTCAGCGGGACCGTTCCTCTCCACACTTTCTCTTCCCCGTCGTACTCCATTAAGTACTGCGCAGGCGCCCAGTTATTAAAGGAACCCGATATCGCTACCCTGTGGATTGAAATTGTTTCTGGCTTGAAAAAAAATTCCGTCCCCGTTGCGGACGGAATAGGTGACAATGATTGTGGATGGATGTAAATCGCAAAAATTACTAAGAATTTTATCGCGAATAATCTCATCCAATTTGCTCCAGTATCGCAAAACAGACCGCGTATTCATCCGAATGACTCATGGTGATCTTCAGATTTGTTTGCGCAGGTAAAAAGTCCTTCAGCAGTCCGTTTAAGTGAACTTTGGGTTCTCCGGTTTTTTCGTTCAGCACTTCAACATTTTTCCAGTCAAATTGATTATTCCACCCGATTGAAAGTGCTTTCGATATCGCCTCTTTTGCAGCAAATCGCGCCGCAAAATGCTGATACTTGTTCCCCTTCGAAACACAGTACTCTATTTCCTTCTCTGTAAAAACCCTCTTCAGAAATCTGTCACCGGTTCTTTCAATTGACTGCTTTATTCTTGCTATCTCTATAATATCCACGCCGATTCCCAAAATCATCTTAATATCCCTCCGCTAACCCATATCCCCGTTTATCGGTTGCCCCTGATATGATACCGGCTTTCTTATCAATCATTATTCCTTCCACTAATCCAAGTGTTCTCGTTTTTTTCGCAAATATGTGCCCTTTCCTTTGCATATTCTCCATAACATCATTGCTTAATCCGAATTTTTCATACCAGATTTCATCAGGATACCACTGGTGATGTATTCTCGGCGCATCGTTGGCATCCCGTATACTCATCCCGAAATCAATGCAGTTTAATATCACTTGCAATACTACCGTCATAATGGTCGAGCCCCCCGGAGAGCCCACTACCAGATACGGCTCGTTCTCCTTCAAAACTATCGTGGGAGTCATCGAACTTAGCATCCTCTTCCCCGGTTCAATAGAATTTGCTTCGCTCCCCAGCAGCCCGAACTGGTTCGGAACTCCCGGTTTGCTGCTGAAATCATCCATCTCATTGTTTAATAAAAATCCTGCCCCTTCCACCACAACATTCGACCCAAAACTCGAGTTGATCGTGGTCGTCACGCTTACCGCATTCCCCGATTTGTCATATATACTGTAATGCGTTGTCTCTTCACTTTCATAGAGTCCCGATACTTCCCCGGGCAATACTTCTGAACTCCTTGAGGATACTTCTTTTATGCTGCTGAACCGCTCCCTGGCATACTCTTTCGAGATTAACTGCTTTAGCGGAACATCATAATACTCGGGATCTCCCAAATGCTTCGATCTGTCCGCATATACTCGCCTCATCGTTTCAACAAGATAATGATAATATTCGCTGCTCCCCCATCCCAGCTTTGCAAGGTCAGTGTTTTCAAGAATATTCAGCATCTGGATTAAAGCAGTCCCGCCGGATGATGACGGTGGCATGGAAACAATCTCATATCCCTTGTAAGTCCCCCTCAGTGGTTCCCGCTCAATAACCTTATAGTTTTCAAGATCCTCCAAAGTCATGTATCCCCCGTCTTTCGTCATCTGCTCAACAATCAGCTTTGCGGTTTCTCCTTTGTAAAATCCATCCTTCCCGAACTTCTTGATTAACCCGAGTGTCTTCCCAAGGTCTTTCTGTTTGAATATTTCTCCTTCCTGGTACTTCTCCCCGTTGTTGAGAAATATTTTTCCTGACGATTCGTATTTCTGCCAGTTCTTAAAATTGCTGTTGATTATCCTGGCATCCGAATTAGACAGGGAAAATCCGTCTGTCGCTAAATTTATAGCAGGCTGAATTACTTCGCTCAGCTTCATCGTCCCGTATTTTTCTAATGCATATATCAAACCCGCCACGGAACCCGGAACTCCTGACGATGTTACTCCCTCCTCACTTAAAATTGGTTGATGATTCCCCATGGCATCCAGATACATGTCCCGGAATGCTTTCATCGGTGCTCTTTCCCGGTAATCCAGAGTCGTGCAGGTTCCGTCGCTCTTTCTTATTACCATATATCCCCCGCCACCCAAATTCCCCGCAGCAGGATACGTTACGGCAAGCGCAAAACCAACTGCCACAGCTGCGTCTATCGCATTCCCCCCTTTTTTAAGTATATGCAACCCGACTTTGGTCGCTAATTCCTGAGCCGTTACAACCATCCCGTTCTTTCCCTGAACAGGGTGGGAGTTTGCTAATAGACTACCACAAAAAATTACTAAGAATAATAAACTAAAATAACTTGATTTTCGCCTTAACATTTACGCCTTCATTCTTTAATTGCTCGTTTAAGATCGTAGTTAGTTCCTTAAGTGTTTTAACGGTCGTTTCAATTTCTTTATAGAGTTCCTTATCGTAGAGAAGCTTCCCCAGATTGTTTTCGCCCGACTTTGTATCATTCAATAACCCCGTTACTCCGGAAATCAGCGTATCAGCTTTTACAAGTAACCCTTCAATATTCTGCAAAGAAGATTCTATCCCCTTGCTGTTCTTCTTCAAAAACTCGTTTGAGTTGTTTACCAGATCATTGGTATTTGTCAGCAATGATTCAATTTTTTTATCATTGTTCTGAATCAGTATCCTTAAGTCCTGTGATATAGTACTCAGATTGTTCAATGAGGTCACTAAATTATTCCGGACCTCCTGATTGTTGACTATTGAGTTAATCCCGTCCAGTGTTTCGTTGATCTTTCTTATCAGCTTGGGTACGTCTTCTGTCAGCGATCCCATGGAAGCCATGGCACTCGAGATATCCATCAAATAAGTACCGGTATGAAGTTTACCGTAGTCAAGTTCCTTCCCCGAATTCCCTTGAATTATCTCAACTTTTTTCCCTCCCATTAAATCCAGCATGCCAATGTAAAACTTTGCATCTTCCCGGATTTTAATGTCGGACTCGATGGCTAACGTCACTATTACGGACTCTCCGTTAACCCGGATATTATCAACATTCCCTTTCCTTACTCCGTTAACCGTCACATTATCCCCGACTTCCAATCCTGAGGCATTCGCAAATCTGATGTCGAAATGAGTGCGGGCAGCCGATATTGAAATGTTTTTTGCCCACGCTATGATTAGCATCAGTACCAATAATGCAAAAAATATCGTGATCCCGACTTTTAACTCAGTTTTCTTTTGATTTTTCATTCTGATTCTTACTCTTTTCTAACAAATACTTAATCCTGTCGAAATCCTCCTTGGAAACCAGACTATCCGATAAAAGCACACCGATTTGTTCTGCTCTTTTTCCCATATCGTTGAGATTAATTTCCTTCAAACTCTTGAATTTTTTCGCATAGTCCTTAAATAACACAACCAGCGAGTCCTTGTATTGAGTGTCCTTAAGGTCATTCATATTTTTTTCAATCTCATCGAACGTCGAAGAGTATAATGTGTCTTTGATCGGATTTAAAACCCAGTCATCGAGTCGTACGGTTAGTACATAAAATATCCCCGCTAGTACGACCGTAGAAATTATAAGACCTTTTATTAAGCAGCCTTTACTCATTCTTCATATCAATTTGGATTTTTTTAATTCTCTTGTTTGCCACTTCCTTCACAGTAAACCTGGTTTGGTTAAATTCAAACGAATATCCTTCTTTCGGAATCTCTTCTGCTTGATTGAAAACAAAACCACCCAGAGTATCATAATCCGCATTCGATAAATCAATGCCAAGATTCAGATTCTCATTTAATTCACTTATCGAAATTGATCCCTTTGCAATATAAGTGTTTTCGGAAATCTTACTGATTTCCTCTTCTTCTTTATCATACTCATCCCTGATTTCTCCGATAATTTCCTCAAGTATATCTTCCAGAGTAACCAATCCGGACGTTCCCCCGTATTCATCGACTACTATCGCCAGGTGCATCTTCTTTTCCTGGAACTCTTTCATCAGCTCATTACTAAGTTTTGTTTCCGGAATGAATAACGCCTTGCGTGCAATTGTTAGCGGACTGAATCTTTCCTTCTGGGTTTTGTCTTTTAAAAACTTAAGCAAATCCTTAGCATAAATAATCCCGACTATCTCGTCAAGATCCTCTTTGTATAACGGGATCCTGCTGTGCCCGGATTCACTGATCGTCTGAAGCACTTCCTCAAGGGATGAATCCGTGGACACTGCCACCATATCAACTCTCGGCCTCATAATCTCCCTTACAATCACTGTTTTTACGGATACAAGCGATTGAATTAACTCCTGTTCATGATCCTCGAGCGTTCCCCGTTCGTGCCCAATTTTCGCAAGATGATGAATATCCTCCCTCGTCAATGCCCCTTTGCTTTTATCTGTCTTAATAAACTTATAGAAAACCACCAACAGTTCTGTAATTAATTCCGATACCGGAAATATTAATGCACTTATCCAATACAAGGGAAAAGCTACTGCTTTCATAAAAGAAAGCGGAGCTTTAGTTGCCCAGATCTTCGGAATTAATTCACCAAACAAAATAATTACAGCAGTTAGTAAAATAATCTGGACGGTTATCACTAATTCTTCCGAAAGATTGGCATCTTTCGCAATTCCAAGCGCAATTGTCACACTTATAATTGATGCCGCAATATTTACAACGTTGTTACCGATTAATATTGCGACAAGCAACCTTCTTGGATACTCCAGTAACCGCAAACTATACTTAAGAATCAAAGAATGGTCGGATAACAAGTCCTTTGCTTTCTTTTTATCAATGGAAAAAAAGGCGACTTCTGAGCCTGAAAAAAAAGCTGAAAAAATAATTAGAAAAACTAATGAAACGTATTTTACTAACTGCTCAATTTCCAAATAATTCTATATTCCTCTATTGTTTTACATTCTTACTAATGCAAGTTCCGGATTAAAACGGAAGGTCATCCTCTTTTGAATCAGGAATTATATCTGCTTCAGAAGTCGGAGCTGAAAAATCTTTTCCTTGGTCAGCTAATCTCGGGTCCAGAGGAATCAGTCTTTCTGATACAATCTCAGTTACATATCTCTTAATCCCCTCTTTGTCTGTATATTCTCGTTTTGAAATTCTCCCCTCAACGTATACTTTTGCCCCCTTCTTCAATACTCCCTGCATATAATCACTTAAAGCCCATGCAACTACATTGTGCCAGGTTGTTTCATCAATCCAGTTACCCTCTTTACCCTTGTAACTATAATTTGTTGCAACGGTAAAAGATGTTACTGATGTACCTGAAGCAAGAACGCGCGTCTCACAATCCTTGCCAAGGTGACCAATCAACTGTACTTTGTTTAATGAAAATGCCATACTACCTCCAATTTTTTGTTAGATAATTTTACTAATACTACATTTTTTGAACAATTATTTTAACGCCCTCAACCCTTGAAACTTTTATTCTACTCCCTTTTTGTATATAGTCCCCTTCTGTAACAACGTCATATCTTTTTGATTTTATCACCACAATTCCTGATGGCCTCAAATCAGTCAGCGCTTCTCCTTCCTCTCCGGTTAGTTCACTATGCTCCGGATTTGATACAAACCCTTCGGATCTTGACGTTGCATCATCAAGTATAAACTGGTGAAATGTGGAGGACTTCGGCAAATATTTTAGTAGCATAGCTATAATAATTAACCCTCCCCCTAATGCAGCGGCAAGCTGTATAATTGCTACGAATATTAATTCTGTATCGAAATAAAATGTCGTATCAATTAGTGCGAGAAATAACGAGATAACAATTAACAATATCCCGCCAATTCCGGCTATTCCAAATCCGGGTATTACGAAAATCTCTACGAGCAAAAGTATTACCCCAAATATAAATATTAAGATTTCAAGCATCGATGCTAATTCAAGGATTACTGCCGAACCAAAGAAAAGCGCAAAAGCTATCAAAGCCACTGTCCCGGCAACTCCCCAGCCTGGCGTCTTGATTTCTGTGTACATTCCGATCATGCCTATCATCATTAACAAGGAAGATACTATCGGATTACCTAAAAACCTCACAAAATCCTCTGCCCAGTTGGTTTCGGTGACTGTTACTACTCTTTCATCAAGATTATAAGCTTTTAACATCTCTACAAACGAGGAAACCACCGTATCTGCATAACCAAATTTCCTTGCTTCATCCGACGTAAGCGTTATTAATTGCGTGCTGTCCACCAGTCCTTCTACTACTATTCGCTCATCCACCATTCCTTCCGCAATATCAGTCCTTCTTCCGTTTCGTTCTGCAGTGGATCTCATTTCGGATCTCATGTATGACTGGTACTTTTCCGATTGTTTTTCTCCTGTCTGGTCAACTACAGTTGTTGCCCCCATCGAACTACCCTTAACCATAACAATTTTCTTGCATGATAAAGCAATTAAAGCCCCCGCCGATATTGCCCTTTTATTTATATATGCAATTGTTAGAACTTTGCTTTCTAAAATTGCATCTTTAATCTGAGTAGCCGCATCAACTCTTCCACCAAAAGTATTTATTTCAAAAATTATAGCTTTGGCTCCGGCATTCTCTGCATCTTTTATAACTCTCTTGATATAGGGGGTAAGCCCAAGGTCAATTTCTCCTTCTATCTTCGCATGAAATACTCCCCCGGTTTGGGAATAGAGTATTGTGCTCATTAAGAATACAAAAAATAGTCTAACAATGTTTCTCATAACTTACTTATTCTTGATTATTTCATCTAACACAAAAGTTTGCTTATAGTACCAGGATATCAGACATGCCTAATGCATGCTCTATCCTCGCATATTCTTATTCACACCTGCTTTGTATGATTAAGAATTAAGTGTCCCAGTTTATCCCTTTTCGTCTCCAGATATTTCCTGTTGTTTCTGTTTGGTTGAATTTCTATTGGAATTCTCTCGATCACTTCCAGTCCAAATCCATGAAGTCCAACTATTTTTTTGGGATTATTTGTGAGAAGCTTTAACTTTCTCACACCAAGATCGAGTAATATTTGCGCGCCAATTCCATAATCTCTAAGATCTGCTCTGAATCCCAACTCTTCATTTGCTTCAACTGTATCTCTGCCATGATCCTGTAAATCGTAAGCTTTTATCTTATTGACCAGCCCTATTCCTCTCCCCTCCTGACGCATATATACCAGCACTCCGCTATCCTCCCCTTTAATGATGTCAAGAGCATGGTTCAGTTGATCATGACAGTCACATCTCAGGGAGTGAAATACGTCCCCGGTCAGACATTCTGAATGCATTCTTACTAAAATTGGGACTTCCGGATCAATATCTCCCTTCACAAGTGCAACATGTTCTTTGTTATCAACAAGACTTTTATATACCATAATCCTGAAATCCCCCCTGTCCGTTGGAAGATCGGCTTCCGATACTTTTACCACATATCTTTCTTTTCGCAGTCTGTAGTTTATCAGTGCTTGAACCGTTAGGATCTTAAGATTGAACTTTTTTGCAATTTCAACCAGATCTTCTGTTCTTGCCATTTCCCCATTATCTTTTAAAATCTCACATAGAACTGCAGCAGATTCCACCTTGGCTAACTTGCATAAATCAACTCCTGCTTCAGTATGCCCCGCCCTTCGTAATACCCCCTCATTGAAAGCCCTCAATGGGAAAATATGTCCGGGTACTGCAAAGTCCTCCTTCGTGCTCTTTGGGTCAATCAGTTTTTTGATTGTTACTGCCCTGTCTTTTGCCGATATACCTGTTGTTGTCCCATCAACAGCATCAACCGATACAGTAAACTGGGTGCCATGCAATGCAGTGTTGGAACCGGTCATTAGAGGCAAATCAAGGTGGTTTAATCTTTCTGAAGTCATTGATATGCATACTAATCCCCTCCCTTGATTTATCATAAAGTTGATTATTTCCGGAGTTATAAACTGAGCAGCGCAAATGAAATCCCCTTCATTCTCCCGATCCTCGTCATCCGTAACGATGATTATCTTACCATTTTTAATATCTTCAATTGCTTCCTCAACCTTGCAAAACATGGCATCTACCTTTATATTATTCCTTACTCGAGGTTACTGATGTTATTGCAGATCTCTCGAATTTTAACTTAGTGTTATCACTTACCTGCAATATAACTGTCTTCTCTTCCACACTTGAAACTACTCCGTGGATTCCACCGTTCGTTATAACTTTATCACCTTTTTGTATGCTGCTTAAAAGTTTCTCTCTTTCCTTGGTTCTTTTCTGTTGTGGGCGTATTATCATGAAATAAAAAATGAGAAATATCGCACCAAACATTATTAATGTGCTCATTAGTCCACCGCCTTGATCCCCGCCTTGGGGAGCCATTGCAAAAAGAATATTCACTTTTCCTCCGTTGATATGATTATTATTTTATTTATTATTATTCTGTTATTCTCTTAAGATTATTAATTATATCTCTTTTCCACTCAAAGAAATCTCCTGCTAATATATTCCTACGTGCTGTTTTAATCAGATTTAAATAAAAATGCAAGTTATGAACCGATGCTAGTTCAAGAGCCAGTAGCTCTTTAGCAATAAATAAATGCCTTAAATATGCTCTCGTATAATTACTACACGTAAAACAGTTACATCCTTCATCAATCCTTTTGAAATCATCCTTATACTGCGCATTCCTCATGGAAAGTATCCCTTGAGATGTGAAAAGATATGCATTTCGGGCATTCCTTGTCGGCATTACGCAATCAAACATATCTATCCCTCTTTCAATAGCTTCTAAAAGGTTCTCCGGACGTCCTACTCCCATTAAATATCTCGGCTTCTCATTAGGAATTATATCTGTAACAAAATCAACTATCTCATACATTCTTTCCGTCGGTTCCCCAACTGCAAGACCTCCGATTGCATACCCATCAAATCCAATTCCGCAAATCTCCTTTGCCGATCCCTCTCTCAGATCCTTATATACACTCCCTTGAATAATACCAAACTGAAACTGCTCATTTCCATATAGCGGTGAAGTATTGTCAAATGCTTCCTTATTCAGATATGCCCACCTTGTTGTAAGTTCTTTTGACTTCTTTGCATATTCATAATCACACGGGTATGGTGTACATTCGTCAAGCACCATCATTATATCAGAACCGATTGACCTCTGAATTTGTACTACTTTTTCAGGACTGAAAAAGTGCTTGGATCCATCAAGATGTGACTTGAATTCTACTCCATCATATTTAAGCTTCCTCAACTCTGCCAGGCTGAATATCTGAAATCCGCCGCTGTCAGTTAATATAGTCCGTTTCCAGTTCATAAATCCATGTAATCCCCCGGCTCTTTCAAGTATTTCTGTTCCGGGTCTAAGATATAAATGGTACGTGTTCCCAAGAATAATTGGAGCATTGATGTCTTTTTCAAGGAACAAATTATTAACTGCCTTCACAGTTCCCTGCGTCCCTACAGGCATAAAAATTGGCGTTTCAACCAAACCATGCGGAGTTACAAATTCTCCGGCTCTGGCTTTACATTTTTTATCTTTTGTTAATAACTTAAAATTCAATTATCTCAATATTTCCGAAAAATATAAGTGTTAATTTACAAGAAAAAAAGCTATAAAACAAAGTTACAAACCCCCTTATATGCTATCAATTCCCGCCCCCTTGCTCTTTATTATAGAGTATCCGTATTTTCTTCTCAGTTCATCTACAGCCCTTAACATTCTCTCCCTTTTCTCCCTTTCCTCAATAAAAAGCATCTCCTGAAAACAAAAATTTGTAAAATTACTCAAATTAATTCCAACTAATCTCACACCCACCCTCCTTTTATTTGCATCTCTGAGTAGTTTTAATGCCACTTCATAAACTTCCTTCTCATCATTTGTGAATTTAACGGTTTTCGATCTGTTATAAGTTATGAAATCGCTGTATCTCAATTTTATAGTGATTGTAGATGCCAGAAATCCTTTTTTTCTTAATGTATGGCAGACTTTTGCGGTTAATATACTCAGCACCTCTTCAAGAAATATTTTACTGATTACATCTTTCTCAAAAGTTGTTTCCTTTGAAATGCTTTTCTGCTTATGTTCAGCCGTGGAGAGCACTTCAATTCCCCTGCCGTTTGCCTTTTCCCATAAATCTCTTCCATATTTCCCAAAAGCCACAAATAAATAATCCCCCGATAGCTTCAATATATCCGATATTCTGTAAATCCCTCTGTTATTAAGTTCCCTCTGAAGCACTGGTCCAATCCCGGGAATTACTTCCACTGGCAAAGGCTCAAGAAAATCTTTCTCCATACCCGGATAAACATAAGTTATCCCCATCGGTTTGCTAAAATCCGAACATATCTTCGCAATCATCTTATTACGTCCTATTCCTATTGAAATAGGTAAAAAAAGTTTATCCATCACCTCCCTCTGTATCTTCTGCGCAAAAAGATACAACGATCCGTAAATCTTCTCACAACCCCCAAAATCCACATAAAATTCATCAATAGAAGCCTGTTCAATTATAGGAGCATATTTTTTCAATAAATCCTCTACCAATTCTGAATATCTCCGATACTCGTCTCCATGACCATGTAAATATATCCCTTTTGGACATAATCTGAACGCAGTCTTTATCGGCATTCCTGATTTTATTCCAAAACTTCTTGCTTCATAAGAACATGCAGCCACTACTCCTCTCCCATCAGGATCTCCTCCCACTACCACCGCTTTCCCATCAAGTTGCGGATCTAATATCCTTTCAACTGATACAAAAAATGCATCCAGATCCAGATGAAATATCATAAGTCCCCAAACAAATTTAAACTCTTATTTTCCTCCTTCTTAAGCGAAGAAGGAATTTTCTTCTTAAGTTTTTCTCCTAACAAAATGATCATCTCAAGCGCATTCACAACTGCCCCTCCTCCCGGATGATTGTTCATTATAACATTGATCTCCTTTAATTTCCCCTCTTTTTCCTTTATCTTTTGAGCAATATCAGTTAGTTCTGACAAACTATACAAATATCTGTATCTCTCATTAGGATCACCCCCTCTTTCCCCTCTGCCAAAATCACTTATTGATTTCTTCCACCCCTCTCCATTCCTGCCATGTAATCTAAAATATCCCCTCCCGTTTGTAATCACTGGTTTAAAATCCATTGCTTCCCCTAACTGAGGTTGATCTACTGTCGTAAATGTTAAGTCATTTTCACTCATAAAACCCTCTGCATCCTTATTATTCCACGAAGAATGCCTGATCTCAATAAATCTGTTATACATTCCAAATATTTCGCTCAGCATCCCTACATACCTTACTGATTCCCCATTGAAGACAAACGAATAAGGAAACTGCATTAATATTCCGTTAAGTCTGCTATTTTTAGCCAGAATATCCAGCACCGCTACAGTTTTTAACACATTTTCCTTACTGAACTTCCTCTTGTGCGTAAAATCTCCGTTTAATTTAACTGTAAAAACAAAATCATCCTCTTCATCCACTTTCCTCAACCAGCCAGAAGCTATCGATGGGGTTATATATGTATAATAAGTGCTGTTTACTTCTGTAATGTTAAAATATTGAGAATAGAAGGTAAGATAATCAAATGACGAATCTTGTTGTTTCGGGTAAAAAACCCTCACCCAATCCTTATAACTCCACCCTGCAGTTCCAATATAATACCGGGTTTTCATTCCTCATTATCTCCTCTTCTTTAATTCCAGATTTCTGTATATTCCTATCACCACCCCCACAACTCTGAATTTATTGTTATCCCTTCGCACTATTATCGGTTCATATTCGGGATTCTCCGAAACAAGTTCTATTGCATCCTCATTCCTGTAAAACCTCTTCACAACCGCTGAATCCTCCAAAATCGCTATAACTATATGACCATCCTGAATCACCAAATTCGGATTTACTATAACTACATCCCCGTTAAAAATATTCGCGTCTCTGAGACTGTCCCCCCTTACTCTTAATAAAAAAGACTCCTTTGGTAGCTTTACAACCCCCGGCAACTCTACCATATCAATCACATTCGAATATACAACTAGTGGGGATCCGGCAGCTACCTCCCCTATTATCGGCTCCTGTATTAGAGTATCTCTCTTTATAATCTCAATATTTCGGGATAATCCAACTTCCCGTTTAATATAGTTCTTTTTTTCCAATGCATGCAGATGCTGCTGCACAGTTGCACGGCTCTTAAAACCGAATTTTTCAGCAATTTCCGCTAAAGACGGGGTCCTCCCCACCCTAAATTTTTGATACATTATAAAATCATATATAGCTTTCTGGATTTTTGTTAATTCCTTTGCCATTCGTATCATCCTTCCTAAATCAACTATCTCTTTAAAATAAAAATACCATACAAATGTATGGTACAAATTAATCCTTTTCTCTCTAAATGTCAAGTGAATTAGTTAAAAAATCTTTAAATTCTCCTTGCCTCCCACTTCGGTTCTCCTTCGATATGAATACGTACTTTGTTCAATTTTATCAATACTAAAAAAACAAGAAAACTATTGAATAATTACCTCTTTATTTTTGGCTAAAAATCCTCTCCAATACCTCAATAACCTTTTCACGGAATAAAGGTTTGGCAATAAAATCCGTAAAACCAGCCTTTATGAAATTATCCTTATCCCCTGGAAGGATGTATGCAGAAACTGCAATTATGGGAATCGTTGCAAATCCCCTCATCATTCTAATCATTTTAAGAGCATCCAGCCCATTATACTCACCATGCAGATTTATATCCATAACGATAAAATCAAACTTTCCGGGAATTAAAAATTGTTCTGCTTCTTCAAAACCAACAGCAAATTCTATTTCTTTTAATTCTTTCATTTGAACTTTGAAAAGAATTTGCGAATCAATCTGATCTTCCAGATATAAGCAGTTTAATCTGCTTAAATCAAACTTTGGCTTATCTTCCTTTTCATGAGATTTTATAATCGGAACGAATTCTTCAGATTCCTCCTCACTTTCTTTTTCTAAAGAAGGAAACTTTCCTCCCGAAGCATTCTCCTCTTCACTATCAAATTCTATCAGTTTCTTAAATTTCTTCTTGGATTTTAGCGGAATTTCTTCAATAGTCTCAACATCTTGTATCTCAAGCTCTAAAGGCATGATAATTCCGAACTCAACTTCCTTTCCGGATTTTTTTATTGGTTCATATTCCAGATTGAGCATCTCTCCCATCTTTTGGATTGTAAGTGCTGAATATTTCGACATCCCATACGTATTTACAATTATTGAAGAACCGTCTATTAACACGGATTTTAACAGTTTCATCAGTTTTCCCGATATTTCCTCGCCGTCACGGAAACTCATCATAATGCTCTGTTCATCATATTGATAATAGGAAATATAAAAACTCTCAGAATTGGAAACTCTGGACATTATTTTTAACAATCCGAAAATAAATTCCTTTAGTATCTTTTTATCACTCTTGATCTCGATAGTCTTTGACACTTTCTTTAATAAAAGTTGTTTCTGTCTTAAAATACTATCGTCCGCTAAATCTTTCTCGAGCGATTCCATCAAATCAAAAACTCTGAAATCCTTTGGAATAACCTGAAACTGTCCTGAAAGCAGTCCGGAATATTCCGAAATTGAGTTCATTGTATCTAATAAATTTACCCGGTTCTGTGCTATTAGATTCATTGCTTCAATTTGATCATTATCCGGAGAGTCAAATCCCTCTTTCAACTCTTGCACAAATCCAATAATTACATTAATCGGAGTAAGAATCTCATGAAAAATTCCTGATAATGTTTCCTTACTAAGTCCTACAACTCCATTTCCATTACTAAGTTCTCGAATTGCTTCCTTCTCAGTTTTTTCATTTTTCGTTTGACTTATCATTATTGCGTAAAAATCGGGTTCTTTACTCTCATCACCCACTGGATATAGCAAGACATTAACTTCTGTTCTTTCGCCATTACCCAGATTAAATGCAACTTCTAAATTATTTTTACCAAGCGACTTATTCAATATCAGAGAATTTAATTTCCCCCGGTCTGAATCAACTAAATAAGAAATAATTGACGATCCTTCAATTTCTTTTTTATTTTTTCTTCTCAGAAAACCAATCGCACTCTCATTCACATATTTGATAAAACCGGTACTGTCCGTTAAGAATACTGCTTCCCTGCTGTTTTCAAAAACTGCTCGAAAAACACTTAAGTCCTTTTCTGATTCATACTTTTTTTCGACATTCCGGACAATTATAAAGTGAGCCCTTCTCCCCTCATATAAAAATGTGTCCTTGAATATCTCAACGTGAACAAGAGAACCGTCTCTTTTTTTGTGCTTGAATGGTCCCTGAAATTCATTTTCCTTGAGCTTATTTGGAGTATCCACTAATAATGACTGAATGTCTTCAGGACTATATAAGTCGGTGAGGTCCATTTTGAGGAATTCTTCTCTTGTATAGCCGTAGAGTTTCTCGGCAGCCTCATTTACCTCAACAAACCGGAGATCATCAAGTGTATAGATGAAAATCGGTTCGGGATTTTTTTTAACTATTACATCAAACATTTTGCCTCTAATCTTAAATAATTTCGAGAAATCGTCTTCTACAGATTCATTCTGAAAAGTAAGTAAAAAGGAATCTTTATTTTTTATTTTATCTCCGAACTTCAGAATTCTCATTCTGAAGATTTCAATTTCTTCCTTATATCCTTCCCCTTTTCTTATATAAATATCTTGATCTGTAAGTGTACCTGATACAAATCTAAAAAAACCATCAACAGTTGTCCTGTCTAAATAATCAGATAATCTTTTTTCATCTACCTTTATTCCGCCAAATCCAAAAACCATTTTAAATTCATCGCTTAAATCATGAATATTCCCATCCTCATCTGCTAATACCACAGGTAATGGAAATTTCTTCAAGCTAATAGTTTCCCCTATATTTTCCCCTTTCTCTTTCTGTTCAGCACTAACTCCAAAAAACAAAAAAGCTCTGACCTGATTATCAAAATCTATTAGCGGAACTATTAAAGTTTTTGTTCTTTCTTCTTGAGATAACCCGCCAAAAGGATTTCCATCTATTTCAAAACTATTTAAAGTACTCTTTATTAATCTTAAAATTCCATTATAAAACTCGCTTTGGTATTCGGGAATAAACCCCGTAAATGCTTTTCCCTCAATCTGATTTGTACTCACTCCCAAAGTCTTCGTAAGATTTTCATTTGCTATAATAAATAAATTATCCGGATCCAGCATCCAAAATAATAACGAAGTCGAGTCAATCTCTTTCTGGAACTCTTCCCTTCCCAGAATCGTAAATGGAAAAGAGTTTTCAACCTTACCAATAAGCTGCTTTATCGTACCCCCGTATCTCTCTACTTCTTGTTCGGACAGCAGAATTCTGAACTTATTTGCCCGCCCCGGTTTATTAAAAACTCCTGAACTTTCGAAAGTTATAATAAAATATTCTCCCGATTCACCAAGCAGAAATAATGCTCCAACTTCATATTTTGTAAGACTTCCATCTGGTAAAAGAAGATCAACAATATCTTCTTCCTTTTTCTTAGATACTCTGCTCCTTTCGATAGAAGATTCGACCTTCTTTAAACTTTCAAGATCAAAAATCTCCTCAATACTCACACCTTCCCTCAAATCCCTTATAATCTCCCTGGCTCCACCATTAAACAAAGCCACCTTTCCCAAGGAGTCAGTTATTAGTGCAGGGGCCTTAAAGGCTCCAAGTATATCTTGAAAATAATTTATCGCGAGCGTACTCATTTTATTAAATTGAATTATAATAAATTCTCTTTAACCACATCATAATCAATGTAGTAAATACGCGATTTGCCAGGTTTTAAGTTCTTGATAGATAGATAGAGGATCTTGTTTTGTTCATCATAAGTGAAATTAGGAATTTCTGTGCCTATAATTTCCGCAGTTATCCTTATGTTTTTGGCTGGTCTCTGTAAATTAATATTTACCAGGAATTCATTTAAGTATTCGTATCCTGGATTCGAAACTGTTACCGCCATTCTGGTATTGCTTCGGAAATCCACCCTCATTTCAATTTTATTCTTTCTCACCCACCAATTATAAATGTCCATTGCATTAGTCACCCAGATATTCTTCGACTTCATGTACTTAATTAATTCTGAGACAACCTGAACATATTGAGCTTTGCACTGATGTTCGGTATGAAGTTTGAATACATACAATCCCCCCTCAAACAATACACGGTCCACATCCTCTTTATATGTATATAACTGGAACTCAGGTTCCGTTAATCCCAAATCTCTTATCACTCTGAAATCATCCCTTGCTGTTTTTGTGATTGAAATAATTGGTCTGTCCCCTTTGATAATTGTTCTCGGAACTGATCTATCCGTCAATGAATCTGTCATAACATAATAAAACCTGTTATTTACCAGAGCAGTAACAGTATTGTCATCAAAAAGACCATAAGTTGGGATCATACCTTTGAAAATTGACTTTTGATCTCCGAGTTTTAGTTTCTTTACATCCTCAATCCTTCCCGATTGAGTTTTATAATCGTCAAGTTTACTCGATGTATCACTTATAAACTGCAGATAGCCAATATCAATTATTGCCCCAAGATTCCCATAATTCATTATTCGCGTCACAAGATCCGGACGCGAACTCACAAGTCCGGGGTCAATCATGAAATCCGCCCTTACCCCATTAGCGCCCAATATTGGTAATAAATTGTTTATATTATCAATTTCTTCAGTCAATTGAGGTACAATGATTGCAGCCGCTTCATAATTACCAGGCCAGTCTTTTATGTATCCGATATTTTTGTAATTCAACCATGCCATTCCATTCTGAAACAGTCTGTCAAATACCACAAAGTCCTCCTGAACACCAATTACTGCATTAAGCTCAAACCCAAACCAGATAAACCGGCCCCTTCCGTAAGTCCCGTTAATAATTCCGGCTGACTTCCTGACTTCTTCTCGAACCAGTCCTGAATCTTGACGATAATTGTACCAGAAACTCACCTGAGTAGTCCTGGGTTCTAAAACTTCTACTGCTATAGGTCTGTCCCAGGTAGCAATCTTCATTGGGTAACCGGTAGGAATATTTGCTGTTAAAGGTAAATTACCTCTTAGAGTGTGAAGATGGGTCTGTAACTCTTCATTCTTGAAATCTTTTATGAACTTTACCCCAAATATCTCAGTTAAGAATTGCCAGCCGCGCCACTTGCCATCTGCTGAATAGGATGCCGTTCCCCCCGTTGCAAAAACGGAGCCACCCCTGTCAATAAATTTTTTGATTGCCACTAATTCATTGTCACTTAATGCTTGCGACCCTGGCAGTATAAGCATCGAATACTTCCAGTGTCTTCCTTCCTCGAGGTCTAAATCTCCGATAATATCATATTCCACTTTAATATTATCAAGAAACCTCTGCCAGGTGATAATGTTGTCTGACAACCATGTGCTTCCTGCCGGTTGTCTGTTTTCAGTGTACTTTGAATTAAGTATCGCAACTTCAACATACTTCTTCCCGAACATGTTATTTACATATTCCAGCGAAGGTATTGTCTTAGTAAGACTGAATGACCCGTAAACTCCCTTCATAACCAACTGGAAAGTTAAAAATGAAAGAACAACAAATACTGCACCAATAATAAAAAGAGTTAACCCGTTTATTGACATGGAAGTCCGCTTTCGGACTTTCTTTTCCTTGGTCTTTTGAGGTGCTTGGGTATTCGTTACAACCGGATTTATCTCCACTTTAATGCTCCAGCATCTTTCTTATTGTCCTTTAAGGGAACATATCCTTCGGAAGTTATTTTCAAAAATTTCTGCTCAGCTGTTTTTGAACTGGTTTGTTGCTTCACGGGTTGTTGCTGATCCTGCTTTTGAGCCACATACTGCTGTGAGGGTGTAAATCTTGTCTGTACAGGTTGAGGAATAGTCGCTCTATGCTGAACAAATATCGGTTCCTGGGGCTCTGGAACAATCGGTTGTTCGTAAACAATCTGCCCGGCTTGCATTCCTGCCTCCTGGGTTAAACCTCTTTCCTGAGCTTCCGGAGTAAGCAACTCAGCCTGAATCTTATCTGGTTGCGGAACCGCTACTTGTCTTCCTCTTCGCTCCCTGACCTTATAAAGTATATAAGCACCGATAGCCAGAATAAATGTGCTTATGGTTGATACTAAAATGATTGTAGCTAAAATTGGTATTAATTCCATTTTCTTCTCCGAATATTATTTCTTTCCAGTTTGAGATAGTCCGATTCTCTCCAGTTTTCCCCAGGTCATCTCAAACCCAAGGAATTCTTCTATCAGGGACATCACTTTACAAACGTCAATTGTTAAAATGAAAAACAATCTGTATATTAGAGCATAGGGCACTAATCTCACTTCTTCTTTTTCCACTGCGACACAATACAGTGCGGTAGTCATATCCAACAATGCTAATCCGGCCCACCAGAAAAAGAGCAGTGATGAAAACCCGTAAATCAACGCAACGAAGATAAAGAACAGATTTGCAAAAATGTCCATAATAGGCCATATAAATGCCTCATAGAACATCATCCATAATATGACTGTAACTCCAAAATTAATGGAGGGATTCACGAGTAGTTTCTGGTGCTTTCTGATTGCCTGCAATATTCCTCTTGTCCAGCGATATCTTTGTTTAAGAAGCTGATGCAATTTTACAGGAGCTTCAGTATAAGAAATGGCAAGCGGTTCATAATATATCTTCCATCCACTCGCAAGTACTTTCAAAGTCAGATCCGCATCTTCTGCAAATGTATCACTACTATAATAACCCGCATCCTCAATTGCTTTCTTTCTGAATATCCCAATTGGTCCTGGGATGATATTAACAAGGCGTGTAAAACTCTGTGCTGCGCGAGCCATGTTTAATCCCTCAATATATTCAAGCGCCTGCAAATCAGTAAACAACTTCTTCCTGTTCAGCACCTTCACATTACCCGCAACTGCTCCTATAGCAGGGTCAGCAAAGTGTCTTACTGCAACTTTTAAAGTTTCCTCGCTTAGTGTGGAGTCTCCATCCATACATAATACAAGATCGGAATTGCTGTAACTTATCCCGGCATTCAATGCTTTTGCTTTGCCACCGTTTGGTTTATTTATCATAGATACTTTTACATCGTTGTACTTCCCCCTCTGATAGCCTACAAGTTCCTTCCCAACATCAAAAGTATCGTCAGTAGACCCATCATTCACAATAATAATCTCATAATTTGAATAATCAAGTTTTAACAACGAATAGATTGAATCGGCAAGCACTTTCCCTTCATTATAAACTGGTACAATAATAGAAACGAATGGATAAAAACCTTCCGCAGATTTGAATGTGTACTCATTCAGGTATAAATAAGCCAATACCAGTAAAATAAAGTATCTGAAAAGGAGAACAATTAAAAAGAGGAATAATGACACAAGAGTGGAATACTCAAAAAGCGAGCCCATATTAAACATTGTGTACGGGAGAGAAAAGTATATTATTAATATCATCAAAAAAGAAGTCATACCTGAGGTAATCATTCTTTTTATGATCTTTCTCTTTTTTTCATCATAGTCCACATGGCCCACTTGCGTGTTCGCAAGTGTTAGTAGTGTCTTTCGTATTCTCTCTTTTTTACTCATTTTTTACCATTAATTATAAAACATAGCGCAAAAATAATGCCATAATGCAGATATTTTCATTCTGGTCAAATTAAAAATCAAAATTACACACATTAGAGAAAGAGTATAAAATATAAAAAATATTTGCTATTATCTACGTAAAATTACGAAAAAAACACCTCTTTTACGAGTCATTATTTATACCTTGATCACTTATCTGAGAATAAATTTCCGGGCAAATAAGTTCCGGGAACAAAATTTTGTCTCAATTTGAGATTATTGAAGAAATTTGTCTCAAAATGAAACAAAACTATCTACAAACCCCACATCAATTGTATTTGCACGGCGCGGGATTTATAAGATGTATTTTCTCTGAAAGTCCTTCCCAGTCTCCCGGTCGCCTGTAAAGATAAATTTTTTATCAGAAGTGTTTTATAAGTGATGAAAAAGTCTGAAAGTATGTAATTGCTCTCCGGAATCAACCCTATTTTTCCTCCTAGAATCAAGGAATAATCTTCATCCTTCAGAGCATCGTACTCACCCCAGACGGAGTGAGTTTCAAAATTTTGCGGTGAGAAGTAAAGAGTGGATCTTCTAATAAAATTGGTCACTGCATATTCATAACCTGCAATAATTCCCTCTCCCCAGTACCTTCCAACTCTCAAGTCGTATATTTCCCCTTTGTTCCCGTCGCCTACATTTATCATTTTATAATTTGCTAAAACTTTCCACAGCAGGTTGTGAAGATACCAACCACTGAAAGAATACATTTCCGCATTAAGGTTTGAAAATATAAGTTGCTTGGAATAAAGTATCTCCGTAGCATCTGATTTATTCCAACCGAGTGACAAATAATAAAGGCTGTCTTTCTCTGAACGGGCAAAGAAATCCATTACTTCTCGCTTTATGTTATCCGAAAAAAGCTTTGAGCCAATATTGCCTCCCACAGATACTAAATTAGCAATATTTATGTACAGTCCGGTTGTAACAGTTGTATAACTAATGCTATTCTGAAGATTTGAAGCAAGGGTGCCTCTGTACTGACCTTTGCTATAACCTGCGCCAACGGACATCCACGTAAGCAAACCAAGTTCTGCTTTTAATCCGTATTGTTGAAGTCCGAACTCCGTGTTGTCATCAAAATAGGCATAGTAAGGGTATAAAAACAAGTAAGTTGGAAAATTCTTTATAAAAGAGACCACTCCTGTAACCGGAAGCCAACTAATTCTTTGATCAACAAGTGCTCTTTGCGTTGAATCCAGATCCATTGACTGCATCCCTTCAAAAGTTTCCCTTGCCAGTTTGTATTTTCCAACTTGCTGATAAGCATCTCCAAGAAAAAGATTAAGCAGGAAATTATCGGGTTGTTCCACTCTCAGTCTTTGCAATTCCTCAACAGCTTTAAGCGAATCTCCTTTATAGAGGTATACTTTAGCCCGCTCAAAATCATAGTCAAACTCGTATTCCTGGTCTATTAAATTAGTATATATTTCTATAGCCCTGTCAAAGTCCTTCAAACAGACCAAAATATCGGCATACTCTTTTTGAACCAGTCTATTTTCCGGAGTTAGAGACATATACTCATCATATTTCGCCTTAGCGCCTTCGCAATCCCCGTTTTCCAGTAAACTTTGTCCTTCTTCAAGGATCTCACGAAGTTTCTCTTCTTCGAAGCGCATTTTTTCAAATTCAATTCTTAATTCCAGAGTGGAAAGATCATTTGATTTTGGTCTAATACTTCTCGCCTGTTCAACGAATGCCGATGCGCCGTCGAAATTTTTCTTATGAACCTCAATAAGACCCGCTGCCAAAATAGCGTCAAAATTGTTAGGTTGTTTCGCTAAAATATCCTGAGTAAACTCAGTACCCCTGTCGAGATTCTGTTCTGTCCAAGCGGATAACTGTGCTCCCAGTAATTTAAATTTCAGGTTATCGGGATCTTTGTCAAGAATATATGCAAGTTGTTCCTCTGCAACATTATACCCCTTATTCCAAGCGGATGTCTGGGCATAATTAAATCTTAGGTCCAGATCCTGTTCATCCGGATGCTGGTCAAAGTAGGAAGATAATGCTGCCATGGATTCATCGAACAAACTAACTCTGTTCAATGACTCAACTAATTTTAACAAGCTCGATTTATTATCGGGATCTCTTTCAAATTCTTCACGTGCCACAGTGACCTTTTCCTGGTTCAGGCTGTCCCTAGCCGCAACAACTTCAGTCAGCAATCCATCAAATCTCTCCTGCCCACTATATTCATCTGCAAGAAGTTCAAGCTGCTGATATGCCTCTTCGTAGCGTTTAACTTTCTTAAGTTCCTCAATGAGTTTAAACCTTGTTTCGTTGTCATCAGGATTATTTTTCAGCATCCTGTAATATTTATCAATCGCATATTCCTGTGGTACCGGGGGTTTGATTAATTCTGTTTTTCCCTGTACACTAACCCGTGCATTATATGATGTGTCATTAATCGAATAGACGTAGCTCTTTCCCTGGGCTTGACGCAATCCATCCTCAGCCTCAAGGAAAAATGGTCTGAGTTGTAAAGCAGTTTCAAATGCCTCAATGGCTATTTTAGTTTTTCCCAGCCAAAGGGTAAAATAACCATATCTGCTCCAAAGTCGGTGATCTTTTGGATATTTTTCGACGTATTCTTTGAGTATTTTTTCCCCTTTTTCAATGTGGTTATTTTTTGCGAGTATCTCTGTATATCTTATCACCTCATCAGCGCTTGGAGCTTCCCGCTTAATATACTCATCATACCATTCTTCGGCAAGCCCCCACTGCCCTAAATTTTTGTAGCACTTACCAATCTCCAGATAATTAACTGCTTTTCCGGGATCTATGGCAATTTCCCTTCTGTGTCCTTCTATTTTCAGGTAGAGCTGGTCATACCAGGTTTGAGTAGCTCTGGCGAGGTTATTCGCTATTTCTTTATTATTGGGGGCAAGTTTGCGGGCATTTCTAAAATCATAGACAGCTAACTCGAGTTGATTTCTTTTCTCGTAGCAAAGTCCTCTTATATTATAACCGTCAGCTTTCTGGGGGTTCGCGGTAATATATTTGTTAATCAGTTCAATAGCCTCACCGTAGCGCCCCAGAGCCATCTGTTTCTGGGCTTCGGCTTTAAGGGATTCACTCCCCGCCTGAGGGAAAAGCTGAATACTGAAAAAGAGAAAAATTAATAAATACCGTAACGTGCCGGTACTCATAAGCAATCACTTTCTTCAGTGTCGCTCATCTTCCAGAATTTCTTCAAAAATTGAATCTGCATTCTTTACGCTATTGTTTACTTCATAAGTGAATGCAAAAATATTCTGCATCACTACCTCAACAAATTTTGGATCCGTGAAAGGAAGATTGCTTCTCATCTTGGAAACCAGCATGTTCAGAGATTTTTCTTCATTTCTACTTAACAAAATTAAAATATTATTTTCAATAACGCAAATTTTATCTTTCTTATCCGTAGATAATCTTACGGTATTCTGTAGCTGGTTAATGGTCAAAATTTTCTCTTTCTCGGCATTTGGGTCGAGTCTCAGTGAAATAAGGGAAAAAGGTTCACCGGTACTTTTGAAGAGTGCAATTTTGTTATTTAAGATCAGCTTAAACTCGGAAATGTCGTAGAAATTAGTGAGAGAGAATCTGTCCGGAACCTCATCAATATTGGTCAGCGGTTTATATTTGCCAAGATCGGACCTGCTCTTGCTTTTGGGTTTTTGCGTTTCAGGAATTTCTTCTTTTAGCACTTCAAAAGGATTAGAGAACTTTTTAGGGGGTACATTGTCATAACTGAACGTCACTCCTTTGTAGGGTTCAACCACATAGTCCGAAGTAAACTGACCCTCCGTATGACCAATATTCGGTGTAATAGTGGCTTTTCCGCCGTTATAACCGCCAGATTCGTCCAGAGTTTTTTTCTGCAGATAAATAACTGCCGTAGAGTACTGGACAATGGAATCGATAATCATCTGGGCAAATTGTGTAGCGGGTTCAGCAAAGATTAAAAGACTTGTAACGTTTTTCTCTTCGATGCGCTCAACGACCTGTAAAAAAGTCTGCTGCAGAAGAGTAATATTCTCGAAACCCACGAAATGAGTAAGTTCGTCAAAGATAAGCCGGTGAGGCAAATATTGTTCAACCACGGTCACAATATCGTTCAGGTATTCAACCAGGAAATTATCAGGAGTCCCAACCTCATAAATATCTGTAGGAGGTGCAACCCTGACAACGATAATCAGGTTCTGATTCATGTAGTGCTGCAAATCGAAGTCCATGGAAGCAGCGTGAATCATTAGGTCTTTAGGTCTCATACTAGTGAAATAGAGACAAACCTCACCTGCCTTAGCGCTTTCGCAGGCATACTGAAGCCCAAGAAGGGTTTTACCGCTCTTCTTTTGCCCCAAGAGAATATAGGTACCGCCACGATAGAAACCTCCCCATGCTTTGTCAACAAGTGAGATACCTGAATTGATTGAGTTAATTTTCTTTTTCATCGTCTTTTAATATTGTTATACACTTCATAATGTTCAAAAATCATACCACCCGAAATGACTTAAAATGGTTAAAAATTAACTATTCTAATATAAAATTTGTCTCATTTTGAGACAAACCAAAAAAAATGCCTCAAAAAGTTACATAATTAATTCCCGAGCCAGCCGAAAACGAAAATCGCCGTAGCGTTAGTCACAATGGTTGGCTCATTGGATAAATAATCCTCCCGGTCGTCAAAATAGAGGACCTCCTGAGAATTAAACCGATTTAAGGCGTTATTAGTTCGGTTAATCTGATAATTTTTTAACAGTTCTCTGGGAGCAGGACCTGCGGAGATACCACCGGGCAAGTAATTGTTACGGAAATGAGACACCTGATGATGCATCTGGCGTACCGTTCTGCTTCCAATATTGTAAATGAAAGAAATCCCCCACGGATTTTTACCGAGGACATAATCGCGCTGATAAGCTGCAAGTGAATCAAACGCATTTCCGCTGTTAAGTCTTTTCCATAGGATTGACTGGAGAGTTACACCGAGGAGAGTATTAGTTGTGCCCCAGGTAAACGCAGTAGCTTCCCCGTAAATCGTTGAATCCTTATTAAGATTGAAGGCGTATAAATTCTGGTATAAATAATCTTTGAATCTGGGCATATGCTGTGCAAGCCTGTAATGAACCAATCCATTAATATCTCCCCAACTCCACCAGTAATCGGCGCCTGCCTTGTCTCCATAAGTAATCGCCTCGGATAAAAACTGACTGCCTCTGGTAGTGTTATACAATTCGACGGCACCCAAAGCCATTCTGCCGTTGAAATTACTTTCCGCATACATACCCGTATAAGCGGAATCGACATCCGGGACGCTGTTTCTCACAGCATAAATATTTTCTGCCGCATTCAGGCACTTTTTAGAAAACTCAGTATCGAGGAATTTCTGTCGCCAGATCTTAGCAGCAAGGGACATCACCGCAACATAGATACCCACCTGATTTTTCCCGATGCTGGAAATAGCGGGTCTTTCATATTTCAGGGGATCATTTTCAGGCAAGCGCCAGCCGACTGTATGGTCTTTCAAATCCCCCACCTGATTAATAAGTTTGCCGGGAGCGTAATTGCATCTAAGCAGCCAGTCAATACCGATCTTAGCCTCTTCCAGAATATCGGGGACACCGTCCTTATTATTATCAAACCCGAACTTGAAGCTGTCAAAATCATAACTAAACAAAAGCATGTAAGTAGTGAGGGCGGTAGTAGAAAGAAATTTAATATAGTCCCCTGCATCATGCCAACCCCCGGTCACGTCAACTTTGCTGATATTCCTGTCACCAATCACTATGGGAGAATCGTAAATATGGCAAACCTCGTGCAAAATAGGATTTGTAGCGCCGCATCTCTGGACTTTAAGGAATTTCAGGAGGGAGTCCACCACCCCCTTATACACATTAGTTCCAACTCTGAACCTCAGAGATTTAGTTTTCGACACTTCTATGTGATAAGATCCATTAGTACGCACTTCCGAGAAGTCAATGCGGTAATTAAATGGAAAGTTACCCCACTTGCCAGCATTAGAGGAGAGCTTGCCCTGAAAAACGGCATTATTTTTTTCGTTAATTATCTTAAAAGTCTGACCGTCCAGACTTGTGGTGGAAAAGACAATAGCCGATTTAACATCACCGGGGAGGAAACCGACCTGATTCACTCTGATAAAGACCTCAGAACTCACGCCGGCGGTGCATCCGGTAAATACCAGCAGCAACAGCAAAATAAGGTAACCCGATTTTACGAATAGTTTCATGTCTTTTTCTTTCAAATATTTACTATTTAAACAACTCGTCCAGAGTCAGAAATTCAACTTTATCCCCGGAAATTTGCAATTTGTAGTTTATTATTTCCTTATCCTCCTCAAGCACGGTATCCGGTTTAGGCGTTGCATAAGAAATAGGAGAGGGGGCGTTGGTAACGAGGGCATCTTTCAAAGGCTTATCCTCGTCGGTAATTATCACGATCTCCATATTGTCATACTGAAGATATTTTTTAATTGCCTTATTTACGTCTTCCAGAGTAAGCTGGTCCATCATTTTTCTGAACAAGGCAAGATGGCTTTCCTTCATGCCGTAGAATTTATCGTCAAGGGCATAACCGAGTCGGGTGTTAATATCGGGAGCGTAATGGAGTACGTATTTTTTCAGAAAGTTTCTGGTAAGGTCGAACTGTTCCTGAGACAATCCACCGTCAACGATTTTGCGAAGTTCTCTTAGGGCAGCTCTGAGGGAAAAATGTTTAGTTTCATTCGGGACGGGACGAATCCATATTTCAAAGATCTGTTTCTTACGGGGGGCATTAGGCATGGGCATCTGGAACCTACCGCCGTTCGGGAAATGCTCAATATAGCTATAATCGCCATAATTCATGCCCCTGGCTTCCCTGATCACCTGATACAAATGGGAGCTGGAATTCCTGTGCTCTCCTAAGTAAGAGTTAGCAATTGCGAGGGCATACCATTCCCTGCTGCCCCTTAATAAATCAATCGGAAAACCGATGGAGATAGCCGTTGCGTTTGATTTCTTGTTCACGATAGTAACATTCAATCCCTTAACGGGTTTTGGTTCGGGAGCTTTTACAATATTTTCCTTTCCGTCAGAAAGTTTCTGCAGGTCGCTAAAGACTTTAGCGGGGAAATCCTTCTCAAAGCCGCCGGCTAATCCAAGCACAAAGTTATTACGGTTATAGTACTTTTTGAAAAACTGTTTAACATCCTCAATAGTTATGCTTTCAACACTTGAAATAGTTCCCGATGAGATATGTCCGTAACCCGTGCCTCTGAAAATTTTATTATAGAGAACCGCTTTCCCGAGTTCCTCATCGCTGCTGTATTTGAGAGTGGTCTTGAGGTAGTTCAGGGTATTCTCCTTGATTCGTGCAAAAGCATCCTGGCTGAAAGCGGGATTAAGCAGCTGGTCAATGAACAACTTGTAGAATTCCCCGAGATTATCCTTATGGATCCTGCCTCCGAAGATAGTCATCTCTGTACCGGCGGAAGCATAATAAGAAGCTGCGAAAGGGAAGAGTCTGAGGAGGATCTGCTCGTAGGAATTATTGAGCGTACCTCCTTCCGAGAGCATTCTTGCGGTAATGTAAGCGAGTCCTTCTTTACCGGCGGGATCATCCTGCGAACCGCTTTTAAACCAAATTTTAAAAGAAATAACCGGTTCCTGACTGCTTTCCAGCAAGACCGTTTTATCCGGATCATAATTCATCATACCCTCGGAAGCGTTATTTGAAAAAGTTAAACTTATAAGAAGAAGCGATAAAAAAAGGAGTGTTCTCATTTTGCACCTCTCAGGATCAGGGTAGTACTTCTTTCGGGGGTAAAATAATATTTTGCCGCGCTCATAATTGTTTCGGGGGTAATCTGCTGATAATTATTAAACATCTCGTCGATCACTTTAATATCGCCGGTGAGGGTAATATACTGCGGAAGTGAGGAGGCGATACCGTCGGGGGAATCAAGGGACATCAGGAAAGAATACTTTTCGCGGCTTATGAGGTCATTAAGCTGTTCAGTTTTGACGGGGGAAAGCTGAAACTCCTTAATAGTTTTATTAATTTCAGAGATCACATAATCGATATCCTTCTCATCATTCACCATAGCGTAAACAGAGAAGAGGTAAGGATCGCGAGCCATACCGGGGTCTGGGGAAATGAATTGCACCTTCTGCTCGTTAAGAACAAGTTTCTTATAAAGTTCGCTAGTTTCGCCAAAAGCAAGTTCGGCAAGTGGATAAGTAGCAAGGGACTTCAGGTTTGCGGGATCGAAGGCATCATTCTTAAAGCTCATGATCACCAGGGGAAGAGTTCTGCCTTCATATTGAATTTCCCGGTTTTTAGGGTTTGTCTGTTCCGGTTCGGGAATAATTTTTGGCAAAGTGTAGCCCTTCTGCCAGGGGGAATAAAACCTTCTTATCATAGTTTCCGTCTTTTTAACGTCGAAATCGCCGACAATCAGCAGGACAACATTTTCCGGGCGGTAGTAGCGGTTATAAAAGCTAATGCTATAATCATAAAGATTCGGCATATCCTTAACATCCCGTTCGAAGCCGATGGTAGTATGCTTATACGTATGTTTTTCGAAAGCCAAGTCTCTGAGAGCTTCGATAGCAACCGACCAGGGACTGGTTCTGCCCTTGCGGTACTCACCGTAGACAGCGCCGGACTCAGTCTGAAACTGTTCGAGTGAGTATTTAAGATTCCTGAATCTATCCGACTCAATATCCATAACCGTTTCAAGGTCTTCGGAAGCGAAATTAAGGTGATAGACAGTCAGGTCATCGCTCGTGTAGGCATTAGCATCCGCGCCGATACTAGTCACGATGCTATCGTAAACATTCCCGGGGAATCTGTCGGTACCCCTGAACATCATATGTTCGAAGAAGTGAGCGAAGCCGGATTTACCATCCTCCCATTCATCCCTGCTGCCGGTTCTGACGACTGAATAGTAGGCGACCAAACCGGGGCTATCCACCGGAATTAAAATTGCTTTAAAGCCATTATCGAGTGTAACGTAATGGGTTTTATAGGGGAAGACGTTATCCCCCTGTGCGGCATTCAAAAGACTACTGCTCATCAAAAGCACTCCAATCAACAAAATTGCAAATTTATTCATTCTTTTATTCCTGGTTCTTAAAAAATCATAATAATATAAGCGTCCGCAATTGATGCGGGTTATTTTTTTATTGCTCCGATACCGGGTCTATCGGTCAAAGATATTTTACCATCCTCAATAGTAGTACCGATAAAGCAGTCGTTACTAATCAGGACTGCGCCGTCGAGATCCGCAAAATCGACCATTGGAGAGAGGTGGGAGGCAGCGGAGATAGCGCAGGAAGTTTCGGTCATACAGCCAAGCATAACCTTCATACCGAGACCTCTGGCAAGAGTAAGCATCTTGTGAGCTTCGCGCATACCGGTACTTTTCATAAGTTTAATATTGATACCGGAATAGACCTTATGCGCCTTAATAACATCTGGGAGACGCTGAACAGATTCATCACCGAAAGTAGGGAGGGGAGAATTTTCCGTAAGCCAGGCATTACCGTCAATATTTTCCTTAGGCATAGCCTGTTCGATAAAAGTAATTCCTTTTTCCTTAAGCCAGTAGGCCATATCGAGCGCCTTAACCCTGTCCGTCCAGCCCTGATTTGCATCCACACAGATGGGTTTATCGGTTATTTCGCGGATAGTCTCGATCATCTGCTTATCGTTGTCGCGACCGAGTTTAACTTTAAGGATCTTATAAATATCGGCTTCCCTGACTTTTTGTCTGACCACTTCGGGAGTATCAATTCCGATAGTAAAGCTAGTGTAGGGAGACCTGTATTTATCATAGCCCCAGATTTTGAACCATGGTTGATTCATAAGTTTACCGACGAGATCGTGGAGAGCGATATCGACGGAAGCCTTAGCGGCGGGATTTTTTTCAGCGATCTTATCCACATAATCAAGAATATTTTCCATATCGAAAGGATCCGGGAACTGTTCGAGATTTACCTTACCGAGGAATTCCGCAGCAGAAGCCTGGGACTCTCCCAAATAGGGGGGCATACTTGCCTCTCCGTATCCGACCACACCTTCGTACTCAATTTCCGTAAGCATAACGGGAGTAGTAGTACGGGTGCTGGTTGCGATAGTGAAAGCATGTTTTAAAGTCAAGTCATAGGGTTTAAAAGTTAATTTCATTTTGCCGACCTTTGTAAAATTAATATTTGGTTTACTATAAATAGAGTTAGGGATACCTGCCAAAGCAGCGCCGGCAAGTAATCCCGAAGTTTTAAGAAAATCGCGTCTGTTCTGTGCCATATGAATTTTCTCCTAATAAGATTTATTTTCTTTAATTAATTGAATTCTGTTTTTCGAGAGAGAGGATAAAACCCTTTTTGCACGAATTAGGGTTTCGTATCTGTGTTTCGCAAAATTGCCGGCGGCGGGATCGAGGCTATTAATCTTAACCCTTCCCGAGGCATGAATATATTCCGAATTACCGATATAAATAGCGACGTGGGTGATTCTTTCTTTTCTTTCCTCAGTAGCCCGAGAGCCGAAGAAGAGAAGGTCTCCGGGCTGAAGTTTGGCAACGTCCACCCCCTCGACGACAAAATCGCCATTGTTAACCTGCTGGGAGGCATCCCTTTCGAGAATAATACCATTGAGGAAATAGACAGTTTTCGTAAATCCGCTACAATCCAGACCCTTCGATGAAGTACCACCCCAGAGGTAAGGAACGCCCATGAAGAGGCGTGCGGTAGTGAGAATATTTTCGGGGGTAGGATTAACATTCTTAAGCCAGTCGGCGAAGACCTGTGCCTCGGCTTTCTTCACATAAGCGATTCTTCCGTCGGGGAAGCTCACCTTAAAGAACAAGCCTTTGTGGAGGGGGGATTCCTCGAGTCTGAGGATATTGCCAATAACGAGATCGCTAACGGTAGGGGAATTATCGGAAGGACCTTCGTAAGCCACGCCGTAGACGTGAGTATAAATAATTTTCTGACTATTAATCCACTCATCCGCTTTTTCGGGAGTAACCCCCTCCACTCCCTCATCATCCAAGTATGCGATGTAGTTATCGGGAGTCTGCACGAGGTAATAACCGCGATGTTTTTTGAGGACGTTGACGACAGTGCCGAGGAGCGCCTGGGTAGCCATTTCCTCGGAATGACCCGGTTTAGTGCGGAGGTTGGCGACGGAGAGATTGATAATTCCTTTGGTCAAGCCTTTGAGACTTTCGTCGGGGAGGAGTTTTATGCTGTCCTTAAAAATTATTGAGTTGGATTTAAATATTTTGAGCAGTTCAGCTTTTGCCTCGGGGAGATTGGTTTCGCCGCGTGCGATAAGTTCACCGGTGGAATCGGAGAGGGTAACGTTGAAGAGGGCTACGCGTTTATCGGGGGCGTATCTCAATTTTATTTCGCTTAGGAGCGAGTCGGTTTTGTGCATGGTGTTCTCCTGTGAGTAGGTGAAAATAAGGGGAATAAGTAAAAAGAAGAATATATGTTTCATGTCGTTAAATTTTTTTAAATTAATGGGAAATATAACAATTTTGGGGGAAAGATAAAAAGGGTTATTTGTTCCCGCAAGCGGGACAGGTGAGGGGTTAAGTGGTCATTAGGCTGCGCCGTCGTTAATCGTCATTTCGACCCGTCGAAGTCATTTATTGTTTTTAACCCTCCCCGTCCCTCCCTTTAGAAATCTGACTTAGTCGAAGGAGGGAGGGGGTATTCGGGGAAATATGAATGTTATTTTGTTTGGATGCTGTAAAGTTTGTTTCTTTCACATTCGGTTATAAATAGCCTCCCTTTTATTAATTCCACATTGCTGGGTTTTTTTCCCGGGGTGGAAAATTTGATCAGTAACTCCCCTTCCGGAGAGACTTTGTAAATTGCTTTTCCACCAAAATGAGCGATGTAAAGATTACTCTCCTGATCAACTTCAATACCATCAGGATCACCTCCGGGGAGTTCTACCAGTACTTTGGGAGCGGCAAGGGTGCCATCCGCCCTCATTTCAAATTTTAATACCCGCTGGAAGGCGGACTCGGAAAGGTATAAATACTTTCCATCAGGGGAGAAATTCAAACCATTCGGGAATCCGAGACCGCTGAACATAAGCTCAACTTCACCGGATTCTGGATCGAGACGGAAGAGTCTGCCATCGAGAATTTCCCGGTTGTAACTTTTGGGATCGGAAAACCAGAGCATTCCATTTTTGTCGAATACCAGATCATTGGGGCGGTTGAATCTAACCCCCCGGAAACCGGAAGCGAGGATTTCCGCATTAGCATGCTCATCAATTTTAACAATCGAACCGTTGCCATACTCACAAGCATACAAAAAGCCGTCTTTGAACGCGAGTCCGTTAGTCCGGTTAACCACGGAAGTATCGTGTTTGAAATCAAGAAAAACTGTGGTAGTTTCGCCGTCCCATTTAGCAATCCATCTGCCATAGCAATTAGAGAAATACAAATTCCGCTGACCGTCGAAAGCCGGACCCTCGGGGAAGTCACAATTCTCCGCGATAATCTGCCATTCATCCTCAACCACTTCCATAGCATCCAGCGATTGTGGGATAAGGGGGGTAACACAAAGCAAAAATAAGCCTGCAAATAATACGGGGTATTTCATTTTTTTTCCTCTTTTTCGATAAATTCAGAATCGGGAATTCCTTTATTCACGACATATCCGGAATAAGTGATTTTAATAGTTCCCTCTGATGGTTTACGCTTATTCTTTTTTTCATTTTCCTTTTTGGGTGATTGGTCATTACCGAAACCCTGCATAACAGATTGTCTGGACATATCAAATTTAAAGGACATTTTTGAAGGGAGGGGAAAAGGAGTGAGCGACTTATTATAGTCCATATCAATCACGAAAGTGCCTTTAGTTCGGGTAGTTGACTCAACCTGGAGGATCAGCAATCTATCCATATCCACCTTAACAGTAGAAAGGACGATATCCGAAGCGCCGCCGAGGGGAATAACCTTAACAATGCCAATGCGAGTACCTGCGTGAATTTCCTCCTTTTCGAAGATAATGCTATTATCCCCTTTCAGGATTGTCGAGGGGGAGAAATTAAGTCCTTCCTTAGGGAGCATAGCGAAGTTATCGGAGACAATTCTCATCTTATCGGGGGCTTTAAAAAGCAATTTAACTTTAGTATCGGGGACTTTAATCATATTGATATCCACGCGGATATCCATATCGGCGCGGTAATCCTTAACCTGTTCGAAATTACGTTTCACATCCTCGAGTAATTTCCTTCCGTCCGTCTGACCATTAAGCGGCAGTGGGAGGAAAGATATCAAAAAAAACAGAACGGTAAAAAAGACCGGACTTCCAAAATTCATATTAACTTTTTTTTTCATGATAAAATATCTTTCTTTGTAAAAACGAACAAAGTAACAGAATAAAAGAGGACAATATGGAACAGCATAACCGCAGCAGACTTAAAAATTCCGGCAGTATCGAGTTCAGCATTAAAGAAGAGCTTCCAGTCCTGGGCATAGCTAGTAAACAGATAAGGTTTAAGAGCTGCAAAGAAGTCAATTTCGATAACGGACAAGATATTAAAAACAATGAGCACGGCCATAGTGGCAATAATGGGACCGATAGCATTCTCGACGAGGGAAGAGAAGAGGAAAGCGAGGGAAACTACGACGCCCATAGAGAGGACTGCGAGGAGATAAGCGGGTAAAAAGCGCCAGAGGACATCATTCGCAGCAAAGACAGTGATAATATCCTGCATAACAATCAACTCCCCTGTACCGAAGAGTGCAGTACCCAGACCGAGGCACAAGAAAGCGAGCCAAAGGAGCATAAGGAGGGAGTAAATCTGACCGGCAAGGAACTTGACAGTAACAATTCTGAAGCGGGAGACCGGTCGGGAGACGAGCATTCTGTAAGTACCCATAGTAGCCTCCCCTGCCAGTAGATCCCCGGCAACGAGAGTAAGCAGAAACGGGATATGAATCACCAGGAGCATCATAACGTAGTAAGAAATAAGATAGCCGTTGAGGAGATTACCGGTAAAGTAAAAAGAGTCGGAGAGGTTACGGGTAAGATAGCCGGGGTACTTATTCCCTTCGTAGTAGATAGAGAACTCGATAATCAGGACGAGGGCGGTAATAGCGAAGAAGCCTATATAGCTGCGCCATTTGCGGAATATTTTATACAATTCAAAGAAAAGGAGATTTTTCATTTAGCCCCCTTTTCAGTAATATTAAGGAAATATTCCTCGAGGGAGCGTTTAGGAGTCAAGCCGAAGACATTAATTGAATTTTGAATAAGGAATCTATTAAGTTCGGGGATAGCATTTTTCTCCATATTCAGACTAATAATATTTTCTTTAACCCCTTCAAAGGTGGAGTTCCAGAGAGAATTTTTAATCAAGTCGGAAGCCCTTTGCGGTTCATCCGTATCGAGGTCCACCCTAACCCTGGGAGTTTTGAGGAGTTCTTTAACATAGCCCTCGACGACAGTTTTCCCCTTATCAATAATAATCATGCGGTCAGCCACGAGTTCGACCTCACTGAGGATATGAGAAGAGAGGAAGATAGTTTTCTTTTTAACGCGGCTAAGGAAAAAAATCAGTTCTCTGATTTCCTTCATACCCTGGGGATCGAGCCCTGTAGTAGGTTCATCGAGGATAATCAGTTCGGGGTCATGAACGAGAGCCTGAGCGATACCGAGGCGCTGTTTCATACCGAAGGAAAAAGTTTTAACGCGGCTCTTCTGTCTGTCGGTAAGACCGACGAGTTCGAGCACCTCGTCAATTCTTTTTTTAGGGATTTCCCTGCCGGAAATACTGCCGAGCATTTCGAGATTTTTGCGGGCGGACATATAATTATAGAGGTCGGGTTTTTCGACAATACCGCCGGTGCGGGCTAAAATCGCGAGCCGGTTTTGGTGGAGGGGCATACCAAAGACCTTCACAGAGCCGCTGGTGGGGAAAATGAGAGTCATCAACATTCTGATAGTAGTACTCTTCCCAGCCCCGTTAGGACCGAGAAAACCGAACACATCGCCGCGATAGACATTGACGTTAAGGTCATCCACGGCCATAATCTTTTTAAATTTTTTATAAAGATTATTTATTTCAATAACTTTTTCCAAAATCTGCTTTCTGCGAATAACTGAATTTAATAAAATTGCAGTGCAAAAATAAGACATTCAGGAGTGATAAAAAAAAGCAATTGACGAGAGGCAATAAAAAGGGGTGTACGGTGAGAGGTTGAAGGGGGAATTAATATTCGACCTCGAAGCCGATTCCGAAGCGGGAGACCCTTAGACGGTAGTACTGATTAAAGAAATCGTTTCCGGCGAAATAAGAGAGAAAGAAGGAGACCCCCTGTTTATCCCAGCCACCGAGTTTAATGCCTGTCTGGAAATGGTTAGAGAGGCTATACTCCTCAATACCGTTCATCTGGGCGAAGTAGGAGAGGAAGAAATCGAAGTTGCTACCGAGCAAGTTCCAATTATCGCCCCTTATATAAAGCTCAAAGCCGGTGTTAAGGAAGAGGCGGATCTGTTCATCTGGGCGGTAGTGGGTGGCATATTCAAAGCCGACGTAGGAGCGGCTGTTAATGCTAAGAATTTTAGCAGTAAGTCCGGCGTAAGCCTCAATAAAATCGCGGGTAAAAGGAGTAGGACCTCCGGGTTTTATCCAGTCGGCGGAGGAGTTAGTAAGATAATTACCATCGACGAGGTGGGCGCTATTGTGGACAAAGCGGAAACGGGCGAAGAGGTGTTCTCCCCCTTTGGAATAGCGGTAGGTGGCGTTACCGCCGAAGAGACCGTCGATAGCGTCAATCTGGAGACGGAGTTTATCGGTATTGGTTGAGAGGGCGTAGGCGAAGAAGTCGATACCGAGGGTAAGGATGGAGTTATCGAAGGAGAACATAACCAAATCGACGGAGCTGCCGACATCGACTTTAAGGTTAGAGTTAGCAGGATTGAGGAGGACGCCGAGTTTGGCTTCCTTGGGATTGCCGCGGAAACCGATGAGGTTCCTGCCGCCGGGGAGGAGGGTAATCGTAAGGCTATCCCCGGGGGGGGAGGCAAGCAGTTCCGGGAGGAGGAGGAAGAGGATAACCGGGTAAAGGAATATTTTCAATCGGGTAACTCCAAAAAGTTAATATTTGTTAGGTGAAATATACGGAAAAAGATATTTGTTTATTTGTTTATTCGTTTATAACGTTTGTAACGGGGGATCGGACGATGGTCATTAATTGTCATTTCTACCCGTCGGAGCAAAGTACACACGAAGTTTCTCAAAGTTTTAAAATATTAATATGTGGAAATCTGTGTTTAATCTGTGAGAATCTGTGGTAAAAAACATAACCACGGATTACCACAGATTATCAAAAAGCCCGATTCTCACAGATTATTTTACGAAAATGTTCATAAGATGTTCATTTGGCTGCGCCGTCATTAATGGTCATTTATTGTAAAACAAACTTATAAAGTTTTTCTCTGTGGTCTCCGTTTATCCCAATGTATCGGGATGTGAAACTGTTCCATTTGCCTATGAACCTTGTCAGAAAATAAAATCCTGCAGCGGCGGAGAGGGGGAAAAAAATGGAGTGGGTTTGACCACTCCATCAAATATATTTTACTAAAGAGTAAACGGTAATAAACAGCAGGTGGGTTTCTGTACCCCCTAATAGCCTTGGTTGAGATACTCCTTCCTTCCCTCTACATTCACATCCTTAATGGTGATAACGACGTTGTGAGTTTTGGAGGGATCTTTGGATACAAAGATCAACTGGGAAGCGTTGACAATAGCCGTGGTAACGGGGAGCGAATTCAAATCGAGATCGCTTGCATTGGGATGAATGAACTTGGTAGTACCACCGGTGCCTTCGGAGAGCTTCCAGGGTCTTTCATCTCCACCATACCACCAGCCGGACATAGAAGCGGTATCGGGGACAGTGCCATTCCAGTAGGAGATGCTGTAAACAGTATGAATACTTCCCTTTGCGGAGGTCCAGTTCTGAAGGAAATTGCTAATGAAGTAATTACTGGAAGCACCGGAAGACTGGAGAGGTTCATCAGTAAAGTTAATATAAACGCGGGTGCCGTTAGCGCGCCAGGAGAAATATTTATCAGCGAAGTCAATAGCGACGCAGCCATTCTCGCCATACTCGGTAGGGTGAGTGAGTGCACGGGCGACGAGCTGAGCGGAGTCGGAACCGGCGAAGTGTTTAGTACGGTAAGTACCGCTATAATTCGGGTCGGTCATATAAGAAATAATCATAGAGCCTGCGGAAAGGTTAAGGGCACCGTCGATCTGACTACTTTCGTCATAGCCAACGACGCCGGCGCGAAGGTCAATACCCTTAGACTGGAGATATTGAACGAAGCCGGCGATTTTAGCGGAGATAGTATCCGCCTCCTCGTACATACTACCGGAGTTATCGATAATAAAGACGATATCGAAAGCGGAAGAAGTAACGTTAGTCTGATTAAGGACTTTCATACCCTGAGGGACGCCGTCCTCAGTAAGCCAGACATTCTGATTATACTTAAGTTCGACAGCCTGATTAGTAACGGGGTCGATGATACCGATGAGATTAACGAAGACGAGGCATTCATCCTTAGTGAAGACGCCGGTAGGGGAAATATTACCGGTACCGACGGTAGGGGCATTCTGAGCCGTAGCATCTTCAGGGATTTCGGCTTGTCTGGTAGCGCAATCAACGATAGGGACGACCTTAATAAAGTAGGGGTAGTCCTCATTTTCGCAGGAGACAAATACGAAGGAAGCAGAGAAGACGGCGGCCAGGAGCAACAAATATTTAATCTTTTTCATTTTTCGCCTCTTTCATTATTTACTTAATAAAGTTTCATTAGTAACCTGGCAAGTTCTGTTATAGAATCTGCCTTCGGGGAGGTCATTAGTATAAATAGGAGCCTTTTCGCCGAGGCCCTGGACTGTAAGGTTATTCTGGCTAATAGTGAACATGGAGGACATAGTAGAGCCAACGCTTTTAGCCCTGCTCTCGGAGAGTTTCTGGTTATAATCTTCCTGACCAATAACGTCGGTATAGCCATTAACAGTAATCCTGCTCATAGGACGGATAGTCTCCTTAAGTTTCATAAGTGCGTCGCGGTTACGGGAGCCGACCTCGCTGCTATTGAAGTCGAACAAGACGAGGCTAACGCGTTCAACGTACTTAATAAGCTGGGAGTAAGAGACTTTAAGCGTGGAATGGTGAGGAGTAGAATTCCTACCGGATTCATCAGTAGCCTTAACAGAAAGCGTAACGGGAGAATCATCGAGCGGCTGATTTTTTATAGTGTTGGCGAGGTCCCATTCATAATTAGAAGGAAGCGGACCGGAGAATTTCTTTTCGAAGAGAGTACGATTCTTCTGAACGGCTTTAACCTCCCATTTAGCAATATCCCGGTCGGAGTTATGACCGAGTTTAATATCCATCTTCTCAGGGTCAACAGTTTTATATTCCCTGGAGAGGTCAACCAGAGCGAGGAGGGACTCATCCTTAACGAGGATTTCGACGCGGCGGTTCTCCTCCATACCGAGAGGATCAGTAACGTTTGAAGGTTTAGAGGGGAGGTTACGGGAAGAAAGCTTAATACGTTTTTCATCAATACCGCAGACATTAACCAAGTAATCCCTAACCGTTTCAGCGCGGGACTTACTAAGTTTAGTATTCCCTTTTTCAGTATCGGTATTATCATTACAGCCGAGCAGTTCGACATTAACATTAGGTTTCTGAACAAGGCGGTTACCGATAACATTAAGGATATTAGCATAAATAACCATCTGGTCATTCTGGAGGTCAGCCTCTTTAAAGGCAGAGAACTCATCCTTAGAGAGAGTGACGTAGCGGGAAGGGAGGGAGGAAGAGTTTTTCTCAAAGAAGACGTAGTTAAGGAGTGGGAAGTACTCTCTAAACTTAACGTCCTCGACTTTAAACTCACCTACGGAGCTAACGAAGAGGTCAAAGTCCTTAGGAATCTCCTTAGGAATCGGGACAGGTTCAGGTATAGGTTCAGGTTCAGGTACAGGAGAAAAGTCGATAGGGAGATTAAGACCGCCATAGACCTGGTAATTATTGCCCGAATAGACAGGGATAGCGACGCCGAGGATAAGAGAAGCGAGACCGCCGAGGCCGATCTGAGCCTGAGGGACAGTTTCGAAGAACCAGCCGCGGTTAAGCCAGGAATAGAAGCGATTTTCGAGACCGAGTTTAAAATTATCGTCGAGGAAGTGTTGTTCGAGATTAAAATTAACTCCAACGGCCATTTTCTGGTCATCTTTAAAATCCTCGTAATCCCTGCCAGTAAGGTAATTAAAGTCAGCGCCGACAGAATAGAAGAGATTATCAAGCCCGAGGAAATCATTACCGTTGCGGGCGATAATACCGAGTTTAAAGTCGGTGCCATTATCGGCGTGAGGGTTAACGACCTTAATAATTTCCTTAGAGTCGCCGTCATAATTCTTAAGGATTTTATCTCCGGAGGCGCGGAGTTTAAAATAAGCAAAGAGGGGGAAAGATTCACCCAGGTCGAAGAGGCAAGATTTAAGCATAGCATTAAACTCAGTGAGACCGAATCCATCGGCGTCGTTAAAGCCGAGTTGGAGTCCGGCTTCTACGGCATTACCGAAGTTATAATTAAGGTCATAAAAGAGGAGCAAAGTAGGAAAGAACCCCGTTTCGTATCCAAGGAGGATGCGGTTATTAAGAGTAAGGGGTTGGACATATCCGCCGGCTTCAGACTTAATAAATCTAAAAGCGTTAAGAGAGTTAGGGATATCCTGGGGATACCCGTTTTGCGGATAGGAAGAAGCGACAAAAATAAAAAGGAAGGAAACGGCAAAAAAAGTCCGTAAACTTTTATTCATAAAACCACCTTTCGCTAACTGAAAAATGAGATTAATTACGCCAAAATAAATTAATTATTCCAGAAAGAACAAACACGCAGTAGCAAAATAAATAATTTTTTTTAAAAAACAAATATTTTTCAAATAAAAATTAAAATTAGTTTTGGAAGCGGAAAAAGGAAAAAAGGAAAGACAGGAGTGAAAGTAATAATAATTGCGGTATTAATAGTAGTAAAGATAGGGGCGCAGTGGGGAGAAGGAGCGAAGCAAGCGGCGCTATGCAACTCCGCCCTGGCATTAGCTGGAGATGCTTTTGCCATATTTAATAGTTCCGCAAATATATTGCAAATAAACAGTCGTCAATTCGGTGCTGAATACACTCCTGGCAAATTTGGATTCAAACAACTTTCATCCTTTCATTTTGCCTATGTCGAACCTTTTTCTAATTTTTCAATTGGAGTTGGTCTAGGGTCATACGGTTTTGAATTATACAAGGAAAATGAACTTGTTTTAGGATTAGCTTGTGAGGCTAGCAAAGGTTTTATCGTTTCTGCATCTACAACATTATCCAATCTTAAAATTCAAAACTATGGCATTTCAAATTCCCTTCTAATAAATGTCTCAACATTGTACTATATAAATGAGAAGCTTCGTACAGGCTTTGCAGTAAATAATATAAACGGTGCTTCAAGAGGAAATGAGGCAGGACAAATACCGATCGTCTTTTTATATGGATGGAGTTGGGATGTAAGTGAAGATTTTGTATTGAATATTGCAACTGAAAAAGAAACCGGATTCCCATTCGCCGTGATGGCGGGTTTTTTGTATAAACCGGTGAAGTATTTTTCGCTACGAAGTGGTGCGGCTACAAATCCGACAAAATATTCTGCCGGATTCGGATTGACTTATTCCCATTTCCAATTTGATTATGCGGTATATACTCATCCAGTATTTGAATTGACTCACCAGTTTGGAGTGATTTTTTCATTTCTGCCGTTTTAACAGTGGGCACTCCGTTTCGCTAAGTTCCAATCCGTTCCCACTAACTGTTTTCTAACCTTACAATCTGTCACATTTTTTATGGGTACAAAATAATATGTTAAGTTATTAATGTATTCCCATTCTCGTGTTTCCTTGGCTCTTTGCGCATTTATTGCTATTTTTGCAAGTTAATTTATAATAATTTCGGAATTACATTGAACAGTATGAATTCTCAGGACAAAAGAGAAAAAATTTTAGTAACATCTGCACTGCCATATGCCAATGGTCCAATCCATCTGGGTCATCTGGCAGGGGCATATCTTCCGGCGGATATATACGTCCGTTACAACCGGTTAAAGGGGAATGATATTCTTTTTATTTGCGGATCGGACGAGCATGGTGTACCGATAACGATTACGGCGGACAAGGAGAAGATAAAGCCCAAAGATGTAATAGACCGGTTCCACAGAATCAACAAGGATTCTTTTGAAAAGTTCGGAATGTCGTTCGACATATACTCCCGCACGAGTTTGCCTCTGCATCATGAAACCGCGGGGGAGTTCTTCCTTTCTTTCCACCGGAACGGACTTCTTTCGGAGAAGAAAAGCATGCAGTTTTATGATGAGTCGGCGAAGATGTTTTTACCCGACCGGTACGTTGAGGGGACGTGTCCAAATTGCGGCAATGAGAATGCGCGGAGTGATGAATGTGAGAATTGCGGTGCATTATACGAACCGGCGGAGTTAAAAAATCCGGTAAGCAGAATATCGGGTAAAACGCCGGTGCTAAAGGAGACATCGCACTGGTTTTTCCCGCTCGGGAAGTATCAGCAGGAGCTTGAGGAATATATAGCGGGGATGAATGAAAAGTTTGGGTGGAAGGATAACGTACTTCAGTATTGCCGGGGGTGGTTTAAGGATGGTTTGCAGGACCGGGCGGTAACGCGGGATCTGGACTGGGGGGTGCGGGTGCCGCTGGATAATGCTGCCGGGAAGGTGCTTTACGTCTGGTTTGAAGCGGTGCTGGGGTACATTAGCGCTACTAAGGAGCTTTCGCTTAAGCGGGGGAACGGGGAGATGTGGAGGGATTACTGGCAGGATGCGGATACGAAGTATGTGGCGTTTATAGGGAAGGATAATGTGGTTTTCCATTGTATAGTTTTCCCTGCTATGCTTATGGCGTGGAACGGTTTTAATAAGCAGCAGTATATACTGCCGCAGAATGTCCCAGCGAATGAATTCCTGAATTTTGAAGGGAAGAAGTTTTCGAAAAGCCGGAACTGGGGGATTGACGTAATTGATTTCCTGAACAAATTCCCCGCCGATCCGCTCCGCTATACGCTTGCTGCTAATCTTCCGGAAATGCGGGATACGGATTTTTACTGGAAGGAGTTTCAGGCGAGGAATAATAATGAGCTGGCCGATATACTGGGTAATTTTATCAACCGCACATTTACATTCGTATTCAAGCATTTTGAGGGGAAGGTGCCGCAGCTGCATGAGCTTGAGGAGACGGATAACGTGATGCTTAAACTGCTTGAGACTGCCCCTGAACGGATTGGGGCGCTATACGACAGGTTTAAGATTAAGGATGCAGTGCTGGAGAGCATGAATATTGCACGTGCGGCTAACAAGTATTTTAATGATTCGGAACCGTGGAAAACGGTTAAGTCGGAGAGGGAGAAGTGTTCGACGACGCTTAATATCTGTATTCAGACGATTTATACACTTGCGGAGCTATTTTCCCCGGTTATTCCGTTCACAACGGAAAGGTTGTTTAAGATGCTCAATTCCGCTCCGGCTTTATGGTATGGTGCAGGGAAGCATAGTCTGCTTGAAGGGCATGTGCTTAACAAAGCGGAAATACTTTTCCCCAAAATTGAGGATGCAGTTATCGAGAAGGAAGTTAACTCCCTAGCCCTGCCGGCTGAGAATGCGGAGGTGCCGAAGGATGAGCTGGTGACTATTGATGATTTTTCGAAAATCCGGCTAAAGGTTGCGGAGGTTACGGAAGCTTCCGCGGTGCCGAAGAGTGAAAAGCTGCTGAAGCTGAAGATACATCTGGATGGTGAGGAGCGGCAGATTATATCCGGGATAGCAAAGAGTTATACGCCGGAGGAGATGGTGGGAAAGAAGGTGCTTATTGTAGCGAATCTGAAACCGGCTAAGATATTCGGGCATGAGTCGCACGGTATGCTGCTAGCAATAGGGACGGGGAATGACAAGCTGGTGCTGGTTGAAATTAATAAAGATGTGCCCAACGGCGCTATCGCTAAATAATAAACAGAAAGTCAGAAATGAAAAATTTATTTGTATTAATGTTGTTTTTAGTTGTGCAGTTTTCTCAGTTAAACGGACAGAGTTTCATGGAAAAGATAACCCCCGAGCTTAACGGGAAGATGTTAACTTCGGAAGATAATTCCGGGATACTCTGCTGGATTTTCTTTAGCGACAAGGGTCCTTCAACGGAAGGCTTTTTTTCGGCGCCTCAGACGGTGGTGAGTGAAAAGTCTTTGCAGCGACGTGCAAAAGTGCTGCCGGCAGAAGGGCTTATTGCATATGACGATCTGCCGGTTTATGCGGGTTACATTGGACAGCTTGAGGCGTTTGGTGTTTCAGTAAAGCAGAAATCGCGCTGGTTCAACGGTTTATCCGCAGTAATTACAAAGGGGGAGATCAATTCCATTGCTTCTCTTCCTTTCGTAAGCAAGCTTGACATCGTATGGCAGTTGAAAAAGGATTATTCGGCGGTAGAGGATGAAACGGAGGCGGGTTACACTCCGAAGCTTCAGCCGGAGGGGGTATATGCGCTTAATTACGGACCTTCCTTTGAGCAGTTAAATCAGATCAATGTTCCGGCAGTACATAATTTAGGAATTAACGGTGAGGGGGTTTATGTGACTGTGCTGGATGCAGGATTCAGTCTCCTTTCGCATCAGGTATTTGACAGTGTTAAAGTTATTGCCCGCTGGGATTTTGTGAATAATAATGCGGGAGTTGGGGACAGCACGGATATGGGGAGCGGTTCCCACGGTACACAGACTTTTTCGACCATCGGGGGTTACAGGCAGGGGCAGCTGATTGGTCCAGCATACGGGGCTACCTATATACTTGCAAAGACCGAGAATACTGACAGTGAAACTCCGCTTGAGGAGGATAACTGGATTGCCGCGATGGAATGGGCTGACAGTATCGGGACGGATGTTTCCTCCACTTCCCTGGGGTATATTGGCTTTGATTCGCCATACACGAGCTACACGTGGATGTCCATGGACGGGAACACATGCCGGATAACCATTGCCGCTGATCTGGCAGCAGCAAAGGGGATTGTGGTGGTTAACTCTGCGGGCAACGAAGGGTTCCACGAGACGCATAACACCCTTGGTGCGCCTGCTGACGGGGACAGTGTGATTACGATTGGCGGGGTTCGTCCAGCGGGGGACAGGAATTCATTCAGCAGTGTGGGGAATACGGTGGACGGCAGGGTTAAGCCGGATGTAATGGCGCGGGGATCGAGTGTGGTGGTGGCGAGTCCTTCCAATCCCACACAGTATTCTTCGTTTGCAAGCGGAACATCATTCTCCTGTCCGCTAGCCGCTGGGGTGGCGGTGCTGGTGCTGCAGAAGAATCCGAATCTTACGCCCATGCAGGTGCGTGAAGCGCTGCGTATGACGGCAAGTAATTTTGCAAATCCTAACCGCGAGATGGGCTGGGGTATAATCAATGCGATTAATGCGGTTAATTATTTTCCGGTTACTTCCGCTGATGTGTCTCCCCTTTCTCCGGATGGGTTTGAGCTTTCTCAGAATTATCCGAATCCGTTTAATCCATCAACGGTGATTAGTTATCAGTTACCGGTGAGTGGTTTTGTAACGCTAAAGGTATTTGATATGCTGGGGAATGAGGTGGCAACGCTTGTGAATCAGGAAAAGTCCGCAGGTGGTTATGAGATGACTTTTGATGCAGCGGGACTGACGAGCGGGGTTTATTTTTATCACCTGCAGGCAGGAAATTATGTTGAGACAAAGAAGATGTTGCTGGTTAAGTAGGGGGGGAAAAAGGTTGATTTGGTGAGGCGTTGAGATGGCAAAAAAGTCGTAGGTCGGGAAAAAGATAATTCGCCTGCGGCTGTATCCCCCTCTCGAGAGGGGTAACGCATATTTGTATTTTTGGGTTGTCGGGGAATATTGCAATACCGGGAGTTTTTTGGGGTTTCGCTTTTCCCGGAATTACTTTTTTTTGTATTTCCGGTTTACTTTGATTATATTTGTTTTTTGTATTAATATTTATTTGAAATTCAGGAATAGAGTAAAATGAAAAAAGGAATTCATCCAAATTACAGACCCGTAGTGTTTAAAGACTTCTCGTGCGATTTTGCGGTTCTGACAAAATCCACTATAAAAACTACAGATACAATTAAATGGGAAGACGGTAAGGAATACCCGCTGATTAAGCTTGAGATTTCTTCAGGATCACACCCATTCTTCACCGGAAAGCAGAAGTTGCTCGATACTACCGGTCGCGTTGAGAAATTCATGAAAAAATACCAGAAGAAGAGCTGATTTTCTTTTTCCGGACTGCCCGGCGTCTTTCTTCCTTTTTTTACTGCCGGAATTTTTAAAGCTATTGAATTAATTCAATAGCTTTTTTTGTTTTTTAAGTTTTTTTCGGTTATTTTTATACTTTATAATTAGCGTTTTGGAACCGGATGCCTGTCCGGATTTTCTTCTTCTTTTTTTTTACTTAAATAAGCATGTTTTGTGATTTTATACATAATTAATAACGATAATACGGTAAGAACCGAGGAGCATACTATCAAAGACTTATATACGGGAGTCCGGGGAATAGCGGTTAATATCCTCAACCGGGTGGAAAGAACGGATGCTTATCTCGAAAAGCTGCTTGATAATGAACTTAAGCGGAGGGAGGTAACTCCTCAGGATAAAGCCCTGCTGTATGAAATTGTGCACGGAGTGGTGCGGTGGATGGGACGGCTTGACTGGATTCTAAGCGGCTTTTATAAGGGTCAGTTCTCAAAGGCTATCCCTGTGCTTAAAAATGCACTCAGGGTTGCCCTCTATCAGATTCTCTTTCTTGATAAAGTCCCCGAATACGCCGCTGTGAATGAGGCGGTTGAGTTCGTTAAGAAACTGCAAGGGCAGAGGGTTGCGGATATTACTAATGCAGTTCTCCGCAATATTATCAAGAGTAAGAATTCCATCCGTTATCCCTCGCCGGATGATGACCTGATTGGTTACCTGGCAGCTTATTACTCACATCCCTCCTGGCTGATTAAACGCTGGCTTACCCGCTACGGCAGGGAGGATACGGAGCGACTGATGAATGCTAATAATGAAAGACCGCTGCTTACTCTGCGGGCAAACAAACTCAAAATTAATGAACTCGAGTTCCAGTCCCTGCTGCAGTCGGTTAACCTGAAGTATGTACGCGGTAATTACCTGAATGACTTTTTCAAACTGCAAAATCTTACGAACATTGCCAACTGGCAATACTTTTTAGACGGTTATTTCTCAATCCAGGATGAGAGCACGGGGCTTTCGGTGAGGCTTCTGGATCCAAAGCCGGAAATGAGAGTGCTTGACATGTGTGCTGCACCGGGGGGAAAAACCTCCTACATTGCAGACATAATGAACAACACCGGAGAGATAGTTGCGCTTGATAAATTTGAAGTCAGGATTGACACCCTAAGGAAAATGCTGGAAAGGATGCAGATAACCTGTGTGAAACCGGAGGCGGCGGATGCGCTTGAGTACCAAACCGATACGCTGTTTGACCGGGTTATTGCCGACGTCCCCTGTTCGGGACTTGGCACGCTTTCTAAAAAGCCGGACATAAAATGGAAGAAAGAATTGCTTGACGTCCGGAAAGTATCCGATTTACAGTACCGTCTGCTTGAAAAAGCATCGTCACTTGTAAAGCCCGGCGGTGTGGTGGTTTACAGCACCTGCACACTGGAACCGGAGGAAAATTTTGATGTGGTTAAGCGTTTCCTTTCTGCTCATCCGGAATTCAGACCCGACTCCCCCGATCCTTTTGTTAACCGGGATCTGATAACAAAGGACAACTGCGTTCAGTCGCTTCCGCACAAGCATAAAATGGACGGGGCTTTCGCCGCCAGATTATTAAAAATCTCCGAGACTTAGGCAAACCTATGGAGAATTCTGCTTTGATGTTTAACAAACTAGCCGGGGAATTAAAAACACAAAGGGAATCTCTTGGTCTGACGCTTGAACAGATTGCCTCGCGTATAAGAATAGATATTAAATTTCTGAAGGCTATGGAAAAGGGGGACTTTGCATTCCTGCCGGAACTATACATCAAAGCATACCTTAAAGAATTTGCCTCCATACTGGAACTTGACAAAGAACTGATACTGAAGAAATACGTTGCTGCAAAAGAGGGGAAAGAATATACACCGGAAGCGCTTACTCCGGAACCCGAAGTTCAACCCGAGCCGCAGCGGAGTTTCACTGATACGGAAAGACCTGTCGCACCGGTTAACGGATTTGCGCCCAAACCCTTAAAGAGTAATTTTTATATATACATCCTGCTTAGTTTTGTTGGGGTAGCGGCAATTGTTTATATCCTGGTCACCGGCAGCGAGCCGGAGGAGATTATCAGGGAAACGCCTTATGAGGATATACTGGAGGAAAACAAAAGCCGTTATGAGGAATCCTTCCCGGAGGAAGCGGGTTACGACAGTCTGACTCTTGCTTTCACCGCCTCCGATTCATGCTGGATCAAGGTTGTGCTAGACGAGGCAATTCCGAAAGAATATTTCCTGCACCCCAAAGGGGAACTCACAATCAAAGCCGCCACTTCGTTCAATATGGTGCTTGGGAATTACCGCTCGGTAAAACTAACGCTTAACGGAAACCCGCTTTCCATTGAAAATCAGAAAACCAATGTGGCGCGGATTACCATAGACAAAGAGGGAGTCCGTCCCCTGGTATTCGATTAACTACTATCCGGTAAGTATATGCATCAAGAAATTATTAACAAAGCCGAACAACTAAAAAAAGAAATTGCCGAACATGAGTACAAGTATTATGTTCTAGCGGAGCCGGCAATATCGGATTACGAATTCGATATGCTGGTCAAGGAACTTGAAAAGCTCGAATCGGAATATCCGGCGCTAATAACCCCGGATTCCCCCACCCGGCGTATCGGGAAGGATCTGATAAAAGATTCAAAGCAACTCCCACACCGTTATCCGATGCTCTCTCTGTCCAATATTTACACCCGGGAGGAGCTGTATGAGTTTGACAGACGCGCGAAAGAACTGCTTGGAAGCAGCGGGGATATAGAGTACGTAGTGGAGTATAAGATTGACGGTGCTTCAGTGAATCTTTTATACGAAGCCGGTAAACTAACCTATGCCCTATCCAGGGGGGACGGTACCATTGGGGAGGACATAACCCATAACATAAAAACGCTCCGTTCACTGCCGCTGAAACTGAGGAACTACACCGGCAAGGAGGACTTCCTGAAAAGCTTTGAAGTAAGAGGAGAGGTATATATGGAGATTGCCGACTTCCGGAAGCTGAATGAAGAGCGGGAAGAAGCCGGCGAAAAACTTTTTGCAAATCCAAGGAATGCTACTGCCGGAACCATTAAACTACAGAATCCCGCAGTTGTAGCCGGGCGACCTTTAAAAATATTCGTCTATTCCCTGCTTAGCGACACGCTAAAACTTCAGACGCACTATGAAAATCTTATCCTGCTGAAAGAGCTTGGTTTCCGGGTAAACCGGGGCTACACGCTGTGCAGGAATATTCAGGAGGCAATGGAAACCTGTGACCGGCTTGAAGCGGAAAGGGATGCCCTGGCATATGAAGTTGACGGTGCGGTTGTGAAAGTGAATTCCATTCCCTTCCAGAAGGAACTTGGCAATATCGCCAAAGCACCGAGGTGGGCAGTGGCTTATAAATTCAAGGCGAAACAGACCACGACAAAGATACTGGGAATAACCTGGCAAGTCGGAAGGACCGGAACACTTACGCCGGTGGCGGAGCTGGATCCGGTATTCCTTGCCGGTTCCACCATCAGCCGCGCCACGCTGCATAACCTTGATGAAATAAGAAGAAAAGATATAAGGACGGGGGACACAGTATTTATCGAAAAAGGGGGGGATGTAATTCCCAAGGTAGTTTCGGTAGTACTTTCCGAACGAGCTGATACTTCCCTGCCGGAAGCGCATCCTGCAAATTGTCCCGAATGCGGAAGCAGGCTCTATCATCCTGAAAACGAGGTTAGCTTCTACTGTCCGAACTCCGAATGTCCCGCACAGATACGCGGGCGGCTGGAGCACTTCGCATCCAGAGTCGCCATGGATATTGAGGGGCTGGGGGAAGCGCTTATTGATCTTTTTGTAACCCGCGGTTATCTTGAGCACATACAGGATATTTATTCACTGCAGACGCACAGGGATGAACTTATAAGGATTGACAGACTTGGCGAGAAAAGCATTGAGAATCTTTTAGCGGCAATAGAGAAGAGCAAGTCCAATCCGTTTCATAAAGTCCTGTTTGCACTAGGGATACGGCTTGTGGGGGCGGGGGTTGCCAAAAAACTGGCGGAGCATTTCGGCGATATCGACAAGCTTATAGCTGCGGAGGAGGAGGAGCTTAATTCAGTTTTCGAAATAGGTCCGGGGATAAGCAGCAGCATAATCCGCTACTTTTCGGAAGAGAAAAACAGACTAATGATAGAGGCACTTAAAGCAGCGGGTCTGAATTTTACTTCGGTAAAAAAGACATCCGATGTGCCGGCGGATAATTTCTTTTATAATAAAGCATTTGTGCTGACCGGAACGCTTAGCTCATTCACGCGGGAAGAGGCAAAGGCGCGAATTGAGAAACTGGGGGGCAAGGTGGTCAGTTCGCTAAGTAAAAAAACCGATTATCTGGTAGTTGGAGAGTCCCCCGGTTCGAAACTTGCCAAGGCTAAAGAGCTTAAAGTTGAGATACTTGATGAAGACGGATTTATTAAACTTATCGGAAAACCATTATGAATAATTTTCTCAGGCACCTGTTCGTCAGATTACTCGCAAGGAACGGCCACACAACCGTAATAGACACCCGTTCCACGGAGCAGGTAAATTCTGTATTTATTATTTTCCCGGAAAATGAGGAAGATGTAAAGAACTCCGTTTCCATAATAACGGATCTGGTTGCCCGCAAAAAAAAGATCACCGTGCTTATTCACGGCGAGTTCGTCCGGTTCATCCCGAATTCATATGCCCTGATGATCAAGGAATATTTTCCAAAGGATAAATTATTCGGTGAGATTCCCAAGCAGAACATCAAGAACCTCATCAATAGTCAGGAGGCAGACCTTCTGCTAAACCTTAACAGAAATGATGAAATATTTACGCTCCTGTGTACTTCCCTGGTTTCCGCGCCAGTAAAATTCGGATTCAGAAAGGAATTTTCCGACAGGTTTTTTAATCTTCAGTTTGCTTCTAATTCATCAGATTCTTATAATTCATTCAGCAATTTTAAAAGTTACTTATATAAACTAATAAAACTATGAACTATAATATCGCAGACAATAACGGAATAAAGATTTTTTACTTCAACGAAATAAAACTGGACACAAGCTGCTCGGGGCTGTTAAAAGCGGAACTTACCAGTCTGATAAGCAACGGCGACTTCAGGGATCTTATAGTTGATCTCAGTAAAATCGAGATATGCGACAGTTCCGGTTTAAGCGTTTTGCTTGTTGCCAACCGGCTTATTTCCGCAAAAGAAGGGAACCTGGTATTCGTAACCGGATCACCAAAAATGATCCAGCTGATTCAGATAACCAGGCTTAACAAGGTACTAACTATTGCCGGCTCCGTTGAGGAAGCCATATTATTAATTAAAGAAAAATAATCCAATTACAGAAGGTATTCAATGGGACAATACACAGTAGACTATATTATTATCGCGGCATATCTGATAGGTATTGCGTTATGGGGAGTATTTTCGGGGGGGAAACAAAAATCAATGAAGGACTATTTCCTCGGGTCGGACGTGGTTCCCTGGTGGGCAGTCTGTTTTTCAATAGTAGCCGCCGAAACAAGCACGCTAACATTTATTTCGATACCCGGACTGGCATACGCGACCAACCTTAACTTCCTTCAGGTTACCGTAGGGTACCTGATAGGCAGGATTGCGATTTCCTACCTGCTGCTCCCCTCTTATTTCAAAGGGGAACTGACTACTGCTTACTCTTTCCTTGAGCAACGATTCGGAAAAAAGACCCGGTCGTTTGCCTCTATAGTGTTCCTATTTACCCGGGTTGCGGCAGACGGAGTAAGACTTTTTGCCACTGCCATACCGCTTAAACTCATGCTTGATATAAGCTACCCCGCTGCAATTGCGATAATTGCCGTCTTCACGCTTGTGTACACCTATACCGGCGGGGTTAAAGGAGTGATCTGGGTTGACATGGTGCAGATGTTCGTTTATTTAGGCGGGGCAATAATCTCGGGAATTTTCCTGCTGAACCTTCTGCCGGAGGGGTGGACCTCGGTGCTTAGTGCGGCAGGTCCGGAAAACAAGTTTAACATTATCAACTTCGGATTTGAGAATGGATTATCGGGATTTTTCTCGAAGCCCTACACCCTTTTTGCAGGCTTACTAGGCGGTGCGTTCCTCTCAATGGCTTCGCATGGAACTGATCAGTTGATAGTACAGCGTCTGCTTGCAACAAAGTCGCTTAACAGCGGCAGGAAAGCGATAATTGGAAGCGGAGTGATTGTAATAATCCAGTTCATTGTTTTTATGGTCGTTGGAGTTTGTCTTTACGCCTATTACGGAGCCACACAGTTTAAGTCGGATGAAATATTCCCGAAATTCATTATAGAAGTGCTGCCAAGCGGAGTAACCGGGATAATAATAGCGGGGCTTTTTGCGGCGGCGATGTCCACGCTGGCAGGTTCAATAAGCTCACTATCCTCCTCTGCGATGATGGATCTATACCTCCCGTTCACAAAGAAGCAGCTGACCGAGGAGCAGAAATTAAAAACCTCAAGATACCTGACGATATTCTGGGCTGTTATGCTCGTTTTTTCGGCGATTATTTTTATGGAATCCCCGCAGGCGGTTGTTGAACTGGCGCTTAGTATTGCCTCGTTTACTTATGGAGGTTTGCTGGGTACATTCCTTTTAGGACTGATAGTTAAAAACGCAAAGCAGGAGGATGCCCTGGCTGCTTTTGTTGCCGGAATCTTTGTAATGATAGCGGTGATCTCTCTGAAGCTGGTTGCGTGGACCTGGTTCACAATGGTAGGTGTGGCCACAACTTTGCTGATAGGCTACATACTTACGAAAATCAGCAGGAATGAATAGTTTATACTCTTTATATTGGAAGGACTACGATGGAATTTTTTGATTATCTGATTATTGTTGGTTATTTCCTTTTTACGATTGTAATAGCGATATATTATTATAAACGGGCAGGCAAAAGCACAAGCGAGTTTTTCCTTTCGGGAAGGAATCTGCCCTGGTACCTTGCAGGTCTTTCAATGGTGGCAACAACCTTTGCTGCCGACACTCCGCTAGCGGTGACCGAGTTAGTGGCAAAGAACGGAATATCCGGGAACTGGGTTTGGTGGAATTTTGTGTTTGGCGGTTTGCTTACTGTATTTTTCTTTGCAAGGCTCTGGCGGCGTGCCGGAATAATGACGGAAGTAGAGTTTGCAGAGATACGCTACTCAGGCAAGCCTGCCCGCTTCCTGCGGGGCTTCAGAGCGATTTATCTGGGGCTCTTTATGAACGTGATAATTATGGGATGGGTTAATAAAGCAATGACCTCGGTGCTTAAAGGAATTTTTGGAGTGCCCGAGGAAGTAGTTATTTATTATGTCTTTGCGTGCATGCTGCTGGTTGCAATTTATTCAGCAATCTCCGGACTGTGGGGGGTAGTAGTTACAGATGCTTTCCAGTTCATTATCGCGATGTTCGGCTGTATAATGCTAGCGATAATAGTGGTTAACTCACCACAGATCGGAGGCGTTGCAGGACTGCAGGAAAAGCTGCCATCGTTCACATTCAATTTCTTTCCAGTAATTACTGATGAGGTGAGCATTGGAGGAGCGTTTGCGTTAACGGTAACCTCGTTTATAGCATTTATCGGTATTCAGTGGTGGGCAAGCTGGTATCCGGGAGCGGAACCGGGGGGGGGCGGCTACGTTGCCCAGAGAATGATGTCCGCAAAGAACGAGAAGCACTCCCTGTTCGCAACACTCTTTTTTCAGGTAGCACATTACGGACTACGACCCTGGCCATGGATAATAGTCGGGCTATGTGCGCTGGTGCTTTATCCCAACCTGTCAACAGCAGACAAAGGGATGGGGTATATTTATGCTATTAACGATTTTCTTCCGGTTGGACTTAAGGGACTGCTTGTAGCAGCATTTTTTGCCGCATATATGAGCACTATCGCAACGCAGCTAAACTGGGGAACAAGTTATTTAATAAACGATTTTTACAAAAGGTTTCTGAATCCGGACAAGACTGAAAAAACATACGTACGAGCATCCCGAATAATGACTGTAGCGCTGATGATAATCTCCGTATTCGTAACCCTTTTCATTTCGAGGATTTCGGGAGCGTGGGAGTTTATTTTGGAGTGCGGAGCGGGAGTCGGTTTGGTGCTAATACTCCGCTGGTTCTGGTGGAGGATCAACGCATGGTCTGAGATCTCTGCAATGATCACTCCCTTTGTGATTTATCCCTTTGTAAAATATGCGGGAATCATATTCCCCGATACACTTTTCTTCCTGGTAGGAGGAACAACCGTGGTTTGGCTTGTGGTTACTTTTCTGACCAAACCTACAGACGAAAAAACCTTAATGGATTTCTATACAAGAATATATCCCGGCGGAGTCCTTTGGAAAAAAATCTCGGATAAGTTGCCAAATGTAAAAAGTGACACCGGTTTCTTCAAAATGTTCGTAAACTGGTTTTTTGGAGTTGTACTTGTTTATTCATTGTTATTTGGGATAGGATACCTTATTTTTGGAAGTTACATAAATGCGGTTATTGCTCTGATTGCGGCTTCCGTGTCGGTGGTGGTAATCTACAGAAATTTGGCAAGTTCGGAAATCCGAATTAATTAAACTACTTTATGGTTGATAAAAATATATTAAAAAATATAAAACTGGTTGTTCTTGATCTTGACGGGACGCTGCTTAACGATCGGGGTGAGATCGGCTCCGAAAGTCTGAAACTGATTGCGCGTCTGAAACAGGAGGGGGTAAAGTTTACCATTGCGAGCGGCAGACTCCATTCCTCGATAATGGATTATGCAAAGCAAATGAATCTTGACATCCCGCTTATTTCGCTGGACGGCTCGCTGATAAAAAGCAATTCCACCGGAAAAATTTTCTTTGAATCTTTTATACCTCAGAAGAAAGCCATCAAAGCCCTGAATTATGCAAACCGGTATCTTTCCTTAGTTGCTTTCTGCCATGAGAATGCGATCTATTATACCGAACACAACGAAAACATTTTTTCGATAATTGAGAAATACGGAGCTGCCTTTGTGCAGGTAGAGGATTATATCCCCTATTCAAAGAAATGTCTGGAAATCGTTTTAGCCAGCGACAGCCGGGAAAACCTAAGCGAGATAAATGAACGGCTAAATTTTCCATATACTTTCGGGCTATACACCAATCTGTTCAAATCGCATTCTTCCCCGGGGGTTTACTGCCTTGAGATAAGAAAAGCAGGTTCCTCGAAAGCAAAAGCCCTGTTCCGTCTGATTAGAAAAATGGGAGTAAAAATATCGGAGACGGCAGTTATCGGGGACTGGTATAACGACAAGTCACTCTTTGAAACAAAAGCGCTGAAAGTTGCTCCCGCAAATGCAGTTGCGGAAATCCGGTACGCCGCACAGATTAAGACAATGCGCACAAATAATGAAGATGCCGTTGCAGAATTTCTGCAGATGCTGATTTCGGCAAGGAACGGAAGTTAAAGATGACCACCGAGAAACTCATGACTGCCCGGAGGATTAAAGCACTTATCTACCTTATGACCATTGTGCTTATTGTAATGATGTTTCCCCGGGGAGAATCGATAGAGACGGAAGTCAATATCGGTACGGTCTGGATAAAGGACGATCTGATTGCCCCCTTCAGTTTCCCGGTTTATAAAAACTCCGCATCATATAAAAAAGAAGTTGAACGGGCACAGTCAAGCGTGATTCCGATTTTTATCAAACGAAATGAAGTGCCTGTACTCAGCATTGATTCGCTGAAGAGATTTAATCAGTTCCTGCTTGGAATACTGGATGACGGAACTTCCGGTAATTCCCCGCAGGTGTTTAACCCCACTTTCCTCTCGAGGGAAACATTTCTCTATTTTAAGGAATTGAGAGGAAACGAAACAAGAAGAGGGCGGAGAGGACCACTCTCCCTGAACGATATTTTCTTCAAGGTTGAGAGTTTCCTGAAGCAGATTTATACTATAGGTGTGTTAAGCATTCCCGAAACTCAGCTTAACCGGGACAGCATAGCCCTGAGAATCGGGAACATTGACCAGATAGAACTGAAATCCCAATTCTACGATACAAAAAACGCTATTGAACCTTTGAGAAACCAGCTGCGGACGTATGACCTCGAGGATGAAAAGCGCGGATTTATACTTGAATACGCCCGGCATTTTATTTTCCCGAATATGGTTTATAACAAAACCGCTACCGAGCAGGAACGTGAGCTAGCTAAAAACAAGGTTTCAAAGTATCTGGGCATCGTGAATGAAAACGAGAGGATAATAGCAAAGCACGACAGGATTACTTCCGAAAGCAAACAAAAAATTGATTCCTTCAGAATTGCAAAAGGGGAAACAATTGGCGCAGAGGGGATTATACTTCAGAACATCGGGAAGTTTTTACATATAGCATTTCTGATTCTTTTGCTGGGTATTTATTTACATCATTTCAGACCAAAAGTTTTTGGCAACAACCTAAAGCTAACCATTTTTGCGATTTTATTTATCTGGATTTCTTTTGTCACTTATCTTATTAACATAATCAATGTGAACGATGCTGTCCGGCTTCTGATATTTATTCCGGTTGTTTCCATGTTGCTTACAATTCTTTTTGATTCCAGAATCGGCTTTTACAGTACAGTAATTATATCACTGGTTACCGGAGCGCTTCGCGGGAATGATTATGCTTTTGTGGTTATGAATATTGTAGCCGGGGCTTTCTCGGTTTACACAGTACGTGACATAAAGAATCGCTCCCATATTTTCAAGTCTTTTACATACATACTCCTCGGTTATGTTGTGACAATTCTGGCTTTTGCCTTTGAAAGATATGATTCGTATGACAAGATACTTTTAGAATCAGCTTTTGCAGTATCAAATGCGCTCCTAAGCCCTGTGCTTACTTTTGGGCTATTAATATTCTTTGAACGTTTCTTCAGAATCACAACCGACCTGACCCTGCTTGAACTAACTAACTTTGACCGACCCCTGTTAAGGGATCTGGCGCGAAAGGCGCCGGGGACATTCAGTCACTCAATCACGATGGGAACACTTGCAGAATCTGCTGCGGAGGCAATCGGGGCTAATGCATTACTGGCGAGGGTCGGAGCATATTATCATGATATCGGAAAAACAATAACCCCGCAATACTTTGTTGAAAATCAGCTGAATAATTCCAATCCACACGAGGATATCCTTCCGAAGGAAAGTGTGAACGTACTGATCGGACATATCGAAAAAGGAATGGAACTGGCTAAAGAAAACTCACTCCCGCCGGAGATAATAAACTTTATACCGATGCATCATGGTACAACCATAATCACATATTTCTATGACAAGGCACAACAGCTATACGGGGAGGCTGATGAGAATGACTACCGTTATCTGGGACCGAAACCGGACAGTAAAGAAACCGCCATTGTAATGATTGCTGATGCGTGTGAATCCGCAGTACGGGCTATGGAGAAACCGGACCCCGAAAAGATTGAAAACCTGGTTAATAATCTTATAGACAGGCGGATTGCGGATGGTCAGCTCGATGATTCGAATCTCACTCTGAAGGATATCAGAAAAATCAGGGAGACTTTTATCGGATTTCTAGTAGGTCAACGTCACAAAAGGATCAGATACCCCCAACAGGATGAGTTAGAGAAGAAAGATTGAGCGACCCAGAAAACAATCTGACTCCCTTTCTGAAAGACTATCTCTCATCCCTGAAAGTTGAAAAGAACTTATCGGATAACACTATTAATTCTTACAGGACCGACCTGACTTTGTGCATTGAATTCCTTTCCGACTCGGGAATACGGGATTTAAGTACTGTAACAACGGCAGACTTACGGGCTTTTTTCAAGCAGCTTTCGTCCTCCGGATTATCTGCCACCTCCGTGGCACGTTATTTTTCCTCAGTGAAAGGATTTTTCATACATTTGCTTTTGCAGGATTATATCCGAATAAATCCGATGGACAAACTCAATCCACCTAAACTACCAAACCGGATTCCTGTAGTGATGACTCTTCCGGAGGTTAATGCGATCCTCGCGATCCCCGATACTGAAGATACTTTCGGTCTGAGAAACCGAACTATGCTTGAGGTTTTTTATGCCTGCGGACTAAGGATTTCCGAGCTAATCAACATCAAGCTTTCAGATTGTTTTCTTGAAGATGGAATAATAAGAGTGCTGGGTAAGGGAAACAAGGAACGCCTTGTCCCGATTGGTTCTGAAGCAATAAAATATATAGAGCAGTATCTGGTAAAAAGCAGACCCAGTCTTGAAAAAAAAGGGAAGAGTCTTTCTTTCCTGTTCCTAAGTAACCGGGGTACCAAGTTATCCAGGATGGGGATCTGGAAAATCCTTCGCAAGTGTGTTGAGGAAGCCCAAATTAATAAGGATATCCATCCCCATACATTCCGGCATACTTTTGCAACTCATCTGATAGAGGGGGGGGCTGATTTGAGAGCTGTACAGGAAATGCTTGGGCATGCGGATATTTCCACTACTCAGATTTACACACATATTGACCCCGAATTCATTAAGCAGGAGCATAAAATGTATCATCCAAGGGGCTGAATAATCTTCTTTAATTTTTTGATATTTATTGATAACTTAACAGTACATTTTTTTCTTAATTAAGCAAATTGCGTGAAAACATACTTTAGATTACTGACCTACATAAAACCATACTGGAAACACCTGAGCCTGTCAATTATATGCACGATACTCTATGCCCTGCTCAACGGAGTTTCTGTTTATCTCTCCATTCCCCTGCTTGATTCCTTGTTTCAGGAGTCGGGTTCCCAAAAGGAGGTTGTATCCTCAATACCTTCAACCGGAGATAGCTTTATTCCGGGTTTTCTGAAGGATACCATAGATTCAGTATCGGAACAGTTCAATGCTTTTCTTTTTTCTGGCACTCAACTCGATACCCTGTTGCGGATATGTTTGATAGTACTTATTGCTTTCATGCTGAAAAACATTTTCGGCTATCTGCAATCCTATTTCCTTGCGTATGTGGAACAGGGGGTTATGAAAGATCTGCGCAACCAGGCGTACATGCATCTGCACAAACTGCCGATGAGCTATTTCAAGAATGAGCGCGTTGGTAATCTGATTTCCCGCCTTACCAATGATGTAGCGGTTGTGCTTTCGAGTGTTTCAGTCACATTTTTCAATATGATACGTGAACCCCTTTCGATACTTGTTTTCCTTGGCATCGCTCTCTCAATTTCCTGGAAGATGACAATATTCGCACTTCTGATACTCCCCTTTTCTATGATCGTTATCGGTTGGATTGGTATTAAACTAAGGACCGTCAGCACTTACATTCAGGAAAAAATGGCTGATATAACAAGCGTTATACAGGAGACTATTTCGGGGGTTAAAGTCGTGAAAGCATTCAGCATGGAGGAATTTGAGAATAAGAAATTCCATAAGGAGACAAACAAGTTTTTCAGATTGAATTTACGCATCACCAGGATTCGGAATTTTTCTTCCCCGATAACAGAAATTTTAAGCGTGATAATCGGGGTGATAATTATCTATTACGGGGGACAACTTGTGCTGGTTGATAAATCACTGAAGGCAAGTGAGTTTCTTGGATTCCTTTTCGCAATTTTTCAACTTATGCCACCGATAAAAGAATTAAGCAGTGTTAACAACAGGATTCAGGAATCCTCGGCCGCAGGTGACAGGATTTTCGAAATCATCGATACAAAACCGGAAATAAAGGATGTCGAGAATCCATTAAGCATTACGAATTTTAATAAAAACATTGTTTTTGAGAATGTTTCTTTCCACTATGATGATTCCGACGAGTTGATATTGAAGAATATCTCCTTCGAAGTAAAGAAGGGGGAGGTTGTGGCGTTCGTTGGTCCGAGTGGTGCAGGAAAGTCAACGCTGATTGACCTGCTCCCCCGCTTCTTTGATCCTTCATCAGGGAAAATAGTGATTGACGGAAATGACATTAAGGAGATAAAAATTGAGGACCTCAGGAAACTAATGGGTATAGTTACTCAAGAGACAATTCTCTTTAATGAATCAATAAAAAACAATATTGCATACGGGCTGGAGGAATTTCCGCTGGATGCAGTTATCGAAGCAGCTAAAACAGCAAATGCTCACGGTTTTATAACCGAAACTACGGATGGTTATAATACGATTATTGGTGAAAGAGGTTTGAAATTATCAGGGGGACAAAGACAGCGTCTATCAATCGCACGTGCTTTGCTGAAAGATCCACAGATTATGATTTTTGACGAGGCAACCTCGTCTCTGGATAATGAATCGGAAATTCTTGTGCAGGAAGCAATTGAAAGACTAATGACAAACCGTACAACCTTTGTAATTGCACACAGATTAAGCACTATCCGTAACGCTACAAAAATCATTGTGATTGACGAAGGGAAAATAGTCCAGACCGGCACGCATGACGAATTAATAACCGATGAAAAAGGACTGTACCGGAAGTTTTATGAAATGCAGTTCAGGGGTTAGTTATGGAAAACGCAAAAACTGAAAAGGCTTTTGATATTATTATTACTGTTCTATACTCTCTTTTCCTGCTTTCGCTGACTAATTCCATATTCATAAATCAGATTGGCTATTTTGGAGCGCTGACCTTTATACTTATAAAGTTTTTTGTTGTTAAAAAGAATCCATTCGTGAAAACCGGACTTGAGTTTGCTTTTCTGTTCTTTATTGTTGCCATGATTTTTTCAACACTCTTTTCAGCAGATACAGGTTCTTCCTTCCAGAATTTTCTGAAAAGAGTATTGTTGATACCGGTACTTTACGCAACTCTTGTTTTTTGTTCTGATGGAAAGAAAATAAAGTACGCAGCCTATTTCTTTCTGGGTTTTGCGACAATAAGTCTTATCATATATGTAATTTTTGCGGTCGAACATTATTTATCTAACCTCTACGGAGTCCAGCAATCGGGTCCGGGATTGTTTCACTACCCAATTACCACAAGTGAGATAATAAGTTTTGTGGTGGTGATATTTTTCGCTTTCCTGATAAATGAAAAAGGAAATCTGAAGAAGCGGCTTCTTTACTTTGCTCTCTTTGGTCTTTCGGCCATAGCTCTGATAGCCACATACAAGCGTACGGGATGGATTGGCGCATTTGCAGGAATAATATTCATAATTATTCTGAACCGCAAGTACCTATATTTAGCGGTTTTATCAGTTGTCATCATACTTGCTTTTCTACTGGACACTTCTTCAAGCAGAGTAATAGTGCTCGATCTCAAAGACCCTGTTTCTCCGTATCAAGTATTTGAGACTGAAGGGAGGGCTCAGTCCATACTCCCTCATAATAACTACGGTAAGGACTTTCTACTGAGTGATTATGAGAACGGGTTGGTGGAATACAACAACTTAAAAGCAGTCAGCAAGTCTAAGTTTCCGGCACCCGTGAATGAGTCGTTCAAAATAAACGATTCCCTCGGATTGACTTATCTGGCGGACACAAGATTCTTTTTACATGAATTAAATAATAATTCAAAAGAAAACCGGAAAGAACCGGTAAAACTTGAAGAATTTATATCTCCCGGTTATACGGTGGATTATAAGCTTTTCGAAAACAGTCTTGCTGTTCTGGATAAGGACAGCGGACTGACGGTATTTCCGGATATTTCCAATAAATCAGAAATCCACCGCACTCTGCTGGATGAGGAGTATATGCGGATGGGCCTTGACTCGATGAGGATTGTTCTGCTCGCTCCCGGTAAGAGTGTTTTTATCCTGACAATTCACGAGACCTCTGCGAAGATTCCTGTTACTTCCGATTTCATTTTTTTGAAAGATAACATACTTTATCTTTCAAACAGCGATGGATTGAAAACTTATTCGATTTTCAACTGTTCGATTATCCCGACAGATAGCAGCAAAACAATAAGAAACATAAGATACGCTACATTTAATGAACGTTTTATTTTCTTTGCTGATGGTGCAGGAAAACTGTTCTCGATTGCCAGAAGAAATGATGGAATAATTAAACCCGGCTTTGAAGTGAGTTTATTAGAACCAATCAATTCTTTAGCAGCAAACGACTCATACGTCTTTCTTACTTCACAAAAGCAAAGCCGCTTAAGAAGCATATTTGACCCATACAATATTTCCAATGCGACACGTTTACAGCTGTGGAATGCAGGCTTGAAAATGTTGGCTGATCATCCACTTTTTGGTGTCGGAGATATTGATCTTGCCAATTTGTACAAACAGTATAAAAATTATTATGACAAGGAGATACAGGGTCATCTTCACAACAACTTTTTTCATATACTGGCAATATTCGGAATCATCGGTTTTTTAACTTTTATATATATGATGCTACGAATAATCGTACTGAATTATCGAACTTACAAGCAAGCCGGCAATACCGAGTTTTATTCTTCCCTGTCTTTGGGGATTAATGGTTCATTCATAGCTTTTCTTGTTTCAGGTTTTACAGAGTGGAATTTCGGAGACCATGAGATAATTACGATGGTTTGGTTCCTGACAGGACTCAACATTGCCATAGCAAAACTGCTTTCGCTTCAGAGCGCAAAGAATAATAATTCCGAGAATTAAAATATTATGAATGCAGCAGTTTTTTTAGATCGTGACGGAACAATTATAAAGGATAAAGGTTATATAAATTCAGTTTCCGATGTTGAGTTTTACGACTTTACTTTTTCATCTTTGAGAACTCTTGCAAGTTATTTTAAGCTATTTATAGTCACCAATCAGGCAGGAATTGCACAGGGATTAATTAGTTTTGAGCAGCTGGAAGCAATACACGACTTCATTTTAGACAAGTTGAGGAATGAAGGAATAAAAATCGAGAAAATCTACACCTGCCCTCATTCTGCTGAGGATAAATGTGGGTGCAGAAAACCTGAGATAAAATCAGTTATTGATGCGACAAAAGAATTTAACATAGATCTCCAGCGTTCCTATGTAATAGGGGATCACTTGTCGGATGCACTACTTGGAGTGAATTCCGGAGCCAGAGGAATTTACGTTTTGACCGGTCATGGCATGAAGCATCGCAAGCATATTACAGCCGAGACAGAAAGACGAATAATTATTACAAAAAGTCTTAAATTTGCAGTAGAAAAAATTATAAAAGAAATAAGAAAAAAATAATATGAAGAAAAAACTATTAATAAGGGATTTAACTTTAAGAGACGGTCAACAATCACAATTTGCAACGAGAATGACTCAAAGTCAGATAGACCGCGTTCTTCCATTTTACAAGGATGCCAATTTTTATGCAATGGAAGTATGGGGGGGAGCCATTCCCGATTCTGTCATGCGTTTTTTAAATGAGGATCCATGGGAAAGACTAGAAAAGATTAAAGAAATAACAGGGACCACATCCAAACTTGCCGCCTTAAGCCGGGGAAGAAATTTATTTGGGTATAATCCATATCCAGATTCGGTCATCAAAGGTTTTTGTAAGAACTCAGTTCAAAGCGGTCTTGATATAATGCGTATTTTTGATGCGTTAAATGATGTTGAGAATATGAAATCAACAATAAAATTTATCAAAGAATCCGGCGGGCTAGTGGATTGTGCAGTTTGTTATACAGTTGATCCTCATTTCAGTTTATTAAAGAAAGTAAAATCAGTAATTGGTGGAAAGAGAATTCCGAAAGAGATTTTTACGATAGAGTATTTTATCAAGAAAGCTGAGTTACTTGAGAAACTTGGTGCGGATATGATAACCATAAAAGATATGGCGGGATTAATTACTCCAGAAGTTGCGGGGCCATTGGTTTCGGCTTTAAAAAGGAAATTGAAAATACCTCTTGATATACACACACACTGCACGCCGGGATTTGGATTAGCGTCTGTTCTTGTGTCAATGGTAAAGGGAGCGGATATAGTTGATACTGTACTCATGCCATTTGCCGGCGGTCCTGCAGCTCCTGCATTTGAATTAGTTCAGTTATTCGCAAGCAGACTTGGAATGGAAACAAACGTAAATCCGGAATCAGTACAAAAAATATCAATTCAACTTAAGGAGATCCGGAAAGAACTTGATAAATATGATGAGTTGAAAATTTTCCCCAAGGATTTTAATATTTTCAAGGATAAACTTCCGAAGACGATTGAAAAAGCATTTGAGGATGCTATCGAGTATGCACAGAAAGATGATTATGATAACGTGCTTCTAACAACCCAAAAAATTGAAAAATACTTCAACTTCCCCGAACCCGATTTAGCAGTCAAAGAAGCACAAATTCCCGGTGGCATGTATACAAATATCACTGCACAATTAAAACAAGCCAAACTGGATCACCTGTTTGACAGGGTACTGGAAGTGATCCCGCAAGTCCGTCTTGATGCAGGGCTTCCCCCTCTTGTCACACCTACATCACAGATAGTCGGGGTACAAGCAGTAAACTGTGTAATGGATGAAGTAAAGGAACAACCATTTTATACTACCAAAACAGCCCAGTATGTAAATCTTGTAAAGGGGACTTATGGGAAGACTCCTATTCCTGTTGATCCGGAATTCAGGAAAGCATTAACCGGTTCCAAGAAAGAGGTGCCATATGACACAAATTCATACATTCCACAGGAAAATCCGGTAATCCCAGAATATGGAGAGGTAAAATTAGCTAAGACAGAAAAGGAAGTATTACTGCTTGAATTATTTCCAATGGTTGCGAAAGACTTTCTCCGAAAAAGGAGGGAGAAGGAGTATATTGATACAATTGTTGCAGAACAACAAAGAATATTTGAAAAAATCCAGCGTGAGAAGCAAGAATACGAAGCGCTTGATCCAAAAAAGAAAAATGAGATTTTATTGGAAGGTCTATATAGCGATTGGTATTAATTAATAGGAGGTAAAATGAAAACATTCATTCTTCTAACAAAGTTATCGCCGGAGGTATCAAAACAAATCAAGTACCGAAGTTCGATAGGCAGAGCCTGGCTGGATCAGGTAAAGGAAAAATGTCCGGAGGTAAAATTCCTAAGTCATTACGCATTATTGGGTGAGTACGATTTTATTGATATATACGAAGCTCCAGACGAAGAAACAGCAGCTAAGGTATCGATGATAAGTATCTCAAACGGAGCACTGACTGCAGAAAGCCACATAGCAATACCCTATAAGCGATTCCTGAAACTAGCTGAAGAAATATAGTAATCAGAACTATGTAATAACATTATTTAGTTTAAGGAGCTCTTCTCTGGCGGCTTCTCCGAATAATTCTGTACTATCTTTATAGATTATCCCCCGGCTTGAGTTAATCAGAAAATTCCGGTAGTTGTTTTGCTTCAAGAGTTTGATAAGACTTTGAAGATCTCCTCCCTGCGCACCTATTCCCGGAATAAGTAAAGGGATATTATTGAGTCTGTCCATATTATTAGCAATTTCCTCAAGTTGAGTAGCACCAAAGACAATACCGCAATTTTTTTCTTTATTCCAGGAATTTATTTTGTTGAGGATTTCCTGATAAAGGAAGAGGCCATTATTAGTTTTTAATTTCTGGAAGTCATTAGAACCGGGATTAGAAGTCAGCACAAGAATGAAATTAATTTTTTCGGTAAATGAGAGGAAGGGTTCCAGAGAGTCGAATCCCATGTAAGGATTTATAGTGGAAGCATCAGCTTTAAAGAATTCAAAAATGGATAAGGCGTACATTCGGGAAGTATTTCCAATGTCTCCCCGTTTTGCATCTGCAATTATAAAATTATTATTCCCGATATACCCGATAGATTTTTTAAGACTGGTTAAACCCTGAATTCCATTGCTTTCATAGAATGCGAAGTTAAATTTATAAGCACCGGCAGTATCCAGAGTAGAGTCAATGATTATTTTATTAAATTCATAGACGGGATCCGGATATTTGAGAAGGAACTTTGGAATCTTTTTAATGTCGGAATCCAAACCCACACAAATGTGTTTTCCATCTTTTATCTTCACAAAAAACTTATCTTTTGAGTTCATAGTAGATCCTCACTAAATTATCCGGCTTTTATAAACATTAAGAACGAGTCCAAGCATTGCAAGATTAATGAGCAGTGAACTTCCGCCATAACTAACAAACGGAAGAGGGATACCAATAATGGGTAAAATACCGATTGTCATTCCGATATTAATAATGAAATGAATGAAATAGATGCTAAAAATACCGACAAGAACAATTCCAAAGAAATCATCTTTAGCCACTACTGCAGTTTTCAGAATCCGAGTAAAGAGGACGATAAAAAGAAACACGAGAAGAACACTGCCAATAAAACCAAATTCTTCTCCTATAACACAGAAAATAAAATCTGTCCATTGTTCCGGAATATATTGAAGCTGAGTTTGATTTCCATTCAGAAAACCTTTGCCAAAGAGCCCGCCTGAACCGATGGCGACCTGAGCCTGAATGGAATTATAGCCGGCACCAAGGGGATCCGACATCGGGTCAATAAAAGATGCAATTCGTTTCTGCTGATGAGGACTCAGAAAATTATATAAGTAATCTACAAAAAAACCGGTTGAGAGATTAAGTCCCATTATAGCGCCACTAGTAAAAAGATCTTTTTTAAAGTAAAACAGGAGAGCTAATACGATTATAGCACCACCCACAAAATACCAGGTACCAAGGAGTGAACTTATGGCAATGATAACCGGACTAATCACAACGTAAATACCAAAAACACTTAAACCCCGCCAAAAGAGAATAATCAGCACAAAGCCGAAGAAAACGAAACTACTACCCATATCCGGTTCAAGCAGGATGAGGGGGACGGGACCGAGTCCGATGGCAAGAGTAATAAAAATGTCTTTTAGGTTATCCAGATTAATATTGGGTTTGCTCAAATAGTGAGCGAGTGCGAGGACAGAAGCAAACTTTGCCAATTCAACTGGTTGAAAACTAAAAATACCCAACCCAATCCAACTCTTTGCTCCCCCGACAGTTTTTCCTATCAGGAGCACGACAACGAGTAAAAATATAGAAACTGCATAAGTAGGGAGAGAAATTACTTTAAAAAAGTTAAGAGGTAAGAAATAAATAATAATAAGACCAGCCATTCCCACACCAAGAGAGAATAATTGCTTTTCGAAATTGAGCATAACATGAGGTGTGTTTTGAGTTGAACTGTAGATACCCATCAGTCCCATTACAATAAGAATTAATGCAGCGGAAAAGAGAGAAAGGTCGAATTTATCGTTTAGTTTATAATCAATTCTCAAGAAAACCTCTGAATTTATTTATAGGATTAAGGCTATCTTGTTTATTTTTAAAGAGTTCCGGCTTATTTTTTAACAAGTATGTTTCGATCATTCTTTTGGCAATTGGGGCAGCATGTGTGCCACCGAAACCGACATTTTCAACAAGCACAGCAACAGCGATTTGCGGGTTATCTGCGGGAGCATACCCAATAAACCAAGCGTGATCCTGTCCATGAGGGTTTTGGGCGGTTCCGGTCTTGCCACAAATTTTAATTTCCTGCATTCTTATGGCGGTAGCAGTACCTGCTCCGTTTACGACCAAAAACATTCCTTCCTTAACAAGATCGAAAGTTTTTTGGCTAACTCCAGTATTAATTTCTCTGAATTTGAGAGAATGCAACTTTTTGTTTTCATCCAGGAACCCTCTAACAAAGTGGGGTGCAAAGGATTTGCCATTATTTGCCACTAATGCCGTAAAATGAGCTAATTGCAATGGAGTAGCGCCTATTTCACCTTGTCCAATTCCAAGACTCACCAGAATACCCTGGGGCCAGTTTTTACCATAAATTTTTTCATAATAACTGGTTCGAGGAATAAGACCTTTAACTTCCTCCTTAATGTCAACTCCGGTTTTCTTCCCCAAACCAAAAAGTTCAGCATAGTCAGCAAGGCGATTCAGTCCGATTTTAAATATTAACTGATAGAAGAAGGAGTTGCAGGATTTTTCGATAGCATGAACGACATTAATAGAACCGTGAGCTCCATGACATTTGAAGAATCTTCCAAAAGTAAAGCCTCCCCCACAAAAGAAGGTTGAGTTTTCATTAATGACACCTGATTCAAGACCTGCAATAGCACAAAGAATCTTGAAAGTTGAACCAGGAGGATGTTTAGAGCTAGTTGCCCGGTTAAATTGTGGTTTTCTTTTATCTGATAACAGATCAGACAGATAATCGCGAGAGGTGACGTAAGAGAACTGATTCAAATCGAAATCGGGAGAACTTACCAAAGCGAGAATCTCACCAGTTGAAGGTTCTATAGCGACACCAGCGCCAACTTTACCGAGCATGGACTCTTCGAGCACCCGCTGAAGATTCAAATCAATTCCAAGAACCAAATCCGAACCTTTTATTGAAGCAACGTCTCTTAAGCCATCCTTGAACTTCCCAATTTCCCTTCTACGTGAATCGACGAGGATATAGTTAAAACCTTTTTTGCCTCTAATGAACTCTTCATAGCTTCGTTCCAGTCCGGAATACCCAATTAAATCACCGGGATTATAGAAGCCATCAGAGTTTTGCTCGAGTTGTTTCTGACTAATTTCTTTGGAGTAGCCAAAGACATGTGCGCCCATAACTCCAGATGGATAATTTCTCTGCATTTCAATTATATAATCAACTCCAGGAAGATTTTCTTTATTCTCTTCGATCCAACCAACAGCTTCGAAACTTGCACCTCTTTGAATTTTAATCGGAACGAATTTTGAGAATATCCTATTTTTATAAAGCTGGTTAGCGATATATCCCGAATCGAGCCCAAGCACGCCTTCCAGGAATTTATTTGCTTTGGTATTATACTCTGAAGGGAAAATCCTTACGGTATAAGCGGGGGTGTTTTCAACCAATAGATTCATATTCCTATCATAGAATACGCCTCTTAAAGGTATTTGTTCAATAGCTTTAATGCTGTTGCTTGAGGACTTAGCATCGAATTTTTCAAATTCGAGCACCTGCATCTGGAACAGGCGCAAGGCATAGAAGAAGGCAACCACAGCGATAATTGCCGTTAATAAACTTTTTTTCTGAGTAGTCGAAAATACGGTCATTAGAAAAACTTCCTTCCAGGAAACAGAATAATGACAGCACTGCCGATAAGCGATGTGTATAAACTAGCGTAGATACTCTGACGAATAATACCAGTAAAAGCATCACCTTCAGCACCGAATGACAGAATTACAAATATTAATACTTCATGTACCAAGGAGGAAAGGAAAAGAATGAGGATGAATACATAAGAGCGGAGATAGTTCTCAATTTTGTTTTCATTAAAGAAGAGACCGGCTGTGAAACCTGCCGCGGTGAAGGAAAACATTGTGCTACCAATCAGGCTTCCGATAATTAAATCTATGAGCAGGCCATAAACAAAACCTGAAACAGCACCGAAAAGCCTACCATTTTTCAGAGTGAAAAAGACAAGTGCTATGAGTGGGAGATTGGGAACAAAACCGTCAAGAGAAATGAGAGGAATCACAACTATTTGAATAAGAAGCAGCGGGAAAAAGATAAGGAGAGGGTAAAACCATCCGGTTTTCATTGTTCTCCCCTTTCGTTAGTTTGGGGTAACGTATTTAAGGGGAATTGTGTTGTTTTAACAACAAATACGCTCTTGATGGAGTTGAAATCGACACCCGGGCTAATAATAAGGTCATTGAAATAGCCGCTTTCAGGATTAATAATTTTTGCTACTCTTCCTACGAAGAGGGGTTTGTTAATAACGGAGCTAATATCCGAGGTAACGATGCGATCTCCATGTTTAACGTCTGCCGTTTTGGGAAGATTGGTAACAGTGAGATACTCTCCAGTCCATTTGAGAATGCCTTCGGAGCGACTTCTTTCATTTCTAATTATCAGTTTGAGATGGACATTTCTGAGAGTTCTGACGATTGAGAAAGCAGAAGATACGGAGTGAACAATACCAATCAGTCCATTTCCGTTTATCACAGGCATACCGACCATTATCCCATCGTTGCTGCCTTTATCAAGAGTGATGGTACCCTGAGCAGGTGAGAAGGATTTGGCAATTATTTTAGATGTGACAAGGGAAAGTGTGGAAGTATCCCTGAGTTGAAGCATTTGCTTATAGGATTCATTTTCGATTCCATATTCTCTAAGTGAATTAACTTCCAGCATCAGTTCCGCATTTTTTCTGCGTAATTCCTCATTTTCACTTCTAAGGTCGGTCATAAGAATTACATTCGAAACAAAAGAGGTAGCGAAAGAAAATGTTCCGAAAACGAAAGTTTTAAAGCTGTTGACAGAGGGAGATCCACTTTTCGTAATAATGAAAAGGCTAAAAAGTAATAAAAACCCTGTGACAATAAAATCCCGGAACCTATCCCAAATCTGTCTTAAGTAATGAATCATTAATAGCGTCTATTACGGATAAGAACTCTTGAATAGTGGTTAAGGTTATCAATTACTTTACCAGCGCCACGAGCGACTGCGGTAAGAGGGTCTTCCGCGACATGAACAGGAAGGTTAGTTTCCATTCTAATTCTTTCGTCAAGACCTTTAAGGAGAGCACCGCCACCAGTTAGCATGACGCCACGATCGAGGATATCCGCAGAGAGCTCGGGGGGAGTTCTTTCGAGAGCCTGTCGGACTGCATCAACAATCTGAACGACAGCTTCGTTAAGGGCTTCTCTAATTTCGACACTTGAGACTTCAGTGGTTTTTGGGATACCGCCGACCAGGTCTCTGCCTTTGACCTGAATAACCATTTCTTCTTTTAGGGGGACTGCGCTACCGACTTCGCACTTAATTCCTTCTGCGGTTCTTTCACCGATAAGGATATTATGATTTTTCTTAAAGTGCTGAACAATTGCATAGTTCATTTCATCGCCAGCAATTCTTATTGATTCCTCGTTAACGATACCAGAGAGGGCGATAACAGCTATTTCGGTAGTACCCCCGCCAATATCGATTATCATATTTCCGACCGGGGCATCCACATCGATGCCGATACCGATAGCCGCAGCCATAGGTTCAGCGATCAGGTGGACTTCTTTGGCGCCAGCGTGCTCAGCGCTGTCCCTGACTGCTCTTTTTTCAACTTCGGTTATGCCGCTTGGAACTGCCACGATAATTCTTCTGTTGGCGATAGGGCTAGGGCTTACTTTTTTAATGAAAGCTCTGATCATGCCTTCAGCAATTTCGAAGTCGGCAATAACTCCATCTCTCATAGGCCGAGTTACTCTAATTTCTTTATGTTCGCGTCCCTGCATTTCTTTTGCTTTATTTCCAAGTGCAATAATTTTTTTGCTGTTTTTGTCAAATGCAACGATTGAGGGTTCATTAAGGACAATTCCCTTTCCTTTAATATGGATAAGGGTATTAGCAGTACCTAAATCCATTGCAATATCTGACGAAAAAATATTAAAAATTCCCATACATCCTCTTAGTGTTTAAAGTGTCTAATACCAGTAAAAACCATAGCTACATTATTCTTATCAGCAGCCTCGATAACTTCATTATCCCGAACCGAACCACCCGGCTGAATAACTGCGACTGCTCCCGCTTTTATTAATTCCAAAAGTCCATCCGCAAAGGGAAAGAAGGCATCCGATGCGGCAACGGAGCCTTTGAGGTCAAGTTTAAATTCTTCAGCTTTCATTGCAGCAATTTTTGCGGAGTCGAGCCTTGAGACCTGACCAGCGCCAACTCCCAACAGTTTTTTTTCTTTAGCAAAAACAATTGTGTTGGACTTAACATTTTTGCAAACTATCCAGGCGAATTTCAAGTCCTCAAGTTGTTGGGGAGTGGGTTTTTTGTTTGTAACGAACTGAAGATTATCAAAGTCTGCCTTGATTTTATCGGAATCCTGTCTAAGGAATCCACCTGGGATTGATCTAATACTATCTTTAGTGCCGATGATAGGTTTCTTTTGAATAAGGAGGCGACGATCTTTTTTCCTGCGAAGAATTTCAATTGCTTTTTCCGAGTATTCAGGGGCACATATGATTTCAAGAAAAATCTCATTAAGTTTAAGAGCGAATGTTTCATCAATTATATTATTGACAACTACTATTCCACCGAAAGCGGCAACCGGATCGCATGCTAAAGCTTTTTCATATGCTTGCAGGATGTTTGGTCCCTGAGCTGCACCCGACGGATTGTTGTGCTTAATTATCACAGCTGAATCGGGGCCGAGTTCTTCTATGAGTTCGACACCGGCAACCAAATCGAGGATATTGTTATAGGAGAGTTCCTTGCCATGGAAACAGTCGAAATAATCAAATAAATCGCCATAGACTTCTGCTGACTGGTGGGGATTCTCGCCATATCTAAGAGCCTGGGATTTTCTTGAGGTGATTGCCAGATAATCACGTGAATTGATTCCGAACTCATTGTTAAGTACTGAGGAGATGATTGTATCATAATGAGCGGTAAGTGAGTAGGCTTCGAACGCGAGTTGCTCTCTGAATTTGAGATTGTTTTCTCCTTTGTTTAATGCATCGATAAATGCAGGGTACTGGGCGGGATTTGTAAGAACGCTGACGAATTTATGGTTTTTAGCAGAAGCTCTGATAAGGCTTGGTCCGCCAATATCAATATTCTCAATTAATTCTTCTCTTGAATATTCCCCTTTTTTTACTACTTTCTCAAAGGGATAAAGGTTAACGCATACGACATCGATTGCTTCAATTTTGTTTACAGCAGCTTCTTCGAGGTCTGTATCATTATCCCTGCGGAAGAGGATACCTGCAAAGATTTTTGGGTTCAGGGTTTTAACTCTTCCTTCGAAGAGTTCAGGAAAGCGGGTGAAATCGCTAACTTCGACAGGATCAATTCCGTTTGCCCTTAGATGACGAGCAGTACCGCCAGTGGAAAGGATACGATAACCTTTAGAGATAAGAGCAGATGCAAGATCTGTAATTCCCGTTTTGTCTGTGACGCTAAGGATAGCATATTTATTCATATAATAAAATCAGTTTAAGATTTCAACTCTGTTATTAATAATTTTTATTTTGTTGTTTGCGAAGAGTTTAATTGTATCGGGCAGAAGGAGATGTTCCACCTCAAGGACTCTAAGCGCAATTTCATCGGGCGATTTAAGAGCGGAGATATCGACGGCTTTCTGATTTATAATTTTTCCCTCGTCGTAGATCTCATTGACGAAATGGATTGTGGCTCCGCTAACTTTAGCAGAGGAATTAAAAACCGCTTTATGGACATTCATACCGTACATGCCCTTGCCTCCGAATGAAGGGAGGAGTGCGGGGTGAATGTTAATAATTTTATCCCGGTATTCTTTAATTACTGTGCCGGGAATAAGTTTCAGAAAACCAGCAAGCACGATCAGATCAATATCAAGCGATTTGAATTCAGCAATTAAAACCGAGGCAACATCGTAAGAGGTTTTAGTGCTGAAGCTAATGTGAAAAGTCGGAATGGAAAATTCACGAGCAATTTCAAAAGCAGGGCAATCAATTTTATCGCTAAATACGCCTTTGACCGTGACGAGCGGAAGAAGGTCATTTCTATTGAGAATTGCTTTCAGGTTAGACCCTCTACCGGAAACAAAGACCGCCAAGTTTAATTTATTCGCCATTCCAAAATTAAGTTATAAAAAAAACAGAAACAATTCAAAAATTGGGGAAAAGTATTAAATTTTTGCTTTTAGCAAGCCAATAAGGCTAGTTAGTTTAGACTTATAATCAAAGTCGTTATAGTCTTCCGCTTTTTCAAGTAGCTCTGATGCTTTGATACTGTCGCCTTGTTTGAATTTGGAATAAGCGGCATAATAACAGGCGAAAGGATAGAGCCAATTTTCATTTTTTATACGAGAATTGATAGTAGTAGAGGCAAAAGAGTAAGCTTTTTCGAAATCGCCCTGAGCAACTGATATTTCCGCGAGGTAGAGATTTACTTCTGCATTTTCTTCCGGAGTAAGGTCAGCAGAAAGAAGAAGGGAGAGGGAATCCGCAGCGAGCTGGAGTTTGTTATCGTGGAAATAGTTGTAGTACCTAATCATTTTAGCGGTGTTGGTGGTGATGTCGAATTTAAGGTACTCCTCCCCTTTCCGTTCAGCATAGGAATCGTCATCGATGGAGGCATTGCCTTTTTCCGTGAGGCGAAAGCTTTGTTTTGATTTTTCTTTTCCATCAATAAAATAGAGGGACAAGGCTTGTCTATATGCCGCAATGCCTTTGTAGTCCGGGGGGGTTTTCGAGTTAATGAAAAGGGAGTAATAATCTACTGCTTCTGAGAATTTATTTTTTCTAAAGTTGATATCGCCAAGGAGGAAGTTAGAGAATGCGAAAATCTGTCTGAATGAATTGTCTTTGTTTTTGAGTATCCGTTTAAGGAGAAGGGTTGCCTGGTCAAGGTTGCGTTGTTTTATGAGAAGGACAGCAGCGGAGTACTGAAAGAGAATGTTTTCAGGGAATCTTTGATTAAGGCTATTGAGGAGTTTAGAGGCTTTATCAAAGTCAAAAATAAAGTCAGCGTATATCTGGGAGAGGTAGTATTCTGCTTCTACTTTTGAGCGGAAGCCTTTTTCGGCAGCGGTTTCGAGGTAAAGCAATCCTTTATCTCTATTAGCATCAAAACCAATCATATTCAGAGCCCATTTGAAGGAGGAGGGAACCTGGCTGAGAGCGAATTTGAACAGGCCGAGTCCGAGGTAAGCATCGTAGCTGTCGGGATAGAGATCTATAGTCCGTTCGAGGAAGGAGTTGCTTTTCTGAGATGCCCAGATCATGTTGAGATATTTATTTGCCTTACCAAAAGCAATGGCTCTATATCCATAGTTACTACCTGTAAGGAGGAGAGCGAGGCGATCTGAGGGGTTATCATCGAGATAATCCTCGAGTTTAGTGAGTGCAATTTCGGAGTATTTTATAAAGTTGTCGAAGTTTTTTTCCTCGCCATTACCGAGATAATACCAAAGGTAGACGACAGATTTATAGTGGTAACCACGAGCATCTTCGGGATATTTTTTTATAAGAGTATCGAATGTTTTAAGGGCTTTATCTATTTCAAAATTATAAGCGAGTTTTTGACCTTCGTTGATTAGTCCATTAACTATTTCTTCCTTAGGATTTCCTTTAAGAGAGATGAGTGAAATAAGAATTAGGAAAGCTATTTTTTTTAATATCATAATCACAACATACCTTCTTTATAGTTGAGTGCAGCTTTAACAAAGTCTCTAAAGAGAGGGTGAGCTTTAACTGCTCTTGATTTCAATTCGGGATGGAACTGGACTCCAACGAACCAGGGGTGTGTGCCGAGTTCGATCATTTCAACGAGTTCCTTGTTAGGGGATAAACCGCTAAGGATCATTCCTTTAGAGGTGAGCAGGGGTCTAAATTTGTTGTTAAATTCATATCTGTGTCTGTGGCGTTCGGTGATGTAATCTGTTTTATAGGCATCAAATGCTTTGGTTCCTCTTTCGATAGTGCAGGGGTATGCACCGAGGCGCATTGTGCCCCCCAAGTTCTTGACATTTTTTTGTTCCTGCATAAGATCAATAACGCTATAGCGAGTTTTTTTGAATTCGGAGCTATGAGCATTAAGGAGCGAGCAGACGTTGCGAGCAAATTCAATAACGGCGCACTGCATACCGAGGCAGATACCGAAGAATGGAATGTTGTTTTCCCTTGCATATTTAGCGGCTGTAATTTTCCCTTCTATTCCTCTTTCGCCGAAGCCGCCGGGGACAAGGATTCCATCTACTCCTTTCAAGAATTTAGCGATATCTTCGGTTTCGCAATTCTCGGCCTGGAGCCACCGTATTTTTACTTTACAGTTATTTTCTGCACCAGCATGAACGAAGGCTTCGATAATGCTTTTATATGCATCGAGATGGTCGACATATTTACCGCAGACTGCTATTTCAACTGTTTTGAGGGGGTTTTTGATTTTCTCGCAGATTGCTTCCCATTCCTCGAGTTTTATTTTTTTGTCCTGCAAGCCGAGTTTACTGAGGACAATAGAGTCGAATTTTTCCTTGTATAAAACGAGCGGTACTTCGTAGATTGAGGAGCAGTCGTAATTTGAGATAACGGCTTTTGGTTCGACGTTGCAAAAGAGTGCAATTTTATCTCTAAGTTCTTTTTCGAGTTTTTTCTCGCTTCTGCAAATTAAGAAATCGGGTTGAATTCCGAGTTCAAGAAGTTTTTTTACACTATGCTGTGTGGGTTTTGTTTTGACTTCACCGGCTGATTTGATATAGGGAACAAGGGTAACGTGAATTGAGATTGCATTTTTTCTACCAACTTCGAGCATAAGCTGCCGCATGGCTTCGATAAAGGGGAGGCTTTCAATATCGCCGACGGTTCCGCCAATTTCGGTAATGATGATATCGTATTCATCCATAATGCTAAGTTTACGCATGCGGGTTTTGATAGCGTCGGTAATATGCGGAATGACCTGGACTGTGTCGCCAAGAAATTCACCACGACGTTCTTTGTCAATAACGGTGAAGTAGATTTGACCGGTGGTGGTGTTGTTGGACTGGGTCATATTGGTATTGATAAAGCGCTCATAATGTCCGAGGTCGAGGTCAGTTTCGGCACCATCGTCGGTAACATAAACCTCGCCATGCTGGAATGGGTTCATGGTACCGGGATCGACATTGATATAGGGGTCGAATTTCTGGATGGTAACTCTGTAACCGCGTTGTTTAAGGAGGAGACCGAGAGAAGATGCCGTAATTCCTTTGCCCAGGGATGAAACCACGCCGCCCGTAACGAAGATGTATTTTACTTTATGCTTCATAGCTGATAATGAGTGTTTAATTAAAAAAAATTACGGGATTAAATATAACAATTTCCGCTAAAACTTTACTGCAAATTTGCTGCTTTTCAAATAAGTTTTTACTGTATTTTTTGATACAGTAGAGATAGTCCCAAAATGCATGAGTGTAGTAGGGTGTAGTAGCGTAGTAGGGTAGTAGCCCGAAATATATATAAATATATTATTATTATTATTATTAATATGTATTTATGTTACTACACCGACTACATTACTACAAATGGCGATTATAGCTCATTTTTCAATGTTTTTGTAGTAAGGCACTCCCCACCCGGACCTACTACAGTTACTACATCCGCTTTGAGGGGAGGTTCCGGTAAGGTGGTGGCGGAGAGGGGCTGTTTTGCGGTGTTTTATCGAGGGAGGATCGAAGGAGGAGGGAGGGAGGTTCGAGGGAGGAACGAGGAGGTAAGGGGCGGGACAGAGAGATTGAGGGATGGAGAGAGGAAGGGAGGGAGGGAGAGAAAAGGGGTAAAAAGTGGCTTTAACGAGCAAAATAGTATAGTTTTTTGCATTAAATCAGGAGAATATATTGAGTTTTTTATGAATTTTCAGGAATGGGAGTGTTACAGAGGTGTGTGAGCAGGAATAAGGGTTAAAAAAATCAAAATTTGTTATGTACAGGTTTGAAACGGAGGTGAAAAAGGGTAAAAAATATCAATAATTGTATTGTATTATTCTTTTTTTTCTATTATTTTTATGTAGATTAAATATAAATAATTTTAAGAATCTGTTGAATTACGAAGAATCTGAAGAGATATTCAGGAATTTCCTAAAAAAAGGGAAGTATAGAATAACGCCAGAGCGTTTTATAGTATTAAAATATGCACTGGGATGCAAATCTCATTTTTCTGCTGATGAGTTGTTTTTAAGAATGAGGTCTAGAGTGTCCCGTGCGACGGTATATAATACTCTGGATAAGCTGGTTGAGTGCAATTTGCTTACGATGCGAAATTTCGGGGATAAGCTAAAAAGGTATGAAGCCACAGCAGCAAAGGAAAGTCATGATCACCTAATTTGTCAGGACTGCGGGAGGATCATAGAATTCAATTCGAAGACGATATCAGAAATTCAGAAGACGATTTGTGAAGAAAACGATTTTGAACCCTCAAACTATTCATTCAATATATATGCACGATGCAGACATAAAGAGACATGCCCCTACTTTAGTTCCAGGGACAAGTCTAGATAAAGCAGTAAAAGGGACTTACTTTATAATAGCAGATATTCCGCATGGACTACACAAGGTTCAATTGATACGACTGGGTATTTCGATTGGAGACAAGATAATTTGTCTTCAGAGGTTGCCGGGCGGAACGATAATAATACAGAAAAACCGACAAGAGATAGCGATAGGGTATCATCTGGCAAGGGAAATAAAGATACAATATATTTGATAATCGTATGGCAAAGTCTGATATAATAGAACACAAAGAGAAACACCGACATATTGAGCCAGAAAATCCACTGGGACTTGATTCACCAAGGGCGAAGGTGGTATTGGCTGGGAATCCAAATGTGGGGAAGTCGCTTATTTTTAATTATTTAAGCGGGGTATATGTAGATGTATCGAATTTCCCAGGTACAACGGTTGCTATTACTAAAGGAAGTTACAAGGAGTATGATGTTTATGACACACCGGGAATATACGGGGTATCGTCCTTTAATGATGAAGAGAAGGTTGCGGCTGAGATAATACTTGAAGCGGATATAATAATAAATGTAGTGAATTCGCTTTACCTTGAGAGGGATTTATTCCTGACTCTGCAATTAATAGAGATGGGGAAGAAGGTGTCGGTTATTTTAAACTTTGCGGATGAGTTGAAGAAGCGAAATATAAAGATAAATGCAAAGCGATTATCCGATATTCTCGGGGTTGAGGTTATTAATACGTCAGCGGTAAGTAAAGCGGGATTTGAGCAGCTTGACTATGCGATTGAGAATGCGAGGATGGGGAAGCAGAATGAGGATTTGCATAAAGTACTTCATAATTTTTTAAATCGAGTAGGTTCGCAAGCGGAAGCGCTGCTTGTGGCAGAAGGTGACGAGTACATTTCGAGGAAGCATGGAGTGGAACCGGGAAGTGCTGATGACAGGGAGTATATATATATTGACCGGCGAAACAGGGTGAATGAGATTGTTTCGTTTGTTGAGGTTGAGGATACTTCAAAGGGGAGGTTTTTTAATCTATTTGGAAGGCTTGCGGTAAATCCGATAACAGGTATTCCTATTCTACTGGTGCTTTTATCGGTGATTTTTTTCTTAATAGGAGATGTGGTATCGCAAAGGATAGTTAATTTTACTGAGAATACTATAGGCAAAAGATATTTTGAGTACTACACCAAGTTACTTGTTGCGGAATATGCCTCGACGGATATAACAGTAAATTTGCTAGATGATAAAGAGAATGTTGAGGAGAGTAAAACTTTCAGAATTCCCGATGGTTTCAGTACAGCGGTTGAAATGAAGAATGATTTCAGGAAGATTTCGAGATTACCGAATGCGGAGACGGAGTATCATTTTCACAATCCATTTGTGAGATTGTTTTTCGGGGAGTTCGGGGTTATAACGATGACCATTACTTATCTATTATTTTTATTGTTACCACTTGTAATTTCGTTTTATATTGCGATGGCAATGCTTGAGGACAGCGGTTATTTACCAAGGTTAGCGACGATGCTTGACAGGACATTAAACAGAATCGGGTTAAACGGAAGGGCTGTAATACCGATATTGCTTGGATTCGGATGCGTAACGATGGCAACGATAACAACGAGATTACTTACAACTGATAAGGAAAAATCAATTGCCAACGCAATTCTGCAGTTCACTATTCCGTGTTCAGCGCAGCTTGCGGTTATATCGGTTTTATTGAGCGGGGCGGGATTCAAGCCTCTGTTTATCTATGTGGCAGTAATATTTACAGTAATGATATCAATTTCGACATTTATGAACAAGGTTTTAAAGGGAGCAGCCACTCCCCTGCTGATTGATTTACCGATAATGAGGATGCCGAAGTTGGATAATCTTTTTAAGAAGACATTTTTCCGAACATATGGTTTCATGAAAGAAGCGTATGTATGGTTTTTTGTGGGGGCATTATTAATAGGAGTTCTTGAGATAACCGGATTGCTGTTTGTTTTTCAAGATTTATTAGCACCGGTTACGACAGCATGGTTAAAGCTTCCGAAGGAGGCAGCCAATGCATTTGTTATGGGGATGGTAAGAAGGGATTTTGGAGCAGCGGGACTTTTTGCAATTGAGTTAACAACCATGCAGATAACGGTTGCAATAATCACAATAACTTTATTTGTTCCGTGTATAGCATCTTTCATGGTTATGTTAAAGGAAAGAGGAATCAAGGAGGGATTGATTGTATGGTTCTCAGCCTGGATCCTTGCATTTTTTGTTGGCGGATTAACAGCACAGATAATTATTTAACAAATAAAAACTTATATGAAACTGACATTATTATTTTTATTTTTGACAGCAGTTTGTTTCTCACAAATAAAGAATCCGGATATAACAGCCAAGGAGATATATGAGCATATCAAATATCTGGCGTCTGATGAATTAAAGGGAAGGAATACCGGATCGGAGGAGATAAGAGAGGCAGCAGAATATATCAAGAAGGAATTTGAGTCTTATGGTTTAAGTCCCGCATTCGGCAACTCTTATTTTCAGCCATTCCAGTTTAACTCGTCAGTGAAGTTGGAGAGCAAGAATGAGCTGACAATATATGTTAATGGGGAGGATATGGAGCTTGAAGCTGAGGAGGATTTTATGCCACTTCCCTTTTCGGGAAGCAAGTCTCTTAAGGGAGATTTAGTATTTGCTGGATTTGGGATACAGGACTTGAAGAACAATTACGATGATTATAAAGGCATTGACGTAAAGGGGAAAGTGGTTGTTATTTTCAGATTATATCCGGATTTTCAGAACAGCAAGTCTCCTTTTGCTATATATAAGGGAATCCGTCAAAAAGCCAAAATTGCGAAAGAATCAGGAGCGTCAGGATTAATTATTGTAAACGGATATGAGGATATTCCATTTGCAAAGGATGATGAGTTCATAAGGTTTGCCTATGACAGAGCGCCATTGATGACAGATTTTCCAGTGGTACAGATAAAGCGCAAGTATATTGAGAAGATATTTCAAATTAAAGGAAACTCACTTGAGAACCTGTTTAATATGATAGATGTTTCAAAGGAGCCTTCACCACTGGCGCTTGACGGGATTACCGTTTCGATGAGCACAGAGGTTAAGATTGAACAAGGAGAATGCATAAATGTGGGAGCGATACTTGAAGGGAGTGACCCGGTACTGAAGAATGAATATATTGTTGTAGGGGCACATTATGACCATCTGGGGATGGGGGGAGAGAATTCCCTTAACAGTGAGAAAACGCCACAAATACATAATGGTGCCGATGATAATGCATCCGGAACAACGGGGGTGCTTGAACTTGCCGAAAAATTTGCCGCTATGAGGGACAAGGTAAAGAGGTCTATGATTTTTGTTGCATTTTCGGGGGAGGAATTGGGACTACTTGGATCAGCTTTTTTTGCAAATAATTCACCGGTGACACTTGAAAGTATTGCAGCGATGATAAACATGGATATGATCGGGAGAATGGATAGTTCCAAAACGCTTATAGTATACGGGACGGGAACGTCGACAAAATGGAATGAGCTTTTAAGTAAGAACAATCCCGGATTTACTTTAACAATGAATGCAGACGGTTTTGGCGGGAGCGACCATTCATCGTTTTATGCAAAGAAAATACCTGTTCTCTTTTTCTTTACGGGAATACACACAGATTATCATAAACCAACCGATGATTATGACAAGATTAATCCAGATGGAGAGAAGGAAATACTTGAGTTTGTTTATACGGTGATTAATGAATTAGTGGTAAATGAGACAAAGCCGGATTATGTTTCAGTGCAGAAGAAGGAAACGGAAAGCACCGGAGGGTGGAGAGTATATGTGGGGACCGTACCGGATTTCGCATCGCAAGAGGAAGGTTTTAAGATCTCCGCTGTAAATGACGGAAGTCCGGCAGCGAAGGGGGGAATCAAACCGGGAGACCTGATGGTCAAGTTTGGAAGCAAGACAATTTCGAACATATATGATTATGTATATGCATTACAGGAATATAAACCAGGGGATGAAGTTGAGGTAATTGTAAGGCGAGAAAACAAGGAAATAAAGTTACAAATAATATTAGGAATGAAATAATGGCACAAAATCACTCTTTCGACATAGTATCGGAAATCGACATGCAGGAGGTAGATAACGCTGTAAATCAGGCAATAAAGGAGATACACCAGCGTTATGACTTAAAGGACAGTAAGACAGAAATAGAGCTTAACAAGAAAGAGAAATCGCTGGTAATAAACACCAAAGACGATTATGCAAGGAAGCAGAGTATAGATATCCTTCAATCGAAATTCATAAAGCGAGGGCTCTCCATAAAGGCTTTGGATTATATGGAACCTGAGGAATCGGGGGGTGGGAGATTGCGGCAGAAAATCAACCTGAGAAGCGGAATTTCAAAAGATAACGCAAGACTGATAACCAAGTTGATAAAGGATTCGAAAGTGAAAGTAAATGCGCAGATTCAAGATGAACAAGTGCGAGTAACCGGACCGAAGATAGATGATTTACAAGCGGTAATAAAGATGGTTAAGGAAGCGGATTACCCATTCCCGACGCAATTTGTAAATATGAAATAAAGGGGAAGTTTTTTTTGAAATAAAGCTGAAATTAGTTAAATTTGAATCCCTGATTTTGAACTGCCGGAGTGGCGGAATTGGTAGACGCGCTGGACTCAAAATCCAGTCTGGCTCACACCAGGTGCCGGTTCGAGTCCGGCCTTCGGTACAGAGAGAAAGTCCCTAAAAAGGGACTTTTTGTTTTTAAATAAAACCTTCGGAATAAATTTCTTTCTCAAATCTAAAATTATATTTATATTTGGAATATCAACTTTTTACCACAAGTTAAGGTCTGTTATGAAAGCTATATACTTATTATTTTTTATAGTATTTCTTGTACTAACGAGTCCAGCAAGTGCACAGGACTCAACAATGAAAGTTATAGGACCGGGAATTAAATTCCATTCAGTGAAGAAACCGGGACCATATAATATAAAAATTCTTGAGATTGATATCAGCCAGCCACAGAACAAAATCGAAAGTGTGCTAGCAAAGGACGTAATGGGAACCGGTTTTGAGAAGACGACATCGATGGCAAAGAGAAACAGTTATAACGGACATATAGTAATGGGTGCCATTAACGGGGACTATTTCGGGATATCCTACCCAGACAGCCCACACACATTTCTGAACAGTCCAATGATAATGAATCGTGAGTATGTAATGGGTAAATCGGTAGTAAGAACATCTTTCTCAATGACAGAGACTAAAAAGCCGATATTTGACATACTTGGTTGTGCAGGTACCGTGAGAGCAGGGGCGGATAGTATTTATACGTTAGCAAGAGTAAATCAATCGAGAGCTACAAATCAGCTAGTGATTTTCAACAAGTATTTCGGGGCAAGTACTCGAACAAATACCAGTGGGATGGAATGCAGGATGACACCGATTGACACATTCCGAATTGGAAGTGAGATGCGATTCAGGATACTTTCAAAAGAAAATGGTGTGGGGAATATGCCAATTCAGGGAGAGTACGTATTATCGGGACATGGACTGGCACGTACTTTTTTAAATACCAATGTAAACGCAGGTGACACAGTATATGTTAAATTCAGCACGACACCAAACGTTGGAGCGTTAGATTTCTCGGTGGGGGGTGGTCCAAGATTAGTAACAAACGGGACAAGACCTTCGACCTTTGTTGGGGTGGAAGGATTTGGAGAAAGCCACGTAAACACGCAGCATCCGAGAACAGCGCTGGGTATTTCTCAAGACAGCACAAAGGTTTATTTCATTACGGTGGATGGGAGGCAACCGAGTTTAAGTGTTGGAATGAGTTGTGCACAACTTGCGGATTATATGATATTTATGGGATGTTATCATGGATATAATCTTGACGGAGGGGGTTCCACTACAATGGTAGCAAGAGGAGTAATACAGAACAGTCCATCGGACGGAAGTGAGAGATCATGCGGAAATGCACTGATAGCGGTATCGGAGATCAACTCGACGGATTATATAGATTCTTTTTATCTAACACCAAGAATGATAATAATTGACTCAACGCAGACGAAAAAGATTAATATAAATGCCATAGATCTTTGGGGTTATCCAATTGACAGTGAGGCTTCTCAATACACATGGAATGTGATCGGGATTGACGGATATGTGGACAGCAGCGGAACTTTCCACCCAGTAAATTCAGGAGAAGGAAAAATTGTAGCAGAGATAAATGGAATTTCTGATACGATTAATGTAACAGTATTATCCGAGAGAGTGCCAACCTGGACAGTATCTGCCTCACAGAATAATCTGCCCGCCTGGTTTTCCACGACGGGAAATACGGAGAGAGGAATGGCGTACGGATATGTGAATAATCTGCACAGATTGTATATAGTCAACCGACCGAACATATCTATAATTGAACCAGCTACCGGGGATGTGGCGGGAACAATAAGTACATCAGGGATAACGGGAGGGACTTATACAGTTAACGATATTGAGACATCCACAGACGGAAAAATATTTGTAGGGAATCTGACAACTGATGCCAGTACCAGTGCATTTAAGGTATATCGCTTTGATAGTGAGACAAGTGCGCCGGTGGTAGTAGTAAACTATATAGGAACGGCAATAAGACTCGGGGATAAATTCACGGTGGTTGGATCATGGAAAGACAGCACCGCAGTACTTTACGCAATGGGAAACGGGACAGGAACATTGCTGAAATGGACGATGGTTAACGGAACATTTACTTCCACACCACAAACGATTTATGTAACGCCAACAGCAACCGGTACAAATACTGTAGCATATCCAAAAGGACTTGGATCATCAAATTTCTTTGTAAATGGAAATTCAGTAAGACCTTCAGAGTATACACCTACAGGAACATTGGTAAGCACGCTGCCTGCGGGATTGGTGGATACAAGGAGCAGTGCGATGAGATATATTGACACTCCAGGAAGAAAGTATTTGATAGTATTCCAGTACGGATTTCCGAATGAGAATGCAGTAGTGCTAGATGTAACCGGGGGTTTAGCAAATGCAACAGTGCTTGAAAGCACACCATCTTTAGGAACCAACACCAATACGACAGCAGCAGCGGGAGATATTTCTTTCAGAGAATATGGTCCGAACAGATATTTGTTTTATGTACTATCAACAAATAACGGATATGCGGCATATCAGATAGTAAATGATGTGACTGAAGCAGATGAAAGCGCAATACCTACAGAGTATAATTTGGAGCAGAACTATCCTAATCCTTTTAATCCTACAACGAAGATAAGGTTCAGTTTGCCTGTAAGCAGCAATGTATCCCTTAAAGTTTACGATATTTTAGGGAATGAGGTAAGCACTTTGGTTAATGAGGATTTACCAGCAGGAAGCCACAGTATTGAATTCAGCGGAAAGGGACTTGCCACAGGAGTTTACATATACAGGTTGCAAACGGGTGAATATACAAATATCAAAAAGATGATGCTATTAAAGTAAGAATAAGGGACGGTAAAAGCCGTCCCCTGTTATTTTCCAACCAGTTGAAATTTTTTTCTTTCTACTCAAATAATTATATTTGTAGTCTTAAAATTCAGTAATCGGAGAGGTGGCTGAGTGGTTGAAAGCGGCGGTCTTGAAAACCGTTGTAGGCGTAAGTTTACCGGGGGTTCGAATCCCTCCCTCTCCGCAATTCAGCAGCATAAAAAGAGTGAGATAAAGTCATTCTTTTTTTTATAGTTTTATGTATATATAATAAAAGAGGCGATTTGCACCGCCTCTTTTTTGTTGGTTATTTAATTTCCCTACCGGGAGTCCAAGGGGCTTTCAGCTGATTCATTTCCGATTCAATCAGGGAGATTTGTTTTATTAAATCGCTAAGTTCATTTGAAACGGGGATTATTTCCTCAGACATAGCATCGAAGGTGTTTTTTTCAGTTTGAGTAACGTTTGCGGTAGAGCGATAATGAGTGTAGTAGAGAACTCCAAGCCTTTCGTTGATAGTTGGTGGAGAGGGGGGATTTTCTTCAGCACTTGGACTTGAGGATTTCCTGTCGAATTTGAATGTAAGGTTGGCAAGTCTTCTTGCAACATCGCTACTTTTGTTCATGAGCTCTGAATTAACTTCCGGAGTATTAAGTAGAGTTTGTCTTATTAGTTTAATCTTTTCAATATTCTCGTTAAGCAGACGCTGTGTGGCAACTACTTTCCGAACCAATTCAGAAGCCAGTTTCTGAAATTCAACCAGTTCCTTTCTATCGTTTTGCAGCAGTGATGAGTTATTAAGAGGTTTGACTGAGAAATACCGGGTATCTCCAATATTCGTAACGCCTTCACGGGTAACCAATGCCATTGAGACGGAGTATTTACCGGGGAGGACAGGAGTTCCAGTTCCCACCCTTGAGAGAGGATTAAATTTATCGAGTCGATCAATGGGGAAAGTGGAGTGATAGGCAAGATCCCAGTAAACCTTGTTAATTCCGGATGAGGCTTTGGAATAGATACGCCTGACCACAACACCGGTTTCATCGAGTATGGTAAAAGTGAGGTAAGGTTCAATTTCTTCTGATTCCTCTCTGAGTTGTTCAGGGGAGGGTTGAGGAATTGGTTTACTATCTTTAAATAATTTCTTTTCGTTCTCCCTGCGAATTTGGTTAAGGGTTTTGGGGACTTCCTTAATATAGTAATAAAACTGAGCGCCATACTCAGGATTCGGGGCTCGGAAGTAGTTAGAACCCTGACTTCCCTTTCCTGAACTTCGCATGTAAGAAAGCGCATCCTTAACCGGGAATAGATAACCGTCCTGCCGGGTGATTTCGGAGTTGATTAAACGAAGGGGGGAATAGTCATCGATGATATAGAAACCCCTACCGAATGTAGCAATTACCAGGTCAGATTCACGGGATTGAATTGCAATGTCTTTAACGGAGATAGTGGGGAGACCATTTTTAAGCTGAGTCCATGAGCCACCTGCATTGGTTGAGAAGAAGAAGGCAAATTCGGTTCCGACGAAAAGGAGGTCGGGATTTATAAAATCCTGTTCAATGGTATGGACAGATCCATTGGCAGGGAGATTGTTTGAAATAGAGGACCAGCTTTTCCCCTTGTCTTTGCTGACAAGGACGTAGGGTTTGAAGTCATCGCGTTTAGTGTTATTAAAAGTTGCGAAGACAATATTCTCATCAAATTTTGAAGGGAGGATATCGCTAACATAAGTGAATTCCGGGACACCGGGGAACTTGTCTATTTTACGCCATGTTCTTGCATCTTCAGAAACCTGAATAAGACCGTCATCGGTGCCAGCATACAGAAGATTCTCTTTTATCCGAGACTCGGAAAGAGAGACGATGGTACCGAATAAAGAAGTGGATTTATCTTTTGCTACAGCATCTATGCTCCAGAATTTTCCCATGACTTGAAATGAGTTGCGGTCAATCTGGCGGGTGAGGTCTTCGCTAATTCTGGTCCAAGATTCACCACGATCATCGCTTTTGAAGACGAAATTGGCTGCGCAGTAGAGTCTGGTATTTTTGTGAGGACTAATAAGGAGAGGAGTATCCCAATTCCATTTGAAAGTCAGTTCACCTTTTTTAGGTTCGGGGCGGATATCAATTGCTTCACCGCTATTCCTGTCATATCTGACCATACCACCATACTGGGACTCTGCATAAACAATGTTCTGATTTTCAGGATCAACAGCTGTCCAGAATCCATCACCTCCATTGGTTTCAAACCAGTCGGAGTTAACAATACCTTCATTTTTAATAGTCCGAGATGGACCACCCATGCTGTTATTATCCTGGGTTCCTCCGAAGACATAGTAAAACGGTTCGCTATTGTCAACATTAACACGATAAAACTGAGTAACAGGCAGATTCTCTTTGAAGTCATATAACTCGCCACCATCGAAAGTCTCGTAGATTCCACCATCCCCACCAATCAGGAAGTGTTTGGAGTTTTTTGGATTAATCCAGAGGGCGTGATCATCGACATGTCTATCACGAATACTGAGGTTTTTGTAGGTTTTACCTCCATCGAAGGAGACTTTAGAAACAACGTCCATTAAGTAAATTATGTCAGAATTGTTGGGATCACAATATATTTCGTTAAAGTACTGACCGGAGGAGGCGTAATCGTTTACTTTTTCCCATGAGGCTCCCCTATTCGTGGATTTGAAGAGACCACTTTTATTTTCAGCGGCTTCAACTGATAGGTAAATAATATCGGGGTTTACGGGGGAGATGTCGATACCCATACCGCCGAGGTCAACTGAGGGGAGTCCGCTCATAATTTTGTTCCAAGAGGCACCAGCATCGGTTGATTTGTATACGGCTGATTCGGGACCACCACTAATTTTGGTAAAAACATGGCGGCGACGTTGTTCAGAAGTGGCATAGATAACATCAGGATTACGGGGGTCAAAAATGACATTATTAACACCTGTATTTTCAGAAATCCCGAGTACTTTTTTCCATGTAGTGCCGCCATCTTCGGTTTTGTATAATCCTCTTTCATCACCCGGACCCCATACTGAGCCCTCGGCAGCCACGTATACAATATTTGAGTTACGAGGATCAATAATAATATCGCCAATTTGACGGGAATCTTTCAATCCCATATTTTTCCAGGATTTACCGCCGTCAGTAGATTTATAAACTCCATCGCCATATCCAAGTGCTCTTTGGTGGTTGTTTTCCCCTGTACCAGCCCAGATAACATAGGGATTGCCGGGATCCAGGGTTACGCACGCGATTGAATATGCGCCGTAATTATCGAAGACCGGGGTGAATGTAATTCCGGCATTTGTGGTTTTCCAGATATTTCCGCTGGAGACTGCAACGTAGTATTCACTATTGTTTAAAGGATTTATGGCAAAATCTGATATTCTTCCTGAGCAATATGCGGGACCGATATTACGCCATTGGAAGCCGTTAAAAGTATTTCCTGGTAATGAATCTTTGGGAGAATCCTGAAATCTGCCCAAAACCAATATATTTATAAAACCAAGTAAAACGATAAATTTGATCATTTTTAACTCTAATTGATGTTTAGAAATTGTTTGAATTGTATCCGAAATTTACGATTTTCAAACAAAATTTTAATATTTTTATTTTGAAAGGATTTATTCGGGGATTAATGTTTCACGAGTAATTGGATGGGTGGTTATTCGAAGGGGAATCGAATTTAGTACGTATTCAGTACGTATTCACCACGGCTTCAGTACGTATTCAGTACGTATTCACCACGTATTCACATCGAAGGAAGAGGGGGTGGATAAGGGGGTAAAATAAAAAAGGGTGGCGAGAAGCCACCCTTGAAAGATTTTGTGGAGGATGTTTTATTTTAACATCATCATTTTCTTTGTCTGAACGAATTTTCCTGCCACTATTCTGTAGATGTAGATTCCCGAGGATACCATCACTCCAGAGTTGTTTCTTCCGTTCCATTCAGTGGTGTAGTAGCCTGCCTTTAATTCATCGCTCATCAGCGTTGCTACTTCCCTTCCGAGTATGTCATATATTTTCAAGTCAACTCGACTGTCTACAGGTAATGTGAACTTTATCTGTGTGGTCGGGTTGAATGGATTCGGATAGTTCTGGGATAATGTATAGCTCTCCGGTGTCATGTTCGGTTCTGCTATGATTGATGTTAATTGTGATTCTTCGAAGATTACTGCATCTGCACGTAAGACGAATGAGTCTCTTCTTGCTATGTTGATGCTATCAGGTGGATAGTAGGCACTTACCAGGGCTGTATCGTTGTGCAGTTCTACTGACCCAAAGATTGTTCCGCCTGATCCATGGTAATCCTGACCGCCTCTTAGGAAGGGATATCTGCCTAAGAAGACTCTTCCTGTTCCGGTTAGTCCGTTCTGGTTGATTATCTTGATGTCAGGTGAGTTATCTCCTACGTGGTTGATAACGTATTTTGCCTGTGGTGAGCTTATGCTTGAACTGACTGATAATTGTACATATACGTCAAATGTGTCTACTTCCGGCTCGCTTGTTCCGGGTTTGAACGGGAAGAAAGGATACCATTCTATTTTCTGAAGTCCATCGGGCGGGTTGAAGTAGATGTAGGATATCATTCTGGTGTTGTTTGTTCCGCTTCCGCTTATTCTGTACCATTTATCCATGAATAACGGATCGGGAGCGCCTGCCCAGTCTTTTATGTCTGACGGGAAGATGTAGTTCGTTGGATCTGTATCGTCAACTACTATTCCTGTTCCTACTCCCTGTCCGGCTATTCTAACGCTAATAAGTGTGTCGCTAGGAGAGTTGGATTTTATGTACACTGTATCAGAAAATGACTGGATTGCATCCGGCAAGAAGGACATGAGGAGGTTATACTTGCCATCGATTGCGGGGAGGGTTATGGGGAAGTTTGGCATATTGTCGATTGTAAAGAATGAACCATTTTTTAACCAGATACTATCTATTCTGAGAGGAGTTTCACCATTAGAGCCGATGATAAAGTTGCGCTGGAAGTTGAATTGGATCTGACGAATTGAATCGTAGATGGAGACAGAGCCGAAGTTGAGGAGACGAGCGGGGTCGAGGCTTGTGCTGATTGTAGGAGCTATTGGAATTAATCTGACACGGAGAAGGTCTGCTCTGAGAAGTTCAGTGCCTCCCTGACTTGGATTGGTAAAGCGGACGACAGTTTGACCGCCTCCATTAAGTTGAAATATTGTGTTACCACCTATTCTGACAAAAGGAACGGCTAAAGTGCTGAGTCTGGAGTTAAAGCCGAGAACTCGCTGAGTATCCCCCAGAGCGGGATTTGGGTTAGCATAGAATGGAGTAACACAATCGACAGTAACGTTCTGAGCGGCGTTCGGGGAATAGTTAGGACCCGCATGTTCGAGCATAAAGCTACCCTGGATAGAATCGGGAAGGGTAAAACGGAATGTAGCGGCGATGTTTGGGTCTGAACCTGTATTTACAACACTCTTGATATTACCACCAACAATAGGGAAAGCGAAAGATGTTGGAGTACTAGCGAGCCAACCAGCAGAACCAAGGAGATCAAAAAGTCCCCCCGGGGAAGGAACATTCCAGTGAGGTTCTGATCCGTTGAGACTTGCATTTAGAATAAAGTTATAAGTAACCCCCTCACCGATTAAGGGAAGATAAGCCAATGGTTCGTTAGGGTCATTGCTTTCAATGAAAAGTGTATCGAGGGTAACTTCTTCTCCTTTAGGAGCAAATCTTATAGTAATGGTATGTTTTCCACCGGGAGGAATGACAACGGGAGCCTGGGTGAGAACAAAATATCTATTCGTATTTGTTGAGAAGTTTGTTATGATAACACTTTCTGTACCGGGATTAAACAAGTTAAATTGGAGATCAGTAGGTTGAACCCACTTAAATGTAGTTGGGGGGAAAACAAGAGGAGCTCTATCTTTAAGGAAATCGTAATTAAGAATAGTATCGCCGGTTGCGGGGTCGATACTTACAAAGTTAAATCTCCTATTACCAAATTCAAGATCGGGACCTACTGCGGAGGTACGGAGTAGAGCAACGGCATCAGTTCGGAGAGTGTTAGAGCTAAGAGAATCGAGACCGATTTCAACGGTAAGTGAAGAGTCAGCCTGATACAACTCAATTATTCCTAATGGATACCAGCTACCACGCTGATTCGGGACAAGGCGACCATCTGGCATAATATCATGAGTGATGATGTTATTATTCATCATGTTATAGCGCATGCTATCGGCAATAAGTCCTTCGCCAAATCTTTTAAAAGTAACATAAGCATCTGTAGAAGAGTTACCAGAAAAGTTATGATGATAAACGACATAGTAATCAGAAACCGGGACAGTGCAATAGAAGTGGGCATGAGCGCCGGTGTTGTTTCCGGAACCCCAGTTACTAGCCCTTCGGGAATTGCCACCATAATTAATTGTAGCACCAGTGTTTGACCACCAGCCATAAAAATCAGGTGTACCAGGGGCAACGGTTGTTTGGGGAAACTCGCGGTATTTAGGATCATTCATAAATGTTCCGATATTGCTACCACCAGTGCTTCCAACATTACCGTCACTTGTGTTATCCACATAGATAACGTTTGCAGGGTCGAGGACCTGCTGGGAGTAGTTGTCCGGTGCCAGTATGAAGAAAAGAACCAGAACTATCAAGTATATTTTATACATTAAAACCTCATTTTTTATAAGTAAACTTAGAGTGCTAAAATAATTCAGCCTTAATATGAAATTTAGGAAAGTTAAGGAAAATTTCCAAAGTATTTTTTATGATTATATGTAACGATAAAATAAAAAAGGGTGGCGAGAAGCCACCCTTGAAAGATTTTGTGGAGGATGTTTTATTTTAACATCATCATTTTCTTTGTCTGAACGAATTTTCCTGCCACTATTCTGTAGATGTAGATTCCTGAGGATACCATCACTCCAGAGTTGTTTCTTCCGTTCCATTCAGTGGTGTAGTAGCCTGCCTTTAATTCATCGCTCATCAGCGTTGCTACTTCCCTTCCGAGTATGTCATATACTTTCAAGTCAACTCGACTGTCTACAGGTAATGTGAACTTTATCTGTGTGGTCGGGTTGAATGGATTCGGATAGTTCTGGGATAATGTATAGCTCTCCGGTGTCATGTTCGGTTCAGCTATGATTGAGGTTAATTGTGATTCTTCGAAGATTACTGCATCTGCACGTAAGACGAATGAGTCTCTTCTTGCTATGTTGATGCTATCAGGTGGATAGTAGGCACTTACCAGGGCTGTATCGTTGTGCAGTTCTACTGACCCAAAGATTGTTCCGCCTGATCCATGGTAATCCTGACCGCCTCTTAGGAAGGGATATCTGCCTAAGAAGACTCTTCCTGTTCCGGTTAGTCCGTTCTGGTTGATTATCTTGATGTCAGGTGAGTTATCTCCTACGTGGTTGATAACGTATTTTGCCTGTGGTGAGCTTATGCTTGAACTGACTGATAATTGTACATATACGTCAAATGTGTCTACTTCCGGCTCGCTTGTTCCGGGTTTGAACGGGAAGAAAGGATACCATTCTATTTTCTGAAGTCCATCGGGCGGGTTGAAGTAGATGTAGGATATCATTCTGGTGTTGTTTGTTCCGCTTCCGCTTATTCTGTACCATTTATCCATGAATAACGGATCGGGAGCGCCTGCCCAGTCTTTTATGTCTGACGGGAAGATGTAGTTCGTTGGATCTGTATCGTCAACTACTATTCCTGTTCCTACTCCCTGTCCGGCTATTCTAACGCTAATAAGTGTGTCGCTAGGAGAGTTGGATTTTATGTACACTGTATCAGAAAATGACTGGATTGCATCCGGCAAGAAGGACATGAGGAGGTTATACTTACCATCGATTGCGGGGAGGGTTATGGGGAAGTTTGGCATATTGTCGATTGTAAAGAATGAACCATTTTTTAACCAGATACTGTCTATTCTGAGAGGAGTTTCACCATTAGAGCCGATGATAAAGTTGCGCTGGAAGTTGAACTGGATCTGACGAATTGAATCATAGATTGAGACAGAGCCGAAGTTGAGGAGACGAGCGGGGTCAAGGTTTGTACTGATTGTAGGAGCTATTGGAATTAATCTGACACGGAGAAGGTCTGCTCTGAGTAATTCACTTCCACCCTGACTTGGATTGGTAAAGCGGACGACAGTTGGTCCACCACCGTTAAGCTGGAAGATTGTATTGCCACCAATCCTAACAAATGGAGCCAAAGAAGTGCTTAATCTTGAATTAAAACCAAGAACTCTTTGAGTGTCACCCAAAGCAGGGTTTGGATTAGCATAGAATGGCGTGACAACATCAACAGTAACCTGTTGAGCAGCATTGGGGGAACCATTTGGTCCAGCGTGTTCTAACATAAAACTTCCAGCGATTGTATCGGGAAGTGTAAATCTGAAATTAGCTGCTATATTTGGATCTGAACCAGTATTTACAACACTTTTTATGTTACCTCCAACTATTGGATAAGGGAATGTACTGGCAGTACTAGCTAACCAACCAGCACCTCCAATAAGATCAAACACACCACCAGGAGGAGGGACATTCCAATGAGGTTCTGATCCGTTGAGACTTGCATTTAGAATAAAGTTATAAGTAACCCCCTCACCGATTAAGGGAAGATGGGCTAGTGGTTCATTAGGATCATTGCTTTCGATGAAAAGTGTATCAAGTGTAACTTCTTCCCCTTTAGGAGCAAATCTTATTAAGATAGGATATTTGCCTCCCGGGGGGATTGTGATTGGAGTATTTGTTAGAACAGAGAACCTGTTCGTATTTGTAATAAAATTTGTAACAACGAGATTCTCAGTCCCAGGGTTAAACAGATTAAGGGTCAAATCAGTCGGTAGAACCCATTTAAAGGTTGTTGGGGGGAAGACAAATGGAGCACGATCTCTGACGAATTGATAATCTATTGTGGTATCTCCAGTAGCAGGATCAGTTGTCAACCAAGAAAATCTTCTCTGTCCAAATTCAAGATCAGGACCAGTCTGACTAGTTCTAACTAAAGCAATAGCATCAGCACGGAGAGTATTTCCACCTAAAGAATCAAGTCCGATCTCAACCGTTAAGGATGAATCAGATTGGAAGAGTTCAATAATACCAAGCGGATACCAGCTACCTCTCTGGGCCTGCACGATGCGGCCATCTTTTAGTATGTCATAATTGATAACATTATTTAGCATGTTGTACCTCATACTATCAGCAATTAAACCTTCGCCAAATCTTTTAAAGGTCACATAAGCATCAGTTGAAGCATTAGCTGAGAGCATATGGTGATAAACAATATAATGATCTGATACTGGTACAGTGCAATAGAACTGAGCATGAGCACCAGTATTATCACCCGAGCCGGTATTACTTGCTCTGCGGGAATTACTACCATAAAAAACCGAGGAGTTGTTCGAAAACCAGCCATATTCAGGTGTTCCTACGGGATAAAGTGATTGTTGGAACTCTCTGTACTTAGGATCGTTCATGAGAGTACCTATCGCACCCGTAACACCTCCAACAACACCATCACTCGTATTATCAATAAAAATAACATTTGTGCTATCGAGAATTTGTTGTGGTACAGTAACAGGAGCTAAGAAAAACAAGAAAATGAACAGAAAGAAGTATTTTTTCTGCATTTATGCCTCCAAAGAATAAGTTAAGAATTAAGAATTACGAATCGAGAAAGAGAGTTTCCGATTAGATAATTCAGTTTATATAAAAATTATTATGGTTTGACCATATTTATGGAAAAAATGTCAGAGGACTCTCCAACAAAGCGGTCTTTACCATTTGGAATAAGGTAATATGATAACTTCAGAGTATCAGTGAAACTAACAGCAAAAGAATCGACATAAGTGGTTTTCTCAGAAATACCAGCCCTAGCGAAAACAGGGAATAATCCTTTACGCTGAACCTCGAAATAGCTAATATTTTCCACAGAACTAATTTCCCAGCTAAGGAAAACACGAGCCTTACCAGCGGTGGTATCATAATAAGCCGAATCCGCTTTGAGATTAAATGGTTTAGGGGTACGGTTATAATGAGAGGCAGAGGGAATATCAATAGGACTCTCGCAACCGTAGAGAATTAAAAAAACTGCAACAATAAAGACTGATAATTTAAAATATTTTCTCATAGTTATTAAAAATTAAGGAAGATTAAACTTAAAAGCAAGACCATTAAATTGACCGTCGGAAGTAAAGCCAACCTGAAGAGGGGGAAGGCTATTGGACGAAAAATCGTCAACGCCCTTATCTTCAGAAAAGAAAATGACGTCGACCATATTGAGAACCCAAATTCCGATGGTAATGTAAGAATAGAGATTTCTTCTGTCCAAGTCCCGATCTCTATTACTGCGCTCAAAGACAATATCCTGCCAAGCTCTATTAGCAGTGGTAAAATCGCCAGCTTTATTATAAGTCTCTATGAGGACCTTAAGACGATCTTCCCTACCGACATAATTGCTCTGATTAGAGAGAGCTGCCAAACCAACCCCAAAGAAGGCAATGGTGAATCCAATTCCTTTAATCTCGCTTCCGAGATAAGTTTGACCAGCGCCGGGAATAACCATGGATAAGAGAGTGGCTTTAGTGTATCTTGAACTGAAGTCAATCCAAGGTTTATCATTGGGGGAATTTTCTTTCATCAGTTCAAGGATTTCCAATTTTGTAAGTTTTTTTATTTCCCCACCATCCGGAGTTTCAGCAGGGAAAGCATCAAATACCAACAATAAAGAGAAAAGATAAATAAAAAATAGCTTCATAGAATCACTCATTTTTTTCTGTTTTTAATAGCATAAGAGATTAAATTGACACCAAAATCAAGCTGAGTTGCATTATCATAACTTGAGCCTTCGTCAGACCACAATACAGGGTATCCTTTTCCAGAAAGAATAATAACAAGTTTTCCATCGAGAAAGAGGCCTTTTATTTCATCGGATTTCATAAGACTATTATTGAAATCATCCATACCTGCAGGAAGTGATGTAAGTTCTTTAAAACTTGTAAAGAGAGGATGATCGAGGTTTATTCTTTTAATTTCCGTTTTACCCGAGAGTTTTTTAGCGACATCGCCGAGGAAAGTTTCCATGAGAGTAAGGAATGGATACTCACCGGCAAAATAGACATTATCAATAAACACTATACCACCATCGGAGACATACTCAGCACATCTGGAAACAATAGAGGAACTGAACTCAGGAGTTGTACCACTACCAAAAATGAAGGCAACATGAGAGTCATTAACGCTTTCATCGCCAAAACTTCCTTCGACAATTTTTTGTCTGAGTTTAAGATTTTTAGCTGCAATCTGCATTAGATTAGGAAGACTTCTAGGTTTAGGATTCCATGGTACATCGAAGTTCGAGATACCGGGGGCGGTTGTATATTTAATTAAAGCGACAGAAAGCTGAGTTACTGAGGAATCGACTTTAGCAATTTTATCATCGTCAACAACTATTCTTTCCTCTTTTGGAACAACCACTTGTTTGAAGTAGAATTCAAGATCCACAAAATCAGCCGGATCATTATTCTCATCGTATCCAACCACAAAATTGTCTATGGTGATCTTGAGTTTTTCGATATTATCCATGATAGGATCGAAAACTATCAGACCGTCTCTGGTATCGCCTTTATAAATGGGTTTACCATATGTTAGCATTGTTCTACGGACAATTCCCATGCGGGTTTCGAAAACTTCATCGTCAAGACCGGAGGTTCCTTTACGTTTCTGGAAGTATTCTTCCATACTGTAGAACTTGGCATTTTTCTTTTCACGAGCGTAAGCGTTCAGTTTATCGCCTCTATCAGTAAGAAGGAGTGAAGCTTCGGGATCGTAGTTAATTTTGGAATTAGTATAGTTATAAATAGTAACTTTGAAAACGGAAAAGCGGCGAGGAGTATAGCCAACAGCAGGATCAATCCAGTTAGCGAAAGTATAAGGATTGCCCGAATTGTCGAATGCCCTGGATTCATCAGGGAATTCATAAGTGTTCAGTTGAAAATCAGACATGTAGCGGACTTCGATTTTCCAACTTTTGGCGTTATAGCCAACCATTTTTCCGTCCTTACTAACAAAGTAGCTGGAATCTTCCAACCTGGTAGTAAGTTCAAGATCGGGGACTATTGTATATTCTTCTCTTTCAGGGGGAAGGAAAACATACTGAAAGATAGAGTTACACCCGGCAAAAAGAAAGACGGTAAAAGTAAAAAGAAGAAATTTTTTCATACCTAATAATTTAACATTAATAAATTTTAATTTTCTAATTCTGTGCGACCTTTTGTTTATTCTGGTCAATAATACCACCCTTTTGAGTACAAGCAAAGACAATAGCATTGATAGCAAACTGAAGCTGACGAGTATTATCGAGAGTATTAGAACCTCTTCTCTGCCAATCGCCCCAGGCTCTGCAATATCCTTTACTGCTAAGGAGGACAGCAAGACGACCATTAAGAAAGACACCTTCAAGATATTTATATCTTTCCAGAACAGGGACAGAAGCAGAAGTACTTATTCTGACATCATCCTCGCCAGGAGGGGGACCAGCGAAATCTTCCCAGCAATGATAGAGCCAATGGCCATTGGGGATTCTTTCAAACTCGGCATCATAACCGAGAGCATCTTCAATCATCTGTCTACTTTTTTTGTTGAAAGATGCATAACGAGCTGCGAGTCCGTCATCGATCCATAAAAACCCACCGCTCCTAAGATATTTTTCAAGATTTCTGACTTCCTGCTGAGTGTATATCGGTTCAGCTTCATAGCCCATCATATAAAGAAGCGGGACCTGCATTAATTCTTTAGAATCGAGACGTATTGATCCTTTTAGGGTAATATCGAGTTTAGTTTTAGCAGAAGAGTATTCAACTACTGCCTGCAAAGCCAATGGTACGGCATTCCAACCAGGAGAGCCATCGGCTCCGACCTTGCTTCCACGATACTGAAGTTGGTAGAATTCAAGGTAACCACTGATATCTTTTTTATTTTTTCCCTGCTCAACCCAACCAGCAAATCTATCTTTGAAATTCGAGTAATCTATCAGTTCATCCTTAAGTCCTGAAGTTGTTCTAGAACCGGCTCTAGTATTAACAACATCGGTAGTAATATTAGGACCATAAAACTGTTGTTGATTAGGATTAAATGTCCTGTCCACATATTCACCCGGACGACCGAGTGAACTAAGTGCAGTACCTCCATGAGAGGAAGCGGTAGTCATAGTTCGAGGCATGGTGCTCATTCTCTGAGGAGTTGATTTTCTCTGAATATTTCTTTCAACAATTTTAGGAGTTTTCTGGAGCTCCATGGTTTTTTGCAATTTGGGAGCCCGCTGAATAAATTTCACGCTTGTAGGGGGTCTTTTTTTCTCCTCAATTTGCTGAGAGATTTCAAAGTTAGATACTACCGGAAGAAAATGTAAGATGACACTAATAGCAAGAAACCAGAGAAGCTGTTTCCTAACAGAAGAAACAATGTTCTTTATCTGGTGAGATAGCTCTTGTCCCGGTATGTAAAAAGAATTAGTAGCCATACAAATTAAGAACCACCATTTTTGGGTTCTTCCTCGTCAGTTGCTATTGCAAGTTGGTCAATTCCCACAATTTTAGCAGCATCCATAACGTCAACGACGATACCATGGAGAGATTTTTTATCTGCTTTAATTATAAGGACTTTACTTCCAAAAATATCTTTTTGTATTCTAAGCTGTTCCTCAAGATTATCAAGAGTAACGAGAGTGCCGTTAAGGTCCATCTCACCTTTTTCAGAAATAGTGATGCTGAGGTCTTTTTCAGGAGGAGCGTCAGACGTAGATGCCTGAGGAAGGTCGACCTTAAGTCCACTTTGAACAGCAAATACGGTAGTGACCATAAAAAAGATAAGCAACTGGAACACACAGTCTATCATTGGAGTCATATCCATTGTCAGCTCTGTCATTTTGCTTCCTTTATTCCTGGCCATTTTTATTCTCCAACCTTGTCAAGATTAACTTTATGACCTGTTTCGTCCAGGACTTCCTTAGCGAGTTTTTCAAATTCCTCTTCAGAGATGTTCAATTCAAGTCTTTTTTCTTTAAGGAAGAGTTGCTCGTCCTTATTAAGTTTACCATCACGATAAGCGGTAAGCAACATTTCTTTATAAGTAGATAATCGTGCCAAATCCTTAAGGAGGAAATTCACGAAGTGATTAGAGAAAGGAGCAATCTGATTAATGATTTTTTCGAGTCGCCTTTTAAGGAAACTATAAGCAAGGACAGCCGGAATAGCGACAACAAGTCCACCAGCGGTTGTAAGTAAAGCAATCGAAATACCACCAGCAACGACAGCCGGATCACCTTTACCACCTTTTGCAATTTCATCGAATGAGGAGATCATACCCAAGATTGTACCGAGAAGACCAAGCATTGTAGCAATACTTGAGATAGTATTAATAACCGGGAGGAATTCTTCAAGATAATCACGCGCAGAAATATCTGAAGTATCGAGGAGTTCATTTCTCATATCGAGAATCGGTCGTTTTTCACCCACAAGGAATTTATACCTTTGTATGACTCTTATGAAGATATACGAAAAAATAGTCTTATTTGTTTTAATATACTCAACGACTTTATCGATATCCGCGAATTTTTTAATATTTTCGTTTATGTCTTCCAAAATTTTATTAGATTTTGCCTCGTTAGGTATTGTATAGTATTTGTAAAGCCTTTCAAGCAAAACAGCCAACACAATGATGGAAAAGATAAAGAGGGGTCCCATAATTTCAACACCACCCTTAAAGATAATACTAATGAGCCAGTTATCCCTCCACCAGCTACCTCCAACTTGTTGGTTTTCCTGAAATAATAAAATTAACGAATGCAATTTATTCCTCCGATATAATTAATTCAAAAAGTTTAATAATTTTCTTCTATCCACTCCAAATGTTCTTTAGCAAAGAAAACGGCACTTCTTTCATTATCATCATTGCTATTAGAATATTTGGAAATAATTTGTTTATACCATTTAGCAGCTTCCCTATAATCCTCGAGCATTTCATAAGAAGCCGCAATATTAACCTGACAACCGACAGCAATGCTTGCGTCTGGGTACTTATTAAAGAGTTTGGTTAGTTCCTCAATAGCCCGTTTATAATCGCGTGCATCAAAGAATTTCATTGCTTTCTCATATTCCAGATAAGAATTAATTTGAGAAAGATCATAAACAAGGCTCTTAGCTTCCTCAACTTTCTCGTAGTTAGGGAATTTATTAATCAAGTCCGAGTAAGCTTCAGAGGACTTAACATAGTCCTTAGTATTATAGTAGTAGTCACCAATTGTAAAAAGAGCATCACCGGCATAAGTGGATTTTGGAAATCTTGATGCAAGTTTAGAAAAAACATCCACCATTTTATCGGGTTGCTGGAGTTCATAGTAGCACCAGCCCTCGTTGTACATTGCCATAGGAGCATAATCCGTGCTGCTGTAGCGCTGATAAGTTTTTCTGTATTCCAAAATGGCAGCGTTATATTCTTTTGCATTATAAAGAGCTTCACCGGCATAGAATTGTGATTCTGCTGCGGCAGGATCATCAGGATAATTCGCAACATATTGCCTGAAAGAGGAGCTAGCGACTGTCCAGTTCCCGGTTTCGTAGTAGGAGTATGCTTTGAAATACCTGGCTTCTTTTACGTTGACATGCTTGGGATATTTATCAACAAACTTAGTGAAGATGCTTGCAGCTTTTTCATATTCCTGATTGTCGAAATACATAGCTCCCAGAGTATAAAGGACAATTGGAATTTCCGGGGATTCAGGGAATTTCTCGCTTGCCTGGAGTAAGATTGATGCGGCGTTACCCATGTCGTTAAGTCCTTTATAGGAATTTGACATGGTAATATATGAATTAATAAGAGTTTCCTCGTCAAGGTCAGTGTTCTGAATTACGGTTTTACAAACCTCAATAGCTTTTTTGTGGTCACCGGCTTCGTAATAAATACCGGCAATAAGATTATCAACAGAACCTTTTTCCTTGTTATCTTTTGCTTTCTGCATCAATTGATTTGCAAGAGCAAGAGCTTTTTCTTTATTTCCGGATTTAGAGTAAGAGAGAGCGAGTTTCTCATTAGCGTTTCTAACGAAGTTGGGGAGTCTGCCAATAAATTCCGGATCGCCAATGCAATGTTCCAAATCCACAACAGCTTCAGAATAGTTTTCCGTCTGATAATTCAATACACCGCGGGCATATCTGGACTGGTATCTAAGAATTGTTTTGTTTTCGGGCAGGGTGGAATCGTTAACAACTTTAGTTAAGTACTCTATAGCTGTTTTATAATCATTTTTCGAGATGTACAAATCAGCGAATGCAAAATTAACATCAGAAGTAAGATTAATGGAATTATCTCCTTTGTTTTTCTCTAAAATAGAGTTCAAGAAAGCCATTCCTTTGTCATACTCACTTCGCTGACCATAAATCTTAACAATTTTGCCGAATCCAGGAGTGTAATACTGTGAAGTTGGTTTGATATAATCAAAGGCAGAGATAGCCTCGTCATATCTTTTAAGTTCGGAATAGACATTAACAAGTTCAAAATAGACATGAGAAGAGTCTAAGTCGGGAGGACTGGAATTTAACACATTCAGATACTCTTGCAGTGCTTGTTCCTTGTTTCCCTCTTTAAAGTAAGTGAAACCAATTTGAATTCTTGCTGCAGCTAAATCCGGACTTTGCGGGTATTTTTCCACAATCTGAGAGAGAGTATTTCTTGCTTTTACAAACTCGCCGATTTCAATCTGTGAAAGTCCCTGAAGGAAAAGAGTTGCAGGAATTGTTTCGCTACCAGGATACTTTTTAAGGAGAGTATCCGCTTCCATTGCTGCAGATTTGTAATTCCTGGCATTATAATACATTGCAACCACGGTGTATTGTGCTTTATCCACACCAAATTGAATTGTTTCAGCAACGTCAGCATAAGCCTGAATGTAGAAAATATATTCCTTTGCCGAGCGATCGTAATTCCCTTGCTTCTGGTACATGTCTGCAATCATATACTGCATTTTAGCCTGCAGTTCTTTATTGGCAAAGTTTTCATCAATAGCAGAATGATAAAGGGAAACAGCTTCTTCAATTCCCTTCTCCTGCAAAGTATAGTCTGCCATTTTAATATATGCAACCTCAACAAGAATGGGGAGCAGGGAATAGTTTGTAACTATTTTCTTATAATTATCCATAGCGATGTTATAATTGCCTTTTTCTCTGTAGCAATCGCCTATTTTAAGTTGTGCTTTGGCCACTAATTCCAGAGTAGACTCATCAGTTTCCCTGCTAGAAGTTGCTTCAAAAATCTGGCGTTCCTTAACGGTTTTGAGCTGAACATTTTCCCAGTCTTTATCCTTAAAAGCATCGGGTTTAAACTTTTCATTAAGTTCGCCCCAATATTTAATAGCGTCATCGTATTTTTTCAAGTCAAAACTATTCTGCCCAAGCTGATACATAGCCCGAGCAAGATAATCAGTTTCGGGATAGCGTTCTTTCAGAAGATAAAAATAGTCACGGCTTTTTTCGAGATCACCCAGTTCCCTATAAGCCCAGCCAATATCATATAAAGCACTTTGAGCCTTAATATGCTGAGGATATTTATCTGCTAATTTTGAAGCTTCAACAATAGCATCCTTAAACTGGCCAGATCGATAGTGGAGATCATAGATCATAAACTGCGCGAGGGTTGAAAGTTCCAGTTCGTTTCCATCAGCTTCCACGATTTTATAGATAGTAATGGCAGAATCCTTCAAACCAAGGCTTTTGAGAGCATTTGCTTTCTGATACATTGCTGCATCGATAACTCTCACAACCAAATCACCGTTGAAAAGAGTAACTTTAACGCTATCCTCATTGAGGAATTCGCTTTTTGTATCAATAATCAAATTGTATTGTTCAATAGCTTTTACGAAATTGCTGGATGCATAGAAGTTTTGTCCAGAGGTAAATGCATTTTGCAACTCCAGCGGTGTTGGGATAAAGAAACTCGCTACAGCTAATCCTAATACAACAATAATCTTCCAGGTCATATCTTATTAAATTCTTCCTATTTAAAAACCCGCATAGATAGTAAAGAAGAGCATGGATTGTTCAGTACCCAGTGTTTTGTCAGCTTCTCTTAAGTAATCAATGCTTGTATGTGTGTAACCGAAGTCAAACACAACCTGATAGCCGGCAAACTGAGATTTGTTACTTATGGAAGCTGCAAATGTTGTTCTATCCTGACTTCCATAATTATCTTTTAAGTTACGAATTTTATATTTCAATAAATCACCAAAGAAACTCATACCCTGTAAACCGAATCTCAAGTCAGTTGATGGAGTAAGGTTATAATCAATTCGAACTATCGGGATTACTTCCTGTGTATGAGTACTTATATTTGTAATGTTTCTTCCAGATTTATCTTCAGCAGTAATGATTATTTTTTCGGTTCTTAATTTGAACTGGGGACTTATTTTAAGACTGTTATTGAAAAGACCAATTGTATAGTCAATTTTATTTACCAGTCCCCATTGAACGATGTTACCCGGCATTTGATCGCCTAACAGCTTTGCTTCAGGAAGAAATGCTCTGTCGGGTACGCCTATTTTGAACTGGTTATTCAATTCAATTCTAAAATTGTTCTCAATGTTAACTCCTTTTATCTGAGTATATTTTGTTCCGGCATATAATGAGTTGACAATTGAATTTCTGTAGTATAAAGGATCTATAACATAATCAGGAAATGGGTTTGATACAGTAATAACACCGGAGTATTTATAAAGATTATTGAGAATATTGTCCTGAACTTGTTTAAAGACATAGTATAATCTAAGTGAACCAAATTTAGGAGTTTCGGTATAATAATTTGCTTTAAAGTAACTTACGTCATTCTTACCGCCTCGGGCAATTGCATTCTCATAAATTTTTCCAAGTGCAACGTTAAGGTCTTTAATCACTTCAAGATTAGCGAAGAGATGATAACCTTTCGTATCAGGTTCATAAGGATAATCAGGGTAAATATCGTTTTCCTGATCATCAATCACACCATTGTTATTCCAGTCATCCCCGTATTCGAAAGATGGTGGATCTGCATAATAAGTGAGGAAGTCTTCCGAATAATCAGGGACTCCATTCGCATTTCTATCATCATCCGGAATACCGTCATTATCCTTATCTTTTCCGGGGAATATACCTGCATCCGGTTGCCTGGTAATAGCATCAAGACTTCTTAACTCATTAGTGCTTTGCCTGTAACCTAATTTAAAGAAATCACCCCTATTGTTGATCACGTCTTTATTTCTTTCATTAACATCAGTAGCCTGGACATTATAAAAATAAAATCCATCTTCCCATCTGTCGTTGTCATCGTTATCGTCAACCAGAGGATAAAAAGCACCCCCCGGATAAAGAACCCTTCTCTGATAAGTGTAGGACGCGTCATAACCAAGGTAATCAGGGGCAGTCAATTGGGATATACCGGGAATTAACACTGTTGAACCTGTACTTTGAATATAGTAGCTATTTTCCAAGACATACGTGTTCAGCCAAGTAATATAATCAGGTGAAATAAAGTACTTTTCACCTCCGAAAGTGAGACGTCCAAGTTTCTTCTTACCTTTAATGTACCAAGCCTGACCCTTGCTTTCATATCTGCTTCCCGAAAGTATGGGGTATTTCAGATAATCAACACTCTCATTAAACTCACCTTCAATCTCAAATCCTTCCCAATTGAAAGCAAAGTTCAATCCATAAACCGACATACCGGTAGCAAGACCATAATTAACAGTCACTACCTGTTTATTGCTACCATCCCTTACATTTCCTTCCGCTCTGTTCCTGACGAAAAACGGTGTCGGGGTGGCAAGGAGAGAATCCCTGAAGTGTGATTTATATAGTGCTCCGCCACCATAATTATCAAGTGTATTATAATAATCATGAGCGGTCTCTATTTTGTAATCATTCGCGACCATAATTTTAAACTGTACCGACTGCACACCTTCGGGCATAATAAATGCGTAGGTTACATTTTCTGTCGAAACAGCAGGTATTTGGACCGGGTATCTTGGTTCAGTAGCATAATAACGATAGCTGGCAAAATGGGTATAATAGGTATAGCTTGTGGTATCATGACCTCCAAAATATCTCTGATCGATTGAAAAACCTAACTGTCTTTCATTTTCTCTTAAACAATAAAACTGAACTGGTTTGTCAAGAGTTGTAGATTCACCGGACGGTTTTTGGTTGAGTTGCATATTGACCGTGGGCATAATTTGTCCATTAATAATAACCTGAGGACGCCCAAAGAGAACTGGACCCGAGTTATCGCCGGGAGAGTCATCGCTAATTTTTAAGAAAATAACTCTTGGTATGGCATTAGTCACAACACCCTTTATTTCAGCAGCACCAGCATCAATACTTGATCTTCTCTGATGCTGATTAACATAAGTAATTCCGACCGTTAAAATATCCCCGATATCAGTTTCAAAGTGACCGCCCAACAAGTACTGAGTCCAGTCTCTGATCCTTCTAATTCCATCCAAGCCGCTTAATCCGTAATCAAATCTGAATCTAATAGGGTCTGATATTCTTGAACCAATGAAGGTTGCTCTGTATTTTGCAGTCCCGGCATCCCATCTTATTCCATTAAATCTAGCTTTATTAAGAGTCATAGCAGTGAATTTTGTACGAATTGCATCCCCAACCATTAATCGGGTGGAAAATCCTCCATAGGCGTCATTAGCAATTACCAGGTTATTAAACCAACTTTGATAATAACGGGATTTGATAATATCGCTATTACCTCCGGTTTCTTCCGTCATTGGAATCTGTCGCTGCAACTCGTTAAGTTCATAAACAGTTGTTCCTTCTACCAGGAAGTTACCAAAGTTATCAAAGAATTTTTTTCTAATGAAAGTAGAACTGTAATTTTCATAATTTCGCCCCGCATAATTCAAATACTTATCCTGAGGTTTTCCTTTATTAGAAATGAATTGAGGGTAAGAACTCTCTTGAAAAATTAAGAGAAACAGAAAGTTTAATAAGAAAATTAGTTGGTATTTGTAGGTCATTTGTTTCATTCCGAATTCCTGATTCCTAATTCCTGAATATTAAAACTTATATGATAAAGAAATTTTATGCATGCCACCGGCATTCGTCAATTCTGTTGGGAGTTGGTAACCATAATCGATTATAAGGTTCTCGACATTAAGACCAAACCCTCCATTCAATCCGCTCTGTTCAGCAAAATCCGATACGACTATGCGTTCATAACCCAAGCGTAAAAGCAAATTTGTACTAAGGCTAAGCAATTCCCTCGAAAAGACAGAGAACTCAGCGCCTGATTTAACACTTATCTGATCATCTTCCTTGCAGACATCCGCGGTAATAATATAATCGTATAAAGACGAAATGTATGCAAATCCAAAACCCAGTTGCATAGGCAATTTAGCATCATTACTACCGCTGCTTGAAATACTTGGCTGAGTGATATTTTTAGCAACCACACCGAGGCTTAAGTCGCTTGAGTTGGTAATCGATTTAAAAGTATAGAAAGCACCTATATCTGCAGTAAAGCCGGTATAAGAAAGAGGGCTTTCACCGGGAGCGGCTTCAGCAGACCATCCTAACAATTTAAAAGTTCCGCCAAGAGCAAAGTTATTATAAATTTCACGAGCATAGGTAAAGTTAATTGTATATTCTTTCCACAATTCACTATTAAGGAAAGTACCTCCGACTCCCAATTCTCCAATCATTTGGAGTGGTACAACTCCCGAAAGAGCAAAATAATTAAGATTATCATCCACAATTCCCGGGAATAAATTTGCGTAAGATGTAGCAACATACAAATCCTTAATCATATAGATTCCGGCGGGATTATAAAATAAAGAATAAGGAGAGTTACCCACCGCAATATGCGCTCCGCCCATTGAAGCCACTCTTGCGCTGTTCCCCAAATCGTTAAAACCCCCTCCATGAATGTAGCAGGAAGTCAGTAGAAATATTGTGATTATTCTTAAAAATCTTTTCACGTGTACCTCAAATTTTTTCAATAAGAAACCACAACGGTGCGTGTAACATACTCCCCACCATTGTCGCTATTGATGAATATCTGATAAATATATAAACCAGGTCTAACTATTTTACCGCTCTCATCTCTGCCGTCCCACTCAATTGAGTTTTCTGCAATATAGGCATAAGCACTTGTGCGAAGGTCCAGAAGATCCCTGATAAGTTTACCTGTGGTGTCGTAAATTTTCACGGTAACCGCCCTTAATTCTTTACCAAGTATTGAGGGGGGCTGGGCAATATTGCCAACAAAAAATTCTATTTTAGTTTTATCGTTCACCCCATCCCCATTTGGTGTAAACGGATTTGGGGTTGCTTTTCCCCCAATAACTATTTTTTCAGGAACTCCAACAGTGATAATACTCCATGCATCAACCTGGTCAGTAACTTTTGAGTTTACTCTCTGCGGATTATTTTTAAGTTTACTGCTTATAATAGTTCTGAAAGGATTAATTGCTAAATAGGGGGATGTTTTTAACAAAATCTCTATTTTAGCATCTGTTTTAAGAGTGGTTCCCATAACAATAATAATTCTGTCCCCCAGTATAGTGTACTGTACAGTTTGCTTAACACCATTTAACCTCAGTTCCTGAAATTGTGAGGGGGCCGGAGTAAATACAACTATTGTATCTATTCCATAATCATTTGGATTAAACGTACAATCAATAGTCAGGGTGAAAGTTTGTTCACTAAGAATCTGCGCATACTGGGGAGAGATATAAGCATCAGTATTATAAGCCACATTATTTGTGTCGTAATTAACAATTACCTTGTGGACTTTGGGAGTTTCAAGAGTGCTTGTCTCCAGTCGCATCTTATATTGAACGTAACCCCTAGGTTCGTAGACAGTATAAAATGAATTACTAACATCTGAGGAATCTGACCACGGAGACCATGTGCTGTCCACAGCCGGAGTATCCCCTGTTCTCACACTGTAGTATATCTGTGTTCCGGTTGGTTTTTCCGCCTCAAATTCAAATGCTCCAAAATTCACATTTTTTTCCAATTTTCGCACCGATGAAACAAATACACCTACCGGGAGATAACCTTCGCCATATACTTCAATCTCAGAAATAACTGTACTGGAGGTAGTTGAAATTACATCCAATACAATTTTAACATATCTGGCTGTTACAGGTGTAAACACTGCTTCCGGGTTAGCAACGGGATTATCAGGTTCCACATAAACCTTTTCCATACCAATACCCGTAGTATCCATACCGGCATAAATTGTAAAGGCACGAACTCTTGTGTTAATATTTCCTCCCAATGAGAAGAAAAGAACTCTTTTGACCCTTCTAACGGCTTGTAAGTCAATAATTATATAACTTCCGGATCTTCCTCCAACATTTTCAGAGGGGAATTCCACAAAAGATCCAGTTTTAAGTCCATCAATCAACTTAAATGGATTTTTTCTTGCTGTATCTGCAGGCGGAGTACCTCCAAAACTGATAAATGCATACCGCTTAAGAGCAAGATTTTCTTTTTCACCAACTTCAATCTGCAACGAACCCGGAGTACTTTTGTAATCAACTGAAAAAGAATTAACCGAATCAACCTGAGACGGCAAATGAAAAGTTGTATCAATTAAAGAACTTTGTGGGAAAATATTACAGACCGAAAGAATGGTTATGATGAGTAGATATGTTCTGATTCTCATAATGTGATATTTCGTCTTTTTTGATGACTGCTTTTATTAAATTTTCAAAACTTTTGCTTGAATTATATTTTTTTATCTTCAAAAATAGAGTTAATAATTCACATTACCAAAAAAAAATTGAATTTTAATTTTAATTTTTTTGTTTAGATTTGTTTTTATAAAGATTTTAATTTTCACAAAAACTAATTCAACCTTAAAATTCCGAATGGTGTTTAAATGCGCTTATTTACTATTATCTTTGTAATTTTTTATTCGACCTGCATTCCCCAGCAACAGCTCTCAATAGAAAGTCAATATATCCCGCATACGGACACATGCCTTGTTTTTACTCCCTCAGATTATGACGAAACCGTAAAATATCCGGTGATTTTTTTATTACATGGTTGGGAAGCTTCCTACCGCCAGTGGAGTGAAATTACAGATCTTAATAAATTAGCAAATTATTACGATTTCATTTTTGTTTGCCCAGATGGATTTACTGATTCGTGGTATGTTAACAATCCTTTAAGACACGGTTTACAAATTGCAGATTTTTTCATAATGGATCTGATCCCATTTATTCTTGATAAATATTCGATAGACAGGAATAAGGTTTTTATTTCCGGACTTAGCATGGGAGGCTTTGGCGCAGTATCCTTTTTTCTGGATAATCAGAATATCTTTAGAAGTTGTGCATCCACAAGTGGTATCATGAATATTAAAACATTCAAGAATAATTGGGGTATGTCCCTTGCTTTTGGTCTTTATGAACAACATCCTCTGAATTATTCAAAATTCAATCCTATAGAAAAGCTTGATAAAATTGAGGAAATTAAGCCATTTTTAATTGATTGTGGTACTGAAGACCGTATTTTTGTGACAAATAAAGAATTCTTTGAGAAATGTCAGCAAAATAAAATTCCAATTACATTTATTGCACAGCCGGGTATTCACAATAAAAAATACTGGGCGAAAGCTATAATTCAACACCTTAACTACTTTAAAAATGTAATAATCGGGGATTAATATGCAAATATTTTGATCCAGATCACAGATTTTCACATTTTTTCCGAAATAAAGTCATTTTTTCCACCAACAGTCTTCCTACTGAAACTTTTTAATATTGTGTAATGTTTGATTTTTACGTGTTTAACTAATTAACTAAATTTTTGTGTGTCTTTATAATAATCCAAGAGGTACCAGTGAAAAATATCATTTTCTTTTTTGTTTTCTTTTCATTTCTGTTTACTATTACTTCCCTTTCCTCAGAACGAAGGTCAGGGAATGAATTTATTAAAATAAAATCAGCAACTTTTAGAGTTGATGAAAAATCCCCCGCATATTCCACGGGAAAAGTCCTCAATTTCAATCTTTACGTTGAGCAAATAAATCAGAACTGGGAGAATGGGGCCTGGGTTAACGATACCCGGGATATTGATCAATGGAATCCGGCAATGACTCAGGTGGAGGTGATTTCTCAGGAATGGGTAAATGACAAGTGGGAAAACAAAAGCAAACACGTTGCTTCGGTTTCCATAAATATGTCCGATTCAACAATGCGTTTTCTTCAGGTTCAATTATATGCCTGGGCAGGTAATGCATGGATAATTCAAATGCAGTCCGCTTATGTATATGATTCCAATAATTATCTGACACAGGTAAACACTCAACTTTCAATGGGTGGTAATTTTATACCTTTCCAGCAGACTGATTTCACCAACAATTCCGCAGGTTTACCACTTACTGAAATTCACAAACAACTTAACTTCCAAACTATGCAGCTGGAGGACTACAGGAAATATGTTTATACATACCATTCCACAAATCAAAAGTATCTCGAAACTGAAACAAATGCATATTTTATTAACTCAGCGTGGGTTGATACAGGCAAAACAACCTATACAAGAAATTCAATGTTAAACGAGCTGACTGAAATTTTCCAGGATATTTATGGCGGGTCAACTTTTGTAAATGCCTGGATGTATGAATATACCTATAACTCCACCGGCGAGCATTGCACTTCTCAACTTGGGAAATATTGGAACTCAAATCAAAGCACCTGGGATTACAGTTCCAGATGGACCGCGACCTATGATGCAAACTGGAATATGACTCTTGAACTTGGAGAGAACTTTATTGGTGGTAATTACAGTCCATCCTGGAGAACCAGTTATACCTATAACAGCTCCGGAGACGAAACATTATCACAAACTGAATTTTATCATGTTACAGAAGGCTGGGAATTAGCCTCACAGTCAATAACTTATTATTCACCGTCAAGTGTTGCACCGGATCTATCCCAACCTGTTCAATTCACACTAAACCAGAATTACCCGAATCCATTCAACCCTTCGACAGTAATAAGCTATTCCATAACTTCGCCTTCTGATGTTAAACTAACTGTTTATGATGTTCTCGGAAATCAAATTACTGAACTGGTGAATGGTTTTCAATCCCCCGGAACTCACAGCATAAACTTTAATGCTGACGGTTTATCATCCGGAGTTTATTTCTATAAACTTCAGGCAGGTAATCTCGTTTCAGTAAAACAAATGATGTTAATAAAATAATAAAAAAAGAGCGGGGTTTTAGCCCCGCTCTTAATTTATTGCTGATCTCTTTCTATCTTACGTGTTTCCACCAATCATAGTATTCGTTTTCCAATTGCTTTAGAGTAGGCATTGGGAAGAAAACAAGTTCCTCGCCATCTGCAAACCAGAATCCGTGTCTGATTAACAAATAAGAAGCCTCCAGCAGAGTGGAACTGAGGCTTATGGTTTTTGTCTTCTTTTCGGGATTCTCTTTAAGTTCAAGTAAATAATCAAAGAGCCGTTGAGGATTGCTATCAGGAATAGGACTATGCATCAAATCCCGGTTTTGATTATACTTCAGGAATTCAGTAACATTTAATTCATATTGCGTGAAGAACAGTTTAGGACATCCTTTTGATCTGGTTTCCTTTGTTATATACTTGCCAAAACTCCTTTGGTCCAGAGTTGAAGCTACTAAATTTGTCAACGGGGTGATTTCCTGATAAACTCTAACCATACCCGGATCATTTTTTGCAGTATATTCAGCCGGGTCGATCTGCAATGCTTTCCCGTTTGGAGTTACAAGATACAAATGTTTTATTGCTTTCAAATCCACGTGTTCAAGAACCGAATATGAACTAATAAATTTTGTTTTCTTAGGTTGGCCATTCTCATGAGGAACAGTCTGCGATAAATAATAATCAATATCAAAATACTGATCCCTGAACTTTATATCAATCTCGGCAAATATTACTTTGCCCCTATAATGTTTTGTACTTCCGATAGTATAATGCTCCGCAAACTGGTAAGGATTCAACTGAGAAGCAACCAATGCATTAATCGGAAAAACTATCATATAAAGATTTTGGGGATATTCTTTCATTTTTTTCTCCGTTCAGATTTTTTTTATTTAAGTTTTAAATTTACTCTTTTTTTGTCTAATAATAAAACTAACTCATTTCCAGCATTTTCTCAATTGGTTTTAATGCTCTCAATCTCAATTCCTCGTTCATTACTATTTCCGGTGTTCTTTCCAACATACACTTATAAATTTTTTCGAGCGTATTCAGTTTCATATACGGGCAATTATTACACTCGCAACTCTCAGATGAAGGAGCAGGAATAAATGTTTTCCCGGGAGCAGCTTTCTGCATTTGGTGAATAATCCCGGATTCAGTTGCCACAATATAAGATTCAGACACATCTTCCTTTATGTAACTGAGCAATTTACTTGTCGAACCAATATAATCAGCATGCAACAACAAAGAGTCAGTACATTCCGGATGAGCAATCAACTTTGCATCAGGAAACTCCAGTTTCAGCTTTAAAATTCTTTCTTCACTAAACGCTTCATGCACAATACAGGCGCCATCCCAAAGAAGCATCTCCCTCCCCGTTTTATTAATCAAATACCTTCCCAAATTTTTATCAGGGGCAAAAATAATCGGTTGATCTTCGGGAATCTGACTAATTATCTTCTCGGCATTGCTCGATGTACAAATTATATCCGATAGCGCTTTAATTTCAGCACTACAATTTATATAGGTTATCGCTATATGAGCAGGATTTTTCTCTCTGAATCTTTTGAACGAAGCGGGAGGGCAACTTTCCGCAAGTGAACAACCGGCTTCCATATCCGGAATTAAAACAAGTTTGAAAGGATTTAATATTTTTGCAGTTTCAGCCATAAAATGAACACCTGCAAAAACTATTACGTCCGCATCAGTGGCTTTTGCTCTACGGGCTAATTCCAGGCTATCCCCAATAAAATCCGCTATATCCTGAATCTCGGATTCCTGATAATAATGAGCAAGTATAACCGCATTCATCTGCGATTTCAGATTTGCAATTTTTTCCGTTAAGCTTTTATTTGGTTTTATATTATCTTCATTCATAATTTTTTCTTACTCACATTTTTCAATTCCTAATTTTCGAACTATTTTTTCTAATATTTGAAAATTGATTCCACAAATTGAAAAAATTTCGTTTTAATCTCTTTTATTCCTTCATATTTTAAAGTTTTTACAATGGCACGCAAATTGTAACATTTATACCGAACGGTGAGATGAAATCGTTTCACCCTCCTTATAGAAACACACTAAACTGCTATGGTCTTAGCCCTCTTCCATAGCAGTTTTTTATTTTAAAAGCACCATCTTCTTAACAGCTGAATATTCTCCTGCTCTTAACTGATAAAAGTAAATGCCACTGGGAAGCCCTAGTCCGCTGAATTTAACAGCATAAGAACCGGACTCAGTGACCTCATTTATCAACTCACTCACTTCCCTTCCCAAAGCATCATAAACCTTCAAGGTAACGAAGCTTCTTTCCTTCAGCTAAAACTTGATTTCAGTTTCCGGATTAAAAGGATTAGGATAATTCTGTTCAAGAGCGTAAACCAGCTCATGCATTTCATCTTCCACACCTACAACAATAATGCTTGCCAGATTGGAAGGCTCACTCTCATTGCGCATCCTATCATAAGCAGTCACAGCGAAATAATAATTCTTTGTTGGCTTATTTGCAAAAATTATCAGTGCCGTTGTATCATTAATTACCCCAAATTTAACCACTTTTTTAATATCAGAATAATCAATACTTGGCGTTTCATCCCTGTAAACATTAAAATAAAATGCCGTATCTCCGTCTGTCGCAGCAAGTGGTTTACTCCATGAGACTCTGAAATTTATAGAATCCGCTGTGGAAATGGTCACATTAAGCGGCGGGTTAGGTTTAACATTATCTTTCCATAGCATTGCTGGTATGTTAGCGGGATAAAGATACTGCCCCGTTTTAATTAAATTAGTTATATTCTTCTGGTTATCCTTAAAACTCTGTGCCCTGTAGAAGGATTGTCCATGCCCATTAAATTTCCGCGCGCTATCCACCTGTGCAAGAACTTCAGTCGGAGGCCAATTACCATCGCCCGATCCCATCCTGTATATGGCAATTCCGGGATAAATATGCCTGCCATACGCTGAGTTAATCCAATCCATGGCCAGCGTGTCAAAACGCGGACAAGTATTTATGTCCCAATAGATCTGAGGTGCAAGATAATCGTGCTTCTTTCCGATTAGCCATCTTCTTGAGTCCTGAAATATTTGTGTATATCCATCCCAACCGGAATTGCAAGTCGAAAGATCTTTATATATCCCTACTGGTGCACTGCCAACCTTTACATTCGGTCTTACAGCCTGAACCGAATCATACAAAGCATAAACAAACTGATTAATATTTCCTCGTCTCCAATCGGATTTGTTTATACCCCCGCCATACTGTGCATATGTTGCCGCATCATCAAAATCAGGATTCGGGTATCGGATAAAATCAAAATGAATACCATCCAGATCATATTTCCTAACCATTTCCATTGCTAAATTTAATAAATAAGTCCGCGTATCCGGTTTCCCGGGATCCATCCACCACTCATTATTATATAATTTACACAGATCCGGTCTTTTTAAGACGATATGCTGAGGGTTTGTATTCGGCGGAGTCCCCTCACCATATACTTTATAAACATTCCACCATGCATGCACCTCCATCCCTCGTTTATGTGCTTCAGTGATGGTAAACTGAAGGGGATCGTAACCCGGGTTACCCCCCAGCGTTTGAGTTAACGATTTTGCCCATGGTTCTAATGAGGAGGGGTACAAAACATCCCCCCTGGCCCTAACCTGTAAATATATCGTATTAAAATTGGCACTTTTTAATAAATCAAGAAAACTTCTCATTTCAGCTTGCTGAGAAGATGCTCCATAAGTTTTGGGCCAGTCCAGTCCAAAAACAGTTGTAAGCCAAACAGCCCTCACCTCTTCTTTCGGCTGACCGTTTAGATTTATAAATACTGTAATTACAACTACCAGTGTTATTAAAAAATGTCTCACTTTGGATAATTAATTTGTTAAAAAATTTTGATATGAAAGATAAGAGTTTCACAACAGAATTAAAATCCATTTTTCTTTATTCAATTATCAACGAACTCAATTAAGAATTCCGTATATTTGCAAATTATTTTTTGAATTTTTGAATTTTAATGGAACAATACACAAATAAAAAGACTTCTTCTGCATCCATGGAGAATATCTCACTTCTCTACGATTCACTGAAAAAGGAGATTCTCTCCGGTCAAATTGACACTGTTATAGAAAGCGGAACTTTTCTCGGTCTCGGCTCTACTTCTACAATTGCACAAGTTTTTAGTGACTTAAACCGACGGCCACAGTTTTTAACCCTTGAAGCCAGTTGGATAAACTGGACTAAAGCCAGAAAAAACTTAAAAAAATACCAATTTGTAAACCCGGTCTGGGGAAAAAGTGTTCCCCGGGATGAGGCGATAGCGTTTATCCAAAACGATGAACTATTAAAAAACCATAAGAATTACTCCAACATTTATATTGACGGAGGGGATGACCCAACGGCTTTCTATCTTCGCGAAATTTCCGGTGAATTCGGTCTCTCACGCTTTTCATTTATCAATAAATATTACAAAAAGAAAGAAGAAAAAGACAGACCGGAATTTTTCCAGGGAGAAAATCTGCTCAGGAAATATTTGCTTAAATTCAAACACAAGAACCCACTTATATTACTGGACTCTTGCGGAGGAATTGGTTTTCTTGAATTCAATATTGTTATCGGAACTATGAAAGATGCCCCTTTCTACCTGATACTGGATGATATAAACCATATAAAGCATTTCCGGCGTTACGAACATATTAAAAACGATCCCTCATTCCGAATTATCACCCTCAACACTGATGCGGGTTGGGTTTTCGCTCAGAAAATAAGATAAATTCAAATCACCACTCTACAATGCCAGAAATTTTAGAAAATATCCGAAACAGAAAAACCTTTGCAATTATCAGTCACCCGGACGCAGGCAAGACAACTTTAACAGAAAAAATATTACTATACAGCGGGGCAATTCAAATTGCCGGCGCAGTCAAATCAAACAAAATTAGAAAAACTGCAACCAGTGATTTCCTCGAGATAGAGAAACAGCGCGGAATCTCAGTAGCCACCTCCGTCCTTTCCTTCGAGTACAGTGATAAAAAAATCAATTTACTTGACACACCCGGTCATAAAGATTTCGCTGAAGATACTTACCGCACACTTACAGCTGTAGACAGCGTAATCCTTGTTATCGACTGCGTAAAAGGAGTAGAAGAGCAGACAGAAAAACTTATGAAAGTCTGCCGAATGCGTAACACCCCCGTAATAGTCTTCATAAACAAACTTGACCGCGAAGGACGGGATCCCATCGAATTACTTGACGAAATCGAAGCAAAACTCGATATCCATGTCCGCCCCCTCTCCTATCCTCTGGGCATTGGATACCAGTTCCGTGGTGTTTATAACATATTCAAACACTCTTTCGCTTTCTACCAGACAAACAAACAGCGCATTGAAGAGGACGTAAAACTATTCAACGGACTCTCCGACCCGGAACTCGATAAAAGTTTCGGTTCAGACGCCGAGAAATTGCGACACGATGTAAACCTTGTTGAAGGAATATACGGCGAATTTGATATCCAGAATTATCTTAGTGGTCAGGTTGCCCCCGTATTTTTTGGAAGTGCGCTGAATAATTTTGGAGTAAAAGAACTCCTCGAAACATTTATAGAAATTGCCCCAAATCCCCTGCCCCGTGAGGCAACAAACGGATTCATTGAACCATCCAGCGAAAAATTCAGCGGTTTCATCTTTAAAATCCACGCCAATCTGGATCCGAAACACCGGGACCGCATCGCATTTCTCCGGGTCTGTTCAGGCAAATTCGAAAGAAACAAATACTATCATCATGTCCGCTTAAAACGTGATATCAAATTCCCCAATCCTGCATCTTTCATGGCACAGAGCAAATCATTAGTTGACGACGCCTATCCCGGAGATGTAATAGGGCTATACGATTCAGGAATATTTAAAATTGGTGATACACTTACAGAGGGAGATACCTTTATGTATAAAGGAATCCCTGCCTTCTCCCCGGAAGTCTTCAGAATAGTCCGCAATACAGATCCTTTCAAATCCAAGCAACTTGAAAAAGGAATACAGTATCTTACCGATGAAGGACTCGCACAACTTTTCACCCAGAACTTGGGAAACAAGAAAGTAATAGGTGTTGTCGGCGAATTACAATTCGATGTCCTGAAGTACCGCCTGCTCCACGAATACGGAGCAAGCGTAGATTTTCTTGGAATGCCCTCATACAAAGCATTTTGGGTACTATTTGAAACAGAGTCTGACATCGAGGATCTCAAGCGGCTTCGTTACAATTCCCTCTACGAAGACAAAAACGGACATCTCGTTTTCATCGCTGAATCGGAGTACACATATCACATGGCAGTTGAAAAAAATCCAAAAGCCAGATTCCTTTCCGCCATTGAGCACAACGATTTCACGGTTAACCTTTAAAATAAAAGGGTGTTGAAGAACTCAACACCCCACTCCCAAAAGTACCAAACTTTTACCCCATCCAACAAACCGTCTCCATGATTCCTCCTTCGATCCTCCTTCGATCAAGGTAGTCCAAAAGGTCACCCCTTTTTACCCTAAATCCCCTGTTTAATTTTTCCACAAATAAATTAAATGTTGAAACTTTCCATGTTTATCCGGCTTAATATTTATTCATTTTTTCGTAAATTTGCGTGTTAAATAATATTTTTTTGAAAGGATTATATGGATAATTCGAAACGCAGAGTGGTAATTACCGGGTTAAGTGCCCTCACCCCAATTGGTCTTTCAGTAACCGAATTCTGGAATTCCATGATGGAATCTAAAAGCGGTGCCGCTCCAATCACAAAATTCGATACTTCTAAATCAGAAACTAAATTTGCTTGCGAACTAAAAGGATTTGACGTAAATAACTATTTGGACCGGAAAGCAGCACGCCGCCTTGATCCCTTCTGCCAGTATGCAATGGCGGCAACCCCAGCCCTGCTGCAAGATGCAGGCATTGACCCCGAAAAACTCACAATTGAAGAAAAAGAAAACTTTGGCGTAATCGTGGGGAGCGGAATCGGCGGTATTCAGACTTTTGACATTCAATCAGTAATCAACCATACCCAGGGACCGAACCGCGTCTCCCCTTTCTTTATCCCAATGCTTATTCCTGATCTGGCTGCCGGACAAATATCAATTAATTATGGATTCAAGGGACCTAACTACTGTACCGTATCCGCCTGCGCCACTTCCAATAATAACCTGATAGACTCATTCCTGCTTATCCAGAACGGTATGGCAGAAATAATGATAGCCGGTGGTGCTGAAGCAGCTATCTGCGAACTTGGTATAGCTGGTTTTAACGCAAGCCGGGCACTCTCTACAAGAAACGACTCTCCGGAAACCGCATCGCGTCCATTTGATGCAACCCGTGACGGTTTTGTTATGGGAGAAGGTGCCGGACTATTACTTCTGGAAGAACTGTCACACGCCTTAAAACGAAACGCAAGAATTTACGCTGAGGTAATCGGTGTCGGACTTTCAGCAGATGCAAATCACATAACCGCCCCGGATCCCGAAGGATATGGTGCACTGCTCGCCATGAAAAGAGCCTTGAAATACGCAAATGTGGAGGCGGACGTTCTTGATTATATTAACATGCATGGGACCGCAACCCCAGCAGGTGATATTGCCGAATCAAAAGCAATAAAAACACTCCTGGGAGAAAAAGCATATACGATCAATACATCATCCACAAAAAGCATGACGGGACATTTACTTGGTGCTGCCGGCGCAGTAGAAGCAATCGCAACCATACTAGCAATGGTTAACAGTAAAATCCCCCCAACTATCAACTTCGAAACTCCTGATCCGGACTGTGACCTTAACTATACATTCAACAAACCACAGGAACGGGAAGTCAATTTTGCAATGAGCAACGCTTTCGGTTTTGGCGGTCACAATACGTCAGTACTCTTCAAAAAATATGAACAGTAAAAAATATCATGGGTTCTAAACTCTGTCCCAAAGTGATACTCGAGGGGACACGGCTTACTTTCAAAACCGAAATCGCTTTTGAACTCAATTCTTACGAAAGATTCGTCGGTCCCCGCAAATACCGTTACCACTCGCCACTAATTTCCGGTGAGTGGTGTGCATTTACAAATTTCCCCTGGGGCAGAGGACTCATCAACTTCGAACCTCATGAAGAACAGATGGCAATGGAGACCTACGCTACCTGGATCCGCCTGTTTGAATTACTAAAATATTATTCCTGGATAATAGACCGCTTCCATCTTTCCACAATCATGTTCCAGAAAATGTACCGTTCTAAAGATTATCACTTCGAGTGGCTTGAGGAACGACTCGGAAAGATTGGTTTTTGTCTTATCCTTCTCACCCGGACTCCGGAATCCTTTGCGGCAGCACGAGAGGAAAGACTTAAAGTCTCCGGAAATCCGTCTCAATACAGTGACCTTAGTCAATTCATAAAAGAACAGGATTTCTTAAATTTGCAGTATGATAAATCAATACTTCCTAAAATACGTATTGATATTTCCGATAACAACATTCCTAAAGCTGTAGCGCAAATTACAGACTGGATGGAAAGTATCGGAGCCTTGTATGCAAACTATTAACAAAAACATGGAGACAAAATGAAAAAACTGATCGTGATAATCCTTTTCTTAATATCAGCAACAAATTTGTTGCCGCAAAGCAAAGGATTTGGAATCGGATTAATTATCGGAGAACCTACCGGAATTTCCGCAAAGTACTGGACATCCTCCCAAAATTCACTCAACTTTGCACTCGGGTATTCATTCGCCGGAAAACACAACAGAGTACACTTACATGTGGACTATGTCTGGCATAACGAAAATCTAATCCGTTCAGCTGAAAGATTACCGGTTTATTATGGATTTGGAGGCAAACTTCAAACTTACGATCACACGGATGCTTCACTTGGTGCCCGCGGTGTACTTGGGCTTCTCTGGATTCCCAGAAATGCACCCCTGGATCTGTTCCTCGAAGTAGCACCCGTATTAAGACTTATTCCAGAAACAGATTTGGATATTGATGCCGGCCTTGGAGCCCGCTTTTTCTTTTAATAATAATGATGTGAGGATAATATGACAAAGATACCTTTTGTAATAAAACGATCCGGAGCCTTAGTCCCTTTTAACAGAGACCGGGTTATCAATGCAATATTCCGGGCTGCGGTTGAGGTTGGCGGCAGGGATAAAGAAAAAGCCGGTGAACTTGCCGACTGCGTTATCCGTCAGCTCGAAGCAAACTATATTGATGGACACTATCCCCATATCGAGGAAATCCAGGATGTAGTTGAGAAAGTCCTTATCGAAGAAGGGCACGCTAAAGTAGGCAAAGCCTTCATTATCTACCGCTCCGAACGTGCAAAGAAACGCGAATCAGAAAACCGGAACGCATCCCGTCCTCCGCAAAACATTCCCTGGGCTAAAATCTGGCACATGCTCGATTGGGCTGTTGAACACAAAATTAACACCATCGACAAACTAAACACCAGAATTAAAAACGGTGAATTCCCTCAAATCGTTGAAGAATCAGAAGCTAATTACGAACATCAGCTTGACCAGGCTTCCGAAATGATAATTGACCGCTCCAAAGACCTTAGAATGGTTATCATCACCGGTCCCTCTTCCTCCGGCAAGACAACAACAACAATTAAACTCGAGGAGCGCCTCAAAAGAAAAGGCTTCCGTTTCGTCCCCCTGATCATAGATAATTACTTCTATGATCTCGAAATGCACCCTAAAGACGAGTTCGGCGACTACGACTTCGAAACCCCCCAGGCACTCGATCTCGCTCTTATAAATGAACATCTGGTGAAAATTTGCAATGGCGAGGAAGTGATGATCCCCTTCTACGACTTCAAAACCGGTAAGCGTTATCTCAACAGAACCAAAGTTAAAATTGAAAAGGATCAGATACTTCTGATTGACAGTCTCCACGGATTATATCCGGACATGACTAAAGATATTCCTGCCGGGCAAAAATTCAAAATCTACCTTGAACCATTGCTTCAGCTCAAAGATTCCAAAGGTGACTATGTACAGTGGACTGACATCCGGATGATCCGCCGAATGCTCCGCGACTCTGTCCACCGCGCCTATAAACCTCAGCAGACTCTCGAACACTGGCATTATGTCCGCAACGCGGAAATGAGGCATATCATTCCTTTCAACAACACCGCCGATTTTATAATCAGCAGCGGAATGCCTTACGAACTCCCCCTTTACGTTCCCAAACTCCTTAAAGATTTCAAAGATTGGGAAGTAACATATAAAGGCAATCCCCTCCGTGAGGATGCCTATATGCGCTCCGCACGAATCGCTAAACTCCTCTCGGCAATTGAACCGGTTACAGATGACTCAGCCGTTCCGGAAGACTCAGTCCTCCGCGAATTCATCGGCGGCAGCCGCTTCCACTACTAATCACCGGAATAAACTTCTTCCATTTGCATTTACCTGACAAAAGTATTACTTTTGTCAGGTAAACTTTTTTAAAAAGAGACAATTATGTTAGCAATAGTAATATTTCTGATTGTTTTCACAGTAACCTCCTCCCCTCAGACCCATATCTTTCCTCATTTCTCCGACTTAAGAGGAATGGAAATGTCGGATAATACTCAGTTGTTCTACCGGATTAATCATTCAACATCAGGTTCAAATTATTCTTCCTCCGATCGTTCCATTTTCCATTTCAATGTAACCGCGGGAACTGAAAGACTCTTTTTGCGTGACTACTACGAAGAGAATATATTATATTCTCAGGCTGTAAGTGTGGATGACTTTACATTCTGGCACAGCGATACTGCAAAATATATTTATTCCGGTTATGAAGGGGGCTGGTGTGCCTGGCCTTTCATCAGGCGCTGGGATGATTCAATCCCTAATTCCTCATGGATATCTGCACACAATATTCATATCTCTAACCAAAACGACAGCCTTGTTTTTGCACTACCCAGTAATTTCAGCACAGATGGAGGACATAACTGGGAAATCTTCCCCAACAATATGTTTAGCCCTGAAGCCGTTTCTCCCTACAACGATTCTGTTATCTTTGCTTCTAACTCCGATTATACCGGCACCAGACTCCACAAATCCACAAACAGAGGGACTACCTTCACTCTCGTAGATTCAGTAAGCAGGGGCTATGGCTCCTGGGATTATTTTTTCGATCTCGATCCACGGGTCCTCTATAGAAAAGTTAATACTGACGGATACTTCTGCCTCATTCGCTCAGAAAATTTTGGGAATGCCGGAAGCTGGTTTGAAATATACAGAAACCGGAATGATTTCTTTATCGCAATTGATCAATCCAAAACCGGACATATCTATCTCGGAACCGGAAGGAATATTTTCATCTCCACTGATTTCGGTACAATTTTTTATATATGGAAAACATTGAGTAACAAAACTCTTGGAATTTATAAAAAACCGGAATCAGATATACTCTATGCTATTACAAAGTACTCACTTCTTAAACTTACCGGGTCTTCAACCGAAATTATCAACAGCCGCGAAGGAGTAACTAACGAAATCACCCTTTTCCCCATTAGAAACAACAACAAATGGATTTATAGAGTTTATGATATTAATCAGTCCGGCGATTCCCTCTTTAAAGGATTTAAGATTTCCGAAGTTTCAGGTGACACATTAATAGGATCTAAAAAGTACACACGGATTAGAAGCAGATTCACCGGCTCTTTGGATTCTGCTCCCGAGTCGGAGTATTTCCGGATAGATTCCCTGAATCTTCAGGTTTATAAACTCTGTGACTCTCTTGTTACCGGGATTGAATTCATTTATCTTGATCTTCTGGCGGAAGCCGGAGACTCTTTAATTATCGCCCCAACGGGCAATCTCCTTTTCCTTTTCATTGACAGCCTTAATTTTAAGATGCACTGGGGTACATACAGGGAAGTACTCTCTCAGCACATTCTCAATACTCCGGGAACCTACTCAACTCAGTTCATCAGGAATCTTGGACTATCTCTGTTTGAAACATCCTTTCAAAACACACACAGACTCGAAATCCTCTCAGGCTGCATTATCGACGGTGTCGTTCATGGTGATACAACCACCATTACGGGCACGGACGATGAATTAACAGAACTCCCTTCTGAATACTCCCTCTCCCAAAACTACCCCAACCCGTTTAATCCTGAAACTGTTATCAGATATCAGTTACCCGCAAGCGGTAAAGTAACTTTAACGATATATGACATTCTTGGAAAAGAAGTAACAAAGCTTGTAAATCTGGAACAGGAAGCAGGAAGTCACACAGTAAAATTTAATGCAGGCAAACTTTCAAGCGGAGTATATATCTGTCGTATAATCGCGGGTGATTTTGTGAAGACGATTAAGATGAGCCTGGTGAAGTAGCGTTTATAACGTTCGTAACGTTTATGAGTTGATTAAAGACCTTAGCAGAGCCAGATTTTCAAGGTCTTCTAGCTGCTCCTTCCCTTTTGGAGTCTCGAGGATTTTGGGGATGTGTGCCAGCTTCGGATGATTCATAAGATTCCTGAATCCTTCCAGCCCGATAAATCCCTTACCGATATGATCATGCCTGTCAACTCTTGATCCCAAATCCTTTTTGCTGTCGTTCACATGGAAGGCTACTAATCTGTCAAGACCAAGAATATCATCAAACTCAACAAAAACTTTTTCAAACTCCTCCTCAACTCTCAGTTCATATCCCGCAGCGAAAATATGCGCCGTATCTATACATACCCTCATTCTCTCTTTATCCTCAACCAGATCGATTATCTCTTTTAGCTGCCCGAACCTGTAACCTATTGAATTCCCCTGTCCTGCTGTCGTTTCCAAAGTGCTGTAAACATAAGCCCCCGGAGTTTTTTGGTGTGCAAGATTCAGTGACTCGGCAATTATTTTAATCCCCTCCTCCATACCACGGCCCCCGTGTGAACCGGGATGAAAGTTCAGATACTTAATTCCCAGTTGACTGCATCTTTTAATCTCATCAACGAATGCAGCTCGTGATTTAGAAAGAATGGATTCATCCGGTGCACAAAGATTTATCAGGTAAGAATCATGCGACATTACAAACTTAATTTCCGTTGCTGCAAGTTTCTCCCTGAATGTAAGAGCTTCTTCATCAGTGATTACTTTGCCGTGCCATTGGTTATTGTTCTTTGTGAAAATCTGCATTGCGGTAAATTCAAGCTTTGAGGCAAGTTCAACCGATTTAACCACACCCCCCTGAATTGATGTGTGAGCACCAAGTAACTGATTTGTTTTATTCTTTTTCATTTTCTTTCTTTCAGCATTTCCTTGATTGAATGCTCGAGTGGTTTTTGGAATATTCCAAAACTGTTGAGTTTGGAAGTAGCCATTGAGACATCCGCCACTGCAGGATAGTTTGGAAGATCACTCATCTTTGACTGTATCAGCAAAGCAGGATCGCTTGTAGTAAGTGCGCAAAGCATTTGGCCAATTTCGTAGCGGGAAACTCTCTCCGGTCCGCCGAAGTTAACTATCACCCCGCTAATATCGGCATACACCAGTTCCCCGATTATGCGCGCTGCCTCAGGAAGGGAGAGGGGCGTACGGAACTGGTCTGTGAAGAGTCCGGATGGCTTCCCCTCTTTGAGCTTACGGTAAAGTGCGTCGAAATGAGAAGCTGAATGATTCATTCCGAATCCTATAAGCAGTGCGGTGCGCAGGATTATGAAGTTGTCGAATGTCCTTATAATTTTCTGTTCTCCCATCAGCTTTGTCTCGGCGTAGAGGGAGATTGGAATCAGCTTGGCATCTTCGCTGAGCATACTTCCCCGATAACCGGCATAGACAAGGTCTGTAGAGGTGTATATAAGCCTGCATTTATAAACCTCACATAGCCTGGCTATCTGTTCAGTTCCTTTAACGTTTATGTCATAAACAGGTTTGTCAAACTCCGCTCCCTTTACAGCCGGATTGCTAACGGCGGCTGTGTGGACTGTAACGTCAGGGCGGAAGGAGTCAAAAATCTTTTTTAGTGAATTGTAGTCACGTATATCCGTTTTTGCGCTTGAATAGGAAGTGGCGTTACCTGTATGGGTGTTGTAGAGCGTAAGGATATGCACCTTGCGGGAGAGTTCTCTGTTCAGGTACTGCCCAAGGAGTCCGCTTCCCCCCGTAATGAGAACTTTTAAGGGAGGCATATCTTCCCAAGGATTGTTTCCCTGCCCGCACCGGTAACAAGCGGAATGTTAGACGGATTTCCTGATATAGTTTCATTTGCCAGCACCGCAAAACAGATCGCCTCCTTTGCATCGGAGTCAATTCCAAGCGCTCCGGCATGCTTAACTTTTACGTTATCGCCGAAATGTTTTTGCAGGGAGGTCATAATCGCCGGATTGTTTGCCCCTCCCCCGCTTACGAAAAGTTCTTTAATTTGAACGTTCTTCTCCACAAATTTTTTATAATTATAAAACACAGACCAGGGGGTGTATTCTGTCACTGTAGCTATGAAATCCTCGGGGGAAAAGGTTGCGAATTCTTTTAGAATATCCGGGAGGAAGTATTTTCCGTAGTATTCCCTGCCGGAAGATTTCGGGGGTTTTTGCTTTATGAAACTGTCGGTCTCTCCAAGCCGCTTGAGGAGGGAGATATTAACATTTCCGCTCAGGGCTATTCGGGAATCTTTGTCGTATTCTTTGTTGAAGAAGATTCTCATCAGTGAGTCTATAAGCATATTTCCCGGGCCTGTGTCGAAACCGAATACTTCGGCTCCTTTACCTCCTTTTTTCAGGACAGTGATGTTAGAGATTCCGCCGATGTTAAGAAGTGCACGGTTTACACTGACCGAATGGAACATGATATAATCGAAATAAGGGACCAGCGGGGCACCCTCACCGCCGAGGGCAACATCACCTGTGCGGAAATCCCCGATTGTTGTTATGCCGGTTAGCTTGGCTATCACTGAGGGATCTCCTATCTGAAGTGTGGAACCGGTTCTGAAGCCAAAAAGAGTTTCAGGTTTTGGGAGATGGTGGACAGTCTGCCCGTGAGAGCCAATAAGGTCAACTTTTGTAATTGGGAAACCTGCTTTTGCACAGAGTTTTTTCACCGCACGGACATAAGCGACTGCAATCAGGAAGTTGAGTTTACATATCTCGGTTACATTTCCCCCCATATACTCAACGTTTCTGAGCATCATCTCTTTCATTTTCGGAGGAAAAGGATAAGTGCCGAATGCAAGCTGGGTTATTTTGGTTTTGGTCGAGTTCCCTTTAACCCTGATAAGGACGGCATCTATCCCGTCAAGAGAGGTCCCTGACATCAGACCGATTATGTGCTTTGTCTTTTTTTGCGACAGTTTAAGTAAATCTTTTACCGTCATAACTGACCTTCTAATTGTTAATTTCTATTCCGTAAAGATAGAAAAATATTTACTAAATTGTGTCGTTTTTGCTTAGATTCTGATCACTGTTTATTCGCGTGCCAACTTTGCTATTCTCCTTTACCCAACACATATTGACAATTTTAACAGTGTTGGAGATTCTAACTGAACAATCTTACTGCTTCCTTTAGCCCTCATGAGTACCCACTCGTTTGGCAGAGACACTCGAAATTATAACCACTTTGTTAAGACCATTATCCAAATAAAACAAAGAACTCAATTCATTCTTTTTGAATATTTCCAAACACTTTTTTCTAAGGTTAAAGGTATTGTAATGTCTCATTATCCCGAGATAAGAATTAATCTGAGAACGAAATATTTTTTTATCATCACTATTTTTTACTCTATAGTAATTATTTAATTTTTTATAAATATTCGTCTTGCATCTTTTACCAATATAAACACAGAATGGTTTAATATAAACCCCCAGGAAATTCACTCCTTTAGAATAATGCTGCAGGTAAAACTTATTAGGATGTAAAATGAGTTGCAATTTATTCATTAAATAATTTTTTATTCTTTCCCTGCAATCCAATAAATAATCTATTTCGCGGTGAATTAACATAATATCGTCTACATATCGGCCGTAGTATTTAATACCTAAATCATTTTTAATAAAGTGATCGAGATCGTTAAGATAGATGTTCCCGAATAATTGAGATGAAAGATTTCCGATTGGCAGACCCTTATTCTCATCCATACAAAAGAGACTTTTATTTTCCGGCAGACCATTCCAATCAGATTTCCTCCCTCTGATTATGCAGTTCTTTGTCGGATCATTAAATATAATCTTCTGCAACAGATACCTTGTTAAATCATAATCCTGCAAAAATTCTTTTTTCAGACCCAATGTGGTAATAATCTTATCATATAATATACCTCTGTCCATCATCATAAAATAACCCTCTATGTCCAGCTTCATTATATAACAATCCTTTGTATAGTTCTCTGAACACTGGCTTATGAATCTACGTATCCTCTTTATGCCGTAGTGCGTTCCTTTGTTTTTGCGGCAGCTATAACTGTCGTTTATAAAAGTTTTGTCAAATACCGGATTGATATAATTAAAGACAAGATGATGTATTATTCTATCCCTGAAATCTGCGGCAAATATTTCCCTTTGTACAGGTTCAAAATTTACAAAGCAAATGCTTTTTGAAATTTCGTACTTTCTGTTAATCAGATCCTCGTAAAGTTCAAATAGCTTCGTCTCATAGTTTATCTCAAACCGGAGTGCGTTAATAGTATTTCTTTTGTTTTTCCGTGCATCGTAATATGCAGTAAATAAATCCTCTAATAATTTATCCGGTTCCATAAAATATAGCAGCAGAATATTTGTTTTAAGTCCTTCACACAGCGAACGCTGAAACCGTTTTCCTTGTTATTGTTGTTCAAGTTGATATTGCCATTATTGTAGTTCAGGTTCAGGTTGTTTGCGTTATTACTATTGTTCTCCGTAGAACTCCAAAAGTTAGTGTTGTTTCCTAAATTGTTGAAGTTACCATTGTTGTTGCGGTTGCCCGACAACAGCGCGGAAAAGATCTACAATCACTCAACTCATTATCAAATTCAGCATCTGATAACTTAAATAGTACCTTTGAAACAAAGGTGGATTGTGGGATTTAAAAGGCTCTCTTGCTTTTGCCGTAGCCTGCAGGTCTTTTTTTTTACTTGCATTAAAGCAACTCCCGCCAACACATCTATTACTGCTGCTTAATTTCCTCCTTATAATTTTTACTTTGTGATTTAAACCAGCCTGTTAATTGCTTTGATACATTTTCTATATATCCGTTTGCAAATATTAATTGCTTTGTTGTAATCTGCCTTAAATCTTTTAATAAACGGAGATACAACCGAATAACCTCTATATTCTCCCGTGCTTGCGAAAGATTTTTTCTCTTATCTTCGTTTACGTTGGCGCGGTATACATTTGTCACTGCTTCTATGGCTTCTTTCTTTAAGCTCTCGCCTATTGTGTATTTATATTCACGGTTAAATCCTTTTACCATATTAAATATTACCAAAACCAAATCGTATGTTGCTTTATATATTGGTAATTCTTCTGCTAATGCCATACGTCCTCAAAATCAAAAAAAAATCGGACCGCCTACGGCGGTATTAGTCAAATAGACAAATTGCTTAATCCTTCACACAGCGAACGCTGAAACCGTTCCCCTTGTTATAGTAGTCCAAGTTGAAATTGCCATTATCGTAGTACAGGCCCAGGTAGTCCGCGTATTTACTACCGCACTCCGTAGAACTCCAAAAGTAAGTGTTGTATCCTAAATTGCTGAAGCCACCATTGTTGCTGCGGTAGCCCGACAACAGCGCGGAAAAGCCGCTTGTGTTTGTTCCTGCTCCCTGTCCTATTGACTTTAAGGCGTTGCCATCATTATTCACTGCTGCTTTCAGCGCTTCAAACTCTGCTAATGTAGGTATGTGCCAACCAGGAGGGCAAATACCTTGTGTCCCCGGGGTGGTGGTGTACGCCATTGCTTCGTTCCAGTCATATAGTCCTCCATAAGTATTACAATTTGCAGGATTATTATCATAACAGTATTTTTCTATTACTCCGTTATTTGACACATCTGAATGAGTTGATCCTGTATTTGTTGAGACAACATATACTCCCACATCAAGATTCTCTTTTAACCAGCATTGATTCCCTATTTGTACTGTTGTATATGTCTTTCCACCATATGGCACTGTAGGAACACCGGCACATGAAGAACCTCCGCCGCTACCTGCAATTGTAAAGTTCCACGGATTTGAACCATTTGACCAGGCTGAGGTACCGACACTATTCGTTGCGTTTACTCTCCAGTAGTATTTTGTGTTGTTGTTTAAACCGGTTACCTGTTGACTTGTTCCGGTTAATCCACTTTGATTATAGACAAAACTTCCAAACGCACTGCTTGTTGAGACCTGGAGGGTGTAACTTGCTGCTCCGGTGCTTGCATTCCAGCTAAGTGTTGGTGGAATAGCCACATTTGCCGCATTGTTTACCGGTGATGAGAGTGTGGGGGCAGGTGGTGCAGTGCCGACGGCTATGGTTGTGAAGTTCCAGACAGTTGACCAGTCAGAGGTACCGACACTATTCGTTGCGTTTACTCTCCAGTAGTATTTTGTGTTGTTGCTTAAACCCCCAACCTGCTGACTTGTTCCGGTTAAGCCACTTTGATTGTATGCGAAGCTTGTAAAAGAACTGCTTGTTGATACCTGAAGTGTGTAACTTGCTGCCCCGGTGCTTGCATTCCAGGTTAGTGTCGGGGGAATTGCAACACTTGTTGCGTTGTTTGCCGGTGAGGAGAGTGTAGGCACAGGTGGTGCTGTGGGTTCGATGGGATCGGTTGGAGAATCACTTTTATTACAAGAATTGAAGAGAAAAAAAGAAAGGACGAGAAATAGTAACATTTTTTTCATAACACACCTTATAGTTTCTAATAAATTATTTATCAGCCTATTCCAATGCGTAAAAATAAATAAAATATTTTAAATTATAGAAATATTTTTTTAATTGGGAAAGAAATTTTTAAAGAGACCATACCCGCTGTTTTTTCAAAAACTTACCTCTTAAGGTCAGAGTAAAATGAAAGCGAAGTTCTAAAATTTCAGTTTTTTAATATTGCAATTATTTAATTAAAACCAGTTTTTTTAATTTACAAAATCACCTGCTTTGAATTGATAAAAACAGAGACCTGTGAATGAAGTCTGAACGTAAAAATAGACCTAATATGAAACCTGAACCTTCTTTTCATTTACTAATTTACTCAACCTTTTTCCAAGCATCATCTCTTTCATTTTTGCCGGGAAAGGATAAGTGCCAAAAGCAAGCTGGGATACTTTTGTCTTAGTGGAGTTTCCTTTAATCTGAAGCAGTACTGCATCAATGCCATCAAGGGAAGTCCCTGACATAAGTCCGATTACGTATTTAGTATTCTTTTTAGAGAGCTGATATAAGTTTTTTACCGACATATTAATCTTTCCGAAACTGAATTTTTCATGCAGCAAAGATATAAAATAATTTGGTAAATGCAGAATCCGGGAAGTATTTTTGCAAAAAGAATGATTTGGTTTATGGAAAAAGGATTAATTGAAAAACTATCCGGCAAAAGAGGGACGTATGTTCTGGAGATAAAGCTGGATAAACGAACTGCGTTGTCTGTGGGGAAGCTTAGGAAGGAGCCAATTGAGTTTCGCAGGGGATATTATTATTACTGCGGCAGCGCTCTTGGGAAAAACGGATTGTATAACCGGGTGAGGAGACATCTTTCAAAGGAGAAGAAGATCAGATGGCATATCGATTATCTGCTCGGGAAAGGGAAAATTACGGATGTTATCTTTGATGCTGAACCTGTAAGGAAAGAGTGTCTTTATGCAATGAAATTCCTTGAATCAGGACTTTCACCAGTCCCGGATTTCGGTTCGTCAGACTGCACTTGTATTTCACATCTTTTCTTCGATAGTATCGGATTGCGAAAAATCAATAGAATGACAAAAATTAATAAAAGTTAGGGGAATCATACCGGTTTTTGTCTGTAAAAGTGCTTCGTTCCGAGGCGTATCCGAGACCCTTCCGAATCCCTTCCGACTTAAATACACTTAAATTCATCAAGAGCTTATTTATTTATGTATAATGATAAATTTGCTATGAAGAGAGAATAATTTTACTTAATTTTCATTATGAAAAATTTAAAAGACAAAATCGTATTGATTACCGGAGGTGCGTCCGGTATCGGAAAAATTATGGGACGGATTGTCCTTGAACGGGGTGCCGAATTGATTATCTGGGATATTGACCGGAAGAAAATCGATTCAACTCTCTCAGAGTTCTCCAAGCTTGGAAAGGTGTCAGGATATACAGCCGACGTTGGTGATCCTGTTCTGATTAAATCAGTAGCAGAAAGGGTTAAGTCTGAGCATGGGTTTGTTGACGTCCTGATTAATAACGCGGGAGTGGTGGTGGGAAAGCATTTCAGCGATCACACGCAGCGGGATATTGAGTGGACGATGAATATTAACGCACTTGCACCAATGTATGTTACGCTCGAATTCCTTCCCGATATGCTAAAAAGAAACGCGGGACATGTATGCACTATTGCCTCTTCGGCGGGGTTGGTATCGAATCCGAGAATGTCGGTTTATGTGGCAAGTAAATGGTCAGCGGTGGGCTGGTCTGACAGTCTCAGACTTGAGATGAAAATGCTGAAAAAAAATGTTGGGGTGACTACAGTTACTCCTTATTATATCAATACGGGGATGTTTGACGGGGTGAGGTCGCTTGTGCCGATACTGGATCCGGAAAAAGCGGCGAGAAAAATAATAAGGGGGATTGAGAAGAATAAAATATTTGTCAGTATGCCGTGGACAGTGCATTTTGTAAGATTAAGCCAGGGGCTTTTACCAATTGCAGCATTTGATTTTGTAATGGGGAAAGTGCTAAAGATATACAGTGCAATGGACAGCTTCAAAGGTCATCAAAAATAACCGGGAAAGGTTTTATGGAAGATACCAGGATTGAAAGAATAGAGGAATTAATAAAAAAGCAAAGAGCTTTTTTTAGCAAGAATAATACAAAGGATGTTTCGTTCAGACTGAAAAATCTGTTGAAGTTCAGGGCGGGAATAAGAAAGTATGAGAATAAAATTACGGATGCGCTTTGGACTGATCTGCATAAATCTTATGAGGAGGCTTATTTAACAGAAATAAGCATAGTGATGGCGGAAATTGATACTCATATTAAGCATATCAGGAAATGGGCAAGTCCGAAAAGAGTAATAACTCCCCTGCACGTTCTTCCCTCCTCGAGCAGTATAATCCATGAACCGCTTGGGCTGGCACTAATAATAGCACCCTGGAATTATCCTTTTCAGTTGCTGATGAATCCGCTTGTCGGGGCAATTTCTGCAGGCTGTTGCGCAATATTAAAGCCCTCTCCATACACGCCGACAGTTGCGACGGTTATGGAAGAGATGATCAAGGAAGTGTTCCCGGAGAATTATATTGCTGTAGTGCAAGGGGGACGGAATGTGAATTCCATGCTGCTGGAGAAAAGATTTGACATGATCTTCTTTACCGGAAGTCCGATGCTGGGAAAGATAGTAATGAAGGCGGCATCGCAACATCTGACTCCCCTGGTTTTGGAGCTGGGGGGAAAGAGTCCGTGCATTGTGGATAAAGGGGCAAATGTAAAGTTAGCCGCTAAAAGAATTGCCTGGGGAAAAACGATTAATGCGGGACAAACATGTATTGCCCCGGATTATGTTTTTGTGCACAGTTCACTAAAAGAAAAACTGATAAAGGAATTAGGATCAAGTATTGACGAAATGTTTGGTAAAGATATCAAGAGCAGCAAATATTTCCCAAGGATAGTGAACAAGCAGGCATTTGAGAGGTTAAAAAATCTGATGCAGCACGGGACAATCCGATATGGCGGGGAGACAGATGAACCGGAAAGATTCATAGCGCCAACAATTATTGATGATATCAAACCGGAATATCCTGTGATGAATGAAGAAATTTTCGGGCCGATACTGCCGGTAATGACATACGATAATATTGATGAAGCGATCAAGTACATAAATGAAAATGAGAAACCTCTTGCGTTTTATTATTTCGGTAAAAACGGAAAAGCCAGGGAAGTATTTCACAAAACCACTTCAGGGGGAGGATGTGTTAACGACACACTGATGCACATTACGAATAAAAATCTGCCCTTTGGCGGAGTTGGCAACAGCGGAATGGGAAAATACCACGGCCGGGAGAGTTTTCTTGCATTCAGCAACCGAAGGTCAGTAGTGAAAACACCAACGTGGATTGATCTGCCATTCAAGTATGTACCATTCAAGTTCTTCAAGCTTATAAAGAGGATAATCTGAGAATTTGCAATCAGTATAAAGTTTAATTAAGAAACTGATGCTGTAAAAGGAAACGATTAAAGAATTATTAAAAAATCCCTTCTTGGAAGGGATTTTTTTTTGTTTTTTTCAGGAGATCGGGGGGGGATTTGGGTGAAAAGGAGAGAAGGTCAGGTGGATGGTTTTAGCATGGGTTTAGGACGGGTTTACCACGGCTTTACTACGGCTTTTCCACGGTTTTATGACAATGTGGGATCTATATTTGGGGTATCTGAGGATGATAATATTGAAAAACGCAATTTTTAATTGAATTTTCGGTTCCGGGGGTTGATTTTGTGCGGTTCCGGGATGCTTTGGAAGGAGATTTGGGTGGGTGAGATGAGGGGGTTTTGGGGTTAAATTAATTTCATTATTTCGCAAAAAAGCTGTATCTTTGTAGCTTAGGTTAAAAATATTTTCGAATGGTAATTTACAGAGATTTTGAAAGCATAAATAAGGATAAGGATACTGTTTTAACCATAGGGACTTTTGACGGTCTGCATGTGGGGCACAGGGAAATTATTGAGACTGTTGTGGGAAAAGCAAAGGAGAACAATTCCAGAAGCGTTCTTGTAACATTTGAGCCACATCCGCGAATGGTGCTTCAGAATCATTTTAACCGAGATGAGTCGAAAAATAAACCGGGACTTAAAAAAGTTGCGCTTTTGAGCACTTTTGAAAATAAGAAACGACTAATTGAGGACTTGGGGATTGACGTACTGCTTGTGGTTGAGTTCAATATGGAATTTGCAAATATTTCTTCAAATGAATTCATTGAAAAGTATTTGTACGAGAAGACCGGCTTGAAGGAGGTTATACTTGGTTATGACCACAAGTTCGGAAAGAATCGTGACGGAGACATAGATTTATTCAGGCAGCTCGGTTTGAAATATGGTTTTGAGGTTACAACCCTCTCCCCTGTTTCAGTAAACGGAGAGACAGTAAGCAGTACAAAGATAAGGCATTATCTTGAGAATGGTGAAGTGAGAAATGCTAATTCAATGCTTGGACGGGAATACACATTAACCGGAAAGATAATACACGGGGATATGAGAGGAAGGAAACTTGGTTTTCAGACTGCGAATTTAGATTTTTCCGAAAGCGGATTACTAATCCCGCCAATGGGGGTTTATGCGGTAAGAGTAAAATACAGCAGTAAAATGTACGAAGGGGTTATGAATATAGGAACACGTCCTTCGTTCAACAGCGGAACAGAGATTACGAAGGAAGTACATATATTCAATTTCAACGAAGAGATATACGGAGAAGAGTTAGAAGTATTATTCGTTGAAAAACTGAGGAACGAAAAAAAATTTGAGAGTGTTGAGGATCTCAAAACTCAGATAAAGAAAGATATAGAAAGAGCGAAAAGTTTATTAAATAATTAGTCCCGGTTATTTCTGGGGTTAGATTAATCAAATACAATAGGAGTAAAAGTAAAATGACAAAAGAAGAAAAACTCGAGATTATCAAAAGATTTGGTAAAGACGAGAAAGACAGCGGTCGTGCGGAAGTACAGATTGCATTAATCACAAAACGAATCAATGACTTAACCGGTCATTTTTCGGTTCACAAAAAAGACCATCATAGCAGAAGAGGATTAATGATGCTGGTTGGTAAGAGAAGAAGGTTGCTCGACTATTTAATAAAAGAAGATATTGCAAGATACAGAGCGATCATAAAAGAATTGAATATTAGAAAGTAAAGGTAAGATTAAATGATTTATTCGAAAAGTGTAGAAATAGGGGGCAAGACCCTAACATTAGAAACCGGGAAAATGGCGCGACAGGCAAATGGAGCGGTAATGGTTCGCTACGGCGATTCCCAAGTTTTAGTTACCGCGGTAGCGGGTCCGGATCCAACGGAAGAAAAGGATTTCTTCCCCCTTCAGGTCGAATATAGAGAGAAGACATCCGCGGCAGGAAAATTCCCAGGCGGATTTATAAAACGGGAAGGAAAGCCATCAGAGAAGGAAGTGTTAAGCGCAAGATTGATAGACCGACCAATAAGGCCCTTATTCCCAGACGGATATAAGAATGAAACCCAGATATACGCGCAGGTTTTCTCATTTGACGGAGAGAATGATTCAGACGTACTAGGAGCTATAGGGGCATCCGCGGCACTAAGTATATCGGATATTCCGTTCAACGGACCGATAGCAGAGGTTAGAGTCGGGAGAGTTGATGGCGAGTATACTATAAATCCCACACATAAAGAAATCCAACTCAGTGACATAGAATTAGTTGTTGCAGGGACGGAGGATTCGATAATGATGGTTGAGGGGGAAGCAAAGGAAGTTACCGAAGCGGAATTGCTTGAAGCGCTTAAACTGGCTCATGAAGCAATAAGAAAAATTGTTATCCTTCAGAAAGAATTCCAGGCAGAAGCCGGGAAGACGAAAAGAGAACTTACGCCAAAGGCAATTAATGAGGATCTGAAGAAGGATGTTTATGAACTAGCAGAAGAAAAGTGCAAGACAATAGTATCCAGTGTACTAATGAAGGAAGAAAGGGCAACTGCAAATGCAGATTTGCTTGAAACCGTAAAGACTACACTTGCAGAAAAATATCCTGAGATGGAGAAGGAGATAGCATTGTTACTTCACGACATGGAGAAGGAAATGATGCGAGACAGGATATTAAAAGAAGGTATCCGACTTGACGGAAGGAACACAAAGCAAATACGGGATATAACCATCGAACTTGGAATTCTTTCGAGAACACATGGTTCCGCCCTGTTTACGAGAGGCGAAACGCAGTCACTCTCCTCATTAACCGTAGGTACAAAGGACGACGAACAAATAATTGACGGACTTTTGGCCGAACACACAAAACGATTCATCTTACATTATAACTTCCCGCCATTCAGTGTAGGTGAAGTAGGAAGAATCATGGGACCCGGGAGAAGGGAAATTGGTCATGGAAATTTAGCTGAGAGATCGTTAAAAAACATGATTCCACCGGAATCGGAATTCCCTTATACGATAAGATTAACTTCAGACATACTTGAGTCAAATGGATCATCCTCAATGGCAACAGTATGCGGAGGATCGCTTGCATTAATGGACGGCGGAGTACCAATAAAGAAAGCGGTAGCCGGAATTGCAATGGGTCTTATAAAAGAAGGTGATAAGTACGCGATATTATCAGACATACTTGGCAACGAAGATCATCTGGGTGATATGGACTTCAAGGTAGCCGGTACGAAAGACGGAATCACAGGATTCCAAATGGATATAAAGATAGAAGGTATATCCTTCCAGATAATGGAAGAGGCACTTGAACAGGCAAAAGCGGGAAGAGAACACATTCTAGGCATAATGAACAATGTAATTTCCCAATCGAAGCCGGATATTTCCCCTTTCGCACCGCGGTTATTAACCATCCGTGTAGCCACAGATCAGATTGGAATGATCATTGGACCCGGAGGTAAAACGATTCAGGGCATGCAGAGGCAGTTTGGAGTAGAGATACACATTGATGACTCCGGACAGGTAACAATTGCAAGTCCAAACCTTGAGAATGCAGAAAGCTGCAGGAAACAGATCCATGCAATGACCGCCCCTCCAGAAGTGGGAGAAGTATATGAAGGAACCATAACGAAGATAGTTGATTTTGGTGCTTTCGTAGAAATACTACCTGGCAAGGAAGGATTATTACACATTTCGCAAATTGACAAGAAACGTGTAAACAAAGTCACGGACTACTATAAAGAAGGGGACAAAGTAACAGTTAAATTAATAAAAACAGAAAACGGAAAGTTAAGTCTCAGCGTTAAGGAACTTCTAAAGGAAAGCAGACCAGCAAAAAAAGAAGAAGAACCTAAAGAAACGGAAAGCGGTGAGATAGACAACTCAAAGCCTGAAATACTAAGCTTAGATTAGGCGCTCTTTTGGCGATTAATCCGGCTCAGGCAGAGTAGAATTCATTCCCCGGTCTTGTGTAAACCAGACCGGGGTAAAATATAATTAAGCAAATTTTAAGAAAGTGTTAATGGATAGAGCAATATTTTTAATAATAATGTTGACAGTTTACAAGTCGACAGTATTTATGCCCATAAAGAGCAAGGAAGCGCCTTATCCATTGGTTTGGTTAGAAAAGCAAACACAATCCGGATACGAAACCGGAATAAAAAAATTTTTGGATAAATATGTTAAAAGACATTATAATAAATTCATCTTCCACACAGACGCGTATTGCAATTACGGAAGATGGAAATCTGACAGACTTCTTTGTTGATTATCCTGAAAACAGGAGAATGGTCGGGGATATATATCTCGGTAAAGTAGCGAGAGTATTACCCGGAATAAAAGCAGCATTTATTGACATCGGGCTAAAGCATGACGCCTTTCTTCACTTTTCGGATATTGGGGACCGGACGCAGGAAATGCAGGGTATAATCGGCGATGACAACGATGAAGATGATGATGACGATACGCAAGGAGATACAAGACCCAGAGCCAGTTCCCTAACCCCGAAAATAGAGACAATCAACGGAGTACCGAAACTCCAAAAGGGGCAGGAAATAATAGTACAAATAACGAAGGAACCGGTTACAGGCAAAGGAGTGAGAGTATCCTCAGCAGTATCCATACCGGGAAGGTTTTGCGTACTCCTACCATTTGACAATAAAATCGGGATTTCAAAGAAGATAAACGACTTCAAAGAAAGAAGGCGTTTGAGGTCGATAGCAAGATCGATCCTACCGAAGAATTATGGTCTGATAATACGCACAGTTGCAAAAAATCAGTCAGAGGAATCGGTTGTTGATGATTTGAAATACTTAAAGAAAATCTGGGAAGAGATAGAAGAGAAAGTAAAGACAGAAAAGCCACCATCATTAATTCATCAGGATTTAGGAACAACTATAAGTGTAATAAGGGATCTGTTCACACCAGATGTAAGCAATATATACATTGACTCGAAGAAGCTGTATAAACAGATAAAAGATTATATAAAGCTGGTTCAGCCCTCAATGGGTGAGAGGTTACAATTATTCAGCCCCTCCGATCCGATATTCGAAGCTTTCAAGATTGAGGAGCAAATAAAAACTTTGATGGGGCGCAAAGTTCATATGAAGAGTGGCGGTTACCTGATAATCGAGCATACAGAAGCGATGGTAGTGATAGACGTAAACAGCGGAAGATATGCAGCAAGCAAGGATCAGGAAGTAAACAGTCTAAAAACAGATCTTGAAGCAGTAAGGGAAATTGCCCGACAATTGAAATTACGAGATATAGGGGGATTAATTGTAGTTGACTTTATTGATCTTGAAGAAGAAAAGAACAGAAGAAAAGTTTACGATGAATTAAAGAAAGAGTTTAAGAAGGACAGAGCAAAAGTTGCATTTCTTCCGATGTCCGATTTTGGCCTGGTAGAAATAACCCGTCAGAGGATACGACAGAACATAGTTCAAGCGATAAATGAGCCATGTCCGCACTGTGAAGGGACGGGATTACTAACAAAAGAATCTCACATAATGTATGAGATTGAAGAATGGTTAAAGAAATTCAGAATCGGAGGGAAAGAGCGATCGCTTATACTTGTATGTCATCCTTCGATAGCGAAGACTTTAAGCCAAGGTTTTCTAAGTCCAATAAAGAGACTTCAATTCAAGCACTTTTTTAAGATTAAGCTTGAAGAAGACGTAAAGGTAAATATAAAGACTTTCAGGTTTATATCTTCAAAGACGAAGAAAGATATAACCGACGAATTCTCCTAATTAATTTTGCCCAATATCATTTGATATTCCGCTAAGATTTATTAGATTAATATGTTGTTTTTTTAAGTCAATTGAGAAGATTCAAAAAATTTTTGGAAATTAACATAGGAATAATAAATTGAAAAAGACTGCTTTTTATAACGCTCATTTAAGAAATAAGGCAAAGATGGTAGAATTTGGGGGCTTTCTTATGCCGATTCAGTACACATCCATAATAACTGAACATAAAACAGTAAGGAATAAAGTCGGAGTATTCGACGTAAGCCATATGGGAGAAATATTTATAAGAGGAGACAAGGCACTTGATTATGTTCAAAGGCTAACGATTAATGATGCATCCAAGTTAAAACCAGGCAGAGTTCAATATTCAGCGATGTGTTATGAAAACGGAGGTGTTGTTGATGATCTGCTTGTGTATATGATTTCACCGACAGAGTATCTGCTGGTAGTCAATGCATCCAATCTTAATAAAGACTACGAATGGATGGTAAAAAACAACAAAGAGGGGGTTGAGATATCAAATGAAAGTGATGAGTATTCCCTATTAGCAGTTCAGGGACCGAGATCAAAAGCAGTACTTGAGAAACTTTTCGGTATTCAACTTGAAACCGAGTATTATCATTTTATAAATCACGATTATAATGGAAACAATTTTATTATTTCGCGAACCGGATATACCGGTGAACTTGGATTTGAGATATACTTCAAAGCAACGGAGGAAGAAGCAATAGAATTTTGGGACAAGTTATTCGAAGCAGGGAAAGAAGAAGGAATTGAACCAATAGGACTAGGAGCCAGAGACTCTTTAAGACTAGAGATGGGATACAGTTTATATGGAAATGATATAAGCCAGGATACCAATCCCCTTGAAGCAGGACTGGGCTGGATAACAAAGCTTAATAAAGCAAATGATTTTATTGGCAAGAATGCATTACTGGAAGTAAAGAAAAACGGACTTAAGCGGAAACTAGTTCCACTAGTAATTGAAGAAAAAGCTTTCCCAAGGCACGGTTATGTAATATCATACAATGGTGAATCTGTAGGGGAGGTAACCAGCGGAACAGTAAGCCCTATACTTGACAAGGGAGTTGCTTTGGCATACGTAAGAGTTGATCTTGCAGAATTAGGTGATACATTAAACATGGTAATCAGAGGGAAGGAGATTCCTTGCAAGGTAGTAACGCTACCTTTCATTCACAAATAGTTGTATGAATATAAATCTATTTTTGTCTCCTGAGAGTCTTGATGACTTTTACTTCCAGGATAAAAACTGTGTGGTAATAGATTCTCTCAGGGCAACAAGTGTAATTTGCACTGCTTTGGCAAATGGTGCGAAAGAAGTAATCCCGGTTGCTACTTTCGAATATGCAATGAAGATTAGTGCGGGTATCATGTCCGGTCAGAATCTGCTTGGAGGCGAGAGAAATACAAAGAAAATTGATGGTTTTCACGTTGGGAACTCACCAAGTGAATATACGCCGGAAACAGTAAGCGGAAAATCGATAATACTGTTCACATCCAACGGAACCAAAGCAATAGTAAAAGCAAAATTCAGCAAGGATCTGGTAATCTGCAGTTATCTGAACCTGAAAGCCATTGCAAATTACTTACTTGAGAAAAAAGAGGATTTTGAGATAGTATGTTCTGCAAAGGGGGGTGCACTCAATATGGAAGACACGGTATGTGCAGGCAGACTTATATCTAAGATACTTGAAAAAGAGAAGGACTGCACGCTGAATGACGGCGCTACTGCTGCATGTGCGCTTGACAGAGAATTCGGTGGTAATGTGCATAAAATGTTCAGAGAATCGGATCATGGGAAGATACTGACTGAGAACGGATTTCAAGATGATCTGGAGATATGTGCACAAATCGATGCTTTAGAAGTAGTTCCAGTGTTCACATCCGGTTCTATAAAGCTTTTGAATAATTAGAAAATGGCTAAGAGAAATAAAACAAAGAAAGTTGATAAGCCCGGCAAGGAAAACGGGAGTATTGACAATAAAAAACGAGTTATCGGTGTGATAATGGTCGTTGTGGCTATTATTGTCTTTTTAAGTATTATATCATACTCAGCATACGACAGAGCGAAACTAACCAATCAATTCTCCGATATTTTCAGCATAGAGAATCCTGAAGTCAGCAATCCGGAAGTGAATAAAATAAACAACTGGATGGGAGTAGGTGGTGCATATATATCTCATTTTTTTATCAAAGCAACATTCGGATATTTTTCAATCGTATTCCCATTTCTTTTATTCCTTTGGGGAGTAACTTTCTTTCTTCCGTTAGAATTAAAAAAGAAACTCAAAATAAGTAACCTCTCAGTAGCTTTTTCAATAATAATTTCAACATTCTTCGGGATATTAAGCAGTGAGTATGAAATATTCAGCAGTACAGATGTACTTTCCGGAGCCATAGGAACATTTATCGGGAAAGCATCCGGATTATTACTGGGAGGGATCGGAAGTTTGCTATTATTGCTTGCAATCACTGTTACCATTCTGGTATTTTCATTTAACTTTAGAGTTGAGAACTTTTTCTTCAAGACGAAAGACATAATAGATAAGACATCAGAAGCCGGTAAAGAAAAACTAAATTCACTTTCGAAGCAGACGATAATAAAAAGTAAAGACGAAAAGAGAATTGAAGAACCAACTTCTGCAATTGAAGAAACACAGGATACGCAGAAGAAATCGTCATTTTTGGAAAGGATAATGGGAGAGAGGGAGTATCAAACCCAGGAACTGAACAGAGCAAATGAAAGCGAAGAACAGAAGCAGGAAGCACCGTCAATAAAAATTGTAAGAGATCGTTTGCCCATTACGAATGAGACAGAACAAAAAGAAACGGATAAACCTGAGCAAGATAAAGAAACAAGCTTAGAAAAAGAGACAACTGTTTCACATGCAACAGACAGTGAAGAAATAATTGAAGAGGGAGCAGAAAATGAAAGTCCCATATCCGATTACGTAGTTGAACCTGCAAACAGGCACAAGCAAGTTGAACTTCCTGAACAGTGGGAGGAAACAATTAAGTTTAACAAACCAACTATTGACCTGCTTACAGATGAGCCGGTTGAGGACTACAAAATTGCGGATGAGGAGTTAACAAAAAACGCAGAACTTTTAAAGGACAAACTGCAGAAATTCGATATTGAAATTCAGGATATAAGAGTAAAACCAGGTCCGGTGGTTACACTTTATGAAATAGTACCATCGCCAGGAGTGAAAATCAGTAAAATTGTCAGTCTGGAGAATGACATTGCATTAGCATTAGCAGCAAAGGGAATAAGGATAATTGCACCAATACCGGGCAAGAGCGCCATTGGAGTGGAAATCCCAAATCAGACACCTTCGCTGGTAGTTGCGAAATCAGTGATACGTCAAATTGACAAAGCGAAAGCAGAGTTGCCATTAGGACTTGGCAAGGATATATCAGGCGAGATATATATTACGGATCTAGCAAAGATGCCGCATCTTTTAATTGCGGGTTCAACGGGGTCGGGAAAGAGTGTGGGAATCAATATGATTTTAGCAAGTCTATTGTATTCCAAAGATCCTTCAGAAGTAAAATTTGCAATAATTGACCCAAAGAAAATCGAATTATCATTTTACAATAAATTAAAGCATCATTTTCTTGCAGTTTCCCCCGATTTGAGCGAAGATATAGTCACCATGCCGCAGAATGCTGTAGTGCTACTGAAGTCGGTTGAATATGAAATGGAAAGAAGATATGACAAACTTGCCAAAGCGGGGGTCAGGAATATAGTTGACTATAATATAAAGGTGAGTGACCCAACTAGAAAACCGAAAGACACGGACCAGATAAAGCATTTCAAGCTCCCTTATATAATAATAATAATTGATGAACTAGCGGATCTTATGATCACAGCGGGAAAGGAAGTTGAAGAACCGATAGCCCGTCTGGCGCAATTAGCCCGTGCAGTTGGGATACACTTGGTTTTAGCCACCCAACGACCATCAGTAAATGTTATTACCGGAGTAATAAAAGCCAATTTCGGAAGCAGAATTGCCTATCAGGTCGCCTCGAAAATTGATTCAAGAACAATTCTTGATATGAATGGAGCACAGCAACTATTGGGAAGGGGTGATATGTTATTTCTTCCGGGAGGAACTCCTAAGCCAGTTAGAATTCAAAATGCATTTATATCAACTGAAGAAGTGGAAAAGATCACCGATTTTATTTCAAGTCAGAAGGGATATTCAAAGCCATATTTTCTACCTTCATTGATTGAGAAAAAACAAGAAAGAGGAGGCGGACTCTCTGCGGAGCTTGATCCGTTATTTTATGATGCGGCAATGGCATTTATAACTTCCAAGCAAGCCTCAGTGTCCCTGTTGCAACGCAAGCTTAAACTTGGATATTCAAGAGCAGCCCGAATAGTGGATCAATTAGAAGAGGCTGGAGTCGTTGGACCCAATGATGGAAGTAAAGCCAGAGAGTTACTAGTAGATAGTGAAGATGCGCTTGAAACAATTATCCGTAACTTATAGTCTAAACCAATAAGAAAAAAAGGTTTTAATGAAGTATCTATTAATTATTTTTACAGCAGTTTCTTTATTTGCACAACAAAACGAAAGTGTAGAACTCAAGAAACTTCAGAAAAAGTTTGAAGAAGTAAACTCAATTGTATCCGATTTTAAGCAGTACACCGGCGGAAAACAGAATATTTCTGGAAAGTTTTTCTACCAGAAGAAAAACAAAACACGATTAGAGATCAAGAATATTTTTATTATCTCAGACGGAGAGACGACTTATAATTACAATAAAAAAGAAAACAAAGTTATAATAAGTAATTATAACGAGTCGGATCCTAATGTGCTTTCAATAGAAAAATTTATTTATGATTATCCTTCAAAATGCAGTAATGTTGATCAGGTAACCGAAGGGAGAAATACGATTGTAATGATCCCGAAAGATAACTCACTTAATTTCAAGAAGGCAGTAATAGTAATGAACTCTGATTCAATGATAAGCAAAGTAGTTTTAATTGCGAAGAACGGGCAATCAATAGAATTTGTGTTATCAAACCTGAAATTGAATCCCCAAATAGACGCAGACAAGTTTTCGTTCAGTCCACCAGAAAACTCTAAAGTAATTGACCTCAGATAAATCGAAAAAAATATTAACCAAACGTGAAATACAAGGATTAGTAATTTCAATAATCCTATCGTTAATTTTTCTCTATTTCGCATTTACCGGAATTGACATAAACTCTCTGGAAGAGAATCTGAAGAGCGCCTCAATATTCTGGATAATTATTTTTATAATTCTAAATCTAGCGGGGCATTATGTTAGGGTATTAAGATGGAAGATATTATTAAATCCTTTCAAGAAAGAGACAAAAATCAATAATCTGTTCGGGTCATTAATGATAGGATATGGTTTTAATAGTATCTTTCCCAGGTTAGGTGAAATAATAAGACCAGTAACGCTAGGAAATCTGGAGGGAATATCCCGAACTTCGGTGTTTGGAACAATTGTGGTTGAAAGAATTATTGATTTGATCTTTATGGGATTAGCGGTAATAGGCTCAGCTTATCTTGTTGCAGGCAACATTTATATTTCACTCCCCTGGTTAAAACCAACAGTTTATCTTGGCATCCTGTTTATTGTGTTAGCAGTAATTTTTTTAGTGATACTGATAAAATACCGGGAGAAATTCTATAACTCATATTTAAGATTTATAAAAAAAGTCAGTCCTGCAAATGAAGAAAGATTCGGCAAATTTTTCAATAAGATACTTGACGGATTTGCAACTTTAACAGGATTCGCGAATTATTTCAGCGTTGGTATTCTTAGCATTTTGATAATATTTATTTATGCACTTACTTCATATACAGGACTATTTTTATTTCAAATGCCTGAAAGCCCGCACATCAATTTTTTTACAGGATGGGTAATTTCGGGAATAAGTTCAATAGGAATAATGATACCCACACCAGGTGGGATAGGGTCATACCACACTATAACAAAAGCAACGTTGGTGGAGTTATATAATTTCACACCGGAAACAAGTATGACCTATGCCATACTGACACACGGGATTTCGTACCTTACACATATATTTGCTGCGATAATTTATATTTTGATGTTCAGAAACAAGATAGCATTATTTAAGAAAAATCCATTGGAAATACTTGATGAAAAAGGTTAAAAGCATTGTGTTGTTCTTTATATTTGGAGTTGCAAGTCTTTATTCACAAAGTGATATAAGATTGAGTATGGGTTTGAATTTTGCCAGTTCGCCACAGTTAAGAGAGTACATAAACTATAGCGCACCAACAAATGATCTTCAGCCTGACGTTAGCACGTATATTGAATTTGCCGGTGAATATGGTTATGAAGTGAGAAAGAATTATCAGATAGGAATTGAAGGAGCTTATGAGTCCAAAACGGTGAATTATCCGGGTGCGCCCAGCAACTATGAATTCAATTATTCTCTTTTAATGCCTTCATTTACCGGTTATTATATTATGAAGGAAGCAAGTTATAAATTCAAGTTCGGGGTTGGTTTGGGACCACGATTTGCAATTATTGATGAGGCAGTTTATACAAAGACAAGCACAAGGTATACAGCAAGTGGATTCGGACTATTATTAAAAGCAGACGGAAGCACAAAATTGAGTGAACTCGTTTATGCATATATTGGTTTGGATATAAGATATAACAATATTGGTGAATTAAAGAGTAAGGATAACATTTTATTAAATAATCCAAACTCGAATGAAGGAGTTTCTTTTAATTCATTCAGTGCCGGAATAAAACTTGGTGTAGCAGTAATATTATAAGGAGTAATATGGATTTTTTTGAAGCAATAATAATGGGAGTTATTCAGGGGATAACTGAATTTCTGCCAATAAGCAGTACAGGACATCTTACGGTAGTGGGGAAATTACTTGATCTTATAGAAAGCGACAGGCAATGGACATCATTCATTGCGGTTATACAGTTGGGTACACTAATTTCTATTTTGTTTTATTTCAGAAAAGAGATCATTCAAATATCTTTTGAATTTGTAAAAGATAATTTGATAAGAAGGAAAAAATTTGAATCTCAAGGGGGAAATGCAAAGATGGGTTGGATGATAATAATAGGAACAATTCCTGTGGTTATTATCGGATTAGTATTTAAGGATGTTATTGAGGGAGCTTTAACAAAGAACCTGTATGTAATCGCCACCAGTTTAATTGTGCTGGCGATTATACTAGCGATTGCCGAAGTAACTGCAAAATTTCAGAAGGATATTGAGGACATCACAATAAAGGACGCATTGATAATTGGTCTGGCACAATCTGTTTCACTAATTCCAGGCTCCTCGAGATCAGGAACAACCATTACCGGCGGATTATTCACAGGATTGAACAGAGAAGCAGCCGCCAGGTTTTCCTTTCTGTTAAGTATTCCCGCAATTTTTGCAAGTGGTATGCTACAGCTATACCAATCTTTGAAATATATTGATACACAGGGAATGCTGAATATCCTTGTGGCAACATTTTTCTCTACGGTGGCGGGTTATTTAGCAATTGATTTTTTATTAAAATATTTAAAACGAAGAACTACTGTTTTGTTTATAGTATATAGAATAGTTTTAGGAATTATTATTTTGTTGTTACTTTCATTTGATGTAATACAACCATAAAAAAGGAAAAAATATGAAAAAAATCACATTAGCATTGCTACTTTTCGCATTAATTACAGGGTGTTATGCACAGAATACAAATCAAAAAAACAATAAAGGAAAAACAATGACAGAAAGTCAGGAGAAGAAAGAACAGAAAGTTGTGGCGGTAATAAAGACCACAATGGGGGAAATTGAAATTGAGCTATTTGACAAACTCACCCCAAAGACAGTTAACAACTTTGTCGGGTTAGCAAATAAAGGATATTACAATGGAGTGATATTTCACAGAGTAATTGATAACTTCATGATTCAAGGCGGAGATCCAACCGGAACAGGAAGAGGCGGAGAGAGTATTTATGGTAAAAAATTTGAAGACGAAATAGTTTCCACTTTAAGGCATGACGGTGCGGGAATACTGTCTATGGCAAATGCAGGACCAAATACAAACGGGAGCCAGTTTTTTATAACGCTCGTAGCGACCCCATGGTTAGACGGAAAGCACACTGTTTTCGGTAAAGTGATTAGCGGTATGGAAATAGTACAGGCTATTGGCAAAGTTGCCACTACCAAACCTTATGACAAGCCAGTAACTGATGTTAAGATGATCGAAGTAAAGATCGAAAACAGATAAGTTAAAGAGTTTATAAAATAAAAAACCCTTCCATACGGAAGGGTTTTTTCAATTGAAATTAAATCAATGTGCCGCACGAGAACCGAGTTCCCTGCTAAACATGTAGAGACCATGTTTAGAGTCTCCTATCAATTTAAGAGTATCGAGAATCTTGACACAATTCTCTTCTTCTTCAACCTGTTCGTCAACAAACCAGTCTAAGAAATTTTTAGTTGCATAGTCATTTTCAGAAATCGCAATAGCAACCAGATTATTAATAAGTGAAGTTACCTTCTGCTCATGTTTATAGGTTTCTTCAAATACTTCATTTACAGATTTCCAATCTGATTGAGGAGCTTCAATAGCTTGAAGAACTGCTTTTCCACCGCGGGTAAAAATAAAATCGTAAATTTTCATAGCATGAGTTCTCTCCTCATCGGATTGAACGCGCATCCAAGATGCAAAACCGGCCCAACCTTGAGATTCGAAGTAAGCAGACATAGCTAAATAGAGATAAGAAGAATACAATTCTGCCTGGATCTGATCGTTTAAAGCCTTTTCCATTTTTTTACTTAACATAATATAACCTCGTTTTTTTGAATTAATTATTATTTTCTATTTTAATCTAATAATATAAACAACTTATGATATTTTAAGTTCAAAAAGACATTAATTTTTTACAATTATTTAAGCAGAAGCATTTTCCGGGTTTCAGAATAGCTACCTGCCCGAAGAGTATAGAAATATACACCAGAATTCAGATCAGCAAGAGAAACATTAAATGAATAATTACCTGCATTCTGTTCTTCATTAACTAAGGACCTTACTTCCCTGCCCAGAATATCGTAAATTTTTAAAGTAACAAATTCTTTAAAGGGGAGTGAATAATCAATCGAAGTAGCCGGATTGAAGGGATTCGGGTAATTGGGGGAGAGGAAAAAAGCAGGCGGATTCGAGGGTGAGTAATCCTTAACCGCGGTGGGAATTGAGGGATAGAGAGCCCGAGCATCTGCGAAAACCCGATCAAGTTCGTTTAGGCTATCCCCAACTGCAATTGCAAAAGCAACAAATAAAGAATCGTTCTGGAGAATGGAAAAAGGACCTCCAGAAATAACAAATGAGATATCTCCTCCTCCCGCCTGAGTTTTGCCAATACCACTTGAAATTGCGGACCACTTTTCTGATTTAGCAAAACCATCATAAATTCCAAAGCCACCATCACCACCACCATTTAGAATTCCCCAAAAGCCAAAATCGGCAGAGGATATAAGAGCAGATGCGACAAAGTATGAGGGATTTCCTCCGAGATGGTAAGCATATCCATACTTTCCATCAGCGGACCAGCGAGTAAAGTCATCAAGACCACTACCATCAACCATATCCCAGTCGAAGAAAAGACCAGCATGAAAATTCGAAAGCACAGATTGGGTTTGATTTTTAAATTTGTATCTTAGGATCACTAATTTCTCGTATAGAAGAGAGGTAAATGTATAGGAATCGAGTTCAACTGTAAGCCCAACTTTGTTAGCTGAGTTAATATCCTCGAATATTGCATTACCCTGAATATCAGAAAATGAACCCGGAATTTTAATAGTAAATGGTTTAACAACAGAAAAGTCGTTACTTTGGATATTTGCATTTGCCCCTCTAGCAGCATCAACGAGAAATTGGGAAGATGTGCCTGCAATCAGAGCTCCTTCGAAAAGAATGTTGCTGTTGGATTGGTATTTCATACCCAAACCTTGATTGTTATTTGGATAATCGTTAAAACCCAAGTTACCTTTACTAGTAATTGTAAGAGAGATGTCATTCCCAGATTGATTTGCGAAAGTCTGATTAGCAACAACTTTGATCCATTGGAAATCTGAATAAGAAGCATCAGTATAGTAGATTTTAAAAGCAAGTTCCAGATTTTGAGGTAGTGATTGAGCTAAGGAAAAGGTGTAGGGAGCTGAGAAATTGTTAAAAGTACCCAATGAAGCGATACTACCAGCGGTGAAGAGTGTGTTCGTTACAGTTGCGTATGGAGAAGTAGTTTCCAAAAATATCTTAAGGTTTGAAGTCTGATCAAGATAATTAATAAATTCACCTTTGACGCGTATAGTTTCCCCAGGTTCAAGAATACCATTATTATTTCCAAGTTCATCAGAGAATTCAATACTTATATTCCGAACCGATTTAGGATTTGAAACTGTCATAGCATTAAGCGCATTAATTCTTCCCTTTCCAAGCAGGTCAACGTAGCCGGTATTTATCTGATTAATATCAGAAGCTGAAATCCTAACGATTTCAGCTGCCTGAATTGGAGTCAGCAAGGGGTAGCGCGCAAGAACAAGTGCAACAAGTCCCGCAGCCAAGGGGGACGCCATAGAGGTTCCGCTTGCATAAGAGTAGTTAGCTCCCTGCCATGTACTTAGAATAGAGCTACCAGGAGCACTGACATCAACTCCGAAGCCATAATTTGAGAAAGAGGATTTATAATCCCCCTCATCAGTTGAAGCAACAGAGAGAACATTCCGATAACTGGAAGGATAGTGTTCAGAAGATGAGTTATCATTTCCGGCAGCAGCAACAACCACTGCTCCTTTAAGTAGAGCATAGTCAATTATTTCCTGTCCCAATCTGGAATAACCACCACCTCCCCAACTACAATTTATTACTTTAGCACCATTATCTGCAGCGTACTTAATTCCCTCAAAACCAAAGATAATATAAGCCCGTCCATTTGTAGAACGGTAATTATCCTGGCAAACTTTAACGGGCATTATTTTGGATTTAAAGCCGATTGAGGAGATACCTAATGAATTGTTAGAAACAGCTGAGGAGATACCTGCAACATGAGTACCGTGTTCGGGTCTGTCCTCCACAGGATCCGAGTCTGGAGTTCCATCAATACCACCAAAGTCCCAACCAATTCGGTCATCAATATAACCGTTATAATCATCATCCACCCCATTTCCGGGTATTTCGTTGTAATTAGTCCAAATGTTTGAAGCGAGATCGGGATGCAACCAGTCGACCCCAGTATCAATAATACCAATAATAACAGACGTATCACCTTGAGAATAATCCCATGCAAGAGATGCCTGAATTTTCTGAAGGTTCCACTGATTAGAGAACATCGGATCGTTAGGAATGTATGAAACTTCGTAAGCAAATCTGGGCTCTATCCATTCAATTTCCGGATTGTTTTTAAATTTAGCTGAAATATAGAAAGGATCTGCTGAAGAGTAATACTTGATTGAATAAACTGATGAGAGAGCTGAATCAACGCCATTAGAAAAGAGTTGATTGACTTCTTTAATCCCGAATTTAGAAAAAAGAGATGATAGTTTTTCTTTTTTTACACTGAGGCTTTCAGGATGTTTAGTTTTGACAATTAGTTCATTAGACAAGTATGCAGAATTACCGTTAACAATAACTTTCGAGTCCTGTGCCCAGATGGATGAAAATATCAGAGAAATAAGCAATAGTGAAATTGAAGTTACTCTCATTAAAAATCCTTAAAATTTAATCAATAATTAATAGAAGGAAACAGAATAATCAACAAGTTTTCCGTCAGAATAGTTGAACTTTGCGCTAAAGAAAGAGTCTTTATTAAACCATTCAAGAAAAATCTGATCACCCTCCCATAGCGGGAGGTTTAACAACTCCTCATTTTTAATCCAGTGAAGGTCACCTTCCTTAGAATCAATAAGTTGGCCAGAAAAAGTATCCGCAACAAAAACGAAAACGTACCAGTCATCAAGTCCATCGAATGAGGGGAATGTTAAGAATCCCTTAAGGACAGGGTTAGAAATAATAAGACCAGATTCTTCGCGGACCTCCCTAATCACACAATCCTCCGGAGTCTCCCCTTTTTCGAACTTACCACCAAGACCGTTCCATTTGTCCTTATGGACATCGAATTCTTTTTTTACCCTATGAAGCATCAGGGTAGTATTATTTATTTTATCCTGAACATAGCAGAGAGTAGCGAGCTTCATTATTCACCATATTGTTAGAAAATACAAAATTGTTTATACAAACTTATCTTATATTATTAATTAATACAAGATAAAAACCATAGGGAAGTTGATCACAAGGTTCAGGGGTAATTTGGTTACCAGTTAAAAATAAATGTACAAAGAATAGACAAATATGAAATTTATTTTTATTATTTTTGCATGATATTATTAATTAATAGAATGTAACATGAAAATTTATATTTTGTTCATTACGCTATTCATAATGAGTAGCAATGCACCAGCACAGACAATACCACTTAAAAGAGAGTTGCGCGGCGTGTGGGTAGCCACAGTAACCAATATTGACTGGCCATCGAAAAAGACCTTAAGCCCAGCACTGCAGAGGAGTGAGATAATAACCATTTTGAACAGGCATCAGGTAAATGGGATTAATTGTATCATGCTGCAAATCAGAGCTACATGCGATGCATTTTTTGAGAGTCCATACGAACCATGGTCTGAATGGCTATCGAACATACAAGGAGTGGCACCGAATCCGTTATACGATCCCTTAGCATACTGGATCACTGAAGCGCATAAGCGAGGTATTGAAGTACATGCCTGGTTTAATCCTTACAGAGCGGTAATGAATAAAAATACCAGCAGTGTTTCAAGCACTCATATTTCTAACACACATCCTGAATGGGTGCATACATACGGAAACTATAAATGGCTTGACCCAGGTATACCGGATGTCATTGAGTACGATACGAAAGTGATAATTGATGTTGTGAAGCGATATGATATTGACGGCGTGCATTTTGATGATTATTTTTATCCATACCCAATATCAGGAGTACCATTTCCTGATACAGTTACATGGCAACAACACTCAGGTGGCTATACTGATATAGGGGACTGGAGGAGAAATAACGTAAACAGACTTATTCATATGTTATCCGACAGTATTAAGCACTATAAAAAACATGTGAAGTTTGGAATAAGTCCATTTGGAATATGGAGGAATAAATCCACTGATTCAACAGGTTCGGATACATATGGATTTCAGGCGTATGATTCCCAATTTGCAGATTCGAAATTTTGGGTTCAACAAGGATGGCTTGATTATATAAATCCACAGATATACTGGAGCATAGGATATCCTGCAGCGCGATATGAAGTTTTAGCAGAGTGGTGGGCAAACAACTCATTTGGAAAACATGTCTATGTAGGACAGGCAGTTTATAAGATACAGAATAATGCGGACTCCAACTGGTACAATTTATCTGAGATGCCAAGCCATTTAAGATTAAACACGATGTATCCTGAGATCAAGGGGAATGTGTATTTCAGTTCTAAGTCGGTAACAAACAACATGGGGGGATTTCAGGATTCACTAAGGACCAATTTCTACAAATATCCTGCACTACCACCGATAATGGAGTGGAAAGATTCAACAGCTCCCCTACCGCCAAGCAATCTAAGCATCCAGAAGACGCAAAGCGGAATTGAATTGTCGTGGAACAAACCTGCTCCAGCAAGTGACGGAGACACAGCCAGATACTACGTTATTTACAGAGCGATTATGCCAGATACTATAAATCCGGATGATCCGAGATATATAAGGAAGATCATTTACAATAACTCTCAGACACTGACTGACACAATAGGAGGCTCATACCAGGGGGTCTATTACGCAGTAACATCAGTTGACAGATTACATAACGAGAGTGCTCCTGTAGTTGGAAGTTTAAGTGCGACAGGACTAAGTGAGTCATGCGGACTTGCGAGTGAATATAAACTTGAGCAAAATTTCCCTAATCCCTTTAATCCGATTACAAAGATCAGTTACTCATTAGCAACCAAAACAAGAGTCAAGATAAAGATTTTTGACATTCTTGGACATGAAGTGAAAACCCTTTTAGATGATGAAAAAGAAGCCGGGGCATACAGCATAGAATTTGACGGGACGGGATTAGCGAGTGGAATTTATATTTTCCGAATAAACGCAAGCGATTTTACTGATACAAAAAAGATGGTTTTGATGAAGTAGAGTTATTTCCCACTTCCCATAAACAAACCTCGCTGAAAGTGTTTCTGAGAAGCGAGGAAGAGAATTAAGACAGGTATGATTGCAATCACTGATCCCGCCGCGACATACCTGTAATTATTTACAAAAGTACCCATCATATAACTCAAACCAACCTGCAGTGTGTAATTCTCCGGACTTTTAAGAACAATGAGAGGCCAGAGAAAATCCCCCCAAGTTCCAATGAAAGTGAAAATAGCCAGTGTAATAAGAGTAGGTTTAGTCATAGGAAGCATGACAGTCCACCACATCTTAAAGAAACCGCATCCATCCATAACAGCAGCTTCCTCGATTTCTTTCGGAATTGAAAGAAAAGCTTGTCTCATCATATAAATGGCAAAACCTTCAACTGCGAAAGGGATAATAACACCAACAAGAGAGTCTGCAAGATTGAGTTTTAAGATCGATACATAAAGAGGGATGATTATAATCTCTTTTGGGATCATCAGAGAAGCGACTATCAATAAAAAGATGAGTTCCCTACCCTTAAATGAGAATCGTGCAAGCCCATAACCAGCAAGAGAGGAAATCAGTAAATTAAGCATCACAGTAACAGAGACAATAATAAAGCTATTTATAAAATAGTCGCCAAACGGAACACTATTAAAAGCACCAGAGTAGTTCTCGAAGTTAAGAGTTTGAGGGATCAGATCAGGTGGAAATGCAAAAAGTTCCTCGCTACCCTTAAGTGAAGTTGAAAGCAGCCAGAGAAACGGGAAGACAGCAATCAGAGCGAAAAAGAGAAGGAGAAAAAGCCTAAAAAGACGCGTTGTTAAGTGTCCCATTTTTTCTCCAAGAATCTAATATTCATGAAAGCAAACCCGAGAGATATAAGAAACAAGATTACTCCAGCAGCAGAACTAAGACCAAATTCAAAGCGCTCGAAAGCTTCGCGGAAGAGAAAAGAAACTATGCTTTTATTCCCCATAGGTGTACCAGGAATTAGTATATAAATTTCGGTAAATATTTTTATAGCAGCACTTGAGGAAATCACAAATACAAAAATAATTACAGGTTTAAGTTGCGGAATTATGATGTCAATAACACGACGGAGAGGGCCTGCTCCATCGAGCAATGCAGACTCCTCAAGTTCCTTTGGAATTATCATAAGTCCAGCGAGAAAAATCATCATATAATAACCAAATCCTCTCCAAACTGTAAGTAACATTACACTAAAAAGATTAACCGGGTAGAGAGTAAGCCATTGAACATTTTCCATTCCCAAAAGAGAAAGGAGATAATTCATAATACCATAATCCTCCGAGAGGATCCATCTCCAGATAATACCTGCTATAACAACCGGTGTGATTACGGGAAAGAAGTAGATTGACCGTAAAAAAGAATTCCGTGCAGAAGCATCCCGCAGAAAAAGAGCCAAGGTAAGGGATATTATAATTATCACAGGAGTAGCAAGAATAAAAAGGAAAGAGTTTAGTAGAGTCATCCAAAAAACATGGTCCTGAAATAAGCGAGAGTAATTAGAGAGTCCGATGAAATTTCCATCATTCATAAGATTATAGTCCATGAAGCTATAAATCACAATTCTAACAAATGGGATGAAGGCAAAAAGAAGAAGAAAAATGAGAGCCGGGAAAACAAAGAGAAAGCCTTTGTTTGATTTCAGAAGACTCATTGATCCCCCAGAATAATATTCCATTCGCGTACAGCAAGATCAAGAGCCTTTTTTACCGGAACATTACCAAGTCCTATAGACTGGATAGATTCGTCAAAAATATCCCTAAGAATATCGAATTTAGGATGTTGAAGATAGTAACGTAATCTTGTGGCTTTAGGGAGCAAGCGTGCTCCCATTAATCTTGCTTTAGTTTCGAGAGTAGAATCCCCAGAAGTAAAATAAGGATCCAGCATTGCTTCCTTAGTTGAAGGAAAGATGGTTGCCAGTTTACAAAAGTTGAGCTGATTTTGGTTATTTGTTAAGAAGAGTGCAAAGTCAAGAGCTTGTTTTTTATTCCGAGATTTTTTTGTTAAAGCAACAGACATTGCAGCAAGTTCATGCTTTCCAGTAACTCCCACAACCGGAGGAGCTATATCTGTTGAGGAATAAATACCGGGAGCATTATCTTTAATTCTTTTTAAGAAAACCGGACCAGTGAAAACCATTGCAACTCTTCCCGATTGATACGGTTCAATTATAGAAGCACCAGTATTAATCAGAGATTCGGAAGGAAGAAATCCCTGCTTATAGAGATCCATCCAAGAATTTATAAGAGAGACGGCTTCAGGCGAATTAAAGAGTGCACGGGTAATATCCGAATTAACCATTTTTATTCCTTCGGAGCCCAGCATCATCGGGAGGTAGCTATCCTTACCGATATTCCAGAAGAGTGCGTAGTTTCCAGTGCGATTTTTATACTCTCTCAGAAATTCAGTAAGCTCCGAGAAAGTTGAAGGAATATCGGAGGGTGAGAAACCAGCCTGAGTTATTAATTTTTTATTGTATATCAGAGCATAAGTGTTCAGATACCATGGCAGAGCAACCGTTTGATTGCGGAAAGTGCACGCCTCAAGTGCATTGGAAAGATAGATTTGTCTAAGACTGTCAGCCGGAATATGAGTGGTTAAAACCTCAAGCGCATTCAGAGCCGCAAACTTTGCAAGGAAGTCTGCCGAGAGATTGACAACATCAGGAGGATTACCTGCAGCAAGAGAAGCGAGGAGTTTTTGAATTGCCGCATCATATGGGATATCAATCCAACGGATTTTAATGTCAGGATTATGCGCCTCGTATTCTTTAATCAATGAATGAAAATAGTCATCGAAAACCGGACTAAGCTGAAGCGTCCAAAACTCAATAGTATTTTCATCGTTAGGATTATTACAACCGTGAAAAGATATCAGAGAGGTGATAAGAAGGAGTATCAATACAATGTTTTTCATATAATCACATTTTCCGCATGGTAAAATAATCTACACCGTTATTATTTGTGTGAATAAGAAGAAGGTCTGCCCGAACAAGATTCACAAGACTACGGGAAGCACGACGTTGGGAGATATTTGCAACATGTGACAAATCCTTAACGGTAATTGAGTCAGTGGTTTCAAGTAACTTAAAAATTATCTTCTCGATACTTCCGATAGAGTATTTTTTGAGGGGCGGACCAGAAGAATGGGAGCGAAGGACACGTATCATCTCTTTACCCGCTGGTACGCTCTTATCATTAATGCGAACATACACCTGAGCAGTGCGGATATCGAGTTCTACTTTAAAATCCTGAATACGATGGGGTTTATTTTTTGATTCGGGAACGGAGACTACCACAATTTCTTTCCCTTTGATATCGAAGTATTCGAAAGTGACTTCAACAGGCGGATTGCAATAATTATTTACTGTATCGAGTACAAGTTCCGTCTCGGTTTTTTCACTTTCCACGCCAATAATACGGCGATCATCGTCCACACCAAGAATTAAAGTACCTCCAGATGTATTAGCAAAAGCGATTATCTCTTTAGCCATTTTCTCATGAGAGGAGAAATGAAGTTTATACTCACAATTCAGAGTCTCCCCTTTTTCAATAAGTTCGATAAGTTCTTTACGTTTCACTTAAGGGCATCCAGAGAAATATTGTTTAAGCGACCATTAATAAGAGAAGATCGACGTCCGACATATCGAGAATTAAGATTGGGAGGATACTTCAGAGGTGCGGGAATAACCGCAGCCAAGCGAGTACACTCATTACGAGATAATTCCCCTGGTTCCTTATTGAAAAAAATATCAGAAGCCTTACCAATTCCAAAGATACCATCACCCCACTCAATTATATTCACATAATTTTCAAGAATTGCTTTTTTTGATACCTCTTTTTCAATACGGAAGGTTAATAAAATCTCTTTGGCTTTTCGTATAACACTTTTATTTGAAGTAAGAAAAAGGTTCTTTGCGAGTTGCATTGTGATTGTACTACCACCGCGCTTGCTACGTTTAATCCGTTTGTTTAGAGCGATTGATGCATTAAGTTCTTTCCAATCCACGCCCCTATGTATGAAGAAATTACCATCCTCCATTGAGATTATACCTTTCAAGAGTAAAGGGTTAATATCACCAAGAGAGATCCAATCCTGCCGAGGATAAAAGAGGAGATAATTTTCATACGCCCTTTGCTCCATAAGACTAGAAAAACGCCTATTTTGAAATTCGAGAAGAGGAATTTGGAATGCAGGTAAACTCAGATACAGAACGAAAAAAAGATACAGAAAAATAATCTTAAACTTATTTCTTTTTAAAATTTCAATATTTTGAGTAAGGAGATACCCGAGTTCAAATTGTGACATAAAAGTGCAAATTTTTAATAATTGTTGACGTTAATCTATTAAAATGAAAGGAGATATAAAAGCAGTAAAGATTTAAAGCCAGTAGGATGAAATATTGATTAAGAGAATTAGGAAGAATTTATTATTATTGACAGGTAATTTTCACAAATTTCGAATAAGATGAGCCAGAAACAGATAAAAAAGAACAGAAAAAATCAATCGGAATCCAACAAGACCACAAAGAGCAAAAAGAATATATATATAGCAACCGCTATTGGCATCGCAATAATACTTTTTTTTGTAATCAGAGGATTAATGAAAACCAACATAACGGAAAACGAATACATTTTCAAGAAAGAAGGAACAATTTCTTTTCTATCCACAGAGGGAAAAGAAATCAAAACTATAGATATGGAAGTTGCGGATACTGAATACGACACTCAATTGGGACTAATGTTCAGAAAAAGCATGAAAGAGACGGAGTCCATGTTATTCATATTCCCAAACGAAGAACCGAGATCATTCTGGATGAGGAATACGTACATACCTCTCGATATGATATTTGTCAGCGGGGAGAAGAAAATAGTGATGATCCAGAAGAACACCAAGACATTAAGTGACCAATCATATCCTTCGATATTGCCAGCGAAATATGTGGTAGAAGTTGTTGGCGGATTTACAACCAAATACGGGATAAAGGAGGGGGATTCAATAGACTTCAAACGATAAATAATCAACCTTTTAATAATTCCTCTTCATCGTAAAGCATATGACGGATAGTTTCCCTGCTACGAATTATACTGAAAGAATAGTTATCAACCAGAACCTCTGCGGGACGAAGTCTAGCATTGTAATTAGATGACATAACCATACCGTAAGATCCAGCTGACATAATGGCTATCAAATCATTTCTACTCATTAGAGGGAATACCCGTTCCTTAGCAAAGAAATCCCCACTTTCACAAACAGGGCCGACAATGTTTGCATAGATATCCTTTTTCCCATTAAGAACCATCAGGGGTTGGATATAGTGATAAGCATCGTACAAACTTGGACGAATCAGGTCGTTCATAGCAGCATCCACTATAATGAAATGTTTGTTCATATTTTTCTTCGAGTAAAGAACTTTTGAGACCAGGATGCCAGAATTTGCAGTAAGGAAACGACCCGGCTCAAAATAAATTTCACAATCGAGTTTTTTAAATAAAGGAATCAGTTTATTTGCAGTAGCAATTATATTAAGAGGAATTTCTGTTTTGTATTTAATACCAAATCCGCCACCAACATCGACGTGTTTCAGATTTATTTCTTCCCCCTTAAGAGTAAAAAAGATCTCTGAAAGTTTACTAACGGCTTCAACGAAGGGTTCCGGATTATTTATCTGAGAACCAATATGCATATCTATACCATCGAGAATAACATTTTTTAATCGTGAACATCTCCGAAAGACATCAAGCGAATCAGCAGCATTAATACCAAATTTATTTTCCGCAAGACCGGTTGAAATATAGGGATGAGTGTGTGGATCAACATCAGGATTAACGCGAACAGAGACAAGTGCTTTTTTATTGAGCCTGCCTGCGATTTGATCAATGAGGATTATTTCCTCCTCAGATTCACTTTTAAAAACAAGAATTTCATTACTCAGAGCAAATTCTATCTCCTCTTCGGTTTTACCAACACCGCTAAAACCAATTCTTGAAGGAGAAACTCCTGCACGTTCCACTCTTTCGATTTCGCCGATGGAATTTGCATCGAAATAACTTCCGAGACCGGCAATAATTTTAAGAATGCTCAGATTAGAATTTGACTTAACCGCATAAAAAATCTTATGATCCACTTCTTTAAATGCATCCGAGAAACTCAGATATTTTCTTGTAATATATTTTTTGCTATAAATATATGCGGGGGTACCGACATTTCTGATAATTTGTGAAACAGGTATATCCTCACAGTAGAGTTCATCGTTTTTATAAACGAATTCTCCGTAATTTATGTATTCCATATATATCCTATTAAAGTGTTAAAATGGGAAATCGTCTGTTTCCTTCATTACCGGTTGTTTGGGTTTAGAAAGATTTTTAACTGCTGTTTTATGAGTGTAATTACCTAAAACATAAATCGCCTTAAATGGTTTTGTTGGGCAAGCTTTTTCGCAAGCACCACAACCAATGCAGTATTCTTCTTTAATTTCAGGAGCTGCGATTTTTTTGTAAGGAACCATATTAACAGCCTTGGTGGGACAATGCTCAGAGCAAGCTCCGCACTCAGTTTCCTGAGTAAAGACGATACAATTATCCTTAATTAGTTTAGCGACACCAAGTTGCAGAAGTTTTTTCTTTTCCAGAGAAAGAGGTTGAAGAGCACCGGTTGGGCAGATATCGGTACAGATTGTACAGTCAAAATTACAAAAGCTTCGAATATAATCCATCCGAGGCTGGAACATATTCATAATTCCATATTCAAGAAAAGCCGGTTGAAGAACCTGAGTAGGACAAGCAGCTACGCACAAGTTGCAACCAGTGCAACTCATATTAAATCTATTAATACTCAAAGCACCGGGAGGAGCGACCGGCACTTTACGGTTTTCAGGTATTGTTGAGTCTTTAGTAATCAATGGGATTTTCTGGAAAAATCCTAAAGAGACAGCAGATGCAGAGAAAGCAAATAATTCAGAAAGGAACTTTCTTTTAGAAGCGTTGATTTTACGAGGTTTATATCCCCGAATTTCTTTACCAAAGTAACTTCGAAGGACCACACCACCAGAAGAGCAAACTGTCATGCAATTAAAACAACCCACACACCTTGACATATCAATCGTCATATCCTTGCTATCGATACAATTTGCTTTGCAAGACCATTCACACAATCCACAATTTTTACAATCTTCGGTCCTAATTGAATAACGGAACAGAGAGAATTTAGAAAGAAGTCCAAGCAGAGTACCAACAGGGCATACAGAATTACACCAGAGTCGCCCCCACTTAAAACTCATAAATCCAACAATAAGAAGGGTGAGCAGAGCAAGTCCAAAAGTCAAGGGATTAAAACCTTTATAATCGTATGGATAAACAGAGTAGATATCAAAACCTGAAAGAGTTGAGGAGACGATATTATTAGCAAAAATGATGAGTGGCCGGAACAGGTTATTTGCAATACGTCCAAATGCGCTATAAGGATCCAGAAGTAAAATAAAGAAAAAACTATTAAAAAGTAAAAACAGAAGTGTAAAACTCAGGAAGAAGTATCTTGTTTTATTAAAGGGTTTGGAATAGGAATATTTTTTTTTCCTACTAATCTTATTTTTTACGAATATGAAAAGATCCTGAAAAGTTCCCAAAGGACACAAGAAAGAACAGTAAACCCTACCGAAAAGAAAAGTAAGAATCAAGACAATCAGAAAGCCTACAGCGGAGAAAGAAAGAGTGAGAATAAAATCAATCAATGAGGGAGTAAACTGAAAAAAGAGAACAGATTTAGAAACCGAGGGGTAAAAATAGCCCTTGATATCCAAAAACAGAGCAGAGATACCGATAAGAAAGAGAAGAGATATAAGGACTCTAGCAAACTTGACTAATTTGAACGACATCTATTTCTTTTCTAAGGAATCACTCTTAGGGAATTCATATTTGAGAGAATCAACTTCAACAATTCCTTTAGGGAGAACCTCAGCAGATTTAGTTACCCAAATAGGGCTAGAAAAATTGAAATCATCAGATTTATAAATAATCAAGCAATCGGCGATGGGAAGAGTAGTGGTTTGGCCGTAGTCGTTAAGAAATTGTTTTAACTCTTTAATGCGAAGAAATACACGATACTGTCCGCCTTTTACGATTGTCTGAACGTCCTGATCTATTCTTGACTGAGTTGGGAGGGGATGGTCGACCTGAACGATATAATTAAAATGATCGCCCATTGGAGTATTGCCTATAGTACCACTAATCTGAAAGAAACGAGAATCCAGATCGAACAGTGGTTTTTCAACAATGAAACCAGAGACCGAGATTATTTTATCAATCCACGCATCCGGATTTTTGTAAATAAGACGATTATAGATATCGAATTTAGCCTGCTTGATAATTTTGGAAATAATTTTATCATCATAGCGAGAAGATAATGAGTAACCGCTTTCAGGAGTATTTTTAATTAGGACGTGAGAATCCGGTTTTGACTCTGAAAGGAAATAACCTTCTACGGATGTGCAAGCGATATGAGAAACGGAAATAAGGATAAGTAAAGTAAGTCTAAACATATTAAATCACCAATCTTTTAATATTCAATTTAGAGAGGTCACCTTGTCCTATTTTCATGGAAGTGCCATATTTAATATAATTCACATTTTCGGGTTGAATGCCGAACAGTTTAGCAGAGGCGACATCTGCGGCAAGCATATCTGTTGAAATTATTTGAGATTTCATCAGAACAAGATCATCAACGGAGACACCCCGAGGACCATTCTGGAGCATCACGTTATAAGCATCCACGATATTGAGGTCAGGTTTGCGATAGGAAGCAAAATCAGCAATACATTGGTGAAGATCGTTACGATGCCAAAATCCCCTATCCCAGACAATGCCCATAAGATTTTTCATAGCGACAGTAATTTTGCCTGACCCGTGATGTTTAAGGACGGGTACGTTAATGAAGACATCTGATTCGAGAATAAGTTCGTGTTCTTTTGCTTTAGAAAGTTTTTTAGTATTTTTAAGTTCTATGGGGTGATAGTAACTTTCCTGATTTCCGGGAACGAGTTTACCCTTAGCATCCTTAACAGCTTTTTCTATTCCACTATTAGAATAGCATCGAGTCCAGTTATCGCAAGTATTATCAAATACGTAGACCTCTTTTGCACCAGCATCGAAGCAAGAACGAATAATTGCAGAAACCAGTTTTGGATTAGTATTTGCTGCTTTTTCCGGAACGACATCCCAGCCAATATTAGGTTTTACAACGACCTTCTGATTCTTTTTGACGAATCTTTTCATACCCCCCATAGCATCAAGGGCTTTCAGGAACATTGCATCAGGTTCTCCGCCTTTAATCGCGACCAAATCAAAAGGGGCATCAGCAGGAGCAGAATCAGAGAAAAAGCCATGAAGAGCAGAGGGTTGTAAATTAGCAGTGCCTGCAAGCAATCCTGCAGCGATACCAGTTTTTATAAAGTTTCTACGATCCATAATCCATCCAATTCATGAAGGCTAATAATTTTCTAAAATACTTTTAAAGATAAAGATTTACGGTCAAATATCAAAAAATCAGAGTTCGTCAATGAACTTAGATTGGACATGAATTTTATTATCCTTTAACTTTTTAATAATAACCCTATTGGGCCTTGAACAGATAAAACACTCCTCAATAATGTCCAGTTGAGCTTCAAAAGTGAGATCCACCCAGGTTTCATTTTGCTCCATACAGTAAAGGCAAGACCATTTAATGAAATCATCGGTCTGTGTATGTTTTTTCATATACCCTCCATTAATGATTGGATGAGGAAAAATAATACAAGCGGGAGAAAAAATAAATGTAATAAAAAGAGTATTATTTTGTAATTTTATTAATGATGTTTAACAAATTTATGAGATAAGGATGGAATTCAAGACTGAAGGAATAATTTTCATGATTTCAGCGATAGTTATAATTCTCGCCTTATTTATTTATACACTATCGAGAGTACTTCGTTCGGATTCTAAAAAGTAAGGCTGTCCAGGAGAACCAGACAGCCTCCAAAAGGATTAAATTGGTAATTCCGGAAAGACCTCATTATGTCCAATATCATCGTTACTATTGACCTTGTGGCTCAGGTTATTATCCTTGATAAGACTATTATCATTTTTCAAGGTCTGATAAAGGACATCGTTTTCTATCAAATAGTAAAACTGTCTTCGAAATTCTTCAATTGACATACCACAAGTTGCGGCAAATTTAGCGAGTTCATGCTGGTCTTCAAAGTCACCTTTGTTCAAGCGGAGCATGTAGCTGCGTGCAATAAAGAAAGACTCGGAGCTAGGATCTACCATTCTAACTTTAGTGCGGTTAGTAACGGGATCGAGGATATCCTTAAAGTAGAGAGGTACGAAGTGACCGTTCTGAATAGAAACCATTGCACCACTTCCCCCATTAATAATAAACTGAGCAGCCGAGAAACCGAGGTCACGAGTATATTCCATATCGAACGGGATAGGATCAGCGCAACGAAGTTCATAGCCAATATTTTTTGCGACGATAGTAATTTTGATACCAAATTCCCTGAGGCGTTCCTGAACACGAAACTTAAGAATTTCCCCGATATTAACCTCAGCGATACGGATATTATCATGAGCATCTCTTTCAACTTCACCGAGAGCCTCAAGATCTGCGGGATCAATATGTTCAACAAGCCCTTCGGCAAGGATAGTAACCCCATCAGTTTTGCCATAGCTTAATCTCTTAATAATGGCACCGACGAGGATATCCACGATGTGAGAGAGTTTAGCGTTTTTCTGAGAAAGTTCTTCGGGAATAACAGTTAAAGTAGCGCCCGCAGCCTTACCAATACCCAGGGCGAGGTGACCTGCTTTCCTACCCATGGTAACAACGAAATACCAGCGAGAAGTAGTTTGAGCATCAACCATAAGGTTTTTAACGATTTCGACTCCGATATGCCGAGCAGTCTGGAAACCGAAAGTCGGAATACCATGAGGAAGGTCAAGGTCGTTATCAATTGTTTTAGGGACGTGAACAACACGAATACGTCCGGCAGCCATCTCATTAAGTTTCATTGCGCTATAGGCAGTATCATCGCCACCAATGGTAATCAGTTTATCGACGTTAAGCCGGAGTAATGAAGTCACAGTATTTTCGAGATGTTTAGGATTTTTAGTAGGGTTGCTTCTTGCAATACCAATAAAAGACCCGCCACGGAAGTGGATACGGCTGACGTTATGGATTGTAAGTTCTTTATAGTGAGAAATATCTCCATCCATAATCCATTTAAATCCGTCGCTTATGCCAAGGACTTCAATACCTTCAACAGAAGCCCTGATAGTAGCCGCGCTAATAACACTATTAATTCCGGGTGCGGGACCTCCGCTTACCAGGATTGCTAATTTTTTTGGGGCGTGCATTTTAATACTCCATAAAATAAATTATTTAATAAATGATAATTTCAACACTTCCCTGTTTGTCACTTGGGACAACTCAAGGAAATAAACACCTGTGGGTAAATCAGTGAAACTGAAATCAATCTCCGTTTTCCCCAATGAGGGGGATTCATTTCGGTACACTTTATAAACCTGTCCCAAGATATTATAAACTGTGAGGACATAAGGCTTAATGTCATTTATCATAAAACTAACTTTGAACGATGAATTGAAGGGATTTGGATAACTCTTCAAATCAAAGTTCATTTTTTTTTTAATATCGGGAGTAATTTCATCTATTTTAATTCCCGTAGAGACATCAGGAGAGAGACGTCTGTTCAAGATAATCATGACTGCGTCGGCACTAAGGGATTTACCTGATTTCAGGTTATCCGCAGAAAGAGTGATAACTTTATGATTTCCGATTTTAAGGGGGAAATCGCCCAGTTTAACCCATCTGCGAACTGAAGATGAAGTTTGATTAAGAAAAATCTGATTGTCAATGCCAAGGGAATCGGAGATTATGTACTTAGCAGAATCATTTCTATTTGAGGCAACCACATTATATACATATATTTCATAAGTGCCGGATAAGGGGACATCGAAATAATAATCGATTGTACTTGATGCAGAGGAAGTAAACAAGGACTGCCCTGTGTAACCGAGAACCGTACTATTACTCCAAGAACCATTACGAACCGCATTAAGTGTATCGTTTATTTTAACCACCTGAAAAAAGTTTCTCCAACCAGGTGGGCTATGCGGGGGTTCGGTTTTAGATGGGTAGACGTATTTTTTAATATAGGGAAAGAAAGAGACCAAATCAGTATAGTACCAGATGGAGTTTCCTTTAAATCCCTGCTGACGAGTAACGTTAACGAATTCCGAGAGAGTTGAATTGGTAACAGGATTACCGCCCGGAGTGAGTGCAAATGCAGGATATACCTTAGTATGGTCGTTAACAAGAGATTTTATGTATGTAAGAATTGCAGAGAAAGATGATGAAGATCCAACGTAGGACTGAACCTGCACATTGTCGATCATGCCATTTCCATTTAACCATCCTACCCAATCCTGGCAGAAAGTGTTATAAGCTGTATATGAAGATGAGCTATACAAACTAGGGGCATTGGAGATATTGATGTGGGGATTAAATGTCTTGACAGAATCATATATTCTTGCCATAAAGTGGTTCAGCTTATCAGCCCGCCACCGAATCCAAGAGGGGTCAGCGGTATTGGAGGGGGGAGGGTTTCCATTATTTTCCATTTTGTATAAACTAACCGTAAGGGAATCGTAGCCATATTCAAGACTTGAATAGCGAATTCTATCAAGTTCAATCCCATCAATATCATAATTCCGAACGATTTCCATAGTCAAATCAATCAAGAAATTCTGGACATCGGGATGTGTATGAATCATCCAATAAAAATTACTTCCGTCAATTTCGGTGCCGTTCAGTTTTTTTGCGACCCAATCAGGATGAGCATCAAAGACAGGACCTTTGCGACCGGGGGGTTGGTTTCCAGTCCAACCACCAACGAACCCATACTCAAACCAAGCCTCGACATGCAGGCCGTGTTTATGAGCCTCAGCAATGGTTTCTGCAATGATATCGCGTCCGGCAAAAGTGGGGTCAATAGTAATGCCAGTATGAGAAGCGAAGACATTGCTCTGCCAGAGAGGGTATCCCCTACTCCAGACATTAACATAGACAGTATTGAAGTTATTTGCCGCAAGGCTGTCCATAGTATAAGCAAGAGCTTCCTTTGAACTAAGGGAGTTTCTGGCAATCCAAGTGCCACGCATCTCCTGAGCGAACAAACCAGATGCCCAGAAGGATAAAAAGGACAATATAAAGAATGTATTTTTCAATCAGGAAAGCACTTTCAATTTTGCATACTTAATCATAAGTTGTTTAACATTATTGCCTTCAAAGGAGACAGTTACGCGCTGAGCTTCGCCGGCGCCAACAACGTGAATGACTTTACCGAGTCCAAATTTATCGTGCATAACGCGAACGCCGACTTTAAGATCAATATTTTCCTGGTTAAAGTCAACGTAGTCCATATTCTCAAAGTACTCGTAATAAATTTCTTTTTTAGATTTCCTATTGGCTTTTTTACCAAGACCGCCATTTAGTTCGCAACAGAGGTCAGGTGAAATTTCATCAATAAAGCGGGAGCGATTCTGATAGGCGACTTCACCGAATCTGTAACGAGAGCGAGCGTGAGAGAGATAAGCTTTTTCCATAGCACGGGTAAGGGCGACATAGAAGAGGCGGCGTTCTTCCTGAACAGTTGCATCGGTGCTGAATTTATTTGACAGCGGGAAGATATCCTCTTCACATCCAGAAAGAAAGACGACAGGATATTCCAGACCTTTTGCACTATGGACAGTCTGAAGGCTTACAAAATTTCTCTCGGCATTATTAGAATCTGTATCGGTCATAAGAGAGACCTCCTGAAGGTAGTCACCAAGAGCAGCTTTTGGGTTTTGATTTGAGAACTGCATAATTGAAGAGAGTAGTTCCTGGACATTTTCAATTTTCTGTCTTCCCTCAACAGACTTTTCATCTTTAAACAGACTGATAATTCCGAGTTCATCAACCAACGCACGAGTCATTTCACCTACAGAGAGTTCGTCTTTGAGGATCATGTATTTATCGAGGAGGACTTTAAAGTTCTTTACATTCTTTTGTATTCTTTCTTTGATGTCTATGACTTCAAAGACACGTGACATAGTTTCGAAGAGAGTAATTTCGTGTTTACGAGCAAAGACAATCATACGCTGAATTGTAGTAACACCAATTCCTCTTTGAGGAAAGTTCATAATCCGGAGGAGAGATTCTTCGTCAATATTATTATTAATAACTTTAAGATAAGCGACGAGGTCCTTAATTTCCTTCCGTTTGTAGAACTCGAGCCCACCGATGATGGCATAAGCAATTTTTTCACGTCTAAAGACATCCTCGAGAGCCCGGGACTGAGAGTTGGTTCTGTAAAGGATAGCAAAGTCTTTAAGCTGGCGTTTATTAGTAGTAATCTCGTTTTTAATTACCCTGCTGATCTGATATGCTTCATCCTTCTCGTCCGAGCATTTAATAAGAGTAACCGCTTCTCCTTGAGGATTATCAGTCCATAAAGTTTTCTGGATCTGGTCTTTATTATTTTTAATTACGCAATCAGCGACAGCGAGGATACTTTTAGTTGACCGGTAATTTTGCTCAAGGCGAAAGACCTTGCATTTGGAGAAGTCCTTTTCGAAGTTGAGGATATTAGTAATATCAGCACCCCTCCAGGAGTAAATGGACTGAGCATCGTCACCCACGGCAGTAATTTTACCATCTTTAGAGGACATCAGTTTAAGGAGTTCGTACTGAGCTTTATTAGTATCCTGAAACTCATCGACGAGGATGTAAGAAAATTTCTTACGATATTTAGTAAGAATTTTGGGATTATTGGAAAATAGTTCAATGGGTTTCAAGAGTAAGTCATCAAAATCCATTGAATTATTTTCGCGCAAGCGTTTCTGGTATTCGACATAGACTTCAAATACTTTCTGTTCCGGGAAAGTGGAGATATAGTTTTTCTTAAATTTTTCGGGAGAAATCATGTGATTTTTGAGGTAGCTAATTCTATGGCGAATCGAGCCGGGATTATAGTTATCCGGAGAAAGTTTAAGAGATTCGAGTACGTTGGAGACCAGGGAATGAGAGTCCTCGGTATCATAAATCGAGAAATTAGGTTCATAATTAATATGAGCAGCTTCAGAGCGGAGGAATCGGGAAAAAACCGAATGGAAGGTACCCATCCAGATTTGATCTGCTTTGGATCCAATGAGTTTTTTCGTTCTTTCCTTCATTTCCAAGGCAGCTTTACGAGTAAAGGTAAGGGCAAGTATTGAGTCAGGTTCATACCCTTGTTCCACCAGATAAGCCACTTTATATGTAAGAACACGAGTTTTGCCCGAACCCGCACCAGCGATAATTAATGCCGGTCCTTCGTCATATTCGATTGCTTTTCGCTGTTGGGGATTTAAAGATTTAAGATTTAGCATAAAATATTATTTTTTTGACTGCAAATATACGAAAAATTATGGTTTTTTTAAGGAAAAAATTCAGAAATAATTTTGGTATATAAAGATTAGCGGAGGGAGAAAGAGGAGATCCCGAGGAAGCGGGATCTCCAATAAGAAAGCGGATAATCAGTCCACAAATTGCTGAGCGTAGTATTTGGGAGTCAGTTTTTCTCCTGTAGCATTCTGAATCATATCGTTCCAGGGGTAAAGAGCAGCTGGGGCAAAAATGTTTTTACGGAACCAGTTTCCAATTTCCCTGTTGGCAGAGAGGGACTGGTTTTTAACATCTTCGACTTTAGTAATGTTCGCCGAGATATAATGGAGGTATTGAGAAGCGAGTAGTTCACCGAGCATATAGTTATGATAATAAGCCGGATAGAGGGCAATATGAATTTTGGTTACCCAATCCGGTTCATTTCTGTTTTCGGGGCGTTTAATCATCTGGTATTTCTCTACCAGATCCCACCAGAGTTTATTCAGGTCCTGACCGGGATTTTCGTACATGCTTTTTTCGAAACGATATACTACTTGTACCCATCGGCTGAAGACGAGCTGTTCAAGACGTTGAGATTTGAAGCCGACATCTGATATTTTTTGGACTTCGGCATCTGATATTCCAATATTTGCTTTCATCCAGTGGGCATTGGATGCGAGGCGGCCAAAGAACATAGCAACGGCTTCGGTAGTAAAGGTGTGAGCAGGTTCTCTCAGTATCCAAGGGAGAGACATATCCATAAATTTATCATAAACTGCATGCCCAAATTCGTGAAGGTTCGTATTCATCCAGTTGTAGTTGGGTTTAATGTTACAAACGACGCGAACATCACCAGTCCGGTCAATATCAGTACAATATGCGTGCTGGTACTTCCCTTCTTTTTCAAAGAGATCGCTTTTAGAAATCATATCAGCTATGGGGAGGTCAATACCGGAGTAATAATCTTCAGTAATTTTGACAATATCTTTATTTTTGTAGAAGCCATCAAGATCAACCGAATAAATTCTTGGAGCTTCCTGGAAGTAGCGATTTTGGTAATGCCAGGGCATAAGCTCTTCTTTTTTGATTTTTAGGCGAGTTGCGAGATAGGTATCAATTTCATCTTTGAGAGTGCGGAAGGTATCGGTAGTGAGTTTATCAAGTTCATCGAAGAGGAGGCTAATATCCTCGGGGTCCTGTTCGGACAAGCGGAGTGACATCTGGTGATAGTTATCGTAACCAAGTTCTTTAGCCACACCATTGCGCATTTTCACCAGTTTAAGGACGTCGTCGACAACGGTAGGACCTATTGCTTTGTGTGACATCCATGCTTGTTTAAGTTCTTCGAGATTAGTAGAGTTTTTGAGGATTTCCTCGACGGAGTTATCGGTCATTTTGGTATCGTTAACCACAGCCCGATATGTGGAATATTTCTGTTCGATTTGGGTTGAGAGGTTGATCATTTCCTCAATTTTCTTTTCGTCAATCTGATTGCCTTTATAGGCAAGGTAGAGTTTATTAAGTTGACGTTTCAGAAGTGGGTCATCAATAAGTTCAGAGTCATAAATTTTGCTAAGGATTCTGAAATCATCCTTATTTGCAAAGACCTTGTTTAGTTTTACCTGAAGGTCAGCGGATTTTTGATAATCTTCTTCTTTGCCAGAGATTGTGGCGTTGAAGTAAGCGATATTAGCTTCCTTGGCGAGTGCCGGAACTTTTGAGTCAAAATCCTTAATGAATTTTTCAAGTTCTGCTTTCATTTCTTCCTTTCCCGGGTTGCAACCGTAAATGGTTATTAAAATTATTAATAAGGGAAATAATTTTTTTATATATGTCATTTTGTACTCCAAAATATTTATGCAGTAAATATAGTGAAAAATGAGAAAAAATGAGGGGTAAAAATGAGTTAAGAGTAATCCCGGTTTTTGGAGTGGAATTTGCATTAATCCTGAGGTATGTGAGAATTTCCGAGATATTTATGCCAAAAACACCCAAAGATGAGGGAATAATTGAAGGAATGGGGAATGGTAATCAGGATGGCTTTTGTACGGCTTTACCACGGCTTTAGTACGGCTTTACTACGGCTTTCCCACGGTTTTAAATAAATGGAGGATACCACTGACGGAGTTAAGGGGAAAAATCGTTTGGAATTGGGGAAAAGTGAGAAGGGGTAAAAAAAAAGCTGTCTTTTTCAAGACAGCTTTTAAATGAGAATTAGAATTTGTTATGGTATAGCGTAGCTAGCAGAGATGTAAGCCAATGTTGGGGTGCCGCCGCCGATAAGGTTAAGACCCTGACGGAGGACATCATCATTAACTGTTGCATCGAGAGAGAATCCACCGAATCTCAAGCCGATACCTACGCGAACATCAGGAGTACCAAAGCTGGTGTATGTATGTTCGTTTTTGGTAGTAAGTGTAGCCATGCTTTCGGAAGTATTCTGCTCTGTATGAGCCATATAACCCAAGCGTCCGATTAACCAATCTGTGAACCAGAATTCAGCACCGAGGTTCCAGTTAGGGAAAACTAACTGGCTTGAGGTGAGTTCAGGTGATGAGTTAGGAACTGCAGGAGAGGTATAGGATTTGATGAGTAATGAAGGACCGCCAGCAATCAAGAGATCGCCAACCTGATAGTGCATACCAACGCCGACACCAATCTGTGAATAGGAAGTCATATCGGTAGTTGTACCACCAGCTTCAATGGAACCGGAAGCGGTCATAAAGTTAACGACGGGAACGAGGCTCAGTTTTGATGTCATTTTCATGAACATACGAGCGTCGAACATAATGAAAGTCTGTGAAGCATCTACTTTGGAACCAGAAGCAGGCTCATAGCTTGCCGAAGGCATAATCAGAGAAAGAGCTGCGTCAATATTCATTGTGCTGCTCAAGTTGAAAAGAAGACCTGCATTGATACCGATCTGGCTAGCGTTGTTTTTTGTGCCTGAACCGGTAGCGGGTTTGGTTTCATCGTTAGTAGAAGCATAAGCAATACCAATACCAAGAGTCAATTTGTCGAAATTGAATGATCCCATCAGCTCGAGGTTGTTATCGAGAGGGATAACAGTAACGCCAGGAACTGAGTTGATAGCGGCAACAAGTCCACCCGGATCGAGTTTACCGATTGAGAGGGACTGGAAGTCATTTCTAGTAAGAAGAGCACCGACAGAGATCATTTTATTGATTCTGTAGTTAAAGCCAGCGAACTGACCTGTACCATCATAAGGGCTAGCGGCAGAAGAGCCGATATCGCCCCAAATCATATTCGAGAACTGTCCGCCATAAGCGGGATTAGTTTTAATATTGTCGAGGTCGACAATATAAGGATTCATACCCATACTATAAACCCTGGCATAACCACCAGCGCGAAGATTTCTTTCATTTTGAGCCAATGAAAGAGAAGTAAGTAGAATGAGTGAAATAATGAACAATTTTCTAAACATACAACCTCCAATTGTTAATGAATATAACATTTATCTGAAAATGTTTCAGAACTCATACCCAAACGTAAAAATATTTATGTTAAAAAAAAAATTTTTTTTTGACTAATAATTTCAGATATTTTACAGGGATTTGAGGGGGAATGAGGAGACAGAAGCGTTTGGTTTTTTTATCAAAATAAAGTATTTTTTAATTTGATTTTTTGAAAGTTAAATTATCTGAGAAAATAAAATGAAAAACCATTACAAATCTGCAGTTATTTTAGTCGTATTATTGTTAATAATAAGTTTTCCGGGTGAGATTAAGGCGCAAAGCAGGGTATTTAATCTTGATACGGTTGTGACAAAGATAGTTGGACCCGGGGTAACGTATTATCAATTCAAGGATGCGGCGGGACCATGGAGTATGGATCTATTAAAAGTGGAGTTAAACAATCCATATATAAGTGTAGAGTCGGTAAAGTCGTTAGATAAGCTAGCGGCGGGGAGGGAAAAGACTTCCGCAATGTCGTTAAGGAAGAACGCGGTTGGGCATTGGTCAGTTGGGGGAGTAAACGGTGATTTTTTCAATCTGACAACGGGGGCTCCGAACGGTATACAGGTAAGGGATGGGGAGTTATTGAGGATACAGAATCCAAATCACCCGGTAGTTAGTTTTGATGCAGATGACCGATTTTCGATATCGAGACCGGCGTTTTCAGGGAAGCTGATACTGAATGACACAGTTTTAACAATAAACGGGATTAACGACGTGAGGGGAAATGACCAACTTTTTGTATATAATTCATATTTCGGGGGGACGACCGGTACTTCGATGGACGGTAGTGAGTTTATAGTACATGCAACGAGTGGTTATATAGTAAATGACACGACGAATGTAATTGTGGATCAGGTAAGAACGGGAGCAGGAAATTCAGTGCTTTCTGCAGGGGTAATGGTAATTTCAGCTTCCGGCAGTGTTGCGCAGTACTTAAACACACGAATCAGCACAGGAAGCGGTCTAAAACTGTTACTTGAAACGCAACCGGCAATAAGGAGAGTGAAAGAATCGATTGGCGGGCATCCGATTTTGGTAACAAACGGGAGTGTAGCTCCAATGGATTCAAACGACACATTCGTTACTGCCAGGCATCCGCGAACAATGGTGGGATTTTCACAGGATTCGAGTATAATGTATTTAGCCACAGTAGATGGAAGGCAAGCAACATTCAGCATCGGGATGACCTGTTTTGAATTAGCTGACCTGATGATTCAGTTCGGGTGTTATACTGCAATGAATTTTGACGGAGGGGGGTCAACCACATTAGTTGCAAGAAGTGAAGTTATGAACTCCCCTTCTGATCCCGGGGGCGAGAGAACAGTTTCAAATGCTTTACTGGTTATTTCAAATGCACCACTGGGAGCGGTACAGAAACTTAATCTTTCGCCGAGATACAACAGAGTATTCAGGGGGGACAGTTTACAATTAGCTGTTGATGCAAGCGATATATATTACAATCCGATTGCGATAAGTCTTAATTTAGTAACATTCACACTGAGTAAGCCTACATTAGGGACGCTGCATCCGGGAGGATTGTTTATTGCATCAACAACGCCGGATTCAGGATTCATATATGCCCAATATCAGGGGATAAGGGATTCAGTTTTTGTAGTAGTGAAGGGGGTAGGAAGGATTGAGATAAAACCAAAGACAGCAGTAATAAGTAATTCGATACCTCTATTATTCACATGCAAAGTATATGATACCGATGATGAGCAGCAACAAGTGCCCTTTCAGATGTTCAGTTGGGTTTGCACAGATACCACGGTAGGAAGAATAGATGCGTTAGGGCAATTTATGGGATTAAAGAGCGGGATTACAAATATTATTGTAACGTATCTGACATTTAAGGACACAGCGGAGGTATCGGTTGAAGTTTTATACGGGGTATCGGTAATAGATTCTTTAGAGAATACCGGAGGGTGGTATCTGACCTTGTTAAATACAGACTCGCTCAACACCGTACTCTCGCCTACTCCCCTTTTTAGTACGCTGGGGGAAAATTCGTTTAAGCTTGATTATTCTTTCACATATACGAGCGGGTTTTATTACTGGGTATATTTGAATAAGGAATTAACTGTTGCAGGAATACCCGATTCTTTGATACTTGACGTGAGGTCAAACGGAATGCCGCACAGAGTATTCTTTGATATTCAGGATTTAAATGGAAATATATTCAGAATACAAACACATAAGCTGGCAAATGGAAATGAGACGTGGGAGTCGTTAAGAGGTGCTTTTCCGAAATCAACGCTTGTAGTGTATCCGGTAAAGTTAAAGATGATATCGATTCCACTTGGTTCGACGTATATTGGGGGACAAGTGTATAGCGGGACAATATACCTAGATAACCTAAGAGTAAAATACGGAGATCCGCCAGCAGGAACAGAAGAAACGGAAGGAATACCAAGCGATTATTTGTTAGCGAACAACTACCCAAACCCATTTAATCCATCAACAATTATAACGTATTCTCTTCCAAAAGAGAGCAGAGTTAAGTTAAGCATATATGATATTATGGGACGAGAAGTTGCCGTACTAACAGATGAGATACAGAGAGCGGGAAAATACGAAAAGGAATTTAATGGAGAGGGTAATTCAAGCGGAGTATATTTTTATCAATTAAGAGCCGGCGAATTTCAGTCGGTAAAAAAGATGATTTTATTAAAATAGCATTAAACCTTTTTATGCCGGGGATTGTCAATACTTTATTAACCACTATATCCAGGAAAGAATGTACAAGATAATTTTTGCAGTTTTCTTTGTTGTAACCGAGATATTTTCACAGAATATTTATTTAACGGGAACAGTAGTTGATTCATCTGATAATAAGCCATTGACGGGAGCGAATGTAGTTTTGAGTACACCCCGAGATGAAGGATTCTATGGTTCAACAAGTGATAGAGAAGGAAAATTTTCGGTTATGCTGATAAGGGGAGGAGAATACAGTGTAAAAATCAGTTTTGTGGGATATGAGACATACTCAACAGTGGTAAGATTAAGAAGGCAATCGCAAGAACTTGGGACGGTAAAACTAAAGCCAAGTTCGATTAATCTCAGTGATGTAGAAGTAGTAGCTAAAACACCTCCAGCAATTCAGAAAGAGGATACATCGGAGTTCAATGCAGATGCATTCAAGACTCGTGAGGGGGCGACAGCAGAAGATCTGGTTTCGAAAATGCCGGGGATGGTAGTAGAAAATGGGACGATAAAAAGTCAGGGGGAAGAAGTACAGAGAATTCTGGTTGACGGCAAGCAGTTTTTTTCAGATGACCCTTCCGCAGTATTAAAAAACCTACCATCGGATATAGTTGATAAAATCCAAGTATATGATCAGCAGAGTGAGCAATCGCAGTTCACGGGATTTGATGACGGGAATACTTTAAAGACACTAAATATAGTGACAAGAATGAGGATAAGGCAGGGAATATTTGGTGGAATTACAGGGGGCTACGGAAATGAAGAGAGATACAAAGGAGCGGGGAACATAAACTTTTTTGATAATCAGGAGAGAATTTCGATACTGGGGCAGACAAACAATACAAACGACCAGAACTTTTCAACAGAAGATCTTTTAGGTATAGTAAGCGCAAGTGAAAGAGGAGGAGGAGGCAGAGGAGGCAGAGGAGGAGGAATGCCAGGGGGAGGTGGTTTTGGAGGATGGGGGGGACCAGCCTCGAACTTTTTAGTATCTCCAAAGAGCGGGTTGACAAAGACCTACGCATTTGGATTGAATTACGGAAATGAATGGGAGAATAATGTTGAACTAAGCACAAGTTATTTTTTCAACAAGACAAATAATTCTCTATCATCAGTTGTGACAAGGGATTACTATTCGGCGCAGACGCTTGGACAGAAGTATAATGAGACGACGTTATCCAATTCAAACAATACGAATCACCGGTTTAATATGAGGTTTGAATGGGAAATAGACAGCATGCGATCAATCAATTTCCGTCCCCGAATTTCAGCGCAGTTAAATGACGGATCCACAACCGTAAACGGAAGCACGTACACAATAGCCGATCTGGTAAATGCGCTAGGTCAAAATTCAAACTCGGACAGGATAGGATTAAACGGTTCAGCGGAATTACTATACAGACGGAGATTTGAGACGAGGGGAAGGAGTTTTTCGATCGGATTTAACGGAAGGATGAACAGGAACAAAGGTGAAACTGATCTTTATTCAGAAACATTCAGCAAGAATTCTGCTTATTCAGATACAACCGACCAGTTTACAGACAGCGACAGATCAGGGTTTACAGGTTCTACGAATATTACTTATACAGAACCATTGAGTGAGAGATCGCAGTTACAGTTAACAACGTCGTTATCCTACAGTGAGGATAAGAATGATAAAAAGAACTTTCAGAATTACAACACGTATGCAAGCGAACTGGATACATCGTTGAGCAATGTATACAACAGAGTTTATACAACAAAGAATTTTGGGGCAGGATACAGATATCAGGACAGTTTATTTAACTTTAACGGAAATTTAAGTTACAGATTTGCAGATCTTGAAAATGAGCAGCAATTTCCATACACAACAGATCTGACGAGATCATTCAGATCTTTACTTCCCTCGTTCAGATTCAGTTACTCCCCTTCCAGAGACCTTAATTTAAGGATAAATTACCGAGCAGAAAACAATCCCCCAGGAGTGGACAAGTTACAAAATGTATTAGATAATTCTGACCCGCTAAGGTTATCAACCGGTAATCCGGAATTAAGGCAGGATTATACGCATTCATTAAACATGAGATTTTCATCGATAAATTTTGAAACGATGAACTCATTCTTTTTTATGATTGGCGGCTCATACACGAACGATTATATAGCAAATTCAACATTTTATGCTCAGAAGGACACAGCATTACCCGAACTGCCGGTAGGGATAGTTTTATTAAAAGGGGGACAATTCAGCAAACCAGTAAACCTTGACGGTTTTTACAATATAAGAAGCTTTTTCACATACAGTTTACCGAGCGGATTAATAAAGTCAAATGTTAATTTAAATGTATTCGGTAGTTATTCAAGAACGCCATCGATAATAAGCGATCAAGATAATTTTATAAAGTCGTTCAATTACGGGGCCGGGGTAATAATAGCCAGCAACTTCAGCCGCGATGTGGATTTTACAATTTCAACCAATGCTAACTTCAGCAATGTAAAAAACGATTTACAACCAACACGAAACAACAACTTTTTCACACAGTATTCGAGTGTAAAATTATACTGGATGTTTTGGGAGGGATTTGCTGTAAGCACTGAATTCAATCATCAGTATAATGAAGGATTAAGTGAAGATTACGATAAGAACTCAGTATTATGGAACTTTAGTTTAGTCAAAAAACTTTTTGCCAATAATGCGGGTGAAATCAGGTTAACAGCATTTGACATTTTGAAAAATGCAAAAAACATAAGGCGAACCGTTACTGATGCTTATTACGAAGACAGTTCATCAAATGTACTTGAGGGTTATTATTTACTTTCCTTCACTTACAATTTAAGGATTTTCAACTAGCGGACCATAAGCGAAATAGCCAGTATCATCAGGCAGGGGAAATACTTTAGAGGCGGCAACAGCCATTTTATCGCAGATTTCATTTTCCGGGTGACCATTATGACCACGAATCCAATGAAACTCGACCTCATGCCTGATCAGAAGAGAGGAAAAGCGACTCCACAAATCAGAATTGGGAACAAGTTTAGATTTCCGTTTCCAGTTATTTTTTTCCCATTTAAGAAGCCAACCTTTATTAACGGCATTAACGACATAAGAGGAATCGCTAAAGACCTTGACGCGGCATTTTTGTTTCAGAGCTTCGAGCCCCACAATAACGGCCATCAATTCCATTCGATTATTAGTTGTGCATTTAAAGCCCCCGGAAAGTTTTTTTTCTTTATTGCCATATTTTAGCAGAGCAGCATAACCACCGGGACCAGGATTACCACTTGAGGCACCATCAGTGTACAGGTAAATTTCTTTTAGTTTATCCATAAATTAGAAAATCAAAAAAGTAAAATAAGGAAATGGAGACGGAGTTCAAAAACGAAGGGATTAAGTTAGAGTTAAAACTAAAGAATTGTTAAAAAAAACTGAGAAAAATCGAGAAAAAGTTCTTGGTGAATTAAGAGTAAATAGTTATTTTTATTTAATTACTTACATTCAAACAGACTACAGAGGCAAAGATGGTAGTTGAATTAATTTACAACCTATCTGTTCTGGTAGCGATCAGCATCTTAAGCAATTTTGTTGACGCAAGGTACAGCAGAAAGGAAACAGCAGGTAAAGTACTGCAAGGGATTCTTTTTGGTGCCACTTCGATAATCGGCATGTCCAATCCACTAGATTTAACTGAAGGTTTAATATTTGACGGAAGGACGATAGTCTTAAGTTTATGCACATTATTTTTTGGGCCCATAAGCGGAGGAATAGCTGCCGGAATGGCAGGTATATACAGAATTTCCATAGGGGGAATTGGGTTAACTATGGGATTAAGCACAATAATAAGTGCGACAATAATTGGTTACTTATTCTACTATCACCGAGTAAGCAACGGTTATTACAAAATGACCAAAGCAAGATTGTATGTGATGGGACTTATAGTTCACTTTACAATGCTATTACTTATACTTACAGTACCCTCCAACCGAATAGCAGAAACATACGAGTTATTGACTGCGACAATATTAGGGATATATCCATTTGCGAGTTTACTAATTGGAAAAATACTACTTGAGCAAGAAGAAAACACTCAATTAATAAAAGAAATCAAACGTGGTACAGAAAGATATCTTGGATTATTTAACAGTATAAGAGATGCAATATTAGTATCTGATCTTGAAAGAAAAATCACAGACTGTAATCCAGCGTTTACAGATTTTCTGGGTTATAAGAAGGAGGAATTGATTGGACGCGATACAAGATTTGTATTTGCCCATGAGAAAGATTACAAGCGGATAGGAGATATATTAATCAGTGAGTCAGAGAAGAAATCATCCAATATTGAGCTTAAGTATAAAAACAAACAAGGCAAAACCGTTACAGGAGAAGTAAATTTCTTTATTTTCAGGGAAAGCGATGGACGAAAAGCGGGATATGTTGCATCAATAAGGGATATAACAGATAGGAAATTACTTGAGTATGAAAAATACGGGTTGATCGAAATAATTGAGAATTCATTAAATGAGATTTACGTATTTGATCCTGATGACTTAAGATTTTTATATGTTAATCAGAGAGGAATATCGAACACCGGTTATACATCTGATGAGTTAATGAATATAACACCGTTGGTGTTAAAACCTTTTATATCCGAAACCAAGTTTAATACGATAATTCTTCCATTAAAGATGGGATTAAAAGAGAAAGCAATATTTGAAACAATCCACAGGAGAAAAGACGGGACAGAGTATCCGGTAGAAGTTCATCTACAGTATTCAACCTACAGAAACAGTGCAGCCTATATAGCAATAATCAATGACATAACCGAGAAGAAAATCCAAGAAGCTGCGATTACTGAAGGGAGTGAGCATCTTGATTTGCTTTTTGAAAACAGTATGGATGTGATATTGTTAACACATCCCTCGGGTAAAGTATTGAAAGCAAATGATGCAGCAGAGAGGGTTTTTGGTTACAGCAAAGAGGAGATATTAAGCATAGGGAGAGGGGCAATTGTTGATGTAAATGATCCAAGATTAGAGAAAGCATTAGAAATAAGAAAACAAACCGGAAGTTTCAAAGGAGAGCTTACCGGAAGAAAAAAAGACGGGACATTCTTTCCTATTGAGATTGCGACCTCGTTATTCAAAGATAAGAATGGAGAAGTATTATCGAGCATGATAGTACGTGATATAAGTGAGCAGAAAAAATATGAGGAAACAATAAAGGAAAAGATTAATGAATTAGAGAAATTCAATAAATTTATGATGGGGAGAGAAGTAAAAATGCTTGAGTTAAAGAAAGAGATAAACGAGCTATGTAAAATGCTAGGCATGGATGAAAGATATAAAATTGAATAGAAAAGATTAAGGAGGTTAAATGCACATACATACTTCAGATCAGGAAAGCCTTGAATTGGGCTTTGGGAATTACAGCTGCAACTGGGGACTACACATGTGCGGATTATACGAAACCGAGGAAGAGAGAGATGAGATAGTCTTCGGATTCCTGCATAAGGGATGTGAAGTTAATGACCTTCAATTATACTGCCCCTCGGAGAGAACCAAGGAAAATTTTTCCAAAGAGTATAAAGAGAAATTTCCAAACTGTGCGGAGCATGTTAATGATCCGGAGAGATTTATACTTAAGGATGCAAAAGAGTTATACTATCCAGATGGTATTTTTTCGCCAAGGATTATGGACAAAGTATTAAATGAGTTTTACACAGTATCGCAGAAAAAAGGGAAAAGAAATATCCGAGCAGCTGCAGAGATGACCTGGGGTTTAGAAGCAATACCCGGCATTGAGCATTTAATGGTATATGAATCGAGACTTAATTATTTCATACCAGGGAAACCATGGATTAGTATATGTCTCTATAATGTCGCAAAATTCTCAGGTAAAATCATAATAAAAGTATTACAAACTCATCCATATACAATTACGAAAGGGAAAATAACACAGAATCCCTTTTACACAGACCCGGATAAATGGTTAGAAGAAAACGCACCAGAATTTTTAGATTAGGATAAGTAATATGAAAAAATCTTTTGATCTTTTTCTATTGATGTTCAACCTCTCACAATTAAATGACTCGGAGAGGATAATTGACCTATATATGGAGGGAATGGGAGAGATTTTTCAACCAACCAGCCTGAGATTTGCTGAAGAAAAAGAAAATAATAGTGAGGGAGTTTATGATTTAAGAACGTCGGGGAAATACTTTGGTTCAGTAGTAGTGGATTTTGAAGAAGGAATTGCAGATACAGATAAAGTAATGATACAAAATTCGGTGCTGATGTTAGCAACAATACTTGAACGGGTGGTACTACAAAAAGAACTTGAAGAAGAAAAAGACTTATATAAATTAAAGTCGGAGGAGAGGTATCAGAAATTAGAGAAGACTATTACCGAGTTAAATTCAATAAAAATGGGGTCCTTAAATCTGATAAATGACCTGACTGAAGAAATTGATAAAAGAAAAAAGATTGAGGAACAACTTTCGGAAAGCGAAGAGAGAATACTTCTGATTCTTAACTCTACTGCAGAGGCAATCTACGGGCTGGATGAAAAAGGGTTGTGTACATTCTGCAATAACGCATGTTTGAAATATTTGGGATACAGTGAACCTTCTGATCTGATTGGCAGAAACATGCATAATCTAATACATCATACAAAGAGTGACTTATCACCATTTCCGGTAGAAGAATGCGAGATATTCAAAGCATTCAAGGAAGGAAAATTTTCCCATGTTGACACTGAAGTTATGTGGCGTAAAGACAGGACGAGTTTTCCAGCGGAATACTGGTCATATCCAATATTAAGAGAAAAGAAAATAATTGGATCGGTGGTTACATTTCTTGATATAACAGAAAGGAAAAAGGCTGAAGATAGTTTAAGAGAAAATCAGCGAAGACAACAAAACTATGCAACACTTCTGTCAGAGTTAATAAGAAAAGGAAGTTTCTCATCCGGGGACTTAAAAGATAATCTTAAGAACATAACTGAAATAGCAGCTCAAATGTTAAATGTTGAGAGAGGGAGCATTTGGTTATACAATAATGATGGGTCAGAGATTTATTGTATTGATTTATATGAGCTGAGCAAGAATAAGCATTCGAGCGGGGAGATTTTAAATGCATCTACATTCAGCGGATACACAAAAGAACATAAAAAGGGAGAGGTTATTGCTGCAAGTGATGTTTATGAAGATGAGAGGACACGAGAAATACCAAAGAGTTATTTTGAAGAAAACAATATTGTTTCGCTTCTTGACGCTCCCGTGTGGCTTCATGGGCAGTTATTCGCACTTCTAAGTTTTGAGGAAGTTGGTAAAAAAAGGGAGTGGTTGGCAGAAGAAAAGCAGTTAGCTACGACTTTATCTTCTTTTGTATCACTAGCATTTGAGACCGAGCAGAGAGAAAAGGCAGAGGCTGCACTGAGGGAAAGTGAAACGCATATCCGCTCGATAAACAATAATCTTACAAACGGAATTATCTATCAGGTAGTAGCTTTAAAAGACGGGACAAGGAAATTCACATACTTGAGTGAAAGCGTTGAAAAATTTTATGGATTCACGGCAACCGATGGGATGAAAGATCCAAATATTCTATATGACCGAATTCATCCAGAGGAAGCTGACAAAATGAAGGAAGCAGAAAATAAATCTTTAAAAGATTTATCCGTATTCAATATAGAAGTGCGAGTGAGAAGTATTTCCGGAGAATACCGGTGGAGCAACATAATATCGCATCCAAAATTACTGGAGGATGGGTCAGTCTGTTATGACGGAATTGAGTTTGACATAACAGAAAGGAAATTAGCTGAGGAAGCAATTGAAGAGAAAAGCAAACTTGATAAACAAATAAGTATAATAGCAACTACAGCACCAGGAGCAATGTACACATATTATCACGATCCAAATGGAGTACCTTCGCTACCTTATGTAAGCAAAAAATGGGCCGAATTAACCGGGCTAAATCCAGAAGCCTCCGAAGAGTTAGTTGAGGGATTATTCAATGTTGTTCATCCGAACGACAGAGCTTACTTACAAAACACAATAGAACACTCTGCAAAAACCGGAGAAGATTGGAGGGCAGAATTCAGAATCTTACACAAAACGGAAGGAGAGAAATGGATTGAAGGACATTCCTCACCAACACTCAATGAAGACGGGTCGATAATATGGTATGGATTTATATATGATATAACCGAAAGGAAAAAAGCAGAGGCGATACTACGAGAGACGAAGGAATATCTTGAGAATCTCATAAAATATGCTAATGCTCCTATTATTGTGTGGGACAGTAACTTTAAGATAACGCAATTTAACGTAGCATTTGAAAAACTCACAGGCATGAGACGGGAAGACGTATTGGGGAATGACATTGAGGTACTTTTTCCCGATGAGAAGAGAGAGAGTTCTCAGGATTTAATAGTAGCGACCTCAAAAGGATTGCAGTTTGAATCGGTTGAGATAGAGATTAAAAATCTTTGCGGTCAGAACAAACTTGTACTTTGGAATTCAGCAAATATTTTTGATCAGAAAAAAGAAAATATAATAGCAACAATAGCACAGGGATTAGATATTACAGAGAGAAAAGAAGCTGAGAATAAATTAACTGAACTAAACAACAAATTAAAAATATTAGTTGAAGGGATCAAGAGCCTTGCGGAAGCAAACGATTTAGAACAGATCCAACGAAATGTAACAAAATTTGCAAGACTATTAACTGACAGCGACGGCTCAACTTTGATATACAAAGATGGGGATAAGTGTTATTATGTAGAGGAAGAAATGGTTGAGCCACTCTGGAAAGAGAAAAGATTCAGTCTGGATGAGTGTATTAGCGGATGGGTGATGAAAAATAATAAAGCTGTTGTAATTAAAAATATTTATGAAGACCCAAGAGTGCCACTAAAGTATTACGAAAACACATTTGTAAAAAGTCTTTTCATAGTTCCTGTAACCACCAGTGAGACCATAGCAGCAATCGGATGCTACTGGAAAGACTATTATGAGCCAAGCGAAGTGGATTTAAGACTTTTGCAGACGTTAGCAGATTCAACCGGAAGGCCCGTTGAGAATGTAAGATTATACAATGAACTTGAGAGAAAAGTTGAAGAGAAAACAGACCAACTAAAGGAAAGGTTAAAAGAACTGGAAAGATTTTACGATGCAACAATAAACCGAGAATTAAGGATGAAAGAACTTCGGGACGAAATAGATGAACTAAAAAGGAAAATAGCAAATGAGAACTAGACTTTTACTAATATCCTTTTTGATCTGCATTTCCGGTTTAATTATAATAACTAAAGCCAAAGGTTATCTATTTGCTGAAAATCCAGATACGTTAAAACCCAAGAAAATACTAATTGCATCAGAACCTGATTATCCACCGTATTGTATAATTCAAAACGGGAAACCAAGTGGTTTTTCAGTTGATCTATTTCTAGCCGCTGCAAAAGCTGTAAATCTTGAAGTTGAGATAAAAATCGGAATTTGGGAAAAAATCAAAGATGATTTAGCCAAAGGAAGAATAGATGCATTACCACTGGTAGGAAAAACCCCGGAAAGAGAAGAACTTTATGATTTCACACTCCCCTATCTGAGCCTCCATGGTGCAATATTTGTAAGAGAGGATTCAAAAATCAAGAGTATCAATGATTTAAAGGATAAAGAAATTTTAGTAATGAAGGGAGACAATGCAGAAGAATATATCAGAAGAAAAAATTTAACAAAACATATTTTTACCACGAATACATTCCAGGAAGCATTCAAGCATTTGTCGGAAGGATATCATGATGCCGTAATAACTCAAAGAATTATGGGTATTGAACTTTTGAAAGAAATCGAAATTGATAATATTATTCCACTGGACATACAAATTTCCGATTACAGGCAAGACTTTTGCTTTGCTGTTCAGAAAGGAAACACTCCCCTTTTGATGCTTCTAAATGAGGGATTATCAGTTATAATAGCAAACGGGACATACGATGAAATTCACCTGAAATGGTTTGGTCCTTCAGATAAGGGGGAAATACCTTTCATGGAGGTGGTTAAAATTGCGCTTTATATAATAATACCCTTAATTATTATTTTCATTATTGTGCTAATAGTGACACTTCGCAAGCAAGTAAGAAGCAAAACAAAAAGTTTAATTGGGGAGATAGAAGAACACAAAAAAACAGTACGTGAACTGCATAACCACCAATTATTTCTTGAAGAAATAGAGAAAATAGCAAAGACTGGTGGGTGGGAGTATGATCTGGAAAATGAGACGACATCAGCCACAAAAGGAATATCAGAGATATATGAGACCACTATCAAGGACTTAAAACCAAGTGAAATCAAATCATTATTTGATTATTTTGAGAGTCCCGGGAAGGAAGAGATCAGGAAAAGTTTTTATAATTTATTAAGTGGTGGAGAAGAATATGATATTGAGTGCGGGCTTATAACCGCAAAAGGAAATAAAAAGTGGGTGAGAGCAGCAGCCAAAGCAGAATTAAAAGAGGGAAAAGTTCAAAGAGTGTTTGGAAAAATAATGGATATTACAGAGCACAAAAGAGCTAATGATGATTTAAAGAAATTAAAAAATGAGTTGGAACAGAAAGTCAGTGAGAGAACTGAGGAATTAAATGAGAAAGTAGAAAAGCTTAATAAAAGTCAGAGAGCGATGCTTTTCATGGTGGAAGACCTTAACAAGGTTACCGCAGAATTGAATGAAGAGAGAAAAAAACTGGAAGCTTCCAATAAAGAATTGGAAGCTTTTTCTTACAGTGTATCCCATGATCTGAGAGCACCATTAAGAGCAGTTACGGGATTCGCACAATTATTGATGGAAGATTACTATAACAAAATTGACAAAGAGGGGCAAGAATTAATTAATGATATATTAACCAATGCAAAAAACATGGGATTATTAATTGAAGATCTACTGCAATTTTCGCGATTAAACCGCAAAGAGATTGTTAAAGAGGTCATAGATATGGAAGATCTTTTCAAATCGATTGGCGAAGAAATAAAGGCACAATATGTTGAGAAAAATACGGAGATTAATATAGGCAACTTACCAAAAGCCCAAGGAGATTACCGCTTAATAAGACAAGTAGTAATTAATCTAATGAATAATGCAGCAAAGTTTTCTGCGAACAGAGAAGTAATTAAGATTTCGGTCAGCGGAGAAGAGATCAAAGATGTAGGAAGTAAGTTCAGAGTAAAGGATAATGGAGTTGGATTTGATATGAAATACCATGACAAGATGTTTGAAGTATTCCAGCGGTTACACAAACAGGAAGAATATGAAGGAACGGGGGTGGGCTTAGCCATTGTACACAGAATTATAAAAAGGCATGGGGGGATGGTTAATGCAATATCGGAGCCCGGCAAAGGTGCGGAATTCATATTTACAATTCCGTGTGATGGAACTAAATAGTCAATAATTAATATTAAAAGGTAAGGAGGAAAATATGCAAAGCGAAAATATGGTGGAAATATTGTTGGTTGAGGATAATCCAAGTGATGCCAAGCTTGCAATAAAAGCATTGCAGCGAAATAATCTTGCAAACCGAGTATATTTAGTTACGGATGGAGAGGAAGCATTGGATTTTCTTTTTGCAAGAGGAAAATATGAATCGAGGAAAGGGGCATTGAATTTAAAAGTAGTGATGCTTGACTTAAAGCTTCCTAAAATTGACGGTTTAGAAGTTTTAAGAGTAATCAAGAACGATCCATTAACGAGAATGATCCCGGTAGTAATGCTTACATCCTCGAAAGAAGAGAAAGACATTGTGGAGAGTTACAAACTTGGTGTAAACAGTTACATTGTAAAGCCGGTTGATTTTGAACAGTTTGTTAAATCAGTTGCGGAATTAGGATTGTACTGGTGTATATTAAATGAAACAGGTGCTTTATAATCAAATATTGATAAATATCGGATAAGAGAATGAACAAGAAAGCGATCAGAATACTTCTAATAGAAGATAATGCGAATGATGTAAAATTATTGAGTATAGAATTAAGGAGATACTTCGAAATAACACTCGTAAATGTGGACGACAGAGAGGGATATTTACGTGAGTTGGAGATATTTGATCCGACAATTGTGATCTCCGATTATAATTTACCAACCTTCAATGGTATGGAAGCATTAGAAATAAGGAACAGGCTATACCCACTTCTTCCATTTGTACTTGTCACGGGATCTTTGAATGAAGAGATTGCTGTGGAGGTGATGAAGTCCGGAGCGGATGACTATGTAATTAAAGAAAACCTCCAAAGATTATATCCTTCAATTGAGCAAGCAATTGAGAGAAAGCAAATACTGAAAGACAAATTGCGAAGTGAAAGACTGCTTAAAGAGGCGGAGCAGAGGTTCAGAACATTATTCATGAACACAGTCATAGGATTATACAGAACGACTCCCGAAGGTAAGATAATAATGGCCAACCCTGCATTGATAAATCTATTAGGATATAACAGCTTCGAGGAACTTTCAAAAGTTAATCTTGAGACAGACGTAGTTGCAAAGGATTACCCAAGAGATTTGTTCAAGGAAACTATTGAAAAGAATGGGGAAGTTATCGGATTTGAGAGTGAATGGAGAAAGCATAATGGAGAAAAAATATTCACGAGAGAAAATGCAAGAAGCGTGAGAGATGAGAGTGGTAAAATATTATACTACGAGGGAGCGGTTGAAGACATAACCGCAAAAAAAACGATTGAGGAAAAACTGATTGAGGCAAAGGAAAAAGCTGAGGAGATGAACAGAATAAAGTCCAACTTCTTTGCAAACATGAGTCATGAACTTAGGACACCATTAATCGCGATACTTGGCTTTTCAGAAATACTTCTAGATTCAGTAAATGATAACAAGGATTCAAAGCTTATGCTGGAAAATATTAACTATGGTGGCAGGCGACTATTAAACACACTCGAAATGATACTAAATATAGCTAATTTGAGTAATATGAGAGATGATATCCGACTTAATAAAATCAACATTATTCCCATAATTCACAATGTTTATAAAACATTTGTGCCAAAAGCTGAAGATGCAAATTTGCAGTTTTCGATTGCATCTGAAAAAGAAGAAATAATTTGCTATATAGATCCGGAGAGATTAAAGAACATAATATTCAATTTACTTGACAATGCAATAAAATATACTGAAAAGGGATTTGTAAAAGTTGAAATTAAAAAAGACAATGAACATGCGACAATAAAAATAACAGATTCAGGCATTGGGATTCCAGAGAAAAAGAAAGAAGTAATATGGGAAGAATTCAGACAAGCATCGGAAGGGTACGGGAGGAATTATGAAGGAACGGGACTGGGATTGTCTATAACAAAGCGTTTAGTAGAACTCATGGGGGGATTAATTGAACTAAATGATGCCGAAGGAGGGGGTTCTGAGTTTTCAGTTCAATTCCCTATAGCAAGTTTTACAAACAATTAATTATGATAAACAAAAAGGCATTGAAACCCAAAGAATAGAAATAATGAAGAGCTATTCGAGACCTGTCTTATTTTTAATATGCTTTTTTTTATATAATTCTGCTAATGCCCAGGTACAAACAGAATTATCAGGTCAAATCTCGCTTACAGGGATTTACAATACGAAAAATATACTTAGTGCAGCAGGAAGATATATTCCTCAAGTGAAGGTATGCATTCCATTAAACATGAGCAGTAATATTGATTTTGAGATTGCCGCAAATTCATATCAAACAATCAGCAAGTTAAAATCAGAAGAAACAAAGTTTTACGGGAAAGTAAAACCATACAGACTATGGGGAAGATATTACTCGGAACAATTTGAGATAAGAGGAGGAATACAAAAGATCAATTTCGGATCTGCAATATTACTCCGCCCGCTAATGTGGTTTGATAATATCGATCCAACCGATCCTCTGCAATTAACCGATGGAGTAACAGCAGTTCTGGGAAGATATTATTTTCTGAATAATTCCAATGTTTGGATTTGGGGGATTTATCCATCAAATGAAGAAAAAAGTTGGGAGACAAAGATTACGAAAAAAGGAACTCCTGAATTTGGAGGCAGAATTCAATATCCTCTATTGACGGGCGAATTAGGGTTTTCTTATCATAGGAGAATAATAGAAGATTACGACATCCAAAACCCAGGAACATCCAGCGATATAACAGAACAGAGATTCGGAATTGATTGGAAACTTGATTATGAAGTTGGGATATGGTTTGAAAGTGCCGGTTATTATAAGAGCAGAGAAACCATAAGTGAGCGAAATTATTTGTCGGCTGTAATTGGAGCGGATTATACTTTTTCACTCGGGAACGGGTTAAATCTGGTTGTTGAACATTTAATGGTAACGACCGAATTTTTAAAGATATCAGATCCCCGAAATTCCCTAACCGCTTTATCAATAAATTATCCTTTAGATATATTAGACAATATATCGGGAATTATATTCTATGATTGGGAGAGAAAAAACGAATATCTTTTTGTAAATTTGCACAGAAAGTATGATAATTTATCAATTCATCTAATTGGTTATTCAGTACCGGGCAAGAGTTTTCTCCCAGCGAAGGAATCGTCTGAATCTATTTTTGAAGGTCAAGGAGTTCAAATCACTTTTATATTTAATCATTAATAACAACATGCGTGAAGCAATAATCCGATTAGAATCTGTAAGCAAATTATACCCTACAGGAAGTGGAAATTTCCGGGCAATAAATAATATTTCATTAGTTTTTACTAAGGGAGAATTCTGCGGACTTGTTGGACCGAGCGGATCAGGAAAAACCACATTGCTTAATATACTTGGATCCCTGGATACTCCAACAGAAGGAACAGCAAAAGTTTTGGGGAGAGACATTGGTAAATTAACCCACAAAGAATCGGCACAACTCCGCAATTATCATATTGGTTTCATATTTCAGACGTACAATTTATTACCGGTTTATACAGTGTTTGAGAATGTTGAATTCACATTATTACTTCAGAGAAAGACCGCAGTTGAAAGAAAAAAACTGGTTATGGATTCGCTTGAATGGGTAGGAATAGCAGACAAAGCAAAATCAATGCCTGCCCAGCTATCGGGAGGTGAGTGTCAGAGAGTAGCAATAGCAAGAGCGATGGTAAAAAGACCGGATATTGTACTTGCTGATGAACCCTCTGCCAATCTGGATGCAGAGAATTCAATAAGAATAGTAGAAACAATGAAACAGTTAAACATGGAATTCTTAACAACTTTTATTTTCGCAACTCATGATGAAAAGGTTATGAAATTTTTAGATAGAATAATACATTTGAAAGACGGAATGGTGGAACTGGACAAAATAATTAATAAAACGTCTTAGTGCCGAAATGATAGCATTAAAATTAGCAATAAGAAATTTGACAGGTGCAAAACTAAGAACCTTTTTAAACGCAGCGGTTCTGTCGTTTGCATTTGTAGTTTTAGTTTTTTATATGGGACTACTAGACGGATGGAATCGCCAGAGCAAGTTGGACATGGAGGCCTGGGAAATTGGTGAAGGACAATTGTGGTCCAAAAGTTATGATCCATTTGATCCTTATTCCCTTCAAGATGCCCATTCTATTATACCAACATCATACAATAGTGAAATAGACCGGGGAAACCTAACGCCTATCCTTTTAGTACAGGGATCGATATACAGACAAGGTACACTAATAAATATAATAATTAGCGGAATAGAGCCCAAACAAAGATTATTGAAAATTCCTTCAAGGGTATTAAAATCAGAGAGTAAGGAAGTTCCGGCAATAATTGGTTCAAGATTTGCGAAAGTAAATGGAATAAAAAAGGGTGATTATGTACAAATACGATGGCGGGATAAGAATGGAACATTTGACGCTTTGGATGTGGAGATTTGTAATATTTTCAAAACCAATGTAAGTACTGTTGACAATAACAGAATTTGGATTCCTATTAAAAGATTGCAGGAAATGTCGGGATTACTGAAAGAAGCGACAATTCTTGTGACTTCAAATCCCAATATTGATATGCCTCCAACAGACTGGATTTTCAGAGACAAAAAATATCTTGAAAAGGAAATTGATAATATAATTTTTGCAAAAAAAAGGGGAAGCATAGTCGTAACAATTTTGTTGTTGTCTATAGGACTGCTTGCGATTTTCGACACACAAGTTCTGTCAATTTTCAGAAGGCAAAAAGAAATTGGAACATATATCGCTTTAGGAATGACAAGAATGGAAGTTGTTAAACTTTTCACATTAGAAGGAAGCATTCACTCGATTTTTGCTTTGATATTAGCGACGATATATGGCTTGCCTTTACTTGCAATAATTGCTTCAACAGGGATACCAATGCCTTCAGCAGTTGATGAAATGGGTGTTTCCATCGGGGAGAAAATATTTCCTTATTATGAAATAGGAGTTTTAATTGTCTCTGTGCTAATTATGGTTTTAGCAGCGACCACTGTCAGTTATTTCCCATCACGAAGAATCGGAAGACTTAATCCAATAGATGCGCTCAAGGGAAAAATCAAATGATACGCTTTTTAATTAAAGGACTATTAAAAGACAGAAGCAGAAGCCTGATACCCTTGATAGTAACAAGTTTTGGGGTAATGATTACTGTGGTTTTGCACAGTTGGTTAACGGGTATAATGTCAGAATCTTTGGAACTCAATGCCAATATTACAACCGGACACATGAAGGTCATGACCAAAGCTTATTCAGAAGTTATGGATCTGAGTCCGCTTAATCTATCAATAATTGGAGCAGATTCACTTGTTAAGGGCTTAAAAAAAAGTTATGCGGGGACTGATTGGGTAAAAAGAATCAGATTCGGAGGATTAGTTGATGTGCCAGATGAAAAAGGTGAAACCAAAGCACAAGGTCCAGTAGTGGGATGGAGTTTGGACTTACTTACTAAAGGTACAAAGGAAATTGAAAGATTTAATCTTAAGAAGTCACTAATCAGTGGCAGTTTGCCAAAGAAAACAGATGAAGGATTATTAACAGATGTTTTTGCAAAGCGTTACAATATTGGGATTGGCGATACATTTTTGCTTTTTTCAAATACCTTTGAGGGAAGTATGTCATTCACCAACTTTACTGTAGCGGGGACAATCCGATTTGGTTCAGAGGCAATTGACAGAGGGGCATTAATAATAGATATCAAAGCTGCAGAAAAGTCATTTAATATGGAAGACAGTGCTCCGGAAATACTTGGTTTTTTAGAGCATCAATACGATGATGAGAAAGTTAACCTTATTAGTGAAGATTTTAATTCATTGTATAGAAATAACGACGATGAATTCAGGCCATATATGATAAGAATGCGGGATCAAAATGATATGGGAAGTATAATAGATTATTCTCAAGCTATAGGGACTTTAATGGTAGCAATATTTGTTGGGGCAATGTCTGTGGTTCTCTGGAACGCAGGTCTACTTGGAGGATTAAGACGGTATTCCGAATTTGGAATCAGATTGGCCATGGGAGAAGAGAAAATCGCAATCTATAAATCAATTATATATGAAGCAATTTTAATCGGTTTAATTGGATCGATAACAGGAACAATTTCAGGACTAGGAATATCGTACTATTTACAGGAGAAAGGTATTGACATCAGTAATCTAATGCCAAATTCTTCCATATTAATGCCTCAAATCGCACGAGCGAATATTAACATTGCAGCCCTCTACATAGGTTTTATACCGGGGCTAGTTTCAACTGTACTTGGAGCTGTGATTTCCGGAATTGGAATTTTCAAACGAAAAACATCAATGCTTTTTAAGGAACTCGAAGTATAAAACATGAAATTAAAGAATCACGGGTTAAGTAATTTATTAATTAAACGACCAATAATTGCAATAACGCTTATAGTACTCATACTCCAGTGCGGTTTTATTTTTGGACAATCAGCGGACGATATACTCAGTAAAGTTGACCTGAACTTATCTTCAAACAACAGAGTTTTTGAATCGACAATGAATATAATCGGGAGAAGAGGTTCGCGGTTTATAAAATCCAAAACATATGCAGAAGGATATAAAAAGTCATTTACAGAGTATCTTTATCCACCGGGAGATAAAGGAACAAAGATGTTAAAGTTAGAAGACCATCTTTGGATATATTCCCCATCTACTGATAGGACAATTCAAATATCGGGGCATTTATTGCGACAATCATTAATGGGGAGTGATCTATCCTATGAAGAGATGATGGAGGACCGCAAGTTAACGGAAATGTACAAAGTAAATATCGAAAAGAAAGAAGAGATTTTTGGAAGAAGGTGTTACGTGCTATACCTTGAGGCAAAAGTTGAGGATGTTGCCTACTTTACACAGCGAATGTGGGTTGATGTAGAAAGATTTGTACCATTAAAACAAGAACTATATTCTAAAAGTGGCAAGTTATTAAAATGGATGAAGTCAGAGAAAATACAAAAAACAGGAGAGCGTTGGTTTCCAATGAAAGTAATATATAAGGATGTGATGAAGGAAGGTGACGGAACTGAATTCGAGATAACAGATATAAAGTTCAATCAATACATAACCCCTTCAATTTTTTCAAAAGCTTCATTGAAGAAATAAGAGTCAAGATAAAGTAAATCAAGAAAATAGATTTGTTTTTTGTGAGAAAATCATGCATTTTTGCATATTAATTTTTTGCTGGAAGGAAGTTAACAGATTGTTACCCAACCCCGTCAGGTCTGAGAAGAAGCAGCGGCAAGTATTCAGTTTGTGTAATGAACTTCCAGCTTTTTATTCTAATCATTAGCCCTAAACCGATTATCCAAAACCTTAAAATAAAGAACCTTGCTAACTATTCTTGAATTATTAACAAAGACAACTGATTATTTTTCTAAGACCGGGATTGAATCACCCCGGCTTAATGCTGAATTACTATTATGCGATGTACTAAGATGCAGAAGACTTGATTTATACTTAAAATTTGAAGAGGTGCCAGATACTCAACAGATTGATAAATTCAGAGATTATGTTAAACGACGTGCAAAATCAGAACCACTTCAATATATAACTGGTTATTGTGATTTTTATGGTATTAGAATAGAAGTAAATCCCACAGTGCTCATTCCCCGTCCAGAAACCGAGTTATTGGTAGAACGTGTATTGCAGGATCATTCTACTCCAATTCGAATATTGGATTTATGCACGGGAGCCGGAATAATACCTATAGCACTAGCAAAGAATTTAGAAGGGTGTAAGATCACTGCGGTAGATATTTCTGACAAAGCACTTGAGACCGCAAGAAAGAATTCAATAAAAAATGAAGTTGAAGATGCAATTGACTTCGTAAAGGCTGACATAAAAATCATTCCTTTACCAATTGAATCGAATTTTGACGTAATAACTGCCAATCCACCTTACATTTCAATTTCTGATTACGAAAATTTAGAAACTGGGATATTGAATTTTGAACCGAAAAAAGCACTAACTGATAATGCCGATGGTTTGACTTTTTATAAGCATATATTAAATATTGCAGAGATATATCTCAAGTCTAATGGAAAAATATATATGGAATTTGGAACAAAGCAAAGCGACAGGCTAATGAATTTACTAACCGAATTTGGTTATCAAAACATAGAAATCATAAATGATTACGGAAAAAATCCGCGAATAATAACGGGAGAAAAAAAATGAGAGTATTAATCCAACGAGTTTCAACAGCATCCGTAACAGTACCTGAAGAAAACTTTAAAGCCGAGATATCCCCAGGGTTATTAATCTTTCTGGGTATAACGCACGAAGACAAAGAGGAGGATGCGATTTATTTGGCAGACAAATGCACTAATCTGCGTGTTTTCGAGGATGAGAAATCGAGAATGAATTTATCTGTTGCAGATATTAACGGGAAATTGTTAATAGTCTCACAATTCACTCTATATGCCGATGCATCAAGAGGCAACAGGCCAAACTTTACCAGTGCTGCAAAACCCGAAACAGCGATTCCATTATATAAAAAGTTTATAAGCAGACTAAAGTTCAATCTTGGGGATGAAAATGTAAGGTCGGGAATTTTTGGGGCAACGATGAGTATTGATATACGAAATGAAGGACCGGTTACGATTATAATTGACAGCAAAAAATGAAAAACAAACTGATAATGGTATTTCTAGACGGGGTGGGAATTGGTGAAGCTAATCCTGAAAAGAATCCATTCTTCAAATATCCATTCAACACATTTAGAAGTATTTTAGGAGATACTCCCTCTCTGCAAAAATCCACAATATCAGAAGCTGACAATTATGTTTTCCCTTCTGATCCAATTTTTGGCGTAGATGGACTCCCACAATCAGGAACCGGACAAACTTCCATATTTTGCGGAATAAAAGCACCCCAGATAATTAACCAACATTTTGGACCTTATCCACACTCGACTCTTCATCCATATATTAAAAGGGAAAACATTTTTGAGGTACTAAAGCATAAAGGTCTTTCGAGTGTATTTGTAAACGCGTATCCCCGTTTATTTTTCAATTATGTAAGAAGCGGCAAGACCAGATTATCTGTAACAACACTTTCCTGCATTTTTTCTGGAATACCCTTAAACAAAGCGGCTGAACTGAGAGCAGGAAAAGCCCTGGCAGCAGATATAACAAATGAGAGATGGATCACACAATTAAAGTATAAGATGCCGTTAATTAAACCTGAATTAGCCGCAAAACGACTAATCAGAATATCAAGAGAAAATGATTTTTCATTATTTGAATACTTTTTAACGGATCATCTGGGACACCACAGGAATTTGGATCAGCTTAAATCAACACTGCAAGAACTGGATCTGTTTTTATATACACTGCTTACCGAATTCAACAGAGAAGATACGACAGTTCTGATATGCAGTGATCATGGAAATTTAGAGGATATTTCCATAAAAACACATACGAGAAATCCAGCTTTGACCATTTCCGCCGGGTACAAAGCAAAACAATTAATGGAAAATGTAACTGACAATAGTCAAATTAAAAAGGAAATACTTGATATCCTGAAATGAAGATTTATCCCTCTCTAATAGTTTCCTGCTTATTTGCAATGGGAATTATTATTGCAGAAATTGTGGGGAGACCTCTTGGACAAACATACTACTTTGTTTTAATAATATTTCTCGTCTCATTTTTAATCTTCATCAAATCGATTCCTTATGTTTATAAATTTTTCATTATATTGCTTCTAACCATCAGCACCGGTTTCTTTGTACACAGCGCTAATAATTTAAATCATCTTAAAACATTTGCTCCGGATATTTATCTTGATGAAGTATCCATTTCTGGCAAAGTAGAGAAAGTTGATTTGTTAGGAAGTCGCTATCTACGTTTTCAGATTATTTCAGACTCTGTATTGTTCAGAGGGAAGACAATAAAAGTAAATTATTTATTTCAAGTTAGTCTGAATAAAGAAGATACAATAAGTGTGGATTCCGTCTACGCTCAAATTTTACCGGGCAGGAAGATCTCAGTCATTGGTAATATGTATAATAAATCCAAAGTAAGAGTACCGGGTGAGTTCAACTATTCTGAATATTTAAGAGGTAAAGGAATCTGCGGATCAATTAACTTAAAAGATCCGAAGAATATCAGCGTAGATAAGCATGGAGAAAATTATTTTGCCTCGAGATTGCTTTGGATTCGTCAGGGAATAGCTGATATTTTTTCAGAGTACACAACCGTTCAGTCAGCTGGATTATTGAAAAGTCTTTTATTGGGAGATAGAAACGATATTTCTGCAGAGACCAGGTCAGAATTTGTTAAAGCAGGAGTGATCCATATTTTAGCTATATCGGGACTTCATGTTGGATTCATCGCTGTACTTTTCAGCTTTCTTTTTGGAAGATTCTGTATAATAACAAGAAGCACACTAACAATTTTAGGACTATTCTTATTTCTATTCATCTCCGGAATGAGCGTTTCTGTATTAAGAGCTGTAATTATGGGAACGGTTTTTTTTATAGCAAAAATATTCGACAAGGAAACAAGTATTTTTAATTCGCTAGGTATTGCAGCTTTGATAATATTGATTTTTAGTCCCAATTCATTATTTGATATTAGCTTTCAACTATCATTTGCTGCGGTCTTTTCAATAGCATATATTTATCCAAAATTAGAGAAGATTATTAATAATCTAAAGATAAAGCCTGAAGCATTAAAATCCATCTTCAAACTTTTTTCAGTCACACTTGCTGCTCAAATTGGGACTATTCCGCTTGTACTATTGTATTTTGGGAAATTATCAATAATCTCTTTAATCACCAATATATTAGTAATTCCGATTGCCGGGATTATAGTCGGAATGGGTATTTTATTAATAGCAGTTTCTTTTCTTGTAAGTTTTCTACCAGTAATAACAGGTGAGGCGATAAATGGAGTCATCATATTATTATTTAACATTATTGCACGTTCCTCATCATATTCATTTAGTTATATAAATGTGGCTGGTTATAATATGATATCTCTGTTAATATACTATGGTTCTTTTGCACTTCTTTTCTTTCTTTTGAAGAAGTTTTCATCTGCATTAGCAAAGGTGGTTTTAATAATTTTCACTTCCATTAGTATTTCCGTTTTTAGCGGGATTGTACAAACTGAGTTTTTTGAAAAAGGAAAATTAAATATTCTTTTCGTTGATGTGGGACAAGGAGACGCAACATTAATACGTTTCCCCAATGGTAAAAGTGCAATAGTAGATGCCGGGGACATTAAATTCCGGGACAGCGGTGTAAAGACAATAGCCCCTCTTTTAGCCTATTTGGGAATCGATATAATTGACTATGGATTTATCACTCATTATGATTCAGATCATTTTGGCGGGATGTTAAATCTTATTTATCACAATAAAATTAAAAATCTTATTATTCCTCCAATTGATACATGTATTGAGGTTGAAAAAAAATTAACGCAATTTATCAACAGACACAGTGTGAAGTTTTCAGAATTTAAAAAGACGATTATTAATGTTGGGGAGAGTAAAATGTTTTTGCTGAATAATCCACCCAAAAGCGGGATATCTGCCAACATGAGAAGTGGAGTAATTCTCATCCAACATGGTAAAACAAAGGTACTATTGACTGGAGATATTGAATATCCGGGAGAGTTAGAATTAATTCATAACTATGCAGAACAACTCGATTCAGATGTACTGAAGGTAGCTCATCATGGAAGTAAAACCAGCACATCCGAGGAGTTTATTTCAAAAGTAACACCTAAGATTTCCATAATTTCTGCAGGTGTCAACAACCGGTTTGGTCATCCACATATTAATACTTTGTATACACTTAAGAAGTTTAAATCTGATGTATACAGAACTGATAAGGAAGGATCAATTTTACTGGTAGGTGATGGTGTGCAATTCAAAAAATTTGAATGGCAATAAGATTAATAAACAGAATTTAATTAGTATTTATCACTATTAAATTCAATTCATTATTAATTATTCTTGGTTTGTGGTTAGTAATTTTGCAATTCTTGCGCAAAGATTATTTGTCTGCTGAATATCTACCACATTTTTACTAAGAAATACCATAACGTACTTTCTACCATCGGGCATAAAAATTATACCGGAATCATGTCTAATCCCTGTAATAGAGCCGGATTTTGTTGCGGTAATTGTCCCCTCCGGAAGTAATGCCGGAATCATTGAGCGATGTTTCTGATTTGTCAGAATATTAATCATCTCGTTGGATGCGTTTTCTGACACGAGCTCCTTTTTCGCCATTTTTTTGTACATGGTCATTAATCCCAAAGCCGTAACTGTGTTGTTTAATCCCTGCTCATATGCGAGTTGATCCTCCACACCTCTTAACACGTTCACACCATTAATTCCATAATTTTTTAGCGTTGTCATTATATTCGAAGGTTTTATCAGATCTATTAAAAGGTTAGTTGCAAGATTGCTACTTTCAGTAATCATCTTGAAGACCAAATCATATATTGTGGTTTTATTCCCTATAAGTTTGTACAAATCCCCATCGGAATCATCCGTAATATTCATCGAATATTCGGAACTATCCACTATACTGCAAAAGGAATTTTTTATTACAATTGAGTCATCTAAAGAAAAGAATCCCTGTTCAGCCTGACGAAAAACCTCTAGCATGACCGGCGTTTTCATTGTGCTAGCTGCATGGAAGACAATATTTTCATTAATCAATATTGATTTATTAGTATTGAAGTCATAAAATGCGACTGCAACTTCAGCTTTTGATTCCGTTAATATTTTTTTTACTTTTTCCATTAAGTCCTGTGCCAAAGAAATATTTACAAAAATGAATAATGTTAAAAAAGACAGTGATTTTAAAGTTCTCATACTTACCTTAGAATCGTTTATTAAACTTACACAATTTTTCTAAAAAAACAAAAATAATTATTATATTCGATTATATAATTTATAAAATAACTTAATGTTAAAATGAATCGTAAACAATTTATCGCCTCAGCGACTGCTGCATCACTGATTTCTTTTTATCCAAAGAATTTGGAAGCCAGGGCTGCGCTTAGCAAGATACCTTCAATTAAGCCGAAAAAACTAACTCAAGGTGACACGATAGCCCTGATATCACCAGCAGGATTCATCGAAAAGGAGGAACTGGACGAGTCCAAATCAAAACTTGAGTCTTTTGGATTCAAAACTGTAGCGGGCAATAATGTTCTCAATAAAACGGGATATTTGGCTGGAAGTGATAAGGAAAGAGCTGATGATGTAAACAGGGCATTTGCTGATGAAAATATTAAGGCAATTGTCTGCACAAGAGGCGGATGGGGGGTTGCAAGAATGTTGGATTTATTAGATTATGATATCATTAAGAGAAATCCCAAAATAATTATCGGTTACAGTGATATAACAGCTCTCTTGTATGGGATTTTTTCTCAGACCGGTTTAGTTTGTTACCATGGACCAGTAGGGATTTCAACTTTTAATGATTATAGTTCCGAGATTTTTTTAGATATCTTAACTAAACCATATTCTCCTAAATATTTACTTTGTGCTGACGAATCTGATGCGGCAACCAATAAAGATTATGAGCGTTTAATTATCCGCAGCGGAGAAGCAACCGGAGAACTTGTAGGTGGCAACCTGTCAATTGTGGTCTCGATGATTGGTACTAAATACGATATTGATCTTTCAGGAAAAATATTGTTCTTGGAAGAAGTCGGAGAAGCACCCTACAGAATCGACCGAATGCTTACTCAATTAATACAGGCAAAAGATCTGAAAAAATGTTCCGGGATAGCACTTGGAGTTTTTTGGAAGTGCAATGGGGGTCGGGAAGATTCAGGGATTACCAATTCATTTTCGCTTCAAGAAGTGTTATATGACAGGTTATTTCCTCTTAAGATTCCGGTTGTCTATGGACTTTCTTTTGGTCATATAAAAAACAAGATGACTCTTCCATTTGGAATAAAAGCAAAATTAAATGTGACCGAACAATCCTTAAAGTTACTTGAATCAACAGTCTTGGACTAGAATAAATTCTGAAGTTCATTAAGATTCTTAGTCTTACCAAGTGCAACTATTAGCTTTATACGTGCTTTTTGTCCATTCAAGTAATCTGAAAAGATAACTCCTATTGCATGAAGCCACTTCCCTGCTCCCGGGTAACCATAAATATCAAGGGTTTCCCCTGCGGGACATCTGGATACAAGGACGACGGGAATACCTTTATCAACTACATGTTTAATCCCATCAAAGGCTTTTGGTGGGACATTCCCAACTCCCATAGCTTCGACGACCATTCCTGCAATACCACTATTTGCTGAAAACCTGAAGAACTTGTCGTCCATCCCCGCATAACATTTAATCAAATCAACATTGGTAACAATCTTTTCAGTTTCTATTACTTCGAGTTTTCGGGGGAGTCTGTTGAATATCACTCTCCCCTTTTCAACGAATCCTAATTTCCCGAAGTCTAGAGAATGAAAGGTTTCTATATTGTCTGTATGAGTTTTCGTGACTTCACTTGCAGCATTAATCTCTCCATTCAAACAGACAAGTACACCCAGGTTGTAACTATTTTTATTTAGGCAAATAAGTATTGAGTCGCTAAGATTTCTGGGACCATCCCAATCGGGATCGGAACTATTTTTCATAGATCCGGTCAGTACTATGGGTATATCAGTTTTAATTGTAAGATCCAGGAAATATGCTGTTTCCTCAAGCGTATCTGTCCCGTGCGTAATAACAACACCATTATATTTATTTGACGATAATTCATTTTTAATATTCTGCGAGAGTTTAAGCATAAGCTCGGGTGTCATATGTGGACCAGGATACTTTCCAAAATCAAATATAGAAATGTTGGCAAGTTTTCTGATCTCCGGCATTAACAGCATAAGGTCATTTCCCGAGAAATGGGGAACCGCACCTCCTGTATCGTCAATTTTCATAGAAAAAGTACCGCCGGTAAAAACAATCAGTATATTTTTTTTCTTCATAGATTTTATGAAAACCAGTTTTCTTTTATTAATATCTAAAACAATCCTTTTATATATCCCCCATCCGCATGTAGAGTAATTCCAGTAATGTAGGAGGCTCTTTCTGATGCTAGAAAGACAACCGAAGCTGCAATTTCTGAAGGTGTTGCCATACGAGCCATGGGAATATTTTTAACCATGTTGGAAAGGACTTCCTCTTCTGAAATCATATTTTGTTCCGAACGTTTTTTTATTAATTCAGTTACTCTATCAGTAAGTGTATATCCGGGGGCAATGTTATTTACGGTTATTCCCATTTTTGCTACTTGTTCACTAATTGTTTTGCTGAATGCAGTAAGACCGGCTCTAAAGGTATTGGACAAGATAAGATTATCTACAGGTTGAAGCGCGGAAATTGAAGTAATGTTAATTATCCTACCCCAATTATTTGATTTCATTTGAGGCAAAGCAAGTTTAATAAACCTGACGGCACTCATGAGAACCTGTTTATAGGCAAATTCCCAACTCTCATCCGGAAGCTCGTCAAAAAAACCAGCACTGGGACCGCCACAATTATTAACAAGTACATCGAGCTTACCAAATTTCTCTATTAAAAACATGAAAACAGACTGAATATCTTCTTTGCTATTGAGGTCGCACCGGACAGCATGGATTTTTTTTCCGGTTATCTGTTCAATTTCTTTTGAGGCAGAGTGGAGGTTTTCCATACTTCGTGAAGTAATAATAACTTCACTTCCCTCAGATGAAAATTCCTGGGCTATTGCTTTACCTATTCCCTTACTTGCAGCGGTAACTAAAACAACTTTATTATTCAATCCTAATTCCATAATTACTCCATATATGTATTCGTTATTTGTTGAAAATATTACGTTTATAAAGTACAATATAAACAAATATAAAAGAACCTATATTTGAAAGAAAAAAGAAGATATAGAAATTCTTTCCTGCTGCGTGCCAAAAGAAAAGCAATGAAAAAAGCAGGGTAAGAATTGAACCGGTTACATTCCATTTTAATGCAATTATCAAACTAATGAGAAAAATGAAATGAAAAAGTGGGATCAGAAAATAATAAAACGGAACATTTCCTGAATCATCGAAGAATGAGATTAAATGCTCAAGAAAAAAAGCCCCCCAAAACAGGAAAACTGTTATATTAAAAACAATGGCTAATATTTTTAAATAATTATGAGATTTGCGCATTATTGTTTATTAAAATTATATTGTAAAATTAGCATAATTTAAGGATAAAAAAAAGAATTCGGAGTTGGAATTTGTATAATATAATTGGACAATTACCTGTAAACAATTATTTGGATTTAATTCAATTTGAATCAGGTGTTAGTAGATTTACAGAGCAGAGCGTTTGGAATATTGAAAAAGTTGTGGTCATTTTCTCAATATTTTAAATATTGTCAGAAATTCTCTATTTCTTTTGCGTCTGTTTATTGATTTCCATGTTTTCATTAATTTGGAAAAGAAAATGAATCATGATGGTAAATAATGAATGTGGTCCCCTCTGCCGGAGAAGCAGAGGGGATTGAAATTTTTAGTTTGATTCCATATTTGCCACAATTTCGGCAGTATCAAGAGCAATAACTAGTTCTTCATTAGTAGGAATTCTCATTACTTTTACTTTTGAGTGATCAGAGGAGATCGTAATTTGTTTTTCATTGTTTCTGACTTCATCCAGTTCGAGTCCCAGGAAGCCGAGATTGCTGCAAACATCTCTTCTTACTTCAGTTGCATTCTCGCCGATTCCACCTGTGAATACAAGGGCATCTATACCACCCATTGCTGCTGCATATGCACCAACATATTTCTTTATTTTATAGCAGAATGTATCGTAAGCGTATTTCGCTCTTTTATTGCCTTCAGCAACCGCAGCCATAATTTCCCGCATATCACTACTTTCACCCGAGATTCCAATCAGACCGCTATGTTTATTAAGCAGAGTTGCTGCTTCTGAAAGGGATAAGCCTTCCTTGCCCATTATATAAAGTATAACCTGTGGATCGAGGTCACCTGATCGAGTTCCCATTATCAATCCCTCTAGAGGTGTAAATCCCATGGTGGTATCTATTGATTTACCTCTGTCAACTGCTGCCATACTGCATCCATTACCCAGATGAGCTGTAATTATTTTGAGTTCGGTAATGGGTTTTCCAATAATTTCTGCAGCTTGCGAGGAAACAAATCTATGCGAAGTTCCATGGAAGCCGTACCTTCTGATTTTATATTTTTTATAGAGTTCAAAGGGGATTCCATAAAGATAAGCATGAGGCGGCATTTTAACATGAAAAGAAGTATCGAAAACACCGCACTGAGGTGTATCAGGCAATATACGTGTTACCGACTCAATTCCCTTTATGTTAGGTGGATTGTGCAAGGGGGCTAAATCAATGTTATCCTTAAGGACTTTAATGACCTCTTCTGTAATTAGAACAGAACCGGAGAATGTTTCACCGCCGTGCACCACTCTGTGTCCAATTGCTTCGATATCTGATTTGTCGGAAATAACTCCATGGTTTTTGCTTAGAAGAATTGCAAGAACATATTCAATTGCCATACCATGATCAAGGATTTCGGCAACAAGCCTTATTGAATCACCGTCAAACCTGCTATGAGTTATAACGGCGCTTGCCATACCGATTCTTTCTACTAAACCTTTAGCAAGAGCTTCTTTTGTTTCAGTATTATAAAACTGATATTTAATTGATGAACTTCCGGAATTAAGAACAAGAACTTTCATTTTTCTCTCTGATTTTAATTGTTAATTGATAATTTTTCCATTGGAATCATAACGATAAAAGCCTTCTCCGGTTTTTCGGCCAAGTTTTCTTTCTCTGACTAATTTTCTAAGTATCGGACATGCGCGATAGCGGGGTTCACCAAGAATTTGCCATAGAGAATCCATCCAGGCAAGAACTTCATCGAGTCCCATTATATCAGCCATTTCAAGCGGACCGTGTTGGAAATTATAACCCAGTTTCATCGCTGTATCTATATCTTTAGCGGTTGCAATTCCTTCAAGGTAAATAAACATCGCCTCGTTAAGAAGTGGAACAATTGCTCGAGTCGTAACGAATCCGGGATACTCATATACTTCAATTGCCGTTTTACCTAGTCTTTGGGCAAAGTGTCTGACAGTTTCAACTGTTTCATTTGATGTTTCTATCGCCTTAACCAATTCAACCAGGGGAACCTTCGGAACTGGATTTAGAAAGTGCATCCCAATAATTCTCTGTTTATGTTTAGTCACTTCAGCTATTTTGGACAGACTAAGCGTTGAAGTATTGGAAACGAATATAGCTTCACGTTTTGCTATTTTATCCAATTCACGGAAGATATGTTTTTTCAGCTCTAAATCCTCATCTACAGCCTCAATGATAAGATCACTGTTTTTTGCATCTTCGAACTTGATTGTCCATGATATTCGTGCCATGATAGCTTTCTTTTCTGAAGCAGTCATCGCCCAACGTTTGATTTCCCTATCAATACTCTCCGCTAATGATACCTTGGCATTTTCAAGTGCTTCGTCATTCTTCTCGATAATTAGGACTTCGATACCGGCAGCAGCAATTGTTTGAGCTATGCCCTGCCCCATAACGCCTGCACCAATAATTGCTACAGCGTTGATAGCTCCCTCTTCGAGATTCATTTTTGACAGTTTAACTATTTCTTCAATATCAAAATTTTCTTTTTGCATTATTATCCCATTTTATGTACATATTAATAACATTTACTATGATTTCAGTTTAATTATCTATGCAAATTTTATTCCAAATAAAAGCGCATAAAATTCACTTGATTTATTAGAAAGTGGGTTGTTTTCTCAAAATCAAAAAATTATTAACTCAAATATGCAAAAAAAATCACTTTTTGCACATTTATCATTGCAACTAATTCTTTTTTTGCTAATTTATACAAATAAATTCAGTTTATTTTAGAAGACCCAATTCTAACTCCTGGAGGGGTCACATAAGTGTTCCCGGTAAATTATGTTAAAGTTAAATATAATACCATAATAATATACATATCAAAGGAGTAGTAATGAAAACAACCAAAAAAGAAGCTCTTGAATACCACAGCCGTGCACGGAAGGGAAAGGTCGAAGTAGTATCAACCAAACCCTGCATTACAGCAAGGGATTTATCACTGGCTTATACACCAGGAGTAGCCGAACCATGCCTTGAAATTGCTCAGAACGAAGAACTTGTTTATGAATATACTGCTAAGGGTAATCTCGTGGCTGTAGTCAGCAACGGAACAGCAGTATTAGGTCTTGGAAATATTGGAGCTGCGGCCGGGAAACCGGTTATGGAGGGAAAAGGAGTACTCTTTAAGAGATTTGCTGATGTCGATGTTTTTGATATTGAGCTAAATACTCTTGATCCTGATGAAGTAATTAAGTGTGTTCAATTACTTGAACCGACTTTCGGAGGTATCAATCTTGAGGATATAAAGGCGCCCGAATGCTTTTATATCGAAGAAGAGTTAAAGAGAACAATGAATATCCCTGTTTTTCATGATGACCAGCACGGTACAGCTATAATTAGCGGAGCAGCTTTGTTAAATGCCGTGGAAGTTGTTGGTAAAAAACTGGATCAAATTAAGGTAGTCTTTAATGGTGCAGGAGCTAGCGCAATTTCATGTGCAAAACTTTATGTTGCACTTGGTGTTAAAACTGAGAATATTATTATATGCGATACTAAAGGGGTTGTATTTAAGGGGCGCAAGGAGGGAATGAACAAATACAAAGAGATTTTTGCTAATGATACAAAAGCTAGAACACTGCAGGAGGCAATGGTTGGTACCGATGTCTTTGTTGGATTATCATCAGGAAATTGCGTGTCAAAGGATATGATAAGATCAATGGCAAATGATCCTATCGTATTTGCTATGGCCAATCCAAATCCTGAAATAACTTACGAAGATGCCACAGATGCACGTAAAGATATTATTATGGCAACCGGAAGAAGTGATTATCCCAATCAAATAAACAATGTACTCGGCTTCCCCTTTATTTTCAGGGGTGCTCTTGATGTTAGGGCAACCCAGATAACGGAAGAGATGAAGCTTGCTGCATCTTATGCACTGGCAAAGTTAGCAAGAGAAGAAGTACCCGATTTGGTTAAACGCGCTTATGAAGGGCAGGATATTGTTTTTGGAAGAGAATACATAGTCCCCAAACCGTTTGACCCTAGAGTGCTGACTTATGTAGCCCCCGCTGTTGCTAAAGCAGCAATGGAATGCGGGGTTGCAAAAAAACCTATACAAGACTGGGACAAATACAAAGAAGAATTGCTCGAACATCTTGGTTTGTCGAAAGAAATAGTAAGAAAAACAATAGACAAGGCAAAGAATAAACCAAGAATTATTGTTTTCCCTGAAGGGAATCAACCCAAAATTCTTAGCGCTTGTCAGATTTTAGTGGAAGAGAAAATTGCAAAACCCATATTATTGGGAAACAAAGAAGAGATCGAGAGGATAATCGAAGAACATCACATCAACAGCGAAGGATTTACGATCATTAACCCTCTTGAATCTGAAAAAATTAAATTGTACGCGGATGAATTGTGGAAGATCCGTCAACGACGCGGAGTTATGAAGCATACCGCACACGATCTGATGAAGCAGAATAATTACTTCGGTTCAATGATGGTAAGAATGGGGGATGCTGATGGATTAATATCAGGTATGACTACATCGTATCCTGATACAATAAGACCCGCGCTCCATGCAATTAATACGGCTCCGGGAGTCAAAAGGGTTTCGGGAATGTATATAGTATTGGTTAAGAAACATGTATATTTCTTTGCAGACACAACAGTAAATGTCGACCCGACCGCAGAGGAGTTAGCTGAAATCGCCCTGTTATCCGCTGAAACAGTTAGAAGATTCAACATAGAACCAAGGGTTGCGATGCTTTCATTCAGCAATTTTGGAAGCGCTCCATATCCGCAGAGCAATAAAGTGAGAAAAGCTGTTGAAATAGTAAGACAGAAAGAACCTTCATTGGTTATTGATGGAGAAATGCAGGCTGACACGGCTGTGGAACCGGAAATTATCGTAAAACAATATCCATTCTCACTCCTGTTGGGAAGAGCAAATGTGTTAATATTCCCGAATCTTGAAGCGGGAAATATTGCATATAAACTTCTTGCGCGAATAGGCGGAGCTGATGTGATTGGTCCAATTCTGATGGGGCTCGATAAGCCTGTTCATGTCCTTCAAAAAGGAGCCGAGGTTGAAGATGTTGTTAACATGACTGCGATTGCAGTTGTGCAGGCAAATGAAGCGGTGAATAAATAAAGAGAGTAAATAAAATGGGAGACGGCTCCCGCCGTCTCCCAAGTATTTTATAGTTGTTTAATTTCTGTAACTAGTCTGCTAACTGCATCTTTAGCATCTCCAAAGTACATCAAAGCATTTGGGTAGAAGAAAAGTTCATTATCAATTCCGGCATAACCCGCATTCATTGAACGTTTGTTTATTATAACCGTCTTCGCATAATCAACATTTAGAATCGGCATTCCGTAAATAGGACTGGATTGATCGTGTCGTGCTGCTGGATTCACTACATCGTTAGCCCCAACAATCAAAACAACATCTGTGTTTGGGAAGTCATCGTTAATATCTTCAAGTGCATATAGTTTTTCATAGTCAATATTTGCCTCTGCTAGCAGTATGTTCATATGTCCGGGCATTCTGCCGGCAACAGGATGAATAGCAAACCTGACGTTTATTCCTTTTTTCTCTAGTATGTTTGTTAAGTCTCTTATTGCATGTTGAGCCTGTGCCACAGCCATTCCGTATCCGGGAACAACTATAACACTGCTTGCATTATCAAAAATAACCGCTAATTCTTCTGAATCAATTGATTTAACACTCCCCTTCTGCGAGGTTGTGCTTGCTGTAGTAACTGTACCTGCAGATTCCCATCCTCCGAGTACAACATTCATTAAAGAACGGTTCATCCCTTTACACATAATATTTGTAAGGATTATACCGGAGGCTCCTACAAGCGCCCCTGCGATAATTAGCTCATTATTGCTTAACACAAAACCGGTTGAAGCTGCTGCAAGTCCTGAATAAGAGTTAAGAAGTGAGATCGCTACTGGCATATCGGCTCCGCCTATAGGCAAAACGATTAACACACCAATAATCAGAGAAATTGCAGTAACTATCAGGATATAACTCGTATTATGAGGATCAAAAACAAAGAGTACCCCCAATACTATTACAGATATTAGAAGCAGTGCATTAAGCGGATGCTGTCCCGGATATTTAATTACTTTTCCGCTTACAAGACCTTGTAATTTACCGAAAGCAATTAATGAACCCGTAAAGGTAACCCCACCAATTAAAATACTAAGAATTATTGTACCGGCATCCATTGAAGTTACTGGAATATTTGGATTATAAAGTATCTTGTAAAACTCTGCGATTGCAACAAGAGTTGAGGCACCTCCACCAAAACCGTTTAGTAATCCCACCATTTGTGGCATGCCTGTCATTTCAACTTTTAAAGCCAGTATTGTACCGATAGCTGAACCTACAATTAACCCTATAATAATCCACTCGAATGTCAGAACATTCTGATCGAATAATGTTGCCACAATCGCAAGCAACATTCCAAGACTTGCATAAAAATTCCCTTTTCGGGCAGTTTTTGGGGAGGACAGGTTTTTTATTCCCAGAATAAACAGCACTGAGGAAACCAGATAAGAAACTAAAATGATGTTGTTAATAATTTCCATATTTTATTTCCTCTTCTTAAACATTTTTAACATACGGTCTGTTACGAGAAAACCCCCAACCACGTTTATCGTTGCAAAAATAATTGCTATCATTCCCAGTATAGTGCTTATATGAAATTCTTCCATGCCGGCACTCAGGAGAGCACCAACAATCGTTATCCCTGAAATTGCATTGGAACCGGACATTAAAGGAGTGTGCAATGTTGGGGGGACTTTCGTAATCAACTCAAAGCCAACAAAGATCGCCAATACAAAAACATAGATCATCATAAATAAACTTGAATGTTCCATACTCTCCTCTATATATTTAATAAATCTTTAACTCGCTTGTTAGCGATTTCACCATTATATGTGACAACAGAATTACTTACTATCTCGTCACCAAAATTAAGCTCAACTTTTCCATCTTTGGAAATATGCTGTATAAGACTCAATAAATTCTTAGAATAAAGTTCACTGGCATGATGAGGTACAAGTGATGCCAGATTCGGTTCGCCAATAATTGTGACACCATATTTCTTAACTGTTTTTCCATTTTCACTCACCTCACAATTCCCGCCAAATTCAACAGCCATATCAAGTACAACACTCCCCTCCCGCATATGCTTAACCATTTCCTCAGTCACTAATATCGGGGCTTTCTTCCCGGGCACAAGCGCCGTGGTAATTACAATATCCGCTTCCGTAACATGCTTAAAGAGAAGCTCTTTCTGTTTTCTCAGAAACTCTTCAGAAACCTCTTTTGCATATCCTCTTTCATCCTGCAAATTTTCAGTTGAATCCAGTTCAATAAATTTTCCCCCTAACGATTTAACTTCTTCTTTAACAGCAGGACGAATATCACTCACTTCCACAACTGCTCCAAGTCTTTTGGCGGTTCCCAAAGCCTGTAACCCGGCAACTCCGGCTCCCATAATCACAACTTTAGCGGGATTAACGGTTCCGGCTGCCGTCATAAGAAGAGGAAACATTTTGCCAAGATGATTGGCACATAGAAGAACAGATTTATAACCCGCAACGTTAGCTTGTGAACTTAATGCATCCATTTTTTGTGCAAGTGTAGTTCTTGGAATTAAGTCCATAGCAATACTGTTAATCCCTTTTTCAGCAAGCTCTTTTGCCCTGGTAGGATAATTTAGTGCATATTGAAAACTTATTAGCAAAGTTCCTTGCCTGAGCATGTCTTTTTCATGTTTATTGGTTTTTTCATTCAATACAGGTAATTGGACTTTAAGAATCACATCCCCTTTAGAATAAACCTCCTCAGCAGTATCAACTATTAATGCTCCTGCTTTCAAATACTGTTCATCAGTAAATCCGGCACTTAGCCCCGCATTCTTCTCAATCAGAACTTCAAAACCTCCTTTTTTGAGTCTGGAAGCTACATCAGGAACAAGAGCAACACGGTTTTCACCATTCATTATCTCCTTTGGAACTCCAATTATCACATACACCTCACGAATAATTAATTTAATTGATAATTATTAGATTACTTTAGAAACACACAAGTTTCAAGTTTAAAGTATAATTTAAATAATAAATATACGGAATTATTCAAAATTTTCAACTTGCATAAGCAATACGAAGCTTTTCTTTCCCGAGTCTTTCCACTAGTCCCAGCTCGTCGTCGCTGAATTTTTCCGTGTCCCCGTAATAATTGTGTTCCGAACTATCCTTTTGAATACTGCTTCTCAACTCAATAGAAGTTAGTACTTCCAGTTTTTCAACTATCAGATTATTTCCTGCCGCCGCATCCACAGTCCCCTCAAGCACAAAGGGTCCCATAGATAGAGTATCGGCTGCAAATTTCTCGTACGCTCTAGGAAAAATAACTGCTTCGAATGTGCCCGTCAAATCCTCAAGCGAAATAAATTTCATTATTTCCCCTTTCTTGGTTTTGATCCGTTTCGAAGTCATGTACCATCCCGCCATTTTAACTTTTTTGCCATTATATTTTCTCATTGAATCGGCAGTAATTATCCCACTCCCGCTAATCCAGTCCTCAAAAAAGTTAAGCGGATGGCGGGTAACCATATAATCGAATGTTTCCATTTCAATTCTGCATTTTTCTTCGACTGAGTATTCTGAATCAGTAACAGTCTCTTTTTCCATCTTGAAACTCTCATGAAAAAAAAGATCGTTATAACTCTCTTCAAGAATTTTCCTTTGACGCAGATAAATATCCAAAAGTCTCATAAGACTTGGGCGGGAATACTTGAAACAATCCATAGCCCCGCATCTTATAAGTTTAGCGTTCTCCTCAAAACCAAGTCTCACCCGGACTATAAAATCTGATAACGAAACGTACTTCCCATTTTCCTCTCTTTCACTCACAATCCGTTTAATACTGGCGGCTGAAAGATTTTTAACAGCCATCAGTCCTATTCGTATTCTTCTTCCACTCCCCGTATAGTCATGCTGGCTTTCATTAACAGAAGGAAGTTCTATTTTAATACCAAGTCTTTTCGCCTCCTGAACATAAACAGCCGGAGAATAATATCCCCCCTGATTACTTAGCACAGAAGCAAGAAACTCGGCCGGATAATGTGATTTTAAGTATGCCACCTGAAATGAAAGAAGGGCAAAAGATGCACTGTGTGCCTTACAGAATGCGTAACCCGCAAAAGATGAAACCTGTCGCCACAGTTCTTCAGTTATGCATTTTGACACTCCATTCATCATGGCAGAGGCAAGGAATTTCTCTTGAAGCCGCCTCATGGTATCAGGTGAACGCATTTTCCCGCTCATTGCGCGGCGTAGCAAGTCAGCCTCCTCTAATGTAAGCCCGGCAATATGGTGTACAACTTTCAGCACATCCTCCTGATAAATCATAACTCCATAAGTTTCCGCTAGATACTCTTCCATTTTCGGAATCATATACTTTCGGAGTCCCGGATTCAGATGTCTGTCAATAAACTCCTTCATCATTCCGCTCTCAGCAACCCCCGGACGTATTATTGAACTTGCCGCAGTAAGCATCTCAAACGTATCAACAGAAAGCCGTTTAAGAAGAGAGCGCATTCCCGGAGACTCAATATAGAAACAGCCTATAGTATTCCCCTCCCGAATCAGTTTTTTAGTCCCTTCATCCCCAAATAGCATATCATAATCATAAATATCAAAAGCCACTCCCCTTTGACCTCGTGGAAGAGCAGGATGCAGGGATATTATTTGGGGACTCCTTCCGCGGTGCTGCGGAAGCTTATAATCTGCTAAATCCATTAATCCGTTATCTAACTCAGAAAAATCGTAATCCATACTCATATAGTAGTTTTTTGACCACTATATTTACAACTTTTTTTCTTAAAAGTCAAGTCTTTTTTCATAAAAATCAAAAAAAAATCCGCATAACCCCACCCCCACTCCCTTCCATCGGTTTTCTTTCATCCTAAAACCGTAGTAAAGCCGTGGTAAAGCCGTACAAAAGCCGTGGTAAACCCGTGTTAGAGCCATCCTCCACAGCATTAGACACAGACCTTCCTGAGTACAACCCGCACTCCCTAAAAAAGTAAAAAAATCAATTAAATGATTGAAATTGTGGGAAAAATAGAAAACCGGAGAGTTTTTTAACTTTTAGTTCTTCAGCACCCTGTCGGTTGAATAATCTGTGAGAATCTGTGTGTAATCTGTGGGAATCTGTGGTAAAACTCTTCTTTCTGAATCTAAAAATCAGCAAACCAAAAAAGAATAATCATGAGGTATCCTCTCAGCGGAGGAGTATCATTTTCTTCGTACTTACATAATCCCCTGCGTGTAGCTGATAAAAATAAACTCCGCTTGAAAGAGTTCCGGCATCAAATCTTATCTGAAAATTCCCTGCTTCCTTCTCCTCATCTACAAGTGTGGCTACTTCCCTTCCAAGTATATCGAATACCCGGACAGTTACTCTGGATTTTGATTCTACCGTATACTTTATGATGGTATAAGGATTAAACGGATTAGGATGATTCTGAAAAAGTTCATAACTGCCAATTATCAGAAAAGTATCATTGATTTCCTTATAACTATACATTTCAGGGAAATTCTGTTCATAAGAACTCTGAATAACACCTGCGTATTCCCTTGCAACATCTATCGAATTAAATTGATCACTCCCCCTCCCCATTACATATGCCACTATTATATCCACCGGTTTATCATATTCCAGCTTAAAAGGACCAGTCGAGATAAGCGTCCTCTGATCTGTCGAATAGTTACAAATCCAACCATAATTCGTTACTGGATCTCCGGAAAATATCATTCTTTTATTTATATCTTCGCAATTCACTCCTCCTGCTACCAAACCAAAATAAAAATTGCACGGGTTGATAGGTTGCCCGGATGTTCTTGAGAGCCCTCTGAGTGAATTTCTCACTTCCCATAGCAAATTGGGATCGTCCGGTGTCAGGCTCTGTTCTAGATAACAAGCTGTTGCATATACCGGAACATTCTTTGCTCCCGGAAATGATTCATAACCAAGATAATTACCCAATCGGTTAAATGCCGTATCCAATGGAATATCAATACCCACATCATACTGGGAGTTCTGATTTACATCAGTATAAGTCTCTCCCGCAAAATAACCCACAGGTCCCTGAACAACTTTTGAAAACAGAGCGGGAGGATTTGTACCAAACCAAGAATCAGAAGTCTTGTTATATAAAAAAACAGATTGGTGAAGGGTATCGCTGCCTATCATATCATCAGTGGAATTCCCCAGATCCGGGTCTCCCCAGAACCCAAATAAAACATCATCCATAACCGGTATCAATGGATTTTTATTCACTAAGGAGTAGCGAATAAAAACACTATTGCTGAATGCCCCTTCCTGTCGATTTCCGGACGCAAATACAGTCTGGCTTACCTCAATCTCCTGAGGAGGGCATCGATAAGGTCTTAAGTTAGCCGGAACACCATCATTATATACACAAAACGCCGTCATATCCCCCAGTAAATCAGGTCTGTCCTCAAAGGGATCCCACTGCGAATTGTTGTTCAAATCTTTCGGATTATAAATTCCGTCCTTATCGCCGTCATAAAATCTCGCACCCAGTTCCACTGCGGTTTTCCACGCTTGCCATGAAGGTGCGAACGCTGCATCTGTTGATTTAATAGTGAAAATCCTGTTTTTGAGATCATCTGCAGAAGAGCCCACTCTCCCCGGATAATAATCCTCCACCAACGCTCCCGGCATCATTCCGCTCCCCCAAAGTATACTGTTTGAAAAACCCGTGATAATAAATCCCCCGGAAAATAAAACAGGCACACCATCATATAACCCGGAAATCATTCCTTTATTACTCAAAGAAAAAGAAAATTTATTTATATTAAAAGTAACCTTATCACTAGCTCCTGCTAATGGAAAAATACTCCTTGCACTGAAAATTGCGTTTGTTTTCTTAATATCAGTAACAGAAAAGCTTCCCCTGTAATTAGTTGCCTGTTCCATACGATAAAGAGTATTTCCGAAAACAAAATCTCCTGCCTCGCCATCAGAATGAAACCCGTCGTCAAAAAGTTCTATCGAGTCGGTTTTATTATCTGTCGCAAATATATACTTAACCCCCTCAGCATTTATATCCGTTCCCACAAAAGCATTAATAAGAAGATTTGAAAAATCTGGATTCGGAAATTCATTCTTATAACCATACAGGTATGGAGGAGCGTTTAGATCTGATGTGTCGGTCAGTTCCCCGAAATAAAAACTATATCGTTTCTCCGGATCATTTCTGTCCGATCTGAAATTCATTATTGATTTCTCACCATAAAATGTCATATGCGGAAATCTGTCTTGCCCCGTGAAATGAGTTACCTGAATAGCTGTGCTCCACGTTTTCCCCTTGTCAGTTGAGCTTACCCGGTAAATGTCATAGCTCTGATAATTCTTATTCTGAAATTTCTTCACTATAGATGATTCAAACCATACATTAATGGTTCCGTCTTTTTCCATTCGTCCCACCGGATTATGCACATAACGGTTATGTTGAATATCATAATAATCAATATCCCAGGTTTCACCAAAATTACTGCTCCCCGTCAATTCAATCTTCCCCATTTCAAATCTTGTCAAATTGACTAAAAATACTTCGCCATTATTCCCGTTAAAAATGAATGGGGCATCAGGACTTGTAACTTCCTTAATTGTCCGCCATGTCATCCCTTCGTCATTGCTTTTATATATGTATGTCCCTCTGCTGTTTGCCGAGCATGTAAATAGTATTGAATTATCTGCTGTCTGAATCAGCGAAAAGTTATTTTTATAAGCATGCAATAGAGTACTGCCTGAATCAGGCAAATTAACTTTTTCTGACCAGTTTACAAGATCATAAGAATACCGGCAAACAACTTCATAAGCAATCGCATCTTTATAAATAATTATTATCTTCCCCGAATTCAATTTTAATCCTGCAAATGCCGGAATAGAATCTCCATAAGATGTAAACCTTATATCATCAACAAAAATCCCCTCTCCCCAGGTCACGCCATTATCACTGCTCTTTTTAAGGTATAAGGAAAAGGCTTTCTCGTTCGATATGATTGGCTTCGTATAAAGTGCAAGTAGAGAGTTTTCGGAAAGGGGTATAACGCGGCAATGAGTTACACTGTCACCGGCAGCAAAATCAACTCTTTTTATCTGCGCTGAAATTCCAATAGCCATAATGCAAATCAACAGCAGAGTTTTATTTAACTTCTTAAATTTCATAGAAGAAGCCTCGATTTCTTACTAGATTATTCTTTTTGTCAAATATAAATAAAATACTTCACTTCACTAATATCATTTTCTTCGTACTGACGAACTCCCCCGCGCGGAACTGATAAAAATATACCCCGCTCGGTAGACTCCCAGCGTCAAATCTGATCTGATAATTCCCCCTCTCCTTCTCCTCATCCACCGGGGTTGCCACTTCCCTCCCAAGTATATCAAATACCTTTACGGTCACTCTTGATTTTGCTTCCATGGTATATTTTATAATCGTATAAGGATTAAACGGATTCGGGTGATTCTGGAATAACTCATAATTCCCAATAATAAGAAGAGAGGTATCCTTAATTTCCTTATAACTGTAAAGTTCCGGAAAATTCTTTTCATAAGAACTCTGAATAGCATCCGCATATCCCCTTGCAACATCAATCGAATTAAATTGATCACTCCCCCGCCCAATCACATATGCAACGATTATATCAACCGGTTTATCATACTCAAGCTTAAACGGACCTGTAGAAATAAGAGTTCTCTGATTCATAGGTAATTTACTAATCCATCCGTAATTCGTTATGGGATCACCTGAATATGCCATCCTCCCGTTAACGTCATTGCAGTTCACTCCCCCGTATATCCCACCTGAAAACAAGGAATCACACGGATCAATTGTTGCACCAAATCTTGAAAGCCCCCTCATAAAATTCCTTATCTTCTCCTTTTGCACCGGAGGGTCATCTATATCGTCAATAACCATAAAATTAGTTGTGGAGTAAACAGGTATATTCCCTGCTCCTGGGAATGATTCATACCCCAGATACTTGCCTAATCGGTTATATGCTGTGTCAACAGGAGTATCAATACCGGCATCGTATTTGGAATTCTGATTAATATCGTTATAAGTCACTCCCTGAATATAAGCAACCGGCCCCTGAACTATTTTGGAAAAGACCGCCGGTGGGTTGACTCCGAAATAACTATCTGCCGTTTTCTTATATGCAAAAACAGATTGCCTTAGTGTATCCGTACCGATATAATCTTTCCCGTCCCTTCCCAACTCTGGATTGCTCAGGAATCCGAAAAAAACAGAATCCATTATCGGCACTCCCGGATTTTTATTTATGATTGTGTACCTGACAAATAATGTGTTACCAAAAGCCGAATCCGGACAACCCCCTGCAGCAAATAGTGTCTGCCTTACTTCTATTTTCTGCGGAGGACAACCATATTGACGTAAGTTAGCGGGAACTGCATCATTATAAACACAAAATGCTGTCAGGTCACCCAACATATCCGGCCTGTCTTCAGACGGATCCCACTGAAAATTACTGTTGAGATCTTTTGGATTATATATACCGTCTTTATCCCCGTCATAAAAACGTGCACCCAGCTCCACAGCGGTTCTCCATGAGTGCCAGGTTGGTCCAAAAGGAACATCGGAAGAACTTACAGTATAGATCCGGTTTCTGAGATCATCTTTTGAAGAACCAACATTCCCGGGATAGTAATCCTGAACATGTGCGGCGTATGCTGAACCACTTGCCCAAAGTGAATCTTCTGAATAACCCGAAAGAACAAATCCTGCTGACCACAAAATAAGAAGATCTTCATAACTTGCGGTTATTATCTTTCCATGTGGTGGATTGGGATCGGAGATTTGAGCAAGATTCCCTTTATTGTCAAGAGGCATCTTTATTTTGTTTACATCGAAAACCAGACCTTTTCCTGCACCGGGCAACGGAAGTATGCTTCCTGCATTATAAATAGCATACGTATTATTAATGTCAGTCAGAGAAATGGTGATTTCATAGCGGGCTCCTATTTCAGCCCTGATTATTTTGTTCCCGTATATAAAATCATTCGCGAGTGTGTCTGAGTGAAGTCCGTCGTCAAAAAGTTCAATTGAGTCTTTTACGTTTTTAACTGAGTATATTGCTTTCACGCTCTTCAGGTTTGAATATGAGCCCGCAATCGCAATTATATTGATATTTGTAAAATGAATATCGGGAAACGTGATCGCATAATGATATAAATAGGGTGCTGACAGGAGGTCTGTGTTCTCATTTAGCGCCCCAAAGCAGAAACTGTAGTTTCTGTCCGGATCCTCTCTGTTGGATTTGAAGTTCATTAAATTCTTTCCCTTGTAGGAGGATATGAATGGGTATCTGTCATAACCAGGAAAGTGCGTAACCGGAACCGGAACAGAGAATGTCTGCCCCTGATCCGTCGATGTTGTTTTGAAAATATTATAATCTCTGTATCCCGAAACTGAAAACTTGAATGATTCAAAATAGATATTAATACTCCCGTCAGATTCACAACTTCCTGTCGGGTTGAAAACATTATTAGAATGTGTGATTTGCGGATAAGGTATATCCCAGGTTTCACCAAAATTACTGCTCCCCGTCAATTCAATCTTCCCCATTTCAAATCTTGTCAAATTGACTAAAAATACTTCGCCATTATTCCCGTTAAAAATGAATGGGGCATCAGGACTTGTAACTTCCTTAATTGTCCGCCATGTCATCCCTTCGTCATTGCTTTTATATATGTATGTCCCTCTGCTGTTTGCCGAGCATGTAAATAGTATTGAATTATCTGCTGTCTGAATCAGCGAAAAGTTATTTTTATAAGCATGCAATAGAGTACTGCCTGAATCAGGCAAATTAACTTTTTCTGACCAGTTTACAAGATCATAAGAATACCGGCAAACAACTTCATAAGCAATCGCATCTTTATAAATAATTATTATCTTCCCCGAATTCAATTTTAATCCTGCAAATGCCGGAATAGAATCTCCATAAGATGTAAACCTTATATCATCAACAAAAATCCCCTCTCCCCAGGTCACGCCATTATCACTGCTCTTTTTAAGGTATAAGGAAAAGGCTTTCTCGTTCGATATGATTGGCTTCGTATAAAGTGCAAGTAGAGAGTTTTCGGAAAGGGGTATAACGCGGCAATGAGTTACAATGTCGCCTGCAGTAAACTCAAATCTTTTTATCTGCGCTGAAATTATGATAGAGCATAACCAGAATATCAGCAAAAGTTTATTTGTAAATGAAGATCTCAACAACAGAACCTCATAACCCCTGATGTTATTGTTAATTCAGAGAGATCTGCCCGGATTTTCCCGGGCAAATCTTTGCAACACCAATATTATTAGTTCCCTCCCCCCGGAGTACCAACATTCATTAATTTGCTTCTTTCTATTGACTGAAGCGCCAGATAGTCCTTTCCATATTTTCCAAGATTATCCAGTTCATTATCATACTGATCATAATGACGCTCCTCATCAACAACCAGACTTTCAAAAATTTGTTTGGTCACCGAATCTGCATTCTGAGCACATTCGTTCGCCCACTTATTATACGCTTTTGCACTGCTCTCTTCCATAGCTGTTGCCATTTCAAGCATTTCCTTTACATCATGTACCTTTTTTACATCACCGGCAACAATCATTTCAACCTCCCCTTTAAGGAACAGAATTCTCTCCGCCAGTTTCTCCACATGCAGCATCTCCTCAATAGCCGTACGCTTGAAAAGATTTGCCAGCAGATCAAGTCCCTGATCATCGCAGTGAAAATGGAAATACATATACTGATGTACTGCCTGGAGTTCATCTGAAATTGCTTTATTTAACAAAACTACACTTTCTTTATGCATATTTATTCCTTTTTCTTTAAATAATGATTCAAAATTAATATTTAATTTAAATAATATTTAATCTTTAATCAAGTAAAAACCTCACATTCTCCGCGCCTAAAATCCCCGGTTCTTCTCAGAGCGGAATTTTTTTGTTACTATCTTTGTATATTCGTTTTAAGAAAAAAAGGAGATTACATTGAAAACCGAATTTTATTCCCTTACTGCAAAAAGCATAAACGGAATGGAAATAAAGATGGATGAATACAAAGGAAAAGTTATTTTAGTGGTTAATACTGCCAGTAAATGCGGTTTCACTCCGCAGCTGGAAGGGTTGGAAATGCTATATAAAAAATACAATGCCAAGGGATTTGCTATTCTTGGCTTCCCTTGTAACCAGTTTGCAAACCAGGAACCGGGGGACGAGAAGTCAATCTCCGAAGGATGCCTCATAAATTACGGAGTTACATTCCCCATGTTTTCAAAAATTGATGTAAATGGTGAAAATACCCACCCCGTTTTTAAGTACCTCAAAAAGGAACTGACCGGAATTGGCGGCAAAAGAATAAAATGGAACTTCACAAAATTTCTTATTGATACAAAAGGAAATCCGGTAAAAAGATTTGCCCCCGTCACCAAACCCGAAAAAATTGAGAAATATATAAAATTACTGTTAAATCCTGAATCTGTGTAACTGGCGGTTCAGATTCTTTTTTTTCGTATTTTTGCACAATATTTTGTTCACATTTTAACAATTTTAAGATGAAAATTGCATTATGCCAGACTAATCCTCTCATCGGCGATTTGAGAGGAAATTCGGAAGAAATCCTGAGATTATACAATCGTTCTGTTGACGCAGGGGCGGATTTAGTAGTATTTCCCGAGCTATCATTAATAGGTTACTCCCCGCTTGATCTGATCGAGAAAAAAGAGTTCCGAAAAGCTGTTCAATCTGCAGCAGAATATATAGCGTCCAAAACCGGCAGTGCGGGATTGATATTTGGGTCAATTACTGAAGTCGAAGACAATGTAGGAACGAATCTGTTTAACTCCGCTTTACTATGTTTTGACGGGAAAATACAATTCGTGCAGAATAAAACATTAATTCCTAATTATGATATTTTTGATGAGATACGATACTTTGAATCAGCGAAAGATGTTTTTACCTTCAATTTCAAAGATGAAGTGCTTGGAATTTCGATATGTGAGGATATTTGGAATGACAAAGATTACTGGATAAAAAGGTTATATGAAAATGACCCTGTCGAGAAACTCATTCACAAAGGTGCAACATTACTGATAAATCTGAGTGCAAGCCCTTATTCATTCGGAAAGCGACTTGCGAGAAAAGAGATGCTCTCTACCCTGACGAACAAGGATAATGTAAAATTGGCTTATTGCTGTTGCTATGGGGCTCAAACGGAAGTTATTTTCGATGGAGCAAGTATGTGTTTTGATAATAAGGGAAATTTAGTAAAACTTGGAGCTTTTTTTAAGGAGGACTGCATCTTTTTTGACACAAAGGAATCTTATCCCGCAATAGGTAATATCGAAAGGTCTTTTGAGGAGGAGATTATTGATGCGCTCACACTCGGAATAAAGGACTATTGTGAAAAGCTTAAATTTGAGAATGTTATTCTGGGACTAAGTGGTGGAATTGATTCGGCGATAGTTACTTATCTGGCTGTTAAGGCATTAGGACCTGACAGGGTAACGGCGGTGCTATTGCCCTCAGAGTATTCAAGTGAAGGAAGCATAACAGATTCGCTTAAACTGATAACCAGTCTTGGAATTAAACACGAACTAATCTCAATTCAGCCCGTGTTTGAGGAATTCCTTGAGAGTCTGGAACCGGTTTTCAGAGATGTCCCTTTAGATATCACAGAAGAGAATCTTCAATCGCGTTCAAGAGGAGTTATCCTTATGGCTCTTTCAAATAAGTTCAGGAGTCTCCTGTTAACCACAGGAAATAAATCTGAAATCGCAGTTGGTTATGCAACTTTATATGGCGATATGTGCGGTGCTCTCGCTGTGATCGGGGATCTTTACAAAACTGAAGTTTACAGAATCGCAAATTATGTGAACAGATCCGGGGAAGTTATCCCTTACAACATAATCTCGAAACCTCCTTCAGCTGAGCTTCGTCATAATCAGACGGATCAGGATTCCCTTCCTCCTTATGACATTCTCGATAACATTTTAAGAATGTATCTTGAGGAGAATAAAGAATTTAACGAAATTAGCGATATTTCCAAACTACCCGAGATAACTCGCAAAGTGCTCGCACTTGTGGACAATAATGAGTTTAAGAGACGACAGGCAGCCCCGGCACTTCGCGTTTCGAAAAAAGCCTTTGGATACGGAAGGAGATATCCGGTAGTACAGGGATGGAGAAAACTCAATAATTAAAAATTGTTTTTTAGAATTAAAGAAGGTTATTTAATGCGATTAATGAAATATTTTACACTTATTTTCTTTTTATTAACTACTTTTTCCTCTGCACAATTTGGACAGGACGTAAATGTCGTTACTGTAAAATCTTTCTTGTCTCTTGACAATCTTACCGCAAACAGTGAGGCAAAATTTGCTCTTAAAGTAAAAATCGAGGATAAGTGGCACATAAATTCCATAAAACCAAATGAAGATTTTTTAATCCCAACTGAGGTTAAACTAATAAGTGATGAAGGCATCTTCCTTTCAAATATATCCTTCCCTCAAGCTAAGGAATTGAAGTTTGGTTTCTCAGATAAACCATTGAGCGTTTATGAAGGGGAATTTTACGTTACAGGTCTCTTAAAAGTACCTGGTAATGTAAAACCCGGGGATTTTAAGACAATTGTTGAATTTTCTTATCAACCATGTAACGATGTTACTTGTCTGGCACCTTCAAGTATTTTTGACACATTGCAAATCAAAATTGCTGAAAATAATTCCGGGATAAATGAAATCAATCAGGATATTTTCAATAATCTCGATGTAAGCTATACAAAAATAGAAAACTTCGAAAAGAAATCCGATGACGGAGATTTCCTATCGGACACCCTTGAAGGCAGCGGTTTATTTATTGGTTTAATCGTAATTTTTCTTGCAGGACTGGCCCTGAATCTAACTCCTTGTGTATATCCGCTCATTCCAATAACAATCGGGTTTTTCGGTGCACAAACCGAGGGTAAAACAAGCAGACTTGCTCTAATGGGAGTTTTATATGTTTTAGGATTGGCTTTAACATACTCAGCCATTGGGGTTATTACATCGCTGAGTGGTGCAGTATTCGGTGCACTTTTACAAAATACATTTGTTATAATTATTATCGCCATGATATTCGTGGTTTTAAGTTTAAGCATGTTCGGAGTATATGAATTTAAAATGCCTGATTCTTTAGTTGCAAAAGCTGGCGGAGCAAAATCGGGTTATTATGGAGCCTTCTTTATGGGACTGACAATGGGAATAGTTGCGGCTCCCTGTGTGGGTCCTTTTGTTATTAGCTTAGTAACATTTGTTGCCGCAAAAGCAGATCCTTTCCTTGGATTTCTTTTATTCTTTGTTTTGGCACTTGGTCTTGGTCTTCCCTACTTTGTACTGGCAATATTCTCCGGAAAAATAAAGAGCCTTCCGAAAGCGGGGGCTTGGATGGAGGCTGTCAAACACATATTCGGATTAATAATGCTCGCCATGGCACTCTATTTTCTATTACCCCTGATTCCAAATGAAATTTCAGGTTATGTTTTACCCATATTCATGATTTTATCAGCAATATATTTACTTTTCTTCGATAAATCATCAGTGGGAAATAAAGGTTTCAAAATATTTCAAATTGTACTATCTGTGCTTTTAATTGTCATAGCTGTCTATTCCTTGATTCCATCAGAAAAGGAATCAATTAAATGGGAAAAGTATTCGGAAGAAGCTTATAACACAGCTATTAGCAAAAATCAACCGGTTATACTTGATTTCTATGCTGACTGGTGTATTCCTTGTAAGGAACTTGATGCAATGACATTCACGGATCCCGGGGTTATCAGGGCAGCTGCTGAATATGCAACTTTTAAAGCTGATTTGACCAAATCCCTTTCACCTGAAGTGGAATTATTAAGAGATAAATTCAAAATTATTGGTGTCCCAACTGTAATTATACTGGATGCTTCAGGCAAAGAAATAAGCAGAATTACAGGTTTCTTGCCGGCAGATGAATTTCTTAAATTAATCAAAAGATAAGAGAATTTGTAAAAGTGACCTCAAAAATTCAACAAATTCAGAGGTCGCTTTCCTCTTTTTTTACCCCAGACGCATTTTTTAAACCCAAATCCCAGAAACTTCGCTGAAAATACTGTTAAAAGAGGTCATTTTCATCATTTTAAAGGACTGGCGACTTTAAAAAGTCTGGTTGACATAAAAGAGTCAGAAGGCAACCAGAAGGGAAGGGTAACAAAACCTGAACGAAGCAGAATCTCTGACAAAAGTTTGATGATAGTGAAAATTAATCTGAACTTTTGTCTTGTTAAATTATCAAAGCGGATATTAATAATTTATTGGCAAAAGAACAATTATGCGAAGCTATTTTAACTTTTTTATATCTGATTAAATTAATAACTTTACTAGACAATATTTTTTAATTATTCGAGTAAACAAAAAATGGCAAAAGAAACTGAGTTAATTATTCTTGATGAAGTTACAGTCCGCTTCGCAGGTGACTCCGGAGACGGTATGCAACTCACAGGTTCACAGTTCATGGACACTACCGCTTTCGTCGGTAATGACCTCAACACTCTTCCCGATTTTCCGGCCGAAATCCGCGCCCCTGCCGGTTCACTTTCCGGAGTAAGCGGTTTTCAACTTCATTTCAGTAGTAATGATGTTCAAACACCGGGAGATAATCCCGATGTACTAATTGCAATGAATCCGGCTGCGCTGAAAGTAAATTTGAAAGACTTAAAGAAAAATGCAACGATAATTGTTAACACAAGCGCATTTGATACAAAAAATTTAAAACTCGCTAAGTATGATTCAAACCCTCTCGAAGATGGAAGTCTTCAGGGCTATCATTTAATCCCGGTCGCACTGACTCAAATGACTATGAACACACTTGAGGGACTTGAAATGTCTCTTAAGGAAAAGGAAAAATGCAAAAACTTCTTTGCTTTGGGAATAATGTACTGGATGTACAACAGGCCCCTGGATATAACTGATAAATGGCTTGAATCCAAATTCGCTAAAAAACCGGTGATCCTGGAAGCCAATAAAAGAGCACTAAAAGCCGGTTACAACTATGGAGAAACTACAGAATTATTTACAGCTCGTTACAATGTTCTTCCGGCAAAATTAAAAAAAGGCAAATATCGAAATGTAACCGGTAATGAAGCTGTGGCACTGGGATTTGTTTCGGCCTCGCTCAAAGCAGGTATCCCTCTCTTTTTAGGTTCTTATCCTATTACTCCTGCATCAGAAATTCTCCAGGAACTCAGCAAGTACAAAGCTTATGGTGTTAAAACATTCCAGGCAGAAGACGAAATATCCGGTATTTGTTCTGCTATAGGCGCATCGTTTACTGGTTCCCTGGCAATAACGTCAACAAGCGGTCCGGGACTCTCATTAAAAAATGAAGCGATGGGACTTGCGGTAATGACTGAACTTCCGCTTGTAATTATTAATGTTCAACGAGGTGGTCCTAGTACCGGTCTTCCAACAAAGACGGAACAAGCAGATTTATTAATGTCCTTTTATGGTCGGCATGGCGAGGCACCACTACCTGTTCTTGCTGCTTCATCTCCGGCAGATTGTTACTGGATGTCAATAAACGCGGCTAAAATAGCAATCAAGTATATGACTCCGGTTATTCTGTTAACCGATGGTTATTTGGCATTAGGTAGTGAACCTTTAAGGATTCCTGAAATTTCTGAAATTCCGGAAATTCCTGTAAACTACAGAAAAGATCCTGAAGGTTTTTATCCTTATTTAAGAGATGAAAACGGTGCGCGACCCTGGGCTGTTCCGGGAACTCCTAATCTGGAGCATAGAATCGGCGGTCTCGAAAAAAAGGATGTATTCGGAAATATTAGTTATGAACCCCTGAATCATGAAATCATGATCAATAACAGAGATAAAAAAGTGAAGAACGTAGTAAACGATATTCCGGATGTGGAAGTTAAAGGTCTGCAGGAAGGTGATTTGCTGGTTCTTAGTTGGGGAAGCACTTTAGGTCCGATACATGAAGCTTTGAGAAGAATAAACAAAAATGGTCCCAAAGTTTCGCATGTTCACCTTAGCTATCTGAATCCTTTCCCCAAGAATCTTGGCGAAGTGCTTAAGAAGTTCAAGAGAATTCTTATACCGGAATTGAATCTGGGTCAGCTTGCTTTCATTATAAGAAGCAAATATTTGATAGATGTAATACAGTACAACAAGGTACAGGGTCAAACATTCAAATCAATTGAAATCGAAAACGAAGTTAACAGACTCTTGGGAGGGAAAGATGGAAAATAATAAAATTCCGGAAATTAAATTAACCGCAAAGGATTTTGCATCGGATCAGGAAGTTAAATGGTGCCCGGGTTGCGGAGATTATTCAATTCTGGCTCAGGTTCAGAGAAGTTCTCCGGATTTTGGAATTGAAAAAGAAAAAATGGTCTGGGTATCAGGAATTGGTTGCTCAAGCAGATTCCCATATTACATGAATACCTATGGATTCCATTCAATTCATGGAAGAGCAGCTTCAATAGCAACGGGTGTGAAACTTGCTAATCCTGATCTTCAAGTATGGGTAGCTACAGGAGACGGAGATTTACTATCGATAGGCGGGAACCATTTCATTCACGCATGCAGAAAAAATGTTGACCTTAAAATTATAATGTTCAACAACAAAATTTATGGTTTAACCAAGGGACAGTACTCTCCAACTACGGATAAAGGTACGGTTACAAAAACAACTCCATACGGAAGCATAGACTGGCCATTTAACGCCATAAAACTTGCAACCGGATCGGGGGCTACATTCGTTGCCCGCTCAATTGACAGAGAACCCAAGCATCTTCAGGATATGATAACCAGAGCATCAAAACATCACGGTGCAGCATTTATTGAAGTATATCAAAACTGCCCGATATTCAACGATGGAGTACATGCTCACGTAACCGAAAAAGATGTTAAAGCAGAAAACACCCTGGTAATGGAGCATGGAAAACCTCTTGTATTCGGTAAAAATATGGACAAGGGAATAATGCTTGACGGCTTGAATCCGAAAATTATAAACATCAACGACGGCAACCTTTCAATTAATGATGTTTGGGTACATGACGAGTATGACGATAATCCAACCAGAGTATTTTTACTTGCCAGATTCACCGACATACCGGGATTTCCTGTACCAATTGGTGTGTTCAGACAGTTTAATAAGGCAACATACAATGAGGATGTGACGGGACAGATTGAACATATCCAGAAAACCAAAGGTGTTGGCACCTTCGAAACCCTATTCGCTGGTGGTAATACTTGGGAAGTTCAATAACTTCAAATCTTGTTGAATTTAGAACCCTCCCCTGTTTCGGGAGGGTTTTTTTTGAGATTTTGTCATTGATTCTGAATCATTCAATAGCCCTCCTATATGGCCTGCGAATGCGTACAAGAATCAGCCAAACGACCTTTTGAATCCTTCACCGTAGAGTCTAAAATGAAATCTATTCATTCCGAAAATCGTATTAAAATAATTAAAATCCTTTTTTAAGGTTTAGTATTTTTTTATATTTATAATTTGAATCTCTTTTAAGTTTAAATTGTTTATTTTTCATGATTAACTTTGAACCGTTAGCAGATGTAGTAAATAACGGGAAAAATTTCCTGATAACAACACATGTAAATCCGGATGCAGATGCAATCGGCTCCGAGATCGCTTTGTACTTTATTCTGAAATCACTTCAAAAGAAAATAAACATTGTAAACTATTCTTCTACACCTTATTATTTACAATTCTTAGATCCGGATAATGCCATTCAACAATTTAATCCGGAAAAGCATGAATCTCTTTTTTCAGAAGTAGATGTGATCATTCATGTTGATTTGAACAGATGCTCCAGAACGGTAAAAATGGAACCGTATATTAAGGGAAGTAAAGCCTTGAAGATAATTATTGACCACCACGAGGATCCTGAGGACTTTCATGATCATCTGATTGCTGATACTAGCTACTCATCAACCGGGCATATAATCTATGATTTTTTAGAAAAAACAAAAATAACGCCCATCTCACCCGATATCGCAATTCCAATATATGCGGCAATTATGACAGACACCGGGTCTTTCAAATATGACAGAACTACACCCCGGGTTCACAGAATTGCTGCTCATCTGCTTGAAATTGGGGTTAATCCTACAGATGTATACAGACAAATTTATGATGAAAGTAAATTTACAAAGTATAAACTTCTGGGACGCGGTTTGGAATCAATGACTTTATTTAATGATGGTAATCTTGCAGTAATGACAATTTACCAAAAAGACCTTGCTGAGTGCGATGCGCTCGAGACTGATACTGATGGATTTATTAACTTTTGTATGGGAGTTGAGAAAGTTGTTGTCGGTCTTTTTTTCCTGGAATTGGAAGACGGATTTAAGGCAAGTCTCCGAAGTAAAGGGAACTACTCGGTACATAAATTAGCAGCTTTATTTGGCGGCGGTGGTCATCGAAACGCCTCAGGTATCAGAATAAGAAACCATAAAATGTACGAATTTAAAGATAAAATTATTGAGGAAACAATTATAATGATTAATAAAGGTTATGATGAAGTACAGAATTAATATTAAAATTGATGAAAAGAAAAATTTAGCAAACAGTTCAGCCGAACTTTTAGCTTTTATTGTGGAAAATGACAAAAATGGAGACAAAGTCAATGAAATAAGTAATAAACTGAATATCCTGCTTACACCCACACAGAAAAAAATATTAATTGACGAAGGTAACCTCACAGTATTAAAACCGGTAAACAAACCCGAGATAATAAATCTTATATACGTAAAAAGAGACAGGAAATTCAGAAATGATTTCTTTAGAAATAATTTGGCCAAATATATAGCCGAAAGAAATTCAATTTACAATGAACTTTTTATTGCTCTTCCAAATTATCAGGATTTTACCAACTTTTTTGAATCTGAATCTTACTTTTATCAGACATTTATAGAGGGGATTTATTATGGCAACTATGAATTTGATAAATATAAAAGTGAAGCCAGGGAAAAGAAACCACTTAATTTGATATTAGGTGCTGATGAGTCATCCCTTAGTAATAAAGTACTCGCAAAAATAATTGAATCAACTACGCACTTAATGGACGCATTGGATTTTGCTCGCGATTTACAGAATGAGCCGGCTAATGTGATAACACCGGAGACGTTCTGTCTCGCAGTTAAGAGTAAATGCTCACACGCTAATATAAAAGTTACCGTATGGGATGAGAACGATCTCAAACGAAAAAAATTAAACGGAATACTTGCTGTGGGGGGAGGAAGTATTAATTCTCCAAGACTTCTTAAAATGCAGTACTCACCGAAATCGGTAAATTCGAAACATATTGTGATCGTAGGAAAAGGAATTACATTTGACACAGGTGGAATTTCAATTAAACCGGCTGCAGACATGTGGGAAATGAAGGGGGATATGGCCGGAGCTTCCATAGCTGCATCTATTCTGGTGGCCGCAGAAAGAATTAACCTACCCATAAAACTAACAGCATTAATTCCGCTAGCTGAGAATATGCCTTCAGGTTCGGCATTCAGACCGGGAGACATTATTACAACAGCATCGGGAAAGACAGTAGAGATAGACAATACAGATGCCGAAGGTAGAATTATTCTGGTTGACGCATTACACTTAGCAACAATTGAAAAACCTGATCTTATAATCGATATAGCCACTTTAACCGGTGCAATAACAGTTGCTCTTGGTCTTTATGCCGCTGGAATCTTTAGTACCAATGAGGATTACGCAAAGAAATTATACACCTCAGGTATTAAAACCTACGAATATGTCTGGCAAATGCCATTATGGGATGAATACGATAAACTAATTAAAAGTGAAGTTGCAGATCTTACTAATTTAAGCGGAAGATTGGGAGGCGCAATCAAAGCAGCAAAATTTTTACAGCATTTTGTTGATGAAAATATACCCTGGATACATGTTGACATTGCAGGACCATCTTCTCCTCATGATTTGACAAATTACACAAAAAAATATATGACCGGGTACGGCCATAGACTTTTAGTGGACTTTTTATCACAAATCAGTTAATAATGTTTTTACTAATAATAAACTAAACCAGACCGGAGTTTTATGTCAGAAAAAGAAAAAAAATCATTATTTAAAGCTTTCCCGGGAACCTTTTGGCTAGTTATCATGATGGAATTCTTCGAGAGAGGTTCTTATTACGGAATGATGAGTATTTTATCGGTTTATTTTACTGACCAGCTGAGTTTCACAAAAGAGAGTGTGGGAGTAATTAAAAGCGTTATCCAACCCTTACTGTATATTCTTCCTATTCTTGCAGGTGCTATTGGTGATCGCTTTGGATATCGCAAGACTCTTATCTTTGCCTTTTCCCTTCTTGGGCTTGGCTACTTTCTAACCGCGCAGGCAACCGAATATGCATTGGTCTTCGGGAGTTTGGTAATAATGGCTATTGGTGCGGGTTCATTTAAGCCAATGATATCAGGGACAATTGCAAGAGTTACAAATGAATCAAACAGCACTCTTGGATTCGGAGTATTCTACTGGTCTATTAATCTGGGTGCTTTTCTTTTTCCACTGATACTTGTTCCATACTTGAAAAACAATTTCGGATGGGAGTATGTTATTTATGCTGCCGCTGTAGCTACTGCAGCAATGCTTATCCCTACCATCTTCGTGTATAGAGAACCTCCAAAACAAGAATCGAAGAAAAACATACCGCAAGTATTAAAAGAAATGCTTATGGTTATTACAGATGTTAAATTTATAACTCTAATCGTAATATATTCGGGATTTTGGATCTTGTACTTCCAGATGTTTGATTCGGTTCTTTGGTATGTCAAAGATTATGTGGATGCGACTGCATTAAATAATTCTGTTAACAGTTTTCTTGGAATTTTCGGGATTAACATTAACTGGACTTTTGATGTTGAACATGTAACGGTAATTAATGCCGGGACTATTATTCTTCTTCAGATGCTTGTCTCTGGAATCGTAAAAAACACAAAAGCATTGCCCACAATGATTACGGGCATATCAATGGGAACTCTTGGTATGGCTATTCTGGCAATCTCTGCAGATATATGGGTATTTATGATTGGAACAATAATATTTTCCTTAGGTGAAATGACTGCTCATCCTAAGTTTTTGAGTTATGTGGGACTTATTGCTCCACCCGAGAAAAAAGCGACTTATCTTGGTTATGCTTTTCTATACGGAGTAATTGGTTCATCAATCGGGGGAATACTCGGAGCTAATCTTTATGTCCATTTTGTTGATAACTTAAAGGATCCTCAGACTCTATGGATCATATTCAGTCTTATAGGTGTTGCAACTATTGTAGGATTGTTAATTTATTCAAAGGTAGTGAAAACAGATAAATAAAATGACATCATCAGAAATAATTAATACAGCTGAATCAATTGCTGTAATTGGAGTCTCAAGGGATAAGAAAAAATTCGGGAACATTATTTACAGAGAACTGCGTGACCGGAACATGAATGTATTTCCGGTAAACCCATTAGTTAATGAAATTGAAGGTTTCCCTTGTGTTCCGGATATAAAATCGTTGAAAAACATTCCTGAATTAGTAATTATGGTAGTTAAGCCACCTTTAACTCTTCAATTAATTAAAGAAAACATGAAGAGAGATATAAAGCACTTCTGGTTGCAACCAGGAGCACAATCCCCAGAAGTTATTCAATTCTGCAAAGAGAATAACATTCCGTTCACTGCAGGCAAATGTGTTCTAATGTACTTGGAACCTGTCAAAGGTATACATTCAGTTCACAGATTTTTCAACAAGTTATTTGGCAAATATTAATTATTTGCCAAAAATTTATCCAGCTTTTTATTTATGAAAGTATGATTCTCAACTGGTGAGATATGCCCTGCATCAGGCACAACTACAAACTCAGCTGTTTGTATGTTAGCAGCCATTCCTTCCATTTCCTCAACAGGAGATAGTATATCATGTTCTCCACAAAATATAAGTACCGGGATTTTAATTCCAGGAAGATATTGAGTTGTGCTGCTTCTTCCCTGCATTGATATTAGGCAACCTTTTACTCCGATTGGGCTACTCCTTTTTGCCGAAAGTAAGAACGATTCAAATTGTTCGAAATGTTCCTCTCTGAATTTTTTTGAAAAACAATTTGGAATAAATCCATTAAGAAAAGGATCGAGTCCCTCAGTATTAATCTGTTTCACATTTGCTGCCCGTTTTATTTTGATCTGATCAGTATCTGCATCACTTCGGGTATCGAAGAGAACTAGTTTTGAGAAGAGCGATTCCTCTCGCTCAATAGCTCTTAATGAGACATAGCCCCCCATAGAAAGACCAACAAGAATCGGCTTGTTAAGACCTAGAAAAGTAATCACACTAATCAGGTCATCCACATGCGAGTCCATTGTGTATTGACCGTCTCCTACATCTGAGTTTCCTAGTCCTCGTAAATCGTACGCAACGCAAAAATACTTATTAGACAAATAAGTAATTTGCTTAAGCCACATTGCTGAATCATAAACAAATCCATGAACAAATATTATTGATGGATTATTTTTGTTACCATAAGTATTAATCGATATTCCGTTGTTTTTCATTATATTTCCTTTTTAATTTTACCAGAACAAAATATAAATTGCACCGATAATTGCTGAAAGAACTATTGCGGTGATATTGAATACGTTATCCGTCTTAAAGATTGACTTTTCATACTTAATTGCCTTTGGGTTATCACCCTTAGCTTCAAGAACACTAATAATGATAACCACGGCAGAGAGAATAAGAAAAACTATCCCCATCCTGTCTATAAACGGCATAAACGGGAAGATATACTTAAAAGTCGCAGAAAGAGGTATTGAGAGAATTGCTCCCCAAAGTGCAGCATTAGCAGATGTTTTTTTCCAGAAAAGTCCAAGAAGAAAAATGGAAAGTATCCCCGGACTCACGAAACCTGTAAACTCCTGAATAAACTGAAATGCCTGGTCAAGTGCTTTTAACTGCGGAGCAATAATTATTGCAACAATAACTGATATTAATGCTGTAATTCTGCCGGTAGTTACTATGCTTCTTTCTTCAGCATCCTTTTTAATTATCTGTTTATAAATATCGATTGAAAAAATGGTTGCTATACTATTCATCATCGAACTTAAGGAAGAAACAATTGCCGCAACTAGTGCAGCGAATGCAACACCTCTAAAACCAGATCCGACGAAGGTACTAAGAAGCCATGGATATGCCTCATCTGGTCTGAGGGTATTCGCAGATTCCTGGTGCAGAACAAACGCTGCGATTCCGGGAATAACCACTATCAGTGGTAGCAACAGTTTAAGATAACCTGCAAACATTATCCCACGTTGAGCTTCTTTAATGTCCTTAGCAGCAAGTGCTCTCTGAGTAATATATTGGTTGCATCCCCAATAAAACATATTCGCGATCCACATACCTCCAATTAGAACACTAAGACCAGGTAGTTCTTTATAATTGGGATTGGACACATCAAGAATCATATCAAATTTCTCAGGAGCTTTCTCAAGAAGTTGCGAAAAACCGGCTATTATACCTTGCCCTTCTGATATGGCATTTAGTGCGAGAAATGTTGTTAACAATCCACCAATGATAAGAATAACAACCTGGATTACATCTGTAAAGGCTACAGCTTTTAATCCTCCGTAAATACTATATGCTACAGCAAAAAGAGCTAGTCCGATTATTCCCCAGATCATGTTAATCCCCATAATAGTTTGAATACTAAGCGCACCCAGATATAGGACAGAAGTCAGATTAACAAATACGTAAACTAACAACCAAAAGACAGCAAGGCTAGTTCTTACACGTTTATCATATCTGATTTCAAGGAACTGTGGCATAGTATAAATACCTTCTTTAAGGAATATTGGAAGTAGGAATTTTCCAACGATAATGAGTGTAATAGCTGCCATCCATTCATAAGATGCTATCCCCAAACCGATAACAAATCCGGACCCCGACATTCCAATAAACTGCTCTGCGGATATATTGGAAGCAATTAAGGAAGATCCGATTGCCCACCAAGGTAATGATTTTGATGCAAGAAAATAATCTCTTGAGTCTTTTTGATGACCTTTTTTCTCCCGGGATACCCACAAACCCGTAAATACTATAAGCGCTATATATCCAAAGAAAACTATATAATCGACAGTTGAAAAATTCATTTTCCGTTCTCTCAATTACTTAAAATTAATTATTTTATTGTTGAATATAAAGAGATGAAGTATAAAAAAAACCTTTGTAACTTTTTTTTATTCTATTATATTTCCATTCGTTTTATTAAGAAATTTGGAAAAATGACAAAAGCACTATTACTATTATCCCTATGTTTATCCTTAAATATTTATGGGCAAACCGAGGAAGAAATCAACCGGCTTGCAGATAAGATACATTCCGAAATAATAACAATCGACACTCATACCGATACACCACTGAGAATTCAAAGGGGTAATTTTGATCTTGGAAGTAGAAATAATCCATATAGCAGCAACAGTAAACTCGATTTACCCAGGATGATTGAAGGCGGGCTTGACGCAGTCTATTTTGCCCTTTATGTTGGACAAGGTAAGCGTGACAATGCTGGGAATGAAAAAGCCATTCAAGTAATTGCAAGATTGCATTATCTTGTGGATTCTGTTCTGATTGCACATAGTGATAAAGTAAGTCTGGCAAAATCCTGTAGCGACTTTCAAACAATAAAAAAAGAAGGAAAGCTGGCAATAGCACTTGGAATAGAAAATGGTTATGGAATTGGAAATGATATCTCCCTGCTTAAAAAGTATTATGACTTGGGTGTAAGGTACTTGACGCTATGCCACACGAAGAATAATGACATTTGTGATTCATCCACAGATCCGGAAGGAGCGGAGCATAATGGATTGTCCGAATTTGGAACAAGAGTAGTAAAAGAAATGAATAAACTGGGGATTTTAATCGATCTTTCCCATGCATCTGATAAAACGGTGGAAGATGTTTTGGCGATTTCTAAAGTTCCTGTTTTTGCTTCACATTCATGCGCGAGATTTTTCAATAATAATCCAAGAAATTTATCCGATGATCTGATTAAGAAAATCGCAGAAAAAGGTGGCGTCATTCAAGTCTGTTTTTTCAGCGGTTATCTTAGAGAACTGCCAACAAACACCACAAGAGATTCTTTATTAAGAAATCTTAGACAAAGATACAGTAATTTCCAAAATCTTTCTGACTCGTTGTCAAGACTTGCTGAGAAGGAATGGTATGAGATAGAAAAAAAGTATCCTGGAAATTTGGCAACTGTCTCTGATATTGTTGATCATATCGACCACATTGTTAAAATTGCGGGAATTGATTATGTTGGAATAGGTACTGATTTTGATGGTGGCGGAGGTGTAACTGGGGCATTTGATGTAAGTGAAATGAAAAACATAACAAAGGAACTTATACGAAGAGGTTATGTTATAGAGGAAATAGAAAAGATTTGGGGTGGAAACTATTTAAGAGTATTAGGAGAGGCAGAAAAAAAATCGAAATTTTAATATGGGAATAATTAATAATGAAAAAAAATGGTATGCACTGCATATCAAACCCAGACAGGAATTTAAAGCTGAGGCAGGATTAATATCATTGGGGATTGAGAATTATCTCCCTACAATAGTTGTATATAAACAATGGAGTGATCGAAAAAAAAGAGTAACAGAACCTTTAATTAAAAGCTACATTTTTATTAAAGCTAACGAAAAGGAAAGACTGGCTACATTGGAATTGAAGCAAGTAATACGATGTCTGTTTTATGCCGGAAGACCTGCTGCAATACCTGAATTTGAGATAATTAACTTAAAAAATTTCATCTCGGATAAGTATGAATACCGAGTGGTTAATTCAATAGTTAAAGGATCTATTGTAAAAATTAATGATGGTCCATTAGCCGGTGTAACAGGAGTAGTGATTGATGAACAAGATGGAAAATATTTTGCAGTTTCCGTTGAACTACTGAATAGATCGGTTATTACTCACATTAAAGATCCAAGAATACTCGAAATTTTTAAAGAACAAAAACCAGCAGAGAATTAAAGAAGTAGTAGATCAACCAGGGCTGTCTTAAGAGGAGTATATTGAAATTGAAAATTGCTATTTAACAGTTTCTCAGGAACAACCTTTTGACTGGCAGTAATCATTTGTGCTCCCTCCCCCATAATCATTTTAAGTGCAAATCCGGGGACATTAAAAAAAGAAGGTCTCTTTAAAATACTCCCCAGGGAGCGTGCAAATTCATTCATGGTAACAGAATCGGGCGCAACTGCGTTGACTGGCCCTTCCAGAGATTGAGTATCGATAGAATGAACAAAAATATTGACCTCATCCGAATGATGAATCCATGGGAAAAACTGGTTGCCACTCCCTAGTCCACCCCCAATAAAGAATTTAAATGTCGGGAGCATTTTAGTAAGTGCCCCCCCCTCAATACTTAGTACAACTCCAGTTCTAATATTTACACACCTAACACCACTGTTTTTCACTTTTTCGCTTTCGGTTTCCCAATCTTTACAAACATTCGAAAGAAAATCATTTCCCGGTGCAGAGGATTCCCTGAGTGGTTCATTTCCCCTGTCGCCATAAAATCCCACAGCGGAGGCACATATGAAAGATTCAGGTTTTTTATCTGTTTTCGCAATTGCATCAACAATTAATCGCGTGGTGTGTATGCGACTGTCATAAATTTCCTTCTTAAACTCAGGAGTCCATTTTTTATCCGATATACTTGTTCCGGCAAGGTGCACAACCGCATCATGGCCACTAATAAGATCCGTTAACTCATCAGACGAATTGTATTCCACTTGTTCCATACGAGAGACGAATGAGAAGTCATCATAATTTTTAGCTTTATTTCGAGTAATTATTGTGATTTCGTCCCCCCGATTAAAAAGCTTTTTAACAAGTTCATGTCCAATTAATCCTGTGGCACCGGATATAAATATTTTTCTAATCATTTTGCAAATTTTGTTTTAAAAATAGATATAAAATTAATAAATTTCGGGGTAATAAAGAAGGATAATAGAATGTCCACAAAGAGTCGCCTGGATTTCATTGATTTACATAAGGGTTTTGTTCTTTTAATAATGATTGAAGTTCATGTTTTTAATGCCATGTTACTTCAAGGAATTAAAGATGCAAGTTGGTTTTCAGTCATTAATTTTATTAACGGATTAGTAGCTCCTTCATTTATTTTTGTTTCAGGATTTGCATTTTCCTTTTCTAGTCCGGAGAAAATTAAGGAGTTGAGAAGGTTAGGGACAATTTTTTGGAAACAAATTTCACGGCTACTTCTTATAATTCTTGCCGGATATAGTTTGAGAGTTCCTTTCTCGCTTACCGAAACTTTTGCTAAATCTGATACCAACGCATTAGCTCCATTCTTAATAGTTGATGTGCTTCAATGTATAGGCGCTGGTTTACTAGTTTTAATGTTTCTCAGAATGGCTATAAAAAAGGATCTGATTTTAATTAGCGCTATTGGATTACTACTAGTTCTTATAATCGGAATTTCTCAACTCCTATGGCAGATGGAATTGAACAATTATATGCCTTATTACATTGCCAATTATTTTACAAACAAGTACGGTTCCCTTTTTCCGCTATTCCCTTGGTTAGGCTTTATGCTATCTGGATATATGTTTGGTTATTACTTTACAATTTTCAGAAAAAACGATAAAGTGGCAGAGTACTTTAAGGTACTATATTATCTCGCTTTTGGTATGCTGTTATTAGGTCACTTTATTGTTACAACAAACTCTCCCCTGCATATAGAAATGCCAAAACCGAATGTTTTCTTCTTCATACTAAGACTAGGTTATATTCTTCTTATTTTCTCAGTATGTAAATCATTGACCGATAAATTTAATCTAAAAGATTCATTTATTCTCAATATCAGCAGAGCATCATTACTTATTTATTGGCTTCATTTGATTTTAATGTTTGGTTATTTCTGGGGAGGGAATAGTTTGGTCAGCTTGATTGGTCCAACGCTGAATATCTTTGAAGGACTACTGGTTACCCTCGGTTTAATAGTTGTAATGGTTGTTATAGCTAACTATTGGGCAAGAATTAAGATAACAAAACAGGATTTGTCACAAAAGATAACAGTTGGCTTTGTAAGCGTGCTGATTATAATTTATTTAATCCGTTAGCTTCTTTAATCTTGTATAGCATTATTCCTGTTGCAACTGAAACGTTTAACGATTGAAGGTTTCCATATACCGGAATTTTAACAACAAAATCACACTGTTCAAGAATTAGCTTTCTTATACCGCGTTCTTCATTTCCAACTACCAAGGCAATGGGCATATTATAATCTAGATGGTTAAAATCCTTGGCTTCTTTAAGTGAAGTTCCAATAATCCAAAAACCTTGTTCTTTAAGTCCCTGAATAGCAGACACCAGATTAGGAACATTACAGATCTTAAGATAATTTACACCGCCTGCAGAAGTTTTTACCACGGTATCGTTAATTGGAGCTGAATTATGTTTCGGAAGAATCACACCATCAACCCCGACACATTCTGCGGTGCGAAGAATTGCACCGAGATTATGTGTGTCCTGTATAGAATCCAAGACTAATATAAGTGGATGCTTACTCGTTTTACTACTATCCACTATCTGGCTAAATGAATAGTACTTAACTGAAGGTAGGAGAGCAACTACACCCTGAGCTCCTGGATTTTGAGTGTGTTTTACGAATTTATCGTGAGCAACTTGGGTTAAATTTACTTTCTTTTTTTTAGCAAGAATTCTTATTTGATTAATTATTTCACCGTGCTGGCCGAAGAGAATATAAATTTTCTCTATTTCAGTGTTCTGTTTAAGCGCCTCAAGAACTGGTTTTCGACCGATAATCACATTCATTTTTTCCCCTTGCTTTTTGCCAAAGTTTCGGGAACTTCAAACCGAGACAAATCCGGATGTTTAATATAATAATAAGTTGCACTTAACCCTATAATGATTAGAATAACAGAAATAACCTGAGCTTCCGATAATCCCCATAATAACTCCGGATTAAGTCGGATAAATTCAACAAGAAAACGTGCTGTTCCGGATAATACCAAATAAACCATGAATAGTCTGCCATCGGACCAGAGAGATTTACGATATCTCCAAAGGATATAAAAGATGATAACCGCAACTATAAATTCGTAAATTGGTGTTGGGTGGAGCGGAGTATTATCAGGAACGAAACCACCAAATTGTTTTTCGATTTCAGAACCACGAAACATAATAGATGGTTTTACAACTCCATTCTCATAATTCGTGCCCCAGGGAAGGCTTGTTGGTACTCCATAATCACCATCCCCTGCCAAATGACAACCAATCCTGCCTATTCCGTATGAAAGTGCTAGTGCAGGTGCAGCACCATCAGTAATGAAAAGAAATGGAACCTTTTTTATCCTGGCATAGATATATATGGAAATAGTGGCTATAATCAGTCCTCCATAAAAGGTCAATCCTCCGGGATTAAAAGCCATTTCTACCGGATCATTTATGAAGTCAGTCCAGTTTTCAAATAAGTGAAAAACTTTTGCTCCGACTATTCCAAAAATGATTGCAAGGAGAGTAACTTCGGAACTAAAATATTCAGGTAGCAACTTTCGTTTAAATTCAGCACTTAGCAAGTAGCTACCAACAATAAAAGCAATACCAAGCATCAGCCCGTAACTATATACTGTAAGTGGTCCAATTTTAAACAATTCGGGAATCATTTTTTAGTCTCACTTTTTTGAAAAGTAAAATAATCTTTTTCTATTATAAAAGTACAGAAACGACTATTATTCTTTTTAGGAGGAATCTTTTCAGCAACAAGAGCCATCTCTTTTTTAAAAATATTAAAATTTAATATAGCAGTATTTATACTTCCATCCTGTTTAATAAGATTTATAGTATATTCACCATATAAATCTTCGAATAACAGCTCCTTATAAGCTGAGCGAGGTTCGACCAAGTAAGAGTGCTTCATATTAAGACCTTGAAGGCTGATGTCAATAACGTCTTTATTGCGAGCTACTTCCACTGCCACTTCATAGTTAAGATACGAAAACTCTTTAATAGTATTTATAAAAATCACGTAAAACTGCTTTCTTAGAGCCCCGTCATACTTGAAAAAAAACCTTACTTCAAATTCGATTTCCGTTTTCTTCTTCAGGGGTATGGCCTTTTTTAGTGCAGAAATTGATTTCCTTCTTGTTTTAGGTATTTTAGGTATTTCATTTGGTTTTTTGAGTGGCATCAGTCTGCAGGGAATTTATATTCAGAAATCATTTCAGGTTTAATAGATACTTGTTCACCGGTTTTCATAAACTTTAGAGTTAACAGTCCATCTTTCTCCTCTTCACCTCCAATAAATACTACTTTTTCTGCATTAAGCTTATTAGCCTCTCGCATTTGTGCTTTCACACTACGATCAAGATAATCAAGTTCAACACTGAATCCTCTATCCCGAAGATGTTGGGCAACTGAAAAGGCATTAGCAGAATCATCATTTAAACGTATTATGAAATAGTCAAGGGGTTCTGGGGTTAACTTGAGCGCATTTTCATTATCGAGAGCAAGAATTATGCGTTCGATACCAGCAGCAAAACCTACACCTGGAGTATTTTTACCTCCAAGTGTTTCAATAAGGTTATCATATCTTCCCCCACCACATAGTGCATTCTGCGAGCCGACTTTTCCGCTAAGAATTTCGAAAGTTGTGTCTGTATAGTAATCAAGTCCACGAACTAGTTTTGGCTCAACTTCAAAAGGAACCGATGCTTTGTCAAGCACTGATCTGACTTTTTCGAAATGAGCAATACCCGATTCACTTAAATAATCTTGAATATTGGGGGCCGAGGACATGATTTTTACATCGCTCGCATCTTTACTATCAAATATTCGAAGGATATTTCCGCTAAAGCGTTTTTTGCTATCATCCGAAAGCTTTTCAAAGTGGGGATAAAGATATTCCTTAAGGGCATTTTTGAATTTTTCCCTTTCTAATGGTTTCCCCAGAGTATTTATTTTAAGCAAAATAGCTTTCAATCCAAGTGATGAAAGAATCCGATACGCAATAATAATAATCTCAGCATCAAGCAATGGAGAATTGCTGCCAATAACCTCAGCACCAAACTGATGAAACTGTCTAAGCCTCCCGGCTTGAGGACGTTCTTGTCTAAACATTGGAGAGATATAGTAGAGTTTATTAAGAGATTGTTTTGAGTCAAAATTATGTTCTATAAAAGCTCTGACAACGGCAGCAGTCATTTCAGGTTTAAGGGTAACGCTTGTTCCTCCACGGTCATTAAAAGTGTACATCTCTTTGGAGACGATATCCGTTTCTTCTCCAATACCCCTTGCAAATAATGGAGTTTCCTCGAAGATAGGGGTTCTTATTTCTCCATAATTATAATTGTGGAAAATTTTATGAACTATGTTTTCGATAAAGTGCCATTTGTCAATTTCGGAAGGTAGAACATCTTTTGTTCCGGGAATTCGCTTAATCATTGGTGTTTATGGTTCAAAGTTCAAAATATGACTTTTCTTCTTCTCGGAATATTTCTAGAATATCATCTTTGGATTCAGCCAATAGAAGTTTATCGCGAAAAGAGTCTTTGGTCATCATGCGGGAAATTCGGCTGAGTAGTTTAATATGCATGCTTACAAGATTATCTTTGCCGATTAGCAGAAATACAAGATGAACAGGCTGTGAGTCAAGAGACTGATAATCAATAGGAAGTTTGGACTTACCGAATGCACAAAGAATATCCTTTACGGCGTCAGTCTTTCCATGAGGAATAGCAAATCCTTTTCCTACTCCTGTTGACATTACTTTTTCCCTATCCATAACGGCAATGCGAACTTTTTCAATGTCGTTCACGCGGGAATCATTCTTAAAGAGATCAATTAATTGATTGATTACTTCTTCCTTTGTGTTTCCTGATAAATCAGGTATAATTACCTCTTCACTAAGTAGTTCGGATAGTTTCATCTTGAGCCTATACAATTAAGATTTAAAATTAACATAGTAATTTAAGAAACCTTGCGGTCTTAAACAATTACATGATTTTATTTCTACGAAAATATTTTTTCTCTGAGCTTAGCTCTTTTACCCCCTCTTAAGCTCATCAATGGAAGCATTATATTCAGTTAAGAGTCTCTCAAAAATAGTTTTAACTGAATCTACGCAATTGACAAGGGCAGCGCTTTGCCCGGCTTCTAGCATACCCTCGTTAAGATCCCCCTCAAAAATACCCCTCATTTCCCTTTTTTCTCCAAGGATATTTAATAATTCCTGATTAGTTGCACCTTTAGCTTCAGCTTCTGAAATTCGTGCAGTTAGGTTATTCTTAATCATTCTTACTAGTCCAATCTTACGAAATGCAAGGGTAGTATCATTTTCACCTGAGTTAATAATTGCCTGCTTATAATTGGAATGAGCAGAAGATTCAATAGCAGCTGCAAAGAGGGTTCCAATTTGAATTCCTTCCGCACCTAATACAAATGAAGCCGCAATTTGACTTCCATGGGCTATTCCTCCCGCAGCTATTATAGGAATTGAAAGATTATTTTTTAATAATGTAATAAGCGTAAAAGTTGTGAGTTCGTCAATTCCGTTGTGTCCGCCAGCCTCAACTCCCTCTCCTACAACTGCATCGCAACCAACGCTTTCAGCTTTTTTTGCTTGTTTGACACTTGAAACAACGTGAACAACTTTGATCCTGTGTTTTTTTAATAGGTCAGTATATTTTGCCGGATTACCTGCGGAAGTGAAGACGATTTCAACATTTTTTTCTATAATAAGATTGATTAAGTCATCTGAATCCTTCCTTAGTAATGGTATATTGACTCCAAATGGTTTGGTTGAGTTCTTCCTAAATTTGTCAATATGCTGAGCTAGTAGTTCCGCTTTCATTGAACCGGCTCCGATTAATCCTAGTCCTCCACAGTTTGAAACTGCTTTGGCTAGTTTCCAACCCGACACCCATACCATTCCTCCAAGTACTATTGGATATTTAATATTAAAAAGTTCTGTTATCCTGTTTTTTATTTGCATACTGGTTTTCTGTTTAATTCATTTCAAATTAATATTCAAAATATAGCAAAACGGGAAGTAAGTTGGAAACTGGAAATGTTATTTAAAGATATTAAATTTAACCTTTGGTTTAAGGGATAGATTTCTATGCAAATAATTTCAGTTTGAAACAAAACAATCTGGAGATATAAGTAATAATAAATTTGCCTTCGAAAGGTTTGGAACGAAACTTTATAGCATCTGATTAATCTTAATGATCACTTTGGGAACGAATGAAAAGTAAAATGTAATTAATGTAAGAAATGACATACCGGTCAATTAGTAGTATAATTAATTAGTTATATTTGTTATTAAGTTTGAAATTGAATATTTTTGTAGGTTAAATAAAAAAGGTTATATGAGAGCGATTATTCCGGTAGCTGGATTTGGCAGCAGGTTAAAACCACATACATTTACAATACCCAAGGTACTTTTAAATGTTGGTGGTAAACCGATTTTAGGACATATTATTGAATCATTGCTAGACCAGAAGGTTAATAGGGCGACTTTTATATACGGACATTTGGGAGAAATGATAATCGAATTTGTAAAAAAGAATTATCCTTCTCTGGACGCAGAGTTTATTCAGCAGAAAGAGTTGCTTGGTTTGGGGCACGCGATCTATACAGCGATACCATCTTTTGACAATGAGGAGATCTTTATTATTCTTGGGGATACTATATTTGATGTTGATCTCAAAAAGGTGTTTTCTTCCGAAGAATCATCACTTGGAGTGAAGTATGTTGAGGATCCGAGTCGTTTTGGAGTTGCAGTACTTGAAAAAGGTTTAATCAAAAAACTGGTTGAAAAACCGGCTAAACCGATTTCGAATATTGCACTTGTTGGGTTGTATTATATAAAAAATCCAGATACATTGAAAAAGAGTTTAGAACTTCTGGTAAAGGATGATAGAAAAACCAGAGGAGAGTATCAGTTGACTGATGCACTCCAAATGATGATTGAGTGGGGAGAGAAGATGACCACATTTAATGTTGAGGGATGGTATGATTGTGGTAAACCGGAAACTTTACTTGCAACAAATGAGTATTTGTTAAGTAAAAGAGGTACTCATAAAGTATTCCCAAATTCCGTGGTGATCCCACCTGTTTTTGTAGCTGAAAATGCAAGGGTGTTCAATTCGGTAATTGGCCCTTATACTACTATTGGCGAAAAAGCAGAGGTGAACTCGTCTATTATACAAAATTCAATTATTGGAGATGGGGCATCGGTTCATACTGCGCTTCTTGATAAGTCAATCATTGGGAATAATAGCGTGATTAAGGGAAGTTATAAAAAGCTAAATACCGGTGATTCAAGCGAAATAGATTTTTATTAAAATATCAACGAAAGGAAAATAAATTTATGTCATTCTTGTTCACATCTGAATCTGTGTCAGAAGGGCATCCCGATAAAGTATCGGATCAAATATCGGACGGAATACTGGATGCAATATATAAGCAGGATCCAAATGCAAGAGTAGCTTGTGAAACATTTGTTACCACAGGCCTAGTGCTGGTTGGAGGCGAGATAACAACAAAAGCTTACATCGAAGTCCCGGATATCGTAAGGGAAACGGTTAAAAAAATAGGTTATACAAAAGCAGATTATAAATTCGATTCTGAATCCTGTTCAGTACTCAATGCAATTCATTCACAATCCCCTGACATTGCAATGGGAGTTGACACGGGAGGTGCAGGAGATCAGGGAATCATGTTCGGTTACGCATGTGATCAAACTCCTGAATATATGCCTATGCCTATTATGTATGCACACAAGTTAATGAAGAAACTTGCCGATGTCAGGAAGAAAAAGAAAGATTTAATGCCTTATCTTAGACCGGATTCCAAATCACAGGTTACAATTGAATATGATGATAACAAAAAACCTGTGAGGGTTGATGCAGTTGTCATATCTACTCAGCACGATCCAACAGTTCAACAGAATAAAATTAAGCATGATGTAATTGAACATGTAATTAAACCCGTAATTCCGGAAAAGTACCTTGATAAAAAAACAAAATATTTTGTAAATCCGACTGGAAGATTTGAGATAGGTGGACCTCACGGAGATAGTGGCTTAACCGGAAGAAAGATTATTGTGGATACTTATGGAGGATGGGCGCCTCATGGAGGTGGAGCTTTTTCAGGAAAGGACCCTTCAAAAGTTGACAGAAGTGCAACATATGCAGCTAGACATATTGCCAAGAATATTGTTGCGGCAAAACTTGCAAAAGAGTGTCTTGTGCAGGTAGCTTATGCAATTGGTGTTGCTCAACCGGTATCGATACTCGTCGATACTAAAGGAACGGGAGTTTTACCGGATAAAGAAATTGCAAAAATCATAATGAATGATGTTGATCTTACTCCAAATGGAATTATTAAGAGATTACAGTTAAGGAGACCAATTTACCAGATTACCGCATCCTATGGACATTTCGGAAGAAAAGAAAAAGAGTTTACCTGGGAAAATCTGGATTTAGTACCTTTATTTAAAAAGTATTTATAAAACTAATGGAGAATAAAAACAAATGGATTATAAACCAGGAAAATACAAAGTAAGAGATCTTAAAATGGCTGCTGACGGCAGGATGAAAATCCAGTGGGCAGAGTCTAGAATGCCGGTATTAATGGAATTAAGAAATAAATTTCAGAAAACGAAACCATTAAAAGGATATAAAATTGCCGGTTGCCTTCACGTAACAAAAGAAACTGCGGTGTTAATTGAAACATTACAGGCCGCTGGAGCAAAGGTAAGCTGGAGTGGATGTAATCCCCTTTCAACTCAAGATGAGATTGCTGCTGCACTTGCAAAAAATGGTATCGAGATTTATGCATGGCATGGTATGAATGTGAAGGAATTCTACTGGTGTATTGAGAGAACTCTTGATATGAAACCCAATCTTACTCTTGATGATGGAGCTGATTTAATTTTTACGGTACATAATAAATTTCCTAAATTAGCCGCTGATATTATCGGTGGTACGGAAGAAACTACAACTGGTGTTCAAAGATTAAGAGCTATGGCTGCTGATAAGAAACTTATCTACCCTGTTATCGCAGTAAACGATGCAGAAACAAAATGGGATTTTGATAATGTTTATGGAACCGGACAATCATCTATTGATGGTATTTTAAGAGCAACTTCAGTATTGCTTGCAGGAAAGAATTTTGTTGTTGCTGGGTACGGACATTGTGGTAAAGGGTGCGCGATGAGAGCTGCTGGACTTGGTGCAAATGTTATTGTTACCGAAGTTAAACCCACAGCTGCTTTAAAAGCAGTACTTGATGGTCATAGAGTTATGAAGATGGATGAAGCTGCAAAGATCGGTGATATATTTATCACAGCTACCGGTGTTAAAGACGTAATTGTAAAGAGGCACTTCCAATCTATGAAAGAAGGTGCAATTGTTTGTAATACCGGACACTATGACTGTGAAATTAATTTGGAAGAATTAGCTCTGGTTGCTAATAAAAAGCGAACTGTAAGAGCTAATAATGAGGAGTACACATTAAAGAACGGAAAGAAAATTTACGTTCTTGCTCAGGGTAGATTAGTCAACCTTGCAGCAGCTGAAGGACATCCATCTGAAGTAATGGATATGTCATTCGCAAATCAGTTTATGTCGCAAATCAGACTTGTAAATGCTCACAAAAAGGGAATCAAAATGGAAAATGAAGTATATGACATTCCTGAAGAACAGGATCAGGAAATTGCAGCTATTAAACTGAAAACTGTAGGATATAAAATAGATAAGTTGACCCCTGAACAAATAAAATATATGACTGATTATTCTTCAGGCACTTAACAGATTGCACTTGAAACAAAGCCCGCATTTATGCGGGCTTTTAATTTTTATAGAGATTAGAAAAATCACGCGGTTCCAATGCATCCTCAACACTGTAAATCCCGATTTTTGTTCTTCGCAATTCACTGAGGTATGCCCCACATCCAATTTTATTCCCGAAATCCTCAGCAATTACTCTTATATATGTGCCCTTTGAACATTCTATCTCAAATTGAATTTCAGGTAGTTGGATTTTAGTAATTCGAAAAGAGTATACTGTTATCTTTCTTGGTTCTCTAACAACTGTTCGCCCCTTTCGGGCAAGTTGATAAAGTTTTTTTCCGCCATAATTGACCGCTGAATGCATTGGCGGAATCTGGTCAATCTCTCCTATAAACAATTCTCTTGTCTGAAGTAAGGTTTCTTCTGAAATATCTCTTACCTCCTTTTCCTCAATTACTTCCCCTTCGGAATCCATAGTTGATGTTCTTTTTCCCAAGGTAATAGTTCCAGTATAAACTTTAGGAAGGTCCTGATATTTGTTTATTTCTTTTGTGCGTTTTCCGGTACATACAATTAGTAAACCGGTTGCCTTTGGATCCAGTGTGCCGGCATGCCCGACTTTCTTTACATTAATTACTTTTCTAATACTATGGATTACTTTAAATGATGTCCAATTCAGCGGTTTATCAATTAATATGGTCTCGCCTGATTCAAAATCAACAGAGGATAAATTGGTAACCCCCCGTTTAATCATTCTCGTGAGTTTTTTTAATTAAACTTTCAATTTTCTCGACATAATCAAGAGTTTCATCAATAAAGAATTTTAATTCAGGAACAAAGCGGAGCTTAATTCGGTGTGCTAGTTCGCTTCGGATGTATCCGTTTATGGATTCTATTTTACTCAGTGTGTCAGCCCTTTTTTCTTTATTAAACACCGATATATATATTTTCGCAATTTTTACATCAGGTGTAACCTTAACATCGGTAATTGTCAACATACCCAAAGCCGGATCATTTATCTTTTGAAGAAAGATAATACTAATCTCTTTTTTTATTAGTTCTGATATTTTTTCAGTTCTAACACTCATAATTCATTCCTTTTAGCGCACAAGCAAATAAGTCATTTATAGTATTAGTTGGATTCAAATTTTTTCTTTGTCTCTATAACTTTGTAGGCCTCTATTATATCACCGACTTTAATATCGTTGAAATTATAAATACTAAGTCCGCACTCGTATCCTGAATCAACCTCTCTGACATCATCCTTAAAGCGTTTGAGGGACAATAGTGTGCCATCATAAATTACAATTCCGTTTCTTACGAGACGAATTTTATTACTTCTCGCTATTTTTCCTTCAGTAACAAAGCATCCCGCAACCGTACCGATCTTGGATATTTTGAACACATCTCTCACTTCTACAGAAGCTGTGATTTCTTCTGATATAATAGGAGATAAAAGTCCTTCAAGAGCAGATTTAACTTCATTAATTGCATCATAAATAATATTATAAAGTCGTATATCAACTTTCTGATTTTCAGCAACTTTTCTTGCATTTATATTGGGTCTTACGTGAAAGCCAATAATAATAGCATTAGAAGCTGCTGCAAGTAGAACATCACTTTCCGAAATCGCACCTACTCCGCGATGAATAACTCTGACGATTACTTCTTCCTTGGATAATTTCATTAGAGAGTCGGCAAGTGCCTCAACAGATCCATCAACATCTCCTTTGACTATAACCGGAAGTTCCTTAACTCCGCCAATTGAAATTTGCTTCGATATTTCGTCAAGGGTTATATGGTGTACTTGCTTCTGATCCTGCTGACGTTTTAACTGCTGTCGCTTTGTAGCAATTTCCCTGGCGGCTCGTTCACTCTCCAAAACTACAAATGTATCACCTGCTTGAGGAGCTCCTTCAAAACCAAGCACTAAAACCGGCGTGCATGGTCCTGCTTCAGTCATTTTCTTGTTCCTTTCGTCAAACATAGCTCTTACTCTGCCGTAGAATGTCCCGGCTATGAATGGGTCACCTATCCTTAATGTACCTTTTTGAACAAGAATCGTTGCTGTTATTCCTCTTCCCTTATCAATTTCGGACTCTATCACAATACCTCTGGCACGCCTGTTGGGATTTGCTCTGAGATCTAGAAGTTCAGCTTCTAAAAGTACTTTCTCTAGGAGTGTTTGTATATTTGTACCTTGCTTTGCTGAAACCTGTACCGACTGATGTTTACCACCCCAGTCCTCAACTAGAACTTTTCTGTCGGCTAATTGTTGTTTTATCCTGTCAATATTTGCACCAGGCTTATCAATCTTATTAATGGCAACAATTATGGGTACATTTGCGGCTTGAGCGTGGCTAATCGCTTCTATAGTCTGAGGCATTACTGCATCATCTGCCGCTACAACCAGAATTACAATATCCGTTACCTGTGCACCTCTGGCACGCATAGCTGTAAATGCTTCGTGTCCAGGAGTATCTAGGAAAGTAATGTATTTTTCACCTCCGATACCTACTTTATAAGCACCTATGTGCTGAGTTATTCCTCCGGATTCACCAGCCACTACATTAGTCTTACGGATGTAATCGAGTAATGATGTTTTACCATGGTCAACGTGTCCCATTATAGTAACTACCGGAGACCTTGGCATTAGTTCTTCTTCAGCATCAGGAGTATCTTCAAGTACTTCGGCGGTGTACTCCTTTTCAAATTCAATTTCATACCCAAACTCATCAGCTACTAGAGTAATCGTTTCTACATCAAGTCTCTGGTTGATCGAAACCATTAGTCCTAGGGATATGCATTTGGCTATAACCTCGCTAACGCTGACACCCATAAGGTTTGCTAATTCATTAACAGCTATGTACTCTGTTACATGAAGTCTATTCTCTTCAAGTTTTCTTGTTTCCTGTCTTTTCTCCTCAAGTTCAGCACGTTCTTTCTTTTTCTTTTTGCGGGATATTGCTCTGCCACTTAATGATGATTCGTCTATACTAAGCAGTGTCTTCCGAATTGCACTTTCAACTTCTTTTTGGTCAATTTCAAATTTCTTAACCTTCTGTCGCTTTTTTGATGCTGGTGTTTCTTCAGTTGTAACAATTTCCTTTTTTGGTTTTGGCTTTGGTCTCTTTCGCTTTTTAACAACCTTTGGGGTTCCTTCTTTCGTTTCAGTATCTGACGGCTTTTCAGTCGAAACCACTTTTGATTCTTCGAGATTTATTTTTCCTAAAACTGTTAATCCCTTCTTCTTTTTTCTTTCTTCGTCAGCTTCTACAAAATATTTAGCTTTCCCAACATCGGTAGTATCTGTAACTTGTGGAACTTCCACAACCTCGGCCGATTTAATCTCCTCCTCTTCCTTCTTTGTTTCCTCAACGTGAGCTGCTTGAGGAACCTCTGACTCTTCAGGAACGATTTCAGGTTTTGGGGCTTCCTTTTTCTTTGTAATCTCAGTTTGAATTGTTTTAATTTCTTCCTGAATCTCCTGTAGTATCTCAGAAGCCTTTGTTTTACCCGAACGCTTTTTAGGCTTTTCTATAAGTATTTCTTCCGGTTTTTCAGTCGTCTCAGATCCAACTTTAGCCTCTGGCTCTTCTTCTTTGGATTTGGCCTTCGATGCTTTTTTCGCTGTTTCCTTTGAGACTGGAGTCGATTCCTCAACTCCCTTTTTAGGTTTCTCCTCCTTGGGTTCCTTCGCTAGTTTTTTATTGAACTCTTCAAGTTTTTGATAATGCTTCGTTGTTTTCTCAATCTCTTTCTTAAAGTGGCTATTAATAGCCTCCATCATATCAGTACTAACAACGGAGTTCAAGGTCTTAACTTCGAATCCTTGTTTTTTTAAGAAGTCAACAATCTGATCAGCGGGAATGTTAATTTCCGCTGCAACTTTTGAAATTCTGACCTTTTTTTCTTTTGCTTCTTCCATTTACTCTATTTTTATATTTTAGTGTCAACAAATACCCGGATCACGACCCATAAGTCAAACACCTCTCCCAACCGGAATCTTTAACTATTCTTCCTCGAATTGGTTTTTAATTATTTGTATAATCTCTTCTATCTGTTCATCTGTCAAATCAGGGATCTCTTTTAACTTTTCTGGTCCGGCCTGAAGTACTTCAAGCGCAGTGTCATATCTTGCATCGATAAGAAGATTGTAAATATCCTCACCTAGTTCATCTCGCATGTCTATAAGTTCAATATCTTCGTCATACTCTTCAAACGGTTTTTCCTCACGGATCAGATCTATCTGATAACCGGTAAGTTTCATTGCAAGACGAATATTTACACCATTTCTTCCCACAATTTGTGAAACCTGATCATTGTCAGCATATACCATTGCTTTGCGCTCCTTTTGGTTGAGCTCAATTTTTTTAACCTTACCTGGAGCCAGCGCCCGCTGAATATATACCTGTTCATCAGTTGTATAATTAACGATATCTATGTTCTCATTATTGAGTTCTCTCACAATTGCATGAATTCTTATGCCCTTCATTCCCACACAAGCACCGACTGCGTCTATTCTCTTATCCTGTGATTCAACTGCCACCTTGGCTTTTTCACCTGGTTCTCTTACAATCCCTTTTATATCAATAATGCCATCATAGATCTCTGGAATTTCTATCTCAAAAAGTCTGTGTAGAAACATGTTATCTGCTCTTGATATTATTATCTGTGGTCCCGAAGGTCCTTTTTTCACTTCTTTAACTATTGCTCTTAATGTATCCCCTTTTCTGTATCGTTCGAATGGAATCTGCTCTAGCCTTGGAAGCATCAATTCATTTTTATTATGATTAACAAGAATGTCATTCTTTCTTATTTGATAAATATCTCCTATAACTATCTCACCTAGTAGATCATTATATTCATTAAATATAATTTCCTTCTCCAGCTCTCTTATTTTCTGATTTAGGTTCTGACGCGCAAGATTAATTAATCTTCTTCCGAATGATTCAAGTTTTAATTTTTCGTTATATTCCTCACCAACTTCAAGTTCATCTTCGTTACCTGTCTTATTTACTTCATCAATGGATATTTCCGTATCGGGATTTTCAACTACATCAACTATCATGCGCGAAAGATATATTTCTATATCCCCTCGGTCCATATTGATTACAATATCATAATTAGCATTCTCACCGTATTTTTTCTTTACGAGTAGCCCGAAAATTTCTTCTATTATGCCAGAAAGAACATCTTTATCCATTCCCTTTTGTTTAACCATTTGCGCAAAAGATTCTACAATCTCAGCATTCATTTTTTTCCTCCGTCAGAAAATGTTATTAAAACTTTAGCAGTTTGAATATTTTCAAATTTAACCGGATATTCGGAATCCTTTTCCTTGAAAATAAGATTATCTCCGTCTATAGATATTAACTTTCCGGTTATTTTCTTTTTATCGGAATTGTCATCCCTGAGAATAACTTCAAAATTCCTGTTTAGATGTTTTTTATATTGCTTTAGAAATCTTAGCGGTCTGTCAGTACCCGGTGAAGAAACATCAAGTCTGAATGTACCTTTAACAATATCTTCCTGTTCAATTTCATCCACAATAAGTCTTGAGATTGTCGCACAATCCTCAACAGACATGTGATCTTCTCTGTCTATAAAAATCTCTATTACTAAATTCCCTTCTCTTCCTCTGAAAACAACATCGATTAACATGCCGTCATTATCAGAGGAAATTCTCTCACAGATATTGAAAATTTCTTTCTCTACAACTCCAAAAGTTCGGTTTTCTTGATTTTTAACCATTTTAATTAATTAAATTAAATAAAAAACGCCCTAACGGGCGAAAACAGATATCCAAATGTATCGAAATTTTATGGAATTTACAAGAAAATAAATTTGTAATTCCATAGATACTTCGTGAGAAAATCTTGATTTATTTTATCTTAAAAATTCGAAAATGGAAAAACACTGCGAAAATAAGTGGTTGATATTTTGAAATGAATTTTTTGAATCTTTTCCGTATTTTAAATATCAAAATGTAATAAATTATTTAGCAGAGGTAGCCATGACAGCAAATATTGACATGATCAAAGAAGTTTACTCTAATTACAGGCGGAAAGTAGAAAAAATAAGACTACTTTTAGGACGCCCGTTGACCTTTACCGAAAAAGTCCTTTATTCCCATTTATTTGAAGCACCCACGCAAGTTTTCAAACGAGGAATTGATTTTGCGGATTTTGCTCCGGATAGGGTTGCCATGCAAGATGCTACTGCTCAAATGGCTTTACTGCAATTCATAAGTTCCGGAAAACCAAGAACCGCCGCACCTACAACAGTTCATTGTGATCATCTTATCCAGGCTAAGGTAGGAGCAAAGGACGATTTGCTAAGAGCAAAAGATGAAAATAAAGAAGTATTTGATTTTCTTGAAAGTGTTAGCAGGAAGTATGGAATCGGCTTCTGGAAACCCGGTGCCGGTATAATTCATCAAGTTGTTTTGGAAAATTATGCCTTCCCCGGAGGAATGATGATCGGTACAGATTCACATACTCCGAACGCTGGGGGTTTAGCAATGATTGCCATTGGAGTTGGTGGCGCTGATGCTGTGGATGTTATGGCAGGACTTCCATGGGAATTGAAAATGCCTAAGTTAATTGGTGTTCACTTGACAGGAAAACTTTCTGGTTGGGCTTCCCCTAAAGATGTGATTTTGAAATTAGCAGGAATCCTTTCTGTTAAAGGTGGAACAGGATTTATTGTACAGTACTTTGGAGATGGTGCTAAATCAATATCAGCAACTGGTAAAGGCACTATTTGCAATATGGGTGCCGAAATTGGTGCAACCACATCCGTTTTTGCTTATGATGAAAAGATGGCTGAATATTTGACTGCTACTGGGAGAAAAGATGTGGCTGAAATGGCTTCTGAAATCAGAGATATTCTTGCAGATGATCCGGAAATAATTAATTCACCGGAAAAATATTTTGATAAAATCATTGAAATAAATCTCTCTGAACTCGAACCTCATGTTAATGGTCCCTTTACTCCTGATCTCGCCTATCCCATTTCTGAATTGAAAAAAGCGGTAACCGAAAAAGGCTACCCTGATAAAGTGAGCGTGGCTTTAATAGGAAGTTGTACAAATTCCAGCTATGAGGATATTGATAGAGCTTCAAGTATTGCTAAACAAGCGCTAACAAAAAAATTAAAATCAAAAGCTCAGTTTACAATTACACCTGGCTCTGAACAAGTTAGAGCTACTATAGAACGTGATGGCCAACTTAAAATTCTTGAGGAAATTGGTGGTGTCGTACTTGCTAACGCATGCGGACCTTGTATAGGAATGTGGAAACGAATGGATGTGAAAACAGGTGAGAAAAATACAATCGTAACTTCATTCAACCGTAATTTCGCCAAAAGAAATGACGGTAACCCGGAAACTTATGCCTTTGTTGCTGGACCCGAAATAACAACAGCTTTTGCTATTGCCGGTTCTCTTTCATTTAACCCCATTACTGATTCTTTAGTTAACGAAGATGGTGTTAAAGTCAAATTAGATCCACCGGTCGGGGCTGAACTCCCCTCATTAGGTTTCAAATCGGATTCGGATGTGTTTATTCCCCCCTCCTCTGATCATAAGGACATTAAGATAACCATTGATCCTAAAAGCGATAGACTCCAACTCCTCGCTCCTTTCCACAGATGGGATGGAAAGGATTTTGAAAAACTTCCATTGCTGGTAAAGATTAAAGGCAAATGTACAACCGATCATATTTCAATGGCTGGTCCTTGGTTGAAGTATCGCGGGCATCTTGATAATATATCTGATAACATGTTTTTAGGGGCTGTAAATGCTTTTACTAACGAAGCCGGAAAAACTAAAAACACTTTCACAAATGAGTATAAGTCTATCCCTGAAGTGGCCCGCGAATATAAAGCTATGAATGTGAACTGGGTTGTTGTGGGTGACGAAAACTATGGCGAGGGCTCAAGTAGAGAACATGCTGCTCTTGAACCAAGATTTCTAGGCGGTAGAATTATTATCGTTAAAAGTTTTGCCAGAATTCACGAAACTAATCTCAAAAAACAAGGAATGTTACCTCTTACTTTTATTAATCCTTCAGATTTTGATAAAATATTAGAGGATGATTTGATTTCTATCTACGGATTAACTGATTTTACTGAGGGTAAGCCTCTAAAAATGGTTATTCATCATAATGATAATTCTGTGGAGGATTTTTTACTAAATCATTCTTTCAATAACCGTCAGATTGAATGGTTTAAAGCAGGTAGTGCTCTCAATTTAATTAGCGTAAATAGTTAACTTTCTGAGACTTTTTTCAATTGCTTCCTTAAAAACATTCAGATTTACTGGTTTTGCAAATGCATAAGTAATCCCGATATCTTCAAAGGCAAGCTTTTCGCTTTTTCCGAGGAAGTCGCTTAGAACAATTACTTGCGGCTTCCCTTTTATATCAGATTCCATTAATCTTCTAATAAAATCATATCCGGTCATTTCTGGCATATTATGGTCTGTAACTACTAACGCAGGGGAAATCTCTGCGATTAACTTAAGTGCATCTTCCCCATTACTTGCTGTTACTACATTATATTCGGGAATAATATTCCGCAGAATTTTTGAATAAAGTATCCTGTCTGTATTATTATCATCCACTAACAAAATAGTTGCTGATGCTATTGGAATTAAAAATCTGAATGAACTTCCTTCGTTTCTTCTGCTTTCAACCCAAATTTTTCCGCCATGCCGTTCAATAATCTCTCTCACAAGTGATAATCCTAAACCACTTCCCCTTTCACCCCCCGTTCCCTCGGTTGTAAATTTAGAGTCTACTTGGAATATCTTTGAAAGATTCTCCTCCGGAATTCCCACTCCCGTATCTGTTACACTCACCTCCAGGAATCTGGCTTGTGAAGATTGCTGTGACGTTATAACAATCTTTCCCCCCGGATTTGTAAATTTTAATGCGTTGGACATAAGATTATTTATTGCCTGTAATATGAGGTTTGAGTCAATAAATACATATTCCTCACCTTGAATCTCGCTTACTAATTCTATCTCTTTCTTAATCGCCATCCCCCTCATCGATACTATAGCTTTTTCTATTACCTTAGAAAATTCCGTTTTCGCTGGTTTAAACTCTATCCTGCCCGTCTGAAGCCTTGTCCAGTCAAGAAGACTATTAACAAGCGAAAGCATATTCTGAGAGGATTCCCGTATATATTTTACATACTCTCGAATCTCTTCCGCAGAAAGTTCATTATCTTGTAAAACTAGATCTGTAAAACCCAGAATAGAACTGAACGGGGTTCTAAGATCATGTGAAATTATTGATATAAAACGGTCTTTAGTGTCGTTCAATTTTTTCAGATTATCGGTGGTTTGCTTTAATTCTGCCAGATTTTTCTTCTGTATTGATACATCCCCCACTAATCCATAAATTTTTTGAATGACTCCGTCAAGACTCCTTACAGATTTAATTTTATTCTTTACCCAGACTACACTCCCGTCTTTTTTTATAATACGGTATTCTATTTCTTCGGAATTCTTATAAAAATTATATTTAAACGCTTTTAGCTTATTCTTGAATTCTGTAAAGTCATCGGGATAAATAATTCTTATAAATAGTCTTCTGTCAGTTAAAAAATCAGATTGTGAATATCCGGTAATTTTCTCAACAGATGCTGTGAAAAATACAAAAGTCAGCCATGTATCTCCTCTCTCCATTGTATAGAAGAAATCTTCAATATTTTCTGCAATGCTTCTGTATTTTTCTTCAGAATCCTGTATAACAAGTTGAGTTCGTTTTCGTTCAGTAATATCTCTGGCAATAATAATACTATGATCGCAATTATTAAATTCAGTCATCGTAAATGAAATTTCTGCAAAAAATTTGCTTCCGTCTTTTCTTATTGCAATAAATTCGTGTGTCGCTGCTATATCCTTCTTCAAATTTGTCAACTCTGATAGCTTCTCGACTTTTTGCATATCATTTTGATCAACAAATGAAATAGTTGGCAATCCAACCAAATCCTCAACCGCAGAATATCCGAATAGTTTAGCAAATGATTCATTCGCCATAATAAAAGCTCCTTGGCAGGCCACTGCTATTCCATCATTTGAAGCTTCAAATACTTTTCTCATCATCAACAATTCATTTTCGGCAGTCTTCTTCTCAGTTATGTCAATAAATATTCCACTTATCGTAACACTTCCGTCAATTGATGGTTTTGAAGCAGCAAAACTGGCTAGTAGAATTATCGTCTTCCCTTCCCTGTTTTTGAAAGGAAGTTCAAGACTCCTGTGTGAAGACTCAATAATATCTTGCAAAGTAAACTTTTTCGTTTTTATGAATTCTGCATCCATAAAATCCAGAATACTCATTTCCTTCACTTCGGAATCAATATAACCTAAAGTCTCAATAAAAGCATTATTGGCAAAACTGATTCTGCCATTTTCACTAAAATTGCATATAAGTTCAGCTGTGTTTTCAACAATATTTCTTAATCTCTCTTCCGATTCTTTTAAGTATCTCTCGTTCTCCTCCTTCTCTGTAATATCATTACACCTGACGATTAACTTCTTATCATCATTGTCACTAATTAGGTTAAATGTAAACTCCCCTATCTTCTGATTTCCTTTTTTGTTTCTATAATCGAGTTTTAAGTGGAAATCCCCTCTTTTTTCTGTCTCATTTAGAATTTTCTCTAAAAAATCACTTTCCCATACTTTAATAACTTGCCCGAATTTTTTCCCGAATACTTGACTGCGTTTAAATCCAAATAGCAAATCGGCCCCTTCATTCCAGATAACGATACAACCTTTGGTATCAATCCCAACAATAGCATCTGATATTGCTTCATTTATAACCCTGTATAAATTAAGCTCCTCAATTATTTTTTGATATGAATTAATTGTCGCTTGAATATCATTTATATTACTTAAATATACCAGATAACCGGATATCTTTGTTCCTCCCCCTCTTAATCCTGCTACTCGCGTTTCATATACTCTTCTTTGCTTTTCACTCTTTAGGAAAAACTTGATCCTTATTTCCTCACGGGAAGCCTTTTTTAATCCGGTCATTACACTATTCCATACTTCTTCTTTTAAAAGTGTGGATAAAAGCATATTGTTTTCTGGTTGGATATCTTTTTTCTTTAGAAGTGAGAGTTCAGATCCGGAAATATACTGAATCCTGTAGTGATTATCTGTTACTATGAATAGTGCGTTATTCCTTTCCACAATTCCTTCAAAGAACCTTTTGTCAAAGATCCGCGAATTTGCCTTTAAATCATTCAGTAATCTGATATCCTCCACTAACAGAATTCCACCCGCAAAAATATCCTCACTTAATAATGGCGCTCCCTTGATTATTACTGAAACATCGTCTCCCAGCACCCCGGGTATATTCCTGATAATCTTTTCAAAACCCTTCCCCTTTCTTAGTGCAAGTAAGTCTTCAGTAAGCGATATTTCCGTAAACACTCTCCCTTTTAACATATTTACTTTATAATTATTCGGAACTATCTCAGAACTTAAAACTCCGAACTTGAACATAATATTGTTCAAAAATAGCACGTTATAATCCTGATCAAATACAAGAATACCCGCAGGCGCTTCCTGTATGTATTCTGATAACCTCTTTTCATTTTTTATCGTATTCTTACTCATATCATTTATCTGATTAAGTACCAAGCTGGTTGATGATCTCACTATAGATCTTATCGGTTGCTCCAATATTCGAAAAGACATAATCTCTTGATATACGTCCCTTTTCTTCCCTGTAACCACTCTCTGCATTCAGTTTTCGAAGTTGTTTATATGCTTCTCTCTGACTCCGTATTATTACTCCCCCTCCTAGCGATGCAAGTTGTTTCGCCTCTTGTGAACTATTTATCTTTGGCCCGTATAACACCGGTATCCCGTATACCGCTGCTTCTAACACATTGTGAATACTCGACTTAAAACTTCCCCCAACAAATGCACAGGATGCATAGTAATATAAAGTCAGCAAAATTCCAATTGAATCCACAAGGATCACCTGCTCGTTTTTGTAGTTGTTCAAATTTGAAAAACGGACCGAATTGAATTTAACATGAAAATCATTTTCTAATTTTTCCAGGTGAAGTACTGTTGGTTCATGAGGTGCAATTATTACTAAAATGTTTGGATTCCTCTCCATTAACTTTAAAACAACGGGAATCATTACGGCTTCATCCTCATCCCAGGTACTGCCTAAGACAAAAACAAATTTATCCTTAACTATGGATTCATTAACTAAATTCTTTCCCTTTGCAATCAGACTCCGCTGATACACTCTGTCAAATCTGGTATCTCCCACTGAAAGTAATTTACTATCTTCTATACCGAACCTCTTGAAATTATTAACATCATTAGCCGATACAGTTAGTATCTTCGAAATCTTCGAATACAAATTACTATGAAATGATCTTGCAAAAAAAGAATGCCTTGGTGATGAATCCCTCATCGTTGCATCCACTATTATAATTGGAATTTGCATTCTGTAGAGTTCATATATATGATTAGGCCAGTAATCATATCTCATAAAAACCGCTAGAGATGGTTTTAACAAATCCGTAAATCTCTTCGCATTTGAATAACTGTCAAACGGAATATATGACACAGCATCTGCATAAGGATATCTCAAAGAATTAGTATACCCTGATGGCGAAAAGAAAGTAACAAAAATATTATAACTCCCCTCCGATTTTATCTTCTCTATTATTGGCTTTGCTTGTTCAAATTCCCCCAGCGATGATGAATGAAACCATACTGTTTTCTTGCTCATATCCAGTTTTGCTAAACTCTCCGGCAATCTCTTGAAAAAGTCCTTTCTCCCCTCAATCCCGGTTCTTACTTTAGAGTTAAAAAATGAAAGTATTTTTACCACCAGATAAAACGGATAGATAAAAAACACATTATACAGGATTAGATATAATTTAGTCATACTTTATTATGCTTTTTATACACTTGATAACTTCTTCGGATGATATTTCCAGCATACACCTGAAGTGCTTTTCAGGACATTTTTCCTTGCCAATATGCGAACACGGCCGGCAACTCAGGTTTTCTCTTTCAACCACTTTATGCTTGTTCCCGTATGGAGTAAAACCAAACTCCCTTACGCTTGATCCGAATATCACCACAACGGGAACTTTAACCGCACATGCTACATGCATCAAACCACTGTCGTTGCAAATAATTCCATCACATCTTTTCATATCTGCGGCAATTTGATACAAATCATTTTCTGTACTGAGATTAATAGCCCCATTAATACTATCCGAAATCTCTGCGCATATATTCTTTTCATCTTCACCCCCTATTACAACCACCCGGAAACCCTCGCTCGCAAGTTTATTCCCGACTTCAATAAATTTTTCTGCGGGATATCTTTTCGTAAAATGCCTGGAACCGGGGCATATCCCTATTGTTTGCTTATCCTCTGTTAGCCTGCTTTTTACAGAATCCGGAATCAACAAATCCAGACCCGATTCATCAAGCAAACCCTTTTCAACTGTCTCCGCATATCGGACAGGTATAGCCGGTAATTCCCTTAACCTGTTCACCTTAAAATTTACCAGTAAATATTTATCCAGACTGTACTTTTTAAATTTTACAACCCGCTTTTCAAACTTCCGTCTTATTCTGCAGGATCTTAGATTATTCTGCAAATCAACAATTACATCGTACCGGGTCACATCAATCTCCTCATCAGGAAAAAAAATCCGTCTTAAGTACGGATTCCCTTTCAGCACCATCGAATATTGCCTTTTTACAACAAAATCCACATTAATATCAGGATATTTTGATTTCAAACTCCTGATTAAAGGAGTTGTAAGCAACACATCTCCCAAAGATGAAAGCCTGATAATTAAAACATTCCGCTCGTCTTGTCCCAACATTTAACTGTTTGAATTTACTCCAATGTTTGAAAATGCTTTTTAGAATGCCTTTTTTTATTTAAATTTAGCCAATCAATTATAAAATTTAGACTAACAATATAATAATAAAAAAAGAATTAATTTATGTCCACTTTACAACCACCTTCTACTAGGGAATTCCCTTCAGAATCAATTGAAAAGCAGGTTTATTCAATCGTTGAAAAATACAAAGCTTACATTCCTATTGAAAACGATAGAAACAGACTTGGCTTTTATCTCTATAAATATATACTGAATGAAGGAGAACCTCCTATTAAAAGCATTCCATATTCAAAAGTACTTCTCAGGGATATTACAAAAGAAGAACTGGCAGATAAACTCCAGGCTGACCTTGACCAAATCAGCAAGTAAATCAAATACCCCTTCTCCTCCCGTAAAAATCGCAATTACCGGGGGTATTGGAAGTGGAAAATCACTTTTCGCTAATTTTATAAAGGAAAAAGGTTTTCCCGTAATACAGGCCGATGATCTGGCAAAGTATTTAATGCAATCTGATAGGGTTATTAAAAGAAAAATTATTCAATCTTTTGGAAACGATTCATATTCGGGTGAAAGTATCAATAGAGAATATCTGGCCAAAACCGTTTTTCATGATCCCGAAAAAACCAAAATCCTTAATAAAATTGTCCATCCCGTTGTAATAAGGAAAATCAAAGAACTTCTCCACGATGCAAAAACTCCCCTGATTTTCTGCGAGGCTGCTCTGATTTTCGAAGCCAAAATGACCCCGCTTTTCGATTACATTGTATTAATCTCCGCAGACGAAGAACTGAGAATAAAAAGAGTTGTAGAGCGGGATCTGGTTTCACCTGAAGAAGTCCTTCAGAGAATGCAAAACCAAATGTCCGAAATTGAAAAAAATAAGCGAAGTCACTACATTTTTCTAAATAACGGTACTCCCGAAGAACTCAATTCAAAAGCCGACTTGATAATCTCCCTTCTCTCCCCACATAATTCTTGAACCACTATCCCTTTCCATTCAAATTATTTCTCAACATCCCCTGATTTTCCATCAATTTCAAGGAAAATCTTCATTTTTCCCCATTTTTTTAACTCAAATTCTCTCAGAAATAACGTAAAATCCCGGAATCTAAATCAACTTGCCCCCCTGCCTCATATTTCTTCCATCAAGACACCCCTCTCCCTTCGTTATGAATACGTACTGAATACGTACTGAATACGTGGTGAATACGTGGTGAATACGTACTTAATTCGATCTGATACCAATCTATTACCAATTTTAATTAATCCTCCAGTAATCTTTAACTCAAACCAATATAAATTAAAATAGAACTTAAGTTATCAAAAACTTCCCCGGCTTAGTGTAATTTCTTCCCTTCCTCACACTCCCCCTCTGGTTATTTCCCTCAACTTTATCTATCATCTGGAAATAAATAAATACGGATACCATTCGTCTTTGTAAAAAAGATTAAGAAAAATCCCTTCTTTTTTGACAAAAAGTATTTGTTTTTGTATATTTGCAAGCTAAATCAATTTTTTTCTGCGAAAGTGGCGGAATTGGCAGACGCGCTAGACTTAGGATCTAGTATCGAGAGATGTGGGGGTTCGAGTCCCCCCTTTCGCACTCATTTTTTCAATTTGAGGTATAATTGGATAGTCAGTTAAAAAATATATCGGACTCACAATACGAAGTCACCATAACTTATCCTTACGAAGAAGTCAAAGAAGAATTTGCAAAGGAAGTTGCAAAAAAAATACAGAAGATTTCAATCCCTGGCTTTCGTAAAGGAAAAGCTCCCGCTTCCTATATTAAAAGACTTTACGGTGATTCACTTGAGTATGAAGCCTCTGAAACTCTTGCTAACAAATTCTTCTGGGATTACATCGACGATCAGCAAATTAAATTAATTAGCAAACCTGTTATGGTTGATATTGACCTTAAAATTCAGGAACTCTTCAAATTCACTATTAGATATGAAGTCCTACCTCAACTGGATATCCAAAACTACTCAGGACATACAATTGAAGTCCCGGAATTAACTGTTACTGACGAAGCTATCAATTCCCAGATCCAAACACTTAAACATGAACACGCTTCATTTCAGGAAGATTCCGAAGTAATCGACAATAATTACAAAATCACCGTCGACTTGAGAAAATACAACAATAACGACCTCCTCGAAGATGAACTATTTCAAAAAGACATTCCCATTTCCCTCTTTCACCCCAATGTCCTTCCGGAAATTAATGAAAAAGCCTTGAATACAAAGGTTAACGATACATTTGATTTTACTATTAAAGACACTCACACCCATGATCACGATCATGAACATGAGGAAGGTCACAGTCATGAACATACCCTCGTATTCAAGTACCAGGCTACCGTCAAGAAAATTGAGAAAATGATTATAAGTGATCTTTCTGAAGAAATTATTAAAACTCTCTCCTACAATCGGGCTAATAATATTGAAGAGTTCAAAAAACTCCTTAAAGAAACTGCAGAGAATCAAAATGAAAAGTCAACAACTGACTTCTTTATTTCCCAACTCTACAACAGAATACTTGAATCCAATCCTTTCACTCCTCCTCCCTCACTTGTTGAAAACACCTACAATAACCTTTTAGAGGATAGAGAAAAAAATCCCAGAACAAAAAAAACCACTCTCACTGATAAGGATAAAGAAGCTCTTAAAAAACAAGCAACTGAGAATGTTCGGTGGTATCTTATTTCCGATGCTATTATCAAAAAAGAAAATATCACCCTTACAGATGAAGTAGTCAAAGAATTAGCTCAGATTAACGCAAAAAAAATGGGTATCTCATCCGAAACTCTTGAAAATCACTACCTGAACAACCGCGAAACAAGAGAAAGACTGCGAACAGATGCCTTCGAACTTTTCCTCACCAAAAACAATGTCATGAAAACAGTGGACCAGGAAACATTTAACACAAACATGAAAAAAGAATCCGAAGATGCAAAACAATAAAATAGAAATTTTCAACCAGTTAGTTCCTTATGTAATTGAGCAGACAGGTCGCGGTGAAAGAGGCATGGATATTTATTCCCGCCTCCTCCGTGAAAGAATTATCTTTCTTGGTTCTGCTATTGATGACCATATTGCAAGCTTAACTATTGCCCAGCTAATTTTTCTCGAAGCCGAAGATTCTCAAAAAGATATTCATTTGTACATTAATTCCCCCGGCGGAAGTGTTTCAGCAGGACTTGCTATCTACGATACCATGAACTACATCAAACCCGACGTTGCTACTATATGCGTTGGAATGGCTGCAAGTATGGGTGCCATTCTCCTTGCTGGAGGTACAAAAAACAAAAGAACATCTCTTCCCAATTCTCGCATTATGATTCATCAACCTTGGATTGGTGGACTTCAGGGTCAAACCTCCGACATCGAAATCCATGCTAAGGAAATGATTAAAACTAGAAATACTCTTTACGAGATTCTCGCTAAAGCTACTGAAAAATCGGTTGAACAAATAACTAAAGACTGTGATCGTGATTACTATCTCTCCGCGGCTGAAGCCCAGGAGTACAAGCTTATTGATAATATCCTCACTAAAAGAACTTAAAAACTTTACTTGAGGATTTCTGAATTGACAAAAATGTATTCGGAATTATTCAAATTGAGCCGAAAACTCAACCGTTTATTTTTTTATAAGGTTTTATTTCTTTTACTCCTAAACACTTCCGTTAGTCCACAATCTAATGGAGACATTTACAGGAAATATGTTGAACTTTTCCCCATTGCAAAAAATGTCCCCTCTCTTTCCGCAGGCATATCAAAGGAAAATAAAATCGTCTTTATTGGAAGTGCCGGTTATATCAACCTTGAAAACAATGTCCCGGCAACCACTAAATCTGTTTACCGGCTTGCCTCCATCTCCAAGTCAATTACCGCTGTTGCCATCCTGCAACTTTTTGAAGCAGGTAAACTAAACCTCGATGAGGATGTTTCAAAGTACGTTAAGTATTTTCCTAAAAAGAAATGGCCGGTTTCAATTCGCCGAATCTTGAATCATACTTCCGGTATTCGGACTTACCGTAATGATGAAGAGTTTAACAACACTAAGAATTTTCCGGATATTAAAAGTTCTGTCTTCTATTTTGCTAACGATTCGCTGGAGCACCAGCCCGGAACTCGCTACCTCTATTCCACCCTTTCATATAATCTTCTTGCCGCTGTCATCGAGGAAGTATCTGGAAAGTCATACAACAATTACATTCGGGAGAAAATTTTTAATCCTGCAGGAATGTCCTCCGCTTATCTCGACTTCCATCAGAATATCATCCCAAACAGGGCTAGTGGTTACCAAAAAAATAAACTGCGCCTGATGGAAAACGCATCACTTGCTGATCTGACAATCAAATTCCCTGGTGGAGGAATTGCAACCTCCATTGAAGATCTGATAAAGTTTGGTAATGCCTTGTTGAACAATACTCTTATCCAAGCTGCAACTCTTGATTCAGCCTTACAACCCACAAAACTATTATCAGGCAAAATAATACAATATGGACTTGGATTTGATACTCGCAAGGATGAATTTGGTAATTTGTATTTTGGACACTCAGGTGGAGGAACCGGTTTTACTTCTAACCTCATTATTTATCCGGACGACAAAATAGTCGCGGCTTACCTTCTCAATATTCGTGATCGCAATCTCGAGAATCCTGCTCAACTCTTTGCATGGCATCTTATGGGTGAAAAAACTCTTGAAATGCCCAAAAAACCTCTTTCTGACTGGATGCTGACTCTGATTGATAAAGACAGCATTGAATCAATTCTTAATACCTTCGATTCGTTCCGCGAGGACTCATCAAATGTCTTTCTTACTGGTGTGACAGAACTTAAAAATTTTGGATATGACTTACTTGCATACAAGAAATATACCGAAGCAATAGCAGTTTTTTCAAAACTTATCGATTCTGACCCCGCACTGGTGGATGGATATATTGGTCTTGGAGATACTTACCTCAATGATGATAACCGCGGGTTGGCTCTTAGAAATTATAGACGTGTTCTTAGGATTGATCCGAACAACGAGTACGCAAAACGCATGATCAAGAGTATCGAAAATAAAAATTAAAGATCCGGCTTTTATTCCCGGATCTTCTTTTAATTAACAGCCTTCTATAATTTTTACAAACGATTCTGCCTTTAAACATGCCCCCCCAACAAGTGCTCCATCAATATTCGGCATGTGCAGCAACTCATAAGCATTATCAGGTTTTACACTTCCGCCATACTGAATAACCACTCCATCTGCCGTCTCTTTATTGTACATTTCTTCAAGTAAATTTCGGACAAACTTGTGAACCTCCTCTGCCTGATCAGGCGTTGCTGTTTTCCCTGTCCCTATTGCCCATACAGGTTCATATGCTAAAATTATGCTGTCCATCTGAGAATGCAAAACTCCTTTTAACCCCTCAACAACTTGTTTTTTTACTACATCAAAGGTCCTGTTGCTCTCGCGTTCCTCCAGTGTTTCTCCAAAACAAAATATTGGTATCAGTTTACTCAAAATTGCTTTGTGAACTTTCTTGTTAATTAACTCATCCGTCTCCCCGAATATCGTTCTCCTCTCAGAGTGTCCCAAAATTACAAATTTACATCCAACACTTTTTAGCATCTCTGCAGATATCTCACCCGTATATGCTCCGCTATCCTCAAAATACATGTTTTGTGCTCCTAGTTCTATATCACTCTCCTTAACCAGCTCTCGGGCTGTATCAAGTGATATATAGGGAGGACAAATCACCACATTACAATTCAGCTTTTTTTCCTTAAGTGCACTCTTCAATCCGGATATTAGATTAATGGATTCGCTTAAATCCATATTCATTTTCCAGTTCCCGGCAATTACTTTTTTTCTCATTCTTTCCTCATATATTAAAAAGGGGACGCATATCGCATCCCCATTGATATAATTAACTTATTTAATTAATATTAGTTTTCTTGATGCCGTAAAATCACCTGCCTGCAGTTTATAAAAATAAACACCACTGGGCAAATTTGAGGCAATAAATTCTACATCGTATCTTCCACTCTCTTTTACCTCGTTTACTAAAGTTTTTATCTCTCTTCCCAGATTATCAAAAACCTTAAGCATTACCATTGCCTTAACCGGAATCGTAAAACTAATCGTTGTACTTGGATTAAACGGATTTGGATAATTCTGGCTTAATTCAAAACTCCTGGCAGTAAAATCAACATCAATTTCCGCTTCATTTGAGAATCTGTATCTGCCATCATAATCATACTGTTTTAGCCTGTAAAGTACCTTTCCCGCAAAAACATTATCTGCATAACTGTCTGCGAAAAGATAATTGCTTTCCTGTGATGTCGTTCCTTTACCACTGACAAATCCTATTGTATTCCAGGAGTCATTTATTTTCTTCTGTACTTCAAACCCTCTGTTATTCGTTTCAGTCGCAGTTGTCCATTCGAGGTTTACTACATCCTGCCCTGTAGTAACTGAGAATGAAGTAAGTTCTACCGGTATCACGGACGAAAGATTGCTCTTCAATACAACCCCTCCGGCTCCTCCCGCTAAACCCACATTAGCATCATTATAGAACTTAACTGTGTTTAGTCCGTTGATTATTCCACTCGGTATCGATTCAGCTGTCCACGTAATTCCATTATCTATTGTCTTCCATAGTCCGGTACTTGTTGCTGCCCAGCAGAATGTCGTATTAGGTATATAATCAAGTCCGTTTGTAATTCCTGTAGGCGTAGTTTGGGATGTGAAAGTGGAGCCCCCGTCAGATGTTTTATTTAAAATGTTACTTCCCTGCCAAAAGCCCACTAGTCCGTTCCCTGAAGGAGTATTAAAAGCCATGGTGCCTGTGTATTGTGCAGTTGTCGTTGCATATGTCCAGGGTCCATTATATCCGTTTGTTGATTTATATACCCTGTTTGCCATGGTAGTTCCGGAAGCTCCTCCTGTTCCAAACCACAATGTATTACCAATCCTGTAAAATGAACCGTTTGCTCCGTACACGTTTGTAGCAGGCTGAGCTGGTCTGTTTTGTGTTAATGCCCATGTTTCCCCTGCATCTGTGGAAGCAACAATATGGAACATTCCACCGGTTGGATCACTAACCGCCCACAATTCAGTTGCTGATATATTATCAACCGAGTTGAACCATGCACCGGTTGCAGTATATTTCTGAACCCAGTTACTTCCTCCATTGGTTGTCTTAAATATTTTACCGTTTCCGGATGCGGGTCCTGTTGCAACTATTGCAACTTGATCAGACAATGCCGCAATCGAATATGAGTCTTCTCCAACATTGCCCGCAGCCGTCCATGTGCTTCCACCATCTGTACTCTTCTTTACGTCCCCATTGGAAGCAAGTAACCAAACAACCTGCGCATTAACATAGTCAAACGACCATACATCCCCCGATGTCCCGCTTGTTACACTCTCCCAGTTAAGCCCTGAAGTACTGATCGTAAAAACAGAATTACTTACATCACTTATGGCTGAATTTGAAGCATCAGAAATTTTTACAAGGCATGTATTGGACGGAGTTGCTGGAATTGTCCAACTATACGTTGCAAGTGAGGCTTGTATACTTGCTGCAATTGTAGTCCATGAGGTTCCGCTATTTGTGGAATATTCAATCTTTACATTTGTCACATTCGAACTTGACCATGTTATATTCTTTGAAGTTCCGACCTGCCAGTTTTCGCCACCATCTGGACTGGCTACTGTTACAAAACTTGCATCAGTTTGATATGTCAATTCTCCAACCCAGGTCCCCCACTGATTTGTCGCTGATACATATTCAGTGAAAATCCAGATTTTATTATTATCTGATGGATCTACCCATGCACCATTATAATCACCCCAGCGGTTTCTGTCCCCGCCGAATGTTTTATAATAATAACCGTTTCCGGTTTTGAGAACTTTACTTCCTGTAGGTGTTGTTGATGCAGCGGGTTTTGTCGTATAATATGCTCCCGCATACTCACTTGAAGATGAACGTGTATAAGTCATCACAATATTTCCTTGCCCATCTACATCTATAGCTGGATATGTGTGAAAATACCCGTCTATACCCATTGATTTATCTTCCAACACACTATTGTTAGCAGTATTTACCACTAAATACCTCACCGCCGACGATAATCCACCCGTTCCCGATTTTACTGCATGAACAAAATAAATTTTTCCGTCTCTGTATACTGCTTCGTTCCTTAATTCACTCCCCCCCCCATCAATACTATAGCTTGACCCCAATTGCTTTGCATCGTCAGGATCACTATACGCAGTTACTGGAATATTAACCACTGTCATGGTTGGACTTGTAGCCGGGTTTGTAAGTTTGTAAAGACTAAAATAAGTTCCGGTCGTATATGGAGACCTTGCTACAAAGTAATACTCATTCTGATTATTAAACGAACGGGTTGGTCTGATTCCGAAATTCACATTCCCCGAAGCATCTCTTATATCCCACAAATCTGTCCAGTTCAGTACGCCCGCTGTATTGGCATATAGATCCGCTTTCTTTAATATCCTTATCTTACTGTAATTGAATGCACCTGCTGGTGTAAATTGATTCGATGTTAGATAGATAGCATTATTATCAAACCCAACTCCCTGATAATCAGCCCAGTTTCCTGAAGCTGTGTTTCCATTAACGTTCGAAGGTATCTTCCAGTTGTACCATACACCTGATGGAATAGAATCATCAGAAACAGAAACCAGATAATATGCTACTGTGGCACTTGAGTTGACATGTAGCCAAACCATAACCCATCTTTTCGCAAAGTGATCATAAATCACTTTCGGGTCAAATGGATCTGCTCCCGACAATGTTGTATTATACCAATTCGAAGCCTCTATTGTATTTAAAGTTACTCCGCTTTTATCGGTAATCCGGAAACGGCTGTTTACTACTGAAATAATGTGTGAGGGTCCCACCGCTACATATGGATCCGGTGGAATGTACCATCCCTGATCAGGTATTCCCTGAAAATTCTTTGTTAGAACAAAATCCCCACCGGTGTAACCTGTCTTATCTGTCATTAAAGGATCAACCACATAATTACTCCCCTCGGGACCTGTAGCTTGAGGCATCTCATCCGTATCTGCTATATGCAGTCTGGTAAATAGGTTTCTTAATGGTTTTGACTTAAATGTTTTGGGCGGCATGTAGTCTTCAGTAAAAGATCCCGTCGTTACTTGGACTCCACTTGCTACTGAACCTGATGCAGGTCCTTGATATGTTTGCCCTATAATGTGTGATCCTAAAATCACCAACAGTAATAGGAGTATGCCTCGCTTCATTTTCCCTCCGCGATTAATTTGCTTTTCTTGTTTATTTAGTTGTTCTTCTAAGATTATTAAAATGTGGAAGGGAATCCCGTGTGCCTGGTTAATTCAACTCTGACGTCTTGATTCCCTGAATTTCCTGTTAACAGTCCCCTCATTCTTTTGTGGGCTTGTTTTCAACTTCGGGACTTTGTTTTTTTTGTCTTCGTAAATTCTGTGGTTTTGGACGTGATTTTCCGTGCGATTTACTGAATATTTTCCCCTTTTTCGACTTTTTGTCTCCTTTACCCATCATATCTCCTAAAAAAAATTAAAAATACATTTGTCTAAAATACAACTTCCGAAGATATGTAAAAAGACTTAATTTTTTTGTTTTAAAACCAAAAATACCCCCGTAATCCTGCTATGATATAATTAATTGAAAAATCACTGAACTTTGTATGCTGATATCCCGCTGATATACTTAATTTGTCGATCGGATAATAATCAAGTTGCCCGAATATTCTATATTCCTGAGTGAAATTTTGGTTGAATAATGTCAATAAATCTGAGTCAAAATAATATGCTCGTGCCCCGTAAAAACCCCCTGATGTCAGAACAAAACGTGGATAAACAAGATATCTGAACTTTATTTCCGCAGAGAACAAATCCCGCCCGTCGTCTATTTTTGTATAATTTGGCTTTAATGAAATAAATAAATCGGGACTTATTATATACTCCCATCTTAAAGTTATCTGATGTATCTTTCTTGTCCTAAGACTGTCCATACTTAGAATTCCATTTGCTATAAAATAATCGTACGCAACTCCGTAATAAAAAAGATTTTGATAGTATATAAAATCAAAATTAAAAAGATGTGAAACATCAGTATAGTTATAACCTGCTTCTTTTGAATAATTAAACTTTCCCAATAAATAAATATAATTGCCCTTAAGAAAGTAAGGATAGGCATTATAATACAATCCCCCAAGAAATGATTGTTGACTGTATTTCCATCCCATTGCCGTAGGTGTTTTAATCTGAAGATTATCGTAACCGTTGATCAGATAGAGTCTTTCGGAGATTTGCAGTGTATTATAAAACGCAACCGAATTCGATTTTACACTGTTTGAGTAACTCCCGTATGTATAGAAAAGCCCTGGGTTAAAGTAGTTATATGTTGAATCTGACCACCCGTATTTTGTTACAAATAGCAGAAATAGGATAAAAATAAATTTTCTGTTTATCATCTATATCTTCTATTTTACCAGCTTTAATCCTTGAAGTGCTAGCGAATCATTCGGACTCAGCATTAAAGCATTTGTAAGAAGTTCTTTCGCTGATGCCGTGTTTCCAAGATAGTAATATGTCCATCCAAGCGATAAGTTTGGTTCATATTCTGCAGGGAATAGACGATTTGCTGTTTCAAGATACTTCTTTGCATTAGCGTAACTCCCGTTAGCTAAATATATTTGTCCTAACCGCAAGTTTGCCGTATAATTGTTTTGATCGATCTTTAATATATTTTCGTATGTTGCTTGAACTTCGTTCCAATCCCCCAGCGCCGACAATGGCATTGTAAAACCTGTCATCGCTTCTATACTCTGCGGATTTATCTTAATAGCTTCCTTATAATACTCCTTGGATTTCTTATAGTCCTTAACATTGTAATACAACCATCCCAGCCTTACATTGAACAGATAATTATTTTTGTACTTGTCATAAATCTTGTTCAGTTCATCTATTGCAAGCTTGTATTCTCCTTTCCCCTCATAAACTAAAGAAGCATTAAATGAGGTTATTTTTTCGTCTTGCAGTAATGATCCCGCTTGGGTTATGAAAATAATTAATATTAAGGCTATCGCCATTAGACTAAATGTTACGTAATTTTTCATTTTGTACTCCGTCAGTTTTAATCTTCATTTTTTGCTCTCTTTGCTTTGAATAACTCTTTTCTTTCACCTGTCTCTGTTTTTCCTTTTTTCTCAAGCGATATTTCCTGAAGTTCCCCGTCACCGCTAATGAGTATCTTTCCATCCAACTCTTTGTTATAAAATGCAAATGGTCCTGAACCTTTAATAGTAATTTTGGATGCTACATGTATATCTTTACTGTTCCCAATTGGTTCATCAAACGAGAACTCTGCTTCAGCTTTAATATATTCTTTTATAACAAGTAGGAATTCTGAAATATACCTTATCAGACTCTTATTCAGTTGTGCAACCGAGTAAATATCTTTCCATCTTAATTCTTTATGATAAGATAATGGTACTTGTAAGGCTGATATATAAAAATGATATAAGGCTGATTTCTTCCCACCCACATAGCTGTTAATAAAAAATATTTTGTTGGTCAAATAATAGTATGCTGTGTCTCCGGTTGATGACTCTATATAATAATTATTATACATATCAATTTTTACCGTCCAGACCTCGATAACTGTTTTTCCGTTATCTTGATACTCAAACTTTAGTTCGTCTCCAATTTTGAAATCAAAAGCTTTCTTTAATGCTTTGTGTGTATCAAGATTCTGGATAATTGTCCCCGCTGTCGGATAGTCAAATGTTCTCAAACACAATCCCCCCTCAGCTCTCTCAATATAATGAGCAAATGGGAAAAGGTGTGTCTTATCCCCCAGCTTTTCAGATGTCTGAAATTGAAAGTGTATATGAGGATAGGGACTTCTTCCGCTGTTTCCGCAAAGTGCTATCAAGTCTCCTTTTTTTACCTTCTCCCCCTCTTTTACTTTTATTGAGGAAGGTTCAAGATGCGATACACTCGTGTAAAGCCCATATTCATGCTTCAGAATTACTGTATTTCCCCAGTTCTTCTCTACATTAACTTCTCCGACTTTATTATTGGCTATACTCTCTCTTGCAAAAACAACTTCTCCGTCAAGCGGTGCAGATACGGGTAATCTATAACAGTAATAGTCTGATAGTACATTCCCCTCGTTATCATACTGCTTTCGTTTTTCATCAACAACCACAAAGTCCCACGCAAATTTCCACTCATCCTTGTGTGTATATTCTCCCGAGATTCCCTGATTTACATACCACTCCCCAAAAAATGGAAGTTCCGGATATATAAATCTGAATTTATCAAACCTAGCTCGCTTATTATTGTGAAAATAATGATTCTCCTCAGGACTTCCCGGACTAAAATACAGCAGAACCAGATCTGTTTGGTCTTTTCTGAATTTTAACATGTAAATTGTCGAAAGCACTATAAAATTAAACGGCAGAACAAGAATCGGTAGCATACTCTGTCCAAAAGCTTTCACAAAGAATCCCGTCAGTATAACTACCCCAATAGACGATATCCCCGCAAGTAAAAAACTTTTTCTCGAAGGAAGAATTAAAGATCCTCCCAAAGCAAATGCCGTAAGTATGGAATTAAAACCCGTCAGTATTATCAATGATTGTGAATACTGCGGTAAAATTAAATTTAAAAATACGTAATTAACCGCAAAGCCTAGAACAGATAAAAGGAAAAGAATCCTCGAAAAGAATATAACTCCAGCTATCAGAATTATCCCGGACAGTATATTAGGTTGAAATAATATTAATGCAACTGACTTGAAATATGCTTTTAACCATTCCGGTAACTGATTTAATATCTCCGGATCCGCTGACTCATGCATACTTGGTACTATTGTGTTGAAATTCGTAAGGAAAACTAAAAATATGTACAACGATATTATGAATGGCAAACTCAGTCCTGGTAAATTAAATCCAACCGCAAGATAGTTTTCTAGAACAGATGAAATTAAAAATGTAATTGCTATAAAAATTATAAGGAATACTATTATCTGAAAATCTAGCTTGAAATAGTAAATTACCGCAAGCCCGAATAGTATACCGTTGAATCCATAAAAACCACTTTTAATTTTCAGTGCGTCGAATTTTAACACATATGCAATCAGATTTGAAAGGATAACCCCTAACAGCGCTGATAATCCGAATATTGGGGATATAAAAGTTGCAGTAAGCGCAACTGCTCCAAACCATTTTCTGTTTGAAAAAAAGATTTGTGCGTAACTGTATAACGTTGAGTCTATTAAAAATTGCATTCGCCTATTTGCTGATCTTTAATTTTTCAGGTAAAATTTCTTGTTGTGAAATCGTCTCAAGTTCTTCTTTCTGTCTTATCAACTCAACTTTTTCATCTTCCATAATCATCACTACATTAGGTCGCATAGTAATAAACTGCATCCATTGTGTCATATTATAAGCTCCAACGTCTTCTATCACAACCATCTCCCCCTTCTTCAATGCAGGTAGATTTATGCTCTCTCTCACACAGTCTATATTCATACACAGTGGTCCGTATATAGCAGCTTCTTCTGTATATACACCACTGTCTTGTGCTGGACTGATTTTGTGTTTGTACCAGAATGCAGTAAATAATATATTCACTCCGGCATCAATAATTACTGCTCTCTTGCCCGAGGATAGCCTCTTGTTTGCTAGTACTGTGGAAATTAAATATCCCGCACTGTCAACTAATGCTCTGCCTGTCTCAAGTATTAATAAAGGGAGGTCATCTCTGCTTACTTGCAGCTCATATAATCCGGTGGCTATTGCCTCGGCGTACTGCTCGGACGATGGAACCATTTCTTCAGCTGGTAAATACTGCCCGATTAATGTATTGTGTGATGCAAACCCTCCTCCCATATCGATATACTCAAGCATTATACCATATTCCGATTTGATATTCTTGAATAATGACACAATCTTTGAAGCCGCTATTCGGTAGGCTTCCGATGTCATCATATATGTCCCGATATGAGTGTGTAATCCCACAAGTTGCAGATTTGGATTAGCCAATATCCTTATTATCGCCTGCCAGGCTTCCCCGTTTTCATAGTTGAATCCGAATCTGTCCCACAATGGATATACCCCCACATCAAAATTGATCCTGATAGCAACTTTCGCTTTTATCTTTTCATTTGACGTTATGTCGATTATTTCATACAATTCGTCAAAATGATCTATATGAATCCTCGCTCCCTCTTTTATTGCCTTCTGTAAAGCACCCCTGCTCTTATCCGGTCCGTTAAAGATTATGTCCTCTCCCTTGACTCCAAGTTTTCTTGCCTTGTCATACTCAAATTCTGATACAACCTCGGCTATCGATCCCTCTTGATGAAATACAGAACAGACCGCATCCAGATAATTTGTCTTGTAAGACCATGCAAACTGAACCTTAGGGTATCTTGTCTTAAAAATCCTGAGTAAATTTCTCTGGTTTCTTCTAAGTCTGCTCTCCGAAATTACAAACAGTGGCGAACCGAATTTTTCTACCAGCTCTTTTACTGCTACCCCGTCAATTATTGGTTTTGGAGTTGTCACTGGTCCGGTACCGAATTTGTTCATCATTCCCGAGTAGTGCTTCGTTATTATCGGTCTCTCATATCTCTTCTTTTCGTTCATAATTTAAATTCTCCTTTTACCGCTATTTCTTCAAATTTCGAAATGTCTGTTATTAAATCCCAGGATGATCTTACAAATATCGTCCCTACCTTGAATTTTGTGAAATTAGGCACCTCCTTATTAAATGCAAGTTGTACTAATGCATATGGAAGATTTTGCCCCGCAGCAGGTGCCAGATATACCCAGGCTGGAAATCTTGGATTTATTTCCAGCAAATAGTACTCTCCTGACTCCGCTGATTTCATATATTCCAGCTCCATTCCGCTTTTCCACCTCAATCCTTTTATCAATTTATGCGAAATGTCCAGTAAAACAGGATCATCAATTGTAATCCCTGCCCATCCCTTCCCCTTATCGGTTATGTATAGCTTTCTCATTGCCACAGCTCCGGTCGTATTCCCCGTACCATCTCCCAATGCTACTACATTGAACTCGGTCCCCTTTACGTACTCTTGCACTATAATCGGATATCCCCACTTCCCCCTCATTTTATTGAATGCTGACATTGCTTCTTCGAAATTATTTGCTATGTAAGCGTCATAGAATATTCCTTTTACCACCACTGGATAATCAAACTTTTGTGGAATTGAATACATATCTTGCATTGAATTAATTAGAATATTCTTTGGAACCTTTATTCCATGAAGTGTGCAAAAATCAAAAAGTTTGTCTTTTGCTCTGTAATTTAGCTGCTCAAATGTTGGAAGGAATGTTTTTATCCCTATTTCCTCAAGTTTTTCCTTAATTTTGATAAATCCGAATAATTCGGAATCTAGTGTTGGGATTATTAAATCAATTTTTTCTTTTTCATGTATTTGAACAATCCTGTTGAATAATGCATCCAGACCACTGGAGGGGTATGGTATCAGGTAGCATCTGTCGGCTATATCTTTCATATATATTCCCGGCTCCAGACTATCATATATGAGCCCTATGATTTCTCCCTTGAATTCTTCCGAATCGAGTATACTCCTGATTACCGGAACTCCCGGTCCCGGATTGTCCGTTGCGTTTAGTCCTGTTACTGCTATTTTCATATCGCTTTTATCAGTGAGTACGATTTAAGTTGAAGTATGAAATCCGAAAAGTCTCTTTCTATTACACCTCTTTCTACATCATAATCAGATGTTATTTTCTCATAGATATTTTCATCACTCTCTCCTGCCTGCAGCATCTTGAATATATCCTTTCCAATCTGATTTAGAGTAAATGTCTCCCCGGTCGATGGAAGAAAAAGAAATCCCGTATCACTTATTGCTATGTACTCAGGTATATGGTACTTTTTCATTTGTGTCCTCTAAATTAATAATCTTTTAATCTTCAATTATTATGCCACTCAATCATTCCCGCTTTTTTTTAATTTCTGCTGTTTTCGTACAGAATAAAATCTTTTTTACTTTCTAAAAATCTTATGCGGGAAAATTTTTCGCTTACTGCGAAATTTTTTCGTGGTTTTATTTCAGCATGACCATTTTTTTTGCTGAACTTCCTTGTTGATTTATTAACTCATAAAAATAAATCCCTGTTGGTACTCTTATCCCTTCACTGTTTCTTCCGTCCCATACTACTTCATGGTTACCCGATTCCTGGGTTCCGTTGATAAGTGTTTTAACTAGCGATCCGTTAGTATCGTAGATTCTTAATGTTACTGTTTGCTGCTTGTCAAGTTCGTAGGATATGGTGGTGGTTGGGTTGAATGGATTAGGATGATTTTGTCGTAGTTCGAATTTCAGTGGTATTATTTTATCCGAACTCCCTGTAACTCCGGTTACCAATGCTTCATATTGATATGTCGCAAAACTTGGATATACCGCTTTGGATAACAGACACTCTAATGTTCCGTTGCCGTTAATATCACTGAATGTCGGGTATGAATATGAGTAATTATTATCCCCCTTAAAAAGAAGCACTTGCCCGCTTACAATATCAAAAACTTTCATCGTCTGTCGGTAATTTGAAGAGGATCCCTCATATCCCAGCACATAGAATTCTGTCTTCCCGTCTCCTGTTAGATCATACCCTATTGAATAGAGTTGATAACCGGCTAATTTCTCTGCTGCCGTAAACGTGTATGTATAATCAACTGTATAACTGAATTCCGATGTCATGACTTTGAAATAATCTGTATCCAGCGTATAAAATCTGGATTTCCACCCGTCAGCATCCTTTTCAAAACTCAGCCATCCCGAGTATGTATTGTAATCAATAGCCGGAGAAGTCCACAAACTCTGCCATTGTGGAAAAATTGAGCTTGTAAGTACAAAAAAAAGTACTGCAATTCCATGCTTTTTCATTTTAGTATCCTTTCAGGAAAATATTAAATCTACTGCCGTTTATTAATCAACCGGAAGAGTAACTGTAAATTTGCTCCCCTTCCCCACTTCGCTTTCTATTGAAATCTTACCTCGGTGAATCTGAACAAATTCATTGCAAAGAACCAACCCAAGACCCGACCCTTTTTCCCCCTCAGTTCCGTTTGTCGATAGAAATTCTGAGGACTTCATTAATGTCTCAATGTCCGCTTTTTCAATTCCAACCCCTGTGTCTGCAAAAATAAGATGCACATTCCCGTTAATAGTTTCTGCACTTATCTGAATTTCTCCCCCTTTGTCTGTGAACTTCACTCCGTTCGAAAGCATATTGCGTATCACGGTATTGATCATCTCTTTGTCTGCTTTTAATTCAATCCCCTCTTCTATGTTAGACAGTAGAACTTGGTCTTTTAGTTTAATTGATGGTTGAATTAGGGTGATATTTTCTTTTATAAGTTCCGATAAATTTATTTTTTCCCTCGTAAAACCCATTTTCCCTGTTTGTATCCTTGCCCATCCTAGCAGGTTTTCTAACAGTTGATAAGTATTATTGGACACTTCCTTTATATCCTTTATCATCTGTATCTTATCTTCATCCGGATAATCATTATAACCCTCATACAACAACTCTGAATAACCGCTTAATGCAAGGAATGGATTCTTTAAATCGTGTGCAATTATCGAGAATAATTTATCCTTTGTCTTATTCAATTCGCGTAAATTCTTCTCAGATTCGCTTAATTGCTTGTTTATCAACTTTAGATCCTCATAAAGCGAATCAACCTTTTCTTTTGCTTTTTTCTTGGTTAGATATGCATAATACAACGATGCACTAAATACAACAATAAACAAAAGTGCAATTCCAAATAAGTTAAGTATATAATTCTGCCGTTTTAACTCAAGCTCTTGCAGTTCTGTCTTGCTTCTTAAAAGCTCATTCTCCTTCTCCTTCTTTTCGGCATCGTACTTTTCCTTTAGATCATTTATTACTCTGGAATTCTCCAGGTTGAATAAGGAATCGCTAAGAACTTTATAAGATTTTAAATATCCGTATGCTGTCCTCAGATCTCCCCTTTTTTCATACAGCATCGCATAGTTGAAATTCACATCTCGCAAATAATCCGCTATTTTTTCCCCTTCTAGTAGTTTCATTGCCTCATCAAGATATTCTTTGGCTGCATTTATCTGGTTCAGTCTTACATTAACTTTTCCAAGATTGCTTAGGGAAAAAATTAATGCCTTCTTATTTTCTATTACCCTGCTCTGTGATAAGGCGTCAATAAAATATTCCTTTGCTTTTATATATTCCCCTTTATCATAATATACTTCCCCTAGTGCATTTTTTAAATCCGTTATTCCGGCAATAAAATTAATTAACGCATAGTTCTCAGCTGATAACTGAAAATAATCTAATGCTTTGTCGTAATCATGTATGGCTTTATAATAATTACCGAGATTTTCATAAGAATAAGCTATCCCGAAATTGTACTTTGTTTTTTTTGATGTGGCTAGTGAGCGCTCCAGATAATCCAGTGCTTTCTCTCTGTCCCCTAACTTTTGGTATAGTATTGCCAGATTGTTCATCGTTACAACAATTCCTATCGTATCATTGGTCTTTTCTCTGGCGTTAAGTGATTCAAGGTACGTGGTTAAGGCTTTAAAATAATATCCCCAATTCCAGTGAAGTACTCCCAAATTGTTAAGCACCTTCCCCATCCCTTGAATATCTCCAAGTTTTCTCCTTATTTCAAGTGATCTGTTAAAATATCCCTCCGAGGCTACATACTCCCCTACTCTCCAATAGTTTAACCCGATGTTGTTTAATGATAGTGATATCCCCGCTGAATCTCTTAGATTTTGTCTTATCTCTAGTGCCTCAAAATGATATTCATTCGCTTTTCGGAACTCAACAAGTCTCTCATATGTATTCCCCAAATTTGTTAACAACTCTGCTTCAAGCCTCTTATCCCCAAGTCTTTTTACTAGCTTGTACCCTTGTTCTAAGAAAATTAGGCTGGAATCTATCTGGTACTTCATATAATATCCCACTCCGATATTATTACAAGCTACTACCTGTCCGGTAGTATACTTCAGCTTTGTTGCTGATTCAAGTGCTTTCTTGCTTATTTCAATTCTAAGGTCGGCTTGCTTTGCTTGCAGTATCTTTGCTTGCTGATTTATTAAATCAACTTGTTTTTGTCCTTGTGCCCTGTTTATTAGTACCTGCAGGCTGTCAAATTGCTTCTCTCCGGGTTGTCCTACCACATTTGAATATCCCAAACACAAAGTAATGACTATTATGCTGATTATTTTTTTCATTTCCAGAAATTTAATTCTTCTTTCTACTTTCCGCAAATTTTGGCTGTATAAAGATAAACTAATTTTTATCATTATCCAATATAAAAATTTCAGTTATTCTCCCCTCTCTTTTTTCATTTCCCACATTTGCTCCCCCTTTTTCACTTAATTATTTCAAGTTAAACTATTAAATTGTAATAATAGATTTTTTAATTTAGGAGTATTGTGATTTCTTCGAAAACACCTAAGACAATTCGGGAAAAACTTAGAAAAATAAAGATTGTTCTGACTGATGTCGACGGCGTCCTTACAGATGGTGGTATGTACTACACCGAAGAAGGTCTTGTAATGAAAAAGTTTAATGTTAAAGATGGCATGGGATGCCTTCTTCTCTCTAAAGCTGGATATAAAACCGGTATTATTTCTACTGATATTCATCCAATTAATGCTATCCGTGCCGAAAAACTCAAAATGGACTATGTTATTACTGGAACTTGGGAAAAACTTCAGGCTGCCAGAAATATTGCCGAATCCGAAAATCTTAGCCTTGAAAATATTGCTTTTATTGGTGATGACGTCAATGACCTCGAATTATTAAAGGAGGTTGGACTTAGCATCGCTCCCGCTGATGCTTCCCCTACCGTTAAAAGCGTGGTTAATTATGTCTCTCCCTTTAATGGTGGAAATGGTGTTTACCGTGAATTGACCGATATGCTTTTATCTATTGATCTTAATTCTTTGGAGTAGTGTATGTTAAAATTAACCTTTTTTTTGTTTGTACTTTTTTTTGTTACCTCTATGCCACAGTCATCTTATGATAATATCTTTAACGAGATTGCTAAAGGCAATTTCTCTAATGCCACCTCCCTGATCGATCAGCAGCTTGTCAATCCCTCCGTCCCTGATCTCGATAGGTATCTCCTCTCATTCGAAAAGGAAAGAATGAGAAGAATTAAAATTGATTTTACTAAATCAATTGACGATGTTAAAAAAGCTTTGGCAAAGTATTATCCTCTTCTTACCGATGATATGCTTCAAAACTGGATTACTGAAAAATCTCTTGAAATGATGATTATTGATGGCGAAAATAAGTTTTTTAACCGCGCTGTCCCCAATCTTTTCAGAATAAATAAGGATGCTAAACTTGTAAAACAAAAAGTCGATGGCATCCTGCCTGATGATAAAGATGAATTTCTGAAATTTCACCTCCCTGCTGTAATGCGCGAATCTGTTCAGAATAATTCCGCTTTCGCTCATCCCGTTAAAAAACATATTGTCTATAAACTTACTGTGGACGCAAATGCCGTACCCGATGGTGAAATTATTAGGTGCTGGCTTCCTTTTCCGAAATCAATGAATCGGCAAAACAATATTAATTTGATAAAGACAAATGTCCCCAACTACATTTTATCGGATGAATCTTTTTTTCACAAATCTCTCTATCTTGAAAAAAAATCGCAGAAAGACTTGCCCACTGAATTTATCATCGAGTACGAATATACTTCAACCGCTCATTTTAATAAACTCGACTTTAACAAGGTTTATACAATCGATAAAAACTCTCAGGCTTATAAACTTTATACCGGCGAACGTCTTCCTCACATACTCTTCTCCGATTTAATGAAAGACCTCTCCCACAAAATTGTTGGCAACGAGAAAAATTCCGTGAAGATTGCAAAACTCATCTTTGAATGGATTGATTTGAATATTCCCTGGGCAAGCGCTCGCGAATACTCCACTATACAAGCCATCCCTGCTTATTGTGTTGAAAACAAGCATGGCGACTGCGGTATCCAGACTCTCCTTTTTATGACTCTCTGCCGACTCAACGGAATACCCGCTAAATGGCAAAGTGGGTGGATGTCCCACCCTGGCTCTGTTAATCTCCATGACTGGTGCCAGATCTACTTTGACCAAACCGGATGGATCCCTGTTGACCAGTCCTTTGGTCTTCAGCCTTCGGATGACCCTGCCCTGAAGTACTTCTACCTTGGCAGCATTGATTCATACCGCCTCGTCGTTAATGAGGACTATTCTAAAGATTTCTTCCCTGCAAAAATTTATCCCCGAAGTGAAACTGTTGACTTCCAGCGCGGTGAGGTTGAGTGGCGGGGAGGAAATATTTATTTTGATAAATGGGATTATAATATGAAGATTGATTATTTGACAGAATCCCCTGACGAAAAATAAAATCAAGGAACCATAATGAAAAAAACAATTATTTCTTTACTCATTCTTCTTTCTTCTTTATCTTTTTCTCAGCAAGAAAACTACTTCGATACTCCCTTCGGATTTGGAGGCGGCTTTCTTCCTATGTGGATTGTCCCCAAAGTCGATGGACTTAATGAACAATTGAAAACATTTGGCGCCGGCGAGTTGTCAACTTCCGGTATGTATGCTTCCGGTGGCGCTGGTTTTGCTTATATAATGGTTGTGCCGCATCTGCGCATTGGTGGAATTGGTGTCGGCGGTATTAAAAAAGAATCTTCTTTCAACAATGGATATAAAAGGGAAATTCAGTATTCCTCAAGCTTTGGTGGTCTCACAATTGAATATACTCTCCCCTTCGTTAAGTCAATGGGAATCTCACTCGGTGCAATTCTCGGTGGGGGAAACACAACTATTGAACTATTTAGAAATAACAATAGCCTTGCTTGGAATAATCTCTGGGGCGATATCTCTGACCCCTCTAAAACAACTGACTACTTTTATAGAAAAATTTATTCCAATTACTTCGTCCTTGCTCCAACCTTGAATCTTGATATCCCGGTTTATCGCTTCATATCTGTAAGATTGGGACTTGGTCACACTTTTACTTTTATGGATAGTAAGGATGGTTGGAAATTTGATAATGACCAGGATCTTTATAACGTTCCGGAGTCTCTCTCTAATAATAATTTATTCATTCAAACCGGAATCTTCTTCGGATTCTTCTCGTATTAGGAGCAATTGTTTATGAAAAACATTCTTGTAACAGGCGGCGCTGGTTTTATTGGCAGTAATTATATTAATCATATTCTTAAGGATAACCAGGATTACTTCATCGTGAATCTTGATAAACTCACTTATGCTGGTAATCTGGAAAACCTTACCTCCTCTCAAAATAATCCCCGCTATAGATTCATCCGCGGAGATATAGGCAACTACGAGCTGGTGGATTACCTCTTTGAAAAATACAAAATAGAATATGTGATTAATTTTGCTGCTGAATCACATGTGGATAGAAGCATTCTCGGATCTGCAGTCTTCTTTCAAACTAATGTGCTTGGTACAAATGTCCTCCTGGAGGTTTCTCGTAAAAGAAATGTCAAAAAATTCTTGCAGGTTTCAACTGACGAAGTTTATGGAAGTCTCGGTCCTGAAGGTCTCTTTACTGAGAAAACTCCCCTTTCTCCAAATAGCCCCTATTCATCAAGTAAAGCATCTGCCGATATGATGGCCCTCTCATTCTTTCATACTTTTGGAATGCCTGTGGTTATTACCCGCTGCTCAAATAATTATGGACCATTCCAGTTCCCTGAAAAATTAATTCCTTTAATGATTATTAATGCTCTGAATAACAAAAATCTTCCTGTCTATGGTGATGGAATGAATGTCCGCGATTGGATATACGTGATTGACCATAATATCGCCATTGATCTCGTTTTCAATAAAGGTAATATTGGTGAGGTTTATAACATCGGTGCGGGTAATGAACTTCCGAATATTCAGATTGTCAAACTCATCCTCTCCGCCCTTGATAAATCCGAGGACCTGATTCAATACGTTAAAGATCGCCCCGGTCACGATAGGAGATATGCTATTGACTCTTCGAAAATTCAAACTGAACTTGGCTGGAAACCTTTGTTCACTTTTGAAAATGCTATTAAAGAAACTATTGATTGGTACTTGTCCAACACTTCCTGGTGGCACAGAATTATCTCCGGCGAGTATCAGAAATACTACGAAATGCAATATAATAGATAATTATAATTAGGACTAATTAATGAAAGCATTAAAATTTATCTGGGTTTTGATCCTGTTTCTTAACCTGAACATTTTTTCTCAGTTCGATAAATCAATGATGAAAAGCCTTTCCGATAACACTAATATGATTAGCGTTACTATTGGTGGCTCGTTTGTTGTAAACGGTTCATTTAACGCATTCTTGAATGAGAGGGTTGATCAGTATATCACTCGAATAAATGCTCAGGCTATCCAGAGTTTTAATACAGACCTCCCGAACATTCGCTCTCAGTCCAATTTTCGCTCTTTTGATATTGATGGCTCTATCCTCAACCCTATAGAGTACTCCCTTAGGGGAATTAAACTCAAACGTGCTTCCGGTGAAGAACTCACTCTCGATATTGCTAAATTTAGAGTAAATGGTGACTTTAAAAACAATCCCTACCTTCGGAATGATGACTTGCTGGTTTTTCCAATCCTTGAACTTGAACGTAATTTCGTTGCTATTGACGGCGCTATTAATAAACCCGGTAGATACCAGTTCGTTGACGGGGATAAACTCAGTGATATTATTGAACTTGCATTGGGTATTAACAAAGCTTATGAAAATGTCGAATTTGCACGTATTAGTAGGCTAAGTTATTCAGGCGATTCTGAACAAATACTCAATGTTAAGATTACCGAAAATCCCCCACTCCAAAGAGGCGATCGAATTACTATAGTCGCAGAGGAAACCCAGAAAAAAGATTTTAAAGTTTATATCGTCGGTGAAGTCCACACCCCCGGTTTTGTTAGTATTACAAAAAACAATACTACCCTGCGGGAAGTTATTACCCGCGTCGGGGGCTTTAAACCTTCTGCCGACCTGAATCGTGCTGAACTCGTCCGTGGAACAAATGTCTTTCGTAGTTTCTTATTCACCGAAGAATTCGAAAATATGTTGATGCTCCGAATGGCTACAATTACCGAAGAGGACTCATCATCCTTTATTATTGATAATAAACTCCGCTTCACTCGTGGTAATGGTTTGATCGAGTTTAACCGCATCCTTGATCAGGCAAGCCCGGATGGTGACTTCATAGTCCGGGATGGCGATATTATTTTTATTCCCGAAAAACTTAACCTCGTTTACGTCTTTGGTCAGGTAAAAAAACCCGGATATATCGAGCATAAAGACTCTGAAAATTACAACTACTATATCTCCAAAGCTGGTGGGCTGGGTGATCTTGCACGCGAAGAAATCTACGTTATTAAAGGCACCTCCAGAACCTGGGTTGAAGTCGATGAGGACAATCCCCCCTCTATCGAACCCGGTGATTTCGTCTGGATACCTAAAGAAATTCCTCGTAACTTCACTTATTACCTTAATAGAATTATGGCCGTCTCAAGCGTAATTAGTACAGTTGCTACTCTTATTCTTATTTTCTTGCAGTTTTCAAATTAATTCTTAAAGGAGAATGCAATGCCTACTTTAATGGTTAGTGTGTCTGGTATTCGCGGATTAGTCGGTGATGGTCTTGATCCGCAAACTATTGTCAAATATACTTCCGCCTATGCTGACTTCGTTGGCACCGGATCAGTCGTTGTAGGTAGGGATTCCCGTATCTCGGGAGAGATGGTCCGTCAAATTGTTTGCGGCACCCTCCTGGCTAAAGGTCTTGATGTTATTGATATTGGTATCTGCCCCACTCCCACTGTCCAGTACACCGTTAAAACTCAAAAAGCAAATGGAGGTATTGCAATCTCTGCAAGTCATAATCCCAACGAGTGGAATGCACTTAAACTTCTTAACTCCACCGGACAATTTATGACTCCGGACGAACATCTCCTCCTCAAGTCAACTCTCGATTCCCCCCCTCTTTATAAATCCTGGGATCGCCTTGGCAAATATTTATTCTTCGAAGAAGGTCTTCGTATTCATAAAAACGATGTCCTCCGCCTCCCCTTTATTGATGTTGAAGCAATTAGAAAAAGAAAATTCCGTGTACTTGCCGATTGCGTTAATGGCGCGGGTTATATGATAATCCCCGAACTCCTCCGCGATTTTGGTTGTGATGTAATCGAACTTGACTGCGAAGATTCCGGTATTTTCCCCCGCCTTCCCGAACCTCTTCCCGAAAACCTTACTGCAACTATGGAAGCAGTCAAACGCAATAACGCTGACCTTGGAGTAGTTGTAGATCCTGATGTGGATCGCCTGGTTCTAATTACAAACACTGGCGAACCTTTTATCGAAGAGAACACAATAACCCAGGTTGTTAAATTTATCCTTTCTAAAACAAAGGGTGAGGTTGTTGTCAACCTCTCAACAACCAGAGCCGTTGAAGACGTCGCTGCTATGTACAACTGTAAAGTCCACAGATCCCCTGTGGGTGAAGCTAACGTTGTAAAGAAAATGAAAGAAGTACGTGCGGTAATTGGTGGCGAAGGAAGTGGCGGAGTTATCTTCCCGGAACTCCATTATGGAAGAGATGCACTTGTCGGTATTGCTTTAACTCTTCAGCATCTTCTCGAATTTGGTGGCACTTCCCAGCAATTAAAAGAAAGCCTCCCCCAATACGTCCCCTGCAAAAAGAAAATCGGGTTGAAAAATATTGACCCCGATACTATAATTTACAAACTTACCGAACTCTACAAAAATGAAAACATTAACATCGAAGACGGATTAAGAATAGATTTCCCGGATCACTGGGCACACATCCGCAAATCCAACACTGAGCCTATACTCCGTATTCTTGTAGAAGCACGTACAAGTGAGGAAGCCGCTGCATATTCTGAACGCTATCTTGAAACAATCAGAAAGATTTCCGGCAACTCCTGATAAAACAAACCGTCTTCCTCCGACTGAGTCGGAATGACGGCGAAGCTAAACTTGTCCCGGCTCTGTCGGGATGACCATTAATGACATTTTTATCCTAATCCTTCCCTCAGATTACCTTACAAACTTAGTTGCTTTTTTCCCTTTATTTAACTAATTTTCACCCTTCAATTTATTTTGACGGGAATCAATGTCAGGCAGATCAGAAGCACAGGCAAGAATTAAAATAAATCAGCTGCTTGGTGAGGCAGGCTGGCGCTTTTTTGACAGCGGCAACTCCAAAGCCAACGTCATCCTCGAAAACAATGTAAAGATTACTAAATCCGGTCTCGATTCCTACGGTAATAACTTCGAAAAAGTCTCCAACGGCTTTATAGACTTCCTCCTCCTCGACTCTAAAGGTTTCCCCCTCGTTGTCCTTGAGGCAAAGTCCACAAAATACGATCCCCTCACCGGCAAGGAACAGGCACGCAAATATGCCAACTCCCAAAAGTGCCGCTTCATAATTCTCTCAAACGGCGATATCAGCTACTTCTGGGACCTCCTTAGCGGCAACCCATACCGCATTACAAAATTCCCCGATCCCGCTTCGCTGGACAGACTGACAGGCTTCATTCCGGAACCCGCAAGTCTGGTTAATGAAACCGTGGCGGAGGATTATATTGTGCTAACTCAGAATCCCCTCTATGCACAAAATCCCTCCTGGCTTGATCCCGGGTTGCGTAATGATTTTATCTTCCGCAATAAATTAAAATTTCTCCGAAAATATCAGCTCGATGCAATTCATTCACTCCAGGCAACCGTTAAAGTTGGAGGGATGCGTTTCCTATTTGAAATGGCTACCGGCACAGGCAAAACCCTTACCACCGCCGCCGTAATCAAGCTCTTCCTTAAAACCGGAAATGCCCGCCGCGTCCTCTTTCTTGTTGACCGCATTGAGCTTGAGGAGCAGGCGGATACTGCCTTTAAGGATTATCTTAAGAATGATTACTCCTCCGTTATCTATAAGGAAAACCGCGACGACTGGCATAAAGCCGAAATTGTCGTCACCACCGTTCAGTCGCTCCTCTTTGATAATAAATACAGACGCATTTTTTCTCCAACCGATTTTGATTTAACCATATCCGATGAGGCACATCGCTCAATAGGCGCAAACTCAAGAGCCATCTTCGAATATTTTACCGGCTATAAACTCGGTCTTACCGCTACCCCTAAGGATTACCTTAAGAAAATCGATAAAGTAGATGATCCCCGCGACATCGAAAGGCGAATGCTGCTCGACACATACAGAACCTTCGGCTGCGACAGCGGCAACCCCACCTTCCGCTATTCACTTCTCGATGGCGTTAAGGATGGCTTCCTCATCAACCCGATTGTAACCGATGCACGTACCGATGTAACCACTCAGCTCCTTTCAGATCAGGGCTATGCCGCGGTTATCAAAGCTGAGGATGAGGATGAACTCACCGCAAGTGGCGAAAAAACTTTCACTCACAAAGACTATGAAAAAAAGTTTTTCTCGGATGCAACCAACCGCACCTTCTGTCAAGCCTTTATTAACAAGGCTCTGCGCGATCCCGTTACCGGTGAAATCGGAAAAACTATTGTCTTCGCCGTCAGTCAGAATCACGCCGCAAAAATTACGCAGATACTAAACGAACTTGCTCATCAAATGTTCCCCGGCATGTATCAGAGCGACTTCGCCCTTCAGGTAACCAGCGTAATCCAGGATGCACAGACTTTTACCCGCAACTTCACAAATAATAATCTTAACGGCTCCTGCAATTTTAATCCCGTTTACAAAACCTCCAAAACCAGAGTTTGCGTAACGGTCGGTATGATGACCACCGGCTACGACTGCCCCGATATCCTCAACATTGCCCTTATGCGTCCCATCTTTTCGCCAACGGACTTTATACAGATCAAGGGTAGGGGAACGCGTAAGCATAATTTCGCCGGTAGTCTGATGGATGACTCCCTCCGCGCCGATGTGCTCAATCCCGAAAAGAAAGTTTTCAAACTCTTCGACTTCTTTGCCAACTGCGAATACTTCGAGGAGAAATTTAACTACGATGAAATAATTAAACTCCCCAGGCTATCGCACGCTCCGCCACCCGAAACTCCCGAGCCTCCGCCTCCGCCCCCCGGCGGTTATGTCTATCCCGGAAAAGATGAGGTGACAAATATTCACGATAAACCAATCGGCTTTGAGGGAATGAAAATTGACCGGATGTTCTTTAATACCTTTGAGGATAAGCTTAGGAACGATCATTTTATTATCACAAACTTTGAAGAGGAGAACTGGGACGTTATTATTGAGTATGTTAAAAACACCCTCTTCGATAAACCGGAAGATTTTGTTAATCTTGATAAACTAAAAAGAGCTGCAGAGCTCGACAGAAAAATATCCGTGCGTGAGGTTGTTGAAAAGGCACTCGGAAGGATTCCCAAACTAAAAACTAAAGACGAACTGCTTGAGGATGAGTTCGGTAAATTTATTGCCGACCTGAACCTGAGCAGCAAAATAAACATCCCCGCCGTTAAATACTTTTTCAAAGTTTATATATCCAATCCCGAAGTCCGTAAGATAATTGACAGCAGGGACTTCTCCGGTCTCTTCAACAACAGCAGCTACACCCTCAATGAATTCAAAAAGGTCCCGCCGCAGGTGGTTGAATCCATCCGCGAATATGTTAACACCTACGTTTCACTCTCTATTTACAACTAAAAAACAATGCTCGATTCCGAAACCAAATCAAGAATAGATACCGCAAGGGACATCCTTGTCGGCAAAATCCCCAATCCACAGGCGCAGGTTGAGCAGATAACCATCGCCATGATTTATAAATTTATGGATGATATGGACCGTCAGGTGGAGGAAGCAGGCGGAAAAAGAAAATTCTTTTCCGGCACCTATTCCCGTTACTCCTGGCAAAACCTTATGTCCCCAAAGCTCGGCGGGCTTGAGGTGCTTAACCTCTACTCGGATGCCATTCAGAAAATGGACCTCAACCCGAATATCCCCCTTCTTTTCAGGGAGATATTCAAAAATGCCTATCTCCCCTATAAGGATCCCGAAACCCTCCGCAGTTTTCTTAAGACCATCAACGGCTTTACATACGACCATTCCGAGCGGCTTGGGGATGCTTTTGAGTATCTCCTTTCAATTCTCGGCAGCCAGGGGGATGCAGGGCAGTTCCGCACCCCGCGTCACATAATAGACTTTATGGTTTACATTACCGACCCCCAAAAGGGCGAAACCATTCTCGATCCCGCCTGCGGCACCGCAGGCTTCCTCATTTCCTCCTACAAACATATATTAAAAAACAACTCATCGGAATATCTTAAAAAAATAGATCGCTCATTTTCCTTCGGAAGCGAAAACGGCGAAAGCTGCTCAGGCGATAAACTCACTCCGGACGACAGGCGCAAACTCCCTAAAAACATCAGGGGATACGACATTTCCCCCGATATGGTCCGCCTTTCACTGGTGAACCTTTACCTCCACGGCTTTGCCGAGCCGAACATTTTTGAATACGACACGCTCACAAGCGAGGATAAATGGAACGAATACTATAACGTAATCCTTGCCAATCCTCCCTTCATGTCGCCAAAAGGAGGCATCAGACCCCACAAGCGCTTTTCAATTGAGAGCAACCGCAGCGAAGTCCTTTTTGTGGACTACATTGCGGAGCATCTCACCCAGTTCGGAAGGGCAGCCGTTATTGTCCCCGAGGGAATAATTTTCCAGTCCGGAACTGCATATAAATCTCTCAGAAAAATGCTTGTGGAGAATCATCTTTATTCGGTTGTCTCCCTCCCCGCGGGTGTCTTTAATCCATATAGCGGCGTGAAGACATCAATACTTCTCATGGATAAAACACTCTCAAAGCGGACGGAGAATATACTATTTGCAAAAGTGGAAAACGACGGATTTGATCTAGGCGCTCAGCGAAGGGCAAATACCAAAGGCGAACTCCCCGAAACAGCAAAGGCAATAAAAGAATATAAAGAAAGTCTTTTAACAGGAAAGAACTTTCCGATTGAAAACTATCCAAATCTTCTCCTTGCCCCAAAGACCAAAATATCCTCCTCCGGTGATTACAACCTAAGCGGGGAGAGGTATAGGGAGATTATTTCAGGGATAATAGATTATGAGATGGTCAAATTGGAAGATATTTGTGATGTGCGTGATGGAACTCACGAGAGTCCCAAATATGTGAATAATGGGTATCCTCTGATAACTTCAAAGAACTTAAAAAATGGTTATATTGATTTTACTGATGTAAACTTAATAAGCAGAAAAGATTTAGATGCAATAAATATAAGATCTAAAGTTGAGCAAGGTGATATTCTAATGCCAATGATAGGAACGATTGGAAATCCAATAATTGCGGACACTTCACGTGAGTATGCGGTAAAAAATGTTGCGATAATTAAATTTAAGTCAGAATCTAAAGTTATTAACGTATTCATTAAAGCTGTATTAAGTTCTCCTCAAATGCAAAAGCATTTTCAGAATTCTGCAAAAGGTGCTACCCAAAAATTTCTTCCACTTAATTTTATTCGGTCTCTTTTAATCCCGCTTCCCCCGCTCGAAGTACAGAAAGAGATAGTAGCGGAGATAGAGGGGTATCAGAAAATAATAGACGGCGCCCGCCAGATTGTGGACAACTACAAACCCCGCATAAACATTGACCCAACCTGGCCTATGGTTGAGTTGGGGGAAGTTTGTGAGATTAATCCGGAAACAATTAACCCTAAATCGAAATTTCCAAAACAAACTATTTATTATGTTGATATTTCATCTGTTGAGAATGAAACCGGTCAATTTTTGGGCTATAAAGAGATACTCGTTTCGGAAGCACCAAGTAGAGCACGTCGTGGTATTCGTCCAGGAGATGTCTTATTATCAACTGTAAGGCCAAATCTAAAAGCATTTACAATTTTAAAGAAAGTCCATGAGCGTGCAATTGCATCAACCGGTTTTGCGATTCTAAGGGCGAAAATAAAGCATGTACTTCCAGAGTATATCCATTTTTCTGTATTTTCAGATCAAGCGGTTAATCAGATGATAAGTATGATGGGTAAGGGAGCTTATCCTAGTATTAATCAGTCAGATGTTGCAGTAATAAAAATTCCTCTTCCTCCCCTTGAAACGCAGCAAGAAATAGTTTCCCGAATAGAGCGTGAGCAGGAATTAGTAAACGCAAACAAAGAACTAATTAAAATATTCGAATCAAAAATAAAATCCAAAATCTCCTCCGTCTGGGGGGAGGAGTCCGAATAGAATAAACAGAAAAATTAAATTTTAACTTATTTATTGTAGATTTCGTAATAATATATTGAAATTAGGTTATTGTTTCTTTTTACATTAACACGATGTGAGCTAATAAATTAATAATTTGCAATAGGGAAAGTAACTTATGTCAAGAAAAGATTTGTTCGATAAGCCCTTTGATGAAGGGACAATGGTAAAACTGGAAATATTTGAAAAGTATTTAGAGGTGTGGTTACCAACATTCGTAATGAGTGATTTCCCTAACCCAATTCAGATATTTGATCTATTTTCCGGAAGTGGCAGAGATATGAACGGTATTTCGGGAAGCCCGCTGAGAATTATAGAAATAATAACAAAACACATAAATATTCTAAAAAAACAACAGAAAGTAGTTTATTTATTTTTTAATGACATAGACAGACAGAAGATAACTCTACTTGAAAAATTGATAAATGATAGTATAGCCGATGCGGGGCTTTCTTCGTTTATTGTTGTTCAATATACTAACGAAACCTTTATTCGATGTCTAGATCTATATAGGAAATGTTTAAATAATGGTTGTAATTTGATATTCGTAGATCAAAACGGTTTCAAAGAAGTAAATGAAAAAGTATTTAAGTTTTTAATTGGTTTGCAAAGAACCGATTTCATGTTTTTTATATCATCAACATTCATTCATCGTTTTGCAAATCGTCCGGAATTTGCGAATCACCATCCCAACTTTGATATAAATAGAATTAGAAAAACTTCAAGAAAATTAATTCACAATGTTATTTGTGATGAATTTGAAAAATATGTTCCACCTGAAATAAAGAGTTATGCATTATTCTCGTTTTCGATTATGAAAAGTGATCATAATAATATTTATGGTTTGATATTTGTAACAAAGCATATTTTAGGAGCGGATAAATTCTTACAAACAGTATGGAAAAAGAATGCAATAAATGGGAACGCGAATTATGATATTGATGACGATCTTTCTAAAGATCAATTGGATTTGTTCAATGGCAAACTCTTAACTAAAATTGAAAAGTTTCAGTTGGAATTAAGAAACAAGATATTAGACTCTAAAATAAGCAATAATAAAGAAGCCTACCTTTTTACGATAAATAATGGCCATATCAGTTCTCACGCAGATGATAAAATCAGGAAAATGAAAAGAGAAAAATTAATAGATTTTGAATCAAAGTCCTCTTTAGTAAATTATGATCAGGTTTGTAAGAAAAAAAGGACTTTAAATTTTAAATTAATAAAACAATGAAATACTCAAAAATAGAATGGACAGAATCAACTTGGAACCCTGTGACAGGATGTGATAAGATTTCACCGGGATGTAAATTTTGCTATGCGGAGAGCTTCGCTAAAAGATTGCAGGGAATGGGGGTGGAAAAGTATGCTAATGGATTTAAACTGACCCTCCAACCGGAATCACTTAATGACCCCTTTAAATATAAAAAAAGCAGGGTATTCTTTGTCAATTCAATGAGCGATCTCTTCCATAAAGATATACCGGTTGAATATATCCGAAGGGTTTTTAAGGTGATGAATGAAAATCCACAGCATGTTTTCCAGATACTTACGAAACGTGCTAATATTCTCCGCTATTATGATAGCGAAGGGTGGTTAGATTGGTCACATAATATATGGATGGGAGTTTCGGTTGAAAATCAGACTTTCACCGGACGCATTGACTTACTCCGCCAAACGAAAGCTAAAGTAAAATTTCTTTCATGTGAACCGCTAATCGGAGCATTGCCCGGGCTTAATTTGCATGGAATTGATTGGGTAATAGTTGGTGGTGAAAGTGGAAGAAATCCCAGGGAAATGAAACCTGAATGGGCTGAGGATATCAAGGAACAGTGCGTAAATGCCGGTGTTGCTTTCTTTTTTAAGCAGTGGGGTGGCAGAAATAAGAAAAAAGCCGGTCGCATGTTGGGCGGAAAAACCTGGAGCCAAATGCCCTCTGATTACATTGGTTTATAAATGTAAAAATGAGGACTAACTAATACCGGAAGAACAGCAAACAAAATACATACCCCCTATGTTAACTCCTATGATACCCCCCGGGAAAGTGAATTGATCAGGATGATTATTATTTGCTTGTCCGTGTAAATGAGCAGGTCTGAATTGCAGGAAATTCTTTCGGTAAAAAACACTAAATATTTCAGGGAGAGCTATCTTAAACCTGCAATGGAGGATGGAATTATTGAAATGACAATCCCGGAGAGACGAAACAATAAAAATCAGAAATACCGCTTACTCAAAGAGGACTTAAAATAAAGGAAAAATTATTAGAGAGTAAATAACCAGTGGGAAGTAAAATGTCTCAATGGCGAATAAAAAGAAACTTAAGTTGTCAAGGAATACTTGACAATTGCCCGGGCTGTTTGTTAATCCGCTACGCGGAAAGGGTGGTTTTGGAGTATCGTTTTTCTATTGATATTTATCCACTAACGGGGAAAAAACATATTCATATTTTGGATTTATAATAACCAATGATTGTAGAGACACGCCCCCCGACGGGCCCCCGATGAACCGGGACACGGCGAGACAAGCCAGCGTGTCTCTACAATGTTACACGCAAATCTGTGTAAATCCTTAAAATCCGCGTCATCCGCGTTCTATTCTTTTACAACTCCGACTGAGCAGGCTGTTGCAGTGAAAAATCTCACTCACAATATTTGTTCTTCTTTGCGTTACTTTGCGTTACTTTGCGGAAAACTTTGCGTTACTTTGCGTTTAAGAGCTATTTTTCGCCTAGAATACTCCATTGCAGTTAAGAAATTCATTATGTTTACGCTGTTGTTAAGCGCTTTTCTCTCTCTGCAACACCATGCTGAGTCGGAATGACAGCGAAGCCAAATGACTCCGACTGAGTCGGAATGACGGCGAAGCCAAACTTGTCCCGGCTCTGTCGGGATGACCATTTTTCCGTCTTCCATTCAGTCAGCCCCTCACAATTTCCCGATACTCTTCAAATGCCTTCTGCTTAATATATCAAACAATCCCCCCGGCATTATCCTCAATATCCTCGAACCAAGCACCGTCATCCTCGGAAACTGAATTATCCTCTTCTCCTTCTCAATCCCCCTGATAATTATCTTCGCCCCCTTCTCCACCGGCATAAGAAATGGCATCTTGAACTCATTCTTATCCGTCATGGGTGTACGCACAAATCCCGGCTTTACCGTTATCACTGTTATCCCCTGCAAATACAATTCATTCCTCAGACTCTCCAGATAAATTGTAGCCGCCGCCTTACTTGCACAGTAATAACCGCTTCTCGGAAAACCCCTTCCGTCCGCCAGACTCGATACCCCTGCAATTATTGAATCCCTCTTGATTAGCGAATTATTCAGAAGTTCTTTTACCATATTAAAAAGCCCGAAAACATTCACCTCAAATGTTTTTATCCCCTTTTCAATTTCCTGTTCCCCCTCCACCGTCCTGAAACTCACTCCGGAATTAAGCATCGCAAGATTCACCTCATTATATTTCTCCGCCACTTCCTTTAATATCTTCCCCACCTCATCCGCACTGCTCACATCACACTGAAAAACCAGCGCCTTACTCCCGTTTCCCTTTATTTCCGAACTCAGCTCCTCCAGCAGCTCCCTTCTCCTCGCTATCAAAATCAGCCGGTTATCAGATCTGGATAATTGTCTGGCCACTTCCCTCCCTATACCTGTCGAAGCTCCCGTTATCAGAATAGTTTTATTTCTCAGTTCCATTTCTCACCACATTTAAAATTATCTTTTATTTATTCAGGAATTATAATATTTTGTATAATTGATATATAAAAATACTCATAATTATGTTTCTATTCACATATAAATCGAGCCGCTGAGATGGGAGATATCGTCTTCTGGGCTATCATAAGGACTTTCATCCTTATTCCCGTCATCTGGCTCCTCAGAAACTGGCTGGACTATACTTTCTGGTGGACTTTCTCCTTTATGCTGATTTATGGTGTCATCGTTCATCCGATTGTAATTCAGTACAACCATTTTCTCGAAAAAAACAAAAAAGTGCTCGATTCCACCCTCTGCTCCACTTGTAAACACTTCGACAAAACTGCTGTCCTCTGCCTCAAACTCGACGAACACCCCACCACCCACTACCTCCCCTGCGACGGAATAGACTGGGAACCCATTTCCTCCTCCGAAGACTAAATTTCTATCCCCGCACCATAATAAAATAGCCCCCTTTCCTCTCCCAAATCCCTTTTTCCATCCCAAAAAATCATACCCTTCACCGACACACCCAAAATCCGGCTCTTATATTTCCTTTCCTTTAATATAAAGTCGCAGTAAAGCCGTGGTAAAGCCGTACTAAAGCCGTGGTAAAGCCGTGGTAAAGCCATGCTTACTTCGATCTGAATTCAACATAAAATTCTCCCAAAATCAATAAAAAATTATCTGATAACTCTCCACTTAAAGACTCATCCCTTCTCACAACATTTCCTTCCAATACCGTAAAAAATCCCTTCACTTTTCACATAATCAAACCTGAAACCTTTTCCTCATTACTTCATCCAACCACCAGAAATTAATTAAAATAATCGAGGAAAAATGAACAATCACGTTATTGAAGGAACAGACGCTAACTTTGCTCAGGAAGTTCTGCAATCTGAACTCCCTGTTTTAGTGGATTTTTGGGCACCCTGGTGTGGTCCATGCCGTATGGTCGCCCCGGTAATTGATGAAATTGCCAAAGAATACGATGGAAAACTTAAAGTCGTTAAAATGAATACTGACGAAAATCAGTACACAGCTTCACAACTTGGGATTAGAAGTATCCCGACTATTGGTATTTTTAAGAGTGGAAAACCGGTGGATGCAGTTATTGGTGCTGTCCCGAAACAACACTTGGTTGACAAAATTAAACCCCATTTAGCCTAAAAGTCCTCTGTCCGCACTCAGGCGGACATTGAATAAGTACAATAAAGCCGGTTCGCCGGCTTTTTTTATTTCTCGAAATCGTAATAGGTTAGCCTTATAAGCTCAGCCATAGCCAGCTTGTAATCAATCAGCGCATTCAGACTGTTCGTCTTGGCATCCGTCAGTCTCAACTGCATTTGTGAAAGGTCAAAGCTTGTGATGGTTCCCGACTGAAACCTTGCATAGCTTATGTCGTAACTCTTCTGTGCCAGTTCCACACTCTTGCTCAGCACCTCTACTCTTGCCCTTGCCGACGAGATCTTATTGATCGCCGATATTATCTCCCTCTTGACCTCCTCCTTTTCATTCATAAGTCCCAGCTCTGCCTGTTTCAGATTTGCCCTTGCCGATTCCACTTCCAGCTTGCTCTTTCCCCAATCCCATACCGGAATAGACAGCGTCAGGTTAACACTCCTGTCATCGGCAAACTTATGAAAAATATCCTCAATTTTGTCATCATTTTTATTAATTCCGTAATTTGCTGTTAGTAAAGCGGAAATATTCCCCCTGTAATCCACTTCGTCAACTGTCAGTTCATTCAGCTTGATATCTGCCCCTGCATTCAGTATTTCCGGTCTGTTCTGTAATGCTTGCTCGGTAGCAAAGGTCACATCCACGTCAATAGGCTTGAATTCCACCTCCGCAACTACGTCTATATCCTCATCCAGCGGTAATCCTATAAGCAGCTTAAAATTATCCTTCGCCTCTGAAAGACTCACCTTGGCATTAAGCAGTTCATTCCTTCCTGAGGTCAGGTCCAGCTCAAGTTGCAGCGCTTCAACTTCTGCCACCAACCCTGCTTTGAATTTATTAAGCGCTTTCTCATAAGACAAACTTACCTGATTGACTTTTTCCTCCACTATCTCCACATTCTTCTTCGCCTTGAACAGCTGGAAAAATCGCTGCTTCACATTATAAACTATATCCTGGGTCGCCCTGTTGTAATTCCTTTCCGACCTCTCAAGATTAATCTCCGCCCTCTCAAGACTTCCCCTCAGTGAATTAAAAGCAAATAACGGCTGCCTGAATCTCAAACTCAGATTTGAATAATAATCCCGGAACGTTCCGATTGTCTCGCTGAACTGCTCCCTGCCGAATATTGACCCCACTAACGAAAATGAACCGTTAGTAAAAGGTATCGGTTGGGTAAAGTACAGTCTGCTCTCCAGTACCGTCGAACCAATCTGAAAAAACTGTTCGCTCTGCGTATCCGGATTGAACTGACTCTTCAGACTTCTCGAGTATCTCGGTATATCAAACTCCAGATTTACCGAAGTCATTAAACCCGACCTTATTGACTCAAGATTCCGCTTTGAACTCAGCAGCGAAAGTTCTGCGGACTTTATACTATAACTCTGCTCCAGTGCAATATTTATTGACTCCTCTAAACTAAGTACCCTCTGTGCATATCCGCTTACGCACCAAGTAATTACCATCAATATAAAAATCTTTCGCATAAATCAATCTTCCTGAACTTTATTCATACCTCAATGACTCAATCGGATTCTTGTCCGCGGCTTTCTTTGCAGGATAGATCCCGAACACAATCCCCGTGGCTACGGATACCGTAAAGGCAAGAATTACCGATATCGGCGAAACAATAGTGTTCCACTCCGCATATGTCGAGATTGCAGCTGTTAATATGAATCCTACAAGGATGCCTAAAACTCCCCCCAGTACACTGATCGTTACCGCCTCGGATAAAAACTGCAGCAGTATATCATTCATTGTTGCCCCAACAGCCCTTCTCACTCCAATTTCCCTTGTTCTTTCTAAAATATTAGCCAGCATTATATTCATAATACCAATCCCCCCAACCAGCAGCGATATCCCTGCTATCGCCCCCATAACTATATTGAATATCCTCTGGGTTTTCTGCTTCTGCTCAAGCAATTGCTCCGGTAGCACAATCTCATAATCCTTTACCCCGAAGTGCCTTCTGTCCAGAATTCTTCCCGTTAGTGCCGCAATTTCCTTCAATCGCTCGGATTTGTCAACCTTTACAATTATCTGATCCAGCGATACCCGGTCGCTTTGCCTGATTATGTCGTCTTCATTCGTGATCGTCACATTCCCCCTTACGACAAAGTTTGGATCAACTTCAACTTTCGTAAATTTGTAAAGCATTGTATTCAGAGGTATATATATATCCTCATTGAAATTTCGAATCCCGAAACTCTGTGATCCCGCTGATGATACACTCTTAGGCGCAACAACCCCTATAATCGAAAACCACATCTCCCCGATCTTGATTTTTTTATTCAGCGGACTTTCATACTTGAACAATCTCTCCTTTACTCCAGATCCTATCACACATACGTTCGCTCTTAGCTCCTGATGATACTCCTTGAAAAAGGTCCCCTCAACCAGCTTGGAATTGAATGTCATTGGGTACCCGGTCGAGGTCCCGGTTATCACATTCTGACTTAAATTTGATTTATACATTACGCCGTGTTTGCTCTCCCTCACCGGAGTAATGATCTGTATGTCAGGTGCTATTGCTTTAATCGCCTCAAGGTCCTTTGTAGTTAATCCTAAGGAGTATGAAGCTTTCGAACTTGTTCCCGTGTTTTCTACTGCTTTCTTATTTATTATGATATTGTTGGTCCCCAGTAATTCAATCTGCTGTAACGTTTCCTGCTTTGCCCCTTCTCCTATCGAAAGCATTGAGATTACCGCGGCTACACCAAATATTATTCCGAGCATAGTAAGCCCGGTCCGCATAATATTGGCACGCAAACCGTTAAGTCCGATTTTGAAACTTTCCTTATAATTCATAATAATTCTTGTTCCCTCTTCTTACTTTTTAGACTCCTGAGGCATTGTCACCTCCCCCTTGTCCCCCTGCTCGCCGGATGGTGTAAGCTCAATAGTCGGATCTCTCAACGCAACTTCATCCCCTTCCTCAAGCCCCTTTTTCACAATAACAAAATCCTCGCTCTTTTCGCCAAGCTCAATCGCCCGCTCATCAAATCCTGAACCGTTCTTTACATAAGCTATCTTCTTCCCCTCTTTCTCGAATATTGCTTCGTGAGGAATAAAAATAGAGTTCGGGATCCTGTTAATAATTATTCTGTTGCTCGTCGTCATTCCGGGCTTAAGGATTTCCGACTGCGACTTTATATCCACTGCAATTTCAAATACTTTAATCGATGAATTGTTATCTTTTATCTTTCCCAGACTTGCCACACTGCTTATAACCCCCTCAAATGTGCTGTCCTGGAATGCATCCAGTCTTACATTTACCGGAATTCCCGATTTTACTTTACTTACATCAACCTCGTTCACATAAGTCACACTTTGCATCGAGGAAAGATCCGGAATAGTAACTATCGTCATCCCCGACCAGGGTGTATCTCCCAGCGCTATCTTTCTGCCGGTTGACCAGTTAGTCTCATATACCACTAAACCATCAGCGGGTGCTTTTAAGGTTAGCATTTCCAGATCTCTCTGTGCTCTCTCAAGGTCTGATCTTCTTTGCTTAACCTCAATATCCAGATTGTTCATTTCCGACTTCTGCACTATTTGCAGCGAAGCATAATCCTGCTTGGCTTTAGTGAATGCAAGTTCATTCCGCTTATGCTGCAGTTTTACTTCCTGTTGTTTTATCTGTGCCTCAAACTGTATTTGTTCCAGACTTAATTTGGAAAGCTCGAATGCAAGCTCCGCACTCTCCATATTGGACCTGGAACTGGTCAGTTGGGCTTCTTGATTTGCAACCAGTTTCTGCCTGTTCGAAAGTGATATCTCGAGTTTGGACTCTGCCTCCTTAAGTTGTGATAGCGCTTCCGTAGGATCAAACTGAACTACTATGTCTTCGGCTTTAACAAATGTTCCTTGTGTAATCAGATACACTATTTTAAGATTGCCTCTTACTCGTGGTGTGGAAATCGACACAGAGTTCTTTGCCGCCACTTCTCCGCTTTCCGTAATTGAGACAAGAAATACTCCTTTATTGACTTTGAATACCGGCACTGAACTCTCCGCCACAGGCCTGATCATGTAAAGGAATAAAATAAAAATAATTATCCCGGCAGGAATACCGTACAACAGTCTCTTGTCTTCCTTGATTTTTTTTAGCACTTGTTTCGTTAAATCACCATCTTTGCCATTTGAAGGGACAGATGTGTTAGGATTTGCGGGCTTTATTTTGTTTAATATTTTTTCGTAATACTTTTCTTCTTTTTCCATTAATAAATCAACTATTTAATTAATATCATTTTTGTGGTATAAACTTTCTTTCCATGAATCAACTGCGCAATATAAACACCTGACGAATTATTTTCAGTGTAAAAAGGAATCTCATACTCTCCTGAGTCTCTCATTTCATCTACCAGCGTTACAATTTCATTCCCTATCGGGTCATATATTTTTAACTGAACAATTCCCGGTTCATCAACCCTGTATCTGATTTTAGTCACCGGATTGAAAGGATTCGGATAATTTTCCAGAACGTTGAATGATTTAACTGAAATTTCCCCTTTATCTATGCCGCTCGGATGATATCCTCTGATTTGTCCTCCGGTTCTCTGTGCATTCCCTTTGAATGTACTCCATATATTATTAGAGATAATTCCGGGAGTGTCCCAACCGTAAACTCTTTTATTCAACGAGCCCGCAAAAATCTCCACATCTCCGTCCTTATCAACATCCCCTGCTGATGGTGAGGACTCAAATCCCTTTACCACATATATATCTTCTGCCGCTAACGGAAAGCCATTGCACAACTGCCCCTTATAATTGAATGCATATATTAGCCCGTCGTTTGTTGGTGCTATCGCATCCGGCAAAGTATCTCCATCCACATCTGCAAGTGCTACTGCTCCATCCACCCAGGTTGCCCAAACTTTCGCCGGGAAGTTTGGAAGAAGTTCTCCGCTCAGTTTCCATGCAAATACTTTCCCGCTGTCAACCGCTAAAACACTTCCAAAGGCAATCTCCACTTCTCCGTCCCCATCCATATCCGCTATTGCAGGTCCGGCAAAGGGATGACCGCTTTCAATTGGAAATGGAAAATTCGGCAGGAGCTGACCTTCATGATTGTATGCGTATATTCCGTTAATGTTTGTACTTACCGGTTTTATCCTTATCAGGACTTCCAGTTTCCCGTCCTTGTCAAGATCATACAATGCGGGGGTTGAGCCGATTGATGTATAAGCAATGTCAATCGGAAATCCGGTCACCGGTTTTCCCGTAGCATCAATCGCCTGTAGTTTAGCCATTGTCGAGTCACTTTGTCTCCCGCTCTCCACGTAAACAATTTCCATTATTCCGTCATCATTCAGATCACCAACAACCGGTGCTGCATCTGACCCATAAGTAAAAGATACCGGGAAATTATTAAAATCACTGAATCCGGTCCCCGTCCACTTAAACACATGCAGTTGTCCGTTATTATTAGGTGATTCCCGCTCGTATGAAGTCAGGATAATCTCAAGTATGCTGTCCCCGTCGAGGTCAACAAGCGCCGGAGTTGTGGTCTCTTTTGTTCCCCCGAGCATTATTGGTGTTCCCGTAACCATCTGACCATTACCCTTAACGACAAAGAGTTGTCCGTTCTCATCTCCGAACACAAGTTCCGGATATGTATCCCCGTCCACATCTCCCGCAGCGGTAATTTCAATCGAGCCGCTGTTCTGAAGACTACCGGGAGGAATTATTATCGGAAATCCCCCCACGTATGCTCCGTTCCTTTTCCATACAAATAATTCCGGTGTCGCAAAACTTTTTGTTACGGAAATATCTGGATAACCGTCCTTGTCAATATCTTCAATTGTAGGGGAATTTGCATATAATCCCCAATCACTGCTCGCCTGTCTTGGCCAGCCATACTGATAAGGTATGGTCTGTGAAATACCATCCGCTGTTACAATAATTACTATGAATAAAAGATATAAAGACCTCATGGCTTTCTCTCTTTTTTTATAATTCGTTCTCTATAAATTCGGTTAGCATATTGAATAAATGTAACCGTGTTTTTCCTCCGTATATGCTGTGATCCTTCCCCGGATAATACATGGTTTTGAACTCTTTATTTTCACTGATAAGTTTTTCTACCAGCGAGACGGAATTCTGGAAGTGCACATTATCATCAAGTGTTCCATGAACGAGCAGCAGTTTTCCTTTCAACTTATCAGTATAAGCCAGCACACTGCTCTCTTCATATCCCTCCGGATTAAGTGAGGGAAGGGACATAAATCTCTCTGTGTAAATCGAGTCGTAGAATTTCCAGTGTATTACCGGCGCTACTGATATAGCAACCTTGAAATAATCAGCTGCTTTCATAAGTGCCAGCGCCGATACATATCCCCCATAACTCCAACCCCATATACCGATCCTCTCGGGATCAACATAGGACAAAGTTGTTAAATACTTAACCGCTTCAACATGGTCATTTATTTCCCAGTGCCCAAGGCGTTTATATGCAAGATGCTTGAATTCTTTTCCTCTGCCGCCTGTCCCTCTGTTGTCAATCATAAAAATTATATATCCTTTCTGCGCCAGCAGCTTGTGCCACAAATCCGTCATTCCGCCCCATCGGTCTTTTACCACACCATCGCTTCCGGGACCACTATAGTTGTAAAAAAGAACCGGATATTTCTTATCCTCATCAAAACCGGCTGGTTTGATGATCGTAGCATAAAGCAATTCACCGTCTGATGTCCGGAAGCTTAATAATTCCGTTTCCGGCATTTCATACTCGGCAAATGCTCCGGCATTCGACGGGAAAATCTCTTCCACAACATTACCGTCAATTGAACAGACAACTGTTGAGTAGGGAGTTTTGTGATTGCTGAATCTGTCAATATAATACTTAAAATCATGCGACATGCTCACATCATGAAATCCGGGTGTACTGGTTATCCTCTTCATTTCCGCGGTTTTCATATCAACCACGTAAAAGTCTTTATTTACAGGACTTCTTTCATTCCCCGTAAAATAAACTTTTCCTTCCTTTTCATCAGTTCCAAGAATCTTTTCAACCTCCCATTTCCCCGAAGTCAGTTGTCCTACTTCCTTGCCACTTATGTCATAAAGATAGATATGATTAAAACCATCCTTCTCGGACAGCCAGATGAAGTGTTTTCCATCTTCAAGAAATCGGAGATCGTCATGCACTGATATCCAGGCTTTCTCTCGTTCTGAAAGAACTATCTTTGTCTTTCCGGAATTAACATCTGCGAAAAGAATATCCAGCTCAGTTTGAAGACGGTTCATTCTTATAATCGCCAGCATCGAAGGATCTTTAGTAAATTCCATTCTCGGAACATAAATATCCTTCTCCTCCCCGATATCCATTTTTGTAATTCTTCTGGAATCGAGTTCTGCTACGCAGATCTGAATTTCTGAGTTTTTTCCCCCTGCTTTTGGATACTTCATTTTGTAAGAATTAAGATAAAGAGAGTCCCACTGGGCGAGTTCAATTTCAGGGACATTTGTTTGGTCAAGTCTCCAGAAGGCAATCTTTTTACTATCCGGTGACCAGCGGATTCCGTTTGATATTCCGAATTCCTCTTCATATACCCAGTCAAAATAACCGTTAAGAATATTATCTGAACCATCAAAAGTTAACTGAGTCTCCACTCCGGTTTTTATATCAACAACGAAGACATTCCCTCCTCTTACAAATGCCAGTTTAGTTTCATCGGGAGAAAATACCGGATTCATTTGTGTCTCTTCAGAACCGGCTAATTCTCTAAGTGACCTGTCATTCAAGTTAAAAAGATAAAATGCCCCCCCAATCCGGTTCGTTCTTGCATATAACATTCCTGTAAAAAGGATGTAATTTCCTTTTGGAGACCACTCATAGTTGCCGATACTCATCGGTTCCGTACCACCACTGACCTTCAGCTCACTCCCTGATACCAGTAGTTTCTCTTCCTTTTTTTTCGCATCGTAAATAAATACTCCCATGCTCTTCGACACCGGATCTCTTTTTATATGGCTGAAACCACTTCCGGACTTAAGCCATTTTACTTGTGAAAGCGAAGAAGGGTAGAATGCCCGGTTGCTTAATATTTCCTCAACGGTAAATTTTTTCTGCTGAGCACTTGAAGTTATTGAAACAAAAAAAAGAACTAAAAGTAAGTGGGTTATAAATCTTTGCATAATTTTCTCCTGTATTAAAATCATGTTGATGCTTGAATCTCTCCATCCACAACCGGAGTAAGACATACCAAAGGTGAATCGGGAACGCCGAAAGATTCGAAAATCTCTTCAAACAACCTGAATTGTTTTCCCGTCTTTTCAAGTTTATAAAATTGATTATATGTCATCAGTTTATTAAACCGGTTTCGCGGCGGATCAAAGCGATAGGCGGACTGGAAATCCTCTGTGGCTCTGGACTTAAGAAAGGATATCTTTTCATCGTCTGTTCCTTCCATTTCATAAGAAACACCTCTCAAACCGGTAATTTCCCCCTTTTCAATAACAAGATAAAGATTAAGAATTTTTTCCTGCATAGTCGTTATTATTTTACCCTCTCCATTACAATTTCCATACTCTTGAACTCCCCCTTATCATATGTAACAAACATTTCCATAATTATTTTATCATCGTTAATATAACGGCTAATTTCTTTAACCGGAATTTCCTTTCCAACGGCAGGATCCACAATTGTTCCCGTCATGGTCGTCGTTTTTGTTTTCGGATCATACTTCCCTCTTGTTATCATCATACCGGTTCCCATGTTATCAATCCAGGTGGCAATAAACTCCTTTTGGATATTATCGTAAGCCTGATAACCAATTCCTTCCATCGGCATATCAGGACTGTCCCCGAAATGATGTGTGCGAAGGTAACGTCCTCCAAGAACCATCTCCATCTTTGCATGCCCTTTTGTAATTTGGGGTTCTGAGTTTGCATCCATCCACATCTTTATAGTGGTATTCCACTCACCGGCGTCATTTTGCATCATTTTATGCATATCCCCGGGGGTCATATACTCTATCCATGCTGACAGATCCTGAACTTGTGTTTCAAACTGAGCCGACAAATTCGAGGCTAAAAGAAACACAGCAAGCAGTAAGATAAAGATATTTTTCATATAAACTCCTGTATAATAATTGTATAAAACTTATTTACTAAAATAGCATTTACAGAGGTCAAAGGAAAGATATAAAGAAAGTGAGAATATCGGGTCACACCTGCTCCCGGGTTATCACCTTAGTGACTCATTGATCCTGATTTATTTTCAAGTACTTAGGTGGTTGATAAGACAGTCTGTCAGTACCATAATAAGCAATATTCAGCGAAGTCTGTGGTAGATCAGGAGGTTTATTAAGCACCTGGAATCTGTTTCCGGGTGATTTTACAGTTGTTTGTGGCGGTGTATTCACCTGTGTAACTCTTGGATACGTTTGTCCGGTGGTTCTGAATACTGTGGGTCTGGAGGCAGGCTGATTAAACTCCTCCGTACCTCTTTGCTGATAATTCTGTTTGTCCCCCGGATTAGTATATTGCGGAAATTGTTCATACTGATTCACCGGATAAGCAGGAACGCCGGGCTCTAATGTCCTTCGACTGACTTGTGGAGGCATTTGTTGAGTTACCTGTGGAGCAACCGGGGGATAATCCTGAGGGTATTGCTGCTGAGGAGGTTGTTCAACCTGCGGTTGCACCGGTTTTGGCGCAGTAGGTTGAGGCTGAGCTGCTTGCAAAACCGGTTGAACACCTGCTCCGGTACTTGGAGGAGATGGCTGGCTTTGTCTGATTGCTTGAACAGGTTGCATTCTTGGTGGTTGAGTTTTGGGAACATCCACCTTGACTTTTAATGGGGCAGGTTTAGGAGGAGGCAGAGGGACTGATTCCTTTTTATCCTTATTATGCTTACTCACAATTACCTTCGGTACATTGTAAACAGGAGGATTCTTGCTTTTTTTCCGTACTTTATAGACAATATAAGATATGGTTATGACGATTGTCATAAATATTATAAAGCCTATAAAAGTTACTTTTATTAATTCAATTAATTCCATGACTAAAAATATACCAGATTATGTCCAATAGAAGCAATATTATATCCACACATCAATCAAAACTCGTATCAATAATTCCAAATTCTTAGTTTAGAAATATAACAGAAAAATAATATAATTTAAACTGTTTTACTGATTTTGTGCTTATTTTTTTCAATTATTTTTGATTTATCGTTTAATTAATGTAACTTGCATAAAAGAATCAGACAATCGCTATTGATTTACAAAGACGTTTATAAATATGAATAAATATAAGTGAGGTAAAGTATGAGCAGTAAATCGGAATCTGTTTTTTTTACCGATAAGGAGACTATTGAAAGTTATTCTCTTACCAACCAGTTCGCAGAGCATCTTGAATTCATTCTGGTAAAGGATAAAATCACCGCAACTCCTGCGGATATCTACTATTCCCTTTCCATGTCAATAAGGGATAGATTAGTAAGAAAATGGCTCAGAACACAAAGAATGTATGTCGAAAAGGACGTTAAGAGAGTATATTACCTTTCGTTGGAATATTTAATGGGAAGACTGCTAGGAAATGCCCTTATTAACATGGATTTCTATGGGGAATGTTATAATATACTTGAAGAAGCCGGTTACAGTCTTGAGAATATCCGTGATTATGAGAATGATATGGGACTTGGAAACGGAGGTTTGGGAAGACTTGCGGCTTGTTTCCTCGATTCTATGGCTACCCTGGAACTTCCCGCTTTCGGTTATGGAATAAGATACGAATATGGCATCTTTTCACAAGATATTCAGAACGGCTGGCAGGTTGAGAAACCGGACAACTGGCTTACTTACGGAAATCCCTGGGAAATTCTGCGGCGCGAATTAAGTTACCGCATCAGGTTTGGCGGGAAAGTGGTTTTGACAGAAGATGAGCGCGGACATAAGAAGTTTGAGTGGATTGATACGGAGGATGTTCTGGCAGTCGGTTATGACGTTCCCGTTCCGGGATACAGAACCAATACTGTAAATAATCTGAGACTCTGGCAGGCAAAAGCTACCTCTGAATTTAACTTCAAGGAATTCAATCAGGGGAATTATCTTGCTTCGGTTGAGAGTAAAACTCTCTCGGAAAATATTTCAAAAGTATTGTATCCAAATGATACTATCACAGAAGGAAAATTTCTGAGACTGAGGCAACAATACTTTTTCGTAAGCGCAACGCTTCAGGATATAATTCGAAAACACAAGATTAACCATAAGACTTTTGACAATTTTGCAGATAAAAATGCGATACAACTCAACGATACACATCCTGTAATAGCCATCCCGGAATTAATGAGAATACTGATGGATATTGAGGGAGTTGACTGGGATGAAGCATGGGATATTACAACACATACTTTCTCGTATACGAACCACACAGTGGTCCCCGAAGCTCTTGAAGAGTGGTCTGTTTCTATCCTGGAGAAACTGCTGCCAAGACATCTGCAGATAATCTATGAAATCAATCAAAGATTTCTTGATGACATAAGAGCGCATTACACTCAGGATAATAACATAATCTCACAACTTTCTATTATCCATGAGGGATATGATAAAAAAGTTAGGATGGCTAATCTTGCCATCATAGGTTCTCATAAGGTCAATGGTGTTGCAAAACTTCATTCGGATATACTTAAGAATATAATATTTCCTCATTTCAATCAACTATATCCCAAGAAATTCATCAATGTAACCAACGGAATAACCCCAAGAAGATGGCTTAAGACTGCCAGTCCCCTGTTGAGTAATATGATAACAGACAGAATCGGGGACAAGTGGATCAAGAATCTGGATGAATTAAGAAAACTTGAAGCATTTGCCGGGGACAATGATTTCCTCGAAGACTTAAGGAGTGTAAAGTGGTTAAACAAGAAACTTCTGGCAAATTACATTGAGAAAGAATTCGAGACCAAAGTAAATCTTGACTCTATGTTTGATGTACAGATAAAAAGATTCCATGAGTATAAACGCCAGTTACTGAATGTGCTGCATATAATTACCCTGTATAACAGGATAAAGGATAATCCTAAGGGAGACTGGACACCGAGAACAGTGATATTTGCCGGTAAAGCAGCTCCCGCATATTTCACGGCTAAACTGATAATCAAACTGATCTGTAACGTCGCTGATGTGATAAATAAAGACAAAACGATTGGTGATAAACTAAAGGTTTATTTCCTTAAAGATTACTCGGTAACACTTGCAGAGAAAATAATTCCCGCAACTGAGTTGTCACAACAGATATCAACCGCCGGACTGGAGGCATCGGGAACCGGAAACATGAAGTTTGCGTTGAACGGTGCGCTTACAATCGGAACGATGGACGGTGCGAACATAGAGATACGCGAAGAGGTCGGAGATGAAAATATCTTTATTTTCGGATTGCTGGCGGATGAGGTGGTTAGCCTGAAGAGCAGCGGATATAAACCCTGGGAATACTATGAAAGAATTCCGGAGCTTAAGAGGGTAATCGATATGATAAATAGTAATTATTTCTCTATATTTGAACCCGGAATTTTTAATTCTTTAACAGAGCAGCTTATGAACGGGGACTATTATTGCCTGTTTGCCGATTATGAATCATATATTGCCACACAGGAAAAAGTAAGTTTGCTATATAAAGATAAGAGTGCCTGGACAAAGATGTCGCTCTATAATATTGCGAGGATGGGGAAATTCTCCAGTGACCGCTCGATTATGGAGTATGCAAAGAATATATGGGATGTAAAACCAGTAAAAATTAAATCATCTTAAAAAGAAAGAAATATGAATATATCGGTAATAGGGACAGGATATGTAGGGCTGGCAAGCGGAACCTGTTTCGCGGAAATGGGAAACAGGGTTATCTGCGTTGATAATGACCCGATAAAAATGGAAAAGCTTCAGAATGCTGAACTAACAATATATGAACCGGGACTGGATACGATATTTTACCGGAACATAGCAAAGAAGCGACTTGAATTCACAAGCAATCTTGAATATGCTGTTGACAACAGCGAAATAATATTCTTTTGTCTTCCAACCCCGCAAGGGGAAGATGGAAGTGCGGATCTTAGTTACGTAATGAAAGCTTCAGAAGACGTTGCGGAAATTCTGAAAAAGCGCGGTAATAAAGATTATAAAGTTATAGTAAATAAAAGCACGGTCCCGGTTGGGACAGGAGATATTGTGGAGGATATCTTCAGAAAACATGGATTAGCCAATCTTGATGTGGTTTCAAATCCGGAGTTTCTGCGCGAAGGATTTGCAGTTGAGGATTTTATGAAACCCGACAGAATAGTGATAGGAACCGAATCCCCCAGAGCGATTGAACAAATGAAGTTACTCTATGAGCCATTTGTCCGGCAAGGGAATCCGATAATCATCATGGACAGGCACAGTTCAGAAGTAACCAAGTACGCTGCGAACTCATATCTGGCAATGCGAATAACCTACATGAATGAGCTGGCAAATTTCTGTGAAGCAGTAGGTGCAAATGTAGATCTGGTGAGGCGGGGAATGGGGACCGATACAAGGATCGGGAAGCGTTTTTTATTCCCGGGTATTGGTTATGGCGGCTCATGTTTCCCGAAAGATGTGAAGGCATTAATTAAAACATCCAACGAGAATGCATCCCCTCTGCAGGTACTGCAGACAGTAGATGAAGTAAACAAGCGTCAGAAACTTGTACTTGTAGATAAAGTAGTAAAATTCTTCGGCGGAAATATAAAGGGAAAGAAGCTTGCGGTATGGGGACTTGCATTCAAACCCAACACGGATGATATGCGGGAGGCACCGTCAATAGTGATAATAAAAAAATTGCTTGAACTTGGGGCAACAGTAACAGCATACGATCCCGCTGCAAACGAAACTGCACAATTCTATTTTGGCGATTCGATAACATACACCGAAAACGAATATGATGCGCTGAAAGAAGCCGACGGACTTCTGATACTTACCGAATGGAATGAATTCAGAAATCCGGATTTCAGCAAGATTAAAGAATCCCTGAAACGAAACGTAATTTTTGATGGTAGGAATGTGTTTGATATCGAAAAGATGGAAGAACTAAAATTTAATTATTACAGCATAGGCAGAACGCCTTTAATTTTTTAACATTATAATGACAGAGATATGGCAAAAAAACCAGTAAAAGCATATTCAAACCTTGAATTCCTGAATTCAGCAGATGCAAGAACAATAAGAATACTTGCGGAATACCTGGAACCGGAAGCAAGGTTCAACAAATACAAAATCAAAGATACAATCGTATTTTTCGGATCGGCAAGAATAATGTCAAAGCGTGAAGCTACGCAGGCATACAACATTCTGAAGAGTTCAAATCCTAAGATGATACCGGATTTTCCGCAAAAGTTACGCATAGTACAACACCAGTTAGAAATGTCAAAGTACTATGAAGATGCTGTAGAACTTTCAAAGAAGATAACCAGATGGTCAATGAATCTGGGATTAAATGAGAACCGTTTTATTGTTTGTACAGGCGGAGGACCGGGAATAATGGAAGCAGCAAACAGAGGGGCAAAACAGGCAGGTGGATACTCGATTGGCTTGAACATCAGTATTCCATACGAGCAATTTGTCAATAAATTTGTAACTCCGCAGTTAAGTTTTGAATTCCACTATTTCTTTACGAGAAAATTCTGGTTTTCGTATCTTGCCAAGGCACTGATAGTATTTCCCGGGGGATTCGGAACAATGGACGAGTTGTTCGAAGTACTGACGCTAATACAAACCGGTAAAATCAAGAAGAATCTACTGATCATAGTTTATGATGAAAAATACTGGAAGAATCTGATTAACTTCGAGGGATTTGTTGAGTCGGGGATGATAAGCAAAAAGGATCTGGATTTATTCCAATTCTGCAACACACCAAACGAGGCACTGCAGGCGGTAGTTGATCACTTCGACAAGCTAAAGAAAAAAGAGAATAAAGGTTAAAAAAAAGTCCGTCAAAAGACGGACTTTTTAATTTCTATAAACTGCCGGGCAATTACATAGTAGTTTCGAAATTCTCGAAACGATGATTTCTTCTGGCAGCTTTAATTCTTTCCATCCGTTTTTTAACAGAAGGTTTCACAAAAAAAGTTCTTTTCTTGAACTCTTTAAGGATACCAGAACGCTCATACTTCTTTTTGAATCTTTTTAACGCACGATCGATTGATTCATTTTCCTGTATAGAGATTCCAACCAAACTAATTCACCTCGCTTTGCTGGTTTGTTTCAATTAATTGTTTGTGACCTGATTTATTAAACTTAACAAGAATGGAACTAACTCCATTGCTAAGAAGCTCTTTGGAAAGGACAACACCTGTATCGTCCCAACCCTGGTGATAAATTGCATCACCTATTAAATATGAAGATTTTGGCGAATAGATCTTAAGGTTTTCATTCTGGTCATTTTCAATGGTTTCTTTAGGAAGTTTTTCTTTAACCTCATAATCAACAAGAACCATCTGTTTGCATTTTTTGCACTTTGCCCATTTTCTGGTGTCATCTTTGCCAAGATTAGAATCTCCGCTCAACTCCATTTTTGTAGTAGCATTACAGAAACTACAAAAACCTTCGATGTTTTTAACTCGTGCCATTTCTTCTAAAAATCTTTTAAAATTAAGAAATAAATATATGAATATTTTAGGGAATATGCAAAAAATAAGCATTGTTAATAAAGACTAATTAATATCGACATATAAGGGAGAAAGAGAGGGAATAAAAAAAGAGGCGGGAGACCGCCTCTTAAAAATCAAGTAGTTTTAGAGGTTATTGTAGTTTTATGTTTGCTGTTTTTACAATTTCAGAAATGATAGCATAATTTTTACCGCCGGAAGCAACGATTTTATATCTGAATTTAACCACCTGTAACATTGCGTCGCCGGCTGACATTGCACTCATAGAGGCGGCAGGGACGGTGAATGAACCGTTATTTGATACAATTGAGCTAATATACGGGTTACCACCTGCCAAGCTAACGAGAACAATCATGACTGAATCGTTAGTTGTGGTATTTGTCCAAGTAATGTTCATATCATTTGATTTGGTTACTGTAGCATTTGCCGCCGGTGCGGTGATTGTAAAAGTGTTTGGAGAAACTATACCGTCATTAATTGCCGGGACACCATTCCCACCAGCAACAGTCCATGAGTGAGTCTGTGTTCCGTTAAATGAAACGTTGCTTAATGAAGCCGGGCTGGTCTGTGAGAAAGAATTGTAGTAAGTCATACCATTTTAAGTGGCAACCGGAAGATTATTGCTGTTCACTGAAACGGCTCCTGCGTTTACGCCGTTAGGAAGACCAAACAAGGCGTAGCCCATAACGTAATCAACACTAATTGGCATACCCGGAACGCTAAAGCTAAATCCTATTGTTGCCATAATTCCGTCAGTTCCGGCGATCGTTGGGATTGGTTGACCGCTATTATTACCTGAAGTATTGTTATTTCCACCTCCACCCGGATTCAAGGGATTATCTTCGCTTTTATCACATCCGGTAAACAAGAAAACCGTTAAAAGTAAAACTGAAAGAACCGAGAACAATTTGTTTTTCATAGACACCTCACATTATAGAAAGTTAATATTTATTAGTTTACTATTTTATAGACCTGGTCTCCTTCCCTTACGAGAAGAGGACAAGGAAAAGTAACTTTATCACCGCGGCAGGCTGTCTGAATGTTCGTTTCTTCATTAATCAGAGCAGAAACTTTAAGTTCAGCCATGCCGGTAGTATTTCCGATTATCAGAAGCTCATCGCCTACCTGAAGAGTGCCTGATAATACGGCAACATAACAAACACCTGATTTTTTATAATAGTTCAGAACTTTACCAACAAATTCTTTCTTTCTAACTGACGAGTTACCGTCAACGGAAGAGAAACCCTCAGCTCCCGGTTTACCAAAATAGAAGCCGGGTGAGAAGCCGCGATTATAGACGTGTGAGAGTTCTTCGAGGAAAGCAGTCTTTTTTTCCGGAGTAAGGGTACCATCAAAATAACTGTCAATAGCCCTGCGGTAAACAGAAGTAACTTTAGCAACGTATTCGGGGCTTCGTTTGCGACCTTCGATTTTGAAAGAGTCAATATCTGCTTCGATCAGCTGGTCGAGGAATTCAATTGTGCAGAGGTCTTTAGCGGACATAACATAATCATTACCAATGAGGAGGGATTTATCGAGGCGTTTATCGTAGATTTCGTATTCCCTTCTGCATGGCTGCATACAATCCCCCTGATTTGCGCTTTTGTTAAAGATATCATGGCTAAGGAAACAGCGTCCACTAACTGCAATACACATAGCACCGTGGATAAATGTTTCAATCTCAATGCGCTTGGGTGTGAGAGTTTCGTTTCTGATTTTTTTAATTTCCGCCAGAGTACATTCACGTGCAAGCACAATGCGTTCAGCCCCCAGCTCAGAATAAAACTTTGCAGAGGCTGAATTAGAGATTGATGCCTGAGTTGAGATACAGAAAGGCAGGCTGTATTGTTTACATTTAGCAATCACAGCGATATCCCAGCCAATTATCATATCAACGCCGGCTGATTTAGCGGCTGTGAGAACTTCATCTATATGAGGTTGATCGTCCTCGAGAATTATAGAATTAACTGTCAGATAGACTTTAACATTATTTTCCCGGCAGAATGAGACAACTTCGGGGAGTTCACTAATTGTGAAGTTCTTTGCCTTTGCGCGCATATTCAGTTTATCAACTCCTAGATAGATTGCATCGGCACCATTTTGCACGGCAACGCGGAGCATAACCCAGTTTCCTGCGGGGGACATTAACTCCGGTTTTTTCAAATCATCTCCGAGAGTAATTCCTGACGCGGCTGCGGGATGACGACTTTATTAACGAGGAGTCCCTTTTGTTCAATAACATAAGCTCCTGCATCAACAGCGCTGCGAACTGCTGCCACTTCCCCCGTAAGAGTGCAGAAAGCCTTACCTCCGAGAGCCATAGCGAGGCGTACTTCGATAAGCTGGACGTTAGCAGCTTTGACGGCTGCATCTGCTGCTTCGATCATAGAGGCAACTGAGAAGGACTCGATAATTCCGAGCGCTTCAAGGAGGTCAACGTGAGTGTGTCCAGCTATTGCAGGAAAGATTGAGGGATGAACATTGGGAATAACCATTGAATCAATTACGCCATAAGCGAGAGTTTGAACAGCTGCTTCAACAGCAGTATTTACTGCGGCAACATCCCCACCGATAAGCGTCATATATTTCCCGCTGCAGATTGTCCGGGAGAGGATTAATTCAACATCTGAGGTTTTGAGCATAATATCTGCGGCCTGCATTCCTGCAGCAATACTGCCAAGTTCAATAAGTCCTATAGAGTTTTTCAAAAACATCTTATTCCTAATGTTTAATTCTTATAAAAGTATCAGTAACTTCAGTAACCATTCCCTCAATTGAAGAATGGATATTAGCGCCGAGGGAATCGTCCGGGACAGAAGCAATCCGTTCGCCAAGTGAGACGTGCTGACCCGTTTTAACAATTGCCTTAGAGGGTTGTCCCGCATGCTGTTTTAGCATTATTTTAACTGAAGCGGGATCGGGAGAAGCGCTTGTATAGGGGGTATGATAGTCATACTCCTTCAGGCGGAGTTTATTTATCAGTTGTTTAAGGGGTACGCGTCTTCCATTTTTCATGGGGTGAACCGAAACAGGTTTTTGCTGGATATATTTTGTGCCTGATTTACGCATTTCAACTTTTGCCCGGTCGCAGGCTTCTTTGGGGAACAAATCTTCAGGGCATGCGTAAAGAGTGCAGAGTCCACAAGCACAGCAGAGTTCAGCCATTTGATTCCAGACTGCTTCGCCGGTTTTAGTAAATCCGAGAGAGCGCATAACCTTATGGGGCTGGACGTCATATCCCAGGAGGTAGCGGGGGCAGAACTCCGTGCAATAGCTGCACTGATCGCAAGCGGACTTACCGATACGGTGCCAGTTATGTTCGGGTTGGTTTTTACGCTGAATAAGGTAATGGTTTTTAGGGAGAATTATGAGACCGGCAGTAGTTTTGGTAACTACTTCATCAAGATCAAAAGTAAGAGAGCCCATCATCACTCCGCCAACAAAGATGCCGAAATCGGATGTGGTTGTTCCGCCGGCAAATGCAATCAATTCACGGAAGGATGTACCGACGGGGGCAAAGAAGGATGACGGTTTTTTTACTGCTCCGGTTACGCAAAGAAATTTTTGGGTAACACTCTCCCCTTTTGAAGCTTTATAAATATTATAAAATGTTTCGACGTTATTGACAACGCAGCCGACGTTCAGGGGAATACCGCCGGCGGGAATGAGTCGTTTGGTGGCTTCATAAACAAGTTCGTACTCATCTCCGGAGGGATAGAAATCGCCAAGACCGGTAAGTGAGATGTTCTTCCCTTTAAGGAGGGGCTCGATGCGGTCAATGGCTTTTTCGTTTTTAAGTTTAATACCAAAATAACCGTGTTTGCTTCCGGTGGCAGAGAGCATAAGTTCCATTCCGGCGACAATTTCACTCGGGAAATTGAGCATTATTTCATAGTCTTTATGAATAAGGGGTTCACACTCTGCACCATTAGCAAGAAGGAATTCCACTTTGGAGGAAGCTTTAACATGAGTGGGAAAACCACCACCACCAGCACCAACGACACCGGAATCGAGTATTTTTTCGGATAAGTTCATTTGCAGTACTAATTGTTCTGAAATTAAACAATTAATATATAAATAAGTTCGCAAAAATCATAACTTATAGCATTCATTAAGTCTAAATGCGGAAAAATGGCCGATTTGATAAATCATCAAACTAAAATTAACATATCTAACAAATCATTTGATTTTGGAGGTTTTTTGGTAAAACTCATACGATTTTAGTTTTAATGGGAGATAAAAGTGCAAATCTCTGTATTTCCCCTTAAACCAATAAAATCACGGAAAACCAGAGCGATTTTTTGGAGATTTCAAGATGGTAATCAGGTTGGTTTTAGCACGGCTTTTCCACGGCTTTAGTACGGCTTTTCCACGGCTTTAGTACGGCTTTTCCACGGCTTTAGTACGGCTTTATAATGAAGGAGGAGGCACTTCAGGGGAACAGGATAAGGTGGAGGACTTATGGGAGAATCTAAGACTGGGGAGGTTTGTTTTACTAAAAAGAACGTTGGAAAATGTGTTTGGGGGTGGAAATTCTGTTTTTGTTCTATTTGATGAATTTATCGAAATCAGAGTATTATGCTGATGCAGATATGATTTCAGTGGCCCGATTAATAATTATACTGATTTCCTTATCGTTTTACTTTTTGTTTCGTCAAAAATTACTGATAAAAATTAATAAAATTTGGTTACGGTCTTTCGTTTCCGGTATTATTGCAATTATTTTGACTATTCCGTTTATCAATCTTATAGAATATTTGTTATTTTAGCTCTTTTCTGCGTCCATGCGTCCAGTTTTGGACGCAGTGAATTTGAGATTAACTGCAAATTCTAGCGATATTTGCTGTTTTGGACGTAAGGACGTAAAAAACTCAGGATTTCAATCAGATTCTGAAATGTGATTTTCTTGCGTCCAACGTCCAGGAAAAAATAAATTAGAAGGAATAGAACACCACTAAGAATCCAATGAGGAATATTAATACTCCTCATTAATCAATACAGACAACATTTCTTCCATTCAGGTTTACCCTCAAAGCGCAAGGAAATGAACGGTGACAAAATGACACCAGATGAAAATTAAGGTAGCGGATAGGTTTGTTAATGGAGAAGGAAAAATGGCGGCCAAAACCGCCATTAAATTTTAATTACAATTTACTTGAAGTTATTTCATTAGAATCAATTTCTTTGTACTTACAAAATCACCTGACTTCAGCTGATAAAAATAGACACCTGTTGATAATGAAGTGGCATTGAAATTGATTGAATAATATCCGGGTACTTGCTGCTCATCAACAAGTATTGCCACTTCATTGCCTATCAAATCATAGACTCTTAATGATACGGTACTCATAATCGGTATCTCATAACTTATAATCGTTGAAGGGTTAAAAGGATTCGGGTAATTCTGGGAGAGGTTGAAGTTTTCAGGAGGTAGGTCTCTTTCATTCTGTTCATAAACACTTATATTCCCGTTCTGCAATATAAATTCATCATCCCACTTTATTATAGGTCCAGAATTTCCACCCAACTTACCTTCAAACTCCATTATAAACGTTAAGGTAGGATGCGGCAAGTTTCCCCTGGAGAATACATAATCCTGTTCAGGTGTTATTTGTGTGGCTCCCGGAATAATTGGATAATGTGAAGAACTTAAATAATTAAATCTCCAGTTATCATAAACAGTATCTGAGACTCCCTGATAATTATTCCAAACATTTATTCCTGCAAGTGCTGTGAAAAGTTTTCCTTTCACTTGATAAATAGTTTCAGTAGATTTGTTTTGAAGCAATGGTATTACTTCTATGATTTCGTTAAGTTCTACAATTTTATTATTATTCCCCTGGCTGTCAGGATTATTATCATCATCCAGAAAAACATAGTGAATCCGTATAGGACTAATAATAATTGAAAAAGCACTAATCCATGGACCCTGAGGATCAAGGGCATTATAGATACTCAAATTAAAATCCAATTTTCTGTTTTCTCCTGATTTGACTGCTGAAATTTCAAATTCATCAATACTCCAGCCTGATTCCCCTTGGAGAACATTGTTAAAAGATGCTAAACTATCTGTAATACTTATACCAGGAGTTTTTGAATCAATTTTCCCATAAGCTGCTAATAAATTTACACCTAAGGTGTTTAATATTTGTACCTTAAATCTTATACTCTTCCCAAAGCTAAGGTAATTGTTTGGATTTGAGATTGATGGTGTTACATTGCTGTAAAAGCTAAAATCATTAAACCTGACCGGTGCGAATAATATATGGAAAAAATTGTCACTTATATCAAAAACGCTGGCATCTTTCAAGTTGGTAATGCGCACTCTACAATTTCCCTCAATATTTGGAAGCGTCCAGAAGCACTGTCCATCTGAAGCGAGAAAGCTAGGAAATATTGTTTTCCAGGTACCTGAGGACGAAGTAAAGTATTCAATCTTTATACTGTCTATATTTGAGGATACCCAGGTTATCGTTTGTGTGGTTCCCGGTTCCCAAATTTCATTTCCGTTTGGGCTAGTAAGTATTAAAGATGCATTTGTTTTGATACTAAAAACATTATCACTCATATCACTTAATCCGGGGAAAGACGCATCGCTTATTTTTATTCTGCAAGCTGTGGATTTAATCACAGGTACAGTCCAGACATATTGTCCACTAGAAGAGGTGAGACCTGAAATAATGGTAGACCATGAAGAACCGTTGTCAGAAGAAAATTCAATCTTGATACTGTCAATATTTGTATATGACCACTCTATGTTTTCTAACGACCCCCATAACCAAGTTTCTCCTCCGTTTGGTCGTAGCAAAGCAATAGTGGCATTAGGTTTTATTGTAAAAGTTGAATTACTTATATCATAAACGCCTGGATTTATTTTGTCAACTATCATAACTTTACACTGAGTTGATTGGGTCTTTGGAACTGTCCAGGCATATTGCCCGGTCATTGCAGGTGTTCCCGGGGTTATTACTGTCCATGTTGATCCGTTATCAGTAGAGTATTTAATAATAACGGTATCCACATTTCCAAAAGTCCACTGGATGTTCTCCGATGCGTGCCATTGCCATATTTCTCCTCCATTTGGTTTTGTTACATTGATTATACCTGGTAAAATGCGAAATGCTAAATTGCTAATATCAAAAACCTGTGGATTTGATATATCACTTATCTTTACTTTACATGAGTATGAATTTAAATTTGGAACAATCCATGTATAATGACCAGTTATTGCAGGAGTACTGGAAACAATTGTTGTCCAATTCACTCCGTTTGTTGAGTATTCTATTTTCACACTGTCAATAAATTCATACATCCATTGAATCCCTTCACTAGTTCCCCAGAACCATGTTTCACCTCCGTTAGGTCTTGTAAGGGTGATTACTGAACGAGTAATTGAAAAAACGTTATCGCTTATGTCATAAACATTTACGTTAGAAACATCACTTACCCTAATCTTACACTGTGTAGAATTAATAGCAGGTACTGTCCATGTATATTGCCCCGAAATTGCAGGGGTGCTTGATACAATTGTTGACCAGGAAATGCCATTGTCTGTTGAATATTCAATTTTAATGTTTTCAATATAACTATATGACCATTGGATATTCTGGGGAGTCCCTGACTGCCATGTCTCACCACCATTTGGACGGGTAAGTAGGATAATAGAATTGGAGATTTCAAACGTTGAGTCGCTTACATCATTTGTGTTGGGCTGTATCACATCACTGATTCTGACTTTACAGTTAGCGGAGGAGACATTTGGTATTTCCCAGGCATATTGACCTGTTTGTGCCGGAATGCTCGAAACAATAGTTGACCAGATTGATCCGTTATTAGTTGAATATTCGATTTTTACATTTGCAATATTACTTGAGGTCCATTGTATATTATGCTGTGTCCCCCATTGCCAGAATTCTCCACCATTTGGGCCACTTAAATCTATTGTCGGTATCTGACGAACTATTATATTATCTAGATACAAAGCATTACCATTCCAGCTCTGAGCTACAAATCTAATCCTGTTTATACCCTCCGTAAGACTTAATCGCATTGAACGCCACTGTGTTGCATTAGGGGAAAAAAAAATTAATTGCGACGGAGCTGTGACTAATGAGCCATTACTTCCCCCCTGTAATAAGATGAGAACATTCCAAGAGGAACCCGCATTTGTTGAATAGTCTATTCTTAGTTCATCTATACGGTCAAACCTTGATGCATAGGCATAATCAAAATCAAGTATTGTACCATCACTTGTATAAGAAAATGTAGGTGAGATTAAAGCATGAATATTTCCTGTCTGAGAGTCAAAATAATTGTAATTAGCTGAAGCTTCTCCGATCCCATTTGCGCTGACTGCATATCTTGACCAGTACATATTAATTACTGTTCCACCCAGTGATGCTGTTGTCCATCCCGTAGGGGGAAAAGATGTGCCCTCAAAGTTTTCGCTTAATATCTGGGAGTATGTACTCCCTGAGGTTAGAAGAATTGTAGCGCAGAGGGTAACGAAATTTATAAAAGACCTATAACTATTTTTTTTCATTCTGGCTCCATAAAACAAAAAAGGACGTAACTCTTGGTTCGTCCTTCTAAATTTATTGTTCATCGAATCTCTTCTTAAAAATATACGCTTTTCTTTTATAATCGTATCCTATCCCACTCACCGGATCATTTTTTCAGAAGCACTTAGCAATTGCTACGTTGTATTTTTTGGTTGTGTCTTAATTTATTTTTGGTTTTTGCTCCAAAATATTTAATAACTTTAGAAAGTTAGTATTATTTTTTTTATTCTGCAAATGGAAATTTTTTGATTTGTGGACGCAGGACGCAAGGAAATTACTTTTTAGAATCTGATTGAAATCCTACGTTTTTTACGTCCTTGCGTCCAAAACCGCTATTATCGCTTGGATTCGCAGCTTTTTGGAAATTAGTTGCGTCCAAAATAGGGCGGAAGGACGCAGAAAAGTTGATGAGTTTATAAGTTTATAAGTTGATTAGTTTATGAGTTTATAAAACAGTTGATGAGTTTAGGAGTTTATCCCGACCGGTCGGGATGAGGCTCTGAACGCCTCATTAGTTTATTAGTGGAGGTTGAGAATAAGGTTAGGAAAATTTGAATTAAGATTCGGCAAGTTCCCCTCCCAATTCTTTCCACTCAACCTCTTTCTCATAATAATCAGCCAACTTTTCTGCCTGTTCTCTGAGTATTTTCTCCCTTTCCTCCATTGCAAGTTTCAAAAACTCCCTCCTCTTAATCAGGCTGTTGTTTTTCTCCCCCATCTCCCTCCCCAGCATGAATGAGGCTTCTTCCGAGGTGTAAACTATGAAAATACTTTTTTTTAACAAATATTTCTTTGATTTCGCTCTTTTCTGCGTCCATGAGTCCGATTTTGGACGCAGTGAATCTGAAATTAAGTGCGAATTTTTACGATATTCGCCGTTTTGGACGTAAGGACGTAAAAAACTTGGGTTTCCGATCAGATTCTGAAATGTGATTTTATTGCGTCCAGCGTCCAATGGAATAGAAGATTCGAGGAAGGTAACAATCCGCATGTATTGGACCGCCAAAGCGGCGCAAAGTTATTCCTTCCTCCGCCCAGGCAGATTTACTTCGACAGGTCGAAATATCTTCCTTCGTTATGAACGTTATGTATACTATTTCATCAGTTCTATTTTTAGCGAGTTTATTACTTCCAGCCCATCGCTTTGCCGGTATGAACACCTGACTATGTACACCCCGCTTGCAAGTCCGCCACCGTTAAATCTGACTTCATGCTTTCCTGCTTCCTGTTCCGCATCCACCAGCTTTGATACCTCCCTCCCAAGAATGTCATATATCCCTAAAATTACTTTACTGTTTACCGGTAATTGATAACTGATTACTGTTTCCGGATTAAATGGGTTTGGGTAAGCAGAAAGTAATTGATAGCTATCAGGTTTGCTATTCCCGCTTTCTTCTATAATTGAGGTTGTCGTATCTACGTGAACACCTGTATCTCCTAAAAATATATGCACCCACCCTTCTGGAAAGATTCTATCAGAATGACATCTGCCTGTAAATATGTCATCCGCTCCGTCTCCGTTTACATCTCCTATATTTCCCGAAAATCTCCCTTCCCATTCTTCTTGTGCCCTCCATTTTTTTGTCGGGAATTGTTGAAAATTTCTTGTCCCCAACCAGAGATATGTATCATGTGTACCAAGTCCGAACATCTTTACCAGCAAATCATTTATCCCGTCTCCGTTTGCGTCTATCTCCTCGGCTATCTCTCTTGTTAAGTATCCATTTGATGTGTTCAGGGTCTTCCATATTGTCGTATCTACCGGATAGCCTCCGTTCTTTATCGCTCCATTATGCCAGTATGGATCCCCCACATACTTCGAAATTAAATCCACTTTCCCGTCTCTGTTTATATCTTTGATGAAAACATAACTTTCAAGCATCTCTACCTGATATTGATCCCATATTGTCCTGAATTCCTGAGATGGGGTTGTTATATCCCAATCCGGATTACCCAGATAGATTTTCTTAAATGCTGATTCAGCATAACCGCCTGAATTTTTTTTATACCCGGAAATGATAATATCCGCCAATCCATCAGTATTGATATCTATTGAACTGATATTGTATATTTCTTCTCTTTCTGAAATATTTCCTTCAAGAGTCTTAAATGGGATTGTGTCTATATATCCGTTCTCTATTTTATGGAAGTACATAGTTCCCCATTGAGAACTGCTGAATGGTGTGTTTGGGTCATAACAGGCAATTTCTTCAATCCCGTCTCCGTCAAGATCTTTTATCCATGTTACTTCCAAACCCCAACCATCACTTGCTCCTTCCGGTTTATAAACAATCTGATCTGGGATACTATCTAATACCGGACCACAGTAATATACATGTAGCATAGCCCAATAAGTCAAGGGAGGTTCGAATATTCTTGTCATCGCAACTATTATGTCTTTATACCCATCCCGGTTGATGTCTTTGACTATTATTTTTTTTGGACCGTATGTTATTGCGTATGGAA